>Ga0209011_1000018_pt1 | contig 138934 bp, 120 predicted proteins | sample BlaSpr_A8_OM1_M3_FD_187986 | JGI IMG/M metagenome (GOLD analysis project Ga0209011, IMG submission 187986) | Forest soil microbial communities from Thunder Bay, Ontario, Canada - Black Spruce, Ontario site 2_A8_OM1_M3 (SPAdes) (version 2) | ecosystem: Environmental > Terrestrial > Soil >...
AGCAAAGTAGTGTTCGACCGCGGCGGGTACAAGTACCACGGCCGCGTTAAGGCGCTCGCGGATGCGGCGCGGGAAGCGGGGTTACAGTTCTAAGCCTATGTCGAAGCAAATTTTGCGAGACAGTTTAGCGGTGCGGCGCATACTGGACGTCAATCTTTCCGACCTCAAGGATGACGTCATCGCCATCAACCGCGTCACCAAAGTCGTCAAGGGCGGCAAGAACCTCAGCTTTTCAGCGCTTGTTGTTGTCGGCGACAGCCGTGGTCATGCCGGATTCGGCATGGGCAAGGCGCGTGAAGTGCCCATGGCCATCAAAAAAGGCATCGAGCAAGCCAAGAAGAATTTGATCAAGCTCAACATGAAAGGCACCACCATTCCGCATCAGGTACTCGGCCGCTACGGCTCGGCGCAAGTTTTGCTGAAGCCCGCTCCGGACGGCACCGGCGTTATTGCTGGCGGTCCGGTGCGCAAAGTCATGCAGGTCGCGGGAATCACCAACGTGCTGACCAAGTCGCTGGGCACTTCGAACCCGCACAATGTGGTCAAAGCCACTTTCGCGGCGCTGCTCAGCTTGAAAGACGCGGCGCAAGTGGCGGAGACGCGCTCGAAGACAGTCGACGAAATCAGCGGCAGGCAGCCAAAAGAGCAAAAAGCCGCCGTCAGCGAGGCGAGTTGATGGCCGTAAAGAAAAAAGCCGCGGAAGGCAAGAAGCCCGGCGGGACCGTGAAAGTGAAATGGGTGGTCAGCTTCATCAGTTGTACCGATGACATGCGCCAGACCATTCGTGGACTCGGATTGCGCAGAATGCAGCAGGTGGTGGAACGCGAGGACACGCCGGCAGTGCGCGGAATGATCCATAAAGTGCGCCATCTGGTGGAAGTGGTGGAATAGGGAAAATGGCTAAAAAAGTTTCCAGTGGCCGCAAAGCGGCCAGAAAAACACGCGGCCGCAAACCAGCAGCCGCGCCCGCGACTCCGCGACTCGTGAGTCTCTCGAATCTGCGTCCGCCGGTTGGCTCGCGCCATCGCAAGGTGCGCGTCGGCCGCGGCATGGGCTCGAAGCTCGGTAAGACCTCCGGCGCCGGCGATAAGGGACAAAAATCCCGCCGCGGCTATTCACGCCGCCGCGGATTTGAAGGCGGCCAGATGCCGCTGCATCGCCGCATGCCTAAGCGCGGCTTTCACAACCCGTTCAGTGTCGAGTACTCGATCCTGAACCTGGAAGAACTAAACGTTTTTCCGGCCGGCGAAACCGTTACGCCGGAGTTGCTCCGCGCGCACGGATTCGTTCGCCGCAGCGGCGATCGCGTAAAAATTCTCGGCGATGGCGAGCTGACGACAAAGATTGCGATTCACGCGCACGCATTCAGCGCGTCCGCCAGGGAAAAGATCACCAAGGCAGGCGGTACATTCGAGGTTGTGGCGTAAGGAAGCGAAGCAAGGCTTAAGTTATGAACCGATTCATCGAAGCGTTCCGAAACCTCTTCCGCATCCCCGATTTGCGGAACAGGGTGTTGTTTACCCTGGCGTTGCTCGCCGTATACCGCATCGGTGCGCACATCCCCACGCCGGGCATCAACGCGCGCGTGCTGGAGACTCTTTTCCAGCAGGGGCAAGGTTCGGTCCTGGGCATCTTCGATCTGTTCAGCGGTGGCAACCTACGCCGCTTGACGATTTTCGCGCTCGGCATCATGCCGTATATCACCGCGTCCATCATCTTACAGTTGATGACTGTGGTGTTCCCGTACCTGGAGAAGCTGCAAAAGGAAGGCGAGCTCGGACGGCGCAAAATCACGCAGTACACGCGCTATTTGACGGTCGTGCTCAGCGTTATCCAGTCCACCACCATCGCTACGGCGCTGCAAAGCACCAACATCAGCGGACAGGCCCTGGTCTACCATCCGGGCCCCGGGTTCGTGTTCATGACCATTCTGACCCTGACCACCGGCTCGGCCTTTATCATGTGGCTTGGCGAACAGATCAGCGAGCGCGGAATCGGCAATGGCATGTCGCTCATCATATTTGTAGGCATTGTTGTCGGCTTGCCGCGCGCCATCCTGAACCTGTACGAATTGGCAAAAACCGGAGCTTGGGGTCCGTTCACCCCATTGGCGCTGATCTTCTTGGTCGCCCTGATGATCGCCGTGGTTGGCTTCATCGTCTTCGTGGAAGGCGGCCAGCGGCGCATCCCGGTGCAATACGCCAAGCGCGTGGTGGGTCGCAAGGTGATGGGTGGGCAATCCTCGTACCTGCCGCTACGCGTCAATTCCGGCGGTGTGATTCCGCCGATTTTTGCGAGTTCGTTGCTCGCGTTTCCGGCGACAGCCGCTTTGGTGTTTGGCAGCAGGTACGCATTCATCAAAGATTTCAGCAAGACCATCGGGTTTGGCGAGCCGCTCTATAACCTGGTGTACGTCGTTCTGATTATCTTGTTCGCGTTTTTTTACGTCGGCATCGTCTTCAACCCGACCGAGCTTGCGGACAACATGCGCAAGAATGGCGGTTTCATCCCGGGCATTCGGCCGGGCCGCACCACCAGCGAGCACGTCAGCAAAATTTTGAAGCGCCTTACATTCATCGGCGCCGTCTATCTTGCGCTGGTTTGTTTGCTGCCGGAATGGCTGATCACCGGCATCCATTTGGATCACCTCGGATGGGGCATCGGCGGTTGGTTCGATCGCCACTTCCCAACCTGGTTCTTGAAAGGTCTTGGCGTGCAGTTTTATTTCGGTGGCACGTCGCTGCTGATCGTCGTTGGCGTGGCCATGGATACTGTGCAGCAGCTCGAAGCCCAGTTGGTCATGCGGAATTACGAAGGTTTTGCGCGGAAGGGCCGGTTGCGCGGCCGGCGGTAATGAAGACCAGCGGAGCGCCGCCGCACGGCAAGTCCGTGGAGCAGTTGGACCGCGCTGTAATTTTTCTGGGGCCTCCGGGCGCGGGAAAGGGCACGCAAGCGAAAGAGCTGGCCAAGCATTACGGTGTGCCGCATCTTTCGACCGGTGACATGCTCCGCGAGAATATCGCCAGGGGCACGCCGTTGGGAATCAAGGCCGAGCCCATCATGAAGCGCGGCGAATTGGTTCCCGATTCGCTGGTGCTCAAGATGGTACAGCAGCGCATCGAGCAGCCGGATTGCACGCACGGTTTCGTGTTTGACGGCTTTCCGCGGACGGTGGCGCAAGCGCAGTACTTGACGAGCCTGCTGCGGCAGAATGGATACAAGCCGCCGCTGGTGGTGCATTTTGTGATTGATCCCAAGCTGCTGTTGCGGCGGATCACCGGCAGGCGGATGTGCAAGGTCGGCGGCGAGATTTACAATATTTATGAGCGTCCGCCGAAATGCGATCTGCGCTGCGACAACGATGGCGGCAAGCTCGAGCAGCGGCCGGACGATCGCGAAGAAATTGTCGGGCCCCGGCTGCAGGCGTATGAAAGGCAGACCGAGCCGCTGGTCGCGTATTATCGCCGGCTCGGACGCTTGCACGAGGTGAACGCAGCGAAGAGCGTCGATGAAGTGAAGAGACAGGTGCTCGACGTTGTGCGCGGGGCGCATTGACGTAAACACATGGCGATTCATTTGCGCAGCCGTGACGAGCTCGAAAAGATGCACCGTGCCGGGCTCATTGTGCACGAAGTTTTGACGGCTTTGCGCGATGCGGTGCGGCCGGGTTTGACGACGATGGACCTCGAGAAGCTCGCCGAGGAAAAAATCGCCGGAAAGCCTGGCAAGCCGGCGTTCAAAGGGTACCGCGGGTATCCTTGTTCGCTGTGCACGTCGGTGAACAGCGAGATCGTTCACGGGATTCCGTCGGCGAAGCGCAAGTTGCGCGAAGGCGACATCGTCTCGATTGATTTCGGGATGGAAGTGGAAGGATATTTCGCGGATTCGGCGGTCACCGTGCCGGTCGGGAAGATTCGGCCGGAAACGCAGAAGCTGCTGGAAGTGACCCGCGAATCGCTGGACCGCGCCATTGAAAAAATGCGCGCGGGCAACCGGCTCGGCGATGTAGGCAACGCGGTGCAGAGCTGGGTGGAAGAGAATGGTTTTTCGGTGGTGCGGGAGTTTGTAGGTCACGGCATCGGAACCAAGATGCACGACGAGCCCAACCTGCCGAATTACGGTGATGTAGGGCGCGGCGCGCGGTTGCAGGAAGGCATGGTCATAGCCGTCGAGCCGATGGTGAATGCGGGACGCCCGGAAGTGCGCATGCGCGATGAGTGGGTGGCGGAAACAGCGGATGGCAGCCCCTCAGCGCATTTCGAGCACACCGTGGCGGTAACCGCAAACAGCCCTTGGATTCTGACGAGGCCCAAAGATGTAACCGGCCCGTCCTGGTAAGCGGAACTAAACAGGAGACTATGGCGAAGCAGTTTAACGACGAAAAAAAGAAAGGCGACTCCGGCAATTCCAAGGAGGACGCCATCGAAGTGATGGCCACGGTCATCGAGCCGTTGCCGAACGCCATGTTTCGCGTGGAGCTGGAAAACAAGCATCAAGTGCTGGCTCACGTTTCCGGCAAGATGCGCAAAAATTTTATTCGTATTCTCGCGGGAGACAAAGTAGCCGTGGAGCTTTCGCCTTACGATTTGACGCGCGGCCGCATCGTCTACCGCTACAAGTAGGTTGGAGGAAGAGGGATCCATGAAAGTACGGGCATCGGTAAAAAAGATTTGCGACAAGTGCAAGGTGATTCACCGGCGCGGCGTGGTGCGCGTGATTTGCACCAACCCGAAGCACAAGCAGCGCCAGGGGTAGATCGGATTTTGAGACGGAATGTTTAGGAGACATGTTTCATGGCACGCATAGCAGGCATTGATCTTCCGGTTCAGAAACGGTTGTGGATTGGCTTGACCGCGATCTACGGCATCGGGCGGGAGCGCGCGAAAAAGCTGGCCGCGAAAGCCGGCGTGGATCACACGAAAAAGATCCGCGACCTGACCGAAGAGGAAATCAACCACATTCGCCAGGCCATCGAGCAGGAAGGCCGCGTGGAGGGCGATCTCCGCAAAGAGATCCAGATGAACATCCGCCGGCTGATTGAAATTCAGGCATATCGCGGCATTCGCCACCGCCGGAATCTTCCGGTGCGCGGTCAACGCACGCACACCAACGCGCGCACCCGTAAGGGTCCGCGGCGCGGCGCCGTGGCAGCTAAGAAGAAGACTGTCGGCAAGAAGGGCTAGTTTTTCAGGACGGCCGTTTTTGGAGTGCGGCAGCTTGCTGCCGCTTTTACGGTCGCGCAAGTTAAGCGAATCGAACGAATGGAGTGAAACGTGGCAAAAGAACCAAAGGCCGCAGGAACAACGCCGGAGACCGGAGCGCCGGCAAAACCGGCAGCGGCAACGAAGCGCAAGAAAGAGTTCAAGAAGAAGCGCGAGCGTCGCGTGGTGCCGCACGGATATGTACATATCGCGGCGTCGTTTAACAACACGCAGATCACCATCACGGACACGGATGGCCGCGTGATGTGCTGGTCTTCCGCTGGCGCGATCGGCTTCAAAGGCTCGCGCAAAGGCACGCCGTATGCCGCGCAGCAAGCTTCGCTGGCTGCCGCGGGCGTCGCGCGCGACCAGTATGGGATGAAGAGCGTGGAAGTGCGTGTGAAGGGTCCGGGCTCGGGGCGCGAGTCCGCTGTACGCGCGCTGGCTGCCGCCGGATTGCACATCGTGGTGATTCGCGACGTCACGCCCATCCCGCACAACGGCTGCCGTCCGCCAAAGCGGAGGCGCGTCTGATTAGCGCACGGCCAGAAATGGCTGGGTCACAAGAGATTTTTAAGGGTTTGAGGAAGGGAGAATAAGAAGTTGGCGAGACATCGAGAAGCGGTCTGCCGCCTGTGCCGCCGGGAAGGGCAGAAGCTATTTTTGAAAGGTTTGCGGTGCTTCACGGAGAAGTGTGCGATTGAGAAGCGCAACTTCATTCCGGGACAGCACGGACAGTCGCGGCGCCCGAAAGTAGCCGGCTACGGCCTGCAGTTGCGCGAAAAACAGAAGGTGAAGCGCACCTACGGGTTGCTGGAGCGGCAGTTCCGCAGCTATTTCGAGAAAGCGCTGCGCATCAAGGGCCCGACGGGCGAAAACCTGATCATCATGCTGGAGCGGCGCTTGGACAACGTGATCAAGCGCGCGGGCTTCGCGGGTTCGCACGCGCAAGCGCGGCAATTTATTTTGCACGGGCATGTGCGCGTGAACGGGAAGAAAGTGAACATCCCGTCGTACCTGGTGAAGGCCGGTGATGAAGTGTCCATCAAGGACAAGATGCACCAGAACACCATGGTGATGGAGGCGCGCAACGTGGCGCAAAGCCAGAACACCGTGCCGTGGCTGGAACTGAACCGCGAAGAGTTCAAGGCCAAAGTGGTGGCCATGCCGAAGCGCGAAGACGTGCAGACACCGGCATTCAACGAGCAGTTGATCGTCGAGTTGTACTCGAAGTAGTTCGCAGGGCCGGCCTCAAAGGCCGGCCCAACGAAGAAAATTTTGGGCGGCCGATGAACTCGGCTGCCAGAAGGAAGGAACACGATGTGGAAGGGTTTTCAAAAGCCAAAGCGCCTCGCATCTGAACTGGAGTCTTTGACCGAAAAGTACGGGCGATTTTCCGCGCAGCCGTTTGAGCGCGGCTGGGGCACAACGGTGGGGAACGCGCTGCGGCGCGCGCTGCTCAGCTCGATTGAAGGCGCGGCGATCACCGCGGTGAAAATCGAAGGCGTGCTGCACGAATTTTCTTCGATTCCCGGCGTGGTCGAAGATGCCACGGATATTATCCTCAACCTCAAGCAGGTGCCGATTAAGCTCAACACGGATCTGCCGAAGACCATTTATGTGAACGTGGAGAATCCCGGCCCGGTGACGTCGGCGCAAATCGAAGAAGACGCGGACTTCGCGGTGCTGGACAAGAGCGTGTACATCGCCACGGTCAGCGAAGGCGGCAAGCTGCAAATCGAGATGCGCGCGAAGAACGGGCGCGGCTACGTGGCCGCGGACCGCAACTACGACGAGGACCTGCCGATCGGGTACATTCCGGTGGACTCCGTGCACTCTCCGGTGCGCAAGGTCAATTACTCCGTGGAAGCGGCGCGCCTCGGGCAGATGACCGACTACGAGAAGCTGATGATCGAAGTGTGGACCAACGGCGCCATCACGCCGCAGGACTCGATTGGGTTGGCGGCGAAGCTGGTGAAGGACCACATGAGCATCTTCATCAACTTCGAGGAGCCTTCGGAAATCACCGAGCTTCCCCAGGAAATCGCCAACGATCCGCGGCTGGAGCACCTGGACCGTTCAGTCGAGGAACTGGAGCTTTCCGTTCGCTCATACAACTGCTTGAAGAACGCGAATATTCAAACCATTCGCGAGCTGGTACAGAAGAGCGAAAACGAAATGCTGAAGACGAAGAACTTCGGTCGCAAGTCGCTTAACGAGATCAAAGATATACTGACCAAGATGGGCCTCAGCTTGGGCATGAAGTTCGATGAGCACGGCCGGATTATCTGGCCGCCGCTGCCGAGCCAGACAGCGCCGCCGGCGGCTTCGGAAGACACGGTTGGATTGTAGTCAGGCGGTGGCGGCTGAAGCTGCAAAAACTTCAGGCCTGAAGGCCTGAACTACAGCGGTATCGAGGGAACGATGCGACATTTGAATTCGGGATCGAAGCTGGGGCGCAATCCGTGGCATCGCCGCGCGACGCTGCGGAACCTGGTTACCAATCTTTTCGAGCACGGGCGGATCACCACTACGCTCACGCGCGCTAAGGCGGCGCGGCCGGTGGCGGAGAAGATGATCACGCTTGGGAAACGCGACACGCTGCAATCGCGGCGGCAAGCGGCTTCCTACATCATGACGCCGGGCGTTACGCAAAAGCTCTTCAGCGAGATCGCGCCGAAGTTCGCGGACCGGGCGGGAGGCTACACGCGCATTATTCTTGCCGGGGTTCGCGTCGGCGATGGGGCGAAGGTGGCCATACTGGAGCTGGTCGGCTACGAGCTCAAGCGCAAGGAAAAGAAAGAGAAGACCAAGAAAGAGGAGACGGCCGAGTCCAGCAGCCAGAAGTAAGTTCGGCTGTCAGCTACCGGCACAGCAGCCGGCCAGCACCGTAAACACATTCAGACGCCCGTTCCGGTTCGCCGGGGCGGGCGTTGTTTTTTGTTCTCACGGTTGGCTACCCGAGTTTAGCGGCAGACGGCATTGAGCTGGTCGTACGGCTTTTCTGCGTGCGGGGGCAGCTTGAGATGCTTGGCTTCGAGCATTTGGTCAAGCAGGGTGCCACCGTCCTTCATTGCTAGGTCGGGATCGCTTTTGTAGGCGGGATCTTTTTCGGCTTCGGGGAGGGTGATGAACTTGAAGCCCTGGTGTTTCAAGGAAACGAGAAGCTGCGGGAGCATTACCGTCTCGAAGGCGCCAATGTGCAGGAGGAGGACGTGCTTGATATCGCGGCCATAGAGGAGCTTGGCCGCCGACTGGCCGAGAGCGATGTACTCGGCTGCGGTAGCCATGTAGCTGGACTTGAGCCATTCGATCGAGGCGGCGTCGTTCTTTTCGACACATCGGGCGTAGGGGCCGTTCCAGAGGTAGTCTTCGAAGTCGAGTGTGACCTGGGCGATGTGGTATTTGTGGTCTTTCAGGTATTCGCGAACGGCGCGGCGTTTTTCGAGGGTGTCGCCTTCCCAGAGGTATGGATAACGGAACCAGTGCCAGTTCTGGTGGCCCATCAGCGATTTCAAAAGAGGCTCGTCCGAGGCGACGTTCCGATCGAATTCATCGGCCGTGCTAGCGTTCAGGCTCAGGTGGGCATAGGTGTGATTGGCGAGCGGGAAGCCGGCGCTGCGCCAGAGCTTGAGAACCTCGATGTCTTCGGGATGCTGCTCAAGCTTGCGGGCGTTGACGAACCCGTAGACTTTCGGGGCGTGGGCAGCTTTGAGTTCCTTAAGGATGTGATTGGCGACGTCGACGCGGGTCATGCCGGCAGGCAAGGAGCCGTGAGAGGGCAGATCGTCGACGGTAAGAGCGATCTGTTGCGGGAACGCGGCGGAGGCAAAGACCAGCAAACAGACGGAAGCGAGGCAGAAGAGACAGGAAACTCTCATCGATGTCCTCCCCCGGACGCGGAAACTTCAGATTGTTGCGCGGCGCGGAGAAACTATAAGTGCCTCATCGCCGATTTGCGAGCGCAAAACGCTCGACCTCAGTGGCTAAAGCCTCATCGATTGGGGAATGGTTGCGGCGCGCCCGAAGGCGTGCCCTGACAATTGCGGGAGCGGAACCAGAGCCAAAGGATGGCGAAGGCGAAGAAGGCGCCGGCGGAATCGATAAGGGAATCGTAGGGGGAGGCTTGGCGGCTGGCGACGAAGGCTTGATGGATTTCGTCGAGCGCGGAGTAACCAAAGGCGATGACGAGCGCGGTGAGTCCCCAGGACCAGCGCCAGCCAAAGCGGACGCCGCGAACACCACGATAGAGGAGCAGGCAAAAGATGAAGTATTCGGTGAAGTGAGCGGTTTTGCGAATGTAGTGGTGGATGACAAGAAACTGGTGTGCGGTCAGGTCGGGTTTGAACCAGCGGAGGATGGGCTCGAAGAACGAGGCGGTGTGCTGCGCGGAGAAGGTGTCCGTGGACATGGTGAAGATGAAAGCGGCCCAAAGCAGAGCGGGCCACCAGGCGCGCAGCCATGCGGGGATCAACAGTTGCGCGAGGCGTGGTTGCACCTCAGGGAGGTGCGGGGCGGGGCGAGGATTGCGCCAAGGTTGGTCAGGCACGCGGACTTGTTCCGTGAGGAGAGGTCTGGGGAATATTGTTGATCGTACTCTTCAAGTTGCGCCCTTTGCTTCAGTCATCTTCAAAGTTTACACTGTGAAAGCGGCAGCCCTTCGAAGCTCAGGATAATAAGACCGCCGCACTCCAAATTCTTATTCCATGCGGTAGTTGGGGGCCTCGCGCGTGATGATTACGTCGTGAACGTGGCTTTCGCGCAGTCCAGCGGAAGTGACGCGCACGAATTTGCTGCGCGCAGTCAGGTCTTTCAGATTTTCCGCGCCGACATAGCCCATGCCGCTGCGCAGGCCGCCGACGAGTTGATCGGTGAGAGCGGCGAGCGAGCCTTTATAGGGGACGCGGCCTTCGACTCCCTCTGGCACCGACTTGCCTCGCTGGACATCTTCTTCTGCCTGCGCGTAGCGGTCGGCGGAGCCTTCTTCCATGGCGGAGGTCGAGCCCATGCCACGGTAGGACTTGAACGTGCGGCCTTGATAGAGAATCGTTTCGCCGGGAGCTTCTTCGGTGCCGGCGAAAAGGCTGCCGATCATCACGCAGGAAGCGCCGGCGGCGATGGCTTTGGTGATGTCGCCGGAAAATTTGATGCCGCCATCGGCGATGATGGGAATGCCGGTGCCTTCCGCGGCGCGCGCGGCTTCCATGATGGCGGTGATTTGCGGCACTCCGGCGCCGGTTACAACGCGTGTGGTGCAGATGGAGCCGGGACCCATGCCGACTTTCAAGCCGTCGATGCCTAGGCAGATTAAATCCTTTGCGCCTTCGTAGGTGGCGACGTTACCGGCGATGAGCTGCACATCGGGCAAGCGATGGCGAACGGCTTTGATGGCATCCATCACACGCGCGGAGTGGCCGTGGGCGGTATCAATGGCGATGACATCCGCTTTGTACTTGGCCATTTCGACGGCGCGCTCGAGGAAATCGCCAGTCGCGCCGATGGCAGCGCCAACGCGCAGGCGGCCTTGCTCGTCTTTTGCAGCGCGCGGATATTCGAGTTTTTTCTGGATGTCCTTTACGGTGATGAGGCCTTTCAGGTTGAAGTCCTGATCGACGACCAGAAGTTTTTCGATGCGATGCTTTTGGAGGAGGCGCTCGGCTTCGTCGAGCGTGGTGCCGACGGGAACGGTGACGAGATGATCTTTCGTCATCACGGAGCTGACAAGCTGATTGTGATTTTTCTCGAAGCGCAAGTCACGGTTGGTGAGGATTCCGGTGAGGCGGGTGCCGCGCGTGACGGGCAGGCCGGAGATCTTGTACTTGTTCATGATCTCGAGGGCTTGGCGGAGCGTGATGTCAGGGGAAATGGTGACAGGGTCGACGATCATGCCGCTTTCCGAGCGCTTCACGCGGTCGACTTCCTCGCCTTGGCGGTCGATGGGCATGTTCTTGTGCACGATGCCGATGCCGCCCTGGCGGGCGATGGCGATGGCCAGGCGGGATTCGGTAACCGTGTCCATGGCGGCGGAGGCGAGCGGGATGTTCAGGGCGAGTTTGCGCGTGAAGCAGGTGCGCGTGTCTGTGTCGGCGGGGAGAACCGCCGACTTTCCGGGGAGAAGCAGCACGTCGTCGAAGGTAAGCCCTTCGGGAATCGAACCGTTAATCATCACTTCCTCGCGTGGGGGATGATGCATAAAACAGCGCAGCCCAGCAGGTGCCCGCTGGGCTGTTAGAAGAATCCATCGAATCGAAAAAATGCGTCACTGTGAACTATCGATTGTACGGGCAGCCGCAGTTCCGGTCAAGTTGACGGCCAGAATCTTCGGGCGAGGCAAGAATATTTGGGCATAGCCATAAGTAATGACGGCCCCTCGCCTAGCCAGCCTTGTGTGAAGCTCTAACGTGAAATAAAGTCCTCCTTATGGATGTATTGCCGGGATTTGAGCCGCATGCGTGGCTCCGGAATGGTCACGCGATGACCATTGCGGCCGCGTATTGGCCGCGCCGATTAACGCTGCCGAAGGGAGAGGCGCGGCTGTTTCGCGTTGCCGAAGATTCGCAGCTGCTTGCGGCATGTCACTGGCAGGAGGGGAAGCGGAGGGATGTGCCAGTGATTGCGATTGTGCACGGGCTTGAGGGCTCTTGCGCTTCGAATTATGTGCTGGGCATTGCGGAAAAGGCGTATCAGCGCGGATTCCATGTACTGCGATTGAATCAGAGAAACTGCGGCGATTCGGAAAAGCTTACTCCCACGCTTTACAACTCGGGGATGAGCGAAGACTATCGCGCGGTGTTGGAGGAATTGGCGAAGGGCGATGGATTTACGCAGATTTTCTTTGCGGGATATTCGATGGGTGGAAATCTGGTGACGAAAATGGCGGGGGAGTACGGCAATGCCGCTCCGCGGGCGCTGCGCGCGGTTTGTGCGATTTGCCCGGCGCTTGATTTGGCGGCTTGCGCAGATGCGCTGGAAAAGCGCGAGAACTATTTTTACCAGCGGCGTTTTGTTAAGGGATTGATGGCGCGTTATGCGCGGAAAGCGGCGCTGTTCCCGGAAATTTATTCGCGGAATGGGTTTGGAAAAATTCGGTCAGTGAGGGGGTTTGACGATGCGATTACGGCGCCGTGTTTTGGGTATCGCGACGCGCAAGAGTATTACGAAGCGGCATCAGCGCGCAAAGTGGTTGCGCAGGTGCGCGTGCCAATGCTGATGATTACCGCGCAGGATGATCCCTTCGTGCCGTTCGAGTCATTTTTGGCGGCGCTAGTTAGCGAGAATCCGGTGATTCGGTTTGTGGCGCCGGAGCGCGGCGGGCATTGCGGGTTTATCTCGAGGCACGTCGGAGTGGAACGATTTTGGGCTGAGGCGCGCGTGGTGGATTTTTGCGATGGGCTACGGGGGTAGGCGCATCCTTGCAGACGCTAATGGCAAGTACTTTCGGTCGAGGTCCTTTAGCTATCCTCATCGCATAGCTTCAGGACGACCATCGCGTGTAGATCGCTCGTCAGTAGTTTCGAGTATTGATTGGCCGGGCTGAAGCCCAGCCTCCACAGCGTCAGGCGAACGGTTTTTCTAGCAAAGAGGCGAAGCCGGGCGTCAGAAGGTGCGCAGGGCCGTTGGCGGCGATGACCATGTCGTCTTCGCAGCGGAGTCCGAACTCGCCGGGGACGTAGATGCCGGGCTCGTTCGAAAACGTCATGCCGGGCTCCAGGATGGTTCTGCTTCCGCGCACGAGGTAAGGATGCTCGTGGCCGTCAAGTCCGATTCCGTGGCCGAGCCGGTGCGTAAAAAATTTGTAGTCGGGACCGAAGCCGCCATTGACGATGACCGTGCGTGCCGCATCGTCGACCGTGCCAGAGAGGTGGCCGGCGCGCGCCGCCTCGAGCGCGGCGTCCTGTGATTTGCGAACAAGTTCGAAGGCGCGCGAGATTTTTTCTGTGGGCTTGCCATAAACACTGGTGCGCGTCACGTCAGAGGCATAGCCTTCCACTCCGCACCCTCCATCGATCAAGACGACATCGCCTTCCTTTAGCTTTTGCGGTTGCAGCGTTCCGTGCGGTAGCGCGGCAGAAGCGCCGAGAAGCACGAGCGCTCCGCCATGCAAATTCATCTTTGCGAATCCGGCTTCGATGAGGTGTGCAATATCATCCTGCGACATGCCCTCTTTGAGGGATGCGAACGCGGCGCGGAAGACATCGAAGGTGGCTTCGCAAGCGAGACGCATCAGTTCAAGCTCATGCGCGGATTTGTGAGCACGGCAGGCGATGGTGACGGAATCGGCGGAGGCGTATTCGAACCCTGGCGCGGCTTGGCGCAGATGATCGAAAAAGGTGAAGCCGGCGGTCTCCTCGATGCCGATGCGTCCGGTGCGAATATTCTGGTCTGCCAGCGCTTTGGCGGCGATTTCCGTCGGGCTTTGGTCTTCCTGCCAAATGCGGACTTCGATTGGCAGATGGAGTTTTTCGCGAAGCCGTCCTTCTTCAAAGGCCGGGACCACAAGAACGGGACGGCCCACGCGAGGGACGACAAGACCCACGAGGCGCTCGCTAAGCCCCCAGCGAATCCCTGTGAAGTAGTAAAGCGAAGTGCCGGGCGCGAAGAAGAGCGCGTCGTATTTTGCGGCTTGTGATGGTGAGCCGCTGGACGCGGGGGGCGCTTCGGCCATGAGGCGTTGCGCGTGCTCGATTCGCTGGCGAAATTCGTCGGGAGTGATGGAGTGGATGCGGTCGGTGAGCGGCTTGAGCGCGGAGAAAGCGGAAGGCAGGGATGGGCTGTCCTCAGAGTAGCCGCCGGGGATTTTAGGAGCGAGAGCTGTTGCTGATAGAAGGCTCGCGGCTTGAAAGAACTGGCGGCGGGACGGCGTAGCCATTGAGAATTCGGCCGGGATTCGCATGCCGGGAAGAGGTTTACGCTAGGGTCCGAAGTGTGTCAAGAATTCTCTGCAAGAAGCACCTGGCGCCCGCCTGCGTCATCAGCAGTGAGATTGGGTTCAGATTCGAATAAGGCAAGCTTTCGATTTCCGGTTCACTGAAGGCTTTGCACACTCGCGCTGATAGAACCGACCTACCAGAGTGGCGCACCTAGTGCGCACGCTCGGCGGGTGGGTGCTGGTTGCGATTGCGGATCGTCTTTGCGGCTTACAGACTGGGCGTGCCTCGCGCATCTTTTCGTGGCTGGAACAGACTGAGGGGGAAGGCTTTGCACTTAAGGGTAACCGGGCTTTGATATTCGCTTTATGGTAGCTGGTGCACTCGAAATATAGAATATGGAATAAACGAAGTCTCAATCATCCGCCTATGGTACTGGTACCTCTACGGAAATAAATGGGTTATCTAAAGCTAATTTCATTTCAATATAAAGTAAAGAATGGAGACTGCATTGCAGTTAGGTGGAGCGCATGGTAGTGGGTGGTTGTCCGTCAATTTATCCAATTTGAGAGTAGATGGGGGCGTAAAGATATGAAACGTTTCGTGTCGGCAGGCATTGTTCTGCCTCGAGTTCTTTCGTTGATCGCAATTTTGATGTTCGGTTTAGCCATCTCAGGCCAAGTCAGCGCTCAGGTCATCAGCGGCGACTTGGTGGGGACGATTCTGGACAAGACAGGCGCGGTGGTCCCCAACGCGACGGTCCAAGCGGTTAATGCAGAGACTGGGACCAAGTATGAAACGAAGTCCGGTGAAGCCGGGGAATATCGCTTCACCAACCTCCCCGTCGGCACCTACAACCTCTCTGCTTCTTCGACCAACTTTGCCACCACGAAGATTAACGGGTTCAAGGTCGAGTTGAACAAAACTGCGACCTTGCAGATCACGCTCGAGATCAGGGGTGAACTTACCACCGTTGAAGTTTCCGGGGCCGCAGTCGCGCTCGATACCACCACGTCGACGGTTTCAAATACTTTTGATGAAACCCTGGCTCAGAACCTGCCAAGTGCCACTACGGGAAATGGCGTGCTGAATCTTTCCCTGTTGAGCTCAGGCGTCGCCAGTAGTGGCGGCGTGGGCGCAGGCACAGGGCCATCGATTGGCGGACAGCGTCCGCGAAACAATAATTTCACCATCGAAGGCGTGGATAACAACAGCAAGTCCGTGACAGGCCCTCTTGTCTATATCCCGAACGATGCGGTCGCCGAGTTTTCTCTTCTACAAAACCAGTATTCGCCCGAATTCGGGCATTCTTCCGGCGGGCAGTTCAACACGATCATCAAGAGCGGCACCAACTCCTTCCATGGCGGCGCCTATGCCTACTCGCGCAACCGGAATTTCAACGCCGTGGACGTTTCGCTGAAGAACCAGGGGATTGTGTCCAATCCACGCTACGACAACAACCGCATGGGCGGAGACGTAGGCGGCCCGGTCATCAAGAACAAGTTGTTTTTCTTTGGAACCGTCGAATACAACCCGGTCGGTCAGGCGAGCGTCTCTGCGTCGGCGCTGTGTTCTCCGACCTCGGGGGGCTACTCGACGATATCGGGCATTTCCGGAGTCAATGCTACCAATCTGCAAATCCTCCAGAAATACTCGGCGGCTGCGGCAAGCGCCACGGGTTGCCCGAGCGTCTCGGGCACAAATCCAGCTGGCAATCCCAGTGCGAACCAGATTTTCATTCAAAATCCCACTGGCACCATCGTAGACTCCTCAGGGAAACATTGGACTGGAGTCGACGTCGGGGTGAACCCAGTCCAAGCGCCAAACTTCACGAACAACTGGGCAGTGCTCGGCAGCCTTGACTACAATGTTTCTTCGCGTGATCAGCTCCGCGGCAGGTACATTTATAATCGTGCGGTAGGTCTGGATTTCTCGCCGAGCCTGCCGGCCTTTTTCCTGCCTGCACCAACCAAAAATCACCTCGTAACGGTCAATGAGTACCACACGTTCCGTACGGATCTGACGAATGAGTTCCGCGTCGGGTACAACCGGTACACCAATGTGACCGATACCGGAAACTTCCAGTTTCCGGGTCTGGACAGCTTCCCGAACCTGATCTTCTTTGACCTCAACCTGCAGGTGGGCCCGGATCCCAACGGACCCCAGTTCACCATTCAGAATCTTTACCAGGCAGCGGACACCTTGACCTGGACGAAAGGCCGCCACACCTTGAAGTTCGGGGTTGAGGGACGCAAGTACATTTCGCCTCAGTCCTTCACGCAGCGTTCCCGCGGTGACTACGACTACGTTACTCTGGACCTCTACCTTCGCGACCAGATCCCGGATTTTCTTGCGGAACGCAGTTTGGGCAATCCGGTTTATTACGGTGATCAGTCCGCGCTGTATTGGTTCGTCAGCGACAACTGGCGTATCAAGCCGAATTTCACGATTAATCTTGGCTTACGTTACGAGTACACCACGATTCCTACCGGCGAGCGCCTTCAGGCTCTCAACCAGGCTGCCAGCGTTCCCGGGCTGATCGACTTTAGCGAACCTAGAGCTCCCAAGAACAACTGGGGTCCGCGCATCGGCTTTGCCTATTCGCCCGGATCGACGCAGAACACGTCCATTCGAGCGGGAGCTGGTATCTCCTACGACGTTCGGTATGACAACATCGGAATCCTGTCTCTGCCGCCGCAGTTGAGTGGAACAATTGATTGCGTGCCCCCGCCGGGAGTTAGCGATCCATCATGTTCTGCAAACGGCAGTTTCCTTGCGAAGGGGGGTATTCCACCAAGCGCCGGCGGGGTTGCTACGTTCCCGACCATCGCCGCACAAAGAGCCAGAACGGCCAACCACATCTTCGTGGATGAACTCTCCCCGAAGTCGATCCAGTGGACACTAGGTGTGCAGCATACGTTTTGGAGGGACTTCACCGCGGAGGTGCGTTACCTAGGCACGCGCGGTATCCACCTGAATACGCAGCTACGCATCAACCGGCAGCCGAAGACTTCCTCAACACAGTTCTTGCCGACGTACACCACAGCCCCCAACCAGGCCGCGCTCGATGCGCTCCCGACGACACTGGCGCAGATTAATGCGAAATCCAGTCTCGTACCTGCTTATTCAGCAGCGGGATTCACTACCTCACTCGTGCAGTTTACGCCGAACGGAAACTCGATCTATCACGGATTAGCGACACAGCTAACTAAGAGGATGAGTAACGGCCTGCAGTTTGTAGGCTCGTACACCTGGAGTCATACGATCGACGACAGCACCGCGGATTTCTTCACTACCGTTCTGACTCCACGCCGGACGCAGGATTTCCAAAACTTGGGTGCGGATCGCTCCAATTCAGCTTTGGACCGGCGCCACCGCTTCACACTGGCCATGCTGTATGACGTTCCCTTCTTCAAGACTGGCAACTGGTTGATGAAGAATGTGGTGGGAAACTGGGTCATAGCTCCCGTCTACACCTATCAGACCGGAGAATGGGCAACGGTTGAAAGCAACCAGGATGTGAACCGCAATGGCGATGCTGCTGGTGATCGCGTGATCTTTAATCCGAGCGGGTCAGGTGTGACGGGAACAGACGTGACGCCGCTCCACAACACCGCGGGCGCGACCGTAGCTTACCTTGCGATCGATCCCAACGCTCGCTACATCCGCGGCGGGCTTGGATCGCTTCCCAACGTTGGCCGGAACACGCTCCTGACCCGGCCGATCAACGATGTCGACATGACCGTCGCCAAGAGGTTCTCGATTACCGAACGGTACAGGGTCGAGTTCCAGGCCAATGCTTTCAACCTGTTCAACCACCCTCAGTTTGTTCCCGGATATTTGAACGACATCGGTTCGATCGGGTATACGGGGTCGGGAGTATCCAATTACTTGACTCCTGGCAACAAAGCGTTCAACCGTCCCGAAGTGACGTTTGGCGGCAATGCGCGAACCTTGCAACTCGGGCTGAAGGTTTCCTTCTAAGAAATTGCTCTTCCCGCTCGCTACGGCCAGCGGCTGAATTGCGAAAGGCGTCCCACCGTAGGGACGCCTTTCGCTTTTCTCGCCCTGTGAGGAGCCAATCGCGAGTCACCACGGGTCTGTGGAATCATGATTACGCCTCCGCGGCAGCCGAGTGGGTGCGCGAAGGGGCTGCACATTGCCGTTAGCCAGCACCAACAAGCGGGTGTCACATGGTCCGGACTCGGTTCGAGTCTCAGGCATGCCGAACAGAGTCGCAACGAAAACAATTCGAGGATGGGCGAAGCTGGCCGCCGCATTAGATTAGGCAATTTAGCTAAATTTATGATAATTTCCACGGCAAGCGTGGTGGTGCGAGGGGTCTGCGATGACATTTGCCGAGTTTTGGCCGGTCTACGTGCGGGCGCATGGCCGGCCGGCTACGAGGGTGGTGCACCTGGTGGGCACGCTCGGCGGGTGGATGCTGGTCGGTGCGGCGATTGCGGAACGGCGGTGGTGGTGGATTGCGGCGGCCGTCTTGGCTGCGTACGGGCTGGCGTGGCTCGCGCATTTTTTCGTGGAACGCAACATGCCCGCGACCTTCGAGCATCCACTGTTCTCCTGGTGGGCGGATCAGCGCATGGTGTTTCTGATGATCACCGGCCAAATGGGAAGAGAGGTAAAGCGGTACGTTGACTCGCCGCCCGGGACTCATTGAACTGTCGAAATTTTGTCGCGATGATGCGGACGACGTGACGGCGCAGGCCTGTAAGCGCTCTGAAGGCTAACCTCAGCCACTAGAGCCCAAATTCAATCCTGAGCGTATTAACACAGCCGGACGCCGTGCCCTGACGAAAGACACTTGCCATCGGCGGCGAAAAAGCGTGGCTATTCCATTCGGGCGGCGAGAATCTGTTTGTCGCGAATTTCAACTTCAATGCCCAGTGGCGGCCGCAGATCGGAGCCTTGGACGATGGCCCCGCGCACCCACACGCTTCCCGGAATATTCATCATCTTGAGGGGGTCGTACACCGTCCGGCTGCACGGATTGCCGACCATCGGGTGCGCCGCGGCGCGAAATCCATACTCGGTTCTGAGCTTCTTGATGTCGGTGACGTACTCGAGCCGGCAATTTCCGAACGGCGCATTGAGCGAGAACGCCCAATAGCTGGCGGGCTGGCTGGCGGAACCGGTGGGCAAGCGAACCAAGACGGCGGGGACGTTGTCTCCGCTGAGGCGATTCTTGTACAAAAAGTCCTTAAAGGCCCAAGGTGTGGCCATCTCTTGCAGGCTGGCAATGCCTGGTTGCGATTCAGTGGCGTGAGGTAAAGCCGCACTGGCATCGGCCGGTGCGGGAACTTCGATCTGCGGAGTCGGTGCGACAGGCGGAGCCTCGGCTGCTTTCGGGCGCATTACCCAGCGCACGCAAACCAGGGAGAATACAAGGACAGCGAGAAAGCCGATGAGGCGCACCGGTTTGAAACCCGGCTGCTTTCGGGCGGCCTGTGCGGAAACACCGGGAATCTGGGGCATGTCCGTTTTGAAGCGTTCGGATCGGGGCTGGTCCCGCATTCTTCAATTCCCGTTTTGGCTAAGGCCGCACAGCCCCTCGAGGCCGGCGGGAAGCGCGGCGAAACTCCCACGCTTCTTGGGACGCTATTGTAGAGCCAGCGAAGAGAAGGGGCAACCTCCGACAGTCATGCGGGTTCAAAAAGTGGATTTCATAAACGCGAAACGCCGGACTCTTATTCTGCGCGAAAATGTTATTGAGATGGGTACAATAGGCGATACGAGGCTTGTCTCTTCCGCAGGGTCGCCATACTGTAGTAAGTACACCCAAGAGTACCCGGGAAGCGGCCGCGCGTTTACGTAATCTATGGCTACTGATACACGAGCTTCGGCACGGGCGTTCGTACGCAGCCTGAACATTCTGCTGAAATTCGCTCGCTTGTATGAGTTCGGCCACGTGCGCACCGCGGCGCAATTTGAAACCACATGGAAAGAGCTGCGCAGCGCGCTGGATGAAAGCGGAGGAAGCGGCGTGCTGCTGGGCGCGTCCGGCACGCAGATTTTGCTGGATGGCGTGCCGCTAGGATCGGCAGCGGGCGAGCGCAGCTTCGCGCAACTGCTGACTTCTTCCGGCATTGCCAGCATTCACTTCGCACCGACGCTGACGCAGCCGCAATTGGCGCGCTTTGTGCGCGCGTTCCCGAGCGGAAATTCCAAGCCTTCTTCGCTGGCAGAGCAGTTGAAGCACGCGCTTGCAGGCGAAACCAGCATCAAGGTGAATGAGATTCGTTATGTCGCGGAAGATTCTTCCGTGGCCGGAATCAAGGTTGCCGCGCAGCTGACCGCGAAAGTGCTTGGCGCGCAGGGCGACAAATACCGCGACTTTTTTGAAGACCCCAACAAGATGTTGCAGATGATTCTTGCGGCGGAGAGCAGCCGCAATGCAGGTGGCGGCGGAGGCGGCGGCTCGGGACCAGGGTTCGGTTTCGGCAGCGGTGGCTCGGGTGTTCCTGGCGGTGGTGGACCGGGTGGCTCGGGCTCGGGCGGATCCGGAGGCGGCAGTGGCACGGGCGGTTCCGGAGGTGGCGGTGGCGGAGTAGTTGATTCCGGTAATTTGTGGGGCGGGCCGAGGCAGACTGGCGGTGGTGGTGGCGGAGGAGCACCGGGAGTCGCGGGTGGTGGCGGCGCACCCGGGGGCTCGCCAGGCCCAATTGGTGCGCCAGGAGCGGAGGGAGCGGCGCCTGGCAAATGGTTGACGGCTTCGGCGTTGCTGCGAGCCGGTTCAATGGCAGGCGGGGCCGGCGGCGGGGAAGCGGGCGGCGGCGCCGGCGGATTTTCCGTGGCGGAAGAAGATGTGCGCGCAATGCTTGGACTCTTCGCGCAATTGGGCAAGTCGCGCAAGGACCCGGAAGCGCGTATGGAAGTCCCCACGTTTCAATCGAGATTGAGCGCGCTGCCCGTTCGCGCGCAATACACGCTTCAGCAAGCGCTCGCCGGACTTGCCGCGCAGGCTCCCAACGAGAAACCAGATAAGCCCATGCTGCTCAAGCTGGCCGAGCACGTGGCCATTCGCTTCGCGCTGGACAGTTACGAGCGCGGCGAGCTGCGCGTAAACGCCGTTAAGCAACTGCTCGACCGCATGAACGCGGAAATCGAAGGGCTGCGCAAAATCTTGGCTTCGCAAGAAGACATGATGGCCAATGCAGGATTGCAGGTGCAGTCCTTCACGGAGCTGCTGGACCAGGAGTTCTGGGCGCAAGTGCCCGACGAAAACAAAAAGGAAGTTTTGACTTCCGACGAGTCGTGGTGCGTGCCGCCACGCAACGTTCGCGCCTACCTGGAAGACATGCTGCGGCGCGGCGAGTTGAAGACGGTCAACGAAATCTTGATGAAATATGCGGCCTGCATCTCCTTGGAAAATCCCGAGGCGCGCCGCACCACCGCGATAGGGCTTTCCGATTTGGCGGAGCTTTACGGCAGCGGCGACGGTAGCGCCCTAATGGATGCCATCCGGCGATTGGGAAATCAACTGGCCATTGAGCGCGAGCCGGAACTGCAGACGCTGGTGAGCGCCGCATTTGTGCGGCTGAGCCAGGAAGCGGCCAGCAAGCGATGTTACCCGGCGATGCAGCAGGCGCTAGCTTCGCTGGACAACGTAGAAGCGCAACGTCCCGGCTCCACGCAGAGCCTGCGGCCGCGTATCGGCGCCGAGGAGCGCATGCCGGAGTTCGTGGAAGAAGCCCTGCGCGGCGGCCAAATCGCCGATGGCATGATCGATATCTTGACCCTGATGCCCAAAGCTACGCTGCATTATGTCACCCATCGCTTTGGCCATTGTGGGTTTCGCGATGATTGCGAGCTTCTCAGCCAGATTGTCCGTGGGCTGGGCGAGGACGCCACGCAACGTTTGGTAGAGACGCTGCAGACCGCTCCCGCATCCGAAGCGGCGGAAACTATCGGGTTGCTGACGCTGCTCGCGCCTGAAGCGGTGAGCAAGATTCTCCCGGTACGCTTGTCCCAGTGGCCGCGCACTTCGCACGACCGCACGGTGCGCCAGCTATCTTCGGCGCCGCCGGATCGGCGAGCGGAGCTGCTCGTGGCGCTCTACGATTCGTTGGATGTGCTGATCCGGCCCCTGGCTATCGACGAGATGGGAATGAGCGGACGGCCGGAATGTATTCCAATGTTGCTGGAGCTGGCGGCGAACGAAGCGACCTCGGGATTCATTCGTGTGAAGGCCATCGAAGCGCTGGGCCGCTTGCGCGGAACGGCGGCAACCACGCTGCTGACCCACATCATGGACGCCCGCCAGCTTTGGCGCTGGCAATATCCGGAGGAGCTGCGCATTGCGTCAGCGCAAGCGTTGATGCGCATTGACGCGAACACCGCTCTTGACAAGCTCGCTCCTTGCGGCCTTGAGCGCAAGGATTTGGTGCTGGAACCGTCGGACCCAGACCCAAATGTTTCCGTGATCCGCCAGCGCCGCTATGCGCGCTTGAAGCTGGGACGCAACCTGGTGGCGACCACTGTCAACATGCGCGAAAATTTTCGGCTGTCCATACCCGAGTTGAATCTGGGCGGCGGCGTGGGCTCTGGCGAGCGTCATCTGGCGCCGGGTTCGCTCTTGACCTTCAAGATCGCGCACGGCGTGCGCAACATTAAGGCCCAGGCCATCGTGCGAGGGGCGCGGCCGCAAGCCATGGCTTTCGAGTTTGTGGACATGGACCTCGAAGACCGCGCCAGGCTGCGGAAACTATTGATGGAGCTTGGCGGTTTGCCCCTTGCGGCGCAAGCCACGAACCGAACGCGGCGACGCGGCCGCATGGCTATGTCCAAGAACTAGACGATCTGCTGTGCGTGGCGGTGCTGCCGCCGGCGCCGGCTCCGCGTTTTTCAACCGTGCGCTCACCTGTTGCACCAGCCCCTGAACAATGCTCCGCGATGCGGCGCAAAGAATAAGGATTCTTCAGTTGGCCGACGGCGGATGTCTGAGTGCCCCAAGCTGTGAGGCCCGGGAAGATTTTCGGTACCTGCCCTGATTTGGCGCACTGGTGCACCTGTCCTCCTAAGGAGCCATACCGTACATTCGAACAGGTTTTTGGTCCGTTCCCCTGGTGCGTGACGCGCGGAGCACATGGAACCTCTGTACCATTGCCGCCGTCCTGCCATAAAGCTACGGTACTAGTGAGGTAGTCCTATCGGGATGCGCGGCGGAGGATGAGAACAGTCGACCCCAAAACGACTTCAGCACGGGCCTTCGTCAGAAGCCTGAACATTCTCCTGAAGTTTGCCCGTTTGTACGGGTTTGACCACGTCCGTACAGTCGAGCAGTTCGATGGCGCCTGGCGTGAATTGCGTGCGGCCATTCCAGACTCAACCGATGCAGGTCTGCTGCTCGCCGCGACGGGTTCGCAGTTGTTGCTGGATGGTGTGCCGCTCGAAGGCGCGCCCGCGGAAAAACAATTTGCCGAGCTGCTTTCCGCCGCGGGCGTTGGCAGCGTGCAGTTCTTTCCGTGCATCGCGCAAGACGAGCTGAATCGCTTTGTTCGCGCTTTTCCCACCGGCAAGTCCAAGCCGGCGGAACTGGCCCTGCAATTGAAAGCCACTCTGGCTACTGCACGGGGAATTCGCATCAACGAAATTTGTTTTGTGGCCACCGACTCACGCATGAAGGAGGCGGGCATGGCCGCGCAGTTGGCGGCTGCCACGCTTGGGGGTGGTGACTCCGACCAGTTCAATCGCTGGCTGAATGATCCGCAAAAATTGCTCGAGATGATTGCTGCGGCGCAAGGCTCAAAAGGCTCCGGCACGCCTGGCTCGTCGATCGGTTCCACTGGCGGGTCGGCCGATGCTGGTGCGTCAGCAGTTGGCGGGGAAACGAGCGGCGGAGCAACCGCAAATGGCGGGCCTGGCACCTCCTCAGGTGCCTTGTCGCAAACGGATTCTCCGGGCGGTCTCGGCCCCGGTGCCGGTCCGGGGCCCGGTCCTGGCCGCGGCTCCCTCGAGCCCAGCGAAGCGGAAATGTATCGCATCCTCACCGCGCTCACGAGCTTCGGACAAATCGGTGCCACCGGCGGTGCTGGAACTTCCGGTCCTGGTCGGGGTATCCACGAAGAGCTGTCGCAACTACCTGCTCGCGCGCAAGATGTCCTGAAGCAAGCACTTGCCGAGCTGGCCGCAAAAGCGCCCGACCACAAACCCGACCAATCCGTGCTGATCCAGCTTGCCGAGCACCTGGCTATTCGCTTTGCCCTTGAACGCTTCGAGCGCGGCGAAATAAAGGTGAACGCGGTCCGGCAGATGCTCGACCGCATGAACCACGAAATTGATAATTTGCGCAAAATACTTGGCGCGCACGAAGACAAGATGAGCGATGCGGGGCTGCTGATCGAATCGCACCGCGAAATTCTGGACCGCCAGTTTTGGGCTGCGGTTCCCGAAAGCGGCAAGCGCGCTGTGCTCCTCTCCGAGGAAGCCTGGTGCATTCCCCCTAAGAATATTCAGTCCTACGTCAACGATTTGATTAAGAAGGGCGATGTTGCCGAAGCCATCAGCATCTTGCAAAACTACGCTGCTTGCGCGGAAAGCGAAGACAGCGAGGGGCGCAAAAAAGCGGCCGCAGGCCTTTCGCAGCTTGCCGAGTTGTATACGAAAATTGATCCCAAGCTGCTTGGCGAAGCCCTGCGGCATGTGGGCCTGCGCCTGAGCGTTGAACAAGATGCCGAGTTGCAAGCGTTGGTCAGCGCTGCTTTCGTGCGCTTAAGCCAGCAAGCGGCGACCAACCGCTGTTTTTCGGCCATGGAACAAGCGCTGGATCTGGTCGCGGGGGTCGAAGCACAACGCCCCGGGATCGCGCAGACCTTGCGCGGCAAGATGGGCATTGAAGAGCGCATTCCCGAATTTGTCGAAGAGGCCTTGCGGGCCCGGCAGACCTCCGCTGGACTCACGAATGTTCTGAAGCTGCTGCCGCAAAGCACCATGGAGCAGCTTGCCAGCCGTTTTAATCGCTGCAGCCTGCGCGATGATGCCGAGCACATCGCCAACCTGGCCACCGATCTGGGCGAGGAAGCCGTGCAGTATCTGCGCAGCACCGTCCGCGGCGGGCCGGTGCCGGAAGCCACGGAGATGGTCGGTTTGCTCAGCAAGGTGGACCCGCAAGCGGTCGAGGTTTTCCTCCCGGGCCGCATCAAGAATTTTCCGCGAATTTCGCAGGACCGCGTGGTGCGCCAGCTTTCCGCGAGCGGCGCCCCGGGGCGATGCCGAATTCTCTTGAAGCTGCTCGACCATGTCGATCCACTGGTAATGCCGATGGTCATCGATGAAATCGGCATTGCTGGTGACCGCGAAGCGCTCGGCCGCTTGATGAACATTGTGGATGGCGATCTGCCCGCCGGGGCCAGCCCGTTTTTGCGCGTGAGAGCCGCCGAAGCGCTGGGCCGCATTCATGCGCCCGAGTCTGTCGCCGCATTGAAGCGCATCGTCGAGGCCAAAAAGGTCTTTGGCTGGGCTCATCCGCAGGAGCTGCGCATCGCCGCCTTGCAGGCGCTTGAGAAGCTCGATCCCGCATGGGCACGGGAATTCTTTTCCAAGAGCGGCTTGAGCAAAGCGGACCTCACGCTGGCTCCGCTCGAAACGGCCGTGAACTGCAAGTTTGTGCGTCAGCGCCGGCATACTCGCGTGCGGCTGCACAAGCCCGTGGTTGCGTTCAGCATCAACCTTAGCCAGAACTGCCGCATGGAAATTCGCACGGTGAGCCTGGCCGGTGGACTCGCCACCATCGATCGCCACCTGCCGCCAGGGACGCCCGTGCAGTTGAAGATGCAACTAGGCTTGCGCAATCTCCAAGCCACGGCTTTGCTGCGTGACTACCGCGGCCAGGGCATGTCTTTCGAGATTGTGGACATGAACCTGGAAGAGCGCGGCAAGCTCCGCCGTTTGCTGGCCGACAATATGTCGCCCGGTGGTCCTGTGCAAGAAATTGCCAAGCCGGTGGTGGCCTCAGACGTCGTAGTCGCCAGATAACCGCACCGCAATGCCTGAGGTTTACTGCTCCCCGTTTGGCGCTCGCGCATCTAAACAGATAGAATAAAGTGTTTACGCTGGTGTCTTAGTCCGCTCATGCGGGCCTCCGGCACGGTCGAACACGGCAGGAAACGAAGCCACTCATGGATCCAGCACAGGTTCTAGACAGGGTCATTGCGCAATTTATTGGCACCAAGCACGAGCGCGATGTCAAAAAATTGCAGCCTCTCGTCGCGGCCATTAACGAGCGCGAAGCCGAAATCAAGGCGCTCAGCGATGACGAGCTAAAGACGCGCTTCCAAGCGCTGAAAGAGCCCATTCAGGCGCAGCTCAAGGACTTGGATCCAACCGAGCCCACCTTCCGTGAGTCCATGCGCCAGGCTCTGGTGCCCGCGATCGTCCCGGCATTTGCGATGGTTCGCGAAGCAGGCCGCCGCTTCCTGAACATGCGCCATTTCGATGTGCAGCTCATCGGCGGCATGGTGCTGCACGACGGCAAAATCTCGGAAATGAAGACCGGCGAAGGCAAAACGCTCGTCGCCACTCTGCCCGCGGCTTTGAATGCGCTGGCCGGACGCGGTGTACACATCGTCACCGTCAACGATTACCTGGCGCGCCGCGACGCGGAGTGGATGAGTCCGCTCTATCGCGCGCTGGGGCTCTCGGTCGGCGTCATCGTGCACGACCTCGACGACGAGCAGCGCCGTGCCGCCTACGGCGCCGACATCACCTACGGCACCAACAATGAGTTCGGCTTCGACTATCTGCGCGACAACATGAAGTATGACCTCGCGCACTGTGTGCAGCGCGGCCACCACTTCGCCATCGTCGACGAAGTTGACTCCATCTTGATCGACGAAGCGCGCACACCGCTCATCATTTCCGGCCCTTCCGAAGAGTCCACCGACAAATACTTCAAGATCGACAAGATCATTCCCAAGCTGATTAGGGATATCGACTACACGATCGACGAAAAGCATCGCCAGGCCACGCTGACCGAAGAGGGCTTCAACAAGTGCGAACGCCTGCTCGGCCTGACCAACATGTCGGACCCGGCGAACATCGAAGCCATGCACCACGTGTATCAGGCCTTGCGCGCGCACACGCTCTACAAAATTGACGTCGACTACGTCAACAAAGACGGCGAAATCATCATCGTCGATGAATTCACGGGACGCCAGATGCCTGGCCGCCGCTGGTCGGACGGTTTGCACCAGGCCGTGGAAGCCAAGGAAGGCGTGAAGATCGAGCGCGAGAATCAAACGCTCGCGACCATCACTTTTCAGAATTATTTCCGCATGTATAAGAAACTTTCCGGCATGACCGGCACGGCGGAAACCGAGGCGGCGGAATTCGGCAAGATTTACAACCTCGACGTCGTGGTAATTCCCACCAATCGCACACTGATTCGCAAAGAATACGCGGACGTCGTCTATCGGACCGAGAAGGAAAAGTTTGAAGCCGTGGTGAACGGCATTTTGCAGGAAGACAATTCATTCGCCAACGGCATCCGCCATTATCACGAGCGCGGCCAGCCGGTGTTGGTGGGCACCATCTCCATCGAAAAATCAGAAACCATCGCGGAGATCCTGAGGAAAGCGGGAGTCCCGCACCAGGTGCTCAACGCCAAGCAGCACGAGCGCGAATCGCGCATCGTAGCGCAGGCCGGCCGCAAGGGCGCCGTTACCGTAGCCACGAACATGGCTGGACGCGGAACAGACATTCTGCTCGGCGGCAATCCTGAATTTCTCACGCGCGAGCATTTTCTGAAAAACAAGCTGGCTATGCCCTATGCAGCCGCTCCAGCGGTCATCGGGACGGACGGCGCAAGCGGCGACGCCGCGCAAGCCACCGTGCCCATGGTCCTCTTCCAGAATGAAGGCAAGATCTTTCAGGTTCCTGCCGATCAATGGAAACCGATCTATGACCAGTTTGCCGAACAGTGCAAATCCGAACACGATGAAGTCGTAGCACTCGGCGGCTTGCACATTCTTGGCACCGAACGCCACGAAGCCCGCCGCATCGATAACCAGTTGCGCGGACGCGCCGGCCGCCAGGGCGACCCTGGCTCTTCGCGCTTTTTCCTCTCGCTCGAAGACGACTTGATGCGCATCTTCGGAGGCGAGCGCGTCAAGGCGCTGATGTATCGCCTGGGCATGACCGAAGGCATACCCATCGAGTCTGGCCTCATCTCACGCCGCATTGAAAATGCGCAGAAATCCGTCGAAGCGCAAAACTTCGACGCCCGCAAGCACCTGCTCGAGTACGACGACGTAATGAACAAGCAGCGCGAGACCATTTACGGGATTCGGCGTTCCGCGCTCGAAGGGAAAGATCAGCGCGACTACGTTCTCGAGATCGCCGAAGACGTCGCCCGCGAACTGGTCGACACCTTCTGCCCGCGCGAGCAGCACCCCGATCAATGGAACGCCGCGCAATTTCTTGCGGAGATGAATAGCCAGTTCGGCATCGACGCCAAAGCCGCTGCCGCCGATCCTGGAACCCTAAGCCATGACCAACTCGCCGATGCCGCAGTAGAAGCCGTGACCAAGCGCTACGAGGAAAAGGAAAAACAGTTCAGCTCCGAGCTGATGCGCTGGCTTGAGCGTCGCATCATTCTTGACGTCGTCGATTCACAATGGAAAGACCACCTGCTATCTCTGGACCACCTGAAAGAAGGCATCGGCCTGCGCGGTTACGGCCAGAAAGATCCGCTCGTCGAGTTCAAGAAAGAAGCCTTCGTGCTCTTTGAAGACATGATGACGCGCATTGACAACGAAACCATCCGCTATCTCTTTCACATTCAAATGCAGCAAGCGGAAAAGCATCCGGACGAAATGCAGCTTCGGCCAGAGTCTCAACGCGGGCCCGCGCCGCGAGGTGGGGGCGCGCAAGCCGCTGTGGCCAGCGCCGCGGCGCGTGCCAGTGCCAGCGAGCTGCAGCGCCTCCCCGAAGTCGCCAGGCAAATTGAGCGCCGCCAACAGCGCCAGCAAAAAGATTTGCAGTATCAGACCGGCCCCACGCAGGCCGAGGCGCCGAAGCCGGTGCGCGTCGGCGCGAAAGTCGGCCGCAACGATCCTTGTCCCTGCGGCTCCGGGAAAAAATACAAAAAATGCCACGGCGCCACAGCTTGATGTTGCTCGGTTCTTTGTAGGGGCGCAGCACTGCTGCGCCCCATCTCGGCAAGATGTCAGACAGGAAACCGCAAATGCCTCCAGGCGCACCGCAGCAAATGCCCGAACGCCAGCGCATCCCGGGCGTCAAAAATCTCGTTGCCATCGCCAGCGGCAAGGGCGGCGTCGGCAAAACCACTGTCGCGGTCAATCTAGCGCTCGCCCTCTCAAAGCTCGGCCACAAAGTCGGCCTCCTCGACGCCGACGTCTACGGCCCCAACGTCCCCATCATGCTCGGCACCACGCAAGAGCCGCTCGCCACCATGGACAAGCGCATCATCCCCGTGGAAGTCGCCGGCCTGAAAATGATCTCCATGGGCCTGCTGAATCCCGGCGACAAGCCCATGATCTGGCGCGGTCCCATGCTGCACAGCGTCATCACGCAATTTTTGCGCAGCGTGCAATGGGGCGAGCTCGACCATCTCATCATCGATCTGCCGCCAGGCACCGGCGATGTGCAGCTCACGCTGATCCAAACCGTCGCGGTCACCGGCGCCGTCGTCGTCACCACTCCTTCCACCGTGGCCCTCGCCGACGTCCGCAAAGCCATCGAAATGTTTCGCCAGGTCAACGTCGAAGTCCTCGGAGTCGTCGAAAACATGAGCACTTTCGCGTGCCCGCACTGCGGCGAGCCCATCGACATCTTCGGCCATGGCGAAGGCGCAAAAACCGCGCAAGCCTACGGCGTCCCCGTCCTAGGCGAAATCGAAATCGACCCCCGCATCCGCATCGGCGGCGACACGGGCAAGCCCGTAGCCCTACTCGGCGAAGCCGCCCTCGGCGCAAAAAGCATGTACGACCTGGCTCGCGCCGTAACCACACGCCTGGACCAACTAGCCGGCACCCCCTCCGGCCCTCAAGTCCAAATCGACTGACGTTTTTTCCTTGAGCGCAAATCAAAGTTTGATATAATTGGTCTTGGGTACATTCACGCAAAGTCCTGCAGTGCGGCAACCAAGTTGCCGCATTTTCTTTTTGCAGTCAGCATCAAGCAAAGGAGAAATGGCTCAAGCCGTCGCCTACACTTGATCCGGGGAATAACGAGCGCAGGGCGGAGCCCTGCGGCCTTTAGTGGGACAGCCATTTTTGGCTGTCTGCGCTGCCCCGAAGTAGTCCCAGCGGCGAGTCCGTAAGTCCTTTAGAATCCGCACTTATACAAGTGTTCATTCTAAAGAGACTTAAACTCGTTTAGAATCAACACTTACAAAAAACCGGGGGGGAGGGGGTGTTACGGTTGACTAAGCCCATTCCTCAACTTCCCGCCAGGCGGCACCTCATTGACTCGACAACCCGACATCCGCCCCTACCGCGGCAAGCGCCCCGAAATCGCCGCCTCCGCCTACATTGACCCCGCCGCCGTTATCATCGGCGACGTAGTCATCGGCCCAGACTCCAGCGTCTGGCCCTGCACGGTTGTCCGCGGCGACGTGCACTACATCCGCATCGGCGCCCGCACCAATATTCAAGACGGCTGCGTCCTCCACGTAATGCGCGACGAACATCCCCTGCTACTCGGGGACGATGTTACCATCGGCCACGGCGTCACCCTGCACGGCTGCGCCATCGAGTCCCGCTGCCTAATCGGCATGGGCGCCATCATCCTCAACGGCGTAAAAATCGGCGCAGGCAGCATCATCGCCGCCGGCACCTTGCTCCTAGAGCGCACCGAAATCCCCCCCAACAGCCTGGTAGTAGGCCACCCCGGCAAGGTGAAGCGCTCCCTAACCGCCATCGACCAGTCCGCCATCGACGCCTACGCCCAGCGCTACGTCGAATACAAAAACATCTACCGCGAGGAACCAGTTCAGTGAGCGACGCCACAGCAAAAAAAGAAGAGCGCCGCAAATTCCAGGCGATCCGCGGCACACGAGATTTGTTGCCGCCTGAAACCGAACTGTGGAATCGTGTCGAACAAACCGCCCATGAAGTCTTCACTACTTTCGGCTACGGCGAAATCCGCCTGCCCATCTTCGAGCAAACCGAACTTTTCGCGCGGTCGATCGGCACCGACACAGATGTGATCGGCAAAGAAATGTACACGATCCTCGACCGCGCCTCGGAAAGCCTGTGGCGTGACATTTACGAACTGTATGAGGCCCTCCCGCACCATTCCGTCTCCCGCGATTACAGCGCCTTTGTTTCTCGTTTGATCGCGTTCGTCCAGCGCGTTGACGACGCACTTGCAGGGGGTGATATTCCGGCAACCGAGCGGAACGTCGCAGCATTCGGAGATCTCAAGGAAATCTGCCGTCGGGCGCAGGAACTTTCAATGCCTGACGACGGCCGTAGACCTACGATACAGGCTGGCTGGGGAACGCTGATAGACGGACTTCTGTCCTGGCGAAACACGCTAGATTTCGAGGAAAACCTTTCCCTTCGTCCTGAAGCCACCGCCTCGGTCTGCCGCGCCTATATCGAACACAACATGCAGCAGCTCCCCCAGCCAGTAAAACTCTACTACCTGGGCCCGATGTTCCGCCGCGAGCGCCCGCAAAAAGGCCGCTACCGCCAGTTCTACCAAATCGGCGCAGAAATCCTTGGCGGCACCGACGCTCCCGCCATCGACGCCGAAGTTATCGAAATGCTGATGACCTACTTCGACAAAGTCGGCCTGCAAGGCGCAACGCTCTACATCAACTCCATCGGCCACAATGCCGACAACTGCCGCCGCGGCTACGTCGCGCAACTAAAATCCGCGCTCGAAAAAGTGAAAGACAAGCTCGGCCCCGATTCCCAGCGCCGCACCGAAACCAATCCGCTACGCGTCCTCGACTCCAAACTCGAAAGCGAGCAAGCCATCATCGCCACGCTCCCGCACATTGCCGATCACCTCTGCGACGAATGCAAAACGCACTACGCCGAAGTAAAGCGCCAGCTCGAGGTCCGCGGCGTCCTATACCAGGAAAACTGGCGCCTGGTCCGCGGCCTCGACTATTACATGCGCACCACCTTCGAGATCACCGCCCCCGGCTTGGGCTCGCAAAACGCCGTCTGCGGCGGCGGCCGCTACGATGGCCTGGTCGAGCTACTAGGCGGCCCACCAACCAAAGGCATCGGCTTCGCCATCGGCGAAGACCGCCTCATCTTGTCCCTGCAAGAGGGCGGTAAAGGCCAAATGCAGCAAGGCCGCGACGTCTACATCGCCTGGATGGGCGAACACGCCTACGCCGCCGCCATCCGCGCCGCAAAAGATCTACGCAACGCCGGATTCAGCGTCGAGCTTCCTCCGCTAGAACAAAAATTCGGCAAAGCCCTAGGCCAAGCCGACAAACTAGGCGCAAAATACGCCCTAATCCTAGGCGACAACGAAGTAAGCGAAGGTCTCTGGACCCTCAAAACTCTAGCCGACGGCACGCAACAAAAACTGACCGAACCGGACCTACTACAATTTTTGCGCGACCAAAAGCCGGCGTCGCAGTAGCGAGAGCGCCGAGTTTGCTCCCGTAGCGGCCGCGGACCGTCGCGGGCGCCTTTTGATGCGCTACCCGGGCCATTACTTTGTGCGAGATGTAAACCGTGTCATCCTGAAGCTATCCGATAAGGATAGCTGAAGGACCTCAACGTAAAAATAAGCATCGCCGTTAGCGAGGAAGAACCACCGTGTTAGATTTTCTCGGCAACCTAAAACGCACCCACTACTGCGGCGCCCTGCGCGACTCCGACGCCGGCAAACCCGCCATCGTAATGGGCTGGATCCATCGCCGCCGCGACCTAGGCAACTTGCTCTTCCTAGATGTCCGCGACCGCACCGGCATCGTCCAAGTTGTCTTCAACAAGGAAACGCAGCCCGAAGCCCACGCCAAAGCCGAACAAGCCCGCAGCGAATTCGTCGTCGCCGTCGAAGGCAATGTAATCAAACGCCAAAAGGCCAATCCCGAACTAGCCACCGGCGAAATAGAGCTCGTTGCCACCAAGCTGCACATCCTCAACAACGCCAAAACTCCGCCATTCCCCGTCGAAGACGAAATCAACGCCGCGGAAGAAACCCGCCTGCGCTATCGCTACATCGATCTCCGCCGCGCCAAGCCGCATCGCAACATCGCGCTCCGCCACAAAATCGTCCTCGAAATCCGCAAAGTCATGGACGAAATGGGCTTCATCGAAGTCGAAACCCCCATGCTCACGCGTTCCACTCCCGAAGGCGCGCGCGATTATCTCGTCCCCAGCCGCGTGCATCACGGCCAGTTCTACGCGCTCCCTCAATCGCCGCAAATCTTCAAGCAAATCCTGATGATTGGCGGCCTCGACCGCTACTTCCAAATCGTAAAATGCTTCCGCGACGAAGATCTCCGCGCCGACCGCCAGCCCGAATTCACCCAGCTCGACCTGGAAATGTCGTTCCCGCGCCAGGAAGATATCTTTGAAGTCATCGAAAACGTGATGGTCCGCGCCTGCGCCGTCGCCGGAATAAAAGCCGAGCGCCCCTTCCCGCACATGCTCTACAAAGACGCCATCCGCAAATACGGCAGCGACAAGCCCGACCTCCGCTTCGCCATGGAGCTGCACGAAGTAACAAGTTGCTTCCCAGAAGAAGCAAAACAAAAGCTGCAAATCGAAGGCAACATCTTCGCGCTCGCCGCTCCTGGCGCAGCAGGCTATTCACGCAAGCAGCTCGACGATCTCACCGAAAAAGCGAAATCCTTCGGCGCGCGCGGCGCTTATTTCGTCAAAGTCACGCCGGAAGGCATCACCTCAACCGTCGAAAAACTCATCGGCCCCGAAAACGTAAAGAAGCTTGCCGAAGCCGCCGGCGCCAAACCCGGCGACCTCGTGGTCGCCGTCTCCGCCAAGCAGCAAATCAAAGGCACCGAAGCCGCCGCGCTCATCGCCGGCCAATTGCGCCTGCAACTAGGCGAAGCCCTTAACCTCATCGACAAGACACAATGGAAATTTCTCTGGATCACCGGCTTCCCCCTCTTTGAATGGAGCGAATCCGACAAGCAATGGGTCAGCGCCCAGCATCCCTTCACCGGCATAGTCGATGAAGACTTGGAAAAACTAGAATCCGCCCCCTGGGAAGTCCGCTCCAAAGGCTACGACCTCGTCCTCAACGGCAACGAGCTAGGCTCCGGCAGCATAAGAATCCACCGCCAAGACATTCAAGAGCGCCTCTTCAAGGCCTTAGGCCTAAGCGAAGAACAACTCCGCCGCCGCTTCGGCTTCTTCCTCGACGCCCTAACCTACGGCACGCCCCCGCATGGCGGCATAGCCCTCGGCATCGACCGCATCGCCATGCTCCTAGCCGGCGAAAAATCCCTCCGCGAAGTAATCGCCTTCCCCAAAACCACCGCGGCCCAAGACTTAATGGCCGAATCCCCCAGCGAAGTCGACACCGACCAACTCGACCAACTAGGCATCGCCATCAAGCCCACAGCCAAGAAAGCCGCCGAGTGATATCCTTCTTTGCAGTCTCTTTAGGACGCAGGGCTTCGGTACACCATGATTTTTGATTCTTTGTCAATCGTGACCATTATGTCTGAGGTTATATTCCTTGCCGCCCTGGGACGCTTTGCCTGGAAGAATCGGGAAAAGAAACTTCTATTTTGGGGTTGGCTTGCAGTGATCGCCATGATTGTCACCATTGATGTTGTATATTTTGGCGGATTCTTGAAATGAAAATGGCGGGACAATAAGGGGCAATGTCGCGCATACGCATATTGCCTGAGGCCGTCGCTAACCGCATCGCCGCGGGCGAGGTCGTTGAGCGTCCCGCTTCCGTCGTCAAGGAGCTCCTCGAAAACGCCCTCGACGCCGGCGCAAAGACCGTTCGCGTCGAAGTCGAAGCTGGCGGCAAGCGCATGATTCGCGTCATCGATGACGGCCACGGCATGTCCCACGACGACGCGCTCCTCGCCTTCGAGCGCCACGCCACCAGCAAGCTGCGTTCCGCCGACGATCTCCTTTCCATCCCCACGCTCGGCTTCCGCGGCGAAGCCCTCCCCACGATCGCCGCCGTCTCGCGCCTGCTCCTCGAAACCCGCGCCGAAGAAGACGCCGAAGGCACGCGCGTCGAATTCGCCGGCGGAAAACTCGTCAGCGTAAAACCCGCTGGCCTTGCCGCGGGCACGACCGTCAGCGTCGCAGATCTTTTCTATAGCGTCCCCGCGCGCCGCAAATTCCTCAAGTCCGATACCACCGAGCTAGGCCACATCGCCTCGCTCGTCACCCACTACGCCCTCGCCAATCCCGGCCGCCAATTCATTCTCACCACACCGACGCAGCAAATCGTCGATTGCTCTCCGGTCGAGCGTCTCGCCGAGCGCGTTTACCAACTCTTCGGCAAGCAATCCTTCGACGAGCTGATCGAAATCCCGGTCGTCTCCGCCGCATTTCGCGCCGCCATTACCGAACCCGAACTCGAGCAGAGCGAAGAAAAAGCACGGCTAACCGTCTACGGATTCACCTCGCGCCCGGAAGTCCAGCGCCCCAATCGCAATGGCATCTACATTTTCGTGAATCGCCGTCTCGTCCGCGATCGCCTGATTCTCCACGCCATTCACGAAGCGTATCGCAACATTCTTCCCAGCAATGTTTTCCCCGCAACGCTCCTATTCCTCGAGATGCCCTACGATGAAGTCGACGTCAACGTCCACCCCGCAAAAATCGAAGTGCGCTTCCGCCGCTCCCAATTCGTGCACGACTTCACCCGCGACGCCATCCGCCAAGCGCTGATGGCAGTCCGCCCGATCGCCAGTTTCGCCGCCGCGGCCGCCGCATCGCAAAACGCAAGTGCCGCGTCGCTATCAAACCCCCCATCAATGGATCCCGCTGCGCCGTCCATCGTTCCCCGCGCGATCATTCCCGCCATGGAGGAAATCGGCCTAGGCAGCGGCGTGGGCTCCGACGGCGGCTTCGATCTGAGCAGCGCCCCGCTACAACCCGTCGAGCAGCGCTTCGCATTTCCCGGAGGGCTGGAGTCCTCGATCGAATCTGGCGCAGCTTTCGGTGCGCCAAGCCTCGCCACCGAGCCCCCCACACCAAACTGGGCCGCGAATTTCGCAGCGGGAAACGGCAGCGCTCCCGCGACGCTCCCACACCCCGACCAAATCGCCGATTTAAAACCGCTCGGCCAAGTCAGCTCCAGCTTCATCGTCGCCGTCAACGGCGAAGGCCTCTGGCTCGTCGACCAACACGTCGCCCACGAACGTGTTCTCTTCGAACAGCACCTCGAAGCTCGCCGCGCTGGAAAAGTCGAAAGCCAGCGCATGCTCATGCCCATGATTCTCGAGCTTTCTCCGCGCCAGCTCGTCATCTACGAAAAAATCGCCGAAGAACTAAGCGCCAACGGTTTCGAAGTCGAACCTATGGGCCCCCGCAGCGTCGCCATTCAAGCCACTCCCGCAGGAGTCGCTTCGAACGACGCCGAAAAACTCCTCACCGAAATTCTCGACGGCATCGAGCGCGAAAACGCCGCCATCTCCATCGAAACGCTGCAGGCAAAAATCGCCGCCTCCACCGCGTGCCACGCCGCCATCAAAGTCAACATGCCGCTCGACCAAACAAAAATGGAATGGCTCCTCGCCGCCCTCGCCAAAACCGATTGCCCCATGAGCTGCCCACACGGCCGCCCCGTAGTCCTCCGCTATTCCATAAAAGAAATCGAGAAAGCCTTCCACCGCATTTGAAAATCACTTGGGCGATCACCAAATAAAGCACGAATGCACGTACAATACGCTGTCATCCTGAACGTAGCGAAGGACGTCAACGTAATGACCGGCTTCCAAGCCTGCGTTGGTTGCAGAGCAATGAATTGAAATTGTGAGGAGATCGGATGACGGATGCCCAAAAGACTGCCGTAATCTTCGGCTTGGCCAATAAGCGCAGCATCGCCTGGGCCATCGCGCAAAAACTCCAGCAAGCCGGCTGGCGTCTCGCCATCACCTACCAAAACGAGCGCCTCGAGCAAGAAGCCAAAGATCTGATCAACGATCTCCCCAGCGCGTCCGGCTTTATGTGCGACGTCTCTTCCGATGAGCAGATCGCGAAATTGTTCGACGCCCTGAAAACGAAGTACGGCGAACTGCACGGCTTGGTCCACAGCGTCGCGTTTGCGCCCGCCGAAGACATGAAAGGCGAATTCATCAACACCACGCGTGAAGGCTTTCGCATTGCGCACGACATCAGCGTGTATTCGCTGATCGCCGTGGCGCGCGCCGCCGCTCCGCTGATGCCCACAGGAGGAGGCATCATCACGCTCACTTACTACGGCGCCGAAAAAGTTGTGCCCAAATACAACGTGATGGGCGTAGCCAAAGCCGCTCTCGAAGGCTGCGTGCGCTATCTCGCCAACGATCTCGGCCCAAAAAATATTCGCGTAAACGCCATCTCTGCGGGCCCCATCAAAACGCTGGCAGCTCGCGGCGTCTCCGGCCTCGGCGAAATGCTAAAATCCCACGCCGAGCGCGCCCCGCTCAAGCGCAACGTCGACGCCGCCGAAGTCGGCGCCACCGCCGCCTTCCTCCTCTCCGACGCCGGCGCCGGCATCACCGGCGAAACCATTTACGTCGACTGCGGCTACAACATCATGGGTTTTTAACTGGCACGATTCGCTGCCACATGCCCAAACTCACAATCGCCATCGACGGTCCCGCCGGCTCCGGCAAAAGCAGCGTAGCTCGTCTCGTCGCCGGAATCCTCGGCTATCTCTATCTCGACAGCGGCGCCATGTATCGCGCCCTCGCACTGAAGGCGGTGCAGCGCAAAGTTCCGCTCGATGACGAAACGCAATTGGCAAAGCTCGCGAACGAAACGCACATCGAGCTTCGCCCGCCAACTCCCGAGCAGGAAAAAGCTGGAATCAAGAATCGCGTCTTCCTCGATGGCAAAGAAGTGACACAAGAAATTCGCACCTTTGAGGTAGCGCAAGCTGCCTCGCGCCTCGCGACGATCGCTCCGGTGCGAGCCGTGCTCGTTGCCGAGCAGCAGCGCGCCGGCGCCGGAGGTGGGATCGTTATGGAAGGCCGCGACATCGGCACCGTCGTTTTCCCCAACGCGGAGTTGAAAATCTTTCTCGAAGCGTCGCCGGAAATTCGCGCCGAACGCCGCTGGAAAGAGCATCAGGAGAAAGGCGTGGACATGAACCTCGCACAAGTGCTCGAAGAAGTGCGCGAGCGCGACAAGCGCGACCGCGAGCGCAAAGTTTCGCCGCTGGTGCGCGCCGCCGACGCCGTCCTAGTCGACAATACCGCGATGGATGCGGCGGAAACCGCGCGCCTCATCGTTATGCTTGCACGCGAACGCGAAAGGGAACTGGCCACCGCCGCTGGGAGGAAGCCGTAATGATTCGAATGCTCATCATGCTTGCAGCCGGCATCAGCACCGCGATGCTTGTGCTGCCGCTGCTCGCTTTTGGCCAGGCTAAGGATTCGCAGCAGCCAGGCGCTAACGCGCGATCTGTTGCCGCGCAATCCGATGCTTCGCATTCCAGTGCGGCGCAATCTGCGACAGCGCATTCTGACGCCGCGCAAAAACTTCGCGCCTTCCTCGACGCCGACTGGGGGCGCTGGATGCAGGAGTATCCGGAGGTCGCTACGCACGTCGGCTATCCCGGCCAGGACGATCGCTGGACCGACGACTCGCTCGCCGGCACTGCGCATCGCAAGAAACATCTGGCTGACAGCCTCGCCACGCTGAAAGCCATCTCTCGCACCGATCTCCCGACTGGCGAGCAACTCAACTTCGATCTCTACCTCGAACTGCTCGAAACGGCAAACGAAGGCTTGCAGTATGGCGACGATCCGTTTCCGTTCCGCAGCGTCGTGCCGCGCAGTCTTTGGATGCCGCTCAATCAAATGGACGGCCTCCAGCAAGACGCTGCGGATACTCTCGCGATGCAGCCGCATCAGACTGTCGCCGACTACGAAATTGTTCTGAAGCGTCTCGCGGCGCTTCCCGCTGCGGTCGACCAGCAACTTGCGCTGCTGCAAGAGGGCCTGAAGCGCGGCTACACGCCACCGAAAATCGCGCTACGCGACTTGCCGAAGCAAATCGCCGATCTCACGCCGGCCGATGCGCTCGCCAGCCCGCTGCTGCAGCCTTTTACGGAATTTCCTCCAAACTTTCCTGAAGCCGATCGCGCGCGCCTCACCGAGAAAGCCAAAAGCATTTACGCGTCCTTCATCACGCCCGCGTTCCACAAACTCCGCGACTACGTCGCATCTACCTATCTCCCGGCGTGCCGGGAAAACATCGCTGCCACCGCGTTGCCCAACGGAGCCGCCGCGTATGCTTTTCACGTTCGCTGGCAAACCACGACCAACCTCACGCCGCAGCAAATTCACGAGATCGGCCTTGCGGAAGTAAAGCGCATTCGCGCCGAAATGGATAAAGTCATCGCCTCCACCAAATTTCAGGGCAGCTTCCACGACTTCACGGAATTTCTGCGCACCGACGCGCGCTTCTACTACGACAAACCGGAAGATCTGGTGAACGGGTACCGCATCATCGCCAAGCGCATCGATCCCGGACTCGCGCATCTTTTCGGCAAGCTGCCGCGGCTGCCCTACGGCGTCTGCGTCATTCCGGATTTCAAAGCGCCTTCGCAGACCACCGCTTATTACCAGGGCGGTTCGCCGCAGGCCGGACGCCCCGGCTGCTATTTCGTCAACACTTACAAGCTGCACGCGCGGCCTAAGTGGGAAATGGAAGCGCTCTCGCTCCACGAAGCTGTCCCCGGGCACCATTTGCAAATTTCGCTCGCGCAGGAGATGGAAAACACGCCGGAGTTTCGCAAGCACGTCGGCTACTCGGCGTTTGTGGAAGGCTGGGCGCTCTACAGCGAAGGCCTCGGCGAAGACGTTGGCCTCTACACCGATCCTTATTCCAAATTCGGGCAGTTCAGCTACGAAATGTGGCGCGCGGTGCGCCTGGTGGTCGACACGGGCATGCACTCGATGAACTGGACGCGCGAGCAAGCCATACAATTCTTCAAGGTCAACACTGGCAAGACGGATCAGGACATCACTGTCGAAGTTGACCGCTACATCGTGTGGCCCGGCCAGGCGCTGGCCTACAAACTCGGCCAGCTCAAAATCCGCGAGCTGCGCGCCGAAGCCGAACGCCGCCTGGCCGCCAAATTCAACATCCGCGCCTTCCACGACGCCGTCCTGGAGCAAGGCGCTGTCCCGCTGAGTCTTCTCGAGCCGCATATCAAGCATTGGCTCGACACCCAAGCTGCACGCTGAGACTCCGGCAGAGCCAGGGGCGCTCAATAGGCACCCCCCACCCCTATGTTTTTTGTAAGTGCGGAATCTAAAGGAGTTGCGGGAGAAGTGCGCGGAAGAGTATGAAAACAGGCGGTTTCAAAGTGAGTAGATTCAGGGAGATGCGAGGCATTCGTAAGTGCGGAATTCAAAGGGCTTACGGGCGCGTTTTGTTTATAAGAAAGGTAACAGTCTGTAAGTGCGTATTCTAAAGGGGTTAGAGGATCGGCCCAGCGGACGCGCGAGGTGGGTGGCGAGGTGGGGGACAGCGCCAACATAACCTACATATGTTATCATATTCGTACCGTTTGTCAAGGAAATAATATAAGTGGTTTGTTTCTGCGGGTTTGGAGCCCGTCTCTGCGCTGCCCGTAGAACCCAGCTTGTTCCTTGCCCGTGAATTGCTCAGAGTACATTGTACGGAACGTTCCTCATTTGATAAGATCGGCCAATCGAGCTTTCCTCTCGTTACGGCCAAAATTCGTTGTGAACTGGGGGTTCTTAAATGGCGAAGACGACAGATGATCTAGAAGCTGTGCGCATTGTAACGACGGCACTTGGCGGCTTCAGCCCGGAAGAGCAGGAGAGAATCATTCGCTGGACACGCGAAAAGTTAGGGCTTGCGCCAGCGCCACGGAGTTTGACGGATACGCGGGCGCCTCAACTACCTTCGCCTGTTGTTTCGCCGCGACCTGCTGAACCTGTTGACCCAACGCAACCGCCAGCATCTGCAAAAGACCTTAAGACTTTCGTGAACGGCAAAAACCCAAAGAACGACATACAGTTTGCAGCTACAGTTGCATACTTCTATCGTTTTGAAGCTCCGCCAGAACAACGAAGAAACGAAATAGATGCCGTCATTCTCCAAGACGCATGCAGGCTCGCAGGCCGGGAACGCTTCAAACGCCCACGCATCACCCTGAACAACGCGAAGAATCAGGGTTTGCTAGACAGCGGCAGCGAAGCTGGCAAGTTTACGGTCAATACAGTTGGAGAGAATCTTGTTGCCATGACGCTGCCCAGTCAGTCAGGTGGCTCCGCGAAGGGTAAGAAGCCAAAGAAGCCCGCGAAAGAGACCGCAAGAAAGAAAAAGTGAGCGTCGCATGAACGACGCCGACGAAGCCATCTATCAGGCCATCAAGGAAGCTGAACGGATTCGCTCTGTGACGCGGAAGAAGTCATTGCCGCAAGTCAGAGGCTCAGAGCGAGATGTCATTCGCGCTACTGCGCTCACGTGGTTCCAGTCGCATCGGCCTAAGCTTGTGGCGATTGTTTCCGCAGCAGATTTGCAGCCAGTTGACGAAATGTATCAGAAGATTCTGGAAGCGAGTCACAAGAGCGCGGCTCGTTCGGGCTACGTAGATACTCTAAAGGACATTTCCGACAGTCTTGCGCAGGTTCGTTCAGTCAATGTGGTGAAGCTCGCGGCTGCTACTACTACGGATGTGCCGCCCGATTTTTCAAAACTCATTTCAGATGCCGCGATGCAGGCCATTCTGGACAAACGTTGGGCAGAGTGTGTCATTTGCATCTCGTATGGGGCACCGCTCGCTGCAACCGTGATGATCGGCGGCCTCCTGGAGGGGCTGCTGCTTGCTCGCGTCAACCGCGAGAGCAATAAGAAATCCGTTTTTACTGCTGCTGCCGCTCCAAAAGACAGGCAAAACCAGCCGTTGGGCTTAAAAGAGTGGACTCTTCAAGATTACATCGGAGTGGCACACGAACTGGGATGGATTACCGTCGCGGCCAAGGATGTAGGCGTTGTACTCCGCGATTACCGAAACTACATCCACCCGCAAAAAGAACTGTCACACGGTGTTTCGTTGACAACGCCAGACGCCGTGATTCTCTGGGAGATTGGCAAAAGCATTTCCAGACAAGTGCTGAAGTGAGCTGGCGTGCCCGCTCGAGCGAAGACACAGACCAAAAAACGACGCTTGGGCCACCCGCTAGGTAGCTGCCATTTTTCGGTTAAGATTGAGCGCCGGAAAGGAAGTCACCGATCATGCCCCAGCTAACCAGCTTCGACGGTCGCGAGTTTGAAGAACTAGTGAGGCAAACGGCAAGGTGGGTTTGGAGCTTGCCTCCCGGAGAAGGCGCAAGCCAGTTCGTGGGTGGATATGAGATCGACTGTGTGTGCCGCACCGAAGACGTAATTCATTTGATTGAATGCACAGTAGATCGAACGTTGAAAAAAGTTAGGCAAGATACGGACTCGCTGAAAGCAGCTAAGATTTCTCTTGAAAAGCAGGGATATACCGTGAGGCCCTGGATAGTCACTCTGCATGAGCCTTCACCCGATCAGAGAACATTTGCTCACAATCAGAAGATAACTATGCTGTCGATCGAGCAGTTTAGAAACAGAATTCTCAAGGCTCCAGACTATATCAACTCTCGGTGGAACTATCGATTTGGAAGCGCGGCTGATCCGATGACAGGAGCTGCCAAATTGCCGGAAGATGAATACGTCAGCCTGCCGTTGAGGGACATCAATACAGGCGTGGAGTACTCGATACAAGACATCTCAGACCTGCTTGTCCAAAAAAAATTGACCGTGGTCCTCCTCGGCCCCTTTGGGGCGGGCAAGAGTCTCACTGTTAGAGAAATTTTTCGGAATTTAAGGCTAATGTATTTCAAAGACTCGCAACAGCCCGTGCCTTTGGCTCTAAATTTGCGCGATCACTGGGGACAGGAAGACACTGACGAAGTGTTGAGAAGACACTCCGCGCGCGTTGGATTTGCGGGACGCGACGAACTCGTCAGAGCTTGGAATGCTGGTCTCTTGCTCGTAATGCTCGATGGGTTTGATGAGCTTGCCTCGCAAGCGTGGCGCATTGCCCCTGCTGACCCAACTAATGTCCAAAGGATTCGTTACGAAGCGGTAAAGATTGTTCGCGCTTTCCAGAAGGAGAATAAGGGACGTTTTGGAATTCTTGTTACGGGCCGCGACCATTATTTTGATCGTGAGGAGGAAATGGATCGGACGCTAGCCTTGTCGCCGGACACCGTCAAGATCGAAATCGCTGAGTTCACGGAAGAACAGGCACAGAAGTACTTAATCAGAAAAGGCATCAAACAGATTCTGCCTGACTGGCTACCTCGAAAGCCTCTGCTGCTAGGGTATCTCGCCGCCCGAGATCTGTTGAAAGAGGTTCTACAGATAGATGGCGCGAAAGGAGTTGCAAAAGCCTGGGACATCTTCTTAGACAAGATTTGCGAGCGAGAGGCGGGCATTTCCCACGATATCGAAGGGAGATCTGTTAGACGCCTCCTTGAGGTTTTGGCTACTGAGGCGAGGGTAAGCCATGGCGGGGCCGGCCCTCTATTCGATAGCAGTCTATCTGCAGCATATACGAGAGTAACCGGATCGGAGCCACTAGAAGAGGCAAGGACTCTCTTACAGAGGCTGCCTGGGTTAACAGCCCGCGATCAGCAAGAAGGGGGCCGCTCGTTTGTTGATCCGGAAATGTTAGACGCGCTACGCGGTAGCGCAGTAGCAAGATTCATTATGGACCCGTACGCCGCTCCTGCCCCCGAAGGCAGACTCTGGAATCATTCTCTCGGCGAGCTCGGCTACTCCCTCTGCGGCATGCTAACCGCCGAGTGGAATCTCAGTGCTTCTGTGCATTGTACAGCAGCCAGGGAGGCGATCAGCCGCTGGGACGCACCGATCCTCGCTCTCGACTGCGTCCTAAGCGCGGTGCATAGAACTGACGACGAGCCTGTCGACTGCAATGGAATTGTCGTTAAGGAAGGGCAAGCGGAAACTCTCGATTTTGAGCACGCAAGTGTCTCCAACTTAGAACTGCAGTGGTGTCATGTCAAGACACTGATCCTCGGCGATGCGCAACCCGAAAACGTGCGACTGTATAACTGCATGATTGAGCGGATCGTTGGCGTCTCGGATAAAAAAGGTTTACCTCCATGGATCGCCGAGTGCGAAATTGGGAAGTATGATTCGCTCCAAACAAACGCCGCGATCATGAGATCGAACTCACCGCTTCAGGTTCGCGTGCTCCTCACAATCTTGAGAAAGCTATTTCTTCAAAAAGGTCGTGCGCGCAAGGAATCTGCAATGTACCGAGGGCTGGAACCCAACGCTGCAAAGTTCGTACCGCAAATTATGGACCTGGTGCGCAGGTCTGGCTTCGCAGAGAGAATTAGCTTGGCTAACGGCGCGATCTGGCATCCACACAGGAATTGTCAGGCCCGGGTGCAGGAGATCGTCTCAACTTTAGGAATGAACGACGACCCGCTTGTGCGACAAGCATGGAATCTCAGGTAGACGGTCTGTGGAGCTAGGGCCGTCGTCCGCCGCGATGGAAAGAGCAAGGTGTGAACGCGAGCGCGCCAAAAATTCGCGGGGTAGAGGTGGATACAGAGACGCGGTGCGCGCACTACCGCTCGGCGGTGGATATTGTTGCGATCAAGATGCGGTGCTGCGGGGTGTACTGGGCTTGCAAGGATTGCCATGAGGTGTTGGCGGGGCATGCGATTGCGGTTTGGGCGCGTGGGGAGTGGGATGCGCGGGCGGTTTTGTGCGGGGCTTGCGGGGCGGAGCTGACGATTCGGGAGTATATGGCGTGTGAGGCGCGGTGTCCGGGGTGCGGGGCGGGGTTTAATCCGGGGTGCAGGGGACATCATCATTTTTATTTTGAGATGGAAGCTGCGGATTTAGGGGCTGGGTAAGACTTTTCCTCCGGCGCTAAAGCGCATCAGTGCAGTCGGCTTTAAGTCGGAGCTAAAGCTCCGACCCCCAAAGGAAAAAGCGGGTTCCTCGCGTCGCTCGGAATGACAATTGAGACTGGGCGTGTTGTCGCACGTGGAGTGAGGCGTGGCTTCAGGGGCTAAAGCCCGATGGAGTTGAGCCGCTTACGTGGGAGCTAGAAGCTCCCACCTCCTAAGGAAAAGGTTTATCGAGAAGAAGGTCCGGAGCGCTCGCCGTGCTCGCTAGCCGAGCTAAAGCTCGGCCGCTACATGGGCGCTCGCGAATTTGTTTGCGCTGCGGGGCGAGCGGCGCTAGGATTTGCGCGAATTCCATTTAGTGGGTGACCTCGGACGGGGCCATCTTGGGAGGCATCCATGCGGCGAGAGAGAGTGCTCGTTGGGGCTTTCCTTTTTTTGCTGGGGACCGCTTGCGCGGCGTACTCTGCCAATGCGCAACAGATTGGGAAATTCGTTCCGATTCCGGCGAATTCGGATGCTGATCACGCGCTGACCGAAATCAACGCGGCTACCGATCCGGCGCAGAAGCTGGCGCTGATCGACAAATTTGCGGCCATCGCGCAGGGAGACATGGCCATCGTGGTGGACGACCAGTACGTCAACTACTACATTGCGGCGAAGAACTACGATAAAGCTTTCGAGTATGGAGACAAATTGTTTGCGCTGGACCCCGATAGTTTGTCGAATGCAGTGAACATGGTGCGCGCGGCACAGGGGAAGGGCGACGCCGACAAGCTGCTCGCGTATGGGGAAAAGACCGCGCAGATTCTGCAGAGGTACAAGGACAAGCCGGCGCCGGAAGGAATGAAGCAAGAGTCCTGGGACACTGTAAAGGCGCAAACGCTGCAGGATGTCCATGAAAACGTAGCTTACGCGGAGCAACTGGTTTTCGATGGAGCGTATCGGACGGCTAACGCCGCAAAACGGGCGGGGCTGCTGGTTCGGTTCGCGCAGCTTTTTCCGGATTCACCGTTCGCGAGCCAAGCATTAGGCGTTGCGGCAGCGTCTTACCGGCAGACGCAGAACACTGCAAAGATGCTGGATGTGGCCAACGGGCTGCTCGCCAAGGATCCCGATAATCTCGGCATGTTGCTGCTGCTGGCCGACTATTACAGCGAAAAAGGCGAGCAGCTCGATAAGGCGGAATCCTACGCCAAGAAATCCGTTTCGCTGCTGGAGACGGCCAAGAAGCCGGACGGCTTTAGCGACGAGCAATGGAAACAGCAGAGTGGCTTGCAGAAGGGCCTGGCGTTGAGCGCCTTGGGCCAAGTGAATATCCAGAAGAAAAACAATGCGCAAGCGGTGGACAACTTCAGGTCGGCCGCGCCGTTGCTCAAATCCGATGAGGGGAGCTATGCGCGCAACCAGTACCGGCTGGGGTTCGCGCTGCTCAACCTGAAGCGCGTGCCGGAAGCGAAAGCGGCGTTTACAGACGCCGCGTCGGTGAACAGCCCGTATAAAGCGTTGGCGCAGGAAAAGTTGAAGGCGCTGCCGGCTGCTACTGCGAATAAATCCTGAGAGCGTTCGATGGTTCCATCGGCTGAGGAAAGGGTTTCAATCAAGCCACGGTCCCTCCACTACGCGGCCGGCGCTCAGAAATCGAGCGCAAGAAACAGCAGGTCGCTCGCTTTGCTTGCTAGCCGGGCTAAAGCCTGGCCGCTACAAAGGCGCAAAAACGAAGAGAAAAGCCTCAGGTCCAAAAGACGGACCTGAGCTACAGGTGCTGAGGAACAGCGGGATCAGGTGGGGGCGGACATGGAGGCTAGGAACTCGGAGTTGGATTTGGTTTTGGTGAGGCGACTGAGCAGGAGCTCCATGGCTTCTACGGTGGAGAGCGGGCTGAGGACTTTGCGCAGGACCCAGACGCGGCTTAGCTCGTCGGGAGGAAGCAGCAATTCGTCTTTGCGGGTGCCGGAGCGCTGGATGTCGATGGCCGGGAAGACGCGCTTATCGGAGAGGCGGCGGTCGAGATAGATTTCCATGTTGCCGGTGCCCTTGAACTCTTCGAAGATGACGTCGTCCATGCGGGAGCCGGTGTCGATCAAAGCGGTGGCGACGATGGTGAGCGAGCCGCCTTCTTCGACGTTGCGTGCGGCGGCGAAGAAGCGGCGCGGGCGCTGCAACGCGTTGGCGTCGATACCGCCGGAGAGGACTTTGCCGGAAGGCGGAGTGACGGCGTTGTAGGCGCGAGCGAGGCGGGTGATGGAGTCGAGCAGCACGACGACGTCGCGCTTGTGCTCGACGAGGCGCTTGGCTTTCTCAAGGACCATTTCGGCGACTTGGATGTGGCGCTGGGGCGGCTCGTCGAAGGTGGAGCTGATGACTTCGCCCTTGACGGTGCGCTGCATGTCGGTGACTTCTTCGGGGCGCTCGTCGATCAGGAGCACGATGAGCGCGACTTCCGGATGATTGGTGGCGATGGCGTTGGCCATGGCTTGCAGCATCATGGTCTTGCCGGTACGCGGCGGCGAGTTGATCAGTCCGCGCTGGCCTTTACCGACGGGGCAGAGAAGATCGAGAACGCGGCCGGTCATCAATTCCTTGGTGGTTTCCATCTTGAGGCGGCCCTGGGGGTAGAGCGGCGTCAAATTGTCAAAAAAGATTTTGTTGCGCGCGACTTCGGGATCTTCGAAGTTGACGGCTTCGACTTTGATTAAAGCGAAGTAGCGCTCGCCATCTTTCGGCGGTCGGACTTGACCGGAGACGGTGTCTCCGGTGCGCAGATCGAATTTGCGGATTTGCGACGGAGAGACGTAAATATCGTCCGGCCCGGGAAGATAGTTGTACTCGGGTGCGCGGAGAAAGCCGAAGCCGTCCGGCAGACATTCGAGGACGCCTTCGGAGAAGATCAAACCGTTTTTCTCCGTCTGCGCGCGGAGGATCTGGAAGATCAACTCCTGCTTGCGCATGCCGCTGGCGCCGGGAATGTTCAGTTCCTTGGCGATTTTTGCCAAGTCCGTGATGTTTTTTTCCTTTAGCTCGGCAAGACTAATGCTCATCTGATTGTTTCCTTCAACGCTTGTTTCTTTCATATGTCCTTAACTCTGCAACTTTCCAGCGAATTCAACCTGATTTGAATCGTCTGATTGTGAAATCGACCTGAAATTTCCGGACTACTCTACGAGGCGGCGCACCGAACTGGCAGATGAACGAAAACCGGCCAGGATGGCAAACCAGATTTCAGATTTCCGACAAACCGGCGGCAGCGCCGGAACGGAGCAAACTTGGCGACCGCTTTTCGCGTAAAGGTTCGAACGGATCGTACGATTCGAACCGGCCGAGCCATACGAACCGCGTTCGTGCGATTCGGGGTGGATCGGAGTCAACGCGCAGGGCGGGCCGCGCCCGAGGCAACGCTGCTTAGTTGGTCAAACTCTTATCTTTCTCGGTTCCGGCCACGAAAGAATCGGCGGCGACGGGCGCAACGGCAGCGTGCTCAATGGGCACGATAGGCCGCTCAAGCGCAACCTGCAGCACTTCATCCATGGTCTCGACAAAATGTACCGTAAGGCTCGAGAGGATTTCCTGCGGGATATCCGCCAGGTCCTTCTCATTGTCCTTCGGAAGGAGCACTGTACGCAAGCCCATTCGGTGGGCGGCCAAGAGCTTCTCCTTGACGCCGCCGATAGGGAGAACCTTGCCGCGCAGGGTGATCTCGCCGGTCATGGTGACGTCGCAGCGAACGGGAATTTTCGTGAGGGCGCTGACAATGGAATTGCAAATGGTGATGCCTGCGGACGGGCCGTCTTTGGGGATCGCGCCTTCAGGAACGTGCACGTGAATGTCGATGTTGCGATAGAAATCCTTGGGGAGGCCAAAGGTGTTCGAACGCGAGCGAATGAAGCTCATGGCGGCTTGTGCGGACTCTTGCATGACGTCGCCTAGCTTTCCGGTGAGCGTCAAGCGGCCTTTGCCTTCCATTAAGGTAGCTTCAGTGGCGAGCACGGAGCCGCCGACCTCGGTCCAGGCAAGGCCCGTCGTAAGGCCGATTTCATTGTGTTTTTCGAGCCAGAACTCGCGGAATTTGAGAACGCCGAGGAAATCGTTGACGTTAGCCGGAGTGATTTCGGCTTTGACTTTAGCCTCAAGGCCTTCGGTTACGACCTTGCGCGCCATTTTGCGGGAAATATTCTGGATTTCGCGCTCCAGGCTGCGCACACCTGCTTCGTGGGTGTAGTGGCGAATGATGTGGAGCAAGCCTTCGTCGGTGAACGTGAGATTCTTGTCGGTCAAGCCGGTGGCTTCGCGAGCGCGACGGACGAGGAAGCGCTTGGCGATTTCGAGCTTTTCCTGCTCGGTGTAGCCGGGGAGACGCAAGATTTCCATGCGATCCTGCAACGGCTGCGGAATGGTGTGCAGGACGTTGGCGGTGCAGACGAACATCACTTTCGAAAGGTCGTATTCGACGTCGAGATAGTGGTCGGTGAAGGAGTGATTCAGCTCAGGGTCGAGCACCTCCATCAGCGCTGCGGACGGGTCGCCGCGGAAGTCCGTGGACATTTTGTCGACTTCGTCGAGCACGAAAATCGGATTTACGGTGCCGGCCTTCTTCATCATCTGGATAATCTGGCCGGGCAGCGCGCCAATATAGGTGCGGCGATGGCCGCGAATCTCGGCTTCATCGCGGACGCCACCCAGAGAGACGCGAACGAATTTGCGGCCGGTGGCATGACCGATGGACATGGCGAGCGAGGTCTTGCCGACTCCTGGAGGTCCGACGAAGCAAAGAATTGAGCCCTTGGGATTCTTTACGAGCTGGCGGACGGCGAGGAATTCGAGGATACGCTCTTTGACTTTGTCGAGGCCGTAATGCTCGTCGTTGAGAATTTTCTCGGCGGCTTTGATGTCGCGAATCTCTTTTGAACGCTTCTTCCACGGCACGGCAAGCAGCCAGTCAAGGTAGTTGCGGCTGACGGTGGATTCCGCGGACATCGGGGGCATCAATTCCAGGCGCTTGAGCTCCTGGACGGCCTTTTCGTGGACTTCCTTGCTCATGCCGGCTGTGTCGATCTTCTTCTTGAGCTCGTCGATTTCGCTTTTTTCGCCGCGGCCGAGCTCTTTCTGAATGGCTTTTAGCTTTTCGTTGAGGTAATACTCTTTTTGCGCGCGCTCCATCTGGCGCTTGACGCGAGTATTGATGTTGCGGTCGACGTTCAGCTTTTCGAGCTCGATTTCGAGAATGTCGCCAATGCGGTTGAGGCGCTCGAGAGGGTCGACAGTTTCCAACAAGTCCTGCTTTTCATCGACGGGTAGCTGAAGATTGGCGGCGATGGTGTCTGAGAGGCGCGCGGGGTCATCGACACGCGCGGCGGCGATCATAGTGTCGTAATTTAGGCTTTGCGAGAGCTTGATGAACTGTTCGTAGAGACCGGTAATTTTCTGGACGGTCTGCTCGACTTGCGGGGAAGGCTCGACGCGAGCGCTGAGGAGGCGAACGGTGGCACGGAAGAAGCCTTCTTCGCTGGCGATTGAGATAGCGCGGGCGCGCTCTACGCCTTCGACCAAGACTTTAATATTGCCGTCTGGGAGCTTGACGCTCTGAACGATATTCGCGAGCGTGCCGACAGCGTAGATCTCTTCGGGCTTGGGGTCATCGACCGAAGCATCGTGCTGCGTGGACAGGAAAATCTTCTTGTCGCCGGCGAGGGCTTCTTCGAGCGCGCGGACGCTGGCCTCGCGGCCGACGATGAACGGCGTCATCTGCTGCGGGAAGATAACCATGTCGCGCACCGGCATCATCGGCACGCGCTTCATTTCCTGTTTTTCTCGATTAAACATTCGGGCCCCTGAATTTCAATTCCGCAGCCACGCCAAGCGGCTGCAACGGGAAAGGACCGGCTCAGCCAGCCTTTTCCAGCAAGCTCCAGTTGATCTCGCGAGTACGCACCATATCCGCACTGACCACAAAGTCGCGCACTTTACGCTGCATGGGCAAGTGGTACATCAATTCCAGCATGAGGTCTTCGAGAATCATGCGCAAGCCGCGCGCGCCGACCTTGCGCTGAAGAGCCAACTCGGCCACGGTCTCGAGGGCGTCGTCGGTAAAGCGGAGGCGGACATTTTCGAATTCGAACAGGCGCTGGTATTGCTTGAGGAGAGCGTTTTTCGGCTCGGTGAGAATGCGCACCAGCGCGTTCTTGTCGAGATCGTTCATTACACCAGCGACGGGCAAGCGGCCGACAAATTCTGGAATCAAACCGTAGCGGATGAGGTCGCCGGGCTGCACCTGCTCGAGCAATTCGGTGTTGCGCTTTTGGGGCGTGGACGGAGTGGCATCAGTATGGAAGCCGAGGGAGCGACGACCGGCGCGCTTCTCGATAATTTTTTCAAGGCCGACAAAAGCGCCGCCGCAAACAAACAGAATGTTGGTGGTATCGACGGGCGTAAATTCCTGGTGCGGATGCTTGCGGCCGCCCTGGGGAGGCACGTTGGCGACGGTGCCTTCCAAAATCTTAAGCAATGCTTGTTGCACACCCTCACCGGAGACGTCGCGAGTGATGGATGGGTTTTCGTCTTTCTTGGCGATTTTGTCGATCTCGTCGATATAGATGATGCCTTGCTGGGCTTTCTGCACGTCGCCATCGGCGGCTTGCAGCAACTTCAGAATGATGTTTTCGACGTCTTCACCGACGTACCCGGCTTCGGTCAGCGTAGTGGCGTCGACAATGGCGAAGGGCACATCCAGCATGCGCGAGAGCGTTTGCGCGAGCAGCGTCTTGCCCGTTCCGGTAGGCCCAATCAGCAAGATATTGGATTTGCTCAGCTCGACATCGCCCGGCTGCTTGTTAAGGAAAATACGCTTGTAATGGTTATAGACGGCGACAGCGAGTTTTTTCTTGGTGCGGTCCTGGCCGATGACGTAGCCGTCGAGAAATTGCTTGATCTCCGGAGGGCGGGGAAGGCGCCGCGCCGGGGCTGCGGCTTGCTCGCGCTTTTCATCTTCAAGAATGGTTTGGCAGACACTGACACATTCGTTGCAGATGTAGGCGCGCGGGTAGTCGGAAGGCGAACTGATCAGCTTCTCGACTTGCTCCTGGGTCTTATGGCAGAAGGAGCAGCGCAATGGCTCGTCTGGATTAAATTTTTTCACAGGTGTGAAGGCCCTCGGCTCCGCCGGGCTGCGGACGGAGTCACTACAGATATTCTAGGCTGAAAAATCCCCTGGGGGAAACAGAAACTGAACGGCTGCTAACTTTTTGGAACCAAGCACTCGCTCCGACAAACGCGCTTTCACCCGGGCGCGTCAACGGTGCTTGTAAATAATTTCGTCGATCATGCCATATTCCTTGGCTTGCTCGGGATTCATGATGAAATCGCGCTCGACGTCTTTCTCAATGCGCTCAATGGGCTGGCCGCTGTGCTGGGCGAGCAGCTTGTTGATCATGGTACGCATGCGAAGGATTTCCTTGGCATGCAGATCGATGTCCGTGGCCTGGCCGCCGAGACCGGAGAGCCAGGGTTGATGAATGAGGATGCGCGCGTTGGGCAGGGCAAAGCGCTTTTTGGGCGTACCGCCGGCGAGCAGCACGGCGGCGATGGAGGCAGCTTGTCCGACACAGGTGGTGACGACGTCGGGTTTGACGAACTGCATGGTGTCGTAAATGGCGAAGCCAGCGGTAATCGAGCCGCCCGGGGAATTGATATAGAGCTGGATATCGCGCTCGGGATCTTCGGCCTGGAGGAAGAGCATCTGCGCAGTGGCGAGGTTGGCGACGTGGTCGTCGATGGGCGTGCCGATGAAGATAATGTGCTCTTTGAGGAGCCGCGAGTAAATGTCGTAAGCGCGTTCGCCGCGGCTGGTTTGTTCGACCACCATGGGTACAAGCGTTGTGGCGCGGTAGGCTGGATCGTCGAAATTTTTCATGAGATTTTTGCGCGCTTAGGCCCGAACAACTGTTTCACTTTGATTCTGCGGCAGCCACGGTGCGAATTCGGGAATTCTGCGCGAGCCAATCGAGAGTTTTGTCACTCCGCAGCTTAGCTTTCATCCTATCGAGCGTACCTTGCTTTGTCAAACGAGCGCGAATCGCCTCCGCGGATTCGCCACTATGCGACGCAGCGTGCTCAAGCTCGTGATTGAGCTCTTCGTCGGTGACGTCGATGTTTTCGGTGGAAGCGATGCGGTCGACAATCAGTTCCGCTTTAACATCATCACTAGCGCGCTCTTGCTGGCGGCGGCGCAGCGTGACCCAGTCGACGTTCACGGCGCGGGGGTCGACGCCTTGCGCGGCCAGAGAGCGAACTACGCGCTCCAGGCGCACATCCATTTGATGCTCCACGAGCGATTCAGGCACCGGAAAATCGTGGAGTTTGACGATGGCGGCGAGAACTTTCTCGCGCAAGAGCTCTCTGTACCGCTGGTCGCGGGCGGCTTCGAGGCTTTGGCGGAGCTTGGTCTTCAGTTCGTCAAGGGAGCCGGCATCGCTGACATCTTTGGCGAATTCGTCGTTCAGCTCAGGTAACTTTTTGGTCTTTAGGCCGAGGACTTCGATAGCATAGTGATAGGTCTTACCGGCGAGTTTGGCGTCCGGGTAATCCGCAGGGTAAACGACATCAAAGTTCTTGTGTTCGCCGATGCTGGCGCCGCGGAGATTTTCGTTGAATGGCTCCATGGTCTCTTCGGCGCCGATATGGCAGAGGACGCTATCGGCACGCAGGGGTTCGCCGCCGCCTTCGGGTGTGCCAACGAGCTTTAGCTGCACGAAGTCGCCGTTCTCGACGGCGCGGCCCTCGACCGGGGCAAAAGCCGCGGCACGCTCGGTCATTTCCTGTAGAGCTTTGTTGACGTCGTCGTCGGTGATGTCCATGACAGGCATTTCGAGTTCGAGATCTTTGTAGGCTCCCAGCGCGAATTCGGGGAGAACTTCGAAAACGGCACGGAATTTGAGCGGTTGGCCTTCGGTGAAATCGAGTTTGTCGACTTGGGGCTGGGAAACAGGTGTAAGTTTTTGCTCTGAGACGGCTTTTTCGACGCGCTCTGGCACAAGCGACTGTACGACTTCACCCTTTATATCGTCGGCGAAGCGGCGTCGGATCAACGATACGGGGGCTTTGCCGGGGCGGAACCCGGGAACGCGGGCGACGCGCGCAAATTCCTTGGCGATGCGGTCCATCGCTTTGGTGACTTCGTCGGCGGGAATCTCGAGGTCGAGTTCGCGACGGCAGGTAGCTTCGGCCATACTGAATCCTTTCCTGAGGGAGAAAAAGCGCAAAGTGAGAGTTCGCGGGTCTCGACAGCGTCCGCCGGTTGGGAACGTCCGAGCAAACCTGTTAGAAGAGGCGAGACAGGTGAGATTCACCCTGCAAGTCAAAAAACAAGTATAGGCGACGCTTTCAGCAGCGTCAATGCGTGACGGTTCTGCGAAGATTTGAGTAAAATGGCCGACCGGGACGGGAGGCCGAGGTGAAAAACAGCGCCATCCTGCTTTTGAAATGTCCGGACCGCAAGGGACTTGACGCGGCGATCGCAGATTTCATTTACTGGCACGGCGGTGACATTCTTCACTTCGAACAACACCAGGCCGGAGAGGAGCGTTTCTATCTTGCCCGCGTCGAATGGGACCTGACAGGCTTCGAGTTCGATCTGAAAGATTTCCCCCAGTGGTTTAGGCCCATCGCTGAGCAATTCTCGATTCAGTGGCGCATTACTACTTCCCATTACCGGCCGCGGGTGGCCATTTTCGTTTCGAAATACGATCATTGCCTCGTCGATCTGCTCTATCGACAGCGGATCGGCGAACTCACTTGCGAGATTCCGCTGATGATTAGCAATCATCCGGACGCAAAGCGCCACGCGGATTTTTACGGCGTTCCCTACCACATAATTCCCGTCACGAAGGAAAACAAGCCCGAGGCCGAGAGGCAGGAGATTGAGCTGCTTAAGAAGAGCAACATCGACTTGGTCGTGCTGGCGCGCTATATGCAGGTGCTTTCGGCGGATTTCATCAAGCAGTATCCGCAGCAAATCATCAATATCCATCATTCGTTCTTGCCTGCTTTTATAGGGGCGAAGCCGCACCATCAGGCGTTTGAGCGCGGGGTGAAGCTCATTGGGGCGACGGCGCACTACGTCACGGTGGTGCTGGATGACGGGCCGATCATCGAGCAAGGGGTAACGCGAATTACGCACCGCGACGCGCTGGAGGAGCTTGTTGAGAAGGGGCGAGACCTAGAGAAAATGGTGCTGTCGCGCGCGGTTCGCTGGCATATCGAAAACCGCATCCTGTTGTATGCAAACAAGACGGTAATATTTGAGTGAGGGGGCTGGGAGGCGCCTGTTGCGCAGGCAGGCTGAAGCGCACACCTACAACGATTTGGTGGCGGCGCGCTGGCCGGGCTGAAGCCCGGTCTCCACATTGTTATGGAGGGCGGCGGTTAGGTCGGGATGGAGCAGGCGATGGAAAAGGTGCTCGCCGGCTTCGCGGCGTACGGAGAGGCGCCCGGCCACGTAGGTGCGGGAGCTGAGGCCGCGCTGCACGGAATCGCAGATGGCCATGTCTTCGTCCTGCACCCTTTCGCTGACGGCAATGCTCTCGCGATTGTGCTGGTCAGCAGCGCGGCTGATATCGGCGAAGTAGTAGTCGAAGATTACGGCGCACTTGTCGACCGCGAGAGGCACTACGAGGTTGGTGTCCATCACGCCTTCGTAGGCGTTAATCATGAAATTGGGATAGATCCACAGATAAAAGGCGCGGCCTTGACGCGTGGCGGCGACGCCGGCGCTAGGGGCGGAATTGGAGCCGGACGAGAGCGGGCTGGATTGCAGGCAAGCGCGCTCGAAATTTTCGATTGTGTATTGCGTGTACTCGATGACGCTGCTCAGTTCCTTGTGGGCGTGCGGGACGTGGTAGCCGCCGTCGAGATAATTGTCGACGTAGACTTTCCAATTGCAATTGAGCGTGTAGACGCGGCGATCGAAGTATTGCAGTTTTTGCGCGAGCTGGAGCGGCGCGACGAGTCCTGGGACGGCGCCAAGGAACTTGCGAAGCGGCGCGGCTTGCGGATCGAGGTTGACGAAGACGAAATTTTCCCAGGTTTCGACACGGACAGGGACGAGTCCGTTTTGCGCGCGGTCGAAATTGCAGACACCATCGAACTCGACCATGCCCTTAAGGGCGCCGTCAATGCCGTAGGTCCAGCCGTGATAGGGACAGCGAAACTGCTTGGCGCAGCCGTGGGACTCCGGTACGACGGCGGCGGCATGATGGCGGCAAACATTGTAGAACGCGCGGAGTTGCGCGTCCTCGCCACGGACGACGACAATGGGCTCGCCGGCAATATCCGTGGTGAAGAACGCACCCTTTTCGCGAACTTGATCCAGGCGACCGGCGACCTGCCAGGTTTTTCCAAAAACGGCCGCGAGCTCCAATTCGTGAATGCGCGCATCGCGATACCACGGCGCCGGAATCGTCGAGGCCTTTTCCAGCGGATTGGCGGGATTGTACAGGTTCAGGATTTCGCGGACGCTTTGGTTCATGGGCGCTCCTCGATGCGGGCACAAGGACACTTCATACCTCGAAATCTGCGAGGGGAGAAGCGGAAAGTGAAGAGGGGTCTTAGGTTGTAACGAGAGGCTTGGATCGGTCCACTAAAAACACTTAGAGGAAGAAGGTCAATACCCCAGCTTCTTATCCACGACGTTTAGCAACGGCTCTCCGCGGCGGAATCTGTCGAATTGGGCAATGAAGAAACGCATGGCGTTGTCCAGCCAGTCGGGTGTGTGGTCCGCGCAATGCGGACAGAGCAGGACGTTTTCCATTTTGTAAAAAGGGTGCCCATTTGGCAGCGGCTCTTCAGCAAAGACGTCTAGCGCAGCCCCTTTGATTGTGTGTACCGAGAGCGCCTTGATCATTGCACGTTCCTCGATTACAGGGCCGCGGCCGACGTTGATGATCACAGCGCTCGGCTTCATGGCCGCGAATTCCTCTGCGCCAATCAGTCCGCGCGTCTCGGCATTTAGAGGCGCCGCCACGACGACGTAATCACAGTGCGACAGCATCTCAACGCGGTGATCCGGGCTGTAGATTTGATCCACAAAGGGGTCCGCATTGTTTTGCGTGGAGACATGACGCTTGATTGCGAGGACGTTCATTCCTAGCGGCCGAACCCTTGCAGCAACAGCGCGGCCTATATCACCGTATCCGACAATGCCGACCGTTTTGCCCGAAACGGGCAGCACATCAAAAGGTTCCCACACGCCCGCCATTTGGTTGCGAATCATGCGGCGGAAATCCTTGGCGAAATAGAGGATCGCGGCAAGAGCAAATTCTCCGAGCGACGGGCTGAACACGCCGCTTCCATTTGTCATTGTGACGTTGCTTGCGATGAGTTCGGGGAAAAGCGTCCGCTCCAATCCGGCCGAGCGAGAATGGACCCAGCGCACGCCGTGTGACATCAAGAAGACTTCGCGAATCGGGGAACGCGACCCCGACCAGTTCAAAATAATTCCGGCGTCGCCCGCGGCTTTTTCGAATGCAGCGGCTGAGTTTCCAATCACCACGTTCGCGGTTTCACGCAACTCGTCGAGCATCGAGAGCTGCGGCTCGTCAGGATCGGACAAGACGAGAATCGAAAGTTTTTTCATTGCTGCTTCGCTTCCGCGAACTTCTTCGAGTAAGCAGCCGAAGGCTGGCGGCGTCCTGCGCCGACCGCAAGCATTAGTATCCCCGAGACAAAAAAACTGCCCACCAGATACCAAAGACCTGCAGTAAAGGAGCGCGTGCGCGAAACCAAGTAGCCCATGATCAGCGGACCCAAGAACCCGCCAAGGTTGCCCACGGAATTGATAAAGCCGATGGACGCAGCTGCCGCAGACTCGCTCAGAAACTCAGTTGGCACAGCCCAGAAAGCGGGATGGAACGCATAATACGCGGCACCCACCAGGGTGAAGAAACTGATCGAGAGCGCCAAGTGCGATCCCGAGCTGATGGCGAGAAAAAGCGCCAGCCCGCTGAGCAACACCGGAACAGCTGCATGCCAGCGACGCTCGCGGCTTCGATCGGAATGCCATCCGTTTAGTTGCTGGGTCAGAAAACCTGCCAAGTAAGGCAGGGAGGCGAGCAGTGTCACTCGCAGATCGCTCTGCCCGGACAAGCGCTTCAGCATAGTGGGAAGCCAAAACGCGATTCCGTAGTTCCCAGTCACCGCAAAGAAATAGGAGGAGGTGAGCAGAATAACGTCACGGTGATGCAGGGCCTGCCAAATGCTGTAGGAGCGAACTTCCTGCTTCGCTTTTTTCTCGCGATCAAGTTGCGCGGTGATCCACTCGCGTTCCTCGGAACTGAGCCAATTCGCTTGCCGGGGCCAGTCCGTCAGGTAAACCAGGGTGATCAAGCCCAAAATGATTGCTGGCACTCCTTCAAGAATGAAAAGCCACCGCCAGCCTCTTAAGCCCAACCATGACAGTCCAAGCAGCAAGCCCGCGAGCGGCGAGCCAATGACGTAAGAAAGGGGCATGGCCGCATAAAAGCCCGCCACGGCCTTCGCGCGGTCGGCAGCTCGGAACCAATGGGTCAAGTAAACAATGACCGCAGGAAAGAAGCCGGCTTCGGCGGCGCCCACCAGGAAACGCACGATGTAAAATTCCCGAGCCGTGTGAATGAAAGCCATCAGGACGGTCAGCAGTCCCCAGGAGATCATGATGCGAGCGATCCAGCGGCGCGCACTCCAGCGTTCGGCAATCAGCGCGCCCGGAATTTCCAATAAGAAGTAACCAAGGAAAAAAATGCCGGCGCCCAGACCGACGGCGCGGTCGCTGAAACCCAGGTCCCCGGGCATTTGGAGGGCGGCGGCGCCCACGTTCATGCGGTCGAGGAAAGCGATAATGTACAAGACGAAGAGAAACGGCAGTAGCCGGCGGGCTATGCGGGGCCTTGCGCACTGCGCAACGCCGGTTGTGGCAGGGACCGGAATCGCGTCGTCGAGCTTCAGCGCTTGCTTTGTATTTTCAGGAAGCATTCTTGGGGATGCCGCCAAATTCCGCGCGTAGTATAGCGAAAAAGAACAGCGGAACATCGCGCACGGGATGTCGACTTCCTTTAAATCTTCTGGAATGCGGCTTGAATTTTCCTGACTTCGCGCCGCGCCGCGCTTGTGCCATCATACTGTCCGGTAATTAAATAGACGACGCACATCTCTTGTGTCGACCTCGGAGGCCACGCCCGCATGCGCGCTCTTAGTGGTGGGACAGCCGCAGCAGTTGTCCTCTTCGGTTTCGTGGTGTGCTGTGTCGCCGCAAGGCAGAATTCGCACGCGGAAAGAATCCGCATAGTCCCGAACGAAGCCGAACAGCGAGTCGACGTTGTCATCGATGGTGAGCTCTTTACCTCCTACATCTGGCCCGAAAAGCTTGCCAAGCCCGTTCTCTATCCTGTCCGCACCGCCAAAGGTGCCGTCGTCACCCGCGGCTTCCCGCTCGAGCCGCGGCCCGGCGAGCGTGTCGATCATCCGCACCACGCTGGCTTGTGGTTTAACTACGGCAACGTCAACGGCTTCGATTTCTGGAACAACTCCGAAGCCATCAAGTCCGACGACGCCCCCAAAATGGGTAGCATTCGCCATCGCGCCATCACGCTGGCAAGGAGCGGCTCAAACGAAGGCGAGCTCGAAATCGAAGCCGACTGGATCTCCGGTAAGCAGCAACGCATTTTGAAGGAGCACACCCGCTTCGTATTCCGCGGCAGCCCGAATTTCCGGAGCATCGACCGCATCACTACCTTGCAAGCGCTCGGCGAAAAAGTCGCCTTCAATGACGACAAGGAAGGTGTTCTCGGCCTGCGCGTGACTCGCGCCTTGGAGGCTCCCTCCGACAAGCCCGAAGTCTTCACCGATGCCAACGGCCGCCCGACAAATGTCGCGAAGCTCGACAATACCGGTGTCAACGGTGTCTATCTCACCAGCGAAGGTAAAAAAGGCGATGCCGCCTGGGGCACGCGCGGCCGCTGGTGTAATCTCAGCGGCCAAGTCGGCGACGAGCCGGTCACCATCACCATCCTGGACCATCCCGCGAACCCCGGCTTTCCCACCTACTGGCACGCTCGCGGCTACGGCCTATTCGCCGCAAATCCACTAGGCCCAAAAATTTTCAGCAACGGTAAGCAAGAACTAAACTTTTCCCTCGCACCAAACCAAAGCGTGACCTTCCGCTACCGCGTCCTAATCTCCTCCGAAATTCTCACTCCAGAAAAATCCGAAGCCGCCTACCAAAGCTTCGAATCATCCAATCGCTGAGACGACGCAGTCGCGCTTTCTAATAGCCTTTTACTTTGACCACCTAGTACGTGAATTCGTGCGCGCCCTCGAGGAGGACCTGGTGTGCGGTGCGGGCGGGGATACGGATGATGTCGCCAGCGTAGAGCTTCTGACGGGTGCCGCCCTGAATGGTGCTGTTGCGTTTTTCGTCAACGGCAGTTTCACTGGCCAGCGGGGTGCCATCTCCTCGAAAAAGGACGCCCCCGCTTCGGTACACATGGGCATCGGGGTTAGAAGAGGAGTTTCAACGCCAATTGACCGATGCGCGAATCGAAAGCCTGCTTAAGCGCGCCGAAGTTGCCTGTTGAGCTCCTCTTTATGAAGTTCGTGTTACACGAAGCGCCGGTCAGGGAGGTACCGCCCGTGATTTGGCACTCGTCGTAATTCACGCGGTTGAAGACATTGAAAAACTCCGCGCGGAACTGCAACTTTATACGTTCGGTGAACGAGAAGTTCTTGCCGAGCCCCATGTCCCAGCTATAGAGGCCTGGGAAACGCAAACTTCCCTTGCCAATGTTCCCGAAGGTACCCGCCGGGTTGGCCACAAACGCCGCAGGATTGATCCAGTTTACGCAGGATCGAGTAGACCCTGCGCAAGCTCCAGGGCCATACGGGCTACCGACGAGATTCGGACGGTCTTGGCCAATGGATGTGTTAGAGAGATTCTGTCCGCTCAACAGAGTAATAGGTCGGCCGGTCTGAGCTGAGACCAGACCGCTGAGCTGCCAGCCGCCAGCGACGTTGCGTGCCAGCGCATTGCGGCTAGACAACATTGGAAGTTGCCAGACATACGACGCGACGAAGCGATGCGTGTGGTCGAACTCGGAAGGCCCATAGTCAAACTGGTGCCGTAGCGGATCATCCCACGGTCGCGTCGAATAGGTTCCATCGAAGCCGAACAGCCCCTGTCCAGGTGGCAAGTCATCCATGCTTCTTGAAAACGTGTAGCTGCCGGTGAGCGTCAGCGTTTTTCCACGTCCCTCCGTAGACAACTGCAGCGTATGGTAGGTCGAATTGATGTCGTACGGGACCATTTGAAGGTCGCCGAACGAAACATCGCTGGCGGGCTTTATGACGTTGAGCCTCCTCCGGGCAGCGGTGCATGCTGTCGTCGCGGACGGAGGGCATGGGTCCAAGTTCATCGTTTCACCCAAGTGGTTAGTGCGAGAGCCAACATATCCCGCACGCACCAGGAAGCCTGAGGGCAACTGATGCTCAATCAGAAGGTTCCAGTTATAGATTGTCGGAACGAGCCATTTGTGGCTCGGGTCGAAGCCCACGTAAAGGTCGCCGTTACGGAACGCGGCATTCTGCGGTGGGGGAAGAGTAGCGGGGAACGGATAATTGGCCGTCTGGTCGGTGCAGCCCTGAAGAGTCCGGGTAGCTGCCTGGGTGCAGAGCGGGTCGCTGAACGTCCCGGGATTGACAATGCCCGTCTGCAGGAGGAGTTGGGGGCTGAAAGGCGTCGAATCCACAAAGCGATTGTTGGTCATGCCCGCCATGCGCGTGTCGAAGAAAATACCCGCGCCCCCGCGCAGGCTGGTCTTGCTGTCGCCGAACACGTCCCAAGCAAAACCGATGCGTGGCGCGAAATTGTTCAGACTGCTTCGCAGACCGTTGTCCGGAAAACCCGCGTCGCCGGGGAAGAAGAGCCCGGCGGGCGCGTTAGGAAAGACTGTGGAATGTACGCCGGCGATCAGGTCGGGCAACCGGAACTGCGTCCACCGGTTCTTGACCTCGCGCCAAGGGAACCCCGGCTCCCAGCGCAAGCCTGCGTTTACGGTCAGGCGCCGATTCAGGCGAACATGTCCTGTCGCGACCCATTGACGGCAAAGGTCACAGCGCCCGGGAAGGTCTTTGTCGTGCCCTGGTCCGCCCCGCCGTTTGGAGCCTGTACCGCTCCTGACGCAGTCAGGGTGAGCGAGGCCGCGTTCCGGCCGTTCAAGGGCAGTTCCGTGAGGCGCTCCTCCTCCATTACATGCTTGAGCGTCGAAGTCGACGTATCCACGACGAGTTCGTTGCCGGTCACCGTGACCACTTCAGTGGTGGCTCCGAGCTTCAGGGTGACATTTAGGGTGAGCGTCTGGTCGGCGAGCAGGCTGATCCGCGGTTGTTTCGAGATGCTGAAGTCCGCGGCCTGCACACTCACGTTTTAGGTGGCCGGATGCAGCGAAGGAATGATGTACAGGCCTTCGGTATCGGATGTGGCGGCGCGCGAGAATCCCGTGCCCTCTTCCGTCGCAGGCACTTTGGCCGATGCCACTGCGGCACCGGAAGGATCGGTCACGCGGCCGACGATGCTTCCCAAGCCCTGGGCAACCGAGAGCGGCGAATGAGCAAGAAAACCGAGCAACAGAAGAAACAGATATTTTCCCATTGTGCTGCCTTCCCGGAAGGCACCGAACCAGCGCGTTCGCCGAGTTGAGCGACGTGTCGCTGACGCCTTCCTCCGTCGGTGGGTACGTCAAGCGAGCAGCTTTGGGTGTGGTCGTGCGCGATAGTTTGCGATTCGCTCGGACACAAACCCCACCCGTTCTGCTAAAGTTGCCCTTGGCGGCGAAAGATAGGGTTGAGCGACGAGTGTGTCAAACGGGAAATACTAAAATTTCGATTTAAACAAGCTGAACGATTGATGCTTGATTGCACCCGCGGCGCCGGCGGGCAAGAGCTGAGAAGAGACTGCATGGACGTTCATCAACTGGAACTGTTTCTGGCGGTGATGGAATCGTCGAGCATGACGCGCGCCGCGGAGAAAATCCACTTGTCGCCGGGCGCGGTCAGCTTGCAATTGCACAATCTGGCCACGGAACTGAACACGGAATTATTCGTTCGCTCTGGAAAGCGGTTGATCCCCACGCCCGCGGCTTCGCGCCTGGCGGAACATGCGAAGGCAGTGATCAAACGGATGAGCCAAATCCGGCAGGAATTTGCGAATGATTTATCCAAAGATACGCGCCCGTTTCATTTCGCAACCGGAGTGACCACACTGATTTATCAGCTCGGCGGGCCGCTGCGGCAACTGCGAAAGCAGTTCCCGAACACGGAGATTCGCGTTACGGTGGGGGTTACCGAAGATATCGTGGCTGGCGTGCTGGACCGCCGATTCGACCTTGGACTTATTTCGCTGCCCGTTTCGGAAGAGAAGCTAAAGATCATGCCGCTCTTCGAGGAAGAGCTCCTATTGTTGCGGCCCTCGGCGACGAAAGTGCGCGGCGGACACATAGGCTCGATACAGCCGGCCGAACTCGCCGGCGTTCCTTTTCTTTTGTATCCGACGCGCAGCAACATTCGCCTGGTTATCGATCAGTTTTTCCGGGAGCTCGACCTGGTGCCCAACGTGCTGATGGAGGCGGAAGACACTGAAGCGATCAAGCGCTTGGTGGAGTCTGGCTTCGGCTATTCGATTCTTCCGGACCATGCTGTGCGAGGGACGTATTTCTTCCATACGCTGCGGGTGAAGGGGCATCGCTTGACGCGAAGCCTGGCGCTCACCATAGCGCAGGCAGACTATCCCCGAAGATTGACGGAATCGATTGCCGTTTTTCTGCAAGGCGCTTTGAAACAAGAATAACGCGACGGCGAGGGGAAGCGCTCAGTGCCCGTTGAGGTTCATCCAGCTTTCCGCGTTGGAGCGGAATAGGCGCGTGACATCGCGCTGAATATCCTCGCGCGTGACGCCGCGGCCGTCTTCGGCTAACAGGCGATAAGAGTTAGAGAGGATGGGAGCGAGGGTTCGGCGCGTGTTGCTCCATTTATAGATCACTTGTTCGAGAACGCGGGCATCCGAATGCTGCGGAATGAAGCTGGTGCCCAGCATTTCGATGCGCTCGCGGGTAATCTCTTCGACGATGGAGGGATTGTTCATGAACCACCAACAGCCGAAGGGCATGAGGTTGCTGAACTTTCGCGCATAGACGCATAGCTCGTGCTGGTTTTCGCGGCTTAGCACACTCACCAGGAAACGATTCTTCGGAAAAGTACTGCAAAGATTTTCGAGCGAGCGTAGGTCCGCGCGGCCTACGGCATCGCCGGCCAGACGCAGGGCTGGGTTTGCTTGCGGGCGCACACCGATCATAAGCGATAGCGGAAGGTCGAGTTCGCGGCAAGAAGGCAGTACGGCTTCTGCCAGCAGATGGTTGCCGAGGGTTTCGGCCGGATAGAAGAAAGCGTCGGGAAGGGAGACGGCCATATACTTGGGCCGCATGCGCTCGTACCAATCGAAAAGGAAGCGCTGGACCTCAGCCGTGGATTTTCCCGAGGCTTGCGCGTCGACGTTATAGCCCTGGGTGGCCAGCACCTGCCAGTTGACTGCCCAATGCCTGAGAATTTTGTCGAGCCGGAGTGCGGCGCGAAATTGCGGATGCTCGCGAGCGCCGTTCAACCAAGCTGGAGCTTCCTCGGGGTCCAGGGGGTCGTTGGTCATTACCACAACGCTGATTCCAGCCATGTCAAACACGCGCCGGATGTGGGCATCGAGGGATTGGGTCTGGAAAAAGGCGCGCGCTTCGGCCAGGTCCAAGTGGTCGGTGTGCAAGCCAAAAGCCTTGAGGACGGCGACAACGCCTCGCGTGGATTCGGATATCGGGGTGTTTTCGACAAATAGCGCGCGCCAGATGGCGTCGGCCTGTTGCGCCTTGGAAAGAGCGAAATACTGCTCGGGCTTGGTGTGCGAGGAGCGGAAAAATTCAGCCTCGAGATAGTGGTATGTGAGCAGTTCGTCGATACCCCACAAACCGAGCTTGCCGAACGAGGGAGCAAACAGGTGCGTGTGGATGTCGATGAACGGGGTGGCCGCCAAAACGTCTTCGACCACCATGGAGATTTGCGCGATTTCGAGCACTTTCGCGTCGTTTGATTCGGGACGCGCGCTGGCCTGCTTGGGAAGTGTGGCTTTCATACGGAAGTCCGACCTCGACGCCTGGAGTGCTGAAATATCAATTCTAGCAGCGATTCGTTCACTGGCCATTCGGGACGCGAAGAGTCAGTTGGCCGCGAGACGGTGAGGCTATTCAGCGTTTGATGGAGTGTCAACCTGTAAAAACTAAAGTTAGGATTCAGCGATACTTAATGAACGCAAGGCCGTTCTCGAAACCTAGCGATTCGACTGTTTGGGCGGAAGGCTGCTAGCAAACAGACCGTGGCTCCCCGCACGTCAAGGATGGTAGCGCCCGAGGAAGGGAACGCGTCCGGTCATCGGGCGCCCTCCAACAATCCCAGCGCCGCCAACCAATCCCGAAATCGTTCTATCCAGGAATCCACCGGCAAACCCCTCTTGCGCATCCCGAATCCATGTCCCCCTTGCGCATAAATGTGCATCTCCGCAGGTAAGCCCGCTTTTTTCCACGCCGCATACAATCGAATCGAGTTCTCCATTGGAGACACGGTCTTGTCGTCATCGGCATGCACCAGAAACAATGGCGGCGCGTCAGCCGCGGGCGTCACATCCTCCGGAGTACCCGGATATATGGGCGCAGCGAAACTCGGCCGGCTCTTCGCATCGAACTGCAGTGCAACCGCGGCCGTGACATAGCCTCCCGCCGAAAATCCGATTATGCCGATGCGATCCGGTGCGATGCCCCACTCCGTTGCATGAGCGCGCACCACGCGAATAGCTTGCTGCCCGTCGGCAATCGCAAGCGGAATCACCGTTTTCCGCCGTTCCGCCATCTTAGCTGTGCCGCCCTCGTCGACATCGCCCGTGCGCACGACGCGATACTTCAGTACGATGGCGGTCACACCGAACGAGTTCAGCCGGCGCGCGACATCGCCTCCCTCATTGTCGATCGACAGCCAGCGAAAGCCGCCACCCGGGCAAATAATGATCGCGGTCCGCGTCGCTGCGGAAGAGTCAGGGAAATACACGGTAAGCGTAGGATGAGTGACGTTGCTGACCCGCCGCACGTTGTCGTGCGGCCCAATGGCGTCTGTTTCGGGGTAATCCCAGCTTTCAGACCCCGGCGCCGCCGCCGGCCACAGAGGGATCACCTTGGGTTCCGCCGCCAAAGCGGCACCTGACAGCATCACGCTGCAAAAGATTCCGCCAAGTATCTTCATGGCGGTGAAGTCTATCACTCAATTTTGGAGTGTGGCAGCTTGCCGCCGGTTTAAGAAAAACCAAACCTGTCGTTGAGGTTTTACCGTTTGACTCCGCAACCTACGCGTACCAGAATACAAACGCTCCAAAGCCAATGCCGCCGAAGGACCCCAAGTCTCTCCGCAGCTATCGCTGGTACGGCCCCGATGACCTGCGTTCGTTCGGGCATCGCTCGCGCGCCGCTTCCATGGGCTGCGTGCAAGCCGATTATGCTGGCAAGCCGGTCATCGCCATCATTAACACGTGGAGCGACATCAATCCCTGCCACAGTCATTTGCGCGAACGCGCGGAAGACGTGAAGCGCGGCGTGTGGCAAGCGGGCGGCTTCCCGGTGGAGATGCCCGCCATCACCCTCGGCGAGACATTTCAGAAGCCGACCACGATGATGTATCGCAATCTCCTGGCCATGGAGACCGAAGAGTTGCTGCGCTCCTATCCCGCGGACGGCTGCGTGCTCCTCGGAGGGTGCGACAAAACCACGCCGGCACTGCTCATGGGTGCGATCAGCGCGAATCTTCCTGCAATTTTTGTTCCCGCAGGTCCGATGCTCCGGGGCAACTGGCGCGGCCAGATACTTGGCAGCGGCTCGGATGTTTCCAAATATTGGGCCGAGCGACGTGCCGGCAATATCGATCAGCAAGCCTGGATGCAAATCGAGGAGGGCATCGCGCGCTCCGCGGGGACATGCATGACCATGGGCACCGCCTCCACGATGACCAGCGTGGCGGAAGTCCTTGGCCTTTCCTTACCGGGCGCCAGCAGCATTCCCGCGGTCGACGCCAATCATCCCAAAATGGCCAATCGATCCGGACGCCGCATCGTGGAGATGGTCTGGGAGGACCTCAAGCCGCGAAACATTTTGCGCGAAGCTTCTTTCAACAACGCAATCGCCACCGTGCTCGCGCTTGGCGGCTCCACAAACGCCGTGATTCACATGCTGGCGATCGGAGGGCGTGCGGGAGTCAAGCTGACCATCGACCGCTTCGACGAACTTTCCCGCAAGACGCCCCTGCTGGCCAACTTGCGCCCCAGCGGCAAGTATTTGATGGAGGATTTTTACTACTCAGGCGGTTTGCCGGCATTGCTGAAAGCTCTCGCTGCTCACCTGGATCTGCAATCGCTGACGGTCACGGGCAAAACTCTGGGCGAAAATATCGCAAGCTCGGAAATCTACAACGCTGATGTGATTCGCGGCACCGATAACCCCGTTTTCGAATCAGGCGGCTTGGCTATCCTGCACGGCAATCTGGCTCCCAGCGGCGCTGTCATCAAGCCCGCAGCCGCCGAACCCGCCCTGTGGAAGCATGCCGGGCGTGCCATCGTCTTTGACAGCTATGACGAAATGAACGCTCGAATCGATGACCCCACTCTCGATGTGGACGCAAACAGCGTGCTGGTTCTGCGTAACGCCGGCCCCAAAGGCGCGCCAGGCATGCCCGAATGGGGCAATCTGCCCATTCCGCAGAAGCTTCTGAGAGCGGGCGTACGCGACATGGTGCGTATCTCCGACGCAAGAATGAGCGGCACAAGTTACGGCGCGTGCGTGCTGCATGTCGCGCCGGAATCGTTTGTCGGCGGACCTCTCGCGCTGCTGAAAGAAGGCGACATCGTCGAGCTGGACGTAACCGCGCGCCAAGTGAATATGCTCGTAAGCGAAGAGGAATTGGCTCGACGCCGAGCTGCGTGGCGGCCGAAGGAAGGCATCTATCCGCGCGGCTACGGCAAATTGTTTCTGCAACACATCACCCAAGCCCACGAAGGATGCGACTTCGATTTTCTCGAAGGCACCGCGTCGATCCCCGAACCGGAGATCCACTGAAACGGGGCCTAGGATAGAAGGCGCTTGCGGAACGAAGTCGCTGGCCTACGAGCGGGGATATCGAGAGAAAGGCTCAAAGGTTTTGTCGGGAGGCATCAAGGTCGGAACGAAGATTGGTTCAGAAATCCTCACCCGATGGATTAAGCAACACTATGGTCAAGCGCGCGCTATGCCTGGCCGCCCTGCTTCCTGGCGGGATCGATTCATTCCAATTGGGAGACTTGGTTCACTGAGGGCCGGGCGAGTAGCAAAACCTCATAGCAATCAAACCTCACGCCCACACAAGTCGCACCCTGCGGAGCACCGTTCCGCTGGACATGGACGACATGACCCGTACAGCGCCATTCGGACGCGGGCTTATGTGTGACTTCTTCTGGCATCTCGAAAGCGACATGCACTGGCGTGCCCTTGCAAAGGGGCAAATTCGTTGCAAAGGATATGCCTCGTGTAGAAACATTCAGCGACTCCACTGTGTGCTCTAGCGCGGCAGACTTTGCAATGCGGACGCGAAGCGGAATTTTGAGGCCGAATCGTTCGGCAAGGCGTCGTTCGGTTCGAGTCATGGGAACGACATTCTCCCCTGGCTAATAAGGGAGCCTTGGAACCAAATTGATATACCTAACTGGCACAGAATGGCACATTTCCTCTTCCTCGATACGTAGCACTTTGCCTCGCTTTGCTTCGCCGGAATTGATGAAAACTCCAGTAAAAATCAACAAAAACGCGGGATTTTCAGAGATTCTGAAAAGCGGATGTGCGGGAGGAGGGATTTGAACCCCCACGGCCTTTCGGCCACAAGATCCTAAGTCTTGCGCGTCTGCCAGTTCCGCCACTCCCGCAGGGTGGACAGCGCATCCATTATACAAGCGATGTGTCGTGCAGGACGATGAGGTGGAGGCGGCGAACGGCCGGCATGTAACCGCTATATGGCGGGATCGGTGTTCGCGGCCGCAGCGGTTGCGTTCACACGGATTACATTGGTCTCATCGGTGAAGAAATGACGCTGGCCAGAAGCACCGGAAGTAGTCGGGTCGGCAGTGACGCTATAGCTGGTTATAATCGCGCCTGTGGGGATCGGAGTGTACACGAACTTATAGCCGCTCTTGGAACCGCTGGCCAGGGCGGCGTCGATCAAGCACGAAGAAGTCGCCGTGGGCGAGTTCGGAGGCGCACAGTTGGCCGCCGCGCCCCCGTCACTGAGGTCGGCAAGTGCTGCGGCGAAGCTAGCGCCGTAAGTGGACTGGTAGACGATTTGCGAAGTATTGATGGAACGCAGGGAGGCGACGGCCGAAGCTTCATTAGCAGCCATGCGGGAGCGCAGAAGGTTGGGAACGGCAATCGCCGCGATAACCAGGATGACGGCCACGACGATCAACAACTCGATTAGCGAAAAACCTCTTTGCTTCGAGGGCATCTGGTCTGGGCCTCCGCAAACCTTACGCAAACCGATTGTAAACGGCGACAACAGCATCGATCGCTCCCAGCTTGCCTCGAATGCGAAGCTACGCGCGAAATAGTTCCCACATAGTATATGTTTTTGACGGAGGAGGACGGGATTTTTCACTTGCCGTAAGCTCGGGTCGGGGCATTTGGCGGGCCCGCAGGCTCACCAGTCCACACTGGATTACCGGCCTGACGCAGAGCATAATAGTGGCAACGGTCCCAAGCGTTTGGCGCGCCTGAGCAGAGGAGTTGGCGCGCATCCAAAAATTCCCAAGTCGAGGAGTGGAGCTGCGAACGAAGACAGCGCAATGAATGATTGTCCAAGAGCAAGGCGATGAACTCGTTCTGATCCGGCAAACGGATCACGCGGTGCTGTCCGGCTTTTTCGCGCGCGAGTGGGGCAACGACCTTTTTCAGCGGCCGGAGCCTTTCGAGTCGGTGCGGCTGGCGGCCAGCGAACACGACAACGGCTGGCGGGAATGGGAGCTGCAGCCGCAAATCGACCCAAAAACGCGTTTGCCCTATAGCTTCATGTCGCTTCCCACGGACGCGCATATTGAGCTGTATCAGCGTGGAATTGAGCGTGTGGTCAAAAGCGATCGTTACGCCGCGTTGCTGGTGAGCGTGCACACATCGGGATTGTATGACCGGGCGCGCGCGACAATCCCCGGCTTTTCCGCGAAGTACGTGAAATCCACGGAGGCAGAGCTAGTCAGCGGGTTTCTACAAGGGTTGAAGCTGCAGCAATTGCGGCTGAAAGTGGATCTTCGCGGTGACGCGGCGACGAAGGAATTTGTCCTGGACAAATTGGTGGAGAACAATTCGCGGCGGCTCGAAGCCTTGGACCGTCTCTCGCTCTACTTCTGCATGAGCAGCACGCCGCACGATGCGACCATCGAGGGCGTCCCCGTGGATGACCAGGGCAGCGAAGTCGATTGGGAGTTGCGGCCGGATGGGCCTAATGCGGTTTCGCTGGGGCCTTATCCATTCCGAAGAGAACCGCTACAGTTGAGCATCCTAACAAGGCGGGTCCCGAAGCGTTTGTATACCGATAATCTCGACTTCCAGAAAACGCTGGCGCGCGCGCCATATACAGCCTTGAATTTTACGCTGCACGCCGGCGGTGCATTGTCCGCCGCCCGCTTTGCTGTCGCGTAGCTTACGTCAGCCGATTCCCGCGTGTTTCCGGCAGCATCAGAGAGAGCATCGCGGCGACAAAGAAAGCGCCCGCTTGCAACAAAAACGCAGGGCCGATGCCGTGCTTAATGGCCAGAGCGCCGACCGCGAAAGGCGCAACGGCTGAAACTCCGCGCCCAACGTTGTAGCTCAAACCCATGGCCGCGGCGCGGATTTCGCCAGGAAAGATTTCGCTGGCGATCGCGGCGTATCCCGAAAAAAATCCCGTTCCAAAAAACGCGACAAATGGCCCCAGGAGCAGCAGTAAAGTGGGGCTGCTGGTCATTCCGTAGATCGGCACAAGCATGGCGGCAATTAGCAGGTATGTGAAATAAGGCTTTCTGCGGCCGAATGCGTCGGCGAGGAAGCCGAAAGCTACATATCCCAGGAATTTTCCTGCGCACAACACCAGAAAGAATGTAGTTGTTTTTACCAGGCTGAGCCCGCGCCCGCCTTGTGCTGGTGGGAGAGACAAATAGGCAGGGATCCACGTGAACAACCCCCAGTATCCGAACAGGGCGCAGGTGTTCATCGTTGTTGCCAGCAGTCCGGTACGCAAGACTTTGCCGGAGAGCAGGCGACGGAGCGGCGGCCGCTGCGCGCTAACCAGTTGGCGTTCGCTCCACAAAGTGGGTTCAGGCACACTGGATTGAATCCAGAACACCAGCAGCGCCGGCAGAACGCCTACCAGGAAGACTGCGCGCCAGCCGAAGTTCGGCAGCACCAGCCGGACGACTAAGGCTGCGATCGCTTCACCAATCGCATATGCCGATTGCATCAGGCCCAGGGCCTTGCCGCGGTGTTCCGGCCTCCACGTCTCCGCGATTAGCGCGGCGGCGGCGGTCCATTCGCCGCCCATTCCCAGACCCAGAACAAAACGAAACGCCGCCAATTGCGTGACTGAGTGCGAAAAAGCGCAAGCCGCGCTGGCCAGCGAATACACCAAAATTGACAACATCAAGGAACGCGTGCGCCCGATGCGGTCCGCCACGAGTCCGAACAACAGCCCGCCAATCGCGGAGGCCACCAGAGTTAGGGAATTCAGAAAGCCCGCCGTCTGCGTGTCCATGGAGAATTCGCGGATCAGGTAGGTGAGCACGAGCGAATACAGCATCACGTCCATGGCGTCCAGCATCCAGCCGAGCCCGCCCGCGAGGAGCGATTTGCGCTCCGCGGCCGTGATCTGGCGAGGCCAGCCCAAGTGCCGTGACGAGTCGCTCGCCGCCGCAGCTTCCTTTTTGGCCGGTTGGAGAATGTCAGGCATCGCGCGCGATTTTATCTGACTTTGCTCATTGACCTGTCAATGTATTCACGGGCACAGTCCGAAAAAACTCGCGCTTTTGCTTTTGCGTGCGAGGATTTCCGCTTGACTTCCGAATGACCTGCTTGCATTGTTAAGAGCTTTGTTCCTCGGAAAATCCGCTCCGAGGGAGAGAAAGGCGCATTCCGGCTCGACATGACCCGCGTACGGCTCTGTTTTCACGATCGCTGCTTCGATGGCACCGCCTCCGCCGCGCTCTTCTACCGCTTCTACCGCGAACGCTTCGACTCCTCCGCCGACTTCCATTTCAGCGGCATGACGCACCGCGCAGCGCATCCCTGGGAGGGCGGGCTATTCGACGGCGATGAGAACGTGATCGTGGACTTCAAATATTCGAATTCACCAAAACTGACCTGGTGGTTCGATCATCACCAAAGCGCGTTCCTCACTCCGGAAGATGCCCGGCATTTTCGAGAACATCGCGGCCCGCACATGTTTTATGAGCCCGACTACCGCTCGTGCACCAAGCTGATCGCCACGGTGGCAAAGGAGAAATTCGGATTTGACACGCGGCCGCTGGACGATTTGATCCACTGGGGCGACATCATTGATGGCGCGCAGTATCCCACGCCGCAGGCCGCCGTAGAGATCGCCGAGCCCGCCACGCAGCTTGCGTTGGTGATTGAAGCTGCGCCGGAAGACGGCCTGCCCGCGCGCATTATTCCCGAGCTGGCCTATCGCCCGCTCGCGGAGATGGTCCAGTTGCCGCTCGTGGCCAAACACTTGGGCCCTTTGCTCGAGCGCCACCGCCGCTCGATTGAAGTTCTTCGCCAGCGTGCGGAAGCCCGCGACAACGTCATCTTTTTTGACGTCAGCGATCTGGACCTCGAAGGCTACAACAAATTCATTCCCTACCTGCTGCACCCGGAATGCGTCTATTCGGTCAGCGTGAGCGCGTCAGCCGTGCGCGCGAAAGTCAGCCTCGGGACAAATCCGTGGAATCAAGCGAGCGCCGACAAAAACCTGGCGTCGCTGGCGGAGAAGTTTGGCGGCGGAGGCCACCCGCGAGTGGCCGCTATTTCTTTCGAACCGAGCGACCTTCCCCGCGCCCGCGAAGTCGCCCGCGAACTCACCGCCGTCCTCCGCGCCTGAAACCTACGTTGTGGATTCGCGCACAAGGAATTGCCGCTCAGCCACCGCGTTCGACAAAGGTGCGCGGCCAATGTAAAATTCTAAAGTTGTCTGTGGGCCGGTAGCTCAATGGTAGAGCAGCTGACTCTTAATCAGCGGGTTGCAGGTTCGAGTCCTGCCCGGCTCACCACTTGTTTTCAACACCTTAGCATCAAAATTGGTACCGCTGTCGTTGTCCACTGGAATCCGTAAACCAGCGGGGTTGCAACACGTTCATACATTGCGGCCTTCTATGGGGATAGCAGTGCCGCTGATGTGGGCGGCGCGTTCATCGCAAAGCCAAAGCACCAGGTCAGCGACGTCGCTGGGCTGAAGCCATTTCGAAAAATCGGCGTTGGGCATCGCTTTGCGGTTGGCCGGCGTGTCCATAGTGCCGGGCAGCACTACGTTTGCCGTGACACCGGCGTCCTTGTTTTCGAGGGCTACGCTGCGTACGAGCATAGCAAGCGCGGATTTGAAGGTAACGTAAGCGGCAAGCCCGGCGTGCGGTTCGACGGCGGTGAGGCTGCCGATGGCGACGATGCGGCCCGACCCAGACTTACGTAGATGCGGGAGGGCGGCGCGCAGCGTATAAAACGCGGAGGTAAGATTGAGGTCGCGCATCTGCTCCCAGGTGGCGTCGTCGGTTTCGGCGACGGACTTGCCGCCGGCGAAACCGCCCAAAACGTGTACGAGAACGTCGAGCTTCCGGTAGCGGTCGATAATGGAGTTGACAGCGCTGCTTACCGCGGCGGACTTGGTGAAATCGACCGGCAGCGCTGCGAAATTGGGCAGCGGGAAGTCTTGCTGAGAGATGCTACGAGAGGCGCCGACGACCGTTGCGCCCGTGGCGAGGAAACGCCGGGTGATGAAGGAGCCGAGGCCGCCTTTCGCTCCGGTGATAAAAACAACTCTATCGCTCATTTTGGTGCGAACCCCCGGAGAGATTGTCGCTCAGCAGATATGAGTCTGAAAACGGAAAAAGGTTTCAAAAGAGTTGGCGGCGCCGGTATCATGCAGTCATGTTTAGTTGCAGATTTCTAGCCTCACTCTTGCTAATCAGCAAAATAATTTCATGCGTTTAAAGGTAGTAGAGCCGCGGGACGCGACGTTGTACTGGACAAAGGACGCTGTCCATTGTTGAATGCCGTCGCGCCTGTCGATTTTTTGCCGCCCCTATTGGACTTGCGTTTGGCATAATCGACGTTCCGCAAAGCGAGCGGGTCTAGTCTGGTTGCTGCAAGGAGAGCTTTCTCATGGCGGAGTCCGAAGTAAATCTAACCAAAACCTACGACGCGATCGTCATCGGATCCGGCGCAGCAGGCGGGATGGCTGCACACGTTCTTACCAGCCACGGTTTGCAGGTGCTCCTGCTCGAGGCAGGGAAAAAACTCCCCATCGAGAAGGAATTGCGCTCCATGGAGTGGCCTTATGATAATCCTCACCGCGGAGCGCTTCCTCCCGACTCGCATTCCCTCACGTTCAACGAATACACTATCCGCAATCCTCCCTACGGCCCCGGCTTCGAAAAAGCCAAGCATCTCAAGAGCTATGTCGGCAACACCGACTATGTGAAGAATATCGTGGTCGACGAGCGCGAGAATCCCTTCACCGGTACGAACTACGCCTGGGTTCGCGCGCGCTGCCTCGGCGGAAAAACAAATATTTGGGGACGCCTCGCGCTGCGCCTGTCCGATTACGACTTCAAGGCCAAGAGCCGCGACGGCTACGGCGAAGATTGGCCCATCAGCTACAACGACATCGCGCCTTACTACGACAAGGTGGACTTGTATCTCGGCATCACCGGCGTGAAGGAAAATCTGCCGCATCTTCCCGACAGCATTTTTCAGCGTCCCACCAAGCTGAACTGCGCCGAGGTCACGCTGAAAGAAAGCCTCGCAAAAATGGGCCGCGTGCTTACCCAATATCGCGCCGGCGTCACCAGCGACGGGCTCAAGCACAATAAGTATCGCAGCCGCTGTTATGGGCGCGGCGCTTGCGAACGCAAGGGTGGTTGCGACATTCACGCCGCGTTTGATTCTCCCACCGGCCTGATCTATCCCGCAATGGACACGGGAAATTTGGCGCTGCGCACCAATGCCGTGGTGCGTGAAATCACCGTTGATCCGCAGACCGGCAAGGCTAGCGGCGTGCATTTCATCGACTCCCAGACAATGAAGGACTACGCCGTCCGCGCAAAGGTGGTCGTCGTCGCTGCTTCCACGCTGGAGTCCGCTCGCCTTCTCTTGCTTTCCAAGTCGCGGCTCCATCCCAACGGCTTGGCAAACTCCAGCGGCCACGTCGGCCACAATTTCTGCGAACACATCATGGGGCCCGGCGTCGCGGGCCGAGCGAAGAATCTCGTGGGAAAGCCGCCTACGCTCGATGACGGCCGGCCCGGCGGCTTCTACCTGACGCGCTTCCGTAATCTAGCGGAGAAGCATCCCAAATTCATCCGCGGCTACGGATTCGAAGGCGGCAGCGGCAGCACCATGTTTCCTCGCGGCACAGATGCGCACGGTTTCGGCGCCGCCTTCAAAGAGGAAGTTCGCAAGAATCAGGGAGCCTTCGTCGGCATGGGTGCCTTCGGCGAAGTTCTGGCGCGCTACGAGAACTACGTCGACCTTGATCCCGTTGTGAAAGATAAGTGGGGAATCCCCGCGCTGCGTTTTCACTACAAGTTCGGTGACAACGAACACCGCATGGCCGAGGACATGAAGGAAACCGCTCAGGAGATGTTCGAAGCCGCTGGTTTCGAGATTGTGCATGTGAGCAGCCGCGTTCTCACCGAAGGCTGGTCCATTCATGAACTCGGCACCGCGCGTATGGGCAACGATCCGAAGACCTCCGTTCTGAACCAATTCCAGCAGTCATATGACGTCAAGAATTTATTCGTCGTCGATGGCAGCGCGTTCGTCAACGCCAGTTGTCAGAATCCCACCTGGACCATCATGTCGTTGTGCTGGCGTTCCTGCGACTACCTGGCGGACGAATTCAAAAAGGGCAATCTGTAGGAGGGGCAATGTCAACGAATGACCCGATTGATTTGAGACAAGATCGCCGCCAATGGCTGAAAACTTCCGCTACCATTCTCGGCGCAACGCTCCTCCCATTGCCGGCCGTCGCTGCGGAAACATCCCAAGCCGAAACCGCGCCCGTCGCGCCGCAAGCAAAACCAGCCGCCGAAGCCAAGCCCCCTGCTCGCTTCTTCACTCCCGCGCAACACGCTCTCGTCGACGAGTTGTGTGAGACAATCATCCCAGCGGACAACCATTCTGGCGGCGCCAAGGCCGCGAAAGTTGCGGACTTCATCGATCAAGAGCTGCGGGAAAGCTTTGACGACGCCCAGAAGGCGCTCTGGCGAGAAGGGCTGCGGCTTATCGACCTGATGAGTCGCCACTACAGCGGAAAATCTTTCGTGGACGCCGGCCCCGAGGATAGGATCGCGGTCCTCACCGTGCTTTCCACCAACGAGCGCATGACCGACCTTCCCGAGGTTCGTTTTTTCATTGAGCTAAAGCGCCTAACCGTTCGAGGCTATTACACCTCCAAGCTAGGCATTCACGACGAACTGGAGTACAAGGGCAATCGCATTCTGCGAGAGTACGTCGGCTGCGACGACCAAGGTCCCGCAACTTCATAGCTTTTGGAGTGCGACGGTCTTGTTTACCCTGAGCTTCGAAGGGCCGCCGCTTTTACGGTGTAAGAACCACCTTACATGACACCTTCTTCGGAGAGGCAATGGCGGAAGGCAGGGTAAAGGTCGGCATCATCGGATCGCAATTTCAGGCGGATATTCACGCCGCATCGTTCCAAATCATACCGCACGAGGCGGAAGTCGTCGCAATTGCCTCTCCGACACCGGGTAACGCCGCTACGCTCGCAAAGCGATTCGGCATCCCACGGGTGTTCACCGATTATCGCGAGATGCTCAAAGATCGCGACATTGAGATGGTCACCATCGCCGCGCCCAACAGTCTGCACGCCCAGATGACCAAAGACATCGCCGCCGCCGGCAAACACATCGTCTGCGAAAAACCTCTGGCCATGACCATTGCCGAAGGCGAAGAGATGATCGCCGCTGCGAAGCAACACGGCGTCCTGCTGATGTATGGCGAAGAGCTCTTCTTCACGCCAAAATATCTGAAGGCCAAGGAAATGGCCGATGCCGGCGCGTTCGGAAAAATCTATCTCGTAAAGCAAAGCGAAAAGCATTTCGGCCCGCACAGCCCCTGGTTTTGGGACGTGAATCGCTCCGGCGGCGGTGCGCTCATAGACCTCGGCTGCCACGGCATCGCCTTTTGCTACTGGTTTCTCGGACGCTCCCCGATTAAATCCGTTTACTGTCAGATGGGGACCTACGTTCACGGCGACAAAACCAAAGCCGAAGATGATTCGCTGTGCATTCTCGAATTCGCAAACGGCGCCGTAGGACTGGTCGAAAACAGTTGGGCCCGCCGCGGTGGTATGGACGATCGCATCGAAGTCTTCGGCGAAGCTGGCGTAACCTACGCCAATCTGCACATGGGCAACGCCCTGCCAACATTCAGCGAAAACGGCTACGGCTACGCCGTCGAAAAAGCACCCACCACAAAAGGCTGGACCTATCCTGTCTTCGAGGAACTCTGGAATTACGGCACGCCGCAAGAGCTGACCCACTTCGCCCGCTGCGCTCGTGGCAAAGAGACTCCGCAAGCCACCGGAGAAGACGGCCTGGTAGTGATGGATGCGCTGTATGCTGGCTACGCCTCCGCGGGCGAAGGCCGCAAGATCAGCATGCCGTACCAGCCGCCGCCCGGCGTGAAGAGGCCGATCGATCTCTGGCTAAACGGTCCCGCTCACGCTAAAGCCGCGCAGCGATGAAGCGCCGAAGAATTTAGGTCGATACTGCTGTGAATCAGTGTTCCGAGAGGTGATTACGTGCTCCTGCAGATGAGAGGTCGGCTGTCTGTAATGATGTTCCTGGAGTATTTCATTTGGGGCGCTTGGTACGTGACGCTCGGAACGTGGCTCGGACAGCAGTTGCACTTCTCCGGCCAAGAGATCGGCCTCGCTGCCGGCACAACCGCTCTCGGCGCGATGCTTTCGCCATTTCTCGTCGGCCTGATGGCCGACGAGCTGTTCGCCAATCAGCGGCTGCTCGCCGCCCTCCACGGCGTCGGCGGAGTTCTCCTATGGATCGCTTCCACACAAAAGTCCTTCGGCCCTCTTTACTTCATTCTGCTGATCTATTCGCTGTGCTACATGCCGACTATGGCGCTCACAAATGCGCTCGCCTTCCGGCAGATGAAAGACCCTAGGCAGGATTTCGGTTCGATCCGCGTTCTGGGTACAGCCGGCTGGATCGTTGCCGGGCTGCTCATCGGCTACATGGGCGTGGAGTCAACCGCGGTTCCGGTTCGCGTAGCAGCTGTTTCATCGATCTTGATGGCCATGTACAGTCTCACGCTGCCGCATACTCCGCCTTTGCGCTCTGCTCATGGATTTAAGCTGAGCAACATCTTTCCCGCGGAAGCCTTCAATCTTTTCAAAGACAGGAACTTCGCCGTTTTCGCGCTCGCTTCGTTTCTAATCTGCATTCCGCTCCAGTTCTACTACACATTCACGAATCCCTTTCTGAACGAAATCGGCGTCCAAAACGCCGCTGGCAAAATGACCATGGGGCAGATGTCCGAGTTGCTTTTCATGGTCACCCTGCCGTGGTTTTTCCGCCGTCTCGGTGTGAAGTACACCTTAATGCTCGGCATGTTCGCGTGGGTCGTGCGCTACATCTGCTTCGGCACCGGGAACAGCAGCAGCCTCGTCTGGCTCCTCTACCTGGGCATCGTCCTCCACGGAATCTGTTACGACTTTTTCTTCGTCACCGGCCAAGTCTACGTCGACCAAAAAGCGCCCGCAGCGTTGCGCGCAGCCGCGCAAGGGCTGATCACCTTCATCACCTACGGAATTGGCATGTTCATTGGATCGTGGATTTGCGGCCGGGTCGTGGACTTGTACGTGAAATCGTCACCCGCAGGCGGGGTTGTCCATGATTGGCGTTCAATTTGGATGGTACCGGCGATTGCATCGGCCCTGGTCTTGATTTTGTTTTGGGCCGGATTCCGGCGTGAAGAACGCACGCCGGCGGAACGCGCGCCCGTCGTCGAAGTTTCCGTCAGCAGGCAGTGATCTTTCTTTCCGAGTTGCCGAGAACTTCTGGATGGGGCGTGGCTTCCTGCTCAAGGTGGTTCGCAGCCTCACGCCGCCATCCAGTCTTCGGTATCAGCTACTAGTGATCGGATCGGGTTGAGTTCTTCTCGTCGTCCTTATCGCGCGAGCGCCTTCGCGATTCGTCGGATGCGTGGTGAGCAACGCGCACCTGTGCTGTGGCCGAGGTTGCGTTGCCAGAAGCATCCGTAGCCGAATAAGTGATCGTGTAGACGACGTCCCTGCCGTGCTCGGAATCTTCGGCGCGGAGCAAGAATGACCTCACGTCGGTTCCGAAGGGAATGGGTCCGCCGCCCACGGCTTGGACGTCACTCCTGCGGCCACGGCGGCCCCGATCGTCCGGATCATTGCTGGCGATGGAAACCAGCTTGACCGCGGGATTCGCGTCACAGGTATCGCGGGCGTCGATGGTGGCGGTGACCCGGACAAGTTTGTGTTCCCGCGGCCGAAGCACATTCGGTGACAGCGAGACGCGCAATGTGGGCGGATTCGTGTCACGAACAATAACGTGAGTCGCCGCCATATCCGTGAGACCTCCTGAGTCGGTAACCGTTAAAGTATACGAGTGTGCGCCAAGCGGCGCAGTGAACTGCACAACTGCGGAAGCGCCGACAAGATTCTTGGACTCGTCCCTCCATACGAAGCTGAGTGTATCCCCGTCGGGATCGCTAGATTTGGAGCCATCCAGCGTCACTAAAGCACAGCCATGCCCCGTGCACTCAACGGTCTGCTCGGGGCCGGCATTCGCGACGGGCGGATGATTCGTCACCTGCGGGCTGGAGAACCGGCTGAATAGGATTTGGTTCACGCCTGATGCATCGTCGGACCAGACCACGTTGAGATTGCCATTCTTATCCGCGGCAACATGGCCATTGGATGACGAGCCCGAGTCGTTTGAGACGTTGTGAGTGGCAAACGCGTCCATCGAGCTCGCAAAAAAGATGTTTGCGCGGCCGGGCGTCGTGTCCAGCCAATTCAGGTCGATACCGCCCGTGGCATCCACCGTAATCCACGGGTTGCTCGAATCTCCTGTGTTATTCGAGAGATTCGCTGGGTCAAAGAAGTTGGCGCCTCCATCGCTGGAGCGAGCGAGAAATATGTCGCCGTTAAAGGCCGGGGGAACGATCTCCTGCCAAGCCACATAGACACCGCCATTTGTGTCCACTCGGATCTGTGGATTAGTGGAGTCATACAGGCTGTTCGAGAGATTCTTTGCGCCCGAGAAAGTTGCGCCTTGGTCAGCCGAGCGGCTAAATAAAATTTGGTAATTGCCCGCACTGCTGTCCATCCAAGCGACGTCGATGTTGCCGCTCGGATCCACGGCAATCTGCGGACCGGGGGAGTTTCCGGAATTGTTGGAAAGATTCTTTGGGTCCGAGCGGGTCGCGAAATTATCTGTGGAGTGACTGAAGGAGATGTGAGACTGAAGAACGCCAGACGGAAGGGCAATATCGTCCTCCCAAACGACGTTGATGCTGCCGTTAACTCCGACGGCGAGCTGCGGTGAAAACGAGCCGCTCGTATTAGTAGCGAGATTGACCGGCGTCGAGAAGGTGGCGCCTCCATCGCTGGAGTGGCTGAAGAAAATGCCGTAAGTAATGTTCAAGTTTTCCCACACCACGCTGATGTTGCCGCCGGCATCCACGGCGATTTGAGGATTTGCGGAGTCCGGAGGGTCCGGATTTTGCGGGGCGGAGAGATTCTGCGGGGCGGAGAAGCTCGCACCACCATCGGTCGAGCGGCTGAAGAAGATGTCCCAATTGCCTGGAGTATCGTCCACCCAAACAACGTTGATGGCGCCGCTGGTGTCGACTGCAATGCGGGGATCGAAGCGAAAGCCCGAACCCTTGGAGAGGTTTTTGGGCGGCGTCGAGAACGACGCACCGCCGTCGGTCGAGCGGCTAAACACGATATTGGAATTGGAAGTATTCGGGATGTCATCTTCCCACACGACATAGATGTTGCCTGCGGCATCTACCGCGACTTGTGGAGTCAATGAGTAATCCGAGTTGTTAGAAACGTTCTTTGGGGCGGAGAACACCTGCGCCCCGGCTGTGGCGCACATCAATGCCAAACCTAAGCTTACGAATGCTACGATGCGACCCCAATGGCTGGGAACCATGGCAGGCCCTCCTTGTGGGCGATCGGCGGCCTACGAAAGGGGCATCCTCATCAGCAATGTGATAATCGGAGTGCAAATAAAGCGCCCTGGCCAGTTTTGCGGGGACGTTATGGCTGGCTCTTGCGTTAGGCTGCTTCAAACGCTTGTCTGCGGGGACTAACGGGAGACAAGCGCAATTCCATTCGTTCTAGTCATATAGTACCTATAGTACTAACGAAGGAAAAGAGAAAAATTGAGTACTATGTGTCGAAAATGATAACAGTGGTCACAACCTGGAATCGCAGCAAGGCCTCTTACGGGTGGCCCGTCGACCGCAGATGCCTTTGAGCGGGATTATTAGTAAATTGCTTTAAATCAATACTTTGTCTGCCGCTCCCGCTCTCCTCTAGCAGCGTGATTTGAGCATGAATTCTTGGACGCATTGCCATTACAATCGGCGCGGCGACTTAGGGCGTCCGGCAAGACGATGTGTTCCTACTAATCGCGTCAGCACTGGTACGGGTTTTTTGGGGATTGGCTTCCGAAACGGGGAGCGCCCCGTTAATGGCCGTCAATGCGCCAAGCAATTACAGTGGGGGGTCGGATGCCGAGGCAACCGCCGCAGGATTCACCCGCAATACGTGAGTCTGATCGGTATAGAAATGTCGCGGGTCGCCTGAGCCGACGTTGACCGGATCTCCGTTCAGGGTATAGGTGTTGTTCGCACCGCCGCCGCCTATCGGCGCGTACGTGAACAGATACCCGCTCTTCGTGCCGCTAGCAAGGACAGAGTCAATCAGGCACGCGGAGCTCACCGATGGAAGCGCCGGCGCTATGCAGTTGCCTGGTGCGCCGCCATCGCTCAGCGAGATCAAATCCGCGGAGAATCCGACTGTGTACGTCGTGGAATAGATGATTTCCGAGGCTGTGATGGTACGCATGGAAGCGACCGCCGATGCCTCGTTCGCCCTCCTACGGGAGCGCACGAGATTCGGAATTGCGACCGCCGCGATGACCAAAATAATCACCACGACGACCAGCAACTCGATTAGCGAGAACCCTCTCTCTTTACGCCTCATTTGGACCAAGCTCCTGCTTTAACTGCGCCCCTGGGACACCGGCTCGCAACAGGCGGGCATATGCCCACTAGGGTATTAGCACGTGTTCGCCCATTCCCTATTTTTGTGCAAGTCTTGTATCATCAGCATTGTACGGGCAGGACTGCTCACCCCTCCGGACACCGAGTGTCACCTGTGATGACACAAATTGTCGTCCCAACTAAACCTGACCGTCGCGTACGTGGGATTCTTCCTGACCCTTCGCTCCCGCCGAAAATGCGGCAATTCCAATCGTGATACCATCCACCGCGTCCGTTCGGTGCCGCAATCACCGCGCGACCTGCGCAGACTTCATCTATGGAAGCCACCTCGCAAACCGTTGAGCGCACAAAGGTCGCGCCCGCCGCCAAGGCCGCCGCGGCCCGCTGGACCCGCATCATCCCCGTCGCGCTGGTCATGTACACCATCGCCTTCATCGACCGCACCAACATCTCTCTCGCCCTCCCGCGCATCAGCCGCGACCTCCATCTCGATCCCCAGCAAGCCGGCACCGTCGCCGGCATTTTCTTCTGGGGCTATCTCGCGCTGCAAATTCCCGGCGGCCATCTGGCCAAGCATTGGAGTCCCAAAAAATTCATCAGCGTACTGCTCGTGGCTTGGTCGCTCTTCGCCGTCGGCTGCGGTTTTGCGCGCACCTATCACGAGTTGCTGGTTCTCCGCCTGCTTCTCGGCGTAGCCGAAAGCGGCGTTTTCCCCGCCACGCTGATTCTACTTTCCCACTGGTTCTCGCGCGCCGAACGCGCGCGTGCCAACGCGCTGTGGCTGCTCTGTCTCCCCGGCGCCGTCATTCTCTCTTCGCCTTTTTCCGGCTGGATGCTCGATCATTGGGGCTGGCGCGTCATGCTCGTCGCCGAAGGCGCTCTGCCGCTCGTCTGGCTGGCTGTCTGGCTAGCCTTCATCCAAGATCATCCTGCCGAAGCGCGCTGGCTTCCTCCAACCGAACGCGAGTCCCTCGTAGCCACGCTGCGCGCCGAATCCGCCGATCTCGAGCGTTCCGAAAACGTTCCTTACCTGCGGGCCCTCATGCGCCCTCAGGTTTTCGTTCTCGCCGCCATTTATTTCTGTTTTGTCAGCGGCCAGATGGGCCTGCTTTTCTGGCTGCCTAGCGCCACCGAAACTTTCAAGAAGCTCAGCAGCCTGCACACCGGCATCGTCTACACGTTTCCATTCATAGTCGGCGCCATCGCGCTGCTCGTCGTCGCGCGTCACTCGGACAAAACTCGCGAGCGCAGCAAGCACGCCGCCACCGCCATGGCCCTTGGCGGATTTTTCATCCTTCTCGCCGTGGCCATTATTCCGTACTCCCTGTTGCTCGCCTTCGCCTTCATCGCGCTCAGTGGCGTCGGCGCCTATGGCCCCATGGGCCCGTTCTGGGCCATTCCCACCGAAACCCTGCCCGCCAAAACTGTCGGCTCCGTCATGGGTTTCGTAAATGCCATCGGCAACCTCGGTGCATACTTCGCCCCGCTCATTGTCGGCTACCTCAACAAGGAGACTGGCAATTTTGTTTCGGGCTTTGCGTACCTGGGTGCAATTACCGTGGTAGGAGCGGCATTTTGCCTCTTGCTCAAAACCGGTACAGCACGCTCCGCCGTGTCATCTACTGCCGAGGTTGCCGGATAGCAACCAGTGACAACAGGTATACCGCGATTCCGAGAATGAGGAGCGCGCCTCCGACGCTGATGAGCGCCAAAAACGAAAGCGGCCTGGCCCAGAAGAGGCACACCAATTCCGTCAGCAGGCCAAGGATCAGCAGTATCCCTGATATTTGCAGCCGCCGCTCAATCGGATTCTCGCTTAACTTCACGGCTGCCCCTTCCACATCTTCATTTTGTTGAGTGTCCCCACCTTGTGCACCACTCCATGGCAGCCGCTCGAGATGCACGACAACTTATTGGTTTTGACCGCGGGCAAAAGCTCCGGATCTGCATTGTGGACCGCCCCTTCTTCAAACGAGCGCGCCCCCAAATGGCAGTGCAGGCATTCGCGGTTGTTGTACGGTTCGTGCAACTTGATGTTTTCCGGCGCCGGCGGGGTGGTGAGGTAATAGATATAAATGTGCCGCAGCCCGGCCATCTTCGCCTTCACGGACCCGAACATCGCATAGTTCGTGTGGCAGGTATAGCAAGCGCTGTCCGCGGGAACACGGTGGTTCTGAAAATGCGCCGCCGCCAAATAAGAGGGATCGTCCACTCTCAAGCTCTGCCCGTAAGGCTCCATGATGTGGCAAGACAAGCAAAACTTTGTCGTCTTCGAGCGCTCCAGCTCGCTCGAAGTTCCCATGGCACCGCACAAGATCGGCAGCAGAAAAAGCACCAGAAACGCCATGGTCTTCCCGCCGCGCGTCACAGTGATTGCCGGTCGCACCACGAATACACCGATCAGCAGGGCGTTCATCAAAAGCAGAGCAACAACGAGCGTGGTTTCATGCGGCATCAGTAAGTTCTACTCCTGCGCCTGGCGCGGTTTACTTTTTTTTAGCGAAGGCGCGAATGTGAGCGACCACATCTTTCACCTGCTCGGGCGTCATCGTTTTGTACGCCGGCATTTTCCCTTTGCCATTGGAAATAATCGCGCTCAGATCTGCGTCGCTCGCCTTCTGCACCTCTTCCGACGCAAAATCTTTCACCTTCATGGCCTTGCCGGTGGGTGTTTCCCCCTTTCCATCCGGGCCATGGCACATCTGACATTTGGCCTTGTAGGTCGCTTCGGCGGTGTTATCCGCTTTCGCCCGGGTCGTGAACAAACCAACCCCCATAAGTGTCAAACCGAACGCCGTCATCATCCACAACATGCTTTTCTTCATGAGTCTCCTCCGATGAAATTTGCAAACCCTTCGCGCCGTTACTCCCTGTGGGCCGTATCATACAGAACTGCCGTTCATCGAGCCTCGAAAAATCCCCTGGCTGTGTGCCACGGGCGCGCGGCCCTATTAGGATTTTGCGGGCTCCCTCTCAATCTGCCGGATGTACAGAAACAACCCCACAACCGTCAGCAAAATGAACACCAGCGCAAGTCCCAAACCCCGGCGGCGATAGTCACGTTCCGCCAGCGCGTCTTTTCCCGCCTGCAAATCCTTCGCCGCGATTTTTCAGGCCTTCCTTAATATCTTGGTCTATAAGCCTGCTGGAAGCTGTGGATGGTGACGCGAGCCTTGGTCAGCGCATCGCGCGCCTGATCCTGCTGCAGACGAGCTTCGCTCACCTCCATGCCTGAAGATTCCGCTACACCCACCACGTGCTCCGCGCCCTGTATGGCCTCGCCCAAACGAGTCAGCCCGGCAAGCATGTCCGCCCTGGCCTTGTCGCAGGCATCGCCCGGCTTGTGGCATTGCATGCAGACGCCCTCGGGCCCGGTGCCCAGCCGCGCGTCCGTGGGATGGGTCACGCCATGATTGCTGTGGCACACCACGCATCCGGGAAGACCAGCCGATTGAAAGGCAGTTTTATGCGTGCTTTTTTCGTACATCTGCGCCTGGAACACGTGGCAGTTGGAACAGACATTGCCGACCGAGTCCACGCCCGGCGGCGCAGCGCCATGATTTCCATGGCAGGTCGTGCACGTCGGCGCGCTCAAGTCCCCACGCACCACCATCGCTTCGTGGTGCACGCTGGTGTTGTACTTGGCGAACTGATCCGTGGGAATCGCATACCCTTTCATGTGGACGGCGTCGGCATGGCAGCGCGCGCACGTCTTCGCTACATTCAACGGATGAACCTTGGAGGCGGAGTCGCTCGGTGCCCGCAGGTCATGCACTCCATGACAGTCAATGCACAGCGCCACTTTCGTATCGCCCTTCGCCAGCAACCTCCCATGCACGCTGGTTTGGTACTGGCTCAACTGATCGGTTCGCAGAGAAGGGTACCTGATGCCGGCAGGCGCCGCACCGAAAGGGTCCGCCTTCGTACCCAATTCCCACGGCCATATCGCGGCAAGAGCGCCCAGCATGTCCGCTTTTGTAGGATCCCCTCCGTAAGTTTGCGGCCCAGGAATGGATCGATCACACCAGCCATCCAAAACGCACCCGCGTCATCATGTACTGGACGCTCTCGAACGCCTCGTTCGCGCTCGGCCGGTAATACAGCAAGAGCAATAAATTCTCCAGCGCGCGCGCTGGCGGCCCCGAAATGTTTCGTCCGCTCAGGTCGTACAGGCCGTTGTGGCAGGCGCACCAGATTTGGTGCGTGTCATTGCGGTACTGCACCGTGCAGCCCAGGTGCGTGCACACTGCGGAAAGTGCCCGATATTCTCCTTCACCGGTCAGCAGCAACAATCCCGGCCGGCTCCCGAATCGGAAAATCTTCGAGCTGTTGGGCTTCAGGTCTCCTACCTTGCAAGCGACGATCTCATCTCCTCCGAGATTCGCCACGGCCGGGGGAACCAGATAGCGCAGCACCGGGTACACAAACGAAATGATCGACGCCGCCAGCCCGCCGCCTAACAGCACCTCAACGAACCCCCGCCGCGCTGGCTTCCCGCGCTGGCGTTCGTGGTCTTCAACGGATGGTGCGTTTTCTTTTTTTGATTGGGTTCCCATTTGACTGGGATCAATGCTTCGCGAGCCCGCGGATGTACGCCACCAGCTTGTCGATCTGCTCTTTGTTCAGCTTGCCCTCATACGCGGGCATCTTGTCTTTGCCTTTGCCGATAACGCCCCGGAGCTCAACATCGCTCTTTTTCTGCACTGCTTCGGAATGCAGATCCGGGACTTTCAGCTTTTCGCCCATGACCGTTTTCCCGGAGGCGTCCGGCCCGTGACACATCGCGCACTTCGCCCTGAACACAGCTTCGCCCGCCTCTTGCGCCCTCACAGGTGAACACAATAGGGAAATAGCCAAGACTGTCGGGATGCTGCACCACGTGAACCGCGCGGCCGTGATTCCAAGCACGTTTCCCTCCACCTTACGTTTTTTAGAATGCGTAGCGCATGGAAAGCGTCACGAGATTGCCGCGAAAATTCCGCGGCACGAAGAGGTCCACAACTGCTCCTGCCGTGGGATCTTCGTGATAGCCGTAATAATCCCAATACGCTTTCGCCGTCCAGTGTCGGGCGAACTCACAGTCCACTCCGCCAAAGGGATGGAGCCACAGGGAATTCAGCGAGCCAGTAACTTGGTTGGGTATGAGCGCCTGGGGATCCAGTCGCAGGTGGGACCCGCTGGTTCCCGTGAGATTCGCGCCCAGTCGGGCGCTGATTCGGCGCACCGGAGTAAACGTAAAGTCGAAATATCCGTAATGTGAATTGTTCTTGTAGGTTGAAAGCTGCTGTACTAACCCCGGCACATCCGGGCAGGGCTGAATTCCCGGCCCCGGTTGGCCATTGGCCACGCTCACGTAGCAAATCAATATACTCGAGAACACATCGTTGTAATCGTAGCCGATCTCCATCCCAAATTTTTCCGTCGGTTGGATAATCGCGGCCAGGCCGTACGCGCGATTGTGCTGCAGGTGATTCGTCTCGAATACGTTGTTGCGCCCTTCCCAAATCATCACTGAGCCATTCACGTTCAGCCAATCCGCCACTTTGTATTTTGTCCTGACGCGGTATTCCTGCGACTGCCGCGGGCTGATCCGCGTGAAGGCGTTGTCCGCGCTCATAAGCTCAAGGTCGAAGCGCACCTGCCAGTTATTGGCCGGGCGCACCCAGATTCCAAACAAGCCGCCGTACTCGTGAATCGGGGTTTCCGCGGTATCTCCTTGTCCGGCCAGGGTCAAAAAGCATGGCCCGTTCACGCCCACGTTGTTTGCCACCGGACAGTTCACCGCGGCACCGTTCTGATCCGTATTGTAGGGAGCAGGTGGTGTACGGCTGTTTTGGAGGTTCGGGAAAAACACGAATGTGCCGCTCGTGAACTTTCCGTCCGCGATCGTGCGGCTGCGATAACGGAATCCGACCCTCGCGCCCAAACGCGGCGAAAATTGGTACTCCAGCTCGCTCAAATTCGTCTTTTCATCTTGCTTGAGGAACCGACTCAGGTTGAGAATGCTGATATCCGGGCCCGACGAGGTGCTGTGCACCGGTATCGCTCCTGCTGCCGTGTTGCCATCGGGCGGCGGCGTGCACGTCAAAGGCAGAGCCGCCGTGGTGGAGAAGACATTGGCGGGAGTCAGCAGGTTCCCGCTGAAGAACGCGCATTCCGAGGACAGGAACTGAACGGGATTGTGCCAATTCAAAAAGTGGAAAGAATCGATGAAGTTTAACTTATCGCTGATGTGCCACGTCGCTCCGAAATCCGCTGCGCCCGCGACCCGCCGGCCATCTACCGGACCCGTGAAGAGATCATTTCGAACATTGGTGCGCGAGACTCTTCCGAAAAAGCTTTCATTGTAATTAGCTACATTGGTGTCGCCGCCGGAATAACTGAAGTGCGCCGATAGCTCCCAGCTTCTCCAGTAGTTCGATTGCATGCTGAGTTGTTCGGTGGGCGTGCTAGTCCGCGTTCTTCTGGCATTCAGATAACTGAACGCCGAACTGCACGTCGGATTCAGAAAGCCTGTTGCAAGAAACGTCCCCGCGCAAGGCTGGTTCGCTCCGGCATTAAGAGGCAGGCCGGGATCGACGACCGCTCCGTTCGATAACCGGAACAGTGGGTTCAGGAAAGGATCGGTCGCGCCCGTGTCGCCCTTGTAATAATTCCAGATCTGGTCGTAGCTGATGTTCGTGCGCGGGAGTACTTTGTAATCCACTCCAATCCTATACGCGTTTACCGTCGTCTTGTACTCTTCGAACAGCGCCTGATCCGTGCCTTCGTGGATCGAAGAGAACCCCGGCCCTTCTACGGTGTTTCTCGAATACGCGGCTCGAAACCTGATCTTTGATTGCGGCAGCAACAACAAGCTGTAGTCTCCCAGCTTCCGCCGAGTGCTGAACAGGTGAGGCGAGAAGCCGACAACGCAGGACGTGCAAGCCGGCGGTCCATACCCGGCGGGACCATTTGCGAACGGCGTGGTCGGGTTCAGGGGGTTGGCCAGCAGCGAATAATTCCAGAAGTTTTGATCTTTCCGGAATAGCGCGTCAAATCCGTAAACCTTGTTCTTGCTGATGCGCAGCCGGGAAACCTCGTTCGGGTCCCCTCCGTAACCGAAGTTGCTGAAGTACAGCCGGTCGAACACCGTGGCGTGATGGTCCAATGACCGCATCTCCGTCGTAAATCCCAGCAAGCGAGCCCCTTGCTGCAAATTTACAAACGTATCGTAAACATCTTCGTTCCCGGAGATGCTTGTAAGCCGCCCTCCGAATTCGATCGACTGCTTGATGTTGTAATTCCCCTGATCGAGGCCCTTTTGCTCTTCCTGTTGCTGCGCTCTCGCCACGGGCACGAACAACGAAACCACGACGGTAGCGATAAGGAGACTCCTCGATACCTTCCGCTCATTCCATCGAAGATTCTGAGCGTTCCTTCTCTCTCGCATCGCCGCCTCCTTATGGCTTGAAGAAGAACTGGTCCGTATTCGAACCGTGAATCGAGGTATGGCACATGGTGCAGGCCTGATACTTCTGGGCCTGATTGTGGAAGGTGGGGGTCGCGGGTGCTCCCGCATCCGCGGAAAACGCGTGGCATTCCAGGCACAGTAAGTTCACCTGCGCACGCTTCAGCAGTCTCGCATTGGAGTTGCCGTGTGGCGTATGGCAGGCGATGCAACCTTCGGTTTTCACCGGCAGATGCTCGAACACGAACGGCCCGGCCTTATCGGTGTGACATTTGAAGCACGTGGTGTCTTGTGATGCCGTCGTGCGCAGTTGCCGGCTCTGGAATCCGCCATGCGGATTGTGGCAGTCATTGCATTGCACCAGGCCTTCGTTGACACGGTGGTGAAACGTGCGCGTAAACTGCTGCTTGATCTCCAGATGGCAGCCGTAGCACAACTGCGGCGCCTTTTCCTTCATCAAGAATTGACTTTCCCTGGCGTGATGTGGATCGTGGCAGTCCGTGCATCCGACGTTGTTTTGTAAATGGGCGGACCTGCCGAAGTTACTGTGTTCCTGGCCGTACTGGTGACAGTCGAGGCATCGCGCGCTGACATCTGCCGCCGACGCATTCTTGAACGTGAAAATCTTCGTCTTGTCCCCGCCGCCCTCTACGTGTGCTTTCCCCGGCCCATGGCAAGCCTCGCATCCATGCCATTCCGGCCCTTTCTTGGTGTCCAGCGTGGTCAAAAAGTGCGGCGACGCCTCATAGTTCTTGTAGAAATCCTTTGAAGGCATGTCCTCATGGCAGGTCTTGCAAGTCTCCGTCCCCACATACTGCGACGCGTCCGTCACCCGCGCATACTTTTTCGCCTGCTCTTGCCCAGCCTTCGACTTATCGCGACCATCCGCGGGTGCCCACACCGCCGCGCTCAGCAGGCTCACGCCAACCAATACCGGAAGGAGTCCGTGCAAACGCATTCTCGCGAAACCCATAGGCGGTCTCTCCCTCATCCGTTCGTTAGAAATCGTGTCCGGCCAGTTCTTGTGTCGATCTTCAAAGCATCTGTTCGATTAGTCTGTCACTTTCAGTACATAACGCTGTTCTTCTGTCACAACGAGCGCGTGGGCCGACTCCCATCGCAAATTGCCGCTCTTGTAGCCATCGTCGATGTTAGTTTCTCGTCTTCGCAGCGGAGGAATCGTAAGCCTCCTTTGACGCGTTCAAGGAAAGAAAAAGGATGGAAGGGTGGCAGCACGTTGACACTGTTCGTGACAGCGGTCAGCATTTTGTGTTTATTCCTGGTTTACATTTAGATAGGAACTAATACCCGCGCCATGTTCTACGCTGTTTAATAGAAATAACGGCGCATCCACTACGCCGGAATCAACGGCAGCAAATACTCCTGCAGCCGCTGGCTCTCCTCCAGCGTCAGCCGTCCCAGGTGAATCCCCATTTCTCCGCGCCCGTGAAAGCGCACCACTGAACCGACTCCCATAATCGGCTTCGCCCTCTTGCCCATTTGCAGGCACACCTCGACCGACGAGCCGATCGGCACCATCTTAAGCGTACGGATCAGCATCCCTTCCATGCTCAAGTTTATCGTCTCGCCCTCGATTTCCTGCCCGCGAAACTTGATCTGCACCGTCGACTTCAGCTCTACTCGCCGCGTTCGCCGCATCCCGTTCTCGATGGATGCTTGCGTGGCGCGTACCAATCTCTGTAGCCGTTCCTTGTCCACCGGCTTGTACAGAAAAAAACTCGCTCCCGCCTCGAATCCTTCCAACACCGCTCCAGGCCTCTGATCGTCGCTGATCATTACAATCGGCGTCCGGCGATTGGATCCCGACGCCCGCATCTGCCGCGCCAGCGCGCGCCCGTCTGGAAAATCCATGTGGTAATCCAGGAAGGCCACCGCGAACCTTCCTTGTCGCAGGATTTCTGGTGCCTCCTCGCTCTTCGTCACCGTAAGCGATTCAATCCCCGCCGACGTCAGCACCTTCTCGATCAACTCGCATGTGGCAAGTTCATCGTCCACAATAATCGCTCGTTTTTCCATAGTAGGATTTGGTCTCCGTTAGGTGCTGCGTCGGACATCATTCTCACCGGCACTCCTGTCCCTATCGCCACATCCACCGGCGTCGACCTCGACACCTCGTAGCAATCAAACTGAACTCCCACCCCCTGCTTCCCGCCGGAGGTGTTGGTTTCCTCCACTCGAACCACATGACCAGTGCATCGCCACTCGGTAGTCGGCTCCCCGACGATTTCTTCCGGCATGTTGAAATAAACCTCTACCGTCTCCCCTTTGCGCAGCACTGAATCCGTCGCAAAGTAGATTCCGCGTTGCGAAAGATTCAGCGATTCCGCCGTTTGTTCTGGCAACGCTGATTTCCAGACGCGCACGCGCAGTGGCGTTTTCACCTTGTATCTGTCTGCCAATCGGCGGTCTGTTCGAAAATTACTCATGTGTGGTTCCTCGCTGCGCCGATGGGGGTGTCTAGGGATGACGCGAATGACGTACAGAAGAGGGGAAACTAAACTCCTACAATTCCATTACTCTGTACAGACTCAAATTGGTACTGTTCAAAATGAGACAAATTGTCGAGTGCGCCGGGTCTTGTTTACCCTGAGCCTTGAAGCCCCGCCCCTATTACCCCGTATGCAGGATTCACCCTACTTTCCTTCATAGGGCGCTGTGCTATGGTTCCCCTCGGCCCATGCCCAAACGCATCCTCATTGTCGAAGACGAAGTCTCCGTAAGGACCGCGGTTCGCACCTTCCTCCAGCATCATTCTCGCCTTGAGGTCTGCGGCGAAGCTGTCAACGGTGTCGAAGCCCTGGAGAAAGCGGCCGCTCTTCATCCCGACCTCATTGTCTTGGATCTCTCGATGCCAGAAATGAATGGGGTAGAGGTTGCTTCTCTTCTCAGAGCCAGAATGCCCCTTATCCCCGTGGTCGTTTAACCAGGCCATCGTGAAGCGGAGTCGTCGCATACTGCCTGCGCATCCCATGCATCTAGGTTGTCGTGCCTCCCAATCGCCGGACCAAGGCTGGTACCACGACCCAGGACCCATTGCACCCCTGCCAAGGGGGTGTAATATGGGCACACGGGCGGAAACACAACCGCCTCCCCCGGTGTCTAAAAGAATAAAGCTCGACACCGGGTAGAAAAGGCACAGACAGCAGCAAATGCCGACCCCGGGTTTAGGCAGTGAATTTAGCCGCGATGGCTCGAGTGACCCCTCGGAGCTGATTCGCAAGCCCTTGCAGGCTTCGCGAGCGCCGCGATGGGGCGAGCCGGAAAGGCCGTCCGTGTCCGATTGGGCCAGCGCCCTCTCTTGGGGCCGCGATGAATCGGAGCTGGTGACCGAGCTGCAAGCCGGTTCCGAAACGGCGTTTGACTGGCTGGTCACGCACTACCACGGCCCGGTCTACAACTTGATCTTAAGCATGCTGGGTGACACTTCAGACGCTGCGGACGGAACGCAGGAAGTTTTCCTGAAAGCGTTTCGCGGGATTAGATGTTTTCGCCAGGGCAGCTCGCTGAAAACGTGGCTCTACCGCATCGCCCTCCGCGAAGCGCTGAATCATAAGCGCTGGTTCAAGCGCCACGTGCAAAAAAATGTCTCCATCGACGCGGAACCCCCAGAGGGGCACAGTGCGATTGAAATCGAGGACTTGGGCGCCACCCCATTCGATCAGCTCGCCGCGCATGAAATTCAGCAGGCCGTGCAGCAGGCGCTGCAGGAAATTCCCCAGGTGTTTCGCGGCGCCGTAATCCTCCGCGACCTCGAAGGCTTGAGCTATGAAGAAATCGCGGAAGTGCTGGAGTGCAGCGTCGGCACGGTAAAGTCGCGCATTTTGCGCGGTCGCCGCGCACTGAAGGAGCTTTTGGAACCTCTGCTCGGCCAGCGGGAAACGGCTGCGCGCGCGGACACGTCCCATGAACATCGGGCTGGCCGCGGCACTTGCACAGATTCGGGCCCAAGTTCGGGCCCAGGTTCAGGGATGATGCAGCAAGCGGCAAACGGGGAACTCCCATGAAGTGCAACACCGTGCGCACCAAGCTGGCTAGCTATCTGGATGACGCGGTGACCGGCGCCGCTCCTGTGGAAGAGCGCTCGCATATTCGCGAGCATCTGGAGGCCTGCGGTTATTGCCGCGAAGAGCTGCAGCGTTATCGCAAGCTCTCGATGCTGTTGTCGCGCGTGCCGAGAAATTTGCCGCCCGCGGATTTGGCTGTGCGCATTCGCGTAGCCGCGGCACAGTCCGTGCCAACGCAGGATCTTCCTGGCCGCTTGCGCGATCGCGCGGAACTTCTGCTCGACAATGTTTTCCGCCCGCTTTCCGTTCCTGCTACGGGCGGATTCTTCTCCGCCATTCTCGTTTTTGTCCTGGTCTTGCAACTCATCGTGCCGGGAATCACCGTGCGCGCCGTTCCCAATGACGTGCCGCTGAATATCCTCCGCCCCGCGGAATTGATCACTCTTTCCGACTACCCATCCTCTTGGGCGCCTGAGCAGCACGACCTGGAGCTTTCTCTTCCGCACGGTTTGCTCATTGATGTCACCGTGGACCAACACGGACAAATGGTCGGCTATCAGATTCTTTCCGGCCCCAGGAGCATCGACTTGCGCCATCAGCTCGATCAGATGCTCCTGTTCTCCCGCTTCCGCCCGATGATGAGTTTCGGCCGCCCCACCTCCGGTGGCCACGTAATCCTAAGCTTCAGTGCCGTGCGGGTCCGCGGTTAAGTTCGGCGCAAGGTGAGTGCTCGCTCCTTCCCATGGTAGGCCATTGAGCCAGCGGCGAGGATTACTGCCTCACTCGACCTTGGCTATGCTGCTGTTCGCCTTCCCTTGCTCTTTGTCGGCGCAGAAGCCTTCGGCGGAGGAACAATTTTTCTTCGACTCCGCTAACCGCGAGCGTGTCGCGCAGCAACTGCCGCCCTTAAAGTGGAATAACGCGTTAGCGGAAGCGGCGCGCCAGCACGCGTCGCTTATGGCCGAACAAGAAAACCTTTCTCACCAACTTCCCGGCGAGCCTCCTCTGGATCAACGCGCCGGTCAGGCCGGCGCGCGTTTCTCGCGAGTCGGTGAGAACATCGCGATTGGCCCGCAGGCCCCGGCAATTCATACAGGATGGATGCACTCTCCCGGTCACCGCGCCAATATTTTGGACGTCCATTTCACGGCGCTGGGTGTCGGAGTCATCGAAGATAATGGCGAGTTGTACGCGGTGGAAGATTTTTCGGTGGCCGTAGCGAATTTGAATATCGAGGGGCAAGAGGAAAAAGTAACGGCGCTGCTTGCTGCCAGAGGGCTCGTAGTCAGCACCGAGAGGGAGAAAGCTCGCAAGCTGTGCTCTGACGAGCTTGCCGCTGCCGGACACCGGCCCACGCTCATCCTGAGCTATGAGGCGCCGGACATCAGCGAATTACCTGAAGCACTGGTGCGGAAGATTCGTGACGGTAAGTACCGGGAGGCAGCCGTCGGCGCGTGCCCGCCAAAGGAGAGCGCCACCGGGATTGCACGGTTTCGGATCACGGTACTGCTGTTCGGAGCCCCAGGGAAGCATGAAAAATAATGGTTGTATCCGCAAAGAAGGCAAAATAAACTATCCGCCATGATTCGCAACGCCCACTCGTATTGGTTTCGATTTTGGGTTCCACCTAAATAGGGGGCGAGGGGCGAATTTGTAAGCGCAGCAGCAAAAAGAAATTCCGACCCACTCGCAACCGAGTGGGTTTTTTATTTTTTAGCGGAAATAAGGACATACCAAAGAGGATAGCCATGATCATCTCGATGAAGCTGCATGCCACACGCCAGGAGATCGATGAAGTTCGCAATCAAGTCGAGCATTTCGGATACAAAGTGCATTCCATCGAGGGAGAGGAGCGTGTCGTGATCGGAGTGGTGGGAGTGGGCGATGTGACCGCGTGCTTGGAATCCGTGGAAGCCATGCCGCAGGTGGAAAAAGTGGTGCGCATTTCCGCGCCGTACAAATTCGTTAGCAAGGAATTTCGCGCCGGCCGCACGCAGATTCGCGTAAACGGACTGGAAATTGGCGGTGGCGAATTTATCGTGATGGCCGGACCATGTTCGGTGGAATCGGAAAAACAAATTATGCAAGCCGCGGAAGGCGTCGCAAAAGCGGGCGCGAGAATGTTGCGCGGCGGCGCGTTCAAGCCAAGAACGTCTCCGTACGATTTTCAGGGCATGGAAGTGGAAGGACTGAAGCTGTTGCAGAAAGCGAAAAAAGCAACGGGATTGGCAATCATCACGGAAGTGATGAGCGATCGCGACGTGGATCTGATTGCGGAATATGCGGATGTGATGCAGGTGGGCGCGCGGAACATGCAAAATTTCATTTTGCTGAAGGCGCTAGGGAAGTGCGGGCGTCCGGTTTTATTGAAACGGGGGATGAGCAGCACGATGAAAGAATTGCTGATGTCCGCGGAATACGTGGTAGCGCACGGAAATCCCGATGTGATTTTGTGCGAGCGCGGAATTCGCACCTTCGAAACGGCCACGCGCAACACCTGCGACATCGCGGCCATCCCCGCACTGAACGAATTGACGCACCTGCCGATAATTTTGGATCCGAGCCACGCAACCGGAAAGCGCAGCTTGGTGCCCGCAGTAGCCCGCGCCGGCGTAGCCATCGGCGCCGACGGCCTAATCGTCGAAGTCCATCCCGCACCGGAAAAAGCCATCAGCGACGGCGCGCAGTCCCTGGACCTGGTTCAGTTCGAACGCATGATGCTCGATCTGCGTCCCTACATCGAGCTGTGGGAGACATCGCGCAAGAGCGAAGCCCTCGCCGCCGCAAATTGAAGTGAGAGCGAAGTTTAGGATCATCCAGCTCGCTACGCACGAGGGAAGTAGGCTTGAGTCTCATCAGAAAAGTCAAAACCCGCAGCTTCAAACACGAAGCGTGCGGCACCTGATCGTTCCCAAGCTAACGGCCTGCCGCCCGCCCTGCGTGTCTCCGCGACGACTTGCGCCGTGGATGTTCTTCAGCTAGATGGGAGAGGGCGACCGGCGCGCGGTCGGGAAATTGAGCAACAATGCGCACGTCACCGCCCATCGCCTTGACCGTCTTTCGTAGCGTAGAAAGCAGTAAATCGCTGCGTTTTTCAAGCTTCGAGACGCTGTCCTAAGTAATTCCGAGAGCCTTGGCGACGCGCGTCTGCGTGAGCTTACGGGCTTGCGGAGCTCACGCAAGCTCATTTCCTCGGCAATTAGCTCGGCTGCGCGGGCTGCGACCTTTTTGCGTTGAACGGAATTCAACTTCCTGATTTTTTCACGAACGTTCACGGACATAACTACTTCCTTTCCCTTTTCAGCCGTGCAAGATGCGCGTCAAATGTCGGGCGCGCGGGACAATCCAGTTAGGGTTTTAATCCGCAAGAAGGTGGCTTCCTTTTTGTAAGCGGTGTAAAGGGCCGAAAGGTCGGCACTCTCGAAAGAAGTTTCTCCGGTTCCTTGATGCCAGACTTGGTAATCAAAGCTACCGGCCTCAAGGCTGAAGCGTGTAATAAACGTTCGTCTTCGTGGCTCCTTTCCTTGCCCCTTCTCAATCGGATGTCCAACTGTGAGGTTGCGCAATTCTCGCAATTGCTTCCAGGCAGATGCGTCTGCGGGTTCGTCCAAGTTACCTATAAAAAGCCGATAGAGTTCCCTGATGGCGTCTTGCTGCAAAAACGTTGCCTGAAGAAACCCATAGAGCTTCAGATACTTCTCGCCATCATCGGAGCCGATGCCTCCACGTTCATAATTCGAGAGTGCCAACATTGTGTCTTCCGCCGTGTCCAAAGCAACTTGGGCTTTGGCGACACGGTCCATGTCCCCTCCGAAATGGCCGTGCAGGTCAGCGCGGTGGTAGCGTTGCCTAGCTTCTTCCAGAAGGGTCTCGATGTTACTCATTCGGGAGCCTCAGGTGAATGAAATCTATTTCCTCTCAGTCGCATCAAGTGTTTCCGCGCATCCTCTCTCGAATGTCACCCAGAAGTGTTTCGGCGACTGAGTCCCAAGACCGCCAGAGCTTCCCTTGCATTGTCGTTCGACAGGTCCATAACTCGTTTCCTGTTTTCGGGTCGATGACATTTAGATAGAAACTCGGATTCAAACTTTTCATCCCACCCTTATCAGTTACGACCAGGACGAGGTCTGCCTGAGTCTTGTCAGTGATGACCTGCCAGCGGTTCCACGTCTTGATCTGTTTGTAGACTGCATCGCCGAATTTGGCTTTTCCGGTTTCGTTCATCAGGAATACGGTCTTCGCCTTGATAATCTGGTCAGGCAGTGGGGCATACTTGTCACTCCCCTTGGTTGCCTGCTTTGCACCCCGCACTGGCACGCAAAGCGAGATAGCGAGCGTGCAAATAAAAAGAGTGGCAGCCGCGACCTTCATTGTTTGCTCCGTTGGGGAGTTGGCAGAGCGCCCGAGGTTTCATCTCTCCGCCGTCCAGATTTTACTTGATATGGCTCTTCGTGCGTCCACAATAAGAGTAGACCCAAGGGCGCACGAAGGATTCCGCGACGGCGTAGAGACTCTGCGACCGACAATCTCTCCTGCGAGAGTGACCACCATGAGGGTACTGCTCGACACGAAAGACTTAATAAACGTCCTTGAACACGACCGACCCGTGAAGCTGTCCGAGCTTCGGGGCTATCTTGTAGCCCAAAATTCAACGATTGTTCTCACATTCGGTAACGTTCGGGAATTGGCAGCACCGTTGGCGCAAGGAGCGCCCAATGTGCATGTGAACTTTCTTCTTCAACGAGTTGAAACACTACCCGTCTCATATCTCGCAGAAGTAATGCTACCTGTCAACGAGGTTCGGGCCGCAGTGCACGCTTTCAATTCTGGCGCAGAATATGAGCCGATTGACCCGTATGTCTCGCGTTGGGATCAAACGATGTCGGGGACGCCGTCAGCAGCCGCACGGAGTTTGATCCTTCACCTGAACGAAATCGTACTCCTCGCGGCACGTGAAGACCGTAGCTTGTTTGGAGGCTTCGGCTTTTACGAGGAAAGTCTCCGTAAGCTGTTTGAAACGACCGACGGATTCCGGCCCCTGCCCGAGTGCCTGAGAAAAACTTTCCGAACGTCCTCGGGCGCGCGATTGCTGCAAATGCAATCGAGAAACCTGTTCGGGGTATCGAAGAATTTGGTCAGTGGGTCCATGCCGACCCTCGCCGATGTCCCGCATTGCGCTTAGGGCACGACGCATACCACGAAATCTTGAAGAATGTTGCAGACGTGCCGGAGGCGGGCGATATTGCAGATTTAATGCAGATTAAATGCACGCTGTACGTCGATGCCGTGACCCTGGACCGGAGGATGCGCGGCTACTGCTCCCAGGTTTGCCAGAGGCTTCAAAGGCCTATCCTTTCATCAATTACTCTGACCGCATCTTCTCCAGTCTCGAAGCGCTGATGTCTACCAAACCGTTGGCTTCAGGAAGTACACCAGCGGGCGGGCGACTGACTTCCTCATAGCTTTCGTTTGCTGGCAATTTGCCGTGTAGAGATGAGATTTCTCGAGTCAGCTCAACCTCCCTAATGAGGTGGCCTACCCTTGCGCCGTTAGGTTTGTGAAAGGACGAAACATTCTGCTCCTCTGTTTCGTTGTGGTTCGCTCCCCAGGCCCGCCCGCAACCCGTTCAATTCACAGTCTTTATTTCCCACTTGACAAATAGTAACGGATGCGGTAATCTGTAGACCAAGGTTCTGCTGACAGTGTCCCCGTTTCTTCCCTTCTTTCCTCCGCCAGCCCGTGTGTTTTCTTGCAACCAGCTACTCCTCCCGTCATCTGCTCCACGTGGCGCCAATATCTCTCCCATTCTCAGCACGTTGTGCATACTTCCCGTCGCCACGGGGGTGTACCCCCTTCGCATCCGGAAAAGGATGCGAATCCTGAGCGACGATTGGGAGTCGAAGGATCTTAATTGCTCACTAAGTCCTTTAGAATGCGCAGATCCACAAAATCCACCCGTAACCCCTTTATTTGCCACAGATCCAAAATCATTAGACTTAAAGTCCTTTATCTACAACAGATCCGAGAAAATGGGGGTGGGGGGGCGTTATGGTGAACTTCGCCAACGGTCGTTGAGAACGCCGCGAGCACAGCTCCGCGTTCATTCGGCTGGGCCGCCGTTAACAGTTCGACGAGCGAGGGCGTCTTGTGGGTTTAGGGATCGTCCGAGCAGGAGCGGGGATGCGCTTTGGGAACGCGAGCTGAGTTTGGGTTGAGCATGGGACCAGCACTCGTGCGGGCCGGGCAGGTTCCCGAAGAGCGCGACGTAGTGTCGTTGGTGGCGGCTGCGCGAGAGGGGGATCAGGGGGCGTTTGGGCAGCTTTACGAGCGGTATGCGCGGATGGTGCATGGGATTTTGCTTGCGCGGGTGCCGGTCGTGGACGTCGAGGATTTGGTGCAGGACGTGTTTGTGCGGGCGATGCGGCAAGTGCATACCTTGCGGGACGTGAACTGTTTTGGGGGATGGCTGGCGACCGTTGCTCGGAATCGGGCAAATGATTATCACCGGAGGTCGGTGGAGTTGGTGGAGCTTAACGAGGAGGCGCCGAATCAGGCTCGGGAAAAGCGGAAGAGCGATGAGCCGGGCGATGACGGCGCGGCGATTTTGGGAGTGATCCGGGGGTTGCCGGAGGCTTACCGGGAGACGTTGATTTTGCGGTTGGTGGAGGGGATGACGGGGCCGGAGATTGCGGAGCGGACCGGGCTCACGGCGGGATCGGTGCGGGTGAACCTGCATCGGGGGATGCAGATGCTTCGGGAGAAGCTGGCGAGAGTTTAAGAGTTCAAGAGTTCAAGAGTTCAAGAGTTTAAGAGTGCAAGGGTGGCTTTGCTGAGATGGGTAAGGAACAAAGGTATGAGTAGCGAGAAGGATCTGCTGAAAAACGATTATTTGTGGGACGGCTCGGGCGAGCCGGACGCTGCGGTTGTGAAGCTGGAGCGGGCGCTGGGGAAGTTTCGGCACGCAGGGCGGGCGCCGGAATTGCCGGAGAATTTTGTGGCAACGCGCGAGTCGAAGAAAGCTTTGCGCGGCGCGCGGCTGTGGTTTCAGTTTGCCGCGGTGGCCGCAAGTGCGTTGATGATGTTTTCGGTTTGGACGGGACTGCGGAGCCCGAGCGAACCGGTTGCGAGCGGAGTTGGCTGGGGAGTGCAACAGGTGGCGGGAGCGCCGCGCGTGGGAACGAAGTCGATTGGGCGGCCCGGCGAAAAAAGCACCCTGAGGATTGGGCAGACCCTGGAGACCGATCAACAGTCGCGCGCGAGCATCACGGTTTCCGAGGTCGGCCAAGTGGACATCGATCCGCAGACGCGGCTGCGGCTGGCTGAGTCGCGGTCATCGCGAACGCGGATGGAGCTGGAGCGCGGAACGATTCACGCGATGATCTGGGCGCCGCCGGGAGAGTTCCTGGTAGGTACGCCGTCGGCGCTGGCGGTGGATTTGGGATGCGCGTACACCTTGCAGGTGGACGATTCCGGCGCGGGGATTTTGCGAACGAGGATGGGATGGGTGGGCTTCCGGCTGAATGGGCGCGAGGCGTTCATTCCGGCGGGCGCGGTGGGGGAAACGCGGAAGGGAATCGGGCCGGGCACGCCGTACTTCGAAGATGCCTCGGCGGAGTTTCGCGCGGCGCTGCGGGAATTTGATTTTGGGAAGCTGAGCGACGAGGAGCGGAGCGCGCAGCTTACGATTGTGTTGGTGAACGCTCGAAAGAATGATGCGTTGACGCTGTGGCATTTGCTGAGCCGTACCGATGTCGCGGATCGCGGTCGTGTGTTTGACGCGTTGAACGCGTCGGTTCCAGCGCCCGGCGGCGTTACGCGAGAAGGAATTGTGCGCGGCGAGCACGCCATGCTGGATGCCTGGTGGAATGAGCTGGGATACGACGATATCGGTGTCTGGAGAAAGTGGGAGAAGACGGACTTTTCCGGCCGTTAGCATGCGGGCGTTAACAGTTGTTTCCTTGCGGGCGTCTTTGTTTTTGCAGGACGTTCGCTAAGAGGAGACAACATGAAATTGCGAAAACTGATGTCGCTGAAATATTTTGCCGCGATCGCCGCAGCTTCGCTTTTACTTGCCGGAACGGCGCTGGCGGGACCTCCCCTAATTTGCCACGCGATTGATATTGGCACGGCGCAATCGCTGCCATGGACGAGCTCGGGATGGAACCTGAGCGGGCAAGAGAAATATGACGTGAGCCATTTGGTCCCAGACACCCTGGCGCTGCTTGCGCCCAGCACGCCGGTGCTGGTGCGCATGGAAACACTGCGGCGAGCGACGTTGTATGCACAGCAACGAACGGCGGTCGCGAAAGAGCTGCTGTTTCGGCTGGAAGCGAGGACTCGGGAGAATCCGAAGGATGCGCTGGCGGCGTTTGATTTCGGGTATCTCGTGGAGTGTTACAGGCAGACGAGCTGGCTGCATCAGCACACGGATTGGCTGAAGGCGTCCGGAGATTCGATGGGTGCGAATCTTGCGATGAAGATCGACGGCTATGAATGGGTACGCAAAGCGATCGCGCTTCGCGGAAGCGATCCGCAGATGGAGTTTGCCGCGGCGCTGATGACCACGGAAGCCGCGCGAAGCGAACACGACCGGCATGTGCAGAACGCGATGTCCGGAGCCAAGGCGGACGCGATGCTGGCGCGGAATCTGGCGAGCCGGTTTCCCAAAGGCGCAGCGTAAGGGGTAAGGGCAACTTTACCGGAATGAGGGTTGCGTGGCTTCGGCTGGACACCCTGTGGGTGAGCGTTGCTGGCTGAGTTGCGCGACCCAGCATTCTGCTTTCTGCTTGTTTTCGGGGTCTGAGGGCGCCCGCAAATAGTGGCGCAGCTCCGCGATTACCTGATCGGTTTGACCCATCGCGAAATGAATCTGCGCGAGAACCAGGCTGGCATTCGGGAATGCATTTTCACTCTGGCGGAGCATGTCGATGGCTTCCGGGGTGACGTGCCCCTGACCAACCAGAGCGCGGCCCAGCACATAGCGTGAGCCCACCGCCTGGGGATCGAGATCGAGAGCTTTGCGCGCTTCGGCTTCCGCTTCCTGAAATCGATTCAATAATGAGAGCGTGAAAGAAAGATCCTGATGCGTCTGAACGCTGCGGGAATCGAGGGAGAGAGCGGATTCATGCTCGGTTAGAGCTTTCTGATATTCGCCGAGTTGAACGAAGCGGAGTCCGAGCGCGTTGTGAGCCTGAATGAAATCGGGATAGATATGCAGAGCTCTTTTCAGATGCTCGGCGGAGGTGCGCACGTCGCCGGACTGAAAGGCCTTTTGTGAGCGCTCGAATTCTTTGAGGGCTTTGGAAGGGATGCGCAGTTGGCTCACTGGGACAGCGTTACCGGCGTGCGGCGTCGGGGTTGCGGGATCCGGTTCGGGGCGCAACCACACCGACGCGAAAGGATCAGGCGCTTCGCGAACAGTAGATATGCCCCCGGGGATTTGGGCGCCGACGGGGCGGCGGCGAGAATCGCTTTGTGCATGAAGGTTTGAAGTCAAAAGAAAAAACACGAACAGGCCGACGATGGTGCGCTTCATGTAGCTACCCTGACGGCGGGCCATGTTTTGGAAGCTGGCTCACCGCGCCGTTCTGAAGCGGCAGAACTGAGGAGAGCGGAAATTGTTTTGAAGTTGCCGCCCAACGCGCTTCAAAGAGGAAGACGAAGAAGGCTGGGGAATTGTTTGGTATGCCGCGAGTAATTGTGTGTAAATTGCGGCTACATTCGCGGGTGTAACATAAAAGAGTTCTTAAGGTGAGCGGGCAGAAGTTGCGGGGCGTGCGAGTGATTGCAGTGTTCGTGGTAGCGGGCGAGGACTTCGGTGGTCAAGCGTTCGGGCTGAAGGCGTGTGCGTCGGACAGCGACAGCGAAAAATCGCGTCAGTCAACCGGTTGACAGTGCGGGGACTACAAAGCTTAGCCGGAACGCTTTTGGCCGTCTTTTTGGGCGGTGTCCAGCCAGCTTTGGAGCACGGCGAGGGGCTGGGGTTCGACTTCGATGAATGAGAGGCCACATCCGAGGTTCGGCTGAACGTAGATGATTTTTGCTTTGGACTGGAAGAAATCCTCGCCGGCGAAAATTTTTACGCGCACAAAAGTGTCCTGTGGGAACGGATTCATCATATCGAGATAGCAGCCGTGAAGGCTTAACTCGCTGACGCGAGTGGCGATGCGCACGTCGGTTTTTTGTTCGATGAGTTCGGCGCTGGCGATGAAGGTGTAACGGGGCGTGCGGCGCTGTTCTCTTTTCAACGAGTTGGCCTCTAAATCATATTCCCATGAAATAGCGCGGCCAGGAGTCAGCCGTTGCGGAACGGTTACCAGCCGAGAGAAGCGGCGTTGTGTTTTTGCACGCGCGGCGGCGGCGGCGCACAGCCAGAAATGGCTGTGCCACTCAAACGCGATTGAAAAGAAGAGGAGCACCTAGTTTGGAGGTGTAGTTGGGGCGGTAGCGCTCGGTGTTGTAGAGCGCGGCGATATCGACTTTGCGTGCGCCCATGGAGGAAGCGGGGAGCGGCGCGTGGGCGTAGCAGCCGTTTTGTACGCCAACCATGCGGCCGGTGATGCCGTCGCGAAGCATGTCGACGGCAATGTTTGCGAAAGTGATGGCGACGAGCTGGTCGATGGCGTCAGGCTCGCCGCTGCGCAGGTCGTAGGTCAAGTCGCTGACCATGATTTCGTCGCCGGTGCGGCGGCGGATTTCTTCGCCGAGGGCCTGGCCGATATCAACTTTTTTGCGGTGGCCGTAGGCGTCGGCTTCCCCGTATTCCTTCACGGAGCCTTCTTTCCAGACGGCACCTTCGGAAACGACGACGAGAGCGTAGTGGCTGGGATTGTTGCGCTTGTCTTCGGAAAGAAGTTTTGCGACGCGGTCGATGTCGAAGGGATATTCAGGGATGAGGCAGCGAGTCGAAGTGACGTAGGCGGTGTAGAGCGCGGTGAAGCCGGCGTCGCGCCCGAAAATGCGGAAGACGCCGATGCGTTCGTGAGAGCCGAGAGTGGTGCGCTGGCGGGTGATGAGTTCTTTGGCGCGAGTGATGGCGGTGGAGAAGCCAATGCAGTATTCGGTGCCCTGGACGTCGTTGTCCATCGTCTTGGGGATGGCGATGACGGGCATGCCCGCAGCGGAAAGAGCGGCGGAGAAGCTGAGGGTGTCGTCGCCGCCGATGGTGATGAGGCAGCCGACGCCGAGGCGCTCGAGATTTTCGAGGACGATGGGAGTGAAGTCGTAATACTTGCCGTCGAAAGGAAGTTTCTTGACGCGATCGGCGGAGACGGTTTTGGGGAGTTTAGATTCGGCCATCTTGCGCGGGTTGGTGCGCGAGGTGTGGAGGACGGTGCCGCCGGTGCGATCGATGGCGCGGGTATTCTCACGGTCAAGCGGGCGAATGTAGGGATCGGCGGGATTGGAGGGATCCAGGTGCGTGAGGCCCTCCCATCCTTTGCGGATGCCGATCACCGAGCGGCCAAGTTCGGTGGCGCGATAGACAACGGACTTGATGACGGGATTTAGGCCGGGAACGTCGCCGCCGCCGGTTAGGATGGCGATTTTGTCTTTTGCTGGCACCGAGATGATTCTCCTTTAGGAGTGTGATTTTCTTAAGCGACGGCGCTGCGGAAAACCCTCGGGCCCAAAAAGCGGGCTTGAGCTACGGCGCAGCTTCCGCTCGGATCGACCGTGAAAGCGGCGGCCCTTCGAGGCTCAGGGTAAACAAGACCGCCGCACCCCAAATGAGTTTGCAACCGTATAGTTTCGCATAACTCCGGGGCTGCGGAATATTCGAGAAGACAAAAAAATAGATAGGACGAATTTAGTTTTCAAACCGTCGATTTGTGGCTAGTCTATGCGTTCGCGGAGGGGAATTCCATGGCAGAGAGCGGGGCTCGGACGGCCGAGGCGCATTTTGGCGAGACGTTGCGGCGGGATTCGTGGTGGGCGGAAACGATTCCGGTCGTGCTGCTGCTGGGAGGATTCGGCGTTTATGCGACGCTGCGCGCATTTGAGGGACGATTTTACGAATGGGGACCGTATCTTTCGCCATTTTATTCGCCGCTGATTGATGAGCATCATCGCTGGTGGAAACTTTCGCCGGCGCTGCTAATTCTGGGCGGGCCGCTGGGCTTCCGGGCCACGTGCTATTACTACCGCAAAGCGTACTATCGCGCGTTTTTCCTCGACCCGCCGGCTTGCGCGGTGAGCGAGGGGAAGCGGAATTACAAGGGCGAAACGAACTTTCCTTTCATTTTGCAGAACGTGCATCGATATTTTTTGTATTTCGCGGTGCTGTTCTTGTTTTTTCTTTGGAAAGACGCGATTCAAGCGTTCTTCTTCGACGGGAAATTCGGGATGGGCGTGGGTACGCTCGTGCTGCTGGTCAACATCATTCTGCTGACGATGTACACGCTGTCTTGCCACTCGCTGCGGCACTTGGCCGGCGGAAAGGTGGATTGCTTCTCATGCGCGACCTTCGGAAGGCCAAGGTACAAGGCGTGGGGCTGGCTGACGATGTTAAATGAGCGGCACATGCTATTTGCGTGGGCGAGCCTTATTTCGGTTGGATTGGCGGACTTGTATGTGAGGCTCGTGGCTTCCGGCGCGATCCAAGATATGAGGATCTTTTGAGCGACAGGTTCGAGACGCACGAACACGATGTGCTGGTGATTGGCGCCGGGGGAGCTGGATTGCGCGCAGCGATTGAAGCGCTCGGGCAGGGCGCCTCGGTGGGCGTGGTGAGCAAGTCGCTGCTGGGCAAAGCGCACACGGTGATGGCCGAGGGCGGAATCGCCGCGGCAATGGCTAATGTGGATTCCGCTGACGGGTGGAAACCACATTTTCGCGACACGATGCGCGGCGGAAAAATGCTGAATAACTGGCGCATGGCGCAATTGCACGCGCAGGAAGCGCCGGAGCGGGTCAAGGAGCTAGAGCAGTGGGGCGCGCTGTTTGACCGCACGGAGGACGGGCGGATTTTGCAGCGTGCGTTTGGCGGGCACACGTTCCGGCGGCTATGTCACGTGGGAGATCGCACGGGATTGGAAATGATTCGAACGCTGCAGGATCGTGGTGTACACATGGGCTTCGACGTGTACATGGAGTGCACGATCGTGCGACTGCTCACGGATGGGCAGCGATGCGGGGGGGCTGTGGCGTATTGGCGAGAGACGGGACGCTTCGTCTTGTTCAAAGCGAAGTCAGTGGTGATGGCTACGGGTGGCATTGGGAAAGCTTGGCCGATCACGTCAAATTCCTGGGAGTACACGGGCGATGGGATGGCGCTGGCTTATGAGGCGGGCGCTGAGCTGATGGACATGGAGTTTGTGCAGTTCCATCCGACGGGGATGGTGTGGCCGCCGGGCGTACAGGGGATTCTGGTGACGGAGGCGGTGCGCGGCGAGGGCGGAATCCTGCGCAACAAAAACGGCGAGCGGTTCATGCAGCGCTACGATCCGAAAAGGATGGAGCTTTCGACGCGGGACGTGGTGGCGCGGTCGATTTATACGGAAGTGAAAGAAGGGCGCGGTACGGAACATGGTGGCGCGTATCTGGATATTTCACACAAGCCCGCGGAGTACGTTAAAAAGAAATTGCCGAGCATGTATCACCAGTTCAAGGAACTGGCTGACGTAGACATCACGAAAGGGCCGATGGAAGTAGGGCCGACGTGCCACTACATGATGGGCGGCATTCGCGTGGAGGCAGAGACGGCACAAAGCTCGCTGCCGGGGCTGTTTGCCGCCGGGGAAGCGGCGGCGGGGTTGCACGGAGCGAACCGCTTAGGTGGGAATTCGCTTTCGGACTTGCTGGTGTTTGGGCGGCGGGCAGGACTAGCGGCGGCGCAGCACGCGAAGGAAGTTTCTGCTCCCAATTTGGACGAAGTGCAGATCAGCGCGGCCGAGAGCGAGGCGCTGAGTGCGTTTCAACGGCAGGGCGGGGAGAATCCTTACGCGGTGCACCGCGATTTACAGAATGTAATGCAGAACTTGGTGGGAATTTTCCGGATCCGCGAGGACATGGAAAAGGCGCTGGGTGAGCTAGCGAAACTAAAAGAGCGCGCGGCGCATACCAGCGTGGAAGGCTCGCGGATGTTCAATCCGGGGTGGCACATGGCCATCGAGTTGAAATCGATGCTTACGGTTTCGGAAGCGGTGACGCGCAGCGCGCTGGTGCGGGAAGAAAGCCGCGGGGCACACAGCCGGATTGATTTTCCGGAGCTGAGCCCGGAGTGGGGAACCAAGAATAATATTGTCTGGCAAGACGGAAATAAGATGGGGCTCCGGCAGGAGAGGCTCCCAGAGCTGCCCGCGGAGTTGAAACAGGTTTTGGCCGAGGACAAATAGCGGAGGGTTGATGGCGGACGCGACTCTAAAAGTGTTTCGCGGGAATAAGGACGGCGGTCAGTCCGTCGAATTCAAGGTGCCGGTGGCGCCGGGGATGGTTGTGCTGGACGCGCTGCACTACATTCAGGGACATTTGGCGCCGGACCTGGCCGTGCGTTGGAACTGCAAAGCAGGGAAGTGCGGTTCGTGCTCGGCGGAGGTCAATGGAAGGCCGCGGCTGACGTGCAAGACGCGCATGGATTCGCTGCCGCAAGACGAGGCGATTACGGTGATGCCGCTGAAGGCGTTTCCGGTGATCAAAGACTTGGTGACGGATGTTTCCTGGAATTACAAAGTGAACAAGAAAATTCCGCCGTTCGCACCGAAGGCCGGTGCGGATTGGAAGTTTTACCAGGATGACGTGGATCGGGTGCAGGAGTTTCGCAAGTGCATCGAGTGCTTTTTGTGCCAGGACGTGTGCCACGTCCTGCGAGATCATCACAAATACGAGCAGTTCGGCGGGCCAAGGTTCTTCGTGCGCGTGGCCGGCTTGGAGATGCACCCGATGGATGGCGTTTCGCGGACGAAACTGCTGAAGGATGAGCTGGGCATAGGGCTCTGCAATATCACGAAATGTTGCACAGAGGTCTGTCCGGAAGACATCCACATTACGGACAACGCGATCATTCCGCTGAAGGAGCGCGTGGTGGACGAGTTCTACGATCCGCTGGTGTGGATTGTGCGTAAAATCCGAGGAGCGCCGGCGAGCTAAGTGCGCACAGACTTTCCGAGTGGTTGAGTTGTGCGGAGGGCCCATGGACCTGAAACTGAAAACTATTTCGAAATCGGGGATTCCGGAGGCCATTGCAAAGGCGGAGTTGTATCGATATTTGAATGAGCCGGAAGAAGCGGAGTCGATTTGCCGGGATGTTTTAGCTGCAGACCCAAAACATATGATGGGTTTGCGCACTCTGGGGCTCGCGATAACGGATCAATTTACAGGCGGACCTTCGGACCGCTATGCAGAAGTGGAAGCGATTTTTCAGAGTTTAGTGGAGCCGTACGAACGGCTGTACTACACGGGTTTGCTGTGCGAGCGGCGGGTGAAGGCGCAGTTGCGCGGCGGGCGCGCTCCGCACACTCTATTGCCACTTTTGGAGAGGGCGCTGCAATGCTTCGCAGACGCAGAAAAGATTCATCCGCCTGGGAATGACGACGCGATCTTGCGATGGAATCGTTGCGTGAGGTTGTTGCAGAGCCAGCCGGATTTTGAGGCGGAAGAAGTGGCTTCCTTCGAAGCGCAGGACAGCCCACCGGCATAAGCGAAAAGCAGGTCTCTCGCTGCGCTCGGGATGACATTAGCCGTCAAGGGATGCGCTGCGTTTAGCAGCAGACTTACTGGCCATCGGCCAGCTTGACGTGAAGCGCTTTTAGCCCGCGCAGACCGAGATTTTCTCGCCAAACGATTGGTGCAGACTCTAGAGTGAACTCCGGAAATCGCTTGAGCAGCGTGCCAACAGCGATTTGTCCGTCGATGCGTGCTAGAGGGGCGCCGAAACAGAAATGGGCGGCCCAGCCGAAGGCGAGATGTCGGTTGTCCTGGCGAGCGAGGTCGAGGCGATTGGGATCAGGGAAACGTTCGGGGTCGCGATTGCCGGCGCCCATCACGGCGATGACGGCTTGGCGTTTTCGGGTGGTCTTGCCGCCGAGCACCATGTCGGCTGGCGCAAGGCGCGCGGTGTGTTGGCTGGGACTTTCGTACCGCAGCAACTCCTCGATTGCCGAGACAATCAGAGCAGGATCACTTTTCAGCCGCTGTATTTCGTCAGGATGGCGCAGCAGGGTGAGGACGCCGTTGCCGATGAGGTTGGTGGTGGTCTCGAGACCGCCGACCAAGGTGATGATGCAGTTGGCGATAATCTCTTCTTCGGTGAGGCGGTCGCCTTCGAGTTCGGCTCTCACAAGTGAGTGCTTGAGGCCGGGGCAAGGCTTGTTCTTTTGATCCTCCACTGCCTTTCGGAAAAACTCGGTCAAGTTTTCCGCCTTGTACGAGAGCAATGTGCAACGGCGAGCGGGAAAGTTCCATCAAGTAAAATGTTAGTTTGGATGAAAACTAGCTCGTAGGGCCAATAACGAATGGCGCAAGGCGAGGGAGTTTGGGCATTTCCTATTTCAACAGAGGCAGCACGATGGAACCGGGATTTTCCTTGGAACGGTAAACGCGCTCGGTAGCCTTCACAAAATCAGACTCCGCGGCATCCGGAATGTTCATGAACTTTTGCGGATTGCGATCGACCAGCGGAAACCAGGTGCTCTGGATTTGGATCATGATGCGGTGGCCGCGGCGAAAGGAGTGATTGATGTCGGGCAGGGAAAAATTGAGTGCCGTGGGCTGGTTGGGAATGAAGGGTTCCGGCTTCTCGAAGCTGTTGCGGAATTTTCCGCGGAAGGGTTCGCCGCGCACGAGTTGCTGATAGCCGCCCATTTCCACTTCTCTCGGATTGGGGTCGGGATTGCGGAAGTCCATGGGGTAGACGTCGATGAGTTTTACGACGAAGTCGGAGTCTGTCCCGGATGTCGAAACCCAAAGGCGCGGGGAAACGGGACCACTGACGGTGATGTCTTCTTCCAGTGGGTCGGTCTGATATGTCAGAACGTCAGGGCGCTTCGCGGCGAAGCGCTGATCGGCGTCCATGTAGGTCTGCGCAACGTCAGTGGTGGGGAAATTCACAAAGGGCACGGGGTGGTTGGGATCGCTGACGTACTCGTCGAAGGCGTTGGTTGTTTCGCTGGGGGCATCGAATAGGATGCGGCCATCGGCACGGAGATATAGCGTACGTGGCTTGGTGTCCTTCGGTGGCCAGCTATCGTAGCGGCGCCAGACATTAGTGCCGGTTTCAAAGACGTACGCGGTGGGTAGCTTGGGGTCTACAGCGTCTTTCAGGTGCTCACGGAAGAAAGGGAGAAGGATTTTTTCGTTGTAGAAGTCAGAGTTCTTGGCGGAAAAGTTTACGTCACCAAGGTGATCGCCGTCGGTTCTCGCCCAGCCGCCATGGACCCAGGGACCGAGGACGATTTTGTTGGATGTTTCGGGATTGAACTGTGCGACCGAGTGAAAAATTTTGTCTGGGCCTACGAGATCTTCCGCATCGAACCATCCTCCTACGGTAAGCACGGCGCAGTGCACATTCTTCATATGCGCGGAAATGTTGCGAGATTTCCAATACTGATCATAATTGGGGTGAAAGACCTGATCGTCCCAATAGCTGTTGGTGTCCTTGAGATAAATCCTCTTGGCATTGGAGAGCGGGCCCATGTGCAGAAAGAAATCATAGCTATCGGTGATGCCGTAATCGAAGCGGGGCTCGTGTGCGGGTGGCGCGATTTCTGTGCGCGGTCTGAAGAATGCGGCGTAGAAGCTAAAATTGGCCGCGAGCATGAAAGCACCATTGTGATACGCGTCGTCGCCCATATAGAGGTCGGTCACGGGTGCTTGAGGTGAAGCGGCTTTCAGCGCCGGATGTGAATCGATGATGCCGGCGGCGGCGAAAAATCCCGGATAGGAAATGCCCCAGATCCCGACTTTCCCGTTGTTTCCGGAAACATGATGCAATAGCCATTCAATGGTGTCGTAGGTATCGGTGCTCTCGTCGACGTCTTTGGGTGATGTCTTTACGTCTTTATGTGGCGTCATTTCCTCGAAAGTTCCTTCGGACATGTAGCGGCCACGAACATCCTGGTTGACGAAGATGAAACCGTCGCGCTGGAACACTGGCGCGGGGCCGAGACGTCTCGGGTACTGATCAGCGCCGTAAGGACTGACGCTGTACGGGGTACGAACCATAAGGAAGGGGTAGGCCTGGGCAGAGTCTTTCGGCACATAGACAGCGGTGAAGAGCCTGATGCCGTCGCGCATCGGAATGCGATATTCGTACTTTGTGTAGTGCGCTTGGACTTCCGCTTCGCCTGGAGTCTCCGTGTTGGATTGCGCGATGGACCAGCGCGCCGGCGCAGCCGCTAAGGCGGCAAGCGGCAGAACCGCACAAAACACAACAGACCGAAAATGGTTCACGCGAGTGTTCACGGAACTCTCCAAATTTTTTAGGTTTTCCGACCGCGGCAACGATACTTTTTCAAGCGGAGAGTGTCAACGAGTGGAAGGGAGTTTTTGCAGTACAACAGGCCGGCGGGGAATCGTTAATGGGGACTCGAGGATTTGGTGGAAACAGCTCCGGCGGATTCGTTGAGCTTTAGTATCAGAACACGGCCGTCCGAGTGGAACGAACCGCCAGTGGCGGTTCTTGCTTCTTTGAGCGCGTCGGCGGGCAGAACATGGGTGACTTCGGCAACCAGGCCTGTGGAGGTGAGGGTTTTCTCCACGTAATCGCGTTCGAGGTCGACGTCGGGATCAATCTTGTGGGTTATGCCGTCGTTGCGCTCGTCGCGTTCGAAGCCAATGTCATGGGTGGCCGCGCCGACCCAAAGCGTCCGGCCGTCAATTTCGAAAGGCGCTTTCCAGATGCGCAAGTGGTTGCGCGAAGCTACAACCTTGATGGGCTCGGCATGCGCCCACCCGTAATCCTGTGAACGGCCGAAGAGGTACAGCGGACTCATCGGCATCGTAAGGTACGATTCCTTGGAAATGCTTTCGATAATGCCGCGAAGCACCGTGCCGCGCACGTCGGCATCCACCTTGACCCATCCGGCAGCCGTGAAAACCTTCTGCATGGCGTCTTCCGAGCCGAGAACGAGGAAATTGACCATGTCACCGGGATTTCCGTCTTTGTCCGCGATGCGGCGCGGAACCTTCCCGAATACGGTGGCGCCCACACCCGAAATGGTTTTCACCTGGCGCACTGGGTGATACGCCGTATTTGAATCGGGTGCGTGGATATCGATGTGCACCGTGTAGGTGCCTTCGCCGGTGTCGTCGCTGGCTTGATTGATGCCGATGGCAAGGCGCCCGGCTACGGGAGCGACGAAATCGCGGTGTGCGCCCAGGAAAAAAGGCTGTGCGATTTCCGCGTCGCCGACGCGGCCGATGAGCGCGCCGCGGCCAGCAGCGTTAAACGGCAGAATCCGCAGCAGGTCCCTGAAGCCGCGCGTTATGCCATCGGGGCCGCTGTCCTCTTTGGCCTCGGCATAGTGGAGCTTGCCCGTCGCGGTGACAACGATGTGCTCGCCGGGCTGCACGTCGATTCCGGTGTCGGACCAAGACTGCTCGCCGGTAATTTGAACTTCCTGGGAAACGCGCCGCTTGCCGGAGGGGGTTTTCTTTGCTGTTAAGTCGCCTGATGAAGGCGCGGGGTTGTCTTGCCGGACGAGTTGCGCCGCAAGCCGCGCAGGGCAAGCGCACAGTACCGCCATGGCAGAGCACAGGAAAAAGGACTTAGCCAACTTTGCCATAGGGTTGGGTATCGCACCAACGGAGATACGGCATCTCACTGTAGAACAGATGCCTTCAGAGGACGCAAGTGTTGCTAAATAAGGCCGTGAAAATGTGCTCGATTCCTTGACTAGCCGCAGCACCGCCTTGTATGTTGGCAAGATGCAGGGGCTTTACAAAGAAAAACAAGGACGGCCTGCTTTACGCGCGCCAATCACACCAGCTGAACAACGGACTTTATGAAGAGAGTTGTTTTATCTGTTTTCACTTTGCTCTGCTGCAGCGGGGCGGCGTTGTCAGTCATGGCAACGCCACAAGCGGTGGCGCCGCAAGCCGCGGCTCCCGCTGGGCGGCGCATGCATCCCAGCCCGGTCACCAATGTTTCGGTGGATGGAAGCGAGGCGATGTTCACCACCATGTGCGCGCTGCTCGCGGCGGGGTTTGAGTCCGACGTGAGCGCGGCCAACTGGCATCCGTTGAGGGCGCAGCTTCGCGAACGAATGCAGCACCAGCAAGGGCCGGCAGTGGATGCGGTGCGCGAATTTTACAAGAAGCACCAACTCGCGGACGAAAGCGCGATGCTTTCGCAATACATTTGGTTTGGATTGGTTTCCGGGCCGGCGCCCAAATTTGAATTGACCCTGCGACGAGACGAATTGCCCCCGGAGGTTATCGCGCTCGAAGGATTTAGCGAAATCCTTGCGGCTTACCATCAAGAGCAGAAGATCGGGCGGTTGTGGCGCGAACTGCAGCCTTTATACAATCGCGACATTGAGCGTTTACATGATTCGGTGTCGCAGATCGTCTTCGTGGCCACGAACTATCTGCGCGAGATTATGAATAATTCGAATCCGCGCACGTTCACCGTGATTGTGGAGCCGCTGGTAGGGCGTATCACGAATGTGCGGAATTTTGGCGACCACTATGCCATCGTGCTGAGCGGAGCCGACGATCTGCCCGCTGACACAGTGCGCCACGCGTACTTGCATTTTCTGCTCGATTCGCTACCGCTCCGATATCCGCACGTCGTGGCGGTGAAGAGGCCCTTGTTTGAGTCGGCGGCCCGCGCGCCACGGTTGGTGCCGGACCTGAAGGACGATTTTCCTTCGTATTTCGCGGAGTGCACGGTGCGGGCCGTGGAGTTGAAGCTGAAACGGATGTCGCCGAGCGAACGCGCGGCGGCGATGGACATGGACGATGCCGATGGCTATGTTTTGGTGAGGCCGCTTTTTGCAGCGCTCGGAAACTTCGAGAGGTCCGAGCCCTCGATGAGGTTGTTTTTCCCCGAGATGGTAAGGTCCATTGACGTCAATGCGGAGGCGAAACGCTTGCAAACGGTAAAATTTGCGCCGGCGACCCCCGCAGCGAAGCCGGATGAAACGGCGAGCGAAGAAGTCGCGCGCAGAAGGAAGCTGGCCCCATCGACGATCCCGAACGATCCTGAAGCGATCGCTTCGCTGACGGAAGGAGAAAGAAGAATCGCGGAGAAGAATCCACGGGCGGCGGAATCGTCTTTTCAGAGAGTATTAGCGAAGTATCCGGACCAAACGCGCGCGTGGTACGGCATCGGACTGGTGGCGTTGATGGATCACGACGGCGTGAGGGCCAAGGAAGTCTTCGGCAGGTTGACCTCTGGTGAGCACGCAGCCGCCGATGACCCCATGGTGCTGGCTTGGTCGCATATTTATCTAGCCCGAATTTACGACGATGAAGGACAGGCCGATCAAGCCAAGGCCCAATATCAGGAAGCCCTGGCCGTCACCGGAAGTCCGGACCAGGCACGGCAAGCAGCGCAAAAGGGCCTTGCGGCGTTCAACGGAGGCAAGCCGCCGGAGAGGCCGTAAAGAAAACGGCGGGTGCGAGGCATCTAAATATTTGAAGGAGTGCGGCTCAAGCGTACCGACTCCAGAACTAAATCTTAAATCTGAGAGGTAAATTAATGAGAGGGAAATGGAACACATGGGTGGTCGCGGGGGCGCTCACGGCATTTTTGTTGTGCGGCGCTGCATCGGCCCGGGCCCACGGTGGACAATTCGGGCAGAGCCAACCGGGCCAGCAACAGCAACAACCTCCGGCACAGCCGGACAAAGATAAGCAGCCCAATCCCGCTCCTCTTTCGATGGACAATGCGGCTGCCAGCCCTGAAGAGGATGCCGCTTCCAAAGCCGTTCAACAAGCCGGCGAACCTAACAAAAAGATTCAACTCGCTGAGGAATTCCTGCAGAAATATCCGCAAAGCCGTTATCGGCCGGCAATATATCAGGCGTTGGTGTCCGGATATTTCGCGACGCAGCAGGTGCCCAAAATGTTGGACGCCGGAGAAAAGGAAATTGAAATGAATCCCAACGACGCTCCGGTGCTAGCGGTGATGGCGCAGACGCTGGCTCGCACGTACAACGCCAAGGCGCCCGATGCGGCGAAACAGTTGGATAAGGCCGAGCTTTATTCGAAGCGCGCCATTGAGATTACCCCGACGCTGCCGAAGCCAGAAAATCTGACCGACGAAGCTTTCATCAATGCCAAAAACGATACGCTGGTGATGGCGCATGGCGGGCTCGGATTGGTGTACATACGGAGGGGCAAATTTTCCGAAGCCATACCGGAGCTGGAGCAATCCGTAAAGGCCGATAATCACCCTGATCCGGACCCGGTGAATTACTACTTGCTTGGCATTGCGGACAAGCAGACATCGCACTTTGAAGCCGCGGCAGCCGCGTTCTCCAAATGCGCCGCGGTGCAAAGCTCTTTGCAAGCGGCGTGCAAGAACAGCGCGGAAGAGGCCAAGAAACAAGGCGCTACGCAGCTAAGCGCTCCGAATTAATCGCGCGGCAGTCGCGCTCGGCCGTTTTCACGATGACCAATAAGGATGAGCAGTTCGAGGACCGGCTGGGCCACAAGTTCCAGAACCACGAATTGCTCAGGCGCGCTCTGACGCACAGCTCGGTTCTTCCGGAGTTGCGAGCCGCGGACGCGGAGGGTGTTGAAGCAGCAGAGGACAATGAACAACTGGAGTTCCTAGGCGACGCGGTTCTGGATTTGCTGGCCAGCGAGTATCTGCTGGAGAAATTTCCAAAATGGAGCGAAGGGCAGCTTTCCAAGAGCCGCGCGCGGTTAGTCAACGCACAAGCTCTGGAGCTGGCCGCTCGCCGGCTACACGTGGGCGAACATCTCCGGCTTGGCCGGGGTGAGGAAAAAACCGGGGGCCGGGAGAAACCTGCTCTGCTGGCGGACGCGTTCGAAGCCGTCGTGGCTGCGATCTATCTCGATGCGGGCTTAGCGGCTGCAAAGGAGATGCTGCGAACCACGCTTTTCGAATCGTTGGAGGAGCGTGGAAGCACCCTGTTCGAGACTGACCGCAAATCGGCTTTGCAGGAATTCTTGCAGGGTCGCGGGAAGCCTCCCGCAGAATATCGACTTGCTGCCGAGAGCGGCCCCGATCACCACAAGACATTTCAGGTGGAAGTCTGGATCAATGGCTCTTGCATGGCTTCGGGGCAAGGGAGCACGAAGAAAGAAGCTGAACAGCGCGCTGCCGGCACAGCACTGGAGCGGCTGGAGCAAGCCGCGGTGAGAAGCTGACACGAAATGTCCCAAGAGACCATAGGGCAAGAAGTTTCAACGCACGAAGGCGCCAAGAAGCCCGAGCGTCGCGGCGAGGAGGCGACTTTTTCGGAATACTTGGAGTCATTGCTGGTGACGGTGATCCTGGCACTTTTCGGAACGACGTTTATTGTGCAGGCCTTCAAGATCCCTTCGGCTTCGATGGAAGGAACTCTGCTGATTGGTGACCACTTGCTGGTGAATAAGTTCATTTTTGGAGGCCGCGGCGCGTGGTATGAAAGGCTGTTGCCTTACCGGCCGCTCGAGCGCGGCGACATCATCGTGTTCAAATACCCTTACTTGGATCACCAGCACTTTGTGAAGCGGGTGATTGGATTGCCGGGCGATCAGCTGAAGGTCGAGGACCAGCGCGTCTACGTGAATGGCAAGATGTTGAATGAACCGTACGTGGTGCACGATTCCGGCGCCGGGTACGATCCTCTGAACTATGCCTTTCCGCCGATGGGTAACCAGCTGTACTCCAGCCCGGTCGTCATGGAATGGGCGCATGAGATCAAGAAATACGTGCGCGGAGAAGAGATTGTCGTTCCGCCTGGAAAGTATTTCGCGATGGGAGATAATCGCGATCACAGCCTCGACAGCCGCTACTGGGGATTTGTAGACCGAGACGCCATCATGGGCCGGCCTTTTTTGATCTACTGGTCGGTCGAGGCCAACAGCGCGGATTATGGGCAGAGCAGCTTTTTGCAGCGTCTGAAAAGCGTCATTGATACGTTGCTGCACTTGCCGCAGCGCACGCGGTGGAGCCGAATGCTGCGCACCGTGCATTGAGTGGGTCCGTCCTCGCGTCGCTTCCCATTTCTTCGGCAGTCTGCGAAACTTTCGACCATCATGTACCGTGCACGCAAATGGCGGAGACTCGCGCTGTCGATCGCGACGCTCTTGATCGCAGCGCAAGTCGGGGCCTCCTTTCTGGCGCGCGCGCGGGGCATTCACAAATACCTGGTCGCACACCTCGAGCGCGCCTTTGGGAGAACAGTCGAGGTTCGCCACTTCAATATCTTTCTGCTGCCCAGCCCCATGCTGGACGCCGAGCAGGTGAGCATCGGGGAGGACCCCGCGTTCGGAAGCGAATATTTTCTGCGTGCTGAGCATCTAACAGCCGGATTGAGGTGGAGCGGCTTGCTGCGAGGCCACTTTGAATTTGGTACGCTGTCGCTGAGCCGGCCGAGTCTGATCCTGGTGCGCAACGACGAAGGACAATGGAATCTCGAGCGCTGGCTGCCGCCAGCGAAGTCGACCCTTGGGGCTGGCTCGCGGTTCTATGGCCCGCGCCCGCAACAAACACCTTCGAACCGGCTGCAGAAAATCGACATCGATGACGGCCGCATCAATTTCAAAACAGGCGATGAAAAATTACCGTTCGCGTTCCTAGGAGTATCCGGCAGCGTGGAGCAAGTCTCCTCCGGCCGATGGCGCTTGCAACTCGAAGCTCAGCCGTGGCGGAGCGGTGTGACGCTACAATCCACTGGTACCATATTGGTTCGCGGCGACGTAGCGGGCACTTCGGCCCGTTTACAACCTGCGGAGGTCCACGTACATTGGGGCAAGGTTTCGCTGGCGGACTTGTTCCGTCTGCTGCGCGGTCAGGACTATGGAGTGCGCGGCGTTTTCGCGTTGGATGGAACCGCCACGAGCGGCGCTAGCGACCGACTCGCCAGCGCTGACATGCAGCCCGGAGACTGGACATTTTCCGCGCAGGCGCGCGCTGCGCAGATTCATCGCTGGGATCTGACCGAACGGCCGGACAATCCCGCCGCCAACGTGAATCTTGAAGGCCGCTGGAACGTCGGCATGCGCAAAGTTTCCGCGGAGCGCGTTGTCGTGGAAACCGCGAGGTCTAACCTCCGGGGCAGAGCGCGCTTTGCGTTGCATGCTGCGCCCGCCTGGGAAATTCGGCTTGATTCCGCGGGGATCCAAGCGGCTGACCTGCTGGAGTGGTATCGAGCGTTCGACCCCAACGTGAACAACGCAATTGTGGCGCAGCAGTTCTTCACCGGCGCAATTACGTTGCGCGGGTGGCCGCTGGAGATTGACGAAGCAGCGTTCTCCAGCACGGGCGGAGAAATAAAGGTTCCCGGACTAGACGCACCTCTGCGAATCGGCGCGTTCCAAGGCGGGCGTCAGCGGGCAAGTCTGAATGTCGCGCCGGTTCGCATCTCTTATGCCGTGCATGAGGGCAGCGAAGCGGCGACGGCTGCAACAATAGCGAAACGGCGCAGTGCCGCTGAAAGCAACGGCGCGGTGGACATCGGCTTCACGCATGATTTCATCAAGCGGGCGGGCGGCTTGAGCATCGACGGCCGAATAGACAATGTGGAAGATGTGCTGAAAATTATGTCCGCGCTGGGAAGGCCAATGAATCGCGGGTGGGAATTGACCGGTCCTGTGTCGGCTGCGCTGCACTATCAATGGGACAATACGGCCGCAACGAGGGCGTGGAGCGGCCACGTCGATGTGAGCAAAACGGCATTGCAGGTTGCCGGACTTAACCAGCCGTTGCGGTTGAACAAGGCGCGGCTGGACTGGAACGATGGACTACGCAGCGCCAGCCTCACGGACGTGGAGGGTTTCGGCGCCACTTGGTCCGGACAGCTCGCGCAAGCCGGCGTCGCCGATGTGGATGGGGGCTCCAAGTGGAATTTCGCGCTTCATGCAAATCATTTGGACGCCACCGCTCTCGATCGTTGGATGGGTCCGCGGGCAAGGCCCGGCTGGCTGCAACGTTTACTGTCGTCACTGCTCGGCGCAAGTGCTGCGAATCCCGCGGCCAGCGAACTTTTGCGCCGCGTAAATGCGGAAGGTGAACTGCGCGTGGACGAATTTACGTTGGAGAGGATTAAGTTCGGCCAAGTACGCGCCAGCGGCGCTCTCCACGATTTGCACCTGGAGTTGCGCCAAGCCGAAGCTCGCTGCGCCGGCGGAAGACTGCGCGCCAAAATGCGTGCTGCATTCTTGCCACGCCCGTCCTACGATGTAACCGCGGAACTCGACCGCGTAGATCTGCAACAGGTTCCCGCTCCCGGCAATTTGCCGGAGCGCTTCGCAGGACTCGCTTCGGGGACTGTACATCTCACCACGCAAGGCGTGGGCCGAGACGAGCTGCTGCAGCACCTAGTCGGCAAGGGCGACCTAAAGCTGCGAGACCTCGAGTTTCGCGGCTGGGATGTGAACGCAAGCATGGCCGAAGGCGCGCCGCACGAAGGCGCGTCCCGTTGGGCCTCGGGACAGGGGACTTTCCTGGTGCACGATCGCGGCATCATCTTTCCGGGATTGCGGCTGGACGCCGGCTCGGAGATGACCTTGCTCAAAGGCACGCTGAGCTTTGTGCAAGATTCCGATTTGACATTGCAAACTTTGATTGACGATCAAACCGGCGCCGGTCTTCCGGAAGTGGGCTATGTGCTGAAGATTTCGGGCCCGCTTGATGTGCCGAAAATTTCGATTGAGCGTCTCGTCGCGCGCCGGCCGGCGGATTAGGCCTGCGCGGAAAAGCTCTCGGTTTCGCTCGGAACAACAAACGGCCGGAGATGAAGATGAAAAGGTGCGTTTTGCTAATGCTTACGATGGTGTGCTTTGCGTCGTGCACTTGGGCGCAGAATAGCGTCACTCTGGAAGAACTCATGAGTGCGCCATTTCCTGATAATTTGACGGCCGCCAAGACGGCCAATCGCGTCGCTTGGACGTTCAACCAGGAAGGGAAACGCAACATCTGGGTTGCGGAAGCGCCATCCTTCGCCGCACGCAGCGTCACGTCTTACGTCGAAGACGATGGACAACCGCTCTCGGAGCTGAATTTCTCTTACGATGGAAATACCATCGTTTACGTTCGCGGCGAAGGCAAGAATGCCTCAGGCCAATTCCCCAATCCCACCAGCAATCCCGCGGGAACGGAGCAGACAGTTTGGAGCGTCGCCTGGAGCGGCGGCGAGCCAAGAAGAGTCGACGCCGGCGATTCACCGAAACTTTCCGCGAAGGGCGTCGTCGCCTACGTGCGCGAAGGCCAAATCTGGGTCGCTCCATTGGACAGTGGCGAAAAGCCCAAACAACTGATTGTGCGCGGCCAAAATCATTCCGAAGAATGGTCGCCCGACGGCACGCAGCTGGTCTTCGTCTCCACGCGCGGCGATCATAGCTTTGTCGGTGTCTACAACGTTGCCGCAAAGACCGTGCGCTTCCTTGCCCCCTCCGTCGACACTGACAGCGATCCGGTCTGGTCGTTGGACGGCAAGCGCATCGCGTTTGTGCGGCGTCCTGCCGAGTCACGCGACACTCCCGCCGGCTACTTTCTTCAGCCCGATAAGCCGCATCCCTGGGCGATTTGGGTGGCGGACGTGTCCACAGGCAGCGCGCGCGAAATTTGGCACAGCAGCGCGTCGCCGGATGGGTCCTATCCTTTCATGGCCAAAGATACCGGCGGCGGTGTGATTCGCTGGGCCGCCGACAACCGTTTTCTCATCGGCTCGGAAGAAGGCGGCTGGCAGCATCTCTACTCCCTTTCCGCCGAAGGCGGGGCCCCGCGCCTGCTCACTCCGGGCAACTGCGAAGTCGAGCAATGGTCCCTGACTCCTGATCGCAAAACTGTGCTCTTCAATTCCAACTGCGGCGACATCGACCGCCGTCATCTCTGGTCTGTCAGCATCACCGGAGATCATCCCGAGCAGTTCACTCGCGGTGAAAGCAATGAGTGGAGTCCTGTAGCTCTGAGCGACGAAAAAACAATCGTTTACTTCGGCTCTGACGCAACGCATCCTGCGCGTCCGTTCAAGAGCATGCTGGTACCCGACAGCACGACGCCCCTTGCACGGGAGACTTGGCCCGCCAATTTTCCATCACAGCAACTGGTTGCGCCGCAGCAGGTAATCTTCCACGCCGCCGATGGCGTCGAAATTCACGGCCAGCTTTTTCTTCCGCCTGCCGCCGGCTCTAAGGAAAGGAAGCCGGCCCTCGTCTTCATGCATGGCGGCCCGATCCGCCAGATGTTGCTCGGCTGGCACTACATGTATTACTACGCGAATTCCTACGCGATGAATGAGTATCTCGTCAGCCGTGGGTACGTTGTGCTCTCTGTTAACTATCGCAGCGGTATCGGCTACGGTCGCGCATTCCGCGAAGCTCCAGGCCGCGCCGGCCGGGGCGCCACCGAGTACAAAGACATCGTCGCCGCTGGAAAATATCTTCAGGGTCGCCCCGATGTCGATCCTTCACGCGTCGGCCTCTGGGGTGGCAGTTACGGAGGGTTCCTCACAGCCCTGGGCCTCGCGCGTAACTCAGACATCTTCGCGGCCGGCGTTGACTTCCATGGCGTTCACGATTGGCCTACCGACAATTGGGACGGCAAGAACATTCCTCCGGAGCTGACCAAGCTCGCTCACGAGTCTTCTCCGGTCACCTCCGTTGAAACGTGGAAGTCTCCTGTGCTCTTCATCCACGGCGATGACGATCGCAACGTCTACTTCGCGCAAACGGTCGATCTCGTCGCCCGCCTGCGCGCTCGCGGGGTACCTATCGAGCAACTCGTTTTCCCGGATGACGTGCATGATTTTCTATTGCATCGCAACTGGCTCGCCGGTTATCGCGCCACCGCCGATTTCTTTGACCGCCACCTGAAAGAGCGTAGCGGTGCAAGCGGCGCGGCTATAAAGACGCAGTGAGCTTCGCTATGGCTGAGCGTTGATGAATTACACTCCCAATTTGACCCGGCGCACGAAATATTGCGTTTGTGGCTCAATCGCCTTGCTCGCAATGTCCGTTTGCGCCTCAAAAGACAGGCCGGAGCGCGTCAATCTGTTTCCACGATTGCGAGCCGGCCAAACCTTGGCCTACCAGATCAGCTATCACAGCGACAAACACATCAAAACAGAAAGTCCCGTGATCGTTGCCACTCCCGATGATTCTGCCAAAGTTGATGTGAATGCCCTGCTTCGTCTCGAGGTTCTCGGTGTTCAGGCTCAGGGTGACCGCGCAATCATTCATGCACGCACACAATTTGAAGTCCTGGACTCCGATTCTCATTTCACGGTTCCACAAATCGAGCCGCCCGCGCCCCAGGTCCAAAAACAGGACGCCAAGGGAAAGTTCATCGAGTTTACGATTCTTCCGGACGGCCGCCTCGATCAAGTCACCGGACTCGAGGCACTTTTTCCCGAACAGCAGCAAGCCTGGCAGGAGTGGGCGTCCCGCTTTTTGCTCGCCGCCGCATTCCGAAACCCAAGAGTCCGCATCGCGCAAAAATGGAATTCCGAAGAAGCGGAGAAGTCCCCTTCACCCATCGCCGGCCTTCGCTGGATGCGCGCGTCCACCTACGTCCGCGATGAGCCTTGCCGCGGTGTGCAGCTGACCGTGCAAGGCAGTGTCGCTCTATCAGACGCCAAGCCGGAAACCTGCGCGGTGATTCTCACCACCGCCGTGCTAAGGCAGGCTTCCAACGCTAAGAATGCCACGCCGGAGGATTTCAAACTACACGAATTGCGTACTGCGGGCACCGCGCGCGGCGCCAACCGCATCATCACCTATATTTCTTTGAAAAGCGGCCTCCTCGTCCGCGCCACCGAAGAAGCCAGTCAACAAATGAACGTCACGGTGGCCAAAGTCGACGGATCGAATCGCGTCCACTACGACGTAAATGCCAAAAGCCGCTCTGAAGTGGTTCTCGTTATCCAGACTCCATTGAATCCAAACAAATCTCAGTGACCTTTGCGCTGTGATCTCAGTGCCCTGGATTTAGACCTCGTTGTTCAGGGGGGCACAGTTCACACCGATCGATATTTGGGGCCCGGGGTATAATGTAGGTTTCGGCTCACCCCTGCGGGCCGCCAGGAGACTTCTCGGTGCAATTTCGATTGCGTAGCAACTACCAGCCTCGCGGCGATCAACCAGCCGCTATCGACCAACTCCTCCGCGGTGTCGAGGCGGGCGAGAAGCACCAGGTCCTCCTCGGCGTCACCGGCTCCGGGAAAACCTTCACCATGGCCAAGCTCATAGAAGCTGTGAACCGCCCCGCGCTTGTCCTCGCCCACAACAAAACGCTGGCCGCCCAGCTCTACCACGAGTTCAAGAGTTTTTTTCCCGAGAACGCCGTCGAATACTTCGTCAGCTATTACGATTTCTATCAGCCCGAAGCCTACGTGCCCTCCGCCGACGTCTACATCGAAAAAGAAGCCACCATCAATGATGAGCTGGACAAGCTGCGCATGAGTGCTACGCGCTCTCTTTTCGAGCGCCGCGATGTCATCATCGTCGCCTCCGTCTCCTGCATCTACGGCCTGGGCTCGCCCGAAGCGTATTACGGCATGCTCGTGATGCTCGAAAAAGGCCAGCACACTTCGCGCGAAGCCCTCCTGCGTCGCTTCGTCGATATTCAGTACGACCGCTCCGAGGATTTGCGCCGCGGCACCTTTCGCGTGCGCGGTGACATGATCGAGATCTATCCCACCTACGAAGACAACGCCTACCGCATCGAGATGTGGGGCGAGCAGATTGATGCGCTGCGGCAGATCGATCCCCTAACCGGCGAAGTCCGCGCCGGTCAGGAGGATTTGACCCGCGTGCCCATCTATCCCAAAACGCACTACGTGATGCCAACCGAACAGCGCGAGCGCGCCATCGTGACCATCTACGAAGAGCTTGAGTGGTGGAAAAAAGAGCTGGAGCGCGCAGGAAAGTTCGTGGAAGCGCAGCGCCTCACCCAGCGCACGCTCTTTGACATTGAAATGATGCGTACTATCGGCTACTGCCACGGCGTCGAGAATTACTCACGCCATCTCAGTGGCCGCCTGCCGGGTGAAGCTCCGCCCACGTTGCTCGATTACGTTCCGCAGGATTATTTGCTCTTTGTCGACGAATCGCACCAGACTATTCCCCAGGTGCGTGGAATGCACGCAGGCGACCGCTCCCGCAAAGAGACCCTGGTCAATTATGGTTTCCGCATGCCCTCTGCGCTCGACAATCGCCCGCTCACCTTCGAAGAGTTCGAGCACCGTGTAAACCAAGTCCTGTACGTCTCCGCAACGCCAGGTCCTTACGAGCTGACAAAATCCGGCGGCGGCTTCGTTGAACAAGTGATACGTCCCACCGGCCTCGTCGATCCCCAGGTGGAGATTCGGCCCGTGAAGGGCCAAGTCGACGATTTACTCGAGGAAATCCGCCTCCGTGCCGAGCGCAATGAGCGCGTGTTGGTTACTACGTTGACCAAGCGCATGGCCGAAGATCTGTCCGAATACTTCACTGAAATCGGTGTGCGTTGCCGTTATCTCCATTCTGAAGTGGAAACTCTCGACCGCATCAAAATCCTCCGCGACCTCCGCCGCGGCGAATTCGATGTCCTCATCGGCATCAACCTCTTGCGCGAGGGGCTGGACCTTCCCGAAGTTTCTCTCGTCGCGATTCTAGACGCGGACAAAGAAGGCTACCTGCGCAGCGCCACCTCGCTGATACAGACGATGGGCCGCTGCGCCCGCCATATTTCAGGCCGGGCCATTCTCTACGCCGATACGCGCACCGGCTCCATGAACCAGGCTATCAGCGAAACCAATCGCCGGCGCGACAAGCAGCTCGCCTACAACAAGGAAAACAACATCACGCCCGAATCCATCGTCAAATCTGTGGATATGGAACTCGCCCGCATCGTCGAAGCCGATTACGTCACCATTCCCGTCGACGACGTCGCGCTCGATACCGCCACCGCCAACGTCAAAAACGAGCAGCAGCTAGCCGAATTGCTGAAGCAGCTTGAGGGGCAAATGCGCGAAGCCGCCAAAAAATTCGAGTTCGAGAAAGCCGCCCAGCTCCGTGACCGTATCCGCGGCCTAAAACAGCGTGATCTTTCCGGCCTGTTTTCCACGGAAAAAGCGTCGGCGGCCTCCTGACGGAAATTCCAATACCTCCAAGGATCACACCACGCCGCGCTTTAGTTCCTCAAGCGGGTAGAACGTTCCACGCCAGGTCACGCCACCCTGCCACAACGTAACCACAGTCGAACGCAACAGCATGTAGCAAAACAACACCGCCCCAATCGGATGCGTCAAGGCATAAAGCGGCGACACACGCATCACGATGTCGACCCCAATATGAAAACCCATCGCGATCGCCACCGCGATCGTGGCAAAGACGCGAATCCACCCGTGGCCGGCAAACACCGCAACGAACGGTGCTACGTTGAGCAACAACATCGCGATGGTCGCCACTAGCACCAGGGCTACGTTGTAACCGAGGGCCGCAAAGAAATTCTTGGTCACGCCGCGCACCAAATTCCCCAGCCCCGCATGCCAGCGAATGACCACGGCGTCTTGCGCAAGGCCAACAGAGCTCCGGAATCCCCCTTGCTTCACGATCTTTCCCAACTTCATGTCATCCACAACTTCCATCGCCAGCCGTCGGTGCGTGCCCGCCGCTTCATAAACCGATCGCTTGACAAGCTGGAATGCACCGATGCCCACATAGGTCCACGAATCGGGATTGCTCACTCGGTAGGGATCGGTTGCAATATGAAAAGCCAGCCCAAAAAATGTTATGAGCACCTTTTCCCAGAAGCCGACCATCTCGAGGTCGCCGAACAGTGTCAGATGATCAAGGTTTCGCTGCTTCACCAGCATAACCGCGCGCCGCAGAACCTCCGGCGAGAAGCGCACATCCGCATCCGTGAACAGTAGCCAATCTCCTGTCGAGCACTCATATCCTTTCTGCAAAGCGTGCGTTTTTCCTAGCCACCCTGCTGGCAATGCCCCGACGTGCACTACGCGAAGGCGCTCGTGTCCACGCGCAAATTCATCCAAGGTCTTCCCGGTGGAATCCTGCGAGCGATCATCTACCGCGATGATTTCAAGGCGCGGATAATCGATAGCGGCAAGCGCGGCCAGCGCGGCCGGCAGCTTTTCCTCTTCGTCGCGTGCCGCAAAAATCAGCGAGATGCGCGGGCAATCAGCGTCTCCAGCGGGGACAAAATCCCTGATCCACGGAAGCCTGAGCGCTCCCCATCCTGCGCGCAACCCATGAAAAATCCAAACAAATGCGATCAAGCCAAACAGCGTCAGTCCTGCGATGTGCTCGATTCTCGCCGCCAGAATTGGTGTCAACGCTCGCCTCGCGGTATCCTAGCACGTGACGCAGAACTCATTGAAACCAACATTCGGGTGAACGCATTGCAGATTCCCATCGAAACCACAACACTCCCCAACGGATTGAAAGTCGTCGTCGCGCCGGATACTACCGCGCCGGTCGTGACCGTCGGTGTCTACTACAAAATCGGTTTCCGCCTCGAGCCGCAAGGCCGCAGCGGTTTCGCGCATCTCTTCGAACACATGATGTTTCAGGGTTCAGCCAACGCCCCCAAGATGCAGCATATCAAGCTCATCAATTCCAGTGGCGGCACGCTCAACGGCTCCACGCATTACGACGTCACCAATTATTTCGAATCCGTTCCCTCCAACGCGCTCGAGCGCGTCCTTTGGCTCGAAGCCGATCGTATGCGCGCCCTCAAGGTCGATGACGAAAATCTCCGCAACCAGCGCGACGTGGTGAAGGAAGAGGTCCGCGTCAACGTCTTGAACCAGCCCTATGGCGGATTCCCCTGGCTCGACCTCCCGCCGATCGCCTTTCGCAATTGGGCCAACGCCCACAATTTCTACGGTGATTTCGCCGATCTTGACGCCGCCAGTCTCGCCGACGTGCAATCCTTCTTCAAGACCTACTACGCCCCTAACAACGCCGTGCTGCTGATCCTCGGCGACGTTAAACCAGAGGAAGGTCTCACTCTCACCAAAAAATATTTCGGCGACATTCCCGCTGGCGCGGCGCCGCCCTTCGCCGATCCTCGCGAACCAGAGCAAACCGAAGAGCGCCGCGGCGAAGTCGGGGAAAAATTCGGCACCCTGCCGGCCATGGCCATCGGCTACACCGTTCCGCCGCGCCGCACCACTGACTGGCACGCGATGACTTTGCTCGATCAAGCGCTCCACGGTGGTCGCGCCGGACGCATGTATCGCCACCTCGTGCTCGAAAAGCAAGTCGCCGTCGAGGTCGACGGCGGTATCGAAGACATTTTTGGCTACAACGGCCCTACGCAAATGGTCACCAAAATTCTCCACAAGCCCGAATATTCCAGCGACGCCACGCTCGCCGAATTCGATTCGGTCATTCAAGAAGTCCAGCAAAACGGCATCTCACAGGACGAGCTCGATCAACTCAAAGTAAAATTCCGCTCCGACTATTACTCCACGCTGGAAGGCGGCCGCGGCGGCATGCCGCGCTATGGCCTAATGCATCTCCTCGCCTGCTTCTCGCTTTTCGATAATGAGCCGCATTTGGTTAACACCATTCTCGACGGCTTCCTCGCCGTGAAGCGCGAAGACATCCAAGCCGTCGCCAAAAAATATCTCCGCAATGATAAGCGCGCCATCGTCTTCCGCCGCCCGGCCAAAGCGCACGCTAAGGAGGCTGCATAATGGCCACCCGCGCCGCTGCCGAAATTCACACCGCCGTTCCGCCGCTTTCTCCGGAGCGCCAGGTCATCTGGCCCAGGCGCACCAGAGCGCGCCTAGACAACGGACTCGAAATCGTCCTCGCCGAGTCGCACACCATCCCCAAATTTCATGGCGAACTCTTTCTTCGCTCCGGTAATGCCGCCGCAGTGCACCGTGGCACCGGCCTCGCCGAAATGACCGCCACCGTAGTGCGCACCGGCACTGCCAAGCGCCCCAGCCGCCAGATCGAAGAAGATCTCCGTCGCATCGGCGCCGATCTCTCCTCCCACGCTGGTGCCGACAACAGCGCGATCGGCTTCGCCGGCCTTTCCGAACTCGCTGAGCCGCTTCTCGCCCTCGTTAACGAGCTGGCTCGCGAGGCCGCGTTCCCCGAACCCGAATTCGAACGCGAGCGCCGCCAACAACTCGAAGAGGTAAAACTTGACCGCACCCAGCCGGGTTTCCTCGCCAGCGAGCGCCTGCGCAAAGTTCTCTTCGGCGCCCACCCGTACGCGCAAGTCGCGCCCACGGAAGAACAAGTCGCCGCTTACAAGCGCGACGATCTCGTCTCTATCTATCGCGATTTCTACACCCCGGAAAACGCGCTTCTCGTGATGGTTGGCGACTTCGATTCCGGCGTCATGCTGAACACCATCGACAAAGTCTTCGGCGCCTGGAAGGGCAAAAAGCCCACCGTCCTACCCTCACCTGAGCCCGCAAAACCGCGCGGCCGCCGCGTCCACCTCGTACACGTTCCGGGCGCTGTGCAGGCACAAATTCTCGTGGGCTGCCACGCCATCACTCGCAAGCATCCCGATTGGATCAAGCTCGGCCTCACCAACAGCCTCTACGGCGGCGCCTTCAATTCGCGCCTGGTGATGAACATTCGCGAGGACAAGGGATACACCTACAGCCCGCGGAGCAGTGTCAATCCGCTGCGCCAGTACGGCTACTTCTCCATTTCCGCCGCCGTCCGAGACGACGTCGTCGCCGCCTCGCTCACCGAAATCTTCTACGAGCTCGACAAGCTCCGCAGTTTACCGGTGCCTGAGCCTGAGCTGGCCGATGCACGAAATTATGTCAGCGGTGTTTTCTCTCTAGGCCTCGCCACGCAAGATGGCCTGCTCTCGCAACTTGCCACCGTCGCGCTCAACGACCTCACCGACGATTATCTCGAAACCTATCGCGAAAAAGTCCGTGCGCTCACGCCTGACGATCTGCTCTCCGCCGCGCGAAAATATCTCGACTCCGCCAACATGCAAATCGTGGTAGTCGGCGACCGCACCCAAATCCAGCCGCAAGCCGCCCTCTTCGGCGACCTCGACGTTTACGACGCCCAAGGCAAGCACCTCGGTTAGTTGATAGTTATTTACTTAGCAAACTACCGTCGCTAGTATTCCACTGCTATGGTGCGCGACAAACGGAAGATTCGACTCTTACTTTCCCTGCTGGCTTTCTGCTTCGTTTTCGCGGCAGCGTCAGGTGCTACCAAGAAACCGCCGCTCAAGCCCATCAACATCAACACCGCCAACTCCGAGGAGTTACAGGAAGTCCCCGGAATAGGCCCTGTAACCGCCGAAAAAATCCTGCAGATGCGCAAATCCTATGGCGCTTTCAAAAGCGTCGATGATCTACTCTCCATCCGTGGCATCGGCAAGAAACGCCTCGAAAAAATGCGCAAATACCTGACCGTCACCAAATCCGCGCAGCCCAATAAGCCGGTCACCCGCACCAAGCCCGGCGCATCGCTCGGAAAAACCCCGCCTCCAAAGAACGAAGCGGCGCCCACGCCAGCAGCCGAGCCCGAGGAGCCACCCGCAGTCATGGCTGGGGAACGCTGGTAGCCAGCATTGTGCTGACCCATCAGCCCTTGAGGGACCTTGCGTTTCTTTCTGGAATCTCGGCTACAGCCTCTGGTGTGTTTCGCGCCGCGCCTCAACCCGCAGCGGCACCTGGTCCGCAATGCGGATGCCGTAGCCTTCGAGCGCCACGACTTTTTTCGGATGGTTCGTAAGTACACGGATGTCTTTTAGCCCCAGATCAATCAAAATCTGCGCCCCAATCCCGCTTTCGTGCTGCACCATTCGTTGCCGCGCCGGCTCGCGGTCCAGTTGTCCGCGCGAATGAAAATGAATCTGCGGCAGCACACCAGGCTCCTCGGAAACCTCAATCCCAAACCCGCGCCCGGTGTGATGCAAATACAAAAATACGCCGCGATCCTCTTTTGCAATCGCTTCCAGCGACCGCGAAACCAGCTCTGCGCAATCGCATGTAACCGAGCCGAACACATCGCCGGTCAGGCAATGCGAATGCACCCGCACCAGCGGCGCCTTCTCGCCTTCCAACTCTCCGCGTACCAACGCCACGTGCTGGTCGTGATCCACGTCGCTCGAATACGCAATGATGCGAAACTCGCCGAACCGCGTCGGCAGAACGGCCTCCGCCACCCGCCGCACATAGCGTTCGTGCTGCATGCGGTAGCGGATCAGATCCGCCACCGTCAGCATCTTCAAATTGTGCTGCTTGCAAAACTCGATCAGCTGCGGCACGCGCGACATTGTGCCGTCTTCATTCATGATTTCACAAATCACGCCCGCGGGAGTCAGGCCCGCGATGCGCGCTAAATCCACGCTTGCTTCGGTTTGCCCCGCGCGCACCAGCACACCGCCATTCCGCGCCCGCAGCGGGAAAATATGCCCCGGCCGCGCCAAGTCCTGCGGCTTAGTTTTTGAGTCGACCGCCGTCAGAATCGTGATCGCGCGGTCGGAAGCGCTGATCCCAGTGGTGACTCCCAGCCGGCCGTCGATCGCCTCGCAAAACGCCGTCCCGTGCACGGAAGTATTGATCGGCGACATCAGCGGCAGGTGCAGCTCGTCACAGCGCTCCTCCGTCAGTGGCAAGCAAATGAGTCCCCGCGCATACTTAGCCATGAAGTTGATGGCCTCCGGCGTGATCTTCTCCGCCGCCATGGCCAAGTCGCCTTCGTTTTCGCGGTCCTCATCGTCAACAAGGACGATCATCCGCCCCTGCCGAATGTCCTCCACCGCCTCTTCTACGGTCGCGAAGTCAGCTCTCATCTCTTTCATATTACCGAATATAGCATTTCGTACGCGCGCTGTGCATGGTGAGGATTGTGTCTTTTGTGCAGCGTTCAGTCAGCACTAAGCGGCAGGCTTGGTGCCATTGTTGGAAGATTGGAGCCACGTGCGAATCAGGCCGATTGGCCGCCGTCCACTACCAGGACGTGGCCGGTGACGAAATTGGAGGCGTCGGAAGCCAGGAAGACGGCCGCGCCTTTGAGGTCGTGATCGCTGCCGAAGCGGTTTAGCGGGATTCTGCTGAGGAATGCCTCTCGGTTTCGTTCGATGAGAACTTGAGACATGTTGGTAGGGAACCAGCCGGGAGCAATGGCATTGACTTGAATATTGTGCATACCCCATTTGCAGGCGAGATCCTTAGTCAAAATGATTATCCCGCCTTTGCTCGCGTGATAGCCGATCGCTTGAAATTGCGGCGGGGAGCCCGCGAGACCAGCGACGGAAGCAATGTTGATAATTTTTCCGCGGCGCTGGGCGATCATGGTCTTGCCGACAGCCTGGCAGAAAAGAAATGTGCCGGTGAGGTTGGTCTCGATGACTTTGTTCCAATGTTCCAGGCGCATCTCTTCGATGGGAGCACCCCACGAAGTGCCCGCATTGTTGATGAGGACGTCGATCCGGCCGAAGGTAGAGAGCGTGGCCTCGACGACGGCGTGAACCTCGGCGGGATTCTTTACATCGCAGGCCCGTGCGAGAGTTTTCACGCCAAGTTTTTGCAGTTCTTCGGCGGCCTGTACGCAGCGATCTTTTTTTCTGGCACAGAGGACCAGGTTAGCACCCATTTCAGCGAGGGCTTCGGCCATTTGACGGCCGAGTCCGACGGAGCCACCCGAGATGATGGCGGTGCGGCCGCTGAGGTCGAATAGGTCGCGGACAGATTTGCCGGGAGTCGGGGACGTACTGTCCTCGAGCGGAGCCGCCTCTAATATGCCGCCGCTTCGCTCCGCACTTCTCGTCTTCCTGTGCTTCGCGTGTGCACTCATCAAGACGAATCTCCGTTCAGGACCGCGGATCGCGCTCCCGTCCCTTGCGCAGGCTAACTTCGCAGTGAATGAGTCGATCAAAACCAATCCGGGAAAATCAGCTCTACAAGGCCGGGAACCCAGTAGGAATAAAATCGCTCATCGCAGATTTTGTACTTTCCGTACTTCTTCCTGGCATGGTTGCCCCAGTGCGGCCGGGTGCCGTCGAGGTCGGTAAATCCGTACTCCCGGGCCAGTGCCCAGGAACTGAAGACACGTCCGCTCTTCTTTTTCAGCTTCGGATCTGCCGCAAGCGCTACCACCGCCCGGCCTACGTACCTCGGCGATTCTGACACCAGGAAATCTTGGGGGCAGTCATTCTGATTCTTGGAGTTCAAATTCGCGTCCTTCTTTTTCCCGGCTTCCTTCCAATTTGCCTCGCTGACTCCAAAATGCTCCAGTACCCGTTCAGAACGCAAAAAGCCCGGAGTCAACGCCACCGAAACAATGTCTCGTTTGCGCAGCTCGCGGGCCATGGCGAAGGCTAGGCGTATGACGGAAATCTTCACCAAGTCATAGAAAATGTTACCGCGGTAGTAAAAAGCATCCCCATCTGTAATTTCTAAAATAATTCCTCTGCCTTGACCCAGCATCAGCGGAACGGCGTAGTGGGAAGTGATGATGTGTGAATGGATTGCCTGCTTTAGCATCTGCAGACCGTTATCGAGGTTGACCGTCCAGAATGTCTTGCCGAATTCCGTGAGCGCGTCGCCGTCCCAAACGTCGTTGACCAGAATGTCCAGTCCCTTGTGCCGCCGTTTGATACCGGCGACCAGCTTTTTCACATCCGAGGGCTTTGTGTGATCAACTCTTACGGCAATGCCGCGCCCGCCAGCCGCCGTGACCAGTTCAGCGGTTTCTTCGATAGTTTCAGGCCGGCCGGGTGTAGCGGGCCGTCCCCGTGAACTACGCCCGGTACAGTAAACCGTCGCACCGGCCTCGCCCAGTGCGATCGCAATCCCTCGGCCGGCCCCGCGGGTCGCTCCGGCAACCAGCGCGACCTTGCCTTTCAATATTTTCTTCGGCACTTCAGCCATTCACATCACCGGTGCGCATAGTAACAGATGGGCCATGGCTTGATAACAGCAGGTCCGCGTTCTTTCCAACCGCGATCGAGCCGATCTGCTTGTCTTTGCCCAGGTAGACCACCCCATTCAGCGTGGACATCTTGATCCCCTCCACAGGAGAAAAACCAGCCAGAGGTTGCGCTGCTTCATTCGCAAGAATCAAGGTTTGGCAGTAGCCGTACTGCCGAGAAGTGCTTTAGAATTGAATGCACCACTTCATGTCGGGGCGTAGCGCAGCCTGGTAGCGCGCCTGCCTTGGGCGCAGGAGGTCCCGAGTTCAAATCTCGGCGCCCCGACCAATCTATGTTTTTTGTTTCCCATCACTTAGAGACGCTTGCATTTTTGTTGAAGGCCTTGTGAATTTCTCATAGGCAGGAGGTCGGTTTTTGCAAATCATTCAATCTCCATGACTTCGCTGTACTGCGAGCAGGCAAGAATTCAAGAAGGCAGGAGTGCTATTCATAAATTATTGAATTGACGCAACTTAAAAATAGCTCATGGGGTGGGTGAGGGGAAAACTGGGGGGACCTTGCGCACTTTTCGTTAATCAATTCTGGTCAAAGACACCAGCGAGGCGGATCATCCGTTTCTTTTCCGATCTTTACGAATCGTCCGCACATTACGTCGTCCTGCACCATGGAGCGCGCCATACAAGCGCGTTCTATAAAAGGGGATGTCAAGAAAAATGCTTCGCCCTCGACCGGAGGCAACGGAGAAATTCTTCCTGCCATCCAGCCCATGTGTTGGAGTGAGGATCCGTGATTTTCCCGGTTCCGGAGATTCATCTCATTGGCGTGACGACGTCCTTCGGTTTCTGACGCAAACAAGCAGTGTGGTCGTAAGGTGCCAACCATGGTTCTATCTGAGACTCGAGGCCTATAGCTTTTTCTGGTTGTCCGAGGGGGCATATGGTTTATCGAGAGACTCGCGGTGCTCAGAGCACACGCTCCGCCTAACGCGCTTGTGGATACTCACCCTCGAACCAGAGCGTCTCAAGGACCGACGGACCACCGCTAGAGATGCATCCCAGGGATAGAGGGTTCTCGACCAGACGCTCAAGCTGCTTGTTGTTTCAGATGTTCGGCGTCGAAACGCACTCCTTTCTTCCAGACGATCAAAGTGATCGCCGCGATCTTGCGTGCCAGGGTCAGACGCGCCATCGCTGATTTCATTCCTTTGGCAAGCAAAGCCGCGTAGAACTCCTGGAAGGGCCCATCGACAGCAGCGGCCCGAATGGCTGCACCCTTGAAGATATTTTTCAGATCGTGGTTATGATTTTTGTTGAGCCCGCGGATGGCTACGACCTTCTTGGAGCGCTTGAGTTGGCCACGCACCATGCAGTATTCCCCGCTGTTGCGTGTTTCCAACGCCAGACCGCTGTAGGCCCACAGTTGTCGCTTGCTGCGGAATCGATGCGGTGTCTGGATGAGCGCGAGCAAGAGAACCGCCCGAATGGGACCGATCGATGGAATCTGACGTAGCAATTTCAGCGCGTTGTGCTTCCTGCCCTCGGCCAATAGACCCCGCCCGCTTCCTGGTGCAACGGGCGCAGCGCGTCGAGTTGTTGGTAGTAAAGTTCCGCCCGGCGGCGCACGCCGGCTTCGCTGATTTTTGCCAGCCATTCGGCACGATAACGCGGTGCGTAAACTTGCTGACCGGCACAGGAGATGGCCGAGCTTCGGTAGATCGCCTTCAAGCGAGTCATCACCCGCGTGAGATCTTTGGTCGTCAAATAGCTGCGCGCCAGGTCCTTAACGGTTCGTACGCAAGTCTGTTCATGATAAACGGACCGGAGAAGGTTCGAGCGCAGCAGCTCGGCGAGTTTCCGCGAATCAATGCGATCGCTTTTGTTGCCGACCTTGAGTAGCGCATTCTTCCGCGGATCACAGACCAACACGCGTGTGACATGAGGCTTGAGCAAATCGTGCAACCAGGCCGCGCAGACCGTGGATAAACTGCAGAATGGTTGCCGCTTTCGTTTCGAGGATGGACTCCATCACCAACTTGCCGGTGCAATCCAGAACTGTTGCGGAGATCGTTGCTTGATGAACATCCAGCCCAATATACTTGGCATCATTCACGAGGGTGCTCCTTTCTGTAGGTCAAGATGCGAACGATCAAAACCTACTCCAAGGGGTGCCCTTTTATAATGCGTTTGTCGTTACTAATCAGGCTGAATTCAATCAACTGCGTTGCTATCCATAATCCTGCTGTGGAATGCATATTTGCGTTTTTCTGCATTCTGTTAAGCCCACGAGACCAAAAACGACTCTGCGGATAGCACGGGGAGCCCTGTCGCCGTTTACTTTTGCTCCCGAAACACCTGCCCGTAGGTCTTGCCATAGGGATAAAAGCGATTATGTTCACCCCGTTCCCAAGCGGCTTTCAGTTCGGGCTTAGTAATATCCCAGTCCGGACGGCATTTCTTCAACACAGCACGCAAGTCTTGCCGAAGCTCTTCGATGGTCGGTCGGCCAAAAAACCAGTAGCCGTTGTAAATCTTGAATATGACGAGACCGGGTTCGAGGACGATGACATGTGGGATCATCGGATTGTGCTCGGGGTCCGTGTACTCTGCGATGTCGAGATCCTTCTGAACCTTTCGTGCCGGATCGGATAAAAAAGTCCAATGAGCGCCGACGCCGTCGCGGTACTCATTCGTCAGAAGCATGTTGTCGGTACTGATGGTGACGAGCCTAGAGTAACCGACTTCCATCTCGTGGTGAAGTTGGACCAAGCCCTCGGCCTGGCGTCGATCCTTTGGGCAGTATCCTCCCCGGCTAAGCACGAGGATCATGGGGTCTTGCCCCTGTAGCTCTGAAAGCTTGCGGTGTTTGCCCGTGTGATCGGTCAGCTCATAGTCGGGAAATACTGCGCCAGGTACAATGTCGGTTCTCATTGCTTCAACCTGCTCTAAGACAATGCGCCATATCTGCTTTTTGTCGGCCACTCGCTTAGGTCCCGAACTTGTCGCCGAACATTGGCTGACCACTCTTTGATTGTTCTTGTGTGGCCTCGTCTTGGATCACATCCCAATGCTCCACCAGAACGCCACCCTCGATGCGAACGATGTCCGCGGCAATCCAAGTCACAGGGAGGCCGAAGTTCGAAAATCGTCCGTGGACGATGACGAAATTCCCTTCAGCCACAATCGTTCCGGGCTCATATTTGAGAGTCGGCGGAAGGCTCTTGATGAGATCCAACAGGCCTTCACGACCGGGAGCAATGTGGGCGCTGTGCTGGATGTAGTGAGGTGACCAAAACTTCTCGGCAGCCGCGTAGTCGCGCTTGTTGAACAACGTATTGAACGCTTCCAGGACAAGCGCTTTGTTTTTGGACTCAACTGTACGATTCATTGCCACGTCAGCCTCCTCCTAAAGCTTTGATCCACCGTCGACAGGGATACTGGCACCGGTGATCCAGCGCGCCTTGTCCGAAGCCAAGAACGCGACTACATCCGCCACGTCTTCCGGCTTGCCGATTCGCTTCAATGCTTGCATTCCAAGCGTCACATCCCGACCCACTTCGGTCTTCGTGAAAGTCGACATGTCCGTCTCGATCACGCCTGGCGCGACCGCGTTTACGCGGATGCCCTGCGGGCCAAGAATGGCAGCCCAGTTTTTTACAAGTGTTTCTAATGCTCCCTTAGTGGCGGCGTAGGCAAGGATCGAAGGGTTGTCCAAACCGGGCTTGCCAACTACAGCGCGGGCCCCGAGAGAAGAGATCACGATGATGTTCGAGCCTTCGCCCAGGACGGGCAGGAGTTGTTGGACCAGAAAAAATGGACTGCGCACGTTCGTCGCAAAGAGATTGTCGAAATCCTCGGCGGTATGATCTTTGATGGTTCCAACCTTGCTGATTCCAGCGTTGGACACGAGCACATCCAAGCGCTCGCCGGCGATCGAACGAACTTCCTTCGCCAGCAGCGTTGGTCCTTCCGGAGTCCCCAAGTCCGCTCTGATCGCATTCGCGCGTCCGCCTTTGGAGCGAATGCCAGCGACAAGGGATTCCGCTTCCTGGGCGGAACGACCGTAGTGAACCAGAACATGCGCACCGGCGTTAGCAAGCGCGGATGCGATGGCACGCCCAATTCCACGTGATGCGCCTGTGACCAGCGTTGTTTTGCCTTGAAGTGTAGCCATCATACCCAGCCCTCAATTCGGACGACTCTCTCTTGGGTCATACGTTATGGCCGACCCATTGCCGACACTTCATACGGCGGCGGCGTTCGTAACAACCGGAGCAATAACCTCGCTAGCGTTCAGGAAACGGTTTGTCTCGAAAACGAAGTCTTCGTGATTCTCGTACCACGATCCGTGATTGGCGTCGGGATAGAGGATCAGCTTGGCGTTCGGCATGTTCTGAACGAGATAAAGGCAATTCACCGTGTAAACGATGACGTCGTGATTTCCGCTCACAACCAGCGCCGGCTGCTTGATGTTCTTCAGATACGCGAAGCGCTCTCCTGGGTGAGAGCCCCATTCGCCGATGGCGGCAATCTGGGCTGGCGCAACCTTGTCGCTGATCGGGGTATCGCGGTTCTCAGTGCGTGAAAGGTAGCGCTTCAGGAAGGCTCGCCCAGCCGCCTGACTCTTCTCCGTATCAGTAAAGAACACTTTCAGCCACAGGTTCTCGGGTGGGTTGTAGGTCGCGCCAAAGATCGCGGCCGTTTCTGGGGTGATGTGACCTTGCCCATTTCCCGCGTCATGATTACGCG
>Ga0209011_1000019_pt1 | contig 138388 bp, 129 predicted proteins | sample BlaSpr_A8_OM1_M3_FD_187986 | JGI IMG/M metagenome (GOLD analysis project Ga0209011, IMG submission 187986) | Forest soil microbial communities from Thunder Bay, Ontario, Canada - Black Spruce, Ontario site 2_A8_OM1_M3 (SPAdes) (version 2) | ecosystem: Environmental > Terrestrial > Soil >...
CCTCATCTCGGCCTCCTTCGGTCCGAGCACTGTTAGGGTCAACACCGAACAGTCTACTCGGGCCGTCGCGAGGCCGGCGTCGTTATCCCATCAATCAGGTATGTAGCTCTCAGGTGTTGATGGTAAGCTCGGCCCTGACCGGAGGTTCCTATGGACGCATCTCCTTCTTCGGCTCGCGTCAGCGAGACCAAAGTACAGACCGAATCAGTGATGAGGTTAGTGGAGATCTCTGCAGGGTATTGGTTGCCGCGAGCTTTGCACGTTGTAGCTGATCTCGCAATCGCAGACGCACTGGATCAGGAGCCACGGTCGGCAGCCGATCTTGCCATGGAGGTCGGAGTTGACGCTGATGCTTTGGACCGAGTATTGCGTTTGCTCGCTTCGCATGGTGTATTCGATCGGCGTAGCGGCAAATACGTGCACAATGCGCTCTCTCGTGCACTGCGCAGCGACCATCCGCAATCAATGCGCGCCTATGTACAGCTTGTCGGGCTTCCCGTGTTCTGGAAGGGCTGGGGAGCACTTGAGCAAGTGGTGCGCAGCGGCAAGCCCGCAGTGAGCGACATCTTTGCGTATTTTAGAGGGCATCCGCAGGAGACGGAGATCTTCGATGCTGGCATGAAGTCGAAGGCGCAGAGCGCTATTTCGCCAGTTCTTGCAGCGTACGATTTCTCCATCTTCGACACGATTGGTGACATTGGCGGCGGCCTGGGACATTTGCTCCAGGCCGTACTCAAGTCGGCGCCGAAGTTGCGCGGTGTTCTGTTTGACCAGCCGCATGTCGTCGAGCGTGTGGGGTTCGGCGAGACAATCGCCAGTCGATTAGTTTTGCAAGGCGGCGACTTCTTTCGCGGACCGCTGCCACGCTGCGATGCCTACGTCGTTATGGAGGTGCTGCACGATTGGGCCGATGAGCAGTCGCGGCAGATTCTCCAGCAGATTCGGAAAGCCGCACCCGACAAGGCCAAGCTGTTAGTGATCGAGACCGTTTTGCCTAATGAAAGCGCGTGGGCAGCGGGCAACGGCGAGCACTTCGGCAACCACCTCGATATCAACATGTTGGTGCTTACCGGCGGACGCGAGCGCACCCCAGATGAGTTTGCAAACCTATTCGCGGACTGCGGGTGGCAGCTCGCCCGGGTGATCCCAACCTCAAGTCCGTACTCGATTGTGGAGGCGGTAACGGCCTAGCTTGCCTCATGGAGTTGCGGCGCGAGAAAGTGCCCACGAGAAGCAATTCCACTTGCCTGGCACGCGTTACCGGACATTGAAGACGTTTTGCCTTTCGCCCTACTAAGGTTGACCTCAGCCGATGCAGTCCGAGCCGTCGTGACGGCCCAAGTCAGCGGTACCTGGAAAAATTCGGGGTATGGGTCCCATCTACCGTGAAAAACCGGTTAACACATCATATATATAGGATCGATCTCTACACGGGCTAACCGCAATCTCCACAACGCAATCTGGTTCCAAGCCATCCCAAGGACTAGTATTGCGCAATAAAAGCCTTCAACAATCCGCAGTTCGCAAATACACCTTGTTGTTCCGCTACTTACAAGCATTTGCGTGTCGAAGAGGGTTACATTTCCTAAGGCAACTGGACCTGCCTGCATTGAGAGAGTTTCGAGTTGAGTGGCGGGATGGCCCACTTTCAAGCCTCAAAAAACTTGAGCGATTACGAACCTTTTTCCGCTTCGCGCACGAGAGCAAATGGATAATCGAAAATCCAGCCCTAAAGTTGAAATCGCCACACCATGCACAGCGCCAAACACTGCCGTATACATATGAGGAAATGGTCCGCATTTTAGCTGCTCTAAATCCGTATATCGAGCAAACAGCTCCGAGAGGAAAGGAAAGCGCGAATCGCCTGCGTGCACTGGTGCTCCTGCTGAGATACAGCGGCATGCGAATCGGAGATGTCGTGAAGTTAAGCACTGATCAAATCAATGGGAACAAATTGTTTATGTACACTCAGAAGTCCGGTGTTCCAGTTAACGTGGTGCTGCCAGATTTCGTGGTCCGGGTGATTGCCACGATACCCAAATTCACCAAAAAGCATTTCTTTTGAGACGGAGTTGGCACCCTGGATACGATTGTTGGGAGTTGGCGAAAGCGCCTGCATAAACTCTTTCGACTGGCAGGAATTTCTGGAGGCCATGCGCACAGGTTCAGAGACACGTTCGCAGTGGAGTTACTGCTGGCCGGTATACCAATTGAACGTGTCGCCGTTCTACTTCGACATCAAAGTGTAAAAGTGACCGAGAAATATTATGCAGCATGGACAATTTCCCGGCAGCAGCAAGTAGAAGCTAATCTTGAACGAGCGTGGGGGCGAGATCCGCTCGTACTACTCGAAACGAAGGGTACGCAGGAGGTACGCGGAAAAAGCGAGGCCGTCAACTAAAAGGAAACAAAGGGTGAAATTTTGGAGGCGCGGGTGGGATTCGAACCCACGAATGGAGGTTTTGCAGACCTCTCCCTTGGGCCACTTGGGTACCGCGCCGTTCCTGATAACTCAATTACTTACTGCCATTGCACTACCTTCTACGCCCGACTTGCTGCCAAATTTGATGCCATATTCGGACCAAGTCTTCCCGTCACCAGCGTTTCGAAAATGCCGCGACACGGCATCTGCGGCCTGCCGCTTCGCTCCACGTGACAGGTGGACGTAGTGTTTCATCGTTGCATGTGCATCAGCGTGCCCGAGTCGATCCTGCGCTGCCTTCATCGGAACTCCTTCGTCATGCAGCACTGTCGTATGCCAGCCACGAAGAAGATGCCAGGTGATTTGGGAAATGCCGACTGTCTTTGCCGTGGCCTGGGGCATTTCGAGCGCCTTGTCGGCGTGAATCGGACCAGTCCCACATTTGTTCAAAAACAGCCAGTCATCGTCGCCAGCCATAGGAGTCCGCTGCCGAAATTCGGTCAGCCGCTTCATATCCTCGTCTGCTAGGAGAATCGGACGACGGGTACAGTGCGTTTTGGGCGAGTAGAACTTCTTTCGATCTACGGCCTCTACCACCCAAAAGCATGTGCGGTCCCAGTCTACCGCGCGCCAGCGAAGGGCGAGCAGTTCGCTTATACGAACGCCGCTGATACAAACCAACCAAACCATTGTACGGTACGGTTCGGGGAGTTCGTCAAGCAGTCGCTGGAGTTGCTCGTCACCCGGAAGCAACGGTAGCAATCTAGCTGGTTCAGGTGGCAGCTCCACAGATCGAATAGGATTTGACTTAAGATACCCATACTTTACTGCTGCCGCGAAGAAGGCATCGGCTATCGTCCTAATATTCCGTACGGTATTCCGAGCCATGCTTCCCGTTTTACGATTGATGAAGGACTGCACTCTCTCCGAGGCCACTTCGACGAGTTGGCTGGTTCCCAGCTCGAGGAGAACATATGGTCGCAAGACAATCTCATAGCCACGCTGGGTCGTAGGTTTTCGAACAGGCATAATGAGGGTCCTGTATTGGTTCTCAACGAACTTTGCCACCGTCATCACCGCCCGTGGTTTGTAGTCCACATCATTCAACTCCGCAACAATCTCGGCGAGCTTCCGTTTGGCAAGCGTCTTCGTGGGAAATTCCACCGATCAGCGACACGTTATCACTGATCGGATTCCGGGAGCGAGACTTCAGATAGTCGCGGAGCTGCTCGACGCCAAAAGTCCGGCACAGGTCTCCAACCTTGAATAGAGTGCTGCTACCGGACACTCAGATTCAGTATGCTACTGAGGAAGACTGGATGGAGCACACCAAAGAGAAGCGGCACTGGTTTTTTCGAGATCATGCGGCGGCCGTTTCGCTTGGCCCGCAAGCATAGCGGCGAGCGGAAAACGTGTGCACCTGGCTTTTTTCCTTCATTCCCACAGAGGGCCGCGGATGATACGTAGGAAACGACTTGTCGTTCATTGGACCGTACGGCAACGCCCCTGCAAGCGAGGCAGACCTGCACCTACAGAGCAACACAGAGTGACGGGCTGCGGACAGCTGTACGTGTGGCTTTCTGGTCTTACTCAGTTCACCTAATTCACAGTCAGAGCAACCGTGGTGGTGTGGGTTGTGCTACCTGATTTAGCGGTGATCGTAAGATTACTTGTGCCCTTTGGAGTTGTGTCATGTTTCATTTTTGAACAACCTGCCAGAACGATGAAGAACAGCATGGCGGCCGCCATGCCCAACCGCGTTCGAGCCCGAGACTCCAGTTGAGAAAATGACAAAACCAAGAGCAACATGAACGCCAAGAATACCGGAACGACTTGAGGTATGGATATGGGCGAAGCTGGTATGGATTGCGGAGGCACAAGAGCCGTCGTGGTGACGGAAAGTTGCGCGGTCACAGGGGTGACCCCGTCTGCAGGTGTTACCGATGCCGGCGAGATCGTGCACGTTGCAAGCGCTGGAGCTCCAGTGCAAGCAAGCGATACAGCACTATTGAATCCGCCAATCGGGGTGACAGTGACAGTAGCAGTGCCCGAGGAGCCCTGGTTTACGCTAAGTGTCGCCGGTGCACTGACGCTGAAATCCGGAGGGATGTTCGAACCCGTCCCGGAAAGGCTGACGGACTGGGGACTGGAACTGTCGCTATCTGTGAAGACAAGCTTCGCGGACTCGGCGGCTGCAACCGAGGGCTTAAATGTCACATTCACGCTGCAAGACGCGCCAGACGGAACGCTAGTGCCACACGTGTTGGAGGAGATAGCGAAATCCACATTGGCCGCTGGCGGGCTTATCGCAACAACGGCAGTGCTACTAATCGCCAGAGCTGTGTTCGAGTTATTCGTTAGGGTGACCGTCTGGGCCGCGGTTGTAGCACCAACCAGCACAGTGCCTAAGTTCAGGCTGGTCGGCGATACGGTCAGCGTCGGCACCAGAATTAGCTTTGCGATGAAGGCATCTGAATTGCCCTTTAAGGCCGTTTGGAAAGCTCCGGGATTGGGGAATACAGGCAGATTCGTCGAGAAGGTTGTTCCCGTTATGTAGACATTTTTGGACGCGTCGATGGCAATTGCATTGGCTGCATCGGTGCTGCCGCTGCTGGTGCCTTTTCCGCCAAAATATGTGGAATAGATCAAATCGGCTGCGCCCTTAGCTCCCGGGCTCAACTCGGAAATGAAGGCGTCGGCCACCGCCCCGGTGGCTAGCGTCGTTTGAAAGGCGCCGGAAGTTACAGGAAACGAGGCGGAGTTAGTCTGCCCAGCAACATAGGCGTTGCCTGCGGCGTCTACCCGAATGCCAAATGCCGTTGTGCTTCCCGTGCCGCCGAGAAACGTCGAGTACTTGAGAGAAGTGCTTCCGGGTAGCCCGGTGTCAAGCAAACTGATAAACGCAGCGCCAAAAGCGTTCCCCGTCGTCTGGAAAGCCCCAGGGAAAGTGGGGAAGTTCAGCGAACTAGTTGTTCCTGTTACGTAAGCCACGTTATTGGGGCCAAGTGCAATCGCCAACCCAAAGTCGGACTTTTCGCCTCCCAAATATGTGGAATAAAGCAAGGAAGCAGTTCCCGTTTTTCCGCCGCTGGTATCAATTTTTGACACGAAGGTGGTTCCAAGGGTAGCGGCCCCCGGTGCAGGAGCCTGAAAAGCAGTCGTAGCAGTCGTCGGGAAGTTTGTTGAGGTAGTTACGCCAGTAATGTAGGCGGCGCTGCTAGAATCTGCTGCAATGCCAAAGCCACCATCGCCAAAGCCGATGCTGGCGGGGTTGGTAGCATTTGCGCCATTTCCACCCAGATAGGTGGAATAGATGAGAGAGGCGCTTCCGGATTTCGTCGTATCAATTCTGCTCAGGAATGCATTCCCAAAAGCGCTGCTCAAGGCGCTTTGGAAAGCGCCGGAAGTGATGGGAAATGCCGTGGGGCCCGACCCTGGCAACGATTTTGTAAATCCAGTCACGTATGCGTTGCCGCCAGCGTCGGCCGTAATGGCAGACCCGAAATCTCCATTGGGTCCACCCAGGTAGGAAGAATATACAAGTGAACTAGTGCCGCTAAGCGTCGGATCTATTTTGGAAACAAAACTAGTTCCCAACGCGTTGGCCGCTAGTGGCCCGGGTTTGAGAGCATTGGACGTGGTTGGGAAATCGATCGAAGACGTTTGTCCTGTCACATAAATTTTGCCGGAAGAATCCAACGCGATACCCGATCCGGAATCTCCACCGCTTCCAGCCAGATACGTAGAGTAAAGCTGCTGAGTTCCGGCCGGGTTTAGCTCGGTAACAAATACGGCTCCCTTCGTGTTGACGGTTAAAGGTCCCTTATTAAATGCGCTTGCCGTCGTCGGGAAGGCCGTGGAGAAGGTCGTCCCTGTGACAAATGCATCGCCTTGTGCATCCACCGCAATACCGAAGGCGGAGTCATCGCTGCTCCCGCCGAGGTAGCTCGAATAGTTGAGCACCGGGTCCAGGACAAGAGGTTCGCTCCGGTCGTAATTTGCGACCGCGAAGCTTACGTCGTGTTTTCCTGCGAGAAGATACCTTCCAGCAATCTCATGTCGCGTACCATTCACCTGCTGATAAACGACTGGCTTCTGGAGTTCGACCTCTCCTCCAGAAACGCTTAGTACCAAGTCCCCGTTAGCATTGATCCGTAGCTTGTTCGCACCATCCAGATTCATTTTAATAGCGGACGGGTCTGCTCCCGGGGCGACCACCAAGTCATATTCCAAGCGGCTCTGGTTCCCGTAGAAGACAAGGTCGATACCAGGATAAACCCCTGTGTATTTAACCCGGGCGTAGGAAGGGATGTCGGCGTGCCAATCCTTCGGGTCGCTCCCAATGAAATAATTCACCTTGCCTGGCAATCGGTCGCTGGCTTCGATCTGGGGTGCCGAATTGGCTCCCTCGAAATGTATACGAACAATGGAAGTCTTTTCGGCTTGGCCTGCTGAACGCGAATCTCGAATGGTGGCAGTACGGTGCAGTGGCGAGGCATGGGGCGGATTTGAGTGGCGCAATAAGAGGACAGCCTCTTGCGTAGTCAAAAAGAGACCGTATCCTTCGCCATGGGAGATATACTGGACTTCGTGCGTTGTCTGACCCTGGTTTTTCTCAAAAGCCAAGGGTAATTTTCCATAGGCCGCGGTCCAGTCGATATCCTTATCAGTATCAGTCTTTGCGCCGGACAGCTGGGAAGGCTGGTCCGCGCGCAGGCCTGACCGTTCCACTGCAGTCCAACTGTGGCGGACTTCTGCACTCCGAAAAGCCGCAAAAATCAAGAAAGTCGACAGAAGCATACTCACGAAAATATATGGTGCAACTCTGGTCCACGAATCTTTGGTCTTCATTGCGGCAAGTTCTCCTAATTCTCTAGTCCCGATTTGCCTCACCACTGGCTGGTCGCCGGCAAAGGGAATAATCTCCCTGCAAGTATAGTTCGGTAAAGAGCAGTATCAGGAGCACGGGGATTTGCAATTGTGCCGGATTAGATAACTCTTATTTCTACTCGTCGGCCTCCAAACTTTTGAGTTTTCGAGTTTTTTAGGTGCGGCTAGACTTTTTGAGCTGGAGCAATTCAAAGTCCTCTTGGATTACCTGGCACAGTTCCTCAATCCGGGCTGGGTCCTGGTGAGGAATTATGTGGCGGACCGGGACGCTCGAAACCAAGCGGGAGAAAATATTGAACTCTTGAGCTCGCATTTCGCGGTCAAGGATATTGGTAGCATAGCTGTTAACCACCAGGGCCATCAGGGCTTCTCGATCAGAAATTGTCTCCACAAATGGCGCGGGATCGGCTCGACGATTCCCGAGTATATAAATTGCGCCGAGCGGCAGGGTGCGCTGTTCGAATCCGTTGACTTGGTTCCCGAGTGCAAGACGCCGTTTCTGCCAATCCGGACTTATGTGCGGGAGCACGTGGGAAGAACCGTAAAGGAGGTTTACCGAATCTGGCCAAAGCGCGAGATGAGGATATGCCGGCATGACCCGGAAGTCTCCTCCTTCTGCAAGCGCAACTATGTCATCGGAAATCGCCGGGTGGCCCCGCCGAACGAAAGCTGCTGCGGTTGTTGACTTACCGGCTCCTTCCGAACCCACGAATGCGATGCTGCGATCTTGGAGAGTCACCGCACTGGCATGTAGACAAATCATGCCGCGCAGACGCAACAGAAGTCCGAAGACGGGTCCAAGCAAATAAGAAGTCGTGTTTTCCAGCGAGGAGGTGTCGGGCCATAGGGCCCATAGAGTTACACCCTCTCGGTCAAGCCAAAATTGCGTACCATCGCAATAAGAAAGGCGTAGATGGGTGCCCGGCGCGATCCGCCAAATTCGAAGGACCGGCTCTCCGGTTTCATGGAGATAGGAGCTCTCATACATCAACTCTTCATTTTCGCAGGGAATTGTTCCATCGAAACAGGGCGAGATGCCCAGGTAAAATTTTACGTCGGGAACAAAAGTAGATAAATTTACAGGCGCCAATCCCGGCAAGCACAAATTAGATCTCAGCAGCAAACCGAAAACGGAGTAGTTGTAAGCCAATTCCTTGATGTGTGTAAGGCGCGGTTAATTTCTGAAAAATCTGACCTGGGACATTATTCTAGGTTCTTGTTTGCTTTTCTTCAGTTTTTCGATTAACTCAGCGAGGCAACCTTCTCATGGGGTTCCGGAAAGAGCACAGTAGAGTGGTTCAACCTTATACAGCCGTCTTATTTCTGGGAAATCCCCCACCGTCCGGATTGCCGTGTGCTCCAACTTTCTTGGTAAGTTCCCGCACCGTCCCATATTTAGTCAATTTCGGGGGCGCATACTTCTTCTTAGGTGTGTTCTTCACAGGTTCGAGTTTTCCCACAAGTCGTCTCCGCGGATAAGGTCTAGCGAACTCTCCGAGCCGACTGTAACCAAAAATTGAGACAGTAGGGCCGGACACCTGAACTTACCTGTTCTGGATTCAGCTTACCATAAAGTTTGCCAAGTGATGAACGATTTATAAACTGTTCCATTTTTTCGTTCCATCGCACCTGATTCACCCACTTGTTTCCCAACCTCGTCGCCTTCTCCAGGAGTGGGTCGCTTTGCAGAGGCGCCTTTGCCCGCACGCGAATGCTTTCCGGTAATAGTCCGGCCATAGCATCGCGGAGGAGCTTTTTTTGAAAGAAAAAAGGGAATGGCGGCAGCGCTAAGAGATAGTCTACGAGCCTTAGGTCGAGGAAAGGGTAACGTATTTCTACTGGGAAACGCGTCACGCCCGCATCTTGGAGTTCGAACATGCGGGCCCACTGTGGCAGAAACATCGTAGCGTGCGCTTTGGGATGGATGGGATGTTCCACTGGCGGGACGGGAAGTGCGGCACATTCCTTCCAACGTGCTTCGAGATTCATCCGCCGCGCGAAATCGGGCGCAAACCATCGAGGGAAGACGAGGTCGGTTGGACCCTTACCGAAGAGCCTTTTGAGCCGGTGGCGAATGCCGCGCCAGGGAAATGGCCGGAGCCAAAGATACCAAGGCACCTCAGTCAACACGCGCCGCCAGTCGCGGTTGCGCCTGAGGTCACTTACATACGGCCACATCTGAAAGTGCATCAGGTTGTCGCTGCCTTCGCCGGAGAACACAACATGGCATTCCGATGAAATCATGCGAAATTGCTCAAGCAAGCCGGCACAGAAGGGATCGTCTACAGGTTCAGGCCAACTAAATTCCGGATCATTTGACTGCTCGAACGGTAACAAGTGATCCAGCGCCAGACGGCGATTCGGAATGCCAAGGAACTCCGCAACCTCGCGAGCAGGAGGACCTTCGCAGTCGGGAATCAACGATTCATAAACGACGGTATAGCTGCGAAGGTCGCACGCTTCACCGGCTTTTGCCGAAAGCTCCTTTGCCGTTGCTGCCAACGATGCTGAATCCAGGCCGCCGCTCAGCAGCATGCCTACACGGTCGGTGCGAAGACGGTCTTTCACAGCGGCTTGCAGTAGACTCTGGAAATGCTGGACATACTCGTCAGCACGCTGATAACGGATTCGGTCGTCAGTGGGCGGGGTCCAGTAGCGTCTCATTCGCAGGCCGTCCGCGGAAACGGTTAGGGAGTGTGCAGGAGGCAGACGGAGTACGTCGCGGAAGCTTGTAGTTGCGTTGTTGTAGTTGAGCCCGAACAGGAGAAAATCGGCGATGGCGGCTTCGTTCAATTCATCTGAGACCTTCGGGTGCAGGCGCACGCAATTGAGTGTATTGCTGAAAAGGAAAAGGTCACCAAGCGCTACGTAGTAGAACGGCTTGATGCCGAAATGATCGCGCGCACAAAAGAGCGTTTTGGCGCGAGCGTTCCAAATGGCGAAGGCAAAATCACCACGCAAATGATTAACGCATTCTGGTCCCCAGACAGCATAAGTATGCAGGACCAGCAGTGAATCCGGGAGGGAATGGCAAATCTGGCGTCCAGCACTCTCGAGCTTTGTTCTGAGTTCCGCCCGACAGTCGAGTCGTACGTCAGCAGTAATCCAGAACCGGTCATCGAGGCTCGCGGGCTGGCGTTCGTTTAACGATTCGTAGGTCGTCCGGAGCGCTGCATGACCGAAGCCCACGGGTCCAACCGACCAAATTACTCGAGAGTCCGACCCGCGATAGGAGAGGAAGTCGACATAGGGCTGCAAGAACGCCCGCTCGACAGGCGCGCCGTCCCGATGGAAGATTCCGACAATGCCGCTCAATGAGTCCGTGACTTCCCGAATGCTAATGGCTCTCGAATGGTACGAAGTGAAGATGCACTTCGCCCGCATCGCTCAGCACCGTGCCATCCAATTCCACCCAGGCGTGCGCTTCGAAGTGAGTCGATTCTTTCCGAGCGCCGAAGCGCAGTTCCGATGCAATTCCGCGCCGGCTTAACAGCCACCAGAGCGTCAGCGATCGCTCCAGACAGTTCGCGCGGAAAAAAAGATTCCGCGCCGTTGCCGCTGCTATTCGCGCAATCTCTTTCGACGCCGCGACACTCCCCGGCCCGGCCGAAGTGGCGGGACAGCGGTTTGCATGGCGAGCGAATCGCGCCAGTTCATTTTTCCAGCGACGGAAACCTAGGAGACTAAGTCCTACCCGCGTGGCCACGAGCCCACATGCAGCTTCGAGGGCGATGCTCCGTTCGAAATCACTTAGACACCAGAAGCTACGCCAGATTCCTACCCTTGGTTTCAACCTGCCACCTCGAAAAAAGTCGCGGGAGGAAACTTGGACGCCCCTGGGTTGCAGAATGCATATCTTCGCGGCCTGGCAGGGACGCGCCGAGATAAACACCATACAAGCCTAACGAACTGCGGCACCCCGCACCTCTATCAGTCCCTCGGCCCGCATATTTTCGAGCAGGTCGAGGAGATTTCGCTCGCAGCTTTCTGCCTCCACTTCATACTCATCGAGCAACGCGTTCCTGAGATCGCCGACGGTCCGGGGCTCACGCAGCAAATTCCACACACAGGCGCCCACCGGATCCAGCCCGTAATAAGAGCTATTCTTGAGATTCAAGATGCACGACTCTTCTCCGAGAGGGCAGGAAACTTGTTCAGAAGCAGCCACGATAATCGAGTTTAAGGACAGTAGTGCGCTCATTTTGGTACGCTCCGACCCAGTTGGGCCAGTTGCGTAGCTTCACCAGCAGTCGCGCCAGAATTTAGCTGTGAATGGGATGCAAGCCTCATTTACCATCGCCTGCGTAACAGTTTACTGGGTCTGACTCCGCCACAGCAATGGATCCCACCATCGCCGTCTTCTGCAGTGGTCCCCCTCATGCCTGGGGTATGTTTGTCGCACGTCGAGAAGTTCCCCGTCCGCCCCTACTTTTTGTCCGGCGCTGAATCGACTTTTGCCTCGCGCAAAAATCGCGCTGCTTCTTCCGGCGGTGTTGGATTGATGTAAAAACCCGTCCCCCATTCAAATCCCGCCACCTTGGTCAGCTTCGGAATGATCTCGATATGCCAATGATAATGATCGTTAATTTCTTCTCCGATCGGTGACGTGTGAATCATGAAGTTGAATGCCGGCCGATCCAGCACTTCGTCCAGCCGCCTCAGCGTGTCCTTCAAAATGCGCGCCAGGCTCGCGTACAACGTACTTTGATTATTCTCGTACGATGAGCCGTGAACTTTCGGCAGCAACCACATCTCAAACGGAAACCGCGAGGCGTATGGCGCAATGGTGATGAAATGTTCGTTCTCTCCCACCACCCGCTCGCCCGTATCTCTCTCCTGCCGGATAATATCGCAAAAAATGCAGCGCTCTTTTTCATCGTAATAATGCCAGCAATTATCCACTTCTTCGCGCACGCGACGCGGAACAATTGGCAATGCGATCAACTGCGAATGCGGATGCTCCAGCGAAGCTCCCGCTGCTTCTCCGTGATTCTTGAAAATCAGCACATACCGGAAACGTTTATCATTTTTTAAATCCAGCATGCGGTCGCGGTACGCCCACAGTACGTCTTCCACCGCTCGTTCCGGAAGTGTCGCCAACGTAGCGCCGTGGTCCGGGGTTTCCACGATGACTTCGTGTGCGCCCACGCCGTTCATCTTGTCGAAGAGTCCTTCGCCTTCGCGGTCCAGATCTCCTTCGATTCCCAACGCCGGGAACTTGTTCGGCACCACGCGAATTTTCCAGCCGGGAGTGTTTGTTCCGCCGTTGCGGCCATACACCAAAATCTCCGTAGGCGTTTTCTCCTCGCTGCCAGGACAGAACGGACAGTTCTTGCCGTCTTTTGCGAAAACACTTTCGCGCAAGAATTCGTTGGGCCGTTTTCCCCTCTCCGTGGAAATAATCACCCAGCGTCCTGTGATTGGATCTTTTCGCAACTCCGGCAAAGCGACCCTCCCTTAGCGCACCTGCGACCAGCACAGAAACACCATGTCCTCAACCTTGAATTGTACCTCTTCTGCCGCGTTATGAGGTGCCTTGGAGGGATTGCTGCAATTGCGGACTGAATGCGTACTTATACAGCCGCGCCACCGGTGGTCGTCCGGGAAAATTGTCTCGCCCATATATCAAATCTGCACTTGCCATCGCTGACACGCCATCGGACAGAAAACCTCGCGCGGCGCGCACTAACACCTGCTGTTTGGCTGCGGTAACACTTAGCTCAGGCAACGCGGACAAGACCTCGCTGACCGTCCGCGTTCTAATCTCCACGAAAGCCAGCGTTTCGCCGTGGTAGCCCACCAAATCAATTTCGCCTTTTACACCCGTGGCGTGTAATTCCGTGCAACGAAAACGTACCCATGTCCCGCAGATACCGATAGCCATACGTCTCGCCCCGCACGCCAGTTGCCGCGCGGCTTCTTTCTTCTCTTCCAGCGAAAGAATATCGTCCCTCGCAGTCTTCCGCGCGCGCCAGTGGGGTGCTTGAAATATCAATCGAGACAAAATCGACATGGTTCTGCTTAGATCTTATTCTCGGCGCACTCGAAGCACTCTTCCAGAATCCGCAGCGCGAAATCCGCCTGCTCTTCGTCAATTAAGAGCGGCGGCGACAGCCGAATGGAATTTTCGCCGGCGCCGAGCACGCACAAACCTTTGTAGAAGGCGCGATCCACTATGGCGTTACGCAAATCCGTGGCCTTTTCTTTTGTCTTTTGGTCCCGGACGATTTCAATTCCAATCATCAAGCCGCGTCCTCTCACGTCGCCAACAATTTTGAATTTCTTCGTCCATTGCGCGGTGCAACCGAAAATATATTCGCCCATGCGCCGCGCGTTGGCCATGTATTGCGTCTCAATAAGTTCCATGGTTGCCAGCGCGGCCGCAATGCACACCGGATTCCCGCCAAACGTGGTGCCGTGTGAGCCGGGTTTCCAGGTCATTACGCTTTCCTTCGCGATGATCGCGCCAAGCGGCATCCCGCTGGCGATTCCTTTCGCGGAGCAAAGAATATCGGGCTCGATTCCCGCGTGTTCAGAAGCCCACCACGTTCCGGTGCGGCCCATGCCGGATTGCACTTCATCGACAATCAGCATAATTCCGTGTTGACGGCAAATGCGCTGCAATTCGCGCAGGAAAAACTTGGGAGCTGGAACGTAGCCGCCTTCTCCCTGAATCGGTTCAATAATAATTCCAGCCACATCTTCTGGATCAAAAAGACGTTTGAAAATCTGACCTTCGAGCTGCTCCAAAATTTCTGCGCCGCACGTTTCGGCTGTGTGGTTATGCGCGCAGCGATAAGCATACGGATACGGAACATGTTCTACGCCGCTCAAAAGCGCGCCGAACCCTTTGCGCTGTGTGGCTTTCGACGCCGTCAAAGAGAGCGATCCCATGGAGCGCCCGTGAAAACTTCCGTAAAAAGCGATGAATTTGTCGCGCCTGGTCACGTAGCGCGCGAGTTTGATCGCACCTTCCACCGCTTCGGTGCCGGAATTCGTGAAAAAAACTTTCTTCCCTTCCGCACCCGGCATCGTGGCGGCCAGTTTTTCCGCAAGCCGCGGCATATTTTCGTAATAAAAATCCGTCCCGGACATGTGAATTAATTCAGCCGCTTGTTTTTGGATCGCTTCGACTACTTTTGGATGGCAGTGACCCGTGGAACAAACCGCGATTCCCGCGGCAAAATCCAGAAAGGTGTTTCCGTCCACGTCCTCGATAATTGCACCGCGTCCGCGCTTGGCGACCAGCGGATAGTCGCGCGTATAAGATGGCGACATAAACTTGGCGTCGAGCTCCAACACACGCTGCGCCTTCGGTCCTGGCAGCGGCGTCAGAATGCGTGGGAATTTCGTTTCGGTTGCGGTAACCATTTTTCCTCCTGGTGATAAATGCGTCGGCGGTTAGTGGTGATAAATACGGGCGGTTATTGTGAATGTACTAACCGCGAGGGCAGAGTTGCTAGCGCAGGCAAACCATTGAGCGCTTGGTGCTTCAATGGCAGTCCTTGCTCCAGCGGCTCTAAAAAAAGAGCGCTGCGCCACTGCCGAGGAGAGGAGTTAGTCGACGCCGTAGAGGTTGGGTCGCACTTCCGCGGGCGAACACCTGTTGCCGAGCTGTTGAATAGACAGGTTTCTGGAACGCACATCCGCGGACGAACGCTGGGTGCTAAGCCATTGATTATATTGGTTGTTCATTTGCGTTTCCAACGGACGGTGCCGTCCTTGGCATCTTCAAGAATTATACCACGCTCGGCAAGGTCTTTGCGGATGCGGTCACTGGCGGCGAAGTCCCGCCGCTGGCGCGCGGCCTGGCGCGCGGCGACAAGGTTTTCGATGTCCACGTCGCCAAGGCCTTTCTTGTCGTCGCGGTATCCCAGTTCCTGGAGTTTTTTCGCGTCGTCGTCTTCGAGCACCGCAAATATTTGGTCGAAAGTTCCAAGGAAGTCGCGCACGCCGGCCACGTCGCCCTGGCGGAAGTCGCCTTTGTCCATGGCAATATTCGTTTCCCGCACTAAATCAAAAACGGCCGCGAGCGCCCGCGCGGTATTCAGATCGTCCGACAAGCCAGCATCGAATTCTTCCGCCGCCCTGGCAATGCGCGCGCTCATGCCCTTCTGTTTGCCGGCGGGAAATTTCCCGGAGGCCAGGCGGTCCATAAAATTCCGCAGCCGCTCGACGGAACTGTTGGCTTGCTGCAAGCCGTCGAAGGTGAAATTGAGTTGCCGGCGGTAAGGCACGCTGGCCAACGAAAAACGTAACGCCGAAGGTTTGTATCCTTTGGAGAAAAGATCGCGGAGCGTATAGAAATTGCCAAGCGACTTCGACATTTTCTCGCCTTCTACCAGGAGGTGTTCGGCGTGCAGCCAATAATTGACGAAATGTTTTCCGGTGGCCGCTTCGCTTTGGGCAATCTCATTTTCATGATGAGGAAACGCCAGGTCGATTCCGCCAGTATGAATGTCCAGAGTCTCGCCCAAATATTTCATGGCCATCGCGGAGCATTCGATGTGCCAGCCGGGGCGGCCGGGTCCGATGGCGGTTTCCCAGAAATGTTCTCCGGGCTTGGGCGCTTTCCAGAGCGCGAAATCCCTGGCGCTCTCTTTTTCGTAGCGGTCCAAATCGACTCGTGTGCCGCTCTGAATCCCGCTGACATCGATTTTCGAGAGCTTGCCATAATTGGGAAACTTGGCGATGCGATAGTAGATGGAGCCGTCGCTTTGGTAGGTGAAAGATTTTTCTCTTAGGCGCTCGATCAGTTGGACCATGCCATCGATATTTTCCGTGGCACGGATCCAGTGTTCCGGCGCTTCGATGCTGAGACTTTTGCAATCCTGGAAAAAGGCGAGCACAAATTTTTCGGTGTAATCGCGGAGCGAGACGCCGGCAGCCGCGGCGTTGGCAATGATTCTGTCGTCCACGTCGGTCAAGTTCATGACATGGAGCATTTTGAAACCGCGGAGTTTCAAGAAGCGGCGAAGAATGTCCTGAAAGACGAAGGTGCGGAAATTGCCGATGTGCGCGTAGTCGTAGACCGTGGGTCCGCAGGAGTACATGCGAACTTCGCCCGCTTTTTGCGGTTTGAAGGGTTCGGTCTTGCCGGTCAACGTATTGCGCAGCTGAATTTCCGCCATAGGCTCCCAAACAGGGTTTGTCGCCACCCGAATAAACGCTAGATTGTAGCCGAGCAGTTCCAAGGGGAGCAAACGGTGGGGGTAATGCGACAGGTGCTCCGGCACGTGACACGGCGTGCACCCGTAGGAATACGCGTGGGGCATGCGCCCGTTCGCGAACCCGGAGGGTATGCATCCCCTTATACAGTCGGCAGGCGTAGGTCGGCGGGAGTGAGGAGGCGGAGTGCCCAGATTGGGAACAGAACGCCCAAGCCTCCTACCATACGCCCCGGACCTCCTCAAGAAAAAACAACAGCGTATGGCAGAGTATACGGGCGCCTAACATCAGGGTTGAGGCCGCGGCCTCTTAAAATAAATAGGCTGGCAGGAGAGGTTAGCAGCGCCGGGCGAGGCGAGGTTGGGCTCGCGGGGTTACTTGGAGGCGGGCGGAGGGGACTGGCCCAGATCAGATTTGCCAGGCGGGGTGCCGGCCCAATTGACGTCCCAGGCGCCATCGACGGTGATAAAGAAAACCGCTCCCTCTGAAGTCCATGCCTGATGCTGCATCTTAGCGGGGATGTAGTTGAAGCCGCCGGGGCTAAGCTGTTCGCGCTTTCCGTCGTGCTCGAAGACGGTGGTCCCGTGAATCATGGTGTGGGTTTCGTTGGCGCTGTGCCAGTGGATGGGAATGTGCATTTTTTTGGGAGTGCGGATCAGGAGTTGCGTGGCGTTGGTTTTGGGATCGACGCGGAGAATCGAAATCTGCGGCGAAGCGGTCCCCAGCTCCGGAACGATCGTCTGCCATTTCAAGTCTTCGTATGGGGCGCTCATGGCCTGGGCGCCGCCGGTGGGAGGAGTGCCGCCCGTGTTGTTCTGCGCCGCGCGAAGCACCGCGACCAACAGGAAAAGGATTACGACACCGCAAACTTTGATTCCCTGTCGTGTATTTGTATTCATTGGGATTTCCTTTGGACATCGGAATTGACAGCAGTATGTAGGAGTTTCCTCAGGGGCTAAAGCCCATTTTGTGCGTGCTTGGTTTTATGCCGGAGGTAAAGCTCCAACCCCTAATTCCATCCGCACCTGTACATGTAATGTAAGGGATGCCGACCACGCAGCGGAAGGAATGGGCGGAGGAAAATGCGAGAGGGCTTTGTTCAGGGGCTAGAGCCCACGTGAACCAGCGCCATAACGCAGGGGCTAAGCCCCTGCCTCCTAAGGAAAAACCGGAGGCAGATGTCGGAGATACTGAGACTTGCAGCACGACGTGTCGTGCCCCTACGCGGAAAGAGTACAGGGAAATTGTGGCTGCTAATAAATGCGCCACAAGGAGTTGCGCGGCGCTTTACATGGTGAGCGCTTCGTGCTAATTTTTTATTCCGTACCCGCCATCCGTGCGCCAGGCGGCTAGGGCCTCCTAATCGAGAACCTGCCAATCGTTTTTCGCGGCGACCTTACGACGGTCGAATTGTCGCAGAAAAAACCTTCCTCCCAGGGAATACAAACGCGTCTCCCTTTGCGTGGACGGCCGCGCGCATCTTACGTGCTTAGGGAGGTAATGATGGGCGGCGAAAGGCTTAGCGTTATCCAAGTAGTCCACGGGGCCTAACTGGTACCCAAGGCGAAGAACGAGACCAAAAGAGGAAACCTTGCTTAAGCTGCGAAAAGTGGAAATCGTGGGGTTTAAGTCCTTTTGCGAGCGCACGGTGGTGACGTTCAGCGGCGCCGGGACGACGTGCATCGTGGGGCCCAACGGGTGCGGCAAATCGAATGTGGTGGACGCCATCTCCTGGGTGCTGGGGGAACAAAGCCATAAGTCGCTGCGCGCGGAGCGCATGGCGGACTGCATCTTTAATGGCACGGTGAAGCGGCCTCCGCTAGGACTGGCGGAAGTGACCATCACGATGGAAGATCCGGAACTGGCGGAAGCGGCAAGGTTTGTTTTGGAGAACGCCCAGAATGTTGCAGGTAATGAAACGGCGGAGCAAGCAGCGGGGACGGACGAAGGGGTTGGCGGAGCCAAAGCGGCAGATGCGATACAGGCGCCACAGGCACCAGAGGGGAGCGAGATTCTCTCGCTGGACGCGGCGGCCGAAATTGCGGACGGCAACGCGACCTTTGCGGTAGCGGAGGGCGGCCAACCGGAGAGCCGGTTCAAGCGGAGGAAGAAGCAACACGACGCGCCAGTGCTGGTGACGAAACCGGGCGAAGTTGTGATTAGCCGGAGGCTATACCGCTCCGGGCAGAGCGAATATCTGATCAATGGGCGCGTCGGGCGCCTGCGCGACATTCAGGAAATGTTCATGGGCGTCGGGCTGGGACCGGACTCCTACGCGATCATCGAGCAGGGGCGCATCGGGCTGATTCTTTCCACCAAGCCGATGGAACGCCGAGCGATTATCGAAGAAGCGGCGGGCGTGACCAAGTTCAAGACGAAAAAGCGGCTGGCGGAAGCGAAGCTGGAATCTTCGAAGACGAATCTTTCGAGAGTGAACGACATCGTAGTGGAAGTGGAGAAGCAGCTTGGTTCGCTGAAGCGGCAAGCGGCGAAGGCGCGACGCTATTCCGAGATCCGCGACCAAATGCGCGGAATCGTGCGGCAAATGTTGGCGGGGAAAGCGCGCGAACTGGACTCGGAAGCCGACCGGATCGCGACGCGTCTTGCGGAGATGACGGCGTCCGAAACGCAGTACGCCAGCTCGATTCAGCAGCAGGAAGGCGATCACGATCGCCTGAACCAGCGCGTCTACGAGCTGGATACCGAGATTCGGCAGAACCAAAACGTGCTGAATTTAACGGCGCTGGAGGTGGATCGCAGCGAGAATCGCATCTCGTTCAATCGCCAGCGCACGGAAGAATTGGTGGGGCGGCACGGTCAACTGTCCGACGAAACGAAGCAGGCGGCGGCGCAAGTGGGCGAATGCGAAGCGCGAAGCGCTTCGCAGACCGCGGCGGTGACTACGCTGCGCGGAGAAGCGGGCGAGCTAACTGCGCGCATGGAGGATTTGGCGGCGCGCGCACAATCGCGCAGCGCGCAGATCGCTGAATCCGAATTGCGTATCGAAAGCTTGCGGCGCACAGCGTCGGAAGTGGGCGAAAGCTTGCTGCAGCTACACGGAGAACAAAAACAAGCGGAGGAAGCGCTGGTCCACCAGGGAGAAGCGTTTCACAAACTGCAATCGACGGAGCACGAGCTGCTGGAATCGTCGATAAAAGTGCGCGATGACGCGGAGCGCGCAGCGTATGAGTTTCAATCGGCCAGCAATCAGCTTAATGCACTGAAGGATTCGGTGGACCAACTGCGGGCCAGGATTGCCGACTTGCAAGCGCAGCGGGAAACCACGGCAAAACGGGCGGATGAGATGCGCGACGCGCTTTCGGCAACTCGCGCGCGACATTTGACGCTGACGCAAATTCTGAACGACCGCTCGTATACGACGGATGCGGTGCAGAAACTTTTTGCCGCGAACGAACGCAGCGGCGAGCAGGCGTTTCGTGCGGTGGGTGTGCTGGCCGATTATGCGGAGGTAGAAGAACACCACGAAGCAGCCATCGAACAGTATCTGCGCGACGAGCTGGAATACGTGGTGGTGGAAACGTTCGATCATGCGCGCGCAGGTGTTTCGATGCTGCGCGACGAGGTGGGCGGACGCGCGACATTCTTCGTGGACTCGTTGCGCAATTTGCGGCTGAGCGAATATGAGCCGATCGTCAACTTCCGGGTTGAAGATGGCGTGATTTCGCGACTCGATCAACTGGTGGAATTCCGCGACCCGCTGGGCGACGCCGCGAAGCAATTTCTTCCGCGCTTGCGGTCCGCGTATCTGGCGGAAAGCTCGACGGCGGCCGAAAGATTGGCGCGGGATAACCCGAAATATGCCTTTGTGACGCCGGACGGCACTTGTTATCAGGGGCGCATGGTCACCGGAGGCCGCGCAGATGAAGCGGGTCCGCTGGGAATGAAGCGCGAACTGCGCGCGCTGGATGGCGAATTGCGGCAGATGGAACAGGCCATGAGCGAAAAACAGGCCGTACAGGAAGCGCTCGTTGCCGACTTGCGCGCGACGGAACAATCGCTGGAAGAAATTGACGCGCAACATCGCGAGGCGGAACGCCAGGTGCTCTCCTCCACACACCGTCACCAGCAGATGCAGGGCGAGCTTGCGCGGCTGGGGCTCGAGTTAGCGAGTTGCCAAGGCGAACTTGCGCGTGTGCGCGAAGAATTGCAGGGCGCGCTTCTTCGCGCGGAACGTGCGAGGAATCAACACGCTGACGCAGCAACGAGACGCGCCGACGCCGAAGCGGAAACTCTGCGGCTCGCCGCAGAGTTGGGAGAGCTGCGCGGATCGATCCATTTTGAACAAAATGAACTGGCGGCTACGCGCGCGGAGCTTGCCGCGATGAACGAACGCGTGTCTGCAGCCGAAGCCATTGCCGCGCGGCTCACGGAAGAGCGCGCGGAACTTCAGCGGCGCGAAACGGCGCTTTACCAACAGATGGTTGCCGTCAACGACGAAGCTGCTTCGCTGGCAAGGCAAAGCGAAGAGCTAACCGTGCAGCTGGAGGGCTTGCGCGCGGAAAAGGTGCGCCTCGAAGGGCGTCAGCGCGAGATGGAACAGGAGTGGGAGGCGGGGCGCACTCGCGTCACGCAAATGGAAGACCAACTTCGTACCGGGCGGCAATCGCTGCAGGAACTGCGCGAACAGCGCAGCCACGCGGAAGTGGAGCGCGCGCGCAATGATTCCGACCGGCAGCATTTGCGGGAGACGTGCATGACCGAAGTTAACGCGCAGCCGGAGGACCTGATCGCGACGGAAACGGCGTTTATGTCCGGGGAAGAATTGGCGGCGGCGGAAACAAATTACCGGGAAATGAAGGAGCGCATCGAGTCCATGGGGGCCGTAAACATGATGGCGCTGGAAGAATTCAATGCGTGCGATCAGCGCTTCACGTTCCTGACGCGCGAGCGAGATGACTTGCTGCAATCGATCGCCGACACGCAACAGGCCATCGCGGAATTGGACCTGGCGACGAAAGAAAAGTTTGAACTGGCTTTCCACGCGATCAATAAAAATTTTTCAGAAGCTTTCCACACAATTTTCGGCGGCGGCATGGCGGAGATGCGCTTGACGGAGCCGGATAGCTCCGGCGACGCGGGCATCGACGTGGTGGCTTCGCCTCCGGGTAAGCGACTGCAAAATATTTTACTGCTGTCAGGCGGCGAGAAAGCGATGACGGCACTCGCGCTGCTGATTGCCATTTTCCGGTACCAGCCGAGTCCCTTCTGCATCCTGGACGAAGTGGATGCGCCGCTAGATGAAGCCAACGTGGGACGCTTCACGCGGCTCATCGGCGACATGAGCGGACAGACTCAGTTCATCATCGTTACGCACAACCGCAAGACGATGGAGATGGGCAGCGTGCTGTATGGCGTGACGATGCAGGAGCCTGGCGTATCAAAATTGGTAAGCGTTCGCTGGGAAGGCGATTCGACGAAGAAGATTAACGAGCATGCTGCGGCGGCCTCGGCGGCGTGAGGTGGCGTAAGGCGAGGTTGAAGTTTCCGATGGCGGACTGAAGTCCGCCGCTACATTTACCCCACATTTCCCATTCACACTGCGCGATCTCGTTGCGCGTGATGTTGCGCCATCACATAGCTCCGTCACCTCAAGACAGTACGGACGCAGTAGAAAACTTTTCCACCGGTGTACGTTTGACTTCCCCCCACGCTGCGCTAGAATGTTTTTCACTTCGTCGGGGGATAAGTCCAGTGCCGGTCAGTCCCGCAACCCAAGTTATTCGAGAAACGCATTTCGCGGGCCTCACCCCAGCAGTTCGCGGCAAAGTCCGCGACATTTACGAGGCCGGCGATAAGCTGCTGATCGTCGCGACTGACCGTCTCTCCGCCTTCGACGTCATATTAGCAACGCCCATTCCGGATAAAGGACGCGTGCTCACGCAGCTTTCTCTCTTTTGGTTTAATTTGCTAGGTGAGATCGTTCCGAACCACGTGCTGGAAGCCACGAAGTTTCCCGCACCGTTCGACGCGTACCAAGCAGAACTGGAGGGCCGCTCGATGCTGGTGCGCAAAACCCAGCCGCTTCCGATCGAATGCGTAGTCCGCGGGTATGTCTCCGGTTCGGGGTGGAAGGATTATCAAGCCTCGGGCAAAATCTGCGGAATCGCTCTGCCCGCGGGCTTGCAAGAGTCGGAGCGCTTGCCACAGCCTATTTTTACACCTGCAACGAAAGCCGCTACAGGCCACGACGAGAACATTTCCTTCGACCAAGCCGCTGCGCTCATCGGCAAGGACTTGGCGGAGCGCGTACGCGCTGTGAGCTTGGAGATTTATAGGCGTGCCGCCGCCTATGCCGAACCGCGCGGCGTACTTTTGGCCGACACCAAATTTGAATTCGGTTTAGTCAACAATCAGCTCATGTGGATCGACGAAGCCCTCACGCCTGATTCCTCCCGCTTCTGGCCCGCCGCGGAATATAAGCCCGGCGGTCCACAGCCTTCTTTCGACAAACAGTTCGTGCGCGATTACTTGGAACGAATCCGTTGGCCCAAGACGCCGCCGGGCCCTGAACTACCGCCCGAGGTTGTCGCTTCGACTCGCGCGAAATACCGGGAAGCGTTTCGCATGCTGACCGGGCACGAACTGAACTAGCAAAGGGCCCCGACTGAAAATTGTTTGCGGAGCGTGTCATCGTGAAAGATCAATTGGAAGGGCTTGTTATCCAAATGGTAGAGCGTGGCATCCTATTCGATGAAGCGGTCAGCGAATTTGAAAAAAAATTCATCAAACGTGTACTGGAACGGACGAACGGCAATCAGTTGCGCGCCGCGAAGGTGCTGGGCATCCACCGCAACACGCTGAGCCGAAAAATCGGTGAGTATAAGCTGGATCACAACGGTAACCGCCGCGTGCGGTAGCGTAATAGTGGTAAGCAGCGAATCTGCAGTTTCCATTACTCCAGATTAGGGTTTGCACCGCGTTTTAGCGGGCGCAGCGAGAAGTTATCGTCAAGTTATTCGCTAGGAAATAATTATGGTGTGGGCTTCTTGACTGGCGGCCGCCGCACCGGTCTCTTGGCAGGGGCCTTCTTGGCCGGTCCTTTTTCTTTCGGCAAGTCTTCTTCCTTCACTTTAGCCTTATCCCAATGAAGCATGAAGTTCGGATCAGGGTCATAACCGACCAGCGTGCCCGTGAAGTGAATCGCGCTGTTCTTTTCCGCGCGGGCCGCTTCTGGCTGTCCGACGACCTTGACGTCCATGTTTGGAGTAGTGGCAGCTTCAAACTCTGCTTCGCTGGTTACAAAGGCAATCTTGAGCTGAACAGAGTCTGCTCCCGGAACGACCTCGATCACTTTGCCCGGTACTTCTGGAAATTCCAGACCGCAAGCCGCAAGCCACGTGACTTTAGCCTTATCGCCGCCGGCCTTGAGATCGGTGATTACCGAAGCGATGGTCATGTCTTTGCGCGCAGCTGCCAGATCATCGGCGCTGGGAAGTTTGTAACTCGCGGGACGTTCCGGAGAACTGCTTGCCAGTTGCAGAAGTTCGTTCAGCTCCGCATCGGTAAGCGAGTCGCATGCCGCTTGCTGATAATTTTGCATGAGTTTCCTGAGGTAATCCTTGACCTTGCTGGATTGCGCCTGGGTGGCGCCCTTGGCCGTGACGGCGCGCGCGATGGCCCAGAAGGCGTCCATTTGCTGCGGCGGGGTCATGGCCATGTAGGCGAGGCCCAGGCGGTAACTGGTAATCGCGTCATCCGGATTCAGAGCAAGAACGGCCTTATAAAATTCGATGGCCGCGGGGTAATCCTTGCGGATCATGGCGGCCTGCGCCGCGGTGCCGTTGAAGTACACCTGGATCTGCTTCTTCTGGGTGGCGAAGGCCTCGTCGGTCATGTTTTCAGGCTTTTTCAATTCATCGAGGACTTTCAAGCCGGCAACCGTGGCGTCCTGCGCGGATTTTGCCAGGGAGGTATCGACGGCGGCGGTTTTAGCTAGGGCGGGATCAACGAGCATCGCGTTATAGGCAAATGCTCTGGCATAAAGAGCCTGATAACGGGCGCCGGCATCCACTTTGTCGCCTAACGCCAAAAGCTTATCGGCGTATTCGATGACCTTCGGATAATTCTTAAGCTGGCTGTAGGCTTGGTAGTAGAGGGGATAAACGTAAATGAGCAAAGCGGAATTCGGATATTTGGAGACAAAATCATCGAGCTCTTTAATTTGTTGCGCGGGGTTCTTGTTAGCCGCCGCAGCCTGATAAGCGTTGTATTCCGCCATCGTGTACTGCGGCTTGGCACCCGCCGCTTCTTGCCCGGTGGCTGGAGGCTGGGCTTGCGCATTCGCGCTTGGAGCTCCTAAATTTAAGGACAGCGCCACGATCAGCGCTAGGCCCGCTATTGTTCGTGTTGCGTTCATTCCATTTCTCCTCGCTCAAACTCCGAGCCTGAGTATCTGATTCCGGTGCACCCCGGAAGCATCTGCCGGGAAACGATCTGTAGATCGGAAACCTTGGGATTATAGGAAAGCTGCCGAGCGTCTGCAAGATGCAAGTCTGCAGAAAACCATGTACCCAGCGAATTCTTATACATCAACTCTGTGAGCTACTTTGCCGTATTCCCTTCCATCAGGACAGAACTCGTGCGGGGACCTCATTGACCTCCCGATGTTAAGATGAGTTTCGCACACAAAGCGTGGCCTACACGAGGAAGAATTCTTATGGCGCAGATAAACGGATCAAATGAAGGAGTTACCAGCACTTCCGACCAGCGAAAGTCTATTGCCCTGGTAACCGGGGGCAGCCGGGGCATCGGCCGCGCGATAGCGCTACGGCTCGTGGCTCTGGGCAGCGACGTTGCCATTTGTGGCCGCGACGCTAACGCGCTGGGACAAACTACGGCGGAGTTAGCAAAGTCCGGGCGCCGAGTTTTTTCTCAAATTGCCGACGTAACACGCGCCAACGAAGTGGCCGACCTGGTGACAAAGACGGTAGCGGCACTGGGGCCGATCTCTATCCTGGTGAACAACGCTGGCATTGGCCTGTTTGGCCCCGCCCATGAGAAAACGGAAGGTGATTGGGACCGCGTGCTAAACACCAATCTGAAGAGCGTTTTCTTGGTGTCGCGGGAAGTGGTTCCGTCGATGATCCGCCGAGGAGCGGGTGACATTATAAATATAAGCTCGCTGGCGGGGCGAAACGCATTCGCGGGCGGAGGCTTGTACTGCGCTTCAAAGTGGGGGCTGCAAGGGCTGTCCGGCTGTATGGCGGAGGATCTTCGCGACCACGGTATCCGCGTCAGCGTAGTTTGCCCGGGGAGCGTGGCTACCGAGTTCTCGGGCCGCGGGCCGAAAGAAAGCAGCAAGGTTTTAGCTCCCGAAGACGTGGCACACGCCGTGGCCATGATTGTTACGCAAGGCCCGCGAAGTTTCGTAAGCGAAGTGCAGCTGCGGCCGCTGCGCAAAACGTAGGATTCCACCGTCAAACAGGTTTGGGTGGTGCGGAGCGAGGCAATTTTACCTCTTGACAACTATCGTTATAACGACTATAGTCTAGTGGTGAGTAAGAGTTTCCCAACTTCACGCCATTCCCTTCCCGTCGAGGACCGCACCTTCGTTCGGTTGCTGAAGACCGCCGATACCCTATCCTTGGAGGTCGAGCAGTTCCTTAAGGCCAGCGGGCTTACCGCCGCTCAATACAACGTTTTACGCATTCTGCGAGGCGCGGAGCCCGAAGGTCTGGCCTGCGGCGGCATTGGCGAGCGCATGGTTTCCCACGATCCAGACATAACGCGCTTACTGGACCGCATGGAGAAACGCGGCTTGATCACGCGGCAAAGGCAGACGGACGACCGGCGCGTGGTTAAGACGCGCATCACTCGGCAAGGCCTGGACCTGCTTAGAAGTTTGGATCAACCCGTCCACCAACTTCATAAACGTCAATTCAGCCGGTTATCGCCTGCGAGGCTAAAAATTCTTACCAGCCTGCTGGACCAGTTGGGCACTGGAAAGCGTGCATAGCGCGCTGGTTGCAAATTTCGGACCTACATAAAGAGTAAAGAGGGAAAACAATCATGGGAATAAGCTCTTCACGAATTGGTTTTTCGGTCGCTCTGGCTGCGGTTCTGTCGCTGCCCGCTAGCGCAGGCACTTCCATCTGGAAGATTGATCCGCAGCACAGTTCGGCGCAGTTTTCCGTCAAGCATCTAGCCATCTCCACGGTGCGAGGGGGCTTCAGCAAAGTTAACGGCACCGTACAATTGGACGATCAGGACATCACGAAGTCTTCGGTGGACGTCACCATAGACGCGACGACCATAGATACGCGCGAGCCAGACCGCGACAAGGACCTGCGCAGCGACAAGTTTCTTGACGTCGAGCACTTCCCGACCATCACTCTCAAACCGACAAAAGTGGAGCAAGCCGTTCCCGGAAAGCTGAAGGTTTCTGGCAATCTCACCATCCGTGGCGTCACTCAGCCAGTGGTTCTGGATGTCGATGGGCCGACCGCTCCCATGACTGATCCATGGGGGAATCAGCGCGCCGCGATTACCGCCACCACTAAGATTAACCGCCAGGATTTCGGCGTGAAGTGGAACGCCACCCTGGACAACGGTGGAGTTGTGGTGAGCGATGAAGTGGCGATCACGATCGACGTCGAAATCGTCAAGCAGGCGAAGTAACGCCTAGCCAGACCATGATTTCATCGCCGTACAAGTGAGATCAGCGATTCCTCCAGGGCGGAAAGAGTAATGCCGATAAATGGACGGTTACGTACCGTCCGCACCCTTTGCTTCATCTAATCGCGAAACTGAGGGACAACCATGCAAAAGCCAGCGCCAGCCGATTTTCCAATCAACGATCTGATCCGCAATCGTTGGAGCCCGCGCGCCTTTGCCGATAAGGGCGTCCCGCCCGACGTGCTTAAGAGTCTTTTCGAAGCTGCGCGCTGGGCGCCATCCAGCTACAATGAACAACCTTGGGCCTATCTGGTGGCAACAAAGGATGACCCAGAAAATTTCGCCAAGCTGCTCGGCGTCCTAGTGGAATTCAATCAAGCCTGGGCAACGCACGCGCCAGTTCTCGCGATGGCCGTCGCGGAGCTGGCTTTTGCCAAAAACAATACTCCCAACCGCAACGCGCAATATGACGTCGGCGCCGCAACCGCGCTACTGACCATTGAGGCTACCTCTCGCGGTCTGGGCGTTCATCAAATGGCCGGCTTCGACGCGGACAAGGCGCGCGCGGTTTTCACCATACCTATCGGATGGGACGCGCTTGCCGCCATGGCCATTGGTTATCCCGGCGATCCCGCTACTTTGCCGCAAGGCCTGCGCGAACGAGAGTTAGCGCCGCGAACTCGCAAGCCGATACGCGAATTTGTTATGACCGGTCGGTGGGGACATACTGCTTCTTTCCTTTCGTAGCAACGCATGGAGGATGCGTCTCGCGGCATGCATAGCACGCTAGAGTTCCTGGTTCATCACGGATATGCGCTCCTGGTGGCGTGGGTGTTCCTGGAGCAGGTGGGGCTGCCGATCCCAGCTGTTCCTCTGCTACTAGCCGGAGGCGCTTTGGCAGGCACCGGGCGCATGAACTTTTTTGCCGCGCTGTTCGTCTCCATCGCGGCCGCAGTCGCCGCGGACTCGCTTTGGTATCAACTGGGCCGCGTTAGAGGCATCAAGGTGTTGCATCTTCTTTGCAAAATTTCGCTGGAGCCAGACTCCTGCGTGCGCCGCACGGAAGGGCTCTTCTCAAAACAAGGGGCGCAGTCTTTGCTGGTGGCAAAATTTGTTCCGGGCCTTGGTACGGTGGCTCCCCCACTCGCGGGCATTTTTCACATGCGTGCTCCGCGCTTTTTTCTTTTCGATACGGCAGGTGCGTTTCTATGGGCCGGGACGTTTCTGGGACTCGGCTATCTGTTTACAGACCAGATTGAGCACATCGCCCAGCGCTTAGCTTCTCTCGGCGGATGGTTACTGGTACTTGTACTCGGCGCGCTGGCTTCCTACATTGTGTACAAATTTATTTCCCGCCAGCGTTTCATTCGCGAACTGCGCATCTCCCGTTTGACGGTAGACGAATTAAAACAGAAGATCGACGCCGGTGAGGATGTGGTTATCGTGGACCTTCGCCATTCGCTGGATTTTGAAGCGGACCCTGAAACTATCCCCGGCGCCTTTCGAATGGACGCCAAGGAGCTGCAGGAGAAAAACGACCGGTTGCCTCGCGATCGCGAAGTAATTCTCTATTGCACTTGACCAAACGAGGCCACGAGCGCCCGTGTGGCGCTGCTTCTTAGAAAGCAGGGCATCAAACGCATCCGCCCGCTACAAGGTGGGCTTGAAGCTTGGCGGGAACGCGGCTATCCGCTTAAAACGGGGGCACTCTAGTTCATTTTTCGGCCCCTGATTTTTGCGATTAAAACTTTTGGAGAGCTTCATGAGCATCAAAGTGAACGTCATCTTCTACAGCATGTACGGCCACGTATATCGCATGGCCGAAGCGGTTGCGGCAGGCGCAAAGGAAGTTCCCGGTGCGCAGGTATCCATGTTTCAGGTGGCCGAGCTGGTGCCGGACGCGGTTTTGGAAAAATACGGTGCGAAGGCTGCGCGTGCCACTTTCGCGAAAGTTCCGGTGGCCACAACGGATAATCTGAGCGAAGCGCACGCCGTTATTTTCGGGACTCCGACGCGCTTCGGAAATATGGCGGCGCAGATGCGCAACTTCCTGGATCAGACGGGCCCGCTGTGGCTTAAAGGCTCGCTCATCGGCAAAGTTGGGAGCGCCTTCGCATCGACGGCGTCACAACACGGCGGTCAGGAAACAACACTTACCAGCTTTCACACAACGCTGCTGCATCACGGCATGATCATCGTCGGCGTTCCGTATAGCGAGTCGGGACTAACGAACATGGCTGACATCAGCGGCGGAACACCCTATGGCGCCACGACGCTCGCCGGTCCCGATGGGTCGCGCCAGCCCAGCGAAAATGAGCTGAAGATCGCGCGATTCCAGGGGCGTCACGTGGCGGAGATTACAGGCAAACTTTTCCGTTGAGCTACAAAGAGGTTTTTGCGGGAAACGGCGCGCCAGCCGGCGCAGCGAGGAATATGGGTGGCGTCGCTGTCGCACGTCGCAACCTCTCACTAAAGGCGTCGGCGAAATCTAGAGTCGCGGCAAAACAATTCCGCTCTGCGACTGATATTTTCCCTTCTTATCCTTATAGCTGACTTCGCAGTCTTCGTCCGACTCGAAGAAGATGACCTGGCATAACCCTTCATTGGCATAGATTTTTGCGGGGAGCGGCGTGGTATTGCTGATTTCCAGCGTAACGAAGCCTTCCCATTCGGGCTCGAAGGGCGTCACATTCACGATGATCCCGCACCGCGCATAAGTCGACTTCCCGACGCAGATCGTCAAAACATTCCTGGGGATTCGAAAATATTCGATCGAACGCGCCAGCGCGAACGAATTTGGCGGAATCAAGCAAACGTCACCCTTGTAATCCACGAGCGAACGCGAATCGAATTTCTTGGGATCCACGATGGTCGAATTAACGTTGGTGAAAATACGGAACTCATCCGCTACGCGAATGTCATAGCCGTAAGACGATACACCGTAGCTGATCACGCCTTCCCGCATCTGACGATCCGTGAATGGCTCGATCATCTTGTGCTCCAGCGACATGCGCCGGATCCAGCGGTCTGCCTTAACGGCCATCCATTCCTCCTAAGTCATGCATGAAAGTTTTTGAAGCTGCGCCGCAGAAGATAAGCAGTGTAAATTACATGAGATGCCTTGACAACCTCGGGTACACCTTCTAGCATCTGCCAACGGAAGCGGGAGGCTCGTTTGATTAAGCTCGACATCGTAAACGCTGTGGTGACGACGACAAACATCAGCCGCACAAAGGCTGAACAGGCGGTAGAGACCGTCTTTGAATCCCTGAAGAATGCGCTGGGCCGCGGGCAACGTATTGAGCTGCGCCGCTTTGGGGTTTTCAGCGTAAAGCCCCGCAAGACCGGGATTGGCCGCAATCCGCGCACGGGCGAGGAAGTGAGTATTCCCCCTGGCAAAGCGGTGCGCTTCAAGCCTGGAAAAGAGCTGCAAGGTCTCGAAGATACGAAATCCGCGGAGTAACGCCTACCTAGCCATCTCCCGGCGATTACTTATGTGCTGTGAGCGTTGCAGTAGCGCAAACTCTGGCGACTGTGCTGTACTCTGGAGTGTTGCGAACTTCGTGGATGCCGAAAACTTTTTGTGACTTCCCGACTCCTGGAACAAACCGCTCAGCCGTCACGCGACGCTGGCCATTGGTCCTCTGGTCCTTTTGACAGATCCTATTACGTCGGTATTCCGCAGCGTCCCGCGATGAAGACGCTGGTCCTTGCCGGGGTGCTGTTTCTGCTGACACTGTGCACGTGCCTCGTCGCGGGAACGCAATTCGCTCTCGCTTTCGCGCATAACCAGTCCATCTCGATTGACGAGTTCGTGCAAGCTTTCAAGCTTCTTTACCATCAACCGGCGGCACTGTTGAGCGGACTTCCTTTTGCCGTGACGCTTCTAACGATCCTACTGGCTCACGAGCTTGGCCACTTTTTCGCCTGTCGCCGTCATCACATTCGCTCGAGTTACCCGTTCTTTATTCCGGCGCCGACACTGATCGGCACGTTTGGCGCGTTCATCCTCATACGCTCTCCCATTCGCACAACGCGCGCGTTGTTTGACGTAGGCGCGTCAGGTCCGTTCGTGGGTTTTGTCGTGGCCCTGCCGGCACTGGTGTACGGCGTGGTCCACGCAAACCACATTTCAGGCCTAGCTGACCCGTCCAATTCCGATGTCGTCTTTGGTATTCCCTTGATGTTGCAATTTCTCTCTGCCGCTATCCATCCGGGCGTTAACGTTAGCGATCTCCTTCTGCATCCTGTCGGCCGCGCCGCATGGGTGGGACTCTTCGCTACGTCGCTCAATCTTCTTCCCGCAGGCCAACTCGATGGCGGACACATCTTGCGTGCTCTTAGCCCGCGCAGCCATCGTATTGTTTCGACCATTCTTCCGGCATTTCTGCTGCTTCTAGGAGTTTTCCGGCATTGGAACGGGTGGTTCGTGTGGGCCGCGATTTTATTTGGCCTCAGCTTCCTACGTATTCCACGAATTTATTATCCCGTTCCGCTGGATCTCGGGCGGCGTATCGGCGCTGTTCTGGCGCTCATCGTATTTCTTCTGTGCTTCATGCCCGCGCCGATTGTTAATTTATAATCTTTCGATACGAATGGTTACTCCGGTTATGATCCATGGGCTTGGGTCGTGCGCGGCGCTCCGCGCAGATGCACATGCCGCCACTCATTCGAACACTGCGTCAGCCCGACCTGCTCTATCTCTTTATAGGATCAGTTATTGGTTCCGGTATTTTCCTCACGCCAGGACTAATTCTGCGTCAACTGGACGGCTCGGTGGGCATGTCGTTGCTCGTGTGGCTGGCTGGTGGCGTTCTAACACTGCTCGGCGCTCTTACCTACGCGGAGCTCGCCGCAGATAATCCGGAAGCCGGTGGCCTCTATTGCTACATCCGAGATGGTTTTGGGCGCATCCCCGCATTTCTTTACGGATGGTGCCTTTTTTTGGTTATCGCTAGCGGGGCGATCGCCGCGCTGGCCCATGCTTTCACCCGCTATTTGGCGGAGGTTGTACCAGTATCGGCGATCGCGGTCAAGGTCCTCCCTTTCCTGATAATCGGTGTGGTTACCGCCGTAAATGTTTGGGGAACGCGCAAGAGCTCTAACCTACAGAACTGGACAACATTTATCAAAATCGGGCTTGTGGTACTGCTGAGCGCTGTACTGCTTTCTCTGGGACACCACGCTTCCGATCTGCCTGTTTCCTTGAGTTCCACGCAACGGGGATTCTCGCTCTTCTCTAATTTTGGGCTCGCTATGATTACCGTTTTGTGGGCTTATGAAGGCTGGCAATTCGGGACGTATTCGGCTGGCGAAGTTCTCGAGCCCCAGAAAGCTTTCCCGCGTGCGTTCCTCGCAGGCTCGCTTGCGCTGACCGGACTGTATATCATCGCGGTGGTCGCTTATCTCGTCGCATTGGGTCCCGCTGCTGCCACCGCGAGCGACGCCATCGCCGCTACCGCGCTGACCGTTGTTCTCGGTCCATGGGCGGGCAAGATCGTCGCGTTGACCGTCTTGATTTCCACCTTCAGCGCCAGCAATAGCATCATGCTCACGGCGCCTCGCGTCTTCTATGCGATGGCCAAAGACAACCTGTTCTTCAAAAAACTTGCGGAGGTCCATCCGCGCTTTCGGACGCCCGCCGCAGCTATTGTTGCGCTGGGCGTTTGGTCGGTCATACTCGCAGGTGCCGGCAAATTCTCCGAGCTTATCGGAGGAGCAATCTTCATCGGCTGGATTTTTTATGGACTGGCGGCGGCCGCGATCTTCCCGCTACGCCGCAAGTCACGCGGCAGAACTCTTCCGTATCGTGTGCCCGGCTATCCGTGGACGCCATTACTTGTCGTTTTGGCCGCCGCGGTAATTGTTGGCAATGCCATTTACGTGGCCGTGTGGGACCCTTCGCAATTTAGAAACCTCGCCAGTGCGATCGTTATTCTACTGCTTGGCATTCCCGCCTACATTTTCTGGCGCAAACGCGCCGCCCCTTAACGCCTATTTGGCGCTTGGGCTCTAAAGTAAGTTCAACGGGTCCATATCCACCAGAACAGCGGTCTGGGGAATTTCGTTGGAGTCGCAGTACGCTAAAGCGCCGCTGAGCAGCTTCGTAAGGACGGTGCGCTTTGGCGACTTCAACAAAAATTGAAATCGATGCTCCTTCTTCAAACGAGCGAGTGGCGCTGCGGCTGGCCCTAGAATTCGCGCGCCTTTGCCGTCCTGCGGCGAAAAATATTCCGATAACCGCCTGGACCAGCGAATCGCATTCTCTAGCCGCACGTCCCGCACGATCACATTGGCCAGTGACGTAAACGGCGGATAGGCCATCATTCGTCGAAATTGCAATTCGCGTTCAAAAAATGCGGCGTAATCTTGCTTCACGGCATCCTGAATGGCGTAATGCTCCGGATAAAAAGTCTGAATCAGCACGCGCCCCGTCAATTCGCCCCGCCCAGCTCGCCCTGCGACTTGTGTCAGCAATTGAAAGGTGCGTTCCGCAGCGCGAAAGTCCGGCAAGGTGAGCGAGGCATCGGCGCTGACTACGCCTACTAGCGTCACCCTCTGGAAATCGTGCCCCTTAGCGAGCATTTGTGTGCCCACCAAAATATCCAGTGCGCCGTCGGCAAACGCCCCGAGCGTCTCTTGGTATTGTTGTTTGGTTCGCGCCGTGTCCCGGTCCAACCGCGCGATTCGCGCGCCCGGAAAATCTTTGCGTAGGCGCTCCTCCAGGTGTTCGGACCCTTCGCCAAAAAAATAAACGTATTGTGACTGGCATTTCGGACACTGCTTGGGCACTGGCTGAATCGAACCGCAGTAGTGGCACTCCAGCCGATTTCGGTGCTTGTGGTACGTCATGGAAATGCTGCAGTTCTCGCACTGCACGGAAGCGCCGCAGCTCCTGCACAGCACTGACCAGGAATAGCCGCGCCGATTTATGAGCACCAGCGCTTGCGTTCCTCTGTCCAGGCATTCTTGCAGGCCATCCTGCAGGGCGGTTGAAATTGGACTCGTGCGGTGAGTTTTTTGAAAGTCATCGCGCAAATCCACAATCTCTACGCTGGCCAGTTCGCGATTCTCGACGCGCGAAGGCAACGTCACTAATTCATACTTTCCGTTGCGTGCGTGATGATAAGTTTCCAGCGAAGGCGTGGCCGAAGCTAAGAGGGCACTGGCGCCTTCCATTTTGGCGCGCACAATGGCTACATCGCGGCCGTGATATCGCGGGTTTTCTTCCTGCTTGTAACTGTTCTCTTGCTCTTCATCCACGATGATCAGCCCGACATTTTCCAGCGGGGCAAACACCGCCGAACGCGTCCCGACCACCACCCGTGCTTCGCCGTTGCGCACACGCCACCATTCACGAGCGCGCTCCACATCGCTGAGTGCCGAGTGCAGCACGGCCACGCCTTCAAATCGCGCACCAAACCAGGCGCGGCACTGGCGGCCAATCCATAAGGTCAGCGCAATCTCCGGCACCAGCACGATCGCGGTCTTACCACGCGCCAGCGTCTCCTGCACGGCACACAAATACACTTCCGTTTTGCCGCTCCCGGTAACTCCGTGCAGCAGCTGAACGCCAAATTCGCCGAGTTCAAATCGCGTGCGGATCTGCTGCAGTGCACGTTCTTGCTCGACGTTCAGTTCGTGCGTGGGCGGCGTATAGCCCACGTCGAATGGATCTTCCGCGCGATCGATAGGCTCCTCCCAGCTTGCAAGCAAGCCGTCGCGCTGCATTCGTTCGATAAATCCTCGGGACACTTGCGCTTGCTTCAACAACTGGCCCAAGGGAAGCGGTCCCCGCTGCGTTTCCAGCAAGGCTCGCACCTTTTCCACTTTCTCTAACGCTGGTTCTGATTTCCGCCCATTTTTTTCGGTCGCCCCTGTTTGCTGTTGGCTTTGCACGTCGGGCGGAAATCCTTTCCACGCAATGACGCGTTGCGTTTTTTGTTTCCTACCGGAGACGCTTTCTTGGATTTCGATCAGTCCTCGTTTGTGCAATTTCTGCAAGGCTTTGCTGTCGAGGCCTCGTTTGGCCGCAGCGCCGAAGGCCAGAATTGTTTTCTTCGATTTAAGCTTGGCTAGAAATTGCGCTTCCTCATTCGTAAATCCGTGCGATAACTCGCCTCCACCTAGACTCCCGATCGCGGCGCGGCCGGCTTCGGTGAGAGATACCTGCCGCTGCAACTTCAATTCCGTGGCCGGCGGAAGCATCGCGCGAAACACTTCGCCGATTGGAGCCAGGTAATACGCTGCGATCCAATGCGCCAATTCGATTATTTTGGGCGGCAGTGCCGGAGTAAAATCGAGCGATCTGATAATCGCGCGCACCGCGGTGCCTGGCGGTGCACTTTCCGCAAATTCCACCACCACGCCCACCATGGATTTCTTGCGAAAAGGCACAAGCACGCGGCTTCCGGGCTGCACGGAGCCGCGTAACACGTCCGGAACCGCATACGTGAAGAGCGTGCGCAGCGGCACCGCCAACGCCACATTGCAAAAGCTATCTTTCATATCGTCGAGTATGTAGTCGAGTAGTGTATCAGCAGCTTAAATCCCGCAGAGTAGCGGTAAGTTTTGCGATGATCGCATTCACCGGCTTGCGCACGTCCAGCTAATTGCTTTCACTTGCTGATAAGGAGTATTCCGACAAAGATCGTAACAATTCCTGCCCACTGCCAGCGTGCAACATGTTCTTTGAGAAAAATCGCAGCAAGCGCCACAGTCACCGCTCCGTAGAGCGAGCCGAGAACACTCACGATGGCAACTTGTTCCATCTGCATAGCGAGATTAGTACATACAAACGCGGAAGTATCCAGGATGCCCATTCCCAAAAGCATCCACCGCACCTTATTCTGGGGAAGCCGCATGGGCTGCTTCGCAAGCAAAATTACCGTGCCGGTAATGATGAAGCAGGTTAGGCGGATCATCCAGACAGTCTGCGCGGGGCCGACGCGCGGAACGATGCGCGTCCCCAACAGCCAGAAGAGGAATCCGAATCCCACTGCTGAGCAGATCGCCCAGCCGATTCCCTTCCCGCTGCGCTTCACGGCTTCCGCATCGTCCTGGTCCGCGGCTTTTTCTCCTCCTGCAACAAGCACCACGCCTAAGAGCGTGCACACGATGCCCGCGGCGCGCGGCACAGTTAACCTCTCGCCCGTCAGCAATGACAATGTTACTGTCAACGCGGGGTAACTCGCTGAAAGCGGCGCAACAAGCGCCATCTTTCCGATCTCAAACGATCGGTAAAGGGTCAGTGTGGAAAATGCATTGACACCGCCAGCCAACAGACCCCAAGCCCACGGCTGCCAGCCGGATCCATCCGCAAGATGTCCCCATTGGCCGAGCGATTGTAAGCCAATCGTCAACAGGATGAAACCAATCAATTGCATATAGAACATGGTTCGAAGGGTGCCAACACGGTGGGTAGCAAAACGCGCCAGAAAATCCGAGCCGCCCCAAGTCAGCGCCGTCAGGATACCGAGAAGAATTCCCATGGTTTTAGTATCGCGTTCCGCTGATTTTCGGCATATGCCGGGATTGTTTCGGCTGTATTTTTTGGTCGTGCCTACTGCTTGTGGATATTTTTCTGAAAATTCGCGCGAAGCTATGCGGATTTGCCCTTTTTGAGTTCCAGCCCTAGAACGGCCATCACTTTTTGCAGGTCTTTCCACACTTCGCCCTTGGCGCTGGGGTTTCGCAACAAATAAGCAGGGTGATAGGTGGCCATCAATTTCCGCCCACGAAATTCCAGCCACTGGCCGCGATAGTGCGAAATTCCGCGATTTGTCTCAAGAAGTGTCTGCGCGGCCACGCTGCCCAAACACATGATCACGGCGGGTGCGATGGCATCAATCTGGCGCAGCAAATAGGGGGAACACGCCGCTACTTCATCTCTTTCCGGTGCGCGGTTCTCTGGCGGACGGCATTTCACGACATTGCAGATATAGACGTCGCTCCGCTGCAATCCCATGGCTTCGATCATCAGCGTCAGGAGTTTTCCCGCGCGGCCGACAAATGGCAGTCCCTGCATATCTTCGTCGTGGCCAGGGCCCTCCCCGACAAAAACAAGCTTGGCCTTTGGATTTCCATCGCCAAAAACGATCTTATTGCGCCCTTTATGCAACTTGCATCGCGTGCACTCACCAAGATCCTGTCTAATTTTCAACAACGTGTCGTCGGGGACGCGATTTATCGCGGTAAACAAGCTAGCGCTGGCCGGAATCGGCAATGAAGCAGGCCTAATGGTGGCAGCAGTTTGAATACGTGTGGCCTTGAGATATTCGGGTTTGTTTGTGATCTTTCCCAAAATTGGGGCCTCGCCTGAAATCCTAAAAGCAGAGTGTAAAACACCTGTTGCAGCAACAGGTAAGCCGATATTTTTTTCGCTCGCGGCCTGGCGATCACGATAGAACATAGAAATGCCGATGTCTTGGAAATAGGTCAATCGTGCGGCGAGTTTTTTCTGAAGTTCTTCGGGAATGCGGGCGGCCATAATGGAATTAGACAGCAAGGCGGTTTCTCGGCGGCGCGGCGCGCAGCGCACCTCGCAGCCGCAGGACTTCGTCAAGAATGCGTTGCGCAACTTCGCCCTTACTCATCTTCGGCAGCGCAACATCGCGCCCATCCGCGGAGAATAAGGTAACTATGTTCGTATCGTGATCGAAGCCCGCGCCTTCGGCGGTTACATCATTCGCTACGATGATATCGGCATTCTTGGCAGCGAGCTTTGTCCGCGCATTTTCGGCTACGTGATCCGTTTCGGCAGCAAAGCCAACGATTATTTTCTCACCCTTGACGCTTGCTACCTCCGCCAGGATGTCTGGCGTAGGCTCCAGCCGCACGGTCAATGGGTCTTTGGCGCGCTTTATTTTTTCAGGATGTGTTTCTATTGGCCGGTAATCCGCAACAGCGGCTGCCAAAATAGCCATGGAACAACGCGGAAAGCGTTCGACGACGGCCTTGTGCATTTCCGCTGCCGTTCGCACGTCAATGCGTTCCACGCCCGCGGGTGTTTCCAGCGATGTGGGTCCGCTGACGAGTTCCACCTTAGCTCCGCGACGCGCCGCTGCTTCAGCGACCGCATAACCCATCTTGCCGGACGAGCGATTCGTAAAATATCGTACCGGGTCAAGATCTTCGCAGGTTGGCCCGGCCGTCACCAAAAGCGTCGCGCCTTCTAGATCGCGCTGCGCATGCAAGGCGCGGCGGACCGCGGCGACGATCGCTTCTTGGCTAGCTAAGCGCCCCGCGCCGGTCATGCCGCAGGCGAGATAGCCCTCGTCTGGCTGCACAATGTTTACGCCGCGTGCCTGTAATTTCTCGATGTTCTCGCGTGTAGCTGCGTGATTCCACATGTTCACATTCATGGCCGGAGCAACTACGACGGGAGCAGTGGTGGCTAGATATAAAGTGGTGAGAAAATCGTCGGCGATCCCGCGCGCGAACTTCGCAATAATGTCGGCGGTTGCAGGTGCCACCAGCAGCAAATCAGTGCGTTGTGCGACGGCAATATGCTCTATGGCGCTCTCCAGGTTGGCCTCCGCTCCGGAGGCCGCCTGGAACATATCGGTAATGACTTTCTGCCCAGTCAGCGCGGCGAACGTCAAGGGCGTAATGAACTCCCGCGCACCCCGCGTCATCACCACTTCCACGGTGAAATCATCTTGTTGCAAAAGGCGAACCAATTCCGCCGCCTTATAAGCCGCAACACCTCCGGTTACACCCATTGTGATTCGCATGTGGCCCCAGGCAGCGCGCTACTTACGGCGCTTATTGCCGTCCTTGTCCTCGTCGATTGAGGATGGCTCCACGAAATCGTATTCGATTAAACTATGGTCCAATTCTTCGACTGCGATTCGGGTGGCCTTCAGGGTTTTTGGATTTTCCACTAGCGGAGGAGCGCCGGCCATTATTTGCCGTGCGCGCCTGGCCGCCAGCACTACATACGCGAACTGGCTCTCCGGAGCTTTCGTCAGCACAGTCATTTCAATCTTTCCCTCCAAACGATGCGAGAAGCTCTTCCACTCTTGCCTGCCTTCGCGCTTTTGTGCAACGCAGTGCAATTACAATTGATTGCGCTTCGCGGCCAGCGCGTTCCACATTGTCATTCACCACGCAATAGTCGTAATACTTGCCAAAGGCGGCGATCTCTTCACGTGCTTTAGCCAAACGCCGCTTGATTTCTTCGTCCGAATCCTGTCCGCGGCCACGCAAGCGCCGTTCCAATTCCTGCCGCGAGGGCGGCAAAATAAATATCGCCACGGACTCGGGCAACTTTCGCTTTACCTGCGAAGCGCCTTGGACGTCAATCTCCAGAACGAGGTCGAGTCCTGTCTTGCGCGATTCCTCCAGCCACTTTTTAGGCGTGCCGTAGGAATACTTGCCAAAGACTCGCGCGGACTCCAGAAATTCTCCGCGCGCGGCCATGGCCTCAAATTCCGGCTCCGTTACAAAATCATAACACTTCCCACTGGACTCGGTCGCGCGCCGCGCCCTCGTAGTACACGAGATGGAAGGCATGGTCCCCGGCAGCTCCAGAATTTTCTGCACCAGCGTCGATTTTCCCGATCCCGACGGGCCAGATACAATCAAGACCAATGGCCCAGTTTCTTTCTCCGTGCTCATTCGATGTTTTGTACCTGTTCCCGCAATTTTTCAATCTCCGCTTTGATCTCCAACGCCAGTCCCGTGATTAGAAGCGCTTCACTTTCCACGCCGGGCGTTTTGGAGAGCATGGTGTTCGCTTCGCGCTGCATTTCCTGCAACAGAAAATCGAGTTTCTTCCCGAGCTCGCCACCATTATCCAGGAGCTTTGCAAATTGTTGCAGGTGACTGCGCAAGCGGTCTAATTCTTCACTGATGTCGCTGCGTTCTGCAAGCAGCGCGGCTTCTTGCGCCAGGCGAGCCGGGTCAACGGCGCTTCCATCCAGCAATTCCTTGAGCCGCAAGTTCAATCGACGCGCAAATGTCGGCCTTAATTTTAGGACTAGCATGCGTATTTCTTCCAACTGACCGTCCATGGTGGCTAGCCGCTTGCGCAACTCTTCCAGCAGGTGTTGCCCTTCGGCGCGGCGCATATCATCGAGCTTGGCCATCGCTTCCAACAAGCAAGTGTCCAGTGCACCGCCAAGTTGCTCTTGCTCTTCCTCGGTTTCGGGCAACGTTCCGCCGAGTCCCACGATTACTCCCGGCAGACGAAGAAGCGCGACCACGTCCACGTCAGCGGCCGCTCTTGTTTCCTGTCGCAGAGCTTCCGCAGCACGCATGTAAGCCTTCACGAGTTGCTGGTTCACCTGGACGGCGGCAGTTTCTCTGGGTTCGACGCCGACACGAACTTCCACATGCCCCCGATGAATTCGATCACGCACGATTTGCCGCAAGCGCAGGTCGTACAGATCAAATTCCTCCGGGAGGCGAAGTTTCAAATCCAGAAACCGGTGGTTGACACTTTTGATGCTGACGCGCAGCACCCAAGTGTTCCATTCGCCGCGGGCCTGCGCATATCCGGTCATCGACAGACATTCGCCGACTTTGGTGGGTGTTGCAGTTGGTTGAGTCATAAGGGTTCGGGCGGCACGGTGAGAGGAGTCTGGGCTCCGGAAGCCGGCGCGAGGAGGTCGTCATCCGCGAATTGTAGGTCGTGCAGGCGCGCGTAAATGCCGCCGCGGGCCATCAATTCGGCGTGCGCGCCACTCTCGCGAATCTGGCCGTCTTCCAGGACCATAATCTTATCTGCGCGGCGAATCGTCGCGAGGCGGTGGGCCACGACGAAGGTGGTGCGTCCGACCATCAAGTTGGCGAGCGCTTTTTGCACAAACATTTCGGATTCCGCATCGAGCTCGGAGGTCGCTTCGTCCAAAATCAAGATTGGTGAATCTTTCAGGATGGCACGCGCGATGGCGATGCGCTGCCGCTGCCCGCCGCTCAGACGCGTGCCGCGCTCCCCGATCAGCGTGTCGTAGCCATTGGGCAAATCATTGATAAAGTTGTGCGCCAGCGCCGCCTCTGCCGCGGCAAACACGCGCTCCTTGGGCACGTTCGTCAAGCCATAACAAATGTTGTTCCACACCGTGTCGTAAAATAGAATATTTTCCTGCGCGACCATGGCGATTTGCTCGCGCAGCGAGCGGATGGTCACGCCGCGAATATCGGTCCCATCGATGCGAATGGCGCCGACGGTGAGCTCATGAAATCTCGGCAACAAATTCACTAAGGTGGTCTTGCCAGCTCCGCTGGACCCCACCAGCGCTATCACCTCGCCCTTGCGCGCTCGCAGATAAATATTCTGCAGGACGGCCGGCGAGTCCTTGTCGTAAGTAAAACCTACATTATCGAATTCCACGTCCTTCGAAAAAGGCGGCAGAATCTTCGCGCCAGGCTGCTCCTCTTTTTCTTCTTCGCGGTCCAGATAAGCAAACACCTGCCCACTGGCGCCTTGCGCCGCCTGAAACTGCTGGTACACATATCCCATGCGCTTCAACGGCATGTAGGCATTAAACATGGCATAGATAAAGGTCAAAAACTGTCCTGTAGTCATCACGTGATGCTGAATTTGGCCGCGGGCGAACAGCAGCAGGAGCGGAATAACAATGGCGCCCAAAATATCCATCAAAGGAGGCGTAATCGCGGCCGCTCTAACCCAGCGCATGTTTTCTCGCAACAGCCTGCGGGAAGCTGCCCGAAATTTTCGGATTTCGAACTGCTCCATCCCGAACGCTTTAACGACACGATTGCCGCTGACCGTCTCCTGCAGAATCTGGCTCAGGTCACCCAGTCGCGATTGACTGTTTTCCGCCGAACGCCGGATTTTGCGCCCAAACTTGTTGACCGGCAAAACCACCAGTGGGAGAAGCACCGCCGACGCCAGGGCCATCTTCCAGTTCATTATCAAAAGCACAGTGATAAATACGAGAAACGTAAAGCTCTTCTGAAACAGATCGGCCAGATACTCACTCAGCGCGACGCGCGTTCGTTCCACGTCATTGATCACCACGGAGATCACGCGCCCGGTCGGATTGTGCTGAAAGAAACCAATCGGCTGACGGATCAGCCGCGCGTAAACCTGGTTGCGCAGGTCCGTGACCGCCGCTTGTCCAACATACTGAATCTCGGTAGTGCCCAAGTATTCCGCGATGGCCTTGGCAAGGAAAAGAATCAAGAGAGAAATCGCGAAGATTGTCCAGACGTTATGAATGCGTGCCGGAAAATACTCATTCAAGTAAATCGTGCGGCCGGAATGCGGTAGTTTTACGAGCGGGAGAGCTGAGCCTACCACCGCTGGATTTAAGACTCGATCCACGGCTGGCGCAACCATCAAGGCCACGCCACCTTCCGCTAAAGCCACGAAAGCCACCAACATAACGCCAAAGGTCAAGCGCAGCGTGTAAGGGCGCACGTAAGCCAGCAATCTCTTCAATTGAGGTGAAAGCAACGAGGTCACGCCTCAGACTCTCCTGTCGATTCGCGGGTTCCCCTTGGTACGCTATTCGCGGTACCGCGACGTGTCAAGTTTTTGCAATTGAGCAATTGAGCAAGCACTTTGCGCGCTCGCATTTCACTTTTCAATGTCCCGGTGGACCACTTTTGCGGAGTAGCCATGCTTCTCAAGCGTTTTTTTTACTGCTTCGCCCAGCATCACGGAGCGGTGCTTTCCACCGGTACAGCCGAAAGCTATCGTGAGGTAGCTCTTCCCTTCGCGAATATAGTGAGGAATTAAATAGGTAAGCAGGCCTTCGATACGGCGCAAAAATTCAGAAGTCTGCGGAAACGATCGGATGTATCGGCGGACGCCCCGATCTTTGCCGGTCATTGTTCGCAGCCGCGGGACAAAATGTGGATTTGGCAAGAAACGCACATCAAACACTAAATCTGCATCCGTGGGAACGCCATACCGATAACCGAAGCTCACTATCGAGACCAGCATGGGGCGTTTGTCTGGGTTCTTGAAGCGCTCGGTTACGAAATGCCGGAGTTCGTGAACGTTGAAGTGCGTGGTGTCAATCACGACATCCGCCAGCTTCCGAATTGGCGCCATAAGTGCCCGTTCCCGCTCCAGACTTTCCCGAACGGAGTAATCTTTTCCGAGGGGATGCGGGCGTCGCGTCTCGCTGTATCGGCGAAGCAGCGCATCTCTTTTCGCTTCTATGAAGACGAGCGTGATCGGATGATCTTTTCTCAGATGTTTCAATATTGCTGGCAATTTCTGCAGCTGCAGACCTTCACGCGCATCAACCATCAGCGCGGCGCGAGAAAAATCGTCTTCCCCTGCGGCATGCAGTTCCGCAAAAATGGGCATCAGCTCTACCGGTAGATTATCAACGCAGTAAAATCCCATGTCCTCAAAGGATTTGAGGACGGTGCTTTTTCCAGAGCCGGAAAGCCCGGTGAGTATGACGAGATGGCGTGAGTCATATCTCGTCGGTGGCTTCACAGGATGCCGCCGGCCTAGTTCTTTACCCGGCGTTGATGGGTGCTGGGGATTCGCATGTCTTCGCGGTATTTCGCAACGGTGCGGCGGGTGACGTGAATACCTGCGTCGTCCAATTTCTTCGCGATCTGTTCGTCGGTGAGAGGCTTCATCGTGTCTTCTTCTTCAATCATTTTCTTTACGACGCGTTTCAATGTGAGCAGCGACATCCCACTGCCTTCCGGACCGTTGACCGATTCGCTGAAGAAGGAACGCAACTCCAATACTCCTTGCGGAGTGTGCGCGTATTTACTCGCCACTGCCCGGCTCACCGTCGAAGGATGCACGCCCACTTCTTCGGCGACTTCTTTAATCATCATGGGCTTTAGCGCATCTTGGCCGTGATCGAGGAACTCACCTTGCCGCGCTATAATTGATTGGCAGACTCGCAAAATCGTATGTTTCCTCTGCTCGATGTTCTTCATCAATTGAATCGCCGCGGTAAAACGCTCTTTCACGTAATTTCGTACGTCGCGGTCAGCTGCGTCTCTAACCAATAGGCGCCGATACGTGGGGCTCAGGCGCAATTGCGGCATGTCATCTTCATTGAGGAAGGCCACCCACTGGTCGTCCACTTTGCGGAAATATACATCGGGCTCAACCAGGCGTGGCTCCATTTTGTTGTAGCGCAGCCCGGGCCGGGGATCGAGTTTCTTGATGACTTCGAGCGAGCGCTTCACGACTTCCAGTGGCCGGTTGAGGGCACGGGCAACTTCTTTCAGCTGGTTTGATTGCACCTGCTTCAAGTGCTCGGAAACGATTTGTTGCGCGAGAGTATTCTGAGGATCGAAGGCCTTAATTTGGAGGAGCAAACACTCGCGCAAATCCCGCGCGCCGACTCCGATGGGATCGAAGTCCTGCACGACAGCCAGCGCATCATCCAGATCATCCTGCGAATATTTACCACCTTGCATAAGCTCTTCCGTGGAGGCTGTCAGATAACCGTTTTCATCCAGGTTTCCAATGATGCTTTCGGCAATTTCTTTTACCGCGTCGGAGCAGATGGTCACGCTTAGCTGCCACGCGAGATGTTCGCTCAGCCCAGTCGGCGAAGAAAGAAATTTCTCAAACGATGGACGCTCGGAAACTTCCCGCTCCTGGGATTGCCCGCCGTCGCCGCCGGTATCCAGATATTGATTAAAAAAACTTCCAACATCGAATTCATCGAAAGGATTGGCGGCATCTTTTTCGGGAACTTTTTCGGTTTCGGCTTTAAGAAAAGTTTCGTCGCTGTAATTGTCCGTTTGCGTCGGCTCTTCGCTCAACTCTTCCAGCACAGGATTAGCGATCATTTCCTGGTTGATCATCTCGCGCAGTTCCAGCCGGTTCAGTGCGAGGACACTGACCATTTGCACGAGGCCGGGCGTCAGAATCTGCTTCTGCGATACCCGGAGGTTGAGTTTGAGTCCTTGCCAAGCCATGGATTGCCAGTTCTCGTTTACTGCATTAATTCAGGCGGAAATGATCGCCGAGATATACACGCCGCACTTCCGGATCCGTGCTTAACATCTCGGGCGTCCCTTGAGCCATTATTTTCCCATGATTCACTATGTACGCGCGATCCGTGACGCTGAGTGTTTCTCGCACGTTATGATCGGTGATAAGCACACCAATTCCAGAATTGCTCAAGTCGCGGATGATCTCCTGGAGGTCTTTGACCGTGAGCGGGTCAATACCGGAAAAAGGTTCGTCCAACAAAATGAAGGCCGGTTGCAGGGTCAGTGACCTGGCAATCTCCAGGCGGCGGCGTTCTCCGCCCGAGAGCACATAAGCTTTGCTCGTTCGCACGGTTTCTAGCCCCATCTGCACCAGCAATACTTCCAACCGGTCGCGCTGTTGTTCCGGCGTTAACGGCAGGGTCTCCAGCACAGCAAGAAGATTTTCTTCACTGGTCAGCTGCCGAAAAACCGAAGGTTCCTGAGGTAGGTAACTGATGCCACTGCGGGCCCGGAGGTACATCGGAAGATCCGTGATTTCGTCGCCGTTTAGCAGCACACGCCCGGAATCAGGCCGGGCGAGACCCACCAGGATATAAAACGTGGTCGTCTTTCCAGCGCCATTGGGACCCAGCAGACCTACGACTTCGCCTTGGCCGATCTCCAGTTCAACGTTGTCAACAACCTTACGACCGCGATACGACTTGCTTAACTCGACGGCCTGGAGCTTCAGCATACCTCGTCATTTCTCGACTCGGTGCTTCGTCAACGTTCGCGAACCCTTTCCTGAGTCCACGATGATCGTATCATCCGCTAAAAAGAAGGTCAATTGACGCCCCGTCGTGGTGCCTTCCTTGCCGTCGAAAAGGGTAGGATTTCCGCCGCTCATGACGAATTTTCCCTCGGCAGCCGAATACTCCGCACGTTCCGCTGTGGCCTTGCGATTACCCTCCTCGACCACCACGCCTCCGGTGGCGACGGCCCGGCTAATCTGTTGTGCGCCTTCGCTGGCGTTGGCCACGTCGGCGACATTGGCACTATGCGTTCCGGCCGTGCCCGGAGCTGCAGCCTTCGCGCGCGTAAAATAAAGATCCAGCGATGGGGCCTTCATTCCCTGCTGAGCTGATTGCACTACTACGTTGCGTTCCAAGTGTGCACGATTCTCGAGGTCTCGATAAGTAAGCGCGTCCGCAGCCACGCGCCACAAGTTTGATTTCTTCCTAATATTTTGTGCCCTCAGACTGTTGGTTGGAGTTTCTGAAGCGATCTGAGGGAATATCGCTCTAACGTTGCCTGCGGCATTCAAAATCTTCGCTTCTTGCAGCAACTCGATGGAATCGGCTTCGAGAACGGCGTCGCCCTGCCACAAACGCGCGTGTCCAGTATAGAGTGCTAGGCCGCTCTTGGCGTTCCCTTGCATCGTATCGGAAGTGATCGTCGCCGCAGTCGGCGCAAAACGGACCGCGCCCCCCTTCGTTGAAAATTCTGTTGAGCGCACGGCTCCTTCCGCACGAACTTCACCTGTCAGCTGAACAAATATGATGCGGGCCGCGCGTGTCTCCGTGGCCGCGTCGCGCACCATTGCCCGGCCCGTCAATGTGGCGGTCTGTGCCGCTCGTACAAAGACCGCACGTTCGGCCTGAGCGCTACGCACTCCTTCTTTCAATTTCACATCGCCCTGCAAATCCATTTGTGACCAACCGCCCCGGGCAAGCAATTGCGCAACGCCGGTACGAGCCGCGGCAAACTGCTCCGGTTTTCCTGAGACGGCGCGCGTGGTCAGAACATTTCCGGATGCCGTGAGCTGCTTCGCTTTCCCCAAGGGGCCGAAGTCCATCGCTAATTTGTCCGCTTGCAACTTCGTGCGCGTCGGGGCGCCCGGGAGTAGTGATCCTGCGGCTGGGCTTTGGGGCGCTGCGTCCGTCCATTCGATAGTTCCCGCTGCCAGCGTTTCCGCTCGTTTTGGCTTGGCGCCAGAACCTTCGCCTCCGGCGGCGAACTCCATTCGCAGCGCGCTGGTCTGTAGCATCCGCGAATCGATGCCTTTGTCCGCGGTAGCCTTCAGCACGACGTCGCCATTAAGATTCAACAGCTTCGGCTGGCTGGTGCGCGGCCACAAATCCAAAGAAGCGTGTTCTGCACGGAACTCATCCAATTCCAGCGAGCTCGCAGACCCCGTGCGGTGCGACCCGCGTACTTTTCCTTTGGCTTCCATCTTGGTTACCCAACCCTCCGGCGCAAACCATGCCGTCAAACGGTCCGCATTCATTTCCAAGGGTCCGCGCACGCTTCCAGAAGTTAGTGCCGGTCTCGTACCTCTTGTTCCTGGCGCTGCGAAAATCTTCTGCGCGCGAAATTCTGTATTTAATTCGAGAGTAATTTCTCCCGAACTCAAGTGCGTAGTGCCAGTTGCGGCTTCCACCTGACCGGCCAAGTGCATCGTGCGAGTGTCCCGTACAAAATCCAGACTCGTTCCTTTTACGTGCACGTCATTATCTGCTTGCAGCGCGGGGTTTTGCTCTCTATTGACCTTGCTGGAACGAGGTTGCACCAGCGTAAATTTCACGTCACGCAGCAACTTTAGGGTTCCTTCTGTTGAGTTATATTCGAGACCCACCGCCTCTCCGCTGCCCGCGGGAAATTGGAACTTCACGGGCTGATCGGTCTGGGCCACTCCGCTCCCGCGCTCAAACGTCACCGCGCGTGTTTCCACGTGTACGGCTTGCGGTAATTTACCTTGCGTATGGTGCTCTGCTTCGGCAGCGCTTTCTAGAACAATTTTCACGTCTCCGTGACATTCAATCCTTCCGCTGGCCTTGGCGTATTGGCAACTCCGGGTGTGAATGGTGTCGTGGCGCTGGCCGGTTTTCCCAAAGATTGTAATCTGCACTTCTTCCAGCAAACTTGCGTCCTCATTCTTAAACTCCGTCGACTTTGAGGCTTCCAAAGTAAATACTTTGCGCTCTCCCTCCAGCTTTGAAAATGTCAGTCCATTGGATTGTCTCTCGACATTTACCGGCACTGGGGGCGGAGCTTTTTTCTTTTCCAGCCAGGCCATCCATCCGTGCTTCAGGTACACACCGGCCGTAACGATCGCCAGCAGCAGCGCCGCGACAGCTGACCAGCGCGCATAACGCGCGGCTTCGCTCCTCTTCATAACTTCAGTTAAGCAAACTTCTCTTGGAGTGTATACAACCGGCAACGCGGGAAACGATAGGCAAGGAACTACTCCGCGCCAGGCATGGGGAAAAATGACTTGGGGAAATAGAAGCTATCCCGCCGATTCCGCACTCGTCGTGATGGCGGGTAAAATCCCGATGTTTGCCGCTGCGACGCTGTCTCGATCAGTATTCTTCACGAGGTACATGGCCTCATCGGCCAAATGCAGCAATCCTTCTTTTGTCCGCGAATCCACCGGGTAGGACGCCACGCCCATGCTCGGCGTCACGTGGATGTTCAACCCCTCCGGCCCCAGCCACACCATCTCCCGGATCATCTTGTGCAGCCGGCGTGCCACATTAAGCGCATTATCCTTGGAGGTCTGCGGCAACAGAATTACAAATTCGTCGCCACCGTAGCGGAACGCAAAATCAATCAGCCGGCAGTGCGCTTTCAGCGAATTGCCAATTTCCGATAACAACCGGGATCCAACAAGATGCCCGTGCGTATCGTTCACCTGCTTGAAGTGATCTAGGTCGATAAAAACGATAGAAAATTCATAGTTGTACCGCTGTGAACGGTAAATCTCCGTTTCCAAGATGAAACTCATGTGCCGCGCGTTGTACAGTGTGGTGCAATCATCGGTAATCGTGAGTTCGTGAATCCTTTTAACGTGCCTGGCGTTCTCCAGTGCGATGGCGGCAAAATCGGATAACGCTTCCAACAACTTTAAATCGCGAAAATCGAAACCATCCGGGCCCACGCAATTAATCAACTCAATCACGCCCAAACATCTATCACGAAACTTTACGGGCACCGCAACAATGGATTGGGTTTCCGTCTTGGTCTTTTCATCGACCTTCCCGAAAAAACGCGTGTCTTTGGCGGTGTCCGGCACCACCACGGTTTCGCCTTTTTGCGCCACCCAGCCAGCAATTCCCTGCCCCATCTTAATCCGCACATCCTTGAGCGCTGGCGACGCTTTCCCCACTGCCAATTCAAAGTACAGTTCCTGCTTGGCCTCATCGAGTAGCAGGAGCGACCAGTTATCGGGGCGCAAGAATTCATCGATCTTCTCCATGATCGTTCGGAGAACCTGATCAAGTTGCAACGACGACGTCAGCGCCTTCCCCAACTCCTGGAAGACAGCAATCTCTCCCGCTTCGCGCTTTTCGTTAGGAACGCCGGCATTGCGGCGACGTTCGACGGCCGGAAACTGCTTCACTTCTTCCACCTTTGGTTAACCTGATCCCTTGGATTTGTAACCGCCTGCCGGGTTTGGCTTCCGGCTGGCGCGGTTGGTCCCCGGGGGGATCCAATCTGCGAATCTCCGACAGTATAGGCGGCTTGCAAAAACGCCCGCAACACTCTCGTAGTACAGGCGTTGCTATCTTGCCATCCTGGGTAGGAGGTTTGCGTGCTCCCCCAGGGGCAGCACAGCCCTGGTTTGACACCGCATGGCTGCCCGCCTATAGTGCGGCACAGGGAATCGCAGGCCGCTTTGCGAGCGGTGCCCGCCGCAGCGAAACAGGCCCTGCGGCCCGCACGTGAATTCGCAACGCAGGTAGCGCCAAGCCGCATAGCTATACCATTTCAAATCGGCGGGACAGGTTTCGGTACATGGCCAGGGGAAATTTCGGCGAACGCTTGAAGCGCGAGCGAGAGATGCGTGAAGTCTCGCTGAGTGAAGTGACCTTAGCCACGCGCATCGGTCCCCGCTTCCTGGAGGCCCTGGAAAACGAAGATTGGGAGAAACTGCCCGGAGGCGTCTTCAACCGTGGTTTTGTACGCGCCATTGCGCGCTTTCTCGGACTCGACGAAGAAAGCTTTCTCGCCGAATATGACCTGGCGCGAGGCGAACAAAAAATCGAGGCTCCTGCACCCTACGAAAATCGCTTGCCCTCACCCCCGAAATGGATACCCGCGCTGGCTGTTTTGACCCTCGTGCTCGTTCTGATCGGTGTGTTTTACGCGGGACGCTACGTCTTCCGGCGTTTGAGTGCCCACCGTGCGACGCGGTCTTCCGCCAAGCTTTCCATCGTGGAACCACCCGCAATTGGCAGGATGGCCGCAATTCTTCCAATAGCAAGGTTTTCCGATCCTCCAAACGCCTGCCTATGAGGGTGTTGCTGGAATTGAACGGGCGGCTGATTCCGCCGTTCGGCGTTCCGGCGCCTTGGATACAATAGTGCTTAATACCAAGAATCTGAGGCAGGCATCCAGTGGAATATCTCGGCCCGGAAATTGTCCAAGCACTTCGCCGCAACCAAGCGCCTCGCGAACGTAAACTCGCTGTTTGTTCCAGCGGAGCGCACCTCGCTCCTGCGGACCGCGCGGAGATCTTGGTTGCCCTTGCCGGAGACTCCGACAAAATGGTTGCCGAGCACGCCGGGCAAGCTCTTCTCTCTCAGCCAGTTGACGCTTTCGTGGAAGCCCTTAAACGTGACGAGGTTCTTCCTGCGGTTTTTGTCTATGCCTCGGAACGTCTAGTGGGTAATCCCGACGTCGCCGACGCCTTGGTGAATAATAAGAACTGTCCTTCCAAATGCTTGGTACATCACGTCCCCTACCTCTCCGTCGCCGGCATTCAAGTTCTAATGGATGCTCTCGATCGGGTCAGCGAATCGGCATCGCTTGCCGCCGCTATTCTTCAATCCTCGGCGGCAACCGCGGAGCATAAGCGGCTGCTCCAGGAGCTCCTCGGTCCCGAAGCGGCTATTGACGAAGCGGCATTAGCCGAAGCCGTAGCCGAAGCCGAGCCGGATCTAGCGAAACGTCAGAGTCTGGTCCAGCGGCTTTCCAAGATGCCGGTCTCAGAACGGGTGCAATTCGCGATTAAAGGGGGTTCCGAAGCGCGGCGTACTCTTATTCGAGACGCCAACAAAGTTGTTCAGCGTGCCGTGCTGCAATCTCCGCGCCTCACGGAACAGGAAGTCGAAGCCTTTGCCGGCATGTCCAGCCTCACGGAAGAAGTCCTTCGGCTTATTGCCGGCAATCGCAATTTCCGCAAGAACTACGCCGTGGTGCGCAATCTCACTAATAATCCCAAAACGCCTCTGGATGTTTCACTTCACTTGCTGCCAATGCTTAACGCCGTTGATCTTAAGCGTCTTACGACAAACAAAAATATCCCCGAGACGCTGCGTTCCACAGCGACAAAACTGCAACGCCAACGGTTGGAATTTAAAAAGTAAAATAAAGCTATGTAGCGTCCCGCAACACCAGACAATTAGTGATCATGTCGTGAATCGCCTGCTTTTTCGGAGTAAAGCCGGCGAGGATGTACCCGATGCCTAATGGAATTAAGCTGGAGATTATTTTTGCGAAGTAACGTGCGGAAGCCCGTGCAAAAGAAATCGGCTGTCCCGCCAAGTCCGTCACGATCAAACCCATTGCCCTTTTCCCTAGCGTAGCTTGCCAATCCGAACTTTCCAACATGGCGTGATACAGCCACCCTGCCAGAAACGCAATGGAAGCCATCGCGACGAGCCCTAATATGAATGTAGGCCCTACCATGTTGACGATCTCCTGCGGGTCCTGACCGGAGTGCAGTCCCGCAAGGGCCGCGCCCAAGCCAGTCATTAGCAAGAAAGGGATGAACATAAGCAGATAGGCAAGGGACATCACAAAACTATCGATGATATACGCTACGAAACGCAGCCAGAATCCCGAGTAGTGTACTGGGGTGTACGTCGCGGCCCCCAATTCCGCCGCCGACGTGTTCAGCACGCCAGCGCCGCCGGCAGGCACAAGCAGCCCTGTCGCCGGCTGCCCGCAACTGGGACAGAACGTGGCTCCATCAATCGTCTGGTTGCCACATTTTGAGCAATACAATGGCTACCCCTTAATTACACACGACCCCTGAACCAAGCTTTATAGCTGTAATCCAAACTTTTAGCCAGCATTCGCTAGGCCTGGTGATCTTTGAAGAGTTTCGCGAGATGCTGGTAGACACGCTGCACTGCGTTGAAGAGTTCGTCGAGCCCGAGCGTCTCCCGGTCTACGTCGTGGGTCTCCAGATCCGTGGCAATTGCGTTATTTAGTTGTGCGGCTCGCCGGATGCGCTCAGAGGTCAGCAAGGGAAGCAGCGTCTGGGTATCGTGCTTTTGCTGTTTTCGTTCCTGCCACTCCTGCACGGCCCACGCCGTCTTGCGTACGTAATCGACGGCGTCGCGAAACTCCATTAGGATGCGCGGATCGATGCCCCCTGAGCGGATCGCTTGCTCGAGTTTTGCCAATTCGGCGCTTGTCTTTTTTACTTGAAAATTTAGACCCCAAAACGTTTCGCCGGAGTCCAGTAGTTCCACGGCTATTCCCAACACCTCGCCTGCCTTAGATCGACGCACAGCTACCACACGAGCTTGCGCTGCTTCGTTTGAAATAAGGTTGATGAGCTGCATCTCGCTACCCACGCGAGGATACGTTCTCATTTCCAGCAGGCCACCCTGAGCATTTACCTCTAATACTTTCGCGGCCTCTTGGATAATTTTCCCATTAGCTTCTTGCCACTTCGCTTCGATGGCCAAGGAAACGGGATATCGGACGCTTCTTCGATTGTCTTTTCCTGTAGCGGGTAACCGCTGTGTGGTCGGTTCATTCATGGCCACCGGCCCGTTCAACTCGTAATGCCTTATATACTTAACATACGCTTAACGTTGCTGTTTGTGTTCAGTTGTGTCGTAAAATCTGTATAGACGGCCTTCGATTCCACCGACAGCTAGTTACTTCCGATTGTGAACCCTCGCTCCAAACTCGAGAGGAGAAAAGATCAGCGAATCTCTACGCCCAACGGTTTGTGGGTATCCTGGAAGCACGATAAGGACGCTACCGTCTCGCGTGTTCAGGATTTTAGTGCTTCCGGCGCGTTTATCGCAGCAGAGGAAACCGTAGCCGCTGGAGCTCGCCTAAAATTGCTGTTTTCGGTGCCGGAAGGCGAGATTAAAGTTCAGGCTGTAGTTCGGACCGCGTTGGCGGGCAAAGGTATGGGGGTTGAGTTCGTCGCGCTTGAAGAGAAAGAATCCCAGCTGATTCTTAAGGTTGCAAAGCGCCTTACTAAGTGAGCCGAGGCTGGCCTAATAAGCCCAGCCGACTTCCGACCCCAAAGCGACCAGCGGGTATTCATTTGGGGAACGTCCACGGGAAGTCTTTAGTGCTTGCGCGATGCCGGCGATTCCTGGCACAACCTAGCCCAGCACCTTTGCAGTCAGCCCTCTAGCGCGGCAAAGACTTCAGGTACGAGATGATCGCCTTCGCGTCCGCATGATTCATATGGTAGATGTGCATCGGAGGCCGTATCGTTTCGCCTTCCGGTCCTATTCCTTTTTCCAGGATGCGCTCGCCTTGTTCTTCTGTAAAACTCGGGAAGCCTGCCAGCGCCGGTGCCGTTTCTGCCCAATCCGGAATCCCGGCTATCGGTCTTATCCATGTTGGAGCACCGCGTAACCACGAATCGGTTCGTAGTTGGCCGTGCGCGTCGCGCGGAGTATGACATTCGGCGCATTTCGCGACTTCCTCCACGAGATAACGGCCGCGTTCAATTTCACCCTGCTCCGGTGTGGAACTCTTCGAGGCTGGGGCTGGTACGGGAGGCCGCTCTGCGGCGCGATCTTTCATTGAAGTTGCAATTCCAATCGCCAGAAGCACCAACGGTAAAGCCACAATACGGCGCGATGCGCGCATGTTCGCTCCTAAATAACTGCATGTAAATATAGGGCGACTCCCTCGGGCTAGCAACACCGTATTTCATGCTAGAAGGAAAGAACCTTCAGTATGCCTTCCTCATTCAAACTCATTTGAAGCGATCAGCTTGAAATTTGGCTATAGGTGGCGACCAGGAAAAACTGTTCTTACGGCGTGAACGACAAGCTCAAGATGTAGTTGGCGTGCCGTCGCGCGCCGGGATCCTGACTGCTGGTAATGCCCTGCGAGCCGTAGTTTAACGACTGTTTATTGAAAAAGTTCGGATCCTTCGCGTAGGTCTCGCGATACTGCGCCTGGAACTCCACGAGCCGCGATATCCGAAATTTTAGTCCAGCGCCGTAAGTAAGGCCCGGTTGATAGACCGTGCCGCCATCCAGCGGCGCCGCACCTGCTCGGTTAAACGCGCTCACCACCGTGCCAACCCTGTGGAGACCATATTTAAAGACACCATTTTTTTTCGCTAACTTAATATTCTTAAACTTGTAGCTCGTAAGACTCCCTCCAACGGTCACGAATGGCCGTATCCGCCAGTTCCGGGGCGCCAGATTTGCTTCCAGTTGATAACCCGCTGTGCGAATCCCTAGCCGGTCCACTTGTGCCGTCGGGTCCTCGCCCGTTAGCAAATTGGCCTGCATCGTCCCATAGGACAATTCGTGCGAAAAGAATTTGCTTGGTTGGAGCGTCACGCTGGCTCCCAGAATCACTCCGGGTTCGATACGCATCGGATACTGAAACACATCCATATCCCCAGTAGCTGGATTCACGGACGCGAGATACAAATCACCCAAATGTGATCTAAAGAACTGTCCTCCCTCCAACGAAAAAGCAACTTCCGGCAGCCGCGGACGCGAGACTTCTCGACGGGGTTTCGGCGAAGAAGACCCGACAATCGCCAAGTGAGGATCACTTACGGAATCAGAATTGTACTCTTCAGGCAGTAGCCCGCGCGCAGTTGATTCGGTCGTTGAATGATGGTGCGCGATTTTCCACGCTGCGCGTCCTCCCCGGTATGCCTGCCATCCCACATTGTCTCGCAGCAGGACATTTCGCATCGTCAAGTCAAATTGCCGCACACCGCGATACAAAAAGTTACTCGTTTTAGGCCCTGCGTTTCTTGTTGTCGTACCCATATCTTGGGGACTGGCACAATCTTTCAGGCGCAAAACCTGTAAGCTTCCGTCGGTAATTACGCGGTCTCCGGTGGAGTTATAGGTCGCGCGCGGGATTCGTGGACGCGCCACTGATTCCATACTTTCGACGCAATTCGAGAAAATCAGGTCGTTCGCAATTTTTGTTCGCTCTTTATCAATTTCGGGATCGATCCGGTGGATCACTTTTTTGTGAGACGAGAATCCCAGTCCAATGTCATGCGTGGCTGCAGCCGTCCAGACTGTTTGCCCATTCCAGCTTTCTGCAATTTGCCACACGCGCACATGATGACGTCTATTAATGGTGTTCAACGCTTTTTCAAATACCAGACTGGGCAACTTGCCGTCTAATAGCAGGCGCGAAACCGGCGCGCCTGCGTAACTCCTGCTCTCGGCGAGCGCCTGTACGGTCTTGTACTTGGTTGCCGGATCTAGTTCCGCGGCTTGTGTCCATCCCGCTTCGGCAAACGCCCGTAGTATTTGTTCCCGCGTACTCAGAAACATCAAATTGGTCAGGTCGGAAGGTATATTCCGGGTATTAGTTCGCGTGCGAAACGGCAATTCGTTTACGTATACGCGCAGGGATTCATACTCCTCGGTGGTTGCTACCACCCGCGGCATGACAACAGGCGTTGCGTCGCTCACGTGCAACGGTTGCAGCAACTTGATTTGCAGGTCCGTTCCCGCGGGATATGTGATCTCCGCTTCTGGAAAGCGCAGCACTGAGCTCGCGCTCGCAAAAGCGAAGAGCAAAAGCAGCGGATCCATCGCCGCCACGCTGGTCACCATACCGGTCATTTGGTGCCCATAGCTGTCCGTAGCGCGGATGCCAACGATTTCGCCATCTGCTTGAATCTGTTCGCGCGCGTTTTCGACGTCCACAAGTTGGCTCTCTAGCGCTACGCGCCCGACGCCCGGTACGGCTAGCGAATCGAATCGCATACGCAGGCGTGCGCGTTCGCGGATTACTCCCAAGCCGACACGTTTTACCCGGGCAACATTCCCGTAAACTTTCGTGCCCGCCGGCAATATTTCGCGCCCATCCTGTTCCACTGGTGCGACCATTACGGCTCGTAGCACGTCTCCACGCTTGGCGGTGTAGGAAGAGAGTGTATCCCGCAAACGCAGCTCCAGAATTGTGCCCGCCGGCACTTCCTGTGCTTGTGTGTTAGATGGATTGAAGATCTGCATCCACCACAGGGCTATAAAAACACTAAGAAATTGTTTCCTCATTCTTGCGTCTGAATCTCTCGCGTGGGACTGTCACCGCGAAGGTTCACTCCATTGTGGATTATTTTCCCACTTGGAAATGGGTGCTGACACCTGGCCGGAAGTACAGGGCGATCGAGAATAGCAACGGCGACGTGCACAAGTGCCATGAACGCATACCTGCGTTGACCAATCCCTTACGAGCAAGTCTTGGTCGCACCGCTTGACCCACTTCAACGCCTGGGTGTACAGTCCGGCTTCGATACCTTGTCGGAACCCCTGGAAACCCCGGAATTTCTTAATAAATGAGGAGGAAGGTATGTTACGGCGAATCTTTTGGGTCTTGGCGACGATTCTATTTATGCTGCCGGCAGTTCCGTTGTTTGCTCAGCAGGCAGGAGATTACCTGGACGTCACTCTCGTCAACGTGAAGCCAGAAAAGAGTGCGGAATTTACAGCCGTCTCGAAGAAGATCGCGGACGCTAATCGGCGGAACAATGGTGACCGGTGGGTGGCGTTCGAAGCGTTGTATGGCAAAGGCGATACCGTGCTCTTCACGAGCATTCGGCAGCAATACGCCGATATTGAGAAGGCCAATGAAAGCTTCGTGTCCGCGGCAAATAAAGCCTATGGTAAAGACACCGCCGATAAACTCTTTGCCCAATGGGAGGCTACTGTCCAAGGCTACCGTTCCGAACTTCGCCGCCGTCGTTGGGATCTCAGTTCCAAGGCTCCGACCGATGGCGCAGCCTATACAAAATTGATTGGCGAAGCACGATTCCTGCGCACCATCGTTGTGCATGTGCGCCCGGGGCACGCAGCGGATTTCGAGGATTTGTTGAAGGACACAAAAGCCGCGCGCGATAAGTCTTCTATTCCGTACCCCTTGCTTATTTCACAAGCCATTGAAGGCTACAAAAACACCACGTTCTATGTTTCGACGTTACGCAGTTCGCTAGCAACCTTTGACAATAACCCGACCATTCGCGAAGTTTTGGGCGAAGAAGGCTACAAGAAGTTTCTTCAAGTAAATGCAGAGTCCGTGGAAAGCACGGAGTCATGGCTCTTCCGTATTTCACCGGAGATAAGCAATCCGCCCGACGAGGTAGCAGCGGTGGCACCCGATTTCTGGCGTCCAAAACACGCTGCCCCGGCTACAAGCACAAAAAGCAAATCAGACGCCATGAAGCCGGCCGAGGAAAAACCGAAACCGTAATTTCAGACCAATGCACGGAGACTTGGCGCAGGCGGGCTAAGATGTCGCGTTGGCAAAGACAAGAGTGACGGCCCCATCTTCAATACGACCGGGGATGGGGCTACACTTTTCACCCTGGAAAGGTCCCAACATGGGCTTCCGCATTTCTGTTCTCATTTTGTTTTCGATTGCGTCCGCCGTTTCTGGGATCGCTCTTGTGGTTGCACTAGCGTACTCGAACTCACCTGCGCACGGCACGCTCATAGTCGCAAATCAGGCTGACCACACGCTTCTGCTCTTTGACCCCGACCAACGCGTTCAACTTGCTAAGATCACGGTCGGCATAAGCGGTCATGAAGTCACTCTGTCCAAGGACGCTCGCTTTGCCTATGTTCCCATCTACGGCAATTCCGGTGTCGGTCGGCCGGGCAGCGACGGCAGCACCGTGGACGTCGTCGATCTGCGACGGCGCAAACTCACTGCTACGTTCGACCTCGGCAAACCACTTCGCCCTCATCGCGCGGAGTTTGGCCCGGACGGGATGATGTACCTCACCGCTGAACTCGGCAATGCCATCGACGTTGTCGATCCTACGGCAGGCAAAGTCATCGCGGAAATTCCCACAGGCCAACCACAATCGCACATGCTGGTGTTGTCTCCTGATGGGCGTCGCGCCTATACCGCGAACGTTAGCGCGGGAAGTGTCAGCGTTCTAGACTTAAGCAAGCGCAGCCTCATCGCCGTGATTCCAGTTGCAAGAATGATTCAGCGCATCTCCATTTCCCCTGACGGCTCCCAGATTTTCACGCAGGATCAAGAATCGCCGCGCATCGCCGTCATCAATACGGCTAGCAATAAAAGTACGGACTGGATCGACCTGCCGAGTATCGCTTACGCTTCGGCACCTACTGCGGACGGGCGCTGGCTGCTGGTTGCCTCCTTGCAGACAAATCGCTTGTTCGTCGTGGATCTTCTGTCGCACAAGCTTGCGCGTTCCTTTGAGACTCCCCAAGGACCCAGCGAGATCTTGGTTCGTCCTGATGGCGCGCTTGCATATGTCAGCTGTGTGAAGGCGGGAATGATCGCCGTTCTGGATTTGCGCAATTGGCAGCTACAGGAACCCATAATGCTCACTCCAGGTGTGGATGGCCTGGCATGGGCGCCCGCACCTGAATGACTGTTGTCATTGTCGCTTCAGTGCCGTGCTAACACCGATTTCTTCTACTTATCCCTTAGGACAGTTCTTGTGTTGAAATATATTCTCGCTCTCTGATCAGCCGCAGATCCACATAATTCGGACTTTCAACTCAGAACGAAGGAGAGCCGTCCGTCAAATTTGTTAATGCTCACCGGCCTTGTCTGATCCTTCGCGCGTTTCGTTCCGTCTTCTTGGCGGCACGCGCGGGCACGCTATTTAGCATTTCTTTAGCTTGATTCAAGTGTTCCTGAATCATCGGGACCGTCTGAGACGCAACGTTCTTAATCGCGTCATCTTTTCCAGTATTCGCTTCCCGCTGAAATGCCGCGAGGTCCGCTTGATGGTCCCTCACCATTTCTCGCGCATACGCGCGATCAAATTCTGCGCCGGAAAGGTTGGACAGCTTATCGTAGGTGGCCTGATCCTTCGGGCTCAACTCTGACGGCAGCGTCAGATTTTCTTTCTTGGCAGCTGCTGCTAATTCTTCAGCTGCCTTGCTGTGGTCCGCTACCATCTTGCTTCCAAAATTCTTTACTGTCTCGCTGGATCCTTTCCCCTCAGCCAGTTTGCCCAGTTTAATTTCTGCCAAGCCAGCCTTTGCCGCTTCCTTCGCAAAGCGTTCGTTTATCATGGAATTTCGGTCCTTGACGCTGTCCTGATGCACCAGAACCGCCCAACTTCCCGACGTCAACGTTAGCGTCACACAGGCCACATAAATTGCCTTACCCGCCTTGGTCTCCAAGAATTGTCTTAATCTTTGGTCATCCAACATATCCGCTTCCCCCAGTCGCAGTCCGCCCGGGTTAAGCGTAATTCCGCGCAATAATTATCCCAATCGGGTAATTCCGGTAGTTCCCTGATGAGCGGCTAGTACGTAGGCTTACGTAGAAGGAGGGCAGATTTCTAAATTCGATTAGTTTCCACGCGAAAATTCGAGCGAGTGAACCCTTGCGTAAAAACGTGCAAAAAAGGCTGGAGCCTTCGCCTCGACCTATTCTAAAGAATCTCGCTTGTCTAGTTAGTCTTCATCAGGGTCGCGGTCTTCCCGCGCTCCATGCGTCCTTATCTCGCCTTGGTCAGCGTCCGGAGCGTCCTGCACGCCCTTCACTACTTCAGCTTCAAACGCATTTCCCTCCTCCAGCAATTCGCCGACGCTTTCGGAATCCGCGCCGTCAATATCGGATATACCTTGCAGATCTCCCGACTGTCCAGCTGATCGAGCGCCGAGTCCCTTGGGCTCGAACACCACGCTGCTCACCTGCTCGCTCTTCCCAGCGCTGCCTGCACCCGTCCGCGGTCTCCTGGTTCGGGATCGCTGCTTGCCTGACGCGCTGCGCTTTGTTCGTGCTCGCCCTTTTCTCGCGCTTCGCGTGTTCTTATTGAGCTTTTTCAGCGAGGTTCCACTCTTCTTACTCACCTTTTTGGAAGGAGCCTTTTTCCCGCGAGCTTCCCGCGACTTCGATTTTATTTTTTTGTTTCTTTTCTTGTTAGCCACATGTGCAGTCTATCACCACCGCGCGAGCAGTCGCCAGCATCTCTTCTAACCCAAGCAATATATGCTGGCAGCACTAAAAAATGTTTACCTGCTACTTTTCCAGATCGATGAACTCGACCTGCCAAGGTGTCGTTCCCAGATTTAGCCGCGCTAATGTGATCGGCAGCTGAAATCTGCGCGGCCCCGCACTTCCGGGATTGATGTACAAGACTCCCTTTCGCTCAAACTGCGCCGGTTGGTGCGAGTGCCCGCTCACCACTACGGGAAAGTTCGCCGCCGCTGGATCCAGATCTATTTGATTAAGGTCGTGTACAACATAGATCCTCGCCGGTCCGGCCTCCGCCACCGCCGTCATCGGCAGCACCTTGGCCCAAACCGCCGTGTCCACATTTCCCCGCACCGCGATCACCGGGCTCAGTTTCCTCAACTCTTTCAATATTTCTGGCTTCCCCACGTCCCCGGCATGGACGATCAACTCTACACCGTCCAACGCGTGCACCGCTGCATCGCGCAGCAGTCCGTGCGTGTCGGATATGAGCCCGATATTTTTTGCATTATTCCCCATACACGAATCCTATCGCGCGGCCGCGCTAGAGTGAAAAGCCAAGTTTTCGATTATGAAATAAGACTGCAGACGGGGGGAAATAAAATCGCAGCTTTACAGTTCACGCGGATGCTTTAGAAACGAACGGACGTCGCAGCGGTCTTGCTCCAGGGGGTGGGAAACGCATATGCCAGAAATTCGGATTTGACGACACGAACTCGACTCCTACATAGCCCTTACCATCGCGACCGCGCCTGCTCCACGCTACTTTGCACTCTACGGGCTTCGCGGTGTGCTCATTCACCAGCAGCAGAGCCTGCCCCTCAGCGACAATCTGCTCCAACGGAATTAGTGCACCATCGCGGTTCACTGAGTGCGATTGGGTTTGCACGGTAAATGCCTCTCCATTTTCTGTTTGGCCGCGCACCGTCAAGGGTACCGACAAGGCTACCCGCATGGTACGGCGCCGTTCTCTGTAGCGAAAGTGAAACACAGACATTGAGCCGCTATCCCAATCACCGCACAGACTTTGGGTCCTGAAAGATTTCCGCCCTGTCAAGCAGCGAACAGGACGCCAAAGCGGCTGGGCCACCCACCACTTCTACGACGCTCCAGAACTCCCGGCCCGACCCTACTCGGCCCTTAGTATCTCCGGAGACAATGGCGGGACAATAGCACAAATCCACGCCGGAAGCAGTACCCGAAATTCCCGATATTTTGCGTCCTGGTCACCAGCCCGCAAGCTTTAGAATTTGCAAGGGATCCACCCGCGCCTTATTTACGGTCAATCCCCAATGCAGGTGCGGTCCGGTTACCCTCCCCGTCGCGCCGACTTTCCCTAAAACTGCGCCCTCCTTGACCATATCTCCTGTCTGTACCGTTATTTGCGAGAGGTGACCATAGAGCGAATAAACTCCTAAGCCGTGGTCCACTATGACGGTATTACCGGAAAAAAACAGCGGTTCGGCCAGCACCGCCCGTCCCCGTTGGGCGGCATACACGAGTGTCCCGCTGGGCGCTGGAAAATCCACACCGGTATGCGGTGATCCCGGTTGTCCGTTTAAAACTCGCCGTCGGCCGAAGTTTGCTCCTTTCTTCACCCCATGCAGCGGCAACCGAAACCTCCCTTGCCAATACCGCTCAGGTGTCAATTGCGCGAATAGCTCTCGTAATCTTTCTTGCTCTTTCTTTGCCCGTTCGAGCTGCTCGGGGTCCGGTTCCACGAACTTCTTCTCCACTTGGAGTCGCTCTGTAGCGAACTCCCTGTGCTCCACCATCACCTTGGCGTTGCATTTCACCGCGTTTCCGTCCTGTAGGTCTGCGATTACAGTGAGTTCATACTGTCCAGGCGGTTTTTCCAGATCCACTCCCAACAATCCGCTTCGCCGCTCGATGCTGGAGCCTCCTCGCCCGCTTCGCTTGGCTTTTTCTTCCCAGAAAACAACGCTTCTGCCGTCCCATTCTCCTGTCACTTCCCGCACTGCTTTTGCGCTTCGAATGTCAACCAGCAATAGACCACCTTGCTTCACCATCGGAGAATTCAACCGTAGTCCGATTCCTTCTCCACATAACTGTCTCACCTGGCTCCGTGCTGCAGGAGCGCTGCTCATCGCCGCAAAAACGCACACATTCATCAATCGAATCACGATTCTTCTCATCATCCACCTTGCAAACCAACTGAGACTTCTTGCCGACACTCGACTTCTGCCACGTTCTTCACCATAATCCACGCTCGCATCAACGTGCGCTCTTTTATTTGCTATCCTGAGGCTAATGCTTAAGATACATTCCACTCTTGCTTATCCGTTCCGGAGCCTCGTTGTGTGCTCTCATCTCTATTTTTCAATCCCCGCTCACCACCAAGGAGTTTAGATGCAGTCGCTCCGACTGAATCCTATCCTTAACACCGATTCCTACAAGCTCACTCACTGGTGGCAGTATCCCCCCGGCACGCGTCATATCTATTCCTATGTTGAATCCCGTGGCGGCATGTTCGATGAAACCATGCTTGCGCTCCTGCAATACATCATCAAATCCAATTTTGCCGGCCAGGTTTTTACTCTCGAGGACATCGAAGAAGCTCGTCGTCTTGCGCACGCCCACTTTCAGGGTCATCCCAAATCTTTCAACTACGAAGGCTTCAAATCCCTCTACGCCAAACACGGCGGTCGCTTGCCTCTGCGGATTCGTGCGGTCCAAGAGGGTACCGTTGTCAAAAGTCATAACGCACTTATCACTATTGAAAACACCGATCCGGACTTCTACTGGCTCACGAATTGGGCCGAAACCGTGCTCTTGCAAGTGTGGTATCCCATCACCGTCGCCACACTTTCACGCGCCATCAAACAAGTTATCGGAACAGCTCTCGTCCGCACGGGTGACCCTTCGCTCCTTCCCTTCAAGCTCCATGATTTCGGGTTCCGCGGCGTGTCTTCGAAAGAATCCGCAGCGATCGGCGGTGCCGCACATCTCTTCAATTTTTTAGGTACGGATACTCTCGCTGCCCTCCAGCTCTTGAATCAATTTTATTCCGCCGACCTCACCCGCAGTAATCCCCTCGACTGCGCCGGCTACAGCATCCCCGCCTCCGAGCACTCCACCATCACTTCGTGGGGAGAAGAGCACGAACTCGACGCTTACGCCAACATTTTAAACAATTGCCCGGAAGGCCTCGTCGCCTGCGTCAGCGACTCCTACGATATCTACAACGCCGTCCGTAATCTTTGGGGAGGCGCGCTGCGCGACAAAATCCTGCAGCGCAAGGGCACGCTGATCATTCGACCGGACTCCGGGGACGCCGTTACCGTCCTTGAAGAACTTTTCAAGATTATCAGCGACGTTTTTGGTTACGAGGTAAATCGCAAAGGTTGGAAGACGACTGTTCCCTGTGTGCGCTTCATTCAGGGCGATGGCGTCAACTTCTACACGATTCAAAACATTACCGCCCAACTCACCCGTCGCGGCTGGTCCCAGGACATTTGGAGCTACGGTATGGGCGGCGCGCTTCTCCAGCAGGTCAATCGCGACACTCTGAAATTTGCTCTGAAGTGCTCCGCCATCGATCGCAACGGCATTTGGCACAACGTCTACAAAAATCCCAAAACTGACCCCAGCAAAGCCAGCAAAGGCGGCCGCTTCAATCTTGTCCATAACGGCAAGGAGTTCGCCACCGTGGAAGTTATGGAGGGCCAGCCCCTTCCGGCTAGTCCGACTTTCGGCAGCAACGCTTTGGACACCGTCCTCGAGGACGGCAAAATCCTCCGGGACCAATCTCTTGCTGAAGTTCGCGCCATCGTCGCCACTTATGACACGTACCTAAATATCCCATAACCCTTACCCAGCGCGCCCCATTCTCTTCTTCCCCTGCCGCTGGTAAACTAACCGGCGCGATGGCTGAAGACGATCCCACAATTCTGCGAACCTCCGCTGACTCCCGCCGCTCGCAGCGCGTACTCCTGCGAATCCCTATTTTGGTACGAGCTCAATTTGATGACGACAATCCTCCGCTAACCGAAGAAACCACCACGCTCGTCGTCAATGCTCATGGTGCACTGATCAGCCTCGCTATGAAGGTTCGCGCTTCTCAAAAACTTATGTTAAGAAATTGGAGTACCGCCAAAGAACAGGAATGCCGCGTCGTCCACGTGCAGGACAAACCTGGCGGCAAAAACGATGTGGGCATCGTCTTCCCCTTAGCCGCGCCTAACTTTTGGAACGTTGACTTCCCGCCCGCCGACTGGAAGCCTCACCTGCAAGCGGATTCGTCACATTAGAGCTTGCTCGCCACAAACTTCGCCAAGTCTGTTACTTGTTGCTCCACCTTCGCCCTGTTCTTCTCGTCCACATCAGCACTGATGAACCATCGCACCTTCCCTTTTACCGCATGGATCGCGTGCCTGGCATCCATGTACGCGTCCTCACCCACTCCGCTAACCGGCGTGGCTGCTGGAATCATCATTTTGAACTTCTTGAAATTTTCTTTCGCCATCTCCGGCGATGTATCCACGAACGCAATCAACGTCATGGAGATCGCGCCTGCCGTTGAGTGATAATCGCATTGCGCGCCCGCCACCATATTCTGTGTTCCGCTTGCCGCCTTGCTCTTTTCCGCTGCGCCGAACGGCTTTCCCATCACCTTTTCTACTTCGCTCGGCGGCAAAAGAGCGCAAAGATCAGCGGGTGGTTCCTTAGCCACGCATTGATTCGCAACTGCGAGCGCGCTCATCAACAAGGTCGCCCCCCTGATGCGCCCCGCCAAATCTAATCTGTGCACGTCGAACATCGCAGTGCTCCTTCCAGCGTTGTTCTGCCAACGCTCCCAAGCCGCCGCCACGCGTGTTTTTATGGCGCAGCAGGCTGCGCCCCAGCCACCACCGTATCAAAATCAAGCTCGTTCTTACGACTTTCTCGCACACCGAACCCGTCAAGGACGCACGCTTGCCGCAATGATTGCTTCTTTCACAACACCAACGCGCGTAGAATACCCTCAAAACCTGCCTGCAGTGAGGTGTGCCATGTGGAAACAGCTCATGACTTTGTCAACTGTGGTGTTATTCATCCCCGCATCTTCTTTGTGGTCACCACAAACGCTTACGCAAGAAGCATCAAGCACTGAATCTAAAATTCCTGCGGAGGCCGCAAAACAAGCAAACCCTGTCAAGTCAACTCCCGTCACGCTCGCTAGGGCAAAAAAAGTTTACGGATTCGATTGCGCGATGTGCCATGGCATAACCGGGGACGGAAAGGGCGACCTGGCTGATTCGATGAAACTCAAATTGCGCGACTACCGCGATTCCGCCGCGCTGAAAGATCTGACGGATGGCGAGCTCTTCTTCATCATCACGAAGGGCAAGGGCAAAATGCCCGACGAGGGCACCCGCATGAAGCCCGAGGAAATCTGGAATATGGTCAACTACCTCCGTTCATTTGCTGAAAAAACTGCGTCGACAAAATCCAAGGAACCGAACTAATTTCCATCACTATCGGGAACTTTCACGGAAGCTTCAACGAAGCCGCTATTTTCTTGCCATATTCCCGAGCCTTTGCCATTACTTCGTCTTCCTTTACCGTCAATACTTTCCGATCCCGCATCACCACCCGCCCGCCGATCACTACCGTCTCCACGTCCTTGCCTTTCAACGCGTACGCTAGCTGCGCATACACGTCATACATTGGCACCGCGTTCGGCGCGTCCAGTTCAATTACAATCACATCCGCTTTCTTTCCTGTCTCCAGCGAACCAATCTCCTTCTCCATGTGCAGTGCTTTCGCTCCCTCGATAGTCGCCATTTCCACCACCGCTTTGGCCCCCAGCGCCCGCGGGTCCATCTTCGTTATTTTTTGCAGCTTCGCCGCCAGGTCCATTTCTTCCATCAAGTCTAGATCGTTATTGCTGCCCGCCGGCCCGTCCGTCCCCAGTCCCACCGCCACGCCCGCCGCGCGCAGCTCCGGCACAGGAGACACTCCGCTCGCCAGCATCATATTGCTCGAAGGATTGTGCACACACCCGACTTGCTTCTCGGCCAAAATCTTTCGGTCGGCCTCATCCACAAAAATGCAATGCGCGGCGAGCACATCCGGACCTAGCACGCCGATTTTGTTCAAGTACTGCACCGGCGTGGTCCCGTTTTGTGCTCGGCTGTCATCCAGCTCTTTTTTCATTTCGGCCACGTGAATCAAAATCGGGGCGTGATATTTTCGCGCTAGGGCGGCCGCATCCTGCAGCGTCTTTTGCGAGCACGTATAAATAGAATGCGGCGCCGGCGCAGCGTGAATCAGTGGATCGCCCTGCCATCGCTGCAAGAATTTTTCCGTGTACGCCAGCATCTCCGCTTCGCTCTTATTGTCCGGCGCAGGAAAATCGATAATAGTTTCCCCCAACACTCCGCGCATCCCCGCTGCCTTGGTTTCCTCCGCCACGGCATCTTCAAAGTAATACATATCCGCAATTGTCGTTACTCCGCCGCGGATTTGCTCCGCCGCTGCCAGCCGTGTTCCCCACCTTACAAATTCTTCGGTAACGTTTTTCGCTTCCGCTGGAAAAATATATTTGCGCAGCCAGTCATCCAGAGTTACATCGTCGTGCAACCCTCGAAATAGCGTCATTGCCGCATGGGTGTGACCGTTGATAAATCCTGGCAGCACCAGCTTGCCTTGGGCGTTTATGGTTTGCGCAGTTGTGTACTTCCCTTCTATTTCTGTTCTGAATCCCACCGCCACAATCCCGTCGCCTCGCACCACCACCGCGCCATCTTCCAAAATCAGGCGGTCGCCGTTCATGGTGATGACTGTCCCGCCGGAGACGATCAGGTCTGCCTTTTCTTTCTTCGCAAGGCGTTGCACGCAGGCGCCCTGCCCAAAAGATAGACCGCCAACAAAAACAATTGTCGCGAACACCAAAAGCACTTTCATTTTCACAGCGTGTCTCCCACTTGCAAGTTTGGTTCCTACAAATTCGATGCGTCGAACGGTTTCGGAAAGAGTTCTCGCATCGGCAACACTTCGCTCTTGCCTTTGAGGCTAGCGAGGATCACCGCAACGTCGCCGCAAAATTCCCAGATTAGTTGGCGGCAAGCTCCGCAAGGTGGGGTGAGAGTTTCGCTGTCTGTCACTACCGCGATAGCCTCAAAACCGCGCTCGCCTTCGCTGATGGCTTTGAAAATCGCCACGCGTTCCGCGCACAACGTAAGTCCATACGTGGCATTCTCCACGTTGCACCCGCCAAATATTCGGCCGGACTTGGCGCGCAGAGCAGCGCCCACGCGAAAGTTGGAGTACGGCGCGTGCGCGTTTTCCCGTGCCTGCTTCGCCGCGGAAATCAGCACTTCATGCTCGCTCACTCTTTTCTCCTCTGGCCCGGCACTTGCACTCACCCAAGTTCGACGGCAATTCTTGGAATGATTGCTTTGAGCAGCGCAATGAATTGCTTCTGCACGCGCCGTGCTGTGTCCAAAACCTCTTGGTGGTCCAGCGGCTGGTCCACAATTCCAGCCGCCGCGTTCGTCACGCAGGAAATTCCCAACACGCGAATGCCGCTATGCCGAGCGGCAAGGACCTCCGGCACCGTGGACATGCCCACCAAATCCGCTCCGATGGTGCGCAGGTAGCGAATCTCCGCCGGAGTCTCATAGCTGGGTCCGGGTAAGGCAGCGTAAACGCCTTCGCCAGCGTTAATTTCGAGCAGCCAGCTTGCTGCAAGAGCGATCTCGCGAAACTTCTCATCGTAGGCCGTGGACATATCCGGAAAACGCGGTCCGAATCGCTCGTCGTTGGGCCCGCGCAAGGGGTTCGCTGCCTGCAGATTAAGATGATCCCTGATTACTACCAATCGCCCTTGCACTAATTCGGGATGAATGCCCCCTGCGGCATTGGTCAGAATAACCGCGCGTATGCCCATGCGTGCGAATACGCGGATGGGAAAAGCCACCTCTTTCGCCGAATAACCTTCGTAAAGATGCACGCGGCCTTGCATCGCCGTGACGTGCACATCTTTCACTTTTCCAACAACCATCTGGCCGGCGTGACCTATGGCCGTGGATTCCGGAAAGTGCGGAATTTGTTTGTACGGAATTTTTGTTGCGGATGTAAATTCATCCGCGAAAGGACCCAGGCCCGAGCCCAACACCAAACCAATTTTGGGTCGCAATTTTGTCTTGCTGAAAATGAATTGGGCGGCTCGCTCTGCTTGCACAAACTCGACGCCGGAGTTCGACGCTTTGTTATGTGGGACCTTATTCTTGACGCGATTCATGTGAACATTCCGACGATCGAAGCCGACATTAAATTCGCCATGGTGCCTGCCAGCATCGCGCGAATACCAAGCCTCGCAAGATTTCCGCGCTGCTGCGGCGCGAGCGCACCAATCCCGCCGATCTGAATGCCGATGGAGCTGAAATTCGCAAAGCCGCAAAGCGCAAACGTCGCGATCGTAAAAGATCGTGGATCAAGTGTGCCGCGCATGGTGGCCAGCTGCCGGAAAGCTACCAATTCATTTACCACCATACGCGTGCCTAGCAAATTACCCACCTGCATGCAATCGTGCCACGGTATCCCGATTACCCACGCCACGGGCGCAAACACCCAGCCAAAAATCTGCTGCAAGCTGGTTGGAAACCACGCGATGCCATGCAGCGCTAACCAATTGTGTGTCCCGCCGATCAAAAAATTAACCAGCGCCAGCATGGCCAAAAACGAAATCAGCATGGCTGCGATATTCAGCGCCAGATGCAAACCATCAATCGTTCCGCGCGCGATAGCGCCCAAAAAGTTTGCTTCCTTTTCCATCTCCGGCATCTGCACTTGTCCCGCAGTGAGCGGTTGTTCGGTCTCCGGCACCAGCATCTTGGCCATCAGCAGCGTGCCGGGAGCGGTCATGATGACCGCCGTGAGCAAATGTTTGGCTTCAATGCCGAAAAGAATGTATGCGGCCATGATTCCGCCGGACACATGCGCCATACCGCTGGTCATCACCGTCATCAATTCGGATTTCGTAAGCTTGCTCAAAAATGGGCGAATGGTCAGCGGCGCTTCTGTCTGGCCCATGAAAACGCTCGCCGCGACGTTGAGCGATTCTGCGCCGCTTGCGCCCATGATGCGCGTCATAGCCCAGGCCGCGGCGCGAATAATGATTTGCATCACCCCCAGATGATAAAGAAGGGCAAAGAAGGCCGCGATAAAAATAATTGTGGGCAGCACTTGAAAGGCAAAGTAAAAACCCAGGGATGAGCCTTTTTTTCCAAGCTCCCCAAACACAAATTCGGATCCCACGAAAGAAAAATTAAGCAACCGATTCACCGCGTTGCCCGCCACATCGAAAATTCGGCGGCCGACTTCAAAACGCAAAACGAAAAACGCGAACGACAATTGCAGCCCCAGGCCCCACAGCACGGTTTTCAAGCGAATCGCTTTGCGGTCCGTGGAAAACAGATACGCGAGCCCCAGCAGCGTCAGCAAGCCGAGTACTCCTGCGAATCTTCCCATGCGTGGTCCTCATTTCTTCGTCGAACAATCTGCCTTGCTTAAGCTCCGAGAATTCGGCGCACCAGCAGTCGCTTTTCGCGGGGTGTCTCTTCCGTGATTTGGTAGCTCCGGGCGATGAGCTTTTTCGCTTCGGCAACCTTGGCGTCGTTATTGTAATGAATTGTGGCCAGCAGCTCGCCTTTTTCTACAAGCGCGCCGACGCGCTTGTGAAATTGCAGCCCGACGGAGTGATCGATTTGATCTTCTTTTCTTTCGCGTCCGCCGCCCAGCATCGCCAGCGCGATGCCGAATTGCTGGCAATCCGTTGCAGTGACATAGCCAGCGCTGGAGCTCAGAATTTCCACCTGCGAACGCGCGACGGGAAGAATCTGGGGTTCATCAATTACCCGTTCATCGCCGCCTTGCAAACGGATACATTGCTTAAATTTCTCCTTGGCTTGTCCACTGGCGATCAAAGCTTCGGCCAGGCTGTGGCCTTCCGCAACGCTTTTTGTTCTTTCACCCAGATAAAACATCCATGCGGAAAGCTCGAGACTCAAATCCCGCAGATCGGCGGGGCCGCCCCCTTCCAGCACTTCTATGCACTCGATGATCTCGTTTGCATGGCCGGCCGTGCATCCCAGCGGCTGATCCATGTCGGTAATCAGCGCGACCACTTTTTTCCCCATGCGTTTGCCGGTTTCAACCATCATTTCCGCGAGACGCACGGAATCTCCTTCACTCTTCATGAACGCTCCGGAACCCGTTTTAACGTCGAGAACCAGCGCGTCGATTCCCTCGGCAAGTTTCTTGCTCATGATGGAAGCGCAAATCAAGCCAATATTTTCTACAGTGGAGGTCGCGTCCCGCAGCGCGTAAATTTTTTTATCCGCGGGAGCGATCTCCGCGGTCTGGCCGATCAGCGCCATGCCGCATTCGCGAAGTACGCGCCGAAATTCTTGCAGAGAAAGCCGCGTGTTAAATCCGGGAATAGATTCGAGCTTGTCGAGTGTGCCGCCGGTGTGACCCAGCCCACGCCCACTAATCATCGGCACCGTAAGCCCACCCGCCGCGACAATGGGTGCTAGGATCAGAGAAGTCTTGTCTCCCACTCCGCCCGTGGAATGCTTGTCTACCTTTTTCCCCGGTAGGTCGGAAAGATCCAGCACTTCGCCGGAATGGAGCATGCTTTCAGTCAGGAAAGTGGTTTCCGAACGGCTAAAACCTTGCAGCCACACCGCCATAAGCCACGCAGCCATCTGATAATCGGGGATTTCGTCGCGTGTGTAGCCACTCACAAGGTAGTCAATCTCTTCGCGAGAATGTTCCCCGGCGTCCCGTTTTTTGCGGATCAAATCTACAACGCGCATGCGAGGGCGGGAGCGTAACACCCGCACTTTGCGGCGTCAACGAATTGCCAGCATGTTTTTTATTTCGGATGTAGGTAGGTGAGGGTTATCAGCGCGGGCACTGCCACGCTGGTGTGAAAAACGCGCTACAGATCCAGCTAGGCCGAAAGCTACGACACCGTTTCCGGCTCATGCGAATGGGGACACCGTACTGCAACGTCGCCGGGGGCGCAGCCCGTGCTGCGCCCCGCTTCAGTCCCGCTTGCTTACTGCTGCGGCGGGGCAGCCGGAGGCTGATTCTGTGCAGCCTGGCTGCTATCAGCGCTGAAAATGCTTACCTGTACGCGACGATTCTTTTCGCGGTCATCCCTGGTCCTCTCCTCATTCAGCGGCTTATCTTTACCCAAGCCAACAATCTGGACGCGGTAAACTGGAATGTTGTGCTGCGCTACGAGGTAGGCCTGAACCGCTTCGGCGCGGCGGCGGCTTAGTTGAAGATTGTGTTCCGGAGATCCGGTCTTGTCGGTGAAACCTTCAATCGCGATGAAATAGCGCTTTAGATTGCCGACTTGACTAGCAGCGAGCTGATCGAGCTGCTGTTTCCCTTCGTCTGTGAGCTTGGCCGAATCGAACTTGAATAAGACGGTCACATCCGCAACGGATTTGTAATCGTCAATATTAGCAATCTTCTCGTTCAATTCGTTGTGCAGATCGGCACGAACCTGCTCGGCTTTTTTCGACGCGGTATCCGCGCGGCCTAGCGCGTCGGTGGCGCGCGCATCGGCGGAATCCGCTTTTTCTGTTGCCGCACTGAGTTTAACTTCGTCCGCCTCTAATTGCTTCTGCGTGTTTTTTAGATTTTTATCCACTTCGCCGAGCTGCTGGTTTACCGGGTCTACTTGGCGAGCCACATACTTCTTCGTGGCGCAGCCCCCCAGCAAGAGCATGCCCGCGACGACGGTTACTTCAATGCTTCGCTTCATGATTCTCCTCCATCAATTGTGTATACCCGTAGCGTAAATCGAACTGTGGACTTGGGCAGAAGCGGGGCTGGTCAGACTCCGGCAGTTGCTCTGGCGGCCACCTAGGGACCTCTACTCCCTTGGCGTCACCACTGATCAAATATTACTGAAAAGGGGCGCAAGTTACTAGAGCGGAACAAACAGTAGCGGGCCGGTTGAAATCGTGTAGGCGGATTGATGTTATGCCCACCATGCGGAGCGAATCGAAGGGCGTCAAGTCCTGGCCTCACACCAAGATATGCTTCAGCACGGCGCCCAATGGATCAGCGACGAGGTCTGCAGCTCTATAAACGGGAGAACCAATTTAGCGGTGGTATACTTGCGCGAATCATTCGGACTTGTGACGGATGATTGCGCAGACGGACGGCCCGACGCCGTGGCCCTTGCGTTTGCCCAGCTTGGGCCGGGCTCCACTGCTGAAAAGCATGCCACCTCGATCGATGGAAAATGGATAAGTACGATCTCATCGTCATTGGCTCCGGGCCGGCTGGCCAGCGCGCGGCCATTCAAGCGGCCAAATTCGGAAAACGCGTCGCGCTGGTGGAGAAGCAGGACGTCATCGGCGGCGCGGCCATCAATACCGGGACGATTCCCAGCAAAACCATTCGCGAAGCGGTCCTGCACCTCTCGGGCTTTCATTATCAGAGCATTTACGGTGTCAACTATCGTGTAAAAGAACAGATCACCATGGAAGATCTGTCTTTCCGCGCGCAACACGTCATCAAGACAGAAATCGATGTAACTCGGGCACAGCTTTCGCGCAATGGCATCGAAGTGCTGACCGGCGTGGCTAGTTTTGTCGACCCTTTTCATGTGCGTGTGACGAGTGCTCGCGGGGAATCCACTTACGAAACGTCCTACATCATCATCGCTACGGGAACGAAACCCGCAATCTCGCCGCTGGTTCCCTTCAACAACCGCACGATTATCAATAGCGATCAAATCCTGCTCATGCCGGAAATTCCCAAAACTTTGATCGTCGTGGGCGGTGGCGTCATCGGCGTGGAATATACCTGCATGTTCGCCACGCTGGGTGTGCGCGTTACGCTCATCGAAAAGCGCCCGCGCCTGCTGGAGTTCGCCGATACCGAGATGGTGGAAGCGCTTTCCTACCATCTGCGCGACAGGCGAGTAACTTTACGGCTCAATGAAGAAGTAGACAGCGTGGAAGAAATTCCCGATAACGGCGTCGTCGCCAATCTAAAAAGCAAAAAGAAAATCACGGGCGAAGCGCTGCTCTATGCCGTGGGCAGGCAGGGCAATGTTGACGAGCTGAATCTCGCCGCGGCCGGCCTCGAAGCGGACAGCCGCGGCCGCATCTGCGTGGATGAAAATTATCGCACTAAGCAACCGCACATCTTCGCGGTTGGCGACGTGATCGGTTTTCCCAGTCTTGGATCGGTGTCCATGGAGCAGGGCCGCATCGCCGCTTCCAACGCTTTTGGCTTGCCCATCCACTCCAACCGTAACCTATATCCTTATGGCATCTACACTATTCCGGAAATTTCCTTCATCGGAAAAACGGAAGAGCAACTTACCGACGGTGGGATTCCCTACGAAGTGGGTGTCGCTTATTTTCGGGAGATCGCTCGCGGACAGATTCGCGGCGACACCACCGGGCGCCTGAAAATTCTCTTCGATCCCGATACTAAGCTGCTCCTCGGCGTGCACATTATCGGAGAAGGCGCGTCGGAACTTCTGCACATCGGGCAGGCGGTTTTTGCGCTGAAAGGCACGGTCGAATATTTCGTCGATACGGTTTTCAATTATCCGACCCTGGCGGAATGCTACAAAGCCGCGGCTTTCAACGGACTCAACAAATTAACCAGGGTGTAAGCCCTGGGATAAGGAAAGTGATCAGGTAAGAATCATGCGCAGGACAGTCGGTGTATTGGTAATGGAACATATCGCAGTTGCTTTGGTGGAGGGCAATAAAATCCTCGGCCAAATGGGCGTCTATCCCGGGAAGGGCGATTCTCCCGACGCGTTGCAAGCCATGCCCGCGAATGGGATCGGCGAATGCCTGAAACAGCAGATCGATGTAATTTTAAAGAGCAGCAAAAACGTTAAGCTGGAAGATATCTATGCCATCGGCTTGGGCTTCCCCGGAATAATTCGCGAAGGGGTGGTGGAAGATTCTCCCAACCTGCAGCAGATGAAGGGATTTCAGTTGCAAGCGGTCTTGGCGTCGGGTGTTCGTATCGGAAATAAAGTTGTACCCGTGCGCGTTTATAACGATGCCGATGCTACCGCCGCCGGAATTGCAGCTACCCGCGGGCAGCTTCACAAATTGAATCGTGTGTGGACGCTCGGAAATGGCGTGGGATATGGCCGGTACCCGTGGAGCGAGGGCGTTTGGGAAGGTGGACATTCCGTGGTTACTCTGGATCCCAAGGAAAATTTTTGCGGGTGCGGAGGGCGTGGCCACCTGGAAGGGATACTTGGATATCGCTCCATGCGCATGCGCTTTCTGGATTTGGAACCGGAAGAAGTATTTACCAACGCCCAGGCTGGCGATGCGCGATGCTCTGAGTTCGTCCTGCTCTGCCATCGCGCGCTAGCGGCGGCCACCGCCACCTCAATTCATATGGAGGGACCCGGCCAGTTCTATATCACCGGGCCAAACTCTAAATTTATCGATATCGGATTGCTGGACCGGACCGTTCACGAAATGGTAAAGATGAGTCCGCTGCAAGGCAGCCGCTTTGAAATTATTCCGCCCAACGACGAGCTTGGCGTGATCGGCGCCGCCGTCAACGCCGAGCGCTCCATTCTTACCTTATAACTGCCTCAAGTAATTTCTCGCCGCGCAACATCGAAGCTACAGCGACTGCTCGACATCCGGCGGAAGCTGCGTGGCGTGGCTGGCGACCACCTTCCACCCTCTGGAGCTGTTTACATAGACGTGGATAACGCGCATCTGGCTGTTAAGCTGGCGCCCTCTGCTAATGGCTCGCGAAGACCACAAGCAAGTGACCACTGCAATCTCATCATAGAAGCGCACTTTAATATCGGAAGCGATGAAGGATTCATATCTGGTGCCCGGAGCTTGCACCGCGTCAATGAACGTGGCTTTATCCACCTGCTGACCATGCGAAAGGGTCCCGCTAAAATCATCGCTGAGCACACGCCTGAAAAACGTCCCGTTGCTCAATTGAATCGCGCGGGCCATCTCGTTCTCCAGAACGAGGATTTCTTGCCGTTGCAATTCGGGATTTGGCGGGGCTTGCTCTTGCGCGTTTGCGACGGGCAGCAGCGCCAAGGCCATCACCACACGCGCCAGCAGTTTACTCATGTCCGCAACGCCTCCATCACACCACCATGGAATCGAACAATCGTCGGGCCGGCGACCGATTTCTGGATTTTACGAGAGGTCCACGCTCTCAGCAATTGTCAGTTGGTAGCCCGTGCTATAGCAGATTATCTGAACACGCGGCGGCAAGTATTACCATTGGAAATAAATAGCTGAGCCACTAAAACAGTATTGTCAGCCTGTACGATAACGCTAGCGCATCAACTATAGATGTAGCTCCAACATACTATCGCGGCACGCTCGTGGGAGACTCGCGCTGATCAATTTCGGCAGCGACTCCGCGCATCTCTTCGTGGATCAGTCCGTTGGTGGCTAGGATTACGCGACCACCGAGTTGGTACGCTCGGCCAGCGAAATCGCTCACGCGCCCCCCCGCTTCTTCCACCAGCAGCACGCCTGCGGCGGTGTCCCATTTCTGCAAGCCAAATTCCCAGAAACCATCAAAGCGCCCGGCAGCCACGCTCGCCAGATCCAGCGCGGCGGAGCCGTCTCGACGCACTCCGTGCGAACACAAAGTGAAATCGTAATAGTAATGAATATTGGGGCTGGCCCGCCGCTTCTGCACAGGAAATCCCGTGCATAGGAGGCTTGTTGAGAGAGTAGGGATTTTCGAAACGTGGATTTTTTTGCCGTTCAGCGTCGCCCCTTCGCCGCGCGCGGCGGCGAAGAGTTCATTATGGATGGGATTGTAGACGACTCCAGCGAGTAGCGTTTCGCGCTGCGTGAGTGCTATCGAAACGCAGAAGCACGGATAGCCGTGCGCGAAGTTTGTAGTGCCGTCGAGAGGGTCGACGTGCCAGCGAAATTCCGAGGCGCTATCGTGGCCCGTGCCCTCTTCAGCGGAAATAGCGTGCTCGGGAAAATAGTTTGCCAGGCCAGCAACGATGGCTTGCTCGGAGCGCGTGTCCGCCTGGGTGACCAGATCGACGTCGCCTTTATAAGCGATTTGCGCGGGGCGTGCAAATTCTTCCCGCAATATTTGGCCCGCTCCCTGCGCGATTTCGATAGCGACTTGCAGATATTTTTTTGTCATCCGGACGTCCCGTGAACAAACCACAACCGTTAATTCCAGGGCCAGCGACGCACGCTCAAATTATAACCGGGTCGGAGGCTCTCTCTAAACCGCGGCCTCCAAATTTACCCAATGCCCTACTGCGCACCGGTGAGATAGGACTTGCGGTGACGGACGTAATAATTCACTGGCACTTTGACTTCGATGCTGCGATAGGTATCCGCCGGTCCGCGCGGATTGGGATAATAGCCCAGGCGGTACTGCGTGCGTAGCTCACGGTCGATACGATCGAAGATGCTGTCCAGCTCGGGTGGCGTGTCGGGAAAGAACATGGCTCCCCCGGTAGCGTCCGTGATGGTTTCGAGGGCGTGTTCCCCTGCGGTGTTGCGGCCGCTTTCGTTTTTCACCGGGCGAACGACGATGGTGTAAAGGAGGGTGCCAGATCGCACAGCTTCTTTGCGCGCCGCATCGAAGTCGGAGCGGCTGGTGGTTTCCCCTGCGTCGGTCACCAGAATAATGGCGCGGCGCCGTTCTCCCGGATGCGCAAGCGCATAGCGGTCGACGCCGGCTCTATCGAGCGCGCGTGCGCCCAAAAAAACAGCGTCATAAATCGACGTCCCTGAGCCTGGCTGAATTTTTCGCACCGCCGCCTGAAGCGTAGACACATTATTGGAAAAGACGGCGTGCTGCGTCACCGTTTCGTCGACGGCGTAGACGGCGAGCCGGTCGCGGGGCCCCAAGACCTGGCGAATGAAACGCGCCGCGGCTTCCTGCTCGAAAGAGAATTCCTTGTGGGCGCTGAGGCTCGAATCGATCATCAGCGCCACGTCCAGCGGCAGTTGAGTTTCGGCTTCAAAGACATCAATCTTCTGCGGCATGCCTTCTTCGAAAATTTGAAAATCGTTAATCGTCAAGTCGGGTGCCGGCCGATTGTTTTCGTCCAGGACGCTAGCCAAAACGGTGACCAAATTGACGTTTACGCGGATGCGGCTGCGTTGTGCCGGCGTTTCCTGGCTATTGTCTGCGGCCGGAGCTTTATCGGAGGCGGTGCTGTCTGACTTAGCCTTTTGCGCCCAGGGCGGCCGGTTGGACTTTTCCTTCGACGTTGTCTTTTCCTGCGATGTTGTCGTTTCCTGAGACACTGCCATTCCCACGAAGATACCCAGAACCATCGTCACGGGTAGTACAGCTGTCACGAGAAGCACAGCGCTGAGGCCAGACGATGTCTTTAGCATGAGATATGGTGAACGCAGCGCAGTTTTCCTTTATGCAGTTACGCGGCGTCCGACAGTTAGGATGCAGGTTTGGCCTGCGGTGTCGCCGCAGGCATGGGAGGCAATTCGCCTTCGGCCCAGATGGCACCGTCCTCGAAATATTCCTTTTTCCAGATCGGCACGGTGCGCTTCAGCGTATCGATGGCAAAGCGGCAAGCATCGAAAGCCGCGGAGCGATGCGGCGCGCTCACGGCGATGAATACGCTAGTCTCGCCTATTTGCAGGCGTCCAAGGCGATGCACGATGGCCACGCAATGGATTGGAAAGTTGGACCGTATATGCGCGCCGATTTCCCGGATCTTCGCGAGCGCCATGGGTTCATACGCTTCATAATCCAGGTATAAAGTGCGCCTACCATGGGATTCATTGCGGACAAATCCGTCGAACGTCACAATGGCGCCATCTTGGGCGCCACGAATCTTGCTGATATAGGCCGACGGATCGATAGGACTGCTCACCAGTTGGAAAATATCATCATCCAGGCCGGAGGAAGAACCGTTCATCGCGGGGCCGGAACGCTCAAGAGGCTCTGGCGGTGTCATGGTCGTCTTTACCCGCCGCTTACGGGCGGAAGAAAAGCGATTTCGTCGCCGCCACGGAGAGCGGTACTCCACGAAGCGAATTCCTGGTTGCGCGACGCCACCAGAGAAGCACGATACCGTGCGAGTTCAGGAATACGCGTGACGTACTGCGCAAAAAGATTTTCGATGGAGGTGCCATCGGCGATTTCCATGGAATCTTCGCCGCGGCCCAGAATTTCTTTCAGGCGCCCGAAGAACAGCACCTTGACGCGGAAGTTCTGTGAAACACTTGGCACAATCAGATTGTAACCCGCGCAAAGAAATGTGCCTAGTTCTCCAGTTTTAAAATGCTAAAGTGGGCGCGATGAAAATTCTAGTTACCGGCTCGACGGGTTTGGTCGGCACAGCGCTCGTGGCCGCGCTGACGCTCGACGGGCATACCGTGTGCCGTTTGATTCGTCCGGGCACTAAAAAGATCACCGACCTCGCCAAGGGCTTCGATGTGGAGTGGAATCCAGTGACGGGAGAGCTAGGAGGTGCCGCGGTCGGCGCGGACGCGACTGTGAATTTGGCGGGGGCGTCCATCGCGGGCGGTCGGTGGACAGCGGAACGCAAAGAATTGTTACGTTCAAGCCGCGTGGATACCACGCGGGCGCTGGTGGCTGCGCTAGCCAAAATGAACGCGCGGCCAAGCGTGCTGGTATCAGCTTCGGCAATCGGATATTACGGCAATCGGGGAGATGAATTGTTGACGGAAAACGGCAACGCGGGCTCTGATTTTTTGGCGGGCCTGGCGCGCGCCTGGGAAGCTGAAGCGATGACAGCCGAAGTGTTGGGAATTCGCGTCGTGCGCACGCGGTTTGGGATCATTCTGGCCAAACATGGCGGAGCATTGCCGCAAATGATGTTGCCCTTCAAACTCGGCTTCGGCGGGAAGCTGGGGTCCGGGCAGCAGTGGCTGTCCTGGGTAACGCTCGCCGATGTCGTGGCCATTGTCCGCCGGGCGCTGACTGACCATGGCCTGCGCGGCGCGATAAATGTGGTGTCGCCGCATCCCATACGCAACGCCGACTTCACCAAAGCGCTGGCCAAGGCCATGCACCGGCCAGCAATTTTTCCTGCGCCGGAGTTTGCCTTGCGGCTGGTGCTGGGCGAAATGGCCGACGCACTGCTATTGTCCAGCCAGCGCGTTGTGCCGCAACAGCTTGAGCAGTTAGGTCACAAGTTTCTCCATGCCGATCTAGCAATTGCCTTATCCGCTGTCCTCCATGACGCATGATCCAAATTAGTGCCTCATTTCAAAACCGTCAGTGTCACTTCCACTTTTAGCACTTTTCCGTTTAGTGGGTCGGTGGCCATCGTACTCTCAATGGTTTGTCCATCACGAAGCCCAAGATCGAGGTCCGAGCGGAACTGGCGAATCACCGGTTGTTTGAATTGTTCCGCATGTGAATCCGGCATCCCCGATCCGCTCTTCTCAGTGGGCACCATTATCTCGCCATCCACCCACGATCGTTCCAAGGTCAACTGTAGCTGAAAGTGACCGTCCTCTTGCCGCACACCCCGGCAATCTACGTTCGTGCCGACATCGATATATTGCATTCCAGGCCCTGCGTATACAGGTACGCGACTCCCGATCCGCAATTTTGTCCACGGATTAACCACGTCAGGAGTCTGGGCCATATTTACGTACACGGTGTAGGGCAAACTTTTAACTTTCTTTTCGCCTTCAAACTCAATGAAAACTATCTGCACTTTAACGGGCGTGCGGTTCGTATCAGCTTTGACCTTGGTTTTGGCTCTTTCCTCCGCTTTGGCTCTTTCTTCCGCTTTGACTTTATCTTCCGCTTTGGTCTCCTGCGCCACGCAACATGGCGACACAATCGCTAGTGTCAACAAGCTCATGCACAGAATAGAAGCTTTTCTCATTTCTTCCCTCCAGATCGTGAAATATTCGCTGCATCTTACTGCGCATCTCCCGGAGGCCTGCTAAGTTCTGCATGTCCGTCCAGTGGTTGCATGGCGAGTTCCGCAATCTTCAGAGGCTCCACGGTTAGAGCCTCCTCGCTCCTTTTAGCGATAGGCCTCGTCAAAGCCACAGCGACTTCCTTGCGCTGCTCCATGGCAGAAACGAACCGATAAAACGCCTCGCGCTCTTCCGCAGGCACGAGCACTTCCGGCTGGCGCCGAGTGCCTGGGCGCCGTGCTTTATTTGTGGTGTGCCCTCGAAAGCGCGGAGCCGATTGGACGGGAGGCAGTGATGCGGGCGCAAACTGCGTACCGATCTCTTTTTGCGCTGCTTGCAAAGTTTTCATTTGGAGCGGCGCCCCTCGATTTTGCGTAACCTTTGATCGCCAGGTCGGAAGCATGATTGCAAATAGGAGAGCTGCCGAGAGTGCCGCGAGAGTCGACGCAAAAATCCATTTAGGTTTCGGCATCTCTGCACAGCTCGCCGCCTCTGCTTCACTAAGACGCGCGCGAATGCGCGGCAAAAACGACGGCGATATTTCGGCGCTGGCGGTTTTCCTTATGCCGGCGTCGATCGCAGCGAAAACGAATTGTTTGTCGGCGAAAGCGCTGTGGCAAATCGCACAGGTCTCCAGATGAGCGCGTAACGCGCCTCTTGGCGCGGCACCCCGTGCGGCAGTTTCGCTTAGTGCTTCTTTATACGGTTTACAGGTCATCGCAATTTCTCCGCTAATTGCTTACGCGCGGAAAATAACCGGGACTTTACGGTGCCCACCGGAACACCAAGCATCTTCGCGACCTCTTCCAGCGAATAGCCTTCCATCGCCGTGAGCAGCAGAACGAAGCGTAATTTTTCAGGCAACGCATCTACAGCACCGTCCAAACGCGCCTGGAATTCGCTGGAGGCCGCCAAGTCTTCGGCCGTGGCCACCGGTGGCCGGTGTACCGGTTGCGACCATAGCGTTTCGCGCTTTTCGCGGCGCTTCGCGGAGCGCACGCGATCCAGCGCTAGGCGAAACGTGATGCGCACCAGCCATGCACGAAACCGGTCGCGGTCGCGCAGGCGTTCGAACCGCCGGTAAGCACGCAGGAGCGCTTCCTGGGCAACATCCTCGGCATCGGCGGTGTTGCGCAGTACGCCTCGCGCCACCCGATAAGCCAGCGGTCCGCATTCTGCGAGGCGCTCTTCAAACTCGCGTCGTGTGGCCGCCAACGCGGCCTCGCGCCACCACTCCCTTTCCGCCGTGCGACCTGGCTGGATCAGAACCAGCTCCTGCATGCTGCCTTTCGTGCGAGCCAAGAGCGCTCGGCCTCCCCGTACAACTGCCAGACGTCGCAGTGCGGCGTTTGGTTCAGTAATGATCAAGCGCATAAACCTCGGCAACGCCGGATTTGCACAGAATAGCAGCAGCAAAGACCAGACCTGGATGAGACGCCTCGCCTTCGCCTCCTACCGGAAAATGGGAGCCTGTTAAGTCGAGTCGGCAGCGCAGGTCGTCAAGGTCAAATTCATCGGCCATGGTCTCGATAGCCTACGAAAAGCGTGACCGCGCCCAACTTGGAACAGTTCCAATATGGTCCAATGGGTAACGATAATCTGCCAACACGATTCCCCTATATTTTGCATCGCGCATCGCCGGCCGGCAGAGCCTACGTGGCGCAGGTTTCATCACCAGCAGCGGTCAACCGGACCGGACACAACAAATGGTCGTTTGGCGCGGATCGACGTGGGTGGACCAGGCGTGCCTACGGCGGAGGGAGTTCAGGTGGGCGATTCCGAGGCGCACGCCTTACAAGTGTACGGTCCTAGGATGACGGTTTGCCGACCGCAAGATCAAGGCGTGGCTTGGGAGCGAAGACAACTCCCAGCGCGATGGCGAAAATCGCAAAGCCGAAAATGTTGCGATTTCTTGTGGGCATATTTTCCTCCCGATTTTCGAGGTGTCGATATCAGCCCACTCGGGCGCCTATCTGCGACGGGCTTTGCCGAGCAGGCGCAGAATTTCGAGATACAACCAGATGAGCGTGACCATCAAGCCGAAGGCGCCGTACCACTCCATGTATTTCGGCGCGCCGTTATGGACGCCGGTTTCAATCATGTCGAAGTCCAGGACGAGATTAAGCGCGGCGATAACGACGACGAAAAAGCTGAAGGCGATGCCCCAAGGACCGCTCTGATGGATCATCGGCACTTGGATGTGGAAAAACATTCCCAGGATCATTTCGACGAAATACAAGAGCGCGATGCCGCCGGTCGCGGCGAGTACGCCGATCTTGAACTTTTCAGTGGCACGGATCACGCCGCTCTTATAAACCAAGAGCATTACAAAAAGCGTGCCAAAGGTAAGGCCGACGGCTTGGATAGCGATTCCGGGATACGAGCGCTCGAAAATGGCGGAGATGCCGCCGAGGACGAGACCTTCGAGTAGCGCGTAAATTGGCGCGGTGACAGGAGACCACTCTTTTTTGAAAATGGTGACGAGCGCCATGATGAAGCCGCCAACAAGTCCACCCATCATCCAGGGCAGCGCCTCGTCGGGCGTATTCGAATGCGACATGCCCCAAGTCCACGCGGCGGTGGCGACGACGCAGAGCAGGAGCAAACCGGTCTTATTGACCGCGCCCTGCAGGGTCATGGCCTCGCCGGTGACGACCTGGCCTTTGAAGACCTTTTCATTGAGCGCGGGGTTGGAAGTGCGCATTAAATTTGGCATATACGGTGTCTCCAGCTCATGGAATTAGTAGGTTGCAGCTATAGGTTCAGAGAAAGTCGAAACAGTTGGTAGCGCTAACGGGAATCGAACCCGTATTTCGGCCTTGAAAGGGCCGCGTGCTAACCGTTGCACCATAGCGCCGTCGGTGGAAGAACTGCAACGCTACTAGGATAAGGAAAATCGCCAGGTTTCACAAGGAAAGCAGGCGCATACGATTTTGCGTGGTGCGGGGGATGGCAGATTTCTCCAGCTAATCCTGGCGGTCCTTAAACTCCTCGTGCCAGGCCATTTGGATGGCTTCGAGTTTGGATTCGTTGGAGGCGGCGGGATCGCCGGAGAAACCGGGAAGTTCGACGATCCACTTGTGCATGTCGGTGAAGCGGACGGTGAGCGGATCGGTGTCCGGGTATTTGTCGGTGAGAGCGATGGCGATATCCTCGAAATTATCCCATGAAAATGTTGGCGGCATCGTTGCTCCTTGACGGTGAAAGCGGGGAATCACTCGAACTCTCGTCCCGCACTACGTTAGAGGAGATATTGCCTCGCGAACCGCGGACGTCAGTGATCGGCTTCCTTGGCGTAATTTTTGTTCCACTCAGGAATTTCAACCACGATGTCGGTGGTGCCGTCGGGCACAGTCTGGCAACCAAGACGTGACTTGGGCGTGATGCCAGGCGCTTCATCGAGTTCGTCCAGTTCGGCGTCGGTTGCTTCGTTGCAAGACTCGAGGCCTTCCTTCACGACGACGTGGCAGGTGGAGCACGCGCAGACTCCGCCGCAAGCGTGATCGAGCCCCGCTTTTATGCCCTCGGAAATGTCGAGGATGCTGCCGGGCAGGCCGTTATGGCCGTAAGGAATTTTTTCCGGGTCGACTTCAATGGTTTTACCGCTGGGAAGAAAGGTAACTTTATATTTCTTCGTGGCGGGTTTGTATTTGACTTCTTCAATGTAAGGGTTACTTCCGCCCATGTCGTGATTCCCTCCCTCAATCGCTCGCCACTTGCCACGAAGACAGATTCCTCGCTTCGCTCGGCATGACGTAAAACTTATTGCCAGGGCTGTGTATATTTCAAAATTAGGCCGGCGTTACTCCTCGACTCAGTTCCCTAAATCTAATTCCCTAAATTTAACCCCAAAAACTTAACACCACTTCTGTTGACGCGGCATTAGCTTGGTCCTGCGATCTTCAGACCTCGGCGAGCTTGCGGCCCGCGAAGGCAGTAGAGGCTGCAGAGTTCATGAGCAATTCCGCCAAATGCTCGGTGACGCGATTCAGCTCATCGATACGGTTGCGAATGAGCTTGTAATCGATGCCGGCGACAGCTTCTTTCAGCCCGGTGATTGCGACGTCAATTGCGGCACGTTCTTGAGGCAACAGCTCCTTTACTTCCCGATTGGCGAGGGCCTTCGCCGTAGCCGCCAAGATGGACTCCGATTCCGTGCGCGCCTCGATTAGTTGGCGCTCCGCGAAGTCCTGCTCCGCGTATTCGATGGATTCCTCAAGCATGCGCTCGATTTCGGAATCGTTGATGCCGTAACTCGGCTGAACTTCCACAGAGTGTTGTTCGCCGGTGCGCAGATCTTTCGCTTCGACTTGCAGGATACCGTTAGCGTCGATGATAAATTTTACCTCGATGCGCGGCCAGCCTGCAGGCGCGGGAGGAACTTTCAAGGTAAAGCGAGCGAGTGAGCGGCAGTCCTTGGCCAGTTCGCGTTCGCCTTGCACGACGTGGATGTCTATGCCGGTCTGGTTATCGACGCCGGTGGTGTACTGCTCCTGCGCGCTCGCGGGAATCGTGGAGTTGCGTGGAATAATTTTCGATACAGCGCCGCCGTAAGTCTCGATGCCAAGCGACAGCGGCGTGACATCCAGCAAGAGCATGTTGCTGACGCCTTGGTCCAGGATATTGGCTTGCACGGCGGCGCCCAGCGCAACTACTTCGTCCGGATTCAATTCAACGTGCGGTTTTCGATTGAAAAATTCCTGCACGGTACGGCGAATTAACGGAGTGCGGGTGGTGCCACCGACGAGTACGACGGCCTCGATTTGTTCGGGCGCGAGATGCGCATCCGCGAGGGCTTGCTTAACGGGCGCCGAGGTGCGGCTAACGATGGGCTGAATGAGCGCTTCGAAGGTTCCCCGTGTAAATTCGTAAGCGAACACAGCGCCATTGGGCAACGGAAAACGAAGCGTTGCCGATTCTTTCGTGGAGAGTTCGTGTTTTACGGCGATGAGCGCTTTGCGCAGTTCCTGAGCCAGCTCGCCATGTGGAGAAAAGTCAATGTTATCGTGCTGGAGAATCCGTTCGTGAACGAAGGCCTGAAGCAGATTGTCGAGGTCATCTCCACCCAAATGCGTGTCGCCATTGGTGGAAAGAACCTGATAGATGTCGCCCTCGGTGGTGGAGATCAACTTGAGGACGGATATATCAAAGGTGCCGCCGCCAAGATCATAAACGGCGACGCGGCCACGCTGCTTTTCATGCAGACCGTAGGCGAGCGCCGCGGCGGTGGGTTCGTTGACCAGGCGGAGTACTTCGAGGCCGGCGATCTTGCCGGCATCCTTGGTGGCCTGGCGCTGGGCATCGTTGAAATAAGCCGGGACAGTGATCACCGCGCGGTCGACGGTACCGCCGAGGTAGGCCTCGGCCCAATTCCTGAGTTCACGCAGGATGAAAGCTGAAATTTCTGGAGGAGTAAAGATTCGGTCGCCCAGCAAGACGCGGATAACATTTTTGCTGGCGGGATCGATGCGAAATGGAAAAAGCTTTAACTCATTTTCCACGTCAGCGGGACCACGGCCCATCAATCGTTTCACGGAATAGATGGTGCGCTCTGGCTGAGTGAGCAGGCGGCGTAGCGCTGCTTCGCCAACGATGACGCTGCCATCCGGGTCGAGGCTAACGACTGAGGGGCAAAGTGTCTGTCCGTAAGGCCCAGGAATACACTTCGGCTGACTCGTCCGCGAGTCAATGCACGCGACGAGACTATTGGTAGTTCCTAGATCGATGCCGACAATGTGACCCATGTTGGTACTCGTAAGCGACTATTGTTAGAGCAATTCTTTCGCGACGTTGACGACCAGGTTGCGGATGTAAGCACGACGGTTCAGCAGCTCATTCAACCGCACCATAATGGCTTTTCGATCGGCATCGCTAGCGTTGGCGTCAAGTGCCGCGTCCCACTGACGCGCAGCACTTTGCAGTTCGCTATCCACTTCCGCCAGCTTTTGCTGGAAAGTTTTTTCAGCAGTTTCGAGCCGGGCTTTCAAGGAAGCGAGATTGCCGCCAGCGGATTTTGCTTCGCGTAATTCATCGAGTGATTCGTTCAGCTCGAAGACTTCTTCCAACAGTTCTGGAGGAGCCTGCTGCTTTTGCTGGCCTTCTTTGCGCATTCCTTCGATGGCCAACAGGTACTCGACGCGTGCTATAGGATCGCGAAGAACACGGTAAGCATCGTTTAATTGCGAACTCCGTTCGAGCGATAGCTCTCTTTCTCTTTCAGAGGCATTTACGAATTTATCTGGATGCAGTTTCCAGCTAAGCTGCAAGAACTTCTGTTCGATGAGATCCATCTCAATCCACAACTTGCGAGGGAAACTCAAGAAAGTGAAGTAATCGGTGTCCGCCGGAAGAGGCTGAATTTTCCCGCAGGCCGGGCAGAATTCTTCGCGGTCGATTTGCGCGTTGCAGCTCCAACAAATCGCAGCAGATGCCGTAGCTCGCGTTGGTGTACTCATGTTTGCATCACACTTTTGGGTCGCGTTGCAAAAAGCCATTCTGGCCGAGCATAAAAAAAGTGGCTGGCGGATGCGGCTGCCAACCACTTGTCAGGCGCGCAAAGAGAGAACAGACAAAAATGTCTGTCCCACTACGCCGTAAATGAGCTGCCGCAGCCGCAGTTCCGCGCCGCGTTGGGGTTCTGAAACACAAATCCCTGGCGCATGAGCGTTTCTTCGTACTCGAGCGTTGTGCCGCTGAGATAAAGCAAGCTCTTGGGATCGACAAAGATCCGGGCGCCGTGCTCCTCGAAAACTTTATCGCGGTCGCGAGCGTGGGTGTCCAAGCGCATGGCGTAGGAAAGGCCGGAGCAGCCTCCACCTTGGATGCCGACGCGCAGGCCGCCCTGCTCGGAGGAAACGCCGTCCTTCTCAAGCAGTGCGCGGATTTTTTGCGCCGCGCGCTCGGTCAAGTGGATGACCGCTGTGGTGGTTTTAGTTTCAACGGTTGTAGCCATAAACAAATACCTATCAATTCCTCGAATAATATAAATGGGTCAACGGCTCACCTGTAGCTAAGTCTGGCGGCCACCTGAAAACTCCGAGCCTCCCACTAAAACTAGTGGGCAGCTTTTTCGGTCACAGGCATTTCGACGCCGTGCTTCTTCTTCCAGTCGCCGATGGCCGCTTTGATGGCGTCTTCGGCAAGCACGGAACAATGAATCTTTACCGGCGGAAGGGCGAGCTCCCGCACGATGTCCGTATTCTTGATCGAAAGCGCTTCCGCAACGGTCTTGCCTTTGACCCATTCGGTGGCCAGGGAAGAGCTGGCAATCGCGGAGCCGCAACCGAAGGTTTTGAACTTGGCTTCTTCGATGATTTGCGTATCCGGATTGATCTTCATCTGCAGCTTCATGACGTCGCCGCATTCCGGCGCGCCCACCAGCCCCGTGCCCACGTTGGGGTCTTCTTTGGGAAGGCTGCCGACGTTGCGGGGATTGTTGTAATGTTCAACCACTTTTTCGCTGTATGCCATTAGCTATTGCTCCTTGCCAAATTGACGAGATTTCCGAAACCCGCGCTCTTTACGGCTTTCTCGGAAAGCGAAACGTTGGGCACGGATGCCGAACGGCCCGCAGTAAGCTGTCGAAGAGCGTCCTTGATAAAGTCCGTCCCAACGCCCAGCAATTTCAGGAAGGCGCGAACCTGCTGCAATTCGTGGAATGAACGCTCTCCTGCAGCGGCGGCGTCTTCTCCTTCGCCCCCATAGGGGACAAAAGTCACTCGAAACGCGGCGCCGGTTCCGCCAATCGAGCGATGAATTCTGATTGTTCCTTCGTTTGCCATGTTTAACCTTCCAATTTTTAGGCTGTCTGCCATTTCATTTTTGAGATGTCGATACCTTCCTTGGCCATCTCGTAGAGCGGTGATAGCTCGCGCAGCTTAGTGACGACCACGGCCATCTTGTCGATGACGTAGTCGACTTCTTCCTGCGTGTTAAAGCGGCCGAGGCCGAAGCGGATTGACGTGTGTGCCAAGTCTTCGCCAACCCCTAGTGCTTTGAGTACATAGCTAGGCTCCAGGGTTGCCGACGTACAAGCCGATCCGCTGGAAACAGCAATATCATTAATGCCCATAAGCAGCGATTCGCCTTCAACGTAAGCAAAGCTCATGTTCAAGTTGTTCGGCAGGCGATGCTCCCAAGAACCGTTAATGAACACTTCGTCCAACTTGGCTTCCAGACCTGCCTTTAGGCGATCCCGCAGCCCGCGGAGACGCTCCGCTTCCTGCGGCATCTCTTTTTGTGCGATTTCGCAGGCTTTGCCAAGACCCACGATGCCCGGAACGTTTAGCGTCCCGGAGCGCATGCCGCGTTCGTGTCCCCCGCCGTCCACAATGGCGGAGAGTTGCACGCGAGGATTGCGGCGGCGCACATACAGAGCGCCAACACCCTTTGGACCATAAATCTTGTGGCCGCTGAGGGCCAAGAGGTCGATATTATCTTTCTGCACGTCGACGGGAATCTTGCCAACAGCTTGCACGCCATCGACAGCAAAGAAAATGCCGCGTTCCTTGGCGATCTTGCCGATTTCCGCCATGGGGTTGATCACGCCAATTTCGTTATTGGCGTACATGATGGTGATCAAAATCGTTTTTGGCGTAATGGCTTTGCGCACGTCCTCAGGATCGACGCGGCCATCCTTCTGCACCGGCAGATAGGTAACCTCGAATCCGTACTTCTCCAGACGCTTGCAGGTATCCAGCACGGCTTTGTGCTCGATGGCCTGGGTGATGATGTGATTCCCTTTATCGCGGTACATTTCCGCGATGCCCTTGATCATCAAGTTGTCTGATTCCGTGGCGCCACTGGTGAAGATAATTTCTTTTGGCGTGGCGTTAATCAGCGAAGCGATCTGCTGGCGAGCGGTTTCCACCGCTTCTTCCCCAGCCCAACCGAAAGCATGATTGCGGCTGGCAGCATTGCCGAATTTATCGGTGAAATACGGCAGCATCGCATCCAGGACGCGCGGATCCACCGGCGTGGTAGCGTGGTTGTCCATGTAAATCGGTAGTTTTACAGCCATTTATCTATCTCCTAAGTCCGCAATGCCACAAGGGCGGGCTCATGCAATTCTTCACTCATCTGAGAAATCGTGACTGTACTAAGAACGTTTAGAATGCTTTCATTCACGCGACGCAAGGGCTCGCGAACCGAACACTTGTCCGTGGCGTCGCAATTCCCATGGCCTGTTACGCATGACGTGATAAGAACCGGTCCATCTATCGCGGAAATCACGTCCAGCGCGCTGATTTGACTCGGCTCTTTGGCAAGTTGATAGCCCCCGGCCGAGCCGTGCTTGGCCGCGACTACACCTTCACGTGCCAACCTCTGCAGCACTTTAGCCATAAGAGTAGGAGAAATACCGTACTCTTCGGCGATCTCACTGGCACTGCAGGCGTGCTGCTGGCGATGCCGCGCCAAGTGCTTGACGGCAATCAAGCCGTAGTCGGCCTTCTTGGAAAGTTTAAACATGCCCCAGAAAAACATCCTCAGTTGCAGATATACGACTTAATTAGTCGCAATTCGAGTTTAGTCTTTCTTCTCCTAAAAGTCAACGCGCTCCAACACAGGGTAAAGCCTGTGTTTCGTGCAGATTGTAGAATACGACTGCGTTAGTCGTACATGCAGCTCAAAACCATCCAACGGTAGTTATTTGACACTCATGCGCTGAAATCCCAGGTGGAATGGCGGGTTTTAACCGAGTGCATGGAGCGTGATACCCTACGCAATTCCGAAAGAGGGACCATTATCGATGAGCCGGGCCCAGATCCAACTCCGCACCATCCTTTTCATCCTATTGCTGCTGCTCAGTACCGCGGAGGTACCTAGCTGGGGCCAGTCAAACTCCCGAACTCCCAACCGGAAAACGACGCGTTCGCGTAAGAGAGCCAGCCATAAGCCACCCAAAGATGACAACGTCGTTCTGGTTGGCGCAGGAGATATTGCCGGGTGCAGGGATTTATTGGGTGCGGAGGCGACGGCGAAGCTAATTGAACAAATACCAGGCACCGTTTTCGCCGCAGGTGATTTAGCTTATGAAAGGGGCACGGCGGCAGAGTTCACAAATTGTTATGAGCCTACTTGGGGACGCTTCAAGGAGCGTACGAAACCCGCGTTAGGGAATCACGAGTATGGAGAGCAAGGGGCGGCCCCATATTTCAAATACTGGGGCGATCAAGCGGGTCCGGTGGGCAAAGGCTATTACAGCTATGAGTTGGGTGTCTGGCACATCGTGGTATTAAACACAAATTGCGATGCTCCAAACTTAGGAGGGTGCGCCGTAGGCTCCGCGCAGGAGACCTGGCTGAAACAAGATCTTGCAGAGCACGCGAACGACTGCATCCTGGCATACGGCCACCATGCGCTCTTCAGCAGCGGAATATTTCGGAGACATGCGATTCATCCGGAACTGAAGCCCCTGTGGATGGACTTGTACGCGGCTCATGCGGACCTGGTACTTGCCGGGCACGAGCATTCCTATGAGCGGTTTGCGCCGCAAGATCCCAACGGCAATGCCGACCCCGAACATGGAATTCGCGAGATTGTGGCGGGAACGGGCGGACGAAGTCTCGATCTGCTGGGGTTCGCAACACCAAATAGCGAAGTAAGAAATTGGGATTCGTTTGGTGTGCTGAAGCTAACGCTTGCGCCGGGAAAATATACGTGGGAGTTTATCCCCGCAAAAGGCTGGACCTTCCAGGATTCCGGTACGGGTGTGTGCCACAACCGCGCGGTAGCGTTGCCGTGAGTGGAGTTACCCGTTTTAACAAAATTATTGTTTCGCGGCGAAACAACTTCCGGTCACGGAAGCTGCTTCGACAAGCTTTTGTACCGCGGGCGCGGGAGTCAGCAAAAGCTGAGACTTGGGTTTTTCGGCTTGCTGAACTTTAGCCAGCTGTTCTGTCTTCCACGAATCGGGCGCAGGTTCGCCCTTCGCGATGCTATCGAGGGCGGCAAGGCCAGCAGCGCCAATCGCGGCCAAATCCTGCGAAGTCAGGATAATTTCTTTTACGAAAAAGGATCGCTGTGCGAGCGGTTGCAACTTAGCATCGTTGTCGCGCCAGAACGTTAATTGTGCGCGCAATTTCGCTACTGTGTCCGCGTCGTGGCACGATGCCGCGAGAAATTTATCCACTAGTTCGGCGAATCGCCGGCCGGTGTTGCTTTCCAGCGGCACTGCATCCACCAAACGATTCAACGGCGTAGCACTGGTGGCCGGCGCCGGTGCGGTTTGTTCGCGGGAGTAGTCCTTCACGGGTTCTACAACTTCCGCAAGAGTCTTCAAAGCAGCAAATTCCTCCGGGCTAGTTGGGCCGGCGAGGCGGCGCAGCATGCGCCCATAATAAGTTCGGTGCGTGAGCCGGAGCCAATCGAGTTGCGCGTTAATCGCGTCCAGCCGGGCATACATGGACGCAGGGTCACGTACTTCCTGCGGAGACCACAAGCGCTCCGCGATCGCGGCATTGCGCGGCCAGATGCGTGAATCGATATTTTCCGGGGCCACATATTCCGACCACATGCAGGCTTCGCCGCCGAGTATGCGCTGCTTTTCCGCGGGCGCAAGATTGGCCGCGGCATCGCCCAGAGGGTCCACCGCGTAGTGCCGGGCCGCAGACCAGCCGAGATCGAGGTAGTAGCCGTTGGAAAGAATTCCGCGATAGCCCTGTTTCGCGGCTTCAGCAAGGGAGGCTTGCCCGCGCCATGATTGAATGACGATATCCTTGGGCAAAGCGGGATCCAACACTTCGTCCCAGCCGATCATGGTTTTGCCATGTTTGCTGACGATCGCTTGCAGGCGCTTATTGAAATACAACTGCAAACCCCGATTGTCTTTTAGTTGGTGTGCGCGGATGAATTCCTGAACTTTTGAATTGGCGTCCCACTGCTTGCCATTTACTTCATCACCGCCGACATGGAAGAAGTGATCTGGAAAAAGTTTTGCCATCTCCGCGATAAATTGATCGAGAAATTTGTAGGTTTTTTCATTGGTGGGATCGATCGCCGGATCAAATACGCCCCACTGCCGCTCAATCTGGTAAGGACCTGGCGCGCTGGCCAGCTCGGGATGGCCCACAAACCACGCGGTGCTGTGACCCGGCATATCGAATTCAGGCACTACGCGAATGCCGCGGTCTCTAGCGTAGGCGATAAGGTCGCGGATTTCGTCCTGCGTATAGTAAAGGTTGTCGGAACCCATCTCATGCAGTTTGGGAAATTTCCTGCTCTCTGCTCTAAAACCCTGGTTTTCGGAAAGGTGCCAGTGAAAGACGTTCATCTTTACGGCTTCCAGGCCATCCAGGTTGCGCTTGAGTACGTCCAAGGGGATAAAATGACGCGCGACGTCAATCATCAATCCGCGCCACGGGAAACGCGGCGTGTCCTTGATAGAGAAGGCGGGCACGGCAAAACCTTCGGACGAAACGCTCACCAATTGTAGAAATGTCTGCAGACCGCGCAACGTGCCCAGCGTGGTCGGCGCCGTCAGGGTCGCACCGGCTCCCGTCACTTCCAATGCGTAGGATTCATCCTCGCCAACTTCTTGCACGGCCTTACTATCGTGATCGCTGCGAATCACCAGGGTCGCTTTCGCGCCATTCACCGGTTTCCGGGAAATAGGAAGGGCTGTCTGCCGCGCAAGTTGTTGTAGGAAACGCTCTGTAGCGCGCTGCACCCGCGCATCCGAAAAACCCGTCAGCGCCACTGAAAATGAGGAGTCCACCAGAAGATTGCCGGTCCCCGGTTGCACGCTCGATGGAACGGGCATGAGCGTAAGTGTGGGCGGCTGTTGCGCACCGGAAAACTGCGGCGAGAACAAAGCTGCAAAAGCCAACATGCAACAGCCTCTCTTAAATCGATTCAAAGCCATTGTCTATACTGCTCCTGAAGAAAGAAAGTGGTCTTCACGCTCCCGCATACTGTCATACCCAGAACTTCTTACGAAGCAGATTCCTGCGGCGTGGAGCCACCTTGGCTGGTAGTACGCCGGTTAGCGGGCAAAGTTTACAAAGCGCCGCTTCACCGCCATGAGTTAGAATGTGACATGTTGTTCTAGCATGAAAACGTCTATCGCCATCTATCCCGGGTCGTTTGATCCGGTAACCAACGGCCATCTCGACCTGATCGAGCGTGGCCAGAAAATGTTTGACCTAGTAATCGTGGCGGTGTTGCAAAATGTTGAGAAGCAACCGCTGTTTACGGTCGCAGAACGCGTGGAGATGTTGCGCGAGGTAACCAAAAGCTGGCCAGGCGTGGAAGTAGACATCTTCAAGGGCTTGCTGGTGGATTATGCGCGCAAACGCGGAGCGGGAGTGATTTTGCGCGGGATCCGTGCGGTTTCCGACTACGAATATGAATTACAGATGGCGCTCATGAATCGCAAGCTGGAGCCGAGACTGGAAACGGTATTCATGTTACCGGGCGAGCCTTATAGTTATTTGAGTGCAAAGCTGGTGCGGGAAATAGCTCAATTGGGCGGCCCGTTGACAGACCTTGTGCCGCCGGTTGTAGAGCACCGGTTGAGGGCGAAGATTTCGTAAGCATTCGAAGAGAACAAGGAGAAAGCGTGCAACTGACGGAGCGCATCAATCGCATACAAATCTCGCCGACGGCTGCAGTCATCGCTGAAGCGGAAAAACTGAAAACGCGCGGCGTGGATGTCGCGGACTTTGGGCCGGGCGAGCCCGACTTCCCAACTCCGGATCACATCAAGAGGGCGGGGATTAAAGCGATTGAGGAAAACAAATCGAAATATACCGCCACAGGCGGCATTATGCCTCTGCGCGAAGCGATCTGCGCGTGGCACAAGCGGGAACTAGGTTCCCAGTATGAGACGAAGGAGTGCATCGTCAATGTGGGCGGCAAGCACGCCATCTTTAACGTGGTGAGCGTTCTGATTCAAAAAGGGGATGAAGTAATCATTCCAGCGCCGTATTGGGTGAGCTTCCCGGACATCGTAAAGTACGCGGGCGGGACGCCGGTGTTTGTGGAAACCAAGCCGGAAGATGGCTTCAGCGTAAAAGCATCGACGATCGAAAAAGCCATAACCCCTACGACGCGTATGCTGATCCTGAATTCGCCAAGCAACCCTACGGGTGGAGTGGTGCCGCCGGAGGAATACGAACGGATTCTGGCGGTCTGCAAGAAACGCAACGTTTGGCTGATGAGCGATGAGTGTTACTCACACTTCGTGTATGAGCCGCACAAGCCGTATTCGATCGCCAGCGCAGCGGGCGCGAAAGAAAAAGTGATCGTCATCGGTTCGGTGTCGAAGACCTTCGCGATGACCGGATGGCGCATCGGATACGTGCTGGGTCCCGAAGTGCTGGTGCAAGCGGTGCTGAAGCTGCAAAGCCAGTCCACATCCAATCCCACATCGATTGCGCAATATGCGGCACTGGAAGCTATGCGCGGCACGATGGAAACAGTCCCTGTAATGCTGGCGGAGTACGCCAAGCGCCGCAGACGCATCGTTGACGGGCTTCGTGCGATTCCCGGACTAAAATGCGAGGAGCCGGGCGGTGCCTTTTATGCGTTTCCTAATATTTCCGCGCACCTCACGGGGCCCAATGCCTTGGCAAAGAGCTGCACCGAAATTTCACGCTTGCTGCTCGAGAGAGTGCACGTAGCGGTCGTGCCAGGCGAAGCCTTTGGGGCGCCGGGCTATCTGCGGCTTTCCTACGCCACCTCCATTGAGCGTATCGACGAAGGTTTGCGTCGCCTGGGGCGATTCTTCAGCCGGGCTGAAGCCGCGTCGTAACACCGTGAGGCCCGAGCCGCTACGCATCGAGCCTATTTTTAGTCCGCGCATCTGGGGCGCGCATTCGTTGGCGCCGTTATTCCCGGAGAAATCAAATGTAGCAGAGCCGCTGGGCGAAGCGTGGCTTACCGGCACGCACTGCAAAATTGTTTCAGGACTGTTCGAAGGACAAACTCTGGAGACAGCGTGGCGAGCGATGTCCGTGGAATGGAAAGGGACGCAACTTGCTTTTACGGAGAGTTTCCCGATTCTGGTGAAGTTCATTTTCCCGAACGATCAGCTATCCATTCAAGTGCACCCTGATGATGATTATGCCGCTGCCCGGGAACGTGCCGCGGGCGGCCGTGGGAAGACGGAGATGTGGCACGCGGTTTCGGCGGAACCTGACGCACGCGTGTTCATTGGGCTGAAGCCTAGTGTGGACAAAACGAGATTTCTGCGCGGCATCGAACAGCACGATCTGCTTGACCTTTTTCAGGCACACGCCGTGCACACGGGCGATACATTTTTCGTACCGGCGGGAACGCCGCATACCATTGGTCCCGGCGCAACTTTGTGCGAGGTCCAGGAATATTCAGACATTACATATCGGGTCTACGATTTCGGTCGTCTGGACACATCCGGAAAGCCCCGCGAACTGCACCTTGAGAAAGCCTTGGAGGTAATCAAGTTTGGCGATTGCGGCGGCGGAAAAATTCCGCGCTTGGCATTGCCGGCGAACAAGATGCGGAAGTCACTGCTTGCCGCATGCCGCTTCTTCGCAACCGAACGTTGGGAGATTGCTACATCCTGCGAGGTCCAGATGGATCCCGCGCATTTCGACGCCGCGGCGGTACTCACCGGAAATGGCGTTTTCCATTGGAGCAGCGGTTCGACGAGTTATAGAGCTGGAGAGTGCTGGTTGCTTCCGGCGACGCTCGGGCCTTTTTCCATACAACCCCATGAACCCACAACGCTGATTCGCACCTATGTTCCGGATCTACCCGCGTTGCGTATGCAATTGAAAGCGCATGGACACACAGAACAAGCATTGGCGAAAGTTGTCTTTGTCTAGAGTTGGAAGATGCCTTTAGAAAAACTTCCCACACACGCCGTAATTCTAGCGGGAGGGCGCGGAACACGCTTCTGGCCGCGCAGCCGCACTCGTACGCCGAAACAACTCCTAAATATCATCGGCACCGATACGATGCTGGAGCAAACCGTTGCCCGACTGCAGCCGCTTATTCCGGCGGATCACATATGGACGGTGACGAATCACGAACAAGCGGACGCCGTCAGAAAGCAATTGCCTGTTGCAGCTCGCAAGCGTGTTCTAACCGAGCCTGCGGGGCGAAATACTACGGCGGCGATTGCCTTGGCGGCAATTCATCTACGCCATGCCAGCCGCGGCGACGCGCTGATGGCCGTCCTTCCGGCAGATCAGCACATTCAGCAGGTGCCTAAATACCGAAAATTAGTCAAAGAGGCCCTGGAGGTTGCCTGCGCGCCAGGGCGCATCGTGGTGCTGGGTGTTCCCCCGACACGGCCCGAGACCGGCTTTGGATACATTGAGCGCGCCGGGCCAGAGCTCGCCGGCTATGTTTTTCCAGTCTTTCCAGTGCGCCGCTTTACGGAGAAACCCGCGGTAGAACTTGCCAAGGACTACGTCGCGTCCGGCAACTATCAGTGGAACGCGGGAATGTTTTTCTGGCGCGTTTCTACGTTCTTGGACAATCTAAAAAAGTTTTTGCCAAAGACGCACGCCGCAATGGAGACGATTGCGCAAAGTATTGGCACACGAAGCTACGACGCCACAGTTCGTAACACTTATTCCACACTCGAAAATATTTCGGTGGACTACGCGATCCTTGAGCCTGTAACGCGCACGGAAACCAGTCCGCAAGCTTTTGTGATTCCGGCGGACGTCGGCTGGAGTGATATGGGCTCCTGGGCGGCGGTATATGAGCTGCTGGCCAAGCGCAACGGCGATAACATCATGGCCGGGGCGGGGCACGTATTAGACGCGCACGGCAATTTTCTATGGAGTCCGACTAAATTTGTTGCCGCGGTTGGGATTCGCGATCTCGTGGTGGTGGAGACGCCCGATGCTTTACTTATTTGTCCTCGCGAACGGGCTCAGGACGTCGGCCACATCGTAAAATGGCTGGAGAAGCAGCGCCGCAAGGACTTGCTGTGACTCACATGTAATGAGTTGCTATCGTGCGACGGGCCAATCCGGCTGTTGGCGTTAGTTTCCATCACGTATACTTCTGTTCGATAAATAATCATGACGGCGATCAAATTTGGCACCGACGGATGGCGCGGCATTATCGCGGAGGACTTTACGTTCGCGAATGCCTGCGTCGTGGGACAAGCCATCGCGCGTTATGTGGTTCGCGGGGAAGACGCGCGTAAGGGTGTAATCGTTGGCTACGACCACCGCTTCGCTTCGGATCGCATAGCCGCGGCGCTCGCGGACGTTATCAGCTCGAGCGGCATGCCCGTTTGGCTGACGGACAAGCCCTGCCCCACCCCAGCAGTCTCCTTGCTGGTGCGGCAGCGGAGTGCTGCGGGCGGCTTGGTGGTTACCGCAAGCCACAATCCCTACAACTGGAACGGCGTCAAGTACAAAGCTAGCTACGGCAGTAGCGCTCTGCCCTCGATCGTGGCGCAAATCGAAAAGGAGCTTGAGGGCATTCAGGAGCGAAGCGTGCCGCCCCTGCCACCACGCAAGGATTTGATTCAATCCCTCGAGCCGCGCAAGCCATATCTGGAGACTCTCGAAAAGCTGATCGATTGGGAACGCATGCGGAACGCTAACCTTCGCTTTGTATCTGACCCCATGCATGGTTCCGCAGCCGGATTGTTGCCAGAACTCTTTACGCGCAATGGCGTTGCTTGCGACGAAATTCGTGGAACGCGCGATCCGCTTTTTGGCGGCGTGCACCCCGAGCCCATCGAACCCCATATCGAGGCGTTGCGCAAAGCCGTGCGCGCCGGAAAATACGACGCCGGCTTTTGTGCCGATGGCGATGGAGACCGCATCGGCGGGATCGACCGCGCCGGCACGTTTATTAATCCTCACCAGATTTTTGCGTTGCTCGTCTGGCATCTGGCGGGAACACGTAATCTATCCGGCGACATCGCCAAAACTTTTTCTGTTACGAAACTGATTGACAAGCTGGCAACGAAGTTCGGCAGGAAACTGCACGAGGTGCCCATCGGCTTTAAGTACATTTGCGAGTTGATGTTGCAGCAGAATATCTTAATTGGCGGTGAAGAGAGCGGCGGCATCGGCACCAACTTGTATCTACCCGAGCGCGATGCCACCGTTTCCGCTCTCCTCCTTGCCGAGTTGATGGCCTGGCACGGCAAATCGCTTGGCAAATTGCTGGGCCAATTGCACGCCGAATTTGGCGAATATCATTATGGCCGCGTTGATCTGCAGGTTAAACCCCGTCAAAAAGAAAAAGCGATGGCTTATTTCGCAAGTGGCAAGACTACCCGGCTTCTTAACTGGCCGATCGTGCGGCGCGAAGATATGGACGGCGTTAAAGTGTATCTGGGAGACATCGGTTGGGTGATGGTCCGCGCCTCGGGAACGGAAAACCTGTTGCGTTTGTATTCTGAGACATCCAAACCGGAAACTACCCGGCGCGTTCTTGGGGCGGTGCAGAAAATCGTTCAGAAGCTCTAAGTGTAGTCATGAAAACCATAAATTTAAAAGAGAAATTTAGCCTGATTAACGAATATTACAAACCAAAAATACTCGGTGAAGTAAACGACTGCTACGTCAAAGCCGTCAAGTTAAAAGGCGAATTCATCTGGCACCACCACGAATATGAGGATGAACTGTTCCTGGTGGTGAAAGGCACGCTTCGCATGAAATTTCGAGATCGCGAAGCCCTTGTGCGTAAGGGAGAATTTATTATTGTGCCGCGCAAAGTCGAACACCTTCCGGTAGCCGATGAAGAAGTGCATATCCTTCTGATCGAACCGAAAGGTACACTGAATACTGGCAATATAACCAGCGAAAGGACTGTCGCCCAGCTCGAAAGCATTTGATCCCGCCAACCGCTGTTGCGATATACACCAAAGATGGAACATCGTTTCCACACACTCGACGTCTTCACGACTACACGCTTTGAAGGCAATCCACTCGCGGTCATCACGGACGGCGACGGCCTTTCCAGCCATGTCATGCTCGCCATCGCGCGCGAGATGAATCTTTCCGAAACGGTCTTCGTGCAAAAACCCAGGGACGACCGCGCGTTGGCACGCTTGCGCATCTTCACCACCAAGGAGGAGTTGAAGCTTGCCGGACATCCGGTGATCGGCACGTGGTTTCTTCTGGCAGAACTCGGCGTGGTGCCTGCGCAGGAAGGTGGCGTGCACGTGATGCAAGAAACCGGTGCTGGAATTCTACCCGTGGAGATTCGCTTCAAGGACGGGAGGCCCCATCGTGTAACCATGACGCAGATGGACGCGCAGTTTCGTCCCGCGAAGATTGACAAAAAGAAACTCGCCGCGGCTTTGGGAATTTCTCGCAAAGATTTTGACGGCCAGCTCCAACCGGAATATGTCTCCACCGGCATTTTCAACTTGATGGTTCCGCTGCGCAGCCGCGCGGTGCTCGGCAAGATCGAAATGAATATGACGGAACTCCGCCGCCTGCTGGGGAAAAATGCCACGATGGCGTACTGTTTCGCTTCAAACGGCGCGAATCGCGCGTTTGCCCGCGGCATGCTGCCCTGGGAGCTGTACGAAGACGCCGGGACGGGCTCGGCAGCCGGCTCGCTGGGCGCTTATCTGGTGCAGCACGGAACGTTGTCGACAGGCCATACTCTCAGCATTTTGCAAGGAGCGGAAATGGGCAGGCCCTGCCACATCGAAGTGGAAGTTTCCAAGAGCGGCAAAAAATTGGTGCCGCGCGTCAGCGGAGCCGCGGTAAAAGTTTTCGAAGGCACCATCCGCATCTAAAATAAGCATTCGCCGACAAAAATGGCCACGCGGCAATCACCGTGTGGCCTTTTCTTTCTCCCAGCGTAACACTTACTTTCCGGGCCGCTCCTCACTGCCGCTCAGTGTCGCGCCTTTCATCGACTGGTGTACGGCATCGAGTATCCCGTTGACGAAGGCGCCGGAATCTGCGGACGAAAATTTCTTAGCCAAGTCGACTGCTTCGTTCAGAATAACTTTTGGCGGCGTTTCGGCAACGCGCAGCTCGTGAATAGCAAGCCGGAGTATGGCTTTGTCAATCGCGGCCAGTCGTTCGAATCGCCAATTTGCAGCATGCTTGACGATCAATTCGTCGAGAACGCCGATATCGCGGGCCGCGCCTTCAAACAGGCGGTTGGCAAAAGCGCGCGTGCTGTCCGCAGCTTTCGCGGCGCGCCAAAATTTTGCTTCGAGTTTCGCCGGCTCCTGGCGACTCATGTCCCACTGGAAGAGCATCTGCATGGCAAATTCGCGCGATTTCGTGCGGAGTGACACGTTAAGTACGCCGCAACTTTGCGGGATTGGCTGTCTGCTCGTTCGCGGCGCGAATTTTGCGCGACAGCGTGGCCATCTCGATCGCCGCTAAGCCGGCTTCGAAGCCTTTGTTCCCACCCTTAAGTCCCGCGCGGTCGATGGCTTGCTCCAGCGTGTCGCACGTTAAAACGCAAAATATAACGGGTACCCCGGTATCCATCTGCGCCAACTGCAAGCCGCGCGCCGTTTCCGAGCAAACGTAATCATAATGGCTGGTTTCGCCGCGCAGCACGCAGCCGATAGCAATCAGCGCATCGTATCGCCCCGTTGACGCAAGCTTTTTCGCGATCAGCGGCAATTCGAACGCGCCGGGCACACGCACCACATGGACGTTCTCGCTGGATGCGCCAGCCCGCTCCAGCGCATCGACCGCTCCAGCGAGCAAGCGCTCAGTAATAAAACTGTTGAAGCGGCTGACCATCACTCCCAAGCGCAAACCTTCCGCCGCGAGCTCACCGTGCAATTTTGCGGGTTTTAGTTTTTCTGCCATGTCCTGCGACGTTTATCGCCCCTTGAATTGCGCTGGTCGCTTTTCCAGAAATGCCTTGGTCCCTTCGCGCATGTCCTCGGACGCGCATGCCAGGCCAAAAAGCGCAGCTTCCAGAAAAAGCCCTTCTTCCTGCGGCATTTCGCTGCCGCGCTCGATGGCTTCCATGGTGTAACGCACCGCCAGCGGCGCGTTGGCAATAATTTTTTTGGCCATGGTTTCGGCGGCGTGCAGCAGCTCCGCTGGTTCGCAGATGTGGTTTACCAGGCCGATGCGGTGCGCTTCCTCGACAGTAATTATCTCCCCTGTAAGGCACAGCTCGTGCGCTACGCCCTTTCCGCATAGGCGCGCGAGTCTCTGCGAGCCGCCGTATCCGGGTATGATTCCCAGTTTTACTTCCGGCTGGCCAAGCTTTGCCGTTTTGCTGGCGATGCGGATCGTGCAGGCCAGTGCGAGTTCGCAACCGCCGCCCAGAGCGAATCCATTGATCGCGCAGATAGACGGCTTGCCCATCGTTTCCAGCAAGTGAAAAACACTTTGGCCGAACAGCGACGTTTCCTTACCACTGACCGGCGTCTTTTGCGCCAGCTCGCCGATATCCGCTCCCGCGACAAACGACTTCTCGCCCGCGCCGGTTAGAATAAGGACGCGAACGGAATCGTCAGCGCGCGCATCGAGCAGCGCGTCTTGCAGTTCTTTAACTGTCTGCCGATTCAAAGCATTCAGCACCTTCGGACGGTTGAAGGTAATGTGCGCAACGCCTTCTCGCTTGTCGTATAACAGGTTCTCGTAAGCCATCGCTGTTCTAGCTATCTCCTATTCTCTCGCGCTAAAAATTCATGGCCTTAGGATTTTGCGCATCCGCATAATCATAAAACCCACGGCCAGCTTTGCGGCCATTCCAGCCTGCCAGGACCATGCGCCTCAGCAGCGATGGCGGAGCGAACCGCCGCTCACGAAATTCATCGAACATGATGTTAGCGATGTAATAAGTCGTGTCCAGCCCCACAAAATCAAGCAGCGTCAGTGGGCCCATGGGATGTCCACAGCCTAATTTCATGGATCGGTCGATGTCCTCGATGGATCCCACGCCTTCCTCCAGTGCCCGGACGGCGTCCAGAAGATAAGGCACCAGAAGACGATTGACGATGAATCCGGTGGTGTCCTGCGCGCGCACGGGCGTCTTGCCCAGCTTTGCGGCGAACGCCACCACTTCTTCGTAAACGGCGGGGTCCGTGGCGATCGTGCGTGCAACTTCCACCAACTTCATTACCGGGACGGGATTGAAAAAGTGTAGCCCCACAAAGCGCTGCGGGCGCTTGGTAGCGGTGGCCATTTCCGTAATGGTCAAGGAAGAAGTGTTGCTGGCAAAAATTGTGGATGGCGGACACACACTATCGAGCGCGCTAAACAGCTCGCGTTTCGCAGGCAGTTGCTCGATGATGGCTTCAATGACCAGGTCGCAATCCTTGAAATCACCGATTGCGGTGGTCCCTTTCAAGCGGCCGCGAATCTCGCCCTTGACGGTTTCGTTGATCGTGCCTTTTTCCACCAACCGCGCGAGATTTTTGTCGATGCTCTTCAGGCCCTTTTCCAAAATTTCGGAGCTCACTTCCCGCACCACGGTGGGGAATCCTGCCGCCGCGCACACCTGCGCGATGCCCGAACCCATCAAGCCACACCCTACAACTCCCACCTTTTGAATTGACATATCACTTTCCTCTTAGAAGATGCCGCCGGGAAGACCCGGCAGGAACCGCTCACGCGACTGCACACGGCGGCGGTAGCGCAGCCTGAGAAAGCGAAGTGTAGCAGAAATGAACTATTTCGTGGTTCGCATCCGAGGCCGTTAGTTGTAAAGCGCTTCGACAATCATCGCGATGCCTTGGCCTCCGCCGATGCACGCCGTCGTCAGACCATAGCGCAGGTTGTTGCGACGCAACTCATTAAGGATGGTGATCACCAGTCGCGTTCCCGTGGCACCCAACGGATGGCCCAGCGCAATCGCGCCGCCATTCACGTTTGTCTTGTCGCGATTTAATCCTAGCGCTTTCTCCACAGCCAGATACTGTGCCGCGAAGGCTTCGTTAACTTCGACGCGGTCCATCTGCGCCAGCGTCAACCCCGCCAGCTTCAGCGCCTTTTGCGATGAAGGCACAGGACCAATGCCCATGATGCTGGGTTCCACTCCGGCCACCGCCCACGACACAATCCGCCCGATCGGCTTTAGCCCGCGTTGTTTGGCGGTATCCGCTCTCGTAACCACCACGGCCGCAGCGCCGTCCACAATTCCGCTCGCGTTACCCGCCGTGACGATTCCGTCTTTCTTGAATGATGGCGGCAACTTTTCTAGCGTCTCCATCGTCGTTTCCGGCCGCCTATGGTCGTCTTCGCTGACGGTGATCGATTTCTTCCCCACCCTAACTTCCACCGACACCAGTTCTTCCTTAATGCGGCAAGCTTTGTACGCTGCGTCTGCCGCCTGCTGGCTGCGCAACGCATACGCGTCCGCATCTTTGCGCGTAATGTCATGTTGCTCGGCAAGTTTTTCCGCGGTCAAGGCCATGGGCAATCCGCAGTACGAATCGGTCAGGCCTGCCATTAAGGAGTCTTCCAGCACACCGCCGCCAAGTTTTAGTCCATTGCGAGCACCGCGAATGACAAACGGTGCCTGCGTCATATTTTCCATTCCCCCGGCGAGTATCATGGACGCTTCGCCCAGCAGAATGCGCTGCGCGGCTTGCGTGATGGATTCCATTCCGGAGCCGCAGAGCCGGTTGACGGTCACTGCAGGTGTTTCGATCTTGAGGCCGGCTTTCAGGCCCACGTGACGCGCACCATAGAGTGCGTCCGCGCTGGTTTGCATCACGTTGCCGAAGATCACATGGTCAAATTCCGAAGCCGTGACTCCGGAACGACGGATGGCTTCTTTCGATGCGTGCGCCGCAAGGTCGATTGCCGAGACTTCGGAAAACGGCCCAGTATAACGCGTCATGGGCGTGCGTGCTCCGGCTACGATAACAACATTTGTTGGAAACATGGGATTTCGTCCTTCGTACTAATCTATAGTTTTGGATTTTCCAGGGTGACGATCGTATCGCCGCCTCGCTTGCGCGCTTCTTCAAGGGAGAATTCGGCGCGATTGATCAAGTCTGTTACGATGTCTTCGCTGTCGTACTCCTGTTTTGCAACTGCCTCTACGATCCCGGCGCTCAAAGTAATTTGCGTGGCATCCCATGGCGGACGTAACCCCGAAGCTGCGCGCCGAAGCTTTTCAGCCAGTTGCTGCGCGCCGTTCAACGTCGTATCCGGAAGAATGAATGCTAGCGCCCAGGAGGTATATTTCACCGCGATGTCGTTTTGGCGCACGATCGCTTGCAGCGACCGCGCCAACTGTTCCAGGAATCGTTCCGTTGTGGATTCACCTTGCTGCCGGAGAATTTCCGCGCCGCGGTCGATTTGGAGTATCGCCAGAGCCAGTGGCGTATCTTGCGTCCGTGCGCGATCGGCCTCAGTAAGCAAGCAGCTTTGGTACGAGCTGCGGCTCAACAAACCCGTGCGCTCGTCGGAAACGCCCATGCGGCGCACCAGCGACCGCAGCCGCGTGTGAGTGACGCTCATAAGCATCTGGTCTCCGATGGCCTGCAGGAAATAGGCCTCATTCGGTTTCCATTTACGGTCGGCGGCGTCTCCGACAATCAACATGCCTGCTGGGTTCTGCGTCTCCTTATCGGTGATAGTTACTCCTAACGCCGTAGCCAGTCCCAATTCACTCACGATCGAATCTTGCGTTGCGCCTACCACGAGACCACCAAGTTGATCGGGTTCAGCTTTTTCCATTTGCGCCAGCAGCAAAACCGCCTGCGCCCCCGGAGTCGGTTTCACGTCCGGAGAACAAAATTCCGCAGATAGCTCCGGAGGCCGCCCCGGCGCGCCAATCACGGCCAGTGACCGTGTAGCGCGCAGGTATGTACCTACCTCGTGGACCGCGGTGTTCAGCATCGCCCGCGGCGTTTGCTGGCGAAAGATTTTTTGGTTGATCTCGGCTATTTTTGTTAAATCGCGAAGGGTTTCCGCGGTGTACGAACCCGTCTTCCCAGTTATGTTCGTTGGTTGCGCTTCGACTACCGGCGGTGGAGGCGCGGCGGCCGGCGCCGCGGCGGATGTGGTTTTCTGCTTAGCCCCGCCCGGTGGCGACCAGTTGGCAAGTTGATAGAGATTCGCAAGGCGCGCGTTGCGCGTTTCTTCACCCGGAAACATGGCCGCAATCTTCTGCAGGCGGTCGAGCGCTTTGTTCTGCAGCGCATACTGCAAAAATATCTCTGTCTGCACAATCAAATCGTCGAGCGCCTGTACTTCGCGGCTTTCTTCTCTAAGTGGTTGAGCAGTTCCTTGCTGCAGCAGCGATGGCCGCAGGGCGGCTGTGGCGGATTTGACCAGCCGGCCAGAGACGCGCTTCCAGAATGCCTCATCCACTCGGCCGCGCAACATCTCCAGACGTTGCTGGTTCCGATGGTCGTAGGGATCGATATCTACCAGGCGCTCCAGCGACTCGCAGGCTTTGGGAATCTTTCCGCTCTGCAAGTACACATCGAAAAGCTTGATCAGCGTTTCGAAATACGGGGTTTCACGATTGAGCTCGTCGTAAAGTGCCGCCATGAATTCGAGAATTGCTTGCGACCGCGGATGTTTTTCCTCCAACAGATTCATCTGCGCCGCGAATTCATCTTGCTTCTTATCTGCAAACATACGCCGCTTCAGAGTTTGCAGCAGTTCGCCGCATTTCTTGTCTTCGCCCGCGGCCGCGTAGGCATCCACCAGCTCAAAAAGCCGCGGAACTCCTTCGTTTTTTTCGCGGAGCAAACGTTCGAGCACTTCGCGCGCCGGGTCCAGGTGGCTTGCGTGGATCAATGCCTTAGCGTAGGTATCCAGAAATTCGGCGTCGTGCTCGGTAGCGGCAAACGGTTTTAGCAGCGCCACCGCATCCTCTGGATTTCCTGCGCGGAGTTGCGCTGTTCCATACAGCAGCGCGACGCTCCGTTCTCGCGGGGCCAACTTATGTGCTCGTTCGAACTGCTTCAGCGCTTCGGCTTCGTCACCCTTCACGCTGGTGAGCTGTCCGGCGCGTAGAAATGCACGCGCTGCGAGCGCCTGCTTTCCGAGCTGTTCAGCGGCTTCGCCTAGGCGAAGCTGGCGGTGCGGATTGTCTGCGTCCAATTGCGCGATGCGTTCTAAACAGAAGAGCGCATCTTCCGCGCGCGACTCCGCGGTAAAGAGTTCCGCGGCCTTGTTATATTGGTCAAGAGCTTCGTCGGAGCGATTTTGTCGCTGCTGCAGAAAAGCGTAACGCGCGATGCGCTCGGGAGGCTGCTGGACGCTGCTGGTTCGAAGGAATCGGTTATAGATGGCTACTGCTTTGGTTTCGTCGCGCGGTTCTACCAACAGATCGAAAAGCAAACCGTAGTAAACCACCGCGCGGTCCGGCTGGCCCGTGCGGGCATACAGGTCACCGAGAGCTTGCGTGGCTTCTTGATGCTGCGGTGCTTCCTCTAGAACTGCGAGATATGCGCCGATGGCATCCTCGGCACGATTCTTCTCCAGGAAGCGTTTCGCGCGATCCAAATGCTTGTTGACGTCTGCGGCCATCCGTCCGGGTTGCCTTTAGAAAGCTGAATTATTATTGCGCGTGGGCGGCGCGCCCACGCAAAACGCGAACTACCCCTTTTCACTATATACCGCTGACCTGAGGCGGGCAAAAGGGAGTAGCCAGGGAGACAGTATCGATGTAGCGAATGTGGCAAAGGTGGCGAAATCTGAACAAAACACCTTACTTTTGGTCCTGCTTCGCTCGCTGCGTCGTCTCCAAGCGCTTTCGCAAACAATCGGCACATACGCATCCGCTGCTTTTGTCGGCTACCTCCACCACCGGAGGGAACTCCGCGCACCAGCAATTCCCTTCTGGGTTGCAGGACATAGGAGCATCGCAACTGGAACATCGTGTTTCCATGCTGAAAGTATTCTCTACCTTCTCTGCAGCTCCGTTACTCCCTCCTGGGAAAGGCTGACGCCGCCTTCGAATTATGGCAAACTGAATGTTTACACGGCATGGTTTTTCGCTGCATATTGTGTCCGTCAAGCTGAAGCGTGCGCCGGGCGTATGCATGCGCGCACAGTGACGCAAGAAAGCTCCTGCCGGTAACAAACCTAAATGGATCCAAAGTTCATACGAAATTTCTGCATCATTGCGCACATTGACCATGGGAAATCCACGCTTGCGGACCGCCTGCTGGAAATGACCGGCGCGCTGACCTCGCGTGAGATGCACGAACAAGTGCTCGATTCCATGGACCTCGAGCGCGAGCGCGGCATCACCATCAAGGCGAAAAGCATTCGTTTACATTACACGGCAAAAGACGGCAACACCTACCGTTTAAATTTGATTGATACGCCCGGACACGTCGATTTTTCCTACGAAGTTTCGCGGGCGCTCTCCGCTTGCGAGGGCGCACTGCTGGTGGTGGATGCCAGCCAGGGTGTCGAAGCACAAACCGTTGCGAATACTTTCCTGGCCGCAAAAAATAACCTGACGATTCTTCCCGTAATAAACAAGATTGATTTGCCTGCCGCGCAACCCGACTTCGTCAAAGAACAGATTGAAAGTGTTCTAGCGATTCCCGCTAACGACGCTCTTTTGATCAGCGCGAAAAGCGGAATAGGCGTCGAAGACGTGCTCGAAGCCATCGTGGCGCGGGTGCCGCCGCCCAAAGGCAGCGCGGAAAATCCGCTGCAAGCGCTTATTTTCGATTCGTGGTTTGATATTTACCGCGGCGCGGTCGTGCTGGTGCGCGTAATGGAAGGCCGCATTACTAAACACCTGAAAATTCGGCTGGCCCATAGCGACGAAGTTTACGAGGTGGAAACACTGGGCACGTTGACGCCGAAGCCGGTTGCGCTGGAAGAACTCGAAGCCGGAGACGTGGGCTTCATCGTCGCGAATATAAAGCGCGTGGCCGATGCGCGCATGGGTGACACGGTTACTGACGCTGCGCGCCCCGCGCCTCCACTGCCGGGTTTTGAAGCCATCAAGCCCATGGTTTTTGCCGGGCTTTTTCCAGTGCTCGCGGATGAATACGAGCCTTTGCGCGATGCGCTCGGTAAATTGCAGTTGAACGATGCGGCGTTTTTTTACGAGCCCGAAAATTCCGTCGCGTTGGGCTTTGGATTCCGCTGCGGATTTCTCGGATTGCTGCACATGGAAATAGTGCAGGAAAGGTTGGAACGCGAGTTCGGTTTGAATTTGATTACAACTGCTCCGAGCGTGCGTTACCGCATCACGCGCGTAAATGGCGACGTTATGGAAGTTGATAGCCCGGCGAAATTCCCTAATCCCAGCGACATTGAAAAAATCGAAGAACCCATCATCAAGGCAATGATTATCACCAATGAGGATTCCGTCGGTGGCATCCTGCAACTTTGTCAGGACAAGCGCGGCACGCAAAAGAATTTTGAATATCTTTCCCCCACGCGAGTGATGCTCACCTACGAATTGCCACTGAACGAAATTGTTTTGGATTTCTACGACCGCCTCAAGAGCGTGTCTCGAGGTTACGCTTCGCTCGATTATCACCTGGCGGGTTATAGCGAATCGGACCTGATCAAGCTGGACGTGCTCGTTGGCGGGGAGCCCGTCGATGCGCTGGCGTTAATCATTCACCGCGAACTTGCTTACGACCGCGGGCGCGAACTGGTTTCCCGTTTGCGCAAACTTATCCCGCGTCAAATGTTTGAAGTGCCCATTCAAGCGGCCATCGGCAGCCGGGTTATCGCACGCGAAACAGTGGCGGCGATTCGCAAGAATGTTCTCGCCAAATGTTATGGCGGCGATATTTCGCGCAAACGCAAACTCCTCGAAAAGCAAAAAGAAGGCAAGAAACGCATGAAACGCGTTGGCCAAGTCGATATTCCGCAAGAAGCATTCCTGGCGGTCCTCAAAGTCGCGTCGTCATCCGACGAAGAATAGCGAGTGCCCTTCGGAAAACAGATTGCCAGCGATCGCGTCCTCACGCTGTTTCGGCACGAACCACCGCGTCTTCATTCTTTTTTCCGCACTTCGGTGGTGAGCCGACCGCGGTGAAATTGGACGGCAACGGCATCGCCGATGGAAACTTGTTCGCTGGAGAACAACACGTTGCCGGCGGCATCCGTGGCGATGGCGTAACCACGTTCGAGAACACGGAGCGGACTGCGCTCGTCCAGCTGCAAACTTAAACGTTCCAGGCGTTCCCGCTTCCTGCGCAAAAAGCGCTCCGCGCGTATGCCCAGTTCAGCGCTGTGTTTTTCGAGACCCAGGTGAAAAAAGGCAATTTTCCGCCTGAAATCGAAAGACCTGAACCGCAAATGTGCCGCGGCATGACGTCGGCGAGCCTGTTCCAGACACGCGCGCAACGCGAGTTCGGTGCGCGCCGCAAAATCATTGGTGCGCTGGCGCAGACGGGTGATTTGCTGGCGAAAATCGAAAGAAAGAATCTTTACATGCGCGGCCGTCAGGCGTCTGCGCGATTGTTCGAGACGCGAGCGGAGGCCGGCTGCCAGGCGCGAGGTCATTTCGTCGCCACGCTGGCGTTGCTGGCGCAGCAGTTCCAGCGGACGCCGGAAGCCCCGGCGCGCGGCGAGTTCATGAACTCGCCGTGCAGACTCCAGCAAACGATAGCGGATCAAGCCTGCAATGTTCTCGCGCAAATCCGCGATGTGCTTATCAAGCTCGCGACGCGTCTGCACAACGAGCTCGGCGGCGGCGGAAGGAGTGGAAGCACGCACGTCGGCTACGAAATCGGCAATCGTGAAATCCGTTTCGTGGCCGATTCCGGAAATAATCGCAATGGCGGAAGCCGCAATAGCGCGCGCGACAGTTTCTTCATTAAAGGCCCACAAGTCTTCCAGGGAACCACCCCCGCGCGCCAGAATCACGACATCCACGCTTTGCCGGCGATTGAAAAAATGCAGCGCGCGAACTATTTCCAGTGCTGCGCCTTCACCCTGAACGCGGACGGGGTACAGCATTAGATGTACGTTGGGAAAGCGCCGCCTTAAAATGCGTACAACATCGCGCACGGCTGCGCCGCTCGGCGAAGTGATGAGACCGATGCAACGCGGAAGAAGCGGCAACGGCTTCTTGCGCTCGGCCGCGAATAAGCCTTCCGCCTCGAGACGTTTTTTCAGTTGCTCGAAAGCAAGCTGCAGCGCGCCAAGACCGACCGGCTCAATGCTTTCGACATAAATCTGATATTCACCGCGAGCGTCATACACGCTGACGGAGCCGCGCACGGTGACGTGCAAGCCGTCTTCAGGACGGAATTTCAGCAGGCGCAATTGATTTTTGAAACAAACGCAGCGCACTTGAGCGCGCTCGTCTTTCAAAGTGCAATAGATATGGCCGGATTGGGCTTCGCGGCAATTGGAGATTTCACCCTGGACGGAGATATCAGTGAAGTTTTTTCCCAGAAGATCGCGAATGCGTGCGGTGAGTTCGCTGACCGTCCAGATTCTCTTGTCTGGCATGAGGTTGAATTGAAGTTGAGTGGTCATGGACGCGGCACTAGAAGTGTTCTAGCACGATTTTGACGCTTAGGGGTACACCCCCCGGTGTTTTCGTAAGAGCGGCAAGGAAAGAAGTTAGAGAATTTGGATAAAGGGCATCGACCGAGGGGGCGCACTGGGGCCGGGGTCAACATAAATATCTATATTCACAGATTAGTACTAGACGAAAGGTATTTACTTGTACGGATTTTTGCTTTCACGACGTACAGACCAGCGAAAGCTCTTATGGTCTTTGCAGCTGAATTTTATCCGAATGTGTCGGGGTCCTGGCGGCTGCGGTGCGGTTGCCAGAGTTTCAATGTCACGTTTTCCATGGCTTCACTTAGTCAATGACACTTAGTCAATGAAAGGAAATTGTTCGCTAGTCTCCGAAGATAATCTGCCGTCGTTCCAGCCTGAGCCTTCAGCCCTGCCGAGCTCTTGCCGCTACGTTTTTCGAGTCGCCATCATAACTCACATCATCGGCAGGAGACTCTGTGGGCCACTCGGTCATTGCCGGTGAATGGAATAGAAGAAAAACTCGCTCATCGGTGCTCGCAGCCGCTGAAGCTAGAAACTGGCTTGCGCGCTGATATCACCTGGCCAAAGCGGCGGGTAGTTATTATTCAGGGGCGGATGACCAGCGCAGGCCGGCCGCAATGGTCGGGTGATAATACTCGCGCTGGACGGGATAGATAGGGCTGCCCTGATAGAACCCGAAAACCTCATTGCTGAGGTTCAGGCCGTAAACCACCAAGTGCAATCCCTTATGCATACGATAGCTGCCTTGCACGTCAATTTGCGTGTGGGCGTACAAATAGAGGTCGCCGGTGGGACCCTTTATCCCGATGATGGGATCGGCCGGTTTATCGGTTTGCTGGTAGTTGTAGAAGAAAATGTTCGCGTCGTTGTGGCTGACGCCGAAGCGCATGGAGAAGCGAGCCTTATCGTAGGTCATGCCCAGATTCCAGGTGTTGGGCGCCTGACGCTGAAGATGGGGGTGATCGGTTCTTCCGCCGGAAAAGCCAGCGGGGAAAGTGACTGCCGAAGTAGTGTAACTATAATTCGCGGCAACTCCGAACCCGCTCAGCAGCCCCGGAAGCCGCGATAGGCGCTGCTCCCACGCCGCTTCGAAGCCGGCGATGTGAGCGTTCGGCCCGTTGATGGGCTGTTGCACCTGGTAACCCGGGAAATTAGGGTCAGTCGAAGGCAGCGTGATGGTTGTTGGATAGATGGGGTCGGACAACTGCTTATAAAAGAAGCCGGCCTGGAGGATGCCGAGGGGTTGAAAGAAGTGTTCAATCAACACATCGTAATTGTGCGCTCTTGTCGGCTTCAGGCCAGGATTGCCGAGCTGTACGCTCTTCGGGCTGTTGTTTGGAAAGACCTGCTGGGAAGGCACGATATCCTGAAAATTGGGCCGCGAGAGACCTCTCCCATAGGACAGACGAAGGTTGGTGTTTTTTCCCAGCATGTACTGCAGTTGGACGCTGGGGAGGACATTTACGTAATTGGAACCACCGGTGGTCGGTTTGGTGGAATTGTAAGATTTATCCGTATTTAGAATGACTATATTTGCGTTGAAGTTAGCATCGGTGGCTTCGATGCGAAGCCCACCTTGCAAGGTGAACTTGCCGAACCCGACCGTATTCATGAGGTAGCCAGCGTAGACGCGCTCGTTGACATCATAGGTGGCGGGATCGGAGACAAGGCGGTCTCTGTTCAAATCGGGGCTGAATCCAGTGGTCCGTAGGCTATTGAACAGGGTTGTTATTTTGCCGTAGTTGGACAGCGGGCCAAACTGGTAGGAACGATCGTAATAGCTTGGATTAGAATACGTTCCCAAGACCTGAGTCAGAGGAATATTGGCGGTGGTGGGATTGTAATAGTGATCGTCGGCAATTTGCGGCTTGTGGGCGTTACGAATCTTGAGCCCAAGCTCAAAGGAGCCGTAGTGTGAGCTGAAACTATAGCGGCGGGCCAGCGCCGCAGTTCCTTGGACATTAAACTGCGTGCTGTGCCTTACGGGTATCGAGACCTGTGAGAGCGAATAGGCGGCCGGATCGAAGAGGTTCGTACCGTCGAGCACCGGGAACTTCGGCCGGTATGGATCACTCAAATCCTGACCGAAGGCAATATTAGATGGCGCATTATTAAAGAAGGTGGTGGGATAGCCGCCGATGCTGTGCGCGCGGGAAACCGCGAAATCGTAAGTGATCAAAGTGGGGCCCAGGTCATGCCTGCCACCTGTTAGCACGCTAAAGATTTGTTGATCCGGGCGGCGGATGTAATGCCGGTATTGCATAGAGCCGTCCGGGCTGAATTGGAGTTGCGAGCCTTTGGCGCTCGTAATGGTGGAGCCGGCATTATACGTGTACACCCAAGTGTCGCCGAAATCGTGAAAATCGGAGTATAGACCCTTTAAATAGAGATTCGATCCGGTGCCGAGCTTGTAATCGAATCCTCCTTCGAATCCGTAGCGGGTGCGGTTATAGGTGTAGGTTCGAAGATCCGCAGAAGAGAAAAAGGCAACGGGGGCCGTAGTTGTATCGTTGTTGACGTAGCCGAAACCGGGGCTTGGTTCCAGGTCGTCAATGCCTCGCCCGTTAAAGTCATACGAGCCACCGAGGAGAGCGCCGAAACGCTTGCTCTCGCCAAAGCGCCTGCCCACAGTGCCGCCAAATGCGGACAGCGGACGACCGCCTTGAATGGGAGTATATCCGCCTTCACCAAAGAAAGTGTAAGTCGGCCTTTCCGCCGCACTTTTGGTCACCAGGTTCACGGTGCCGCCGATAGCATCGGCATCCTGATTGGCAGAAAGTGTTTTGTTGACCTCGATGCGGTCGACAAGGTCTGAAGGAATAATGTCCAGCTTGATATTGCGAACGTTACCCTCGGGAGATGGAACATCGACGCCATCAATGGTGACATTGCTGAGGCGAGGTTCGGTGCCGCGGATCTGAACGTATTTACCTTCTCCCTCGTCGCGCTCCAGCGTGACGCTAGGCAGGCGGCCAACCGCGTCTGCGATGTTGGTATTCGGCAAACTAGTGATCACGTTGGCCGGCAAGACTTGCACGATATTTTCGGCGGTACGCTCGATGTTGATAGCTTCGGCCTCGCCTTGAAGCTGCTCCGCGGTGACGACGACTTGATCGGACTGGGAGGCCACGTTTAGGACGCCGTTCACATCCACTTCCTGGCCGGGGCCCACCTTTACAAGCTGGGTGAAGGGCGACAGCCCCACGTACGTGGCCGTGACGGTATAGTCACCCACCGGAAGATCGGGGACTCTAAATTGCCCCTGGCTGTCTGATTTGACTCTTTTTGAGATCGGCTGGATTTCAACCAGAGCTCCCTGAAGGGGGGCACCCTGGGAGTCCTTCACTGTTCCAACGATGATGCCTTTGCCTTCTTGGGCCGAGGCACTAGCTGAGCAGAGCGAGCTAACCGCAAATGCTAATAAAAAAAGCGGGTACAAATACTTCGGCATGAACAGAGTCCTCCTAGCAACGTAATTTCATTTGCCAGGCACACCGACCCTGCGCTTGGCCTTAAATTCAAGGTTGAGGAAGGGTACTGCAGTTAAAAGTGTCGTTGATTAATGAGAGGAGTCGGATTTGTAAACAGTTTGTGAATATCCAGACGCGATGGATTTCGGAGTTTTTCTGAAATGAGGCGTTTCGGGGCTATGATCGCTGCCGGTAGTGACGACGGGCAGGCGTTTAGCCATGAGCTTCGGCACGGAAGAGATAAAGAAAGGCCAAATCAAGTACCTGCTTCCCGCAGCTATTCTGGTTTCCGTGATGGCGCTACTCCTTTTTGGGTGGATCGCGGAAGAGATGCTGGAAGCCGACACGGAAAAATTCGATGCATTTGTGCGCACAGCCATACACGGCTGGTCGTCACCGGGCCTTACCAAACTGATGAAAGGAATTTCGTACCTGGGCTCCGTGGTGGTGCTGGGCACATTAAATCTGTTGGCGATTTCGCTGTTTTATTATTATCAACGGTATCGAGCGGCTGCATTGATCGCGATTACGTGGGCGGGCGCGGTGGGGCTGGATGTGGTGTTGAAGCACGCGTTCCATCGGGCGCGACCGGAACCGTATTTTGGCACGGCCCCCAGTTCGTATGGTTTCCCGAGTGGCCATGCCTTGGGCTCCATGTGTTTTTATGGAGCGCTGGCCGCGATTCTGTCGGCACAAACGCGAAACCGCCGCGCGCGATTAGGGATCTGGACGATGGCCGCAGTACTCATTGCGATGATCGGGTTTTCCCGCGTTTATCTGGGTGTGCATTATCCGAGCGATGTCATCGCTGGCTATTGTGCCGGGGTCGTGTGGGTGGGGGCGGTTGGCATCGCGGCGAGGATTTTGGAGTGCCGGAGTAGGATCCGAAAAGATGGCGCAGGCATCTAAGCGAAAATGAATCCCGCCGTGGAGTCGCGACACGTCACCATCATTCTAAATTGTGCAGCGGGCAGCGCGAAAAAGGGCGCACGAGCCGATCGCTTCCGTGAAATTTTTGAAGAGTACGGCATCGAAGCTCGGATCCATGAGTTGCAGGGAGGCGAGGGAATCACGGACCTTGCCAGATCGGCGGTGCGAAACGGCAGCTTCGCGGTGGTGGCCGGCGGCGGCGATGGAACGGTGAACGCCGTGGCTTCAGCCGTGGTGGACTCAGATTGCGCGTTAGGTATCTTACCGTTGGGAACGCTCAATCATTTTGCCAAGGACCTGCGAATCCCGTTGGACGCCGAAAAAGCGGCACGAACGATAGCGACGGGCACGATCAAGCGAGTGGATGTGGGCGAAGTGAACGGCAAGATTTTCGTCAACAACTCGGGCCTTGGCTTATATCCGAGTGTGGTGCGCGGCCGCGAACAACAACAAAGGCTTGGACGAAGCAAGTGGGCGGCGCTTTTCTGGGGGACCCTGGCGGTGTTGCGTCGCTATCCTGTTCTGTTAGTTCGACTGATTTCGCCCGACGGACGAAAACTTACGCGGCGCACGCCAGTGATTTTCATCGGCAACAACCAATACCAAATGAAAGGATTGGAGATCGGCTCGCGCACATCTCTAGACAAGGGAACACTCTCGGTTTATATCGTTCATGCGGGGAGGCCGGTGAGCTTAATCAGGATGACTATCGAAGCTCTTATCGGCAGGATACGTCGCGGGCGGGACTTCGACTTTCTGGAGGTGGAGAATTTACAGATTGACGTCGCTCGCAAAGAAATACAGGTTGCGACCGATGGGGAAGTCTTGACGTTCGTGCCGCCATTGATGTATCGAATTCGCCATCTCGCTCTGCGGGTCATCATTCCCGCAGGCGAATAAGATGCGTCATGCGCATCATCGTTCACCTTTCAGACCTACACTTCGGCCGCGTTCACAAAGCGACCATGCAGCCGCTGGTCCGACAGATCAACGCGCTGAAGCCGCACTTGGTGGTAGTTTCCGGAGACCTTACGCAACGAGCGCGAACAGCACAATTCGTGGAAGCGCGGCGATTCCTGGAGTCTCTTCCAAAGCCGCAGATTGTCGTTCCAGGAAATCATGACGTGCCCGCGTACAACTTATACAAGCGGTTTGTTGAACCGTTGAAAAAATACCGGCAGCACATAACCGAGGATTTGTTGCCAACGTATGTTGACAAGGAGACAGCCGTCTTTGGACTCAACAGTTCTCGCTCGTTCACGACCAAATACGGGAAGCTGAGGGAAAGAGACGTTGCGCAGGTATGCGAAAAATTAACGCAATTAAGCACGAAGGTTACGAAGATTGTGGTGTGCCATCATCCGTTCGATCTTCCACCGAAGCACGGAAAACGCGATCTGATCCGCCGCGCTAGAAGCGCGATGCGCGCGTTTGCAGAGTGCGAAGTGGATATCATTCTGTCTGGACACCTGCACCAAAGCCACACGAGCCATACGGCGGAGCGATATCGCATTCCAGGACATTCCGCACTGATCGTGCAGGCAGGCACCGCAATTTCCAATCGCTACCGGGGAGGCGCGCTGAATTCATTCAACGTACTGCGTCTCGAGCATACGAAATTAGTGGTGCAGAGATTCGAGTGGGACGTGAAAAGTTTGTGTTACACGCTGGCGAAGGCTGAAGAGTTTACGCGCAGCTCTGAAGGATGGTCGCCAGCGAAAGCCGCAAGCGCAAAGAGCGAGGCGAATGTGCAACGGCGTGATTAAGCTCGTTTGAAAAAAGGTTTATTTCCAACTCGATCTTCCTTGCGATATCTGCCATCCGGGTAACTTTTTGCCATGAACCTTTCTGTGTGCCCCGCATCTAAATATCAGCCCAGTGCTATGGGTTTCCGTCTTTCTGAAGGTGAGTGTCCGCAGCATTAAAATCATGCTCTGCGAGGATAAAAAAATGAGAATAATGGCAACGCTGGGAACAATATTAGTGCTGGTTTTTGCTTGCGCCGCAGGCGCTCAGGCGCCGGAGCAGGCGCAACCTGGAGTGAGGCTGGACACCTCGGGGCCAGTTCCTATCTATCGCGTGACGGTCGTTGCGCGGACGACCAAGGCCATCAATTACCGGCACCGCAGCGGACCGACAGAAATAGATTTTCGTGGCACCGAATTGATGCCGCAGGCCAAGGGACAGGCGACCGTAAATAGCAAACAGGGACGCATTGAGATTAAAGCGCGGATGGAAAAGTTAACTCCCGCTACGCAATTCGGTCCCGAGTATCTGACGTACGTGTTGTGGGCGGTGACTCCGGAGGGGCGGCCGAAAAATCTCGGAGAAATTTTGCTCAATGGCAGTAACAGCAAAATAGAAGTGACCACGGACCTGCAAACGTTTGGCCTGATCGTAACGGCTGAGCCTTATTTCGCGGTGACGCAGCCGAGCGATGTGGTGGTAATGGAAAATGTTATCAACAAGGAGACGAGCGGGACCATCGAACCCATCGAAGCGCGCTATGAGTTGTTGCAACGCGGACAATATGTTTTGAACGTGCGCGAGACGGACCGTCGACCTTATCCGCTCGACCCAAAAACTCCATTGGAACTTTATGAAGCGCGGAATGCCGTGCGAATCGCGAGGTGGACGGGGGCCGATAAGTACGACCCGGAAACTCTACACAGCGCCGAGATCAGCTTGCAAAATGCCGAAGACGAGCTGCACGGCAAAATTGGAAAGAAGACCGTAGCGCAGAACGCTCGCGATGCCGCTCAGAAGGCCGAGGACGCGCGGTTGATCACGATCCGGCGGATCGAAGAGGAACGGCTAGCCAATGAACGCGCAGCCGCTGCGCACCGAGAAGCGACGGCCAAAGCGCAAGCTTCTCAGGCGGAGTCCGAGCGAGAAGCTGCAGAACGCGCAAAGCTGGAGGCAGAGAATGCCAGAGGCGAGGCGGAACGCGCGAGAGGCGAGGCCAACGCCGCTGCGGAGCGCGCTCAGAAGGAGAAGGGAGAGGCGGAAGCCGCACGAGCGGCCGCGTTAGCTCAGCAGCAGGCGGCGGAGTCAGAAGCGGAAAAGTCTCGCCAGAGTGCGGCACAAGCTGAACAAGAAAAGGCGCAGTTGCGCGAACAACTTCGACAGCAGCTGAATACGATTCTGGAGACGCGGGAAACGGCACGCGGACTGATTGTCAACATGTCGGACGTGCTGTTCGATTTTGGCAAGTACACACTCAAGCCGGGCGCGAAAGAGAAGCTGGCAAAGATTTCGGGGATTATTGTCAGTCATCCTGGACTAAAGCTACAAGTCGAAGGTCACGCCGATATCGTGGGAAGCGACGAAGTGAATCAAAGACTTTCCGAGCAACGAGCGGAGGCGGTACGAAGTTACCTCGTGGCGCAAGGCGTGTCGCCCGATTCGATCACGGCTCGCGGATTCGGAAAGACGCGGCCGGTGGCCACTAACGATACTGCTGCGGGACGCCAACTGAATCGCCGCGTCGAAATCGTGGTATCGGGCGACGTGATAGGGGCCGGGGCAGAACAGAAACCCAATCAGTGAGAAGCTCTGCTGCTGTTAAGGTAGCTACTCCTTAGTTTGAGACGGTGGCGCCGGGAAATTGCACGCGACCGTCTGTCAACTTTTTTGCATGTGGGCAAATTGGTATTGCAGATATGCCCCTTCCCTTCTATACTCACTTTCGTGAAATCTTATATCCAGAAGACCGTAAATGCTTGTCTCTGTTGTCTGAGCACGGCGTGTGTGTCTTCTGGCGCGGAGAAGTTGAAGAGCTAGCGATCGAATTTTAATCAGCAGTCCTCGATCCCACCGCCAGAAAGTGATTGGCCGGTGGGATTTTTGTTTTTGGAGCAAAAAACAAGCAAGTAGGAACAACCGAGATGATGATAAGGCAAACGAACAGAGCAATGGCAGATGAAGGAAGGACTGAAGGAGAAATTCTGGTGAGAAAAATCATTGGAATGATAGCCGGCACTATTTTGCTTGCCGGGTGGCTGCTTATTCCCGCGACCAGAGCCAAGATCGGCGACGGAAATAATCCGCAAGCAGGAGCTCAAACAGAGTCGCAATTGGACACGGCTAAAGGCGGAGATGCTAGTCAAGGAACGGCGGCGGCAAATTCCGAGATTGGCCTCGAACTAAAGGAAGTGAAGCGGTTGCTGCACGCCCAGCAGGAGGAGATAGAGACACTGAAAGAACAGCTGCGAATTGTTCGTAGAAACAGTCCTGCCGAGGCCGCTGGTAATCCCGCTGGAGACAAGACGGAAGAGACAAAAACTCAGGAGCAGGAAAACGCAGGGAAGAAACTGCAGCATTTCGAAAACAAACTGAAGAGTCTAGGGCCTTTCACTTTCAGCGGGGATTTCCGTCTGCGGGACGAACCGTTTTTTGGCGGGCCACCCAACGAGTCGCAGGTACGAAACAGAGAGCGCTTCAAGGCGCGCTTCAACATCAATGCAAAATTGAATGAAGACGTCAGCGGGGGATTTTCACTGGCTTCGGGCGACCTGAACGATCCCATTTCCACGAACCAGACTACGAACCAATTTTATACGCGGAAACCATTTGCTCTTGACCGGGCGTTCATTAACTACCGCCCAAGCTATTTCAAGCCGCTCACAGTGACCGGAGGAAAGTTTGCTTATCCCTGGTACAACACGGAGCTGACTTGGGACAGGGACTTGAATCCAGAAGGAGTCGCGCAGACGTTGGCTTTCGATCTGGAATCGACGCCGGTGCTGAAGCGCATCGCGTTCGTAGGATTCCAGTTACCGTTTGCTGAAACGGCGGGGGTGTCGCTGGGGAACAAGAGCATTGTGCAGAGCGCGGTCTACGGCGGCCAATTGCAAACTACCTGGCGACTGGCAAGCTGGCTGAACTTCAGCGCTTACGTGGGATTCTACAACTGGCATAACGCCGATCCGCTGGCGTTGGCGGTATCCACTGCGAACGCCGCCAGCCCGGCGAACGGGCTGCTCCCGCTGAAGTCGACCACTTTCCAGAACGCAATAACCGTTACGACAGCCACGAATATTGTGGCCGTGAACGGCACGCCGCAACGAACAGGGGTCAACAAGGTCGTGGCGGCGCAATTGGCATCGAAGTTTGGATTGCTGGACACGATTGCGCGGTTCGATATCAAAACTCCCTGGCAGCGATGGCCTGTGACATTGATCGGCGACTATGTGCAGAACACCAGGGCTTGCGCCAACGCGGGAAACATCCAGCGCGCACCAGCCGACACCACCGAGGTGACATATTCGCAATCCACGAGCGCGCCTTGCGACCCCCGACAGCGGCGAGGGTATTGGGGGGAAGCACGCTTCGGGCGGGCGCAGGAAAAGGGCGACTGGCAATTTTCATACACCCGCATCTTCATTGAGCGGGAAGCCGTGCTGAGCGCGTTCAACTACAGCGAAATCCGGCAGGGTAGCAACGTGACCCAGCACCGCGTCGAGGCTTTCTACCAGGCGCACAAGAACATTCAATTGGCTTTCACCGGACTGTTTGGGCGACCGCTCAATTTCGGCAGCTCTGCGCCGCCGGAAAGAATATTGGCGCGTTTGCAGTTTGATGTGGCGTACAAATTTTGAGGACAAGCGAAATCATGAAATTGCGAACCGTAATAGCAACTGTGTGGTTGTTGTTGACAGGGATCGGGACGAATGCGCAAAACGCGCCCGTTGTACTCCGTGTGGGTTATTTCCCGAACGTCACGCATTCGCAAGGGGTGATCGGACGAGCCACGGGACGGTTTGAACAAGCTTTGGGTTCCGGCGTGCACGTGGATTGGAAGGCATTTAACGCGGGACCATCGGTGATTGAAGCGCTTTTTGCTGGAGCTCTCGATTTGGCGTACGTCGGCCCGAATCCCACGGTCGCGGGGTACACACGCTCGCGGGGCGAGGCACTTCGCGTAATCGCAGGGGCCACCAGCGGCGGAGCGACCTTAGTGGTGCGTCCAGCGGCAGGAATCCAAAAGCCCGAAGATTTTCACGGGAAGAAGATCGCGACGCCACAGCTAGGAAATACGCAGGACGTAGCGCTACGGGCGTGGTTGCTCGGACACAATTTGCAAACGCGAGAAAAAGGCGGTGATGTGCAAGTTATCCCTATCGCCAATCCGGATCAGCTCACGCTCTTCCTCAGGGGAGAGATTGACGCCGCCTGGGCGCCGGAACCGTGGGCCTCGCTGCTCGTCGAGCAGGCCCACGCGCAGCGTTTCTTCGACGAGCGTGACCTGTGGCCGAATCGCCAATTCGTTACCGCTCATTTGATCGCGAGCACGCGTTTCTTACGAGAGCATCCGAACGTGGTGAAACAATGGCTACGGACGCATGTCGAGCTGACAGACTGGATAAACGCGAACGCGGCGGAAGCCAAAAAAATCCTGAACCAACAGATTCAGAAGGACACCGGCAAGGGGCTGCCTAAGACGGTCCTGGATGACGCTTTCTCACGATTGCAAGTCACCTACGATCCAATTCGCAGTTCCCTGCTCACGTCAGCCCAATGGTCCTTCGACGCCGGATTTTTGGGACGTGAGCGTCCCGACCTTGCAGGACTCTACGATTTGTCGCTCTTGAACGAAGTACTGCGGGAGAAAAAGGCGAAAGGCGTGCAGTGATTTTGGAGGCTGAGATGGCAGCGACGATCGAATTACCGTTAGCCGCGGCGGCGAGAGAGAGAAAGATATGGCTTAACCGGGTTTCCCGGGAATTCCCTAATGGAAGCGGCAAGACCCGGGCTTTGCAAAATATTGAGCTGGAAGTACGGGCAGGCGAGTTTGTCTGCATTGTCGGGCCTTCGGGATGCGGTAAGTCCACGCTGCTTCATTTGATCGCCGGTCTCGATCAGCCTTCCGAGGGTGAAATCTGGCTGGAGGGACGCCGGATCGAGGGGCCTGGCTCGGACCGCATCTTAATTTTCCAGGAACTGGGATTATTTCCCTGGCTGACGGTGCGGCAAAACGTCGAGTTCGGCATGCGCATGAAAAAACTTTCCCGACGGGAGCGTCAGGAGCGTGCGCGACATTATCTTCGAGTGGTTCATCTTTCTCATTTCGAAGACAGCTACCTCCATCAGTTATCTGGCGGGATGAAGCAGCGCGTGGCGTTGGCGCGCGCGCTGGCCATACAGCCGGATGTTCTGCTGATGGATGAGCCATTTGCCGCATTGGACGCGCAGACGCGCGACCTGCTACATGACGAGCTGGAACGCATCTGGAGCACGACCGAGCAAACGATTCTATTCGTCACACACAACGTGCGGGAAGCGGTGCGTCTGGGGGATCGCGTTCTGCTTCTGAGTTATGGACCTGGGAGAATCATGAACGAGTTCTCCATCCCACTTACGCGGCCGCGCCATATAGAAGATGTAGAGGTTGCACTGACTGCAAAAAATATTCTGGCGCAATTACGCGAAGAGATCGACAAATCGGTTCGCGCTGCGTATCACGATGAATAAAATAATTAAGCAACTGATTTTCTATTGCGTTTTGCTGGGGCTGTGGCAGACGCTCGTGATGCTGAAACTGTGGCCTCCTTACGTATTCCCAACTCCGGCGGGGGTTTTTGAATCTTTGCGTTTAGGTTTCGCTGATCACACGTTCTCGATCGGCGTCGGCGTCACCATGAAACGCATGTTGCTGGGGTATTCGCTTTCCATGATTTCAGGGGTAGGGCTGGGGTTATTGCTTGCTTACAACACTTTCTTTGAAGAAACGCTAGGCCGCCTAGTGGTCAGCGTACAAAGCATGCCCAGCGTGTGCTGGCTGCCACTGGCGATTTTGTGGTTTGGGCTGAGCGAAAAAGCCATCTTATTCGTGGTGGTGATGGGTTCGATGCTTTCCATCAGCATCAACACCGAAGCAGGGCTGCGGAATGTACCGCGAATTTACGGTATGGCGGGTCGCAACCTGGGTGCGAGCGGTACGCGGCTGTTTCTATTTGTGCTATTGCCGGCCAGCCTGCCCAACCTGGTTTCTGGATTCAAGCAAGGGTGGGCGTTTGCGTGGCGCTCGCTGCTGGCGGGAGAATTGATTTTCGTGACGTTGGGACTGGGTCAGCTACTGATGCTGGGCCGCGATTTGAACGACATCAATGGAGTGGTCGCGGTAATGGTGGTGATTGTGGCGATCGGGTTTTTGGTTGATAGCTTCATTTTCCGAGCGATTGAGGGTAGGCTGCGCCGAAAATGGGGTCTCTCTACGAGCGTGTAGGTGGCCCGAGTACTTAAACATCGCAGAGGTCAACGGCTTGGCGAAGGGAAACCAGCGGATCGCCGGTCGGCATAAATTCATGGGCGACGTAACCGCGAAAACCTGCGTCAGCGATGGCGCGCATGACGGCGTCCCATTGGACCTCCTGGGTATTATTCAATTCATGGCGACCTGGAACTCCGCCCGTGTGGAAGTGGCCGATCCATTGAATGTTGCGCTTGATGGTAGCGATAAGATCGCCTTCCATAATCTGCATATGGTAGATGTCATAAAGTAGTTTGACGTTGGGGGAGTTTACTTCCTTAATGACGCGGACGCCCCAGGCAGTGTGATCGCACATGTAATCGGGATGGTCGAGCTTGCTGTTAAGAAGCTCCATGCAAATGGTAACGCCATTGTCTTCGGCGATCTTCTTGACGCGATTTAGACCGGCAATGGCGTTGCTGGCGCCTTCCTCATCTGACATACCGCGACGGTTGCCGGAAAAAGTGATGACATTGGGCACGCCGGACTTGGCGGCTCTGGGAATATTTGTTCGGAAGGCTTGCTCGATTGCAGCATGATTTTCAGTGCGGTTAAGGGCGTTGGGGATTTCTCCGCCGCCGGCATATCCCATAGTGCAAATAAGTCCGTGGTGGCGCGGGACATCAAATTCCTCAGGTTGCAGCAGATCAATCCCCTGGAGTCCGATCTTCGCGGCGTAGGCAGAGAGTTCATCGAGAGGAGTACGGGCGTAGCACCACCGGCTGGCAGACTGATGAATGCGGCCTTTGCGTTTGATGGCCGGGATGTCCGAACTCGAATAGAATGGCGGGAGTGCTATAGCGGCGACTCCGGTGAGAGAAGATTTGAGTAGTGAACGGCGCGTGATGTTTCGCATAAGTTAGGAAGAGTCTAGCAGATTTTAAACGACTCGAAATCACGTTCGAATTCCTATCATTCCGACGTACAAAGCAGAGTCATCTGCGGGTCGATAGCTAACTTCCGCGGCGCGGCATTCGCAAAAAATTGAAAAGAAGTCTCCGGGCCTATTGCGATCACTCTAGCCGCTAAACTATTTCGCCCTGCGGGAATGTTGGAATACAGGGGAACGCTGGCGATGAACGACTGCGGCACGCCGGTCTGAAAAAGCTTACCGCGAACCAGATAGCCTTGGTCAGTCTTCCGCGTGGAAAATTCAACGCGATAGTGAGGAATACCGGTCCCGCGTACCCATTCGTCAAAAAACCATTCCATTGAACGCCCGCCGTCCAAATCCATGGCCGGAGTCATGATTGCTTCTACCTCACGTTGCAAATCTTGCGTGGTGAGCGCGCGATAAGCGTACTTGGTTGCTATGGTGCGAAGCAAAGCGATGAACCGCGCATCTTGAACTTTATTGGACGGATCACGCAGCATCACTCGGAGCATGTGAATGACCCAAGCGCCCTTTCCGTAAATCACGTCTTGGTAGGCATCGGGAGATTTCGACGAACTTAGCCTCGCGCCGTGGGTCAACGCACCAATCTCCGCGGCAGGCTGATCCGCTTCTACAGTCTTTTCTAGCAGCCGTTGCCGGTAGCGCTGCAGCCAGATGTGCAGCGTGTGATCGGGATTTTTCTGAGTGTCTGCAAAGAGCAGCGCAAGATAACTCGCAATCGCTTCGTTAATCCACTGATCGCGATAACTGGACCATCCAACAACATTGCCCCACCACTGATGGGCTACTTCGTGGAACGGAACCACGCCGGTGAAATGCTCCTGTCCGCTGGTGGAAAGGCCCGCGCGAGATTGCGCCTCAACAGGAAGAAAAGAGTAGGTCGAAACATAGAGGAGGCTGGGCCAGCCTTGCCCAAAGAATCCCGGAATTTGAGACACGCTCAATTTTTGAAAGGGAAATGGTCCGCTGTATGTTTCATAAAACCGAATGGCTGCTTCGATCTGTTTTCCCAATGGTTTAAGAGCGTCCGCTGGGCTTGGTAGTATGGCGGGAATCTTCAATCGCTCTCCGGCACCAGGCATGCTGAATGGGACTGCGACATCCGGCATAAGTTCGGGTGAAAGACGACGGCTCAAGGCCTGTTCTAGCTGCCGGTTGGCGTAAAGTTCGATCGTGTAGGCATGTGAGACGACCGATGCGGAAGCGTATTCTCCGAGATTGAAGCCTACTACGGTAACCGGTTTTTCCGTCCGCCAGTGTCCCACGCGAAAATTGCCTTGTTCACTTTCGTCGAGTTTTGTACCTGTCACAACGAGCTGAAGCTTGCGCGGCCAGTGCATTGTCAGCTCATAAATGGCGAATTCACTGGAGTCACCGAAATGTGGATACCAACTCTCCCGCGCTCCGACAAAGAGGACACCGTTGCCCGCATCTTCAATAACGTTGCCGCGATAATGAAAATTCAACGTGATTTCTGTTCCAGGCTGCGTGGTTCTTGGCAGGACGACGTTAACGTAGTCGTTGCCGTGAACACTGCGTTCTTGCAAAGCTATGGCTTCGTTCTGAAAAATCTCCAGTGCGTGGCCCTTCTCATCAGTAACCTTCTCTATGGCCAAAGCTCGAGAAAGCTGGAAAGCCACAACTCTTTCGGTCCCGCTTTCCGCGCGCAATGACACCGAGGCCGTAGCGTCGAGAGAATTATTCGCGAGAATGGACGTGTCAATCGCGTAATGCACGGCGCGAAACGCCGGTTTCGGCGGGACGGCATGAGGCATTTGGTACGAAGTCCAAACATCGTAAAATTCTCCGCCCGATGTGTTGCGTGTTTGGCCCAGAAGAAACTGCTCTGGTCGTCGAAAGTCAAGTATCACATCGAATGGACCTGTTTTGACTCCGTTGATGCGCGCGTAAAAGTACGATCTGGGGTTCGGGGACAGTGCATCAGCGACAATGCGCAGGGAATGCGACGAATTAAGCTGCGCGAGCAGGGGCTCCCACAGAGTAAGAGCCGCGCCTTCAGCTCGTGGAACCAGGCCGGCGGCGCGGATTTGGCTAAAAAGTTCCTGCGCACTGTCATCAGTAAAGCGTAGGTAGGCGCTGATGAAATCTTGGTCGAGAACAGGAGATCCCAGAAAGCGTCCCATCTGCTGTTTCTCATCAGAGTCACGGGGCAGCGCTAGTATGTGTCCGCGACCTGAAAAAACTGCACCCGTGATGCGGCCGTCGAGTGGCGACAGAAAAACGAGCTGTCCTTCTTCAAAGGAAAGCTTTGCATCGCCACGCCGTAACTCAACACGATTGTCGGCGGCAACATGATAAATTGCAGCAGAATCGAGGCGCAAAGCATTTAGTGCCTCGTACATCTCGTGTGCAGACCGCTCTGCGGCGACAGCATAGCTAGTCCCCGTCATACACCACGCTATGAAAAATGCCCTACCGAACTTCATTCCAGAAGTGTAGTCACTTTCGTCATCTCAGAACAAGGCTACTGCGAGAGAGGCCGCGCGAGGAACTAGGATGGAGGTATGCACAAATCATTGGTCGGGTTCGCTATGCGGATATTCTTGCTGCATTCTGCGCTGCTTCTCAGCAGCGCTATTGTGGCAGCCGATACGATTGTGCTTAAGAACGGACGCCGAATCAGCGCTTTCCAGGCCGTAGATCGGGGCGATAAGGTAACGTTCGAGACGTCCGCTGGCGAATTAAGCTTGCCCAAATCCGTCGTCGATCACATTGAGAAAAACACAGCGGCGCCGATGGATTCCCCGCATGACTCCGCGGCAAGTCTTGCAATCACTCACCCCTCGCTCGAGCTGACACTAGCCGGCGGAGCAGATGATATCGAGCATGCCGCTGTGCATGACGGCGTGATCGATCGCCAATATATTGCAAAACTAGCGGAAGCTGCGCATTCCGGCAGTCGAGAAGCCAACATAAGCGCGGCCATTGGTTACCACGCAGTTTCTGTGTTCGAACTAGCGCGCGGCGATATAAATCACGCGTTGGCGGACGTGCGCGCAGCACTTATCTATGCGCCTGACGAGCCAGGGCTGCTCTTGGACGCTGCCTACCTGCATTTGCGTCGCAGCGAATACAAGCAATCGCTCGATTACCTTGATCGTGCACGGCACTATGCAGCCGAAAACGCAGACCTGGCGAAACTTGCGGGTTGGGCCTACTACGGGATGAACAAGATCGATCTCGCGGTCGCTGAGTGGACCCGCGCAATGTCACTGCGGCCAGACCCAGAAGTACGAGCTGCGCTGGATAAAGCCCAGCGCGACAAGCGAGAAGAAGAAAACTACAAGGAAAATGAAAGCGCTCATTTCATCCTCCGCTACAGCGGAACGGCGGAACCAGCGTTGGCACGCGATATCTTACGCACACTTGAGATGCATTATTTGGTGATCGAGTCCGAACTGAGCTTTACGCCACCGGACTCAATCGGGGTAATCCTGTACACGCGTCAGGCGTTTGCTGATATCACCCGCGCGCCAGCGTGGGTCAGCGCTGTAAATGATGGCCGAATCCGCGTGCCCGTGCAGGGCTTGACTAGCGTGTCGAGCGATCTGTCTCGCGTATTGAAGCATGAATTGATGCACAGTTTTATCAAACAGAAGACTCACGGACTCGCTCCCACTTGGATTCAGGAAGGATTGGCGCAGTGGATGGAAGGGCAACGCAGCGGGAATAATGCGGCGATGCTGATTCGGACTTATCGTGCAGGCCAGGCTGAAGCTCTCGACAAACTGGAAACTTCTTGGATGCGCCTGTCCAACGACGCTGCGGCCTCCGCCTATGCATGGTCACTAGCTGCGATCGAATACATTGTGCACGCGAATGGCATGTCCGACCTCCAGCGCATTCTCGATCGCATTGCTTTAGGAAGCGCTACAGAGGACGCTCTACGCCAAGTGTTGCATAGCGGTTACAGTGACGTCATGCAGGCCACCGCCGAATATCTGCGAAGTACTTACGCCAGATAATCACCTAAGGATGCCAATAACGATCAGCAGAGCACTGGATTTTGGGCCTCGCGCGAATACTAGCGACACGCTCAGGCCGTTGATAGCAACGCGGCAAGCAGCGCCGCACGTTCGGGCAAAGAGCGGATGAAAATGTGTTCGCGCGCTGAGTGGGCACCGTCGCCGACAGCGCCAAGGCCGTCGAGAGTGGGGACGCCGAGCGCCGCCGTGATATTGCCGTCTGAGCCGCCGCCCGCTGTACATTCGTCCAGCGACATGCCAATCCCTGCTGCCAGTGTCTTCGCCCGTGCGAAGAGGGCGACGCTTCTCTTGTGTTCCAGGGGAGGGCGATCGAAACCACCAAGAATTTCCAGGCGCGAGCCTGGCCGGATAGCACGCAACGACCGGAGTCGCTGCTCGAGTTGGCGCATATCTGTAAGACGCAAGGCTCGCAGGTCAAAAGCAGCTCGGGCGCGCTCGGCGATGACGTTGGTGCGTGTGCCGCCCTCGATGATGTTGGCATTGATGGTGATTCCGCGGCGCACGTTGTTCCATTTCGCAATATGCCCGATTTGTCGCGCCAGCTCGTGAATGGCGTTAACCCCTTCCTGTGGTGCCAGCCCGGCGTGGGAAGCACGGCCATGGACGACGATTTCCATTTCTCCAACTCCTTTGCGCGCTGTCTTCAGTGCTCCACGCGGTCCGAAGGCTGGCTCCAGCACAAAAACGGCGTCGCTACGAAGCGCTTCCTTTTCAATTAGCTTGCGAGATGATTCGCTGCCAATCTCTTCGTCCGAAGTCCAAAGGAAGACCAAGCGCTTGCGTAGCGAATTCTTATCCTGGCGTAACGCTTCAAGAGCGAACCGCGCTTGAATGATGCCCGCCTTCATGTCGAACACTCCCGGCCCATAGGCTTTGCCCGCCGAAAGACGGAAAGGCATCTCTCGTAGCGTGCCCGAGGCGTAGACGGTGTCGTAATGCCCGAGGATCAGGAGTTGGCCGCTAGGACGCGATTCATGGGGCCACCAATTGATGCGGATATGATCGCCTCGATCTATTTGAACGATGCGTTGGACCTGCGCACCCGGGATGCGCCACTGCTTGGCGATAACATGGCAGCAGCGATCAAGCGCTCGCTTATTGGTGCTGGGTGACTCTGCCAAAACAATCTGGCCGAGGGCAGAAAGCATTGCGGGTAAGCTAGGTTTTAATAGTTGATGGAATTTCTTTGCGACATTGAGTTCTGGCATTGCCCGGACATGCTAACAACGCATCGCGGTTGGGGCAACGGTAGCCGGCGGAGCACAGCAGACGCCAACCTCATAGAAGCTCGCATATCGCGGACGTCGCGGTTCGCATATAATTATCAGTTTGCCGGGCGAGTGGAAGAAGTCACAGATTCGTCGCGTGGTGGGACGGGGGTGCGAATGATCATGGATGTCACGGAAATTCAGAGGATTTTGCCGCACCGCTATCCATTCCTGATGGTCGATGCCATCGAGGAAATGGAGCCGCAGAAACGCATTATTGGAGTGAAGAACGTAACGATCAATGAATCATACTTTCAAGGGCATTTTCCTGGTAAGCCGATCATGCCCGGAGTGTTGATCCTGGAAGCCATGGCGCAAACCGGGGGATTATTGTTGTTGCTCCAAATTCCGGACCGCGACAACAAACTAATGTATTTTGTGGCTATCGACGGTGCGCGTTTTCGCCGACCAGTATCCCCCGGCGACCAGTTGAAAATAGACGTCACCGTGCTTTCCTGGCGCGGAGACTTCTGCAAATTGGACGGTAAGGCTACGGTGAACGGACAATTGGCCGCAGAAGCGACGTTAATGTGCAAGATGGTGGAACGCGAGCCGCGTGCGAAGTTAGAAAAAATCGCGAAATGACGCTGTACGACATTCATCCACAGGCAGTTGTTGCTCCCAGCGCAAAAATTGCATGCGGCGTGAGCATTGGGGCTTATGCAGTTGTCGCCGATAACGTCGAACTTGGCGAAGGTTGCTTTTTACATCCCCATGCCATCATTCAGGGTCCATCGAAAATTGGTCGCAAGAATATTTTTTATCCTTTTTGTTCGATAGGTGGCAATCCGCAGGATCTAAAATTTCACGGAGAAGAGACGCAACTCTCCATTGGTGACGCAAACACGTTCCGTGAGTATGTCACCGTAAGCCGGGGCACGCTTGGCGGCGGTGGCCAGACCACCATCGGCGGCGGCAACCTGTTCATGGCCTATGCCCACGTTGCGCACGATTGCCACGTTGGCAATCAGACAATTTTTGCCAACGGCGCTACTCTAGCGGGCCATGTGACCGTGCAGGACTTCGCGACTATTGGAGCCTTTTCGCCTGTTCATCAGTTTTGCCGGATCGGGCGTTATGCATATATCGGTGCGGCGACCGTGATTACTGAGGACGTGCCGCCGTTTTCCCGCGTTGTGACCGAACGTGAAACGAAGAACTTCGGAGCGAATGCCATTGGCCTTGAAAGAAAAGGTTTTTCCCGCGAGCGTGTCCAGGCCGTTCAGCGGGCGTTTCGGTTATTGCTGCGCTCCAAGATGAACACGTCACAGGCTCTCGCCCAAATGAGGGACGCTCTCGGAGACTCCGAGGACATCCAGGAACTCATCCACTTTATCGAACACGCTGAACGGGGCATCGTGAAGTAGGACCGGACCTACCTTGACCGACCATACTATGCCCGACCCAAACGCGACAAAGGGATGGGGACTCATCGCCGGAAATGGGCGGTTTCCCTTTCTGGTGTTGGACGGCGCGCGTAGCCAGGGCATCGACATGGCGGTCATTGCCCTAAAAGAAGAAGCCTCCCCAGAGTTGGAAAAGTCTGCGCGCCGCTTGCATTGGGTGAGTCTGGGAGAGTTGAGCAAAGCCATTGACCTGATGCATCGGGAGGGCGTCACGCACGCTGTCATGGCGGGCCAGGTCAAGCACAGCAACATTTTTAGTGCAATAAAGCCAGATTGGAAGTTGGCGAAACTATTGTTTTCGCTGCCCCGAAAAAATACCGATGCTCTGATTGGCGCAGTTGCGCGATTGTTGGAAGAACAAGGAATCCGTCTGGTGGATTCGACCGTCTTTCTTAAGCCTTTGGTACCTGGGGCTGGCGTGCTCACACGGCGCGCACCGGATAAACGTGAAGCCGCGGATATCGCATACGGTCTTGGCGTAGCGAGGTGCATCGCCGGTATGGATATCGGCCAGACTGTGGTGATTTCAGATCGTGCTTGTGTTGCCGTCGAAGCGATGGAAGGTACAGATGAGGCTATTGAGCGAGCCGCGCGCATAACGGGTGGCAAACCACTGGTGGTCGTCAAAATTAGCAAACCTCAGCAGGACATGCGCTTCGACGTACCCGTCATTGGATTGGCCACCATCCAACAGATGAACCATGCACACGCTACTGCTCTGGCCGTGGATGCTGGACGTACCTTGTTGTTTGATCGTGCCGCACTGATTGAAATGGCGGACGGACTGGGGATTTCCATCCAGGCCTTCCCACTGGAAGTCGCCACGAATTCAAGTGCGCACGTGCCCCGGGGAAACAGTAAAGAATGAGCATATCCACTGGGCCATCGAATCGCGTCCGCGTCGCCGTTGTCGGTGCCGGCGAATTCGGCCGTAATCACGCGCGTGTGTATCGCGAACTAGAGGGCGTAGAGCTCGTCGGTGTGTACGACCGCCAATTCGATACCGCTGCGGCAGTCGCCGCGGAGTTTCAAACTAAGTTCTTGACGGGAATTGAAGAATTGTCCGGGCGGGTAGATGCCGTCAGCGTAGCCGTCCCCACAGTTGCTCATGCCGAGTTGGGCTGTCGACTGCTTGAAATGGATTTTGATGTACTGATCGAGAAGCCCATGGCGGTGAATCTCCCGGAGGCCGATGCGTTGCTGGAAACGGCAAGAAGAAAGCAGCGTATTTTGCAGGTAGGCCACGTCGAGCGATTCAATCCGGCGGTTATTGCGGTAGAACCAATCGTGAATCGACCCCTGTTTTTTGAGGTGCACCGATTGGGCGTATTCACCCCGCGCAGTTTGGACGTAGACGTCATCTTCGACGTGATGATTCACGATCTTGACATCCTGCTCGCTCTGGTGAAAGAGCCTGTTACGGAAGTAAAGGCCGTCGGTATTCCGGTGCTGACCGATAAAGTGGACATTGCCCATGCACGGCTTGAATTTGCCGGCGGTGCGGTCGCCAACGTAACGGCTAGCCGAGTTTCTACAGAGCGCGTGCGAAAGATGCGTTTTTTTCAACAGCATGAGTACATTTCGCTCGATTACGCGCGGCGCGACGCGCTGCGTGTCGGCGTCAAGAAACCCGGTCCTCAGCCCGAATTTGGATTTGAGAAGTTGCCAGCTCCCGCAGTCGAACCTTTGCGCGCCGAGTTGCAGGCTTTTGTAGATGCCGTGCGGACGCGGCGCGAGCCACCCACTAACGGCGTTGCTGGCCGAGCTGCCTTGGAGCTGGGGGGCCGGGTAATGGCAAGCATCCAGGAGCATGGTGAGCGCGTCAAACTGGCAGGATTTGCCACACCAGACAAAACCTACAAATGATCCCTAGGATGCTTGTTCCGCTTGATGCTCGTCCGCCCGCAGCGGACGCTTCCCAGACGTCTCGCCGGCGTCCTACGACCTTGGACGAGCGTACTCTTATCTCAGCCATGCTGCCGATCGTCCCGCTTGATGGTCGTTCTACTATTCCTTCCAACCTGCCCCTTGACTCTATCGCTGCGCGGGTTGTCATACCCAGAGACATAAATCGGGAAGCCTACGCCGTTGCGGAAGACACTTCGGCTCCGCTGCAACCGACGGAGCTGGACGAACGGATCGCCGTGCCGCAAGGTGCTGCGCCGCCGGACATGACTACAGCACTGCAGAGTCTGCCAACCGATCTCGTCGATCCGGATGTTTTCATGACGGGCGAGGTGCATCTAATTCCCGCACGGCCAGCCCCAGCAAAGGCTCGATGGGAACTCCTTACGCGTGTTTCTTCTGTCGCGTTCCACATTCTTTTGGTTGCCGCCATCTTGCTCCAGCCGAAACTTTTTCCTCCACATGAACCAACGGCGGAGGAAGTGGATATTGCCCGGAAACAACTTACTCTGCTCCTTCCTCCGGGAGCTTTTGAATCCCCCAAGCCTTCTCCTCGTCCTCAGCCGCGTCCGCAACCGATGCGCGTTGATCCGCGCGTCTTACGAAAGGTCGCTCCACCTATTACCCCACCAGTCCCGGTCCCTCAGCCCGAGCGTCCAGCCAGGGAACTACCCAGCGCTCCGGTGCCGCAACCAAATACCGTTACGCCGGAGCCTCAGCCGAGTGCGCCGCTGGCCAAGATCGACGTTCCCAAACCCACGCCGAAGCTCGAGACACCGGAAGCGCCACAGCCTCGCCACGATTTGCTTCTGCCAAAAAATTCACCTAACCAGTCAATTCAGGATTCACTCCGCGAAGCCCGAAAAAATCCCCCCTTCGGTGGACGCTCCGGAGGGGTTAGCGGTCCTATACCCCGCTCAGGTGACTCCGCGACATCCGATACTGGCGGTGGCCAGGGTGGCGGTACCTTTGGCAACGGATATCAAATCCTGACGCCCACCGAGGGCGTTGATTTCAGCGATTACATGGCCCGCGTGGTAGCCAGTGTGCGGCGTAATTGGTATGCCGTCATGCCGGAATCCGCGATGCTCGGTGATCGCGGCCGCGTCGCCCTGCAATTCCGAATCATGCGAGACGGCAGCGTACCCACGGGTGAGCCGACGCGATTGATCGGTTCCGGGAAGGAACCTCTTGATCGAGCGGCTGTATCCGCTATCCGCTCCTCTAATCCATTTGAGCCGCTTCCCCAGGCATTCAGCGGGCCTTATATAGAGCTGCGCTTCTATTTCCTGTACAATTTGCCTCTCGAAGCTGCATATCAGTGAGGCTTCCGCGTCACAGGTCCTTGGCTTACTCGCCATTTTGTTTTTTCGAGCCCGGCATATCTTTTCCGATGACTGATCAACATTCGCATCTGCCATTGATCGTGATCGTGGGCCCGACGGCCTCCGGGAAATCGACTCTCGGCGTCTGGCTGGCGGAACGTCTGGGCGGCGAAATCGTTGCCTGCGATTCTACGCAGCTTTATCGCGGCTTCGATATTGGCACGGCCAAGCCGGGACGATCAGAGCGGCGCGGCATTGCGCACCACCTGATCGATGTTCTAGACCCCACTGAAAAAGCCACCGCCGGCGGTTACCGGCAAATGGCGGTCGCGGCTCTTGCCGAGCTGCGCCACCGCGCGCGAATTCCTATCCTCACCGTGGGCACCGGTTTGTATCTGCGCGCCCTGCTCGAGGGATTGGCTGACCTCCCCTTACATTCGGAAGATTTACGCCAGAGGTTGCGTGCCCGTAAGCAGCAACACGGCGATAAATATTTGCACCGCATTCTGCATCGGCTCGATCCCGAAGCGTCCGGAAAAATTGCTCCGACCGATGAGCAAAAGATCATACGCGCCATTGAAGTCTGCATTCTCGCGCGAAGGCCTATCTCGGAAGTTCATCGGGCTGGCCGCAGGCCGCTAACAGGATGGCGGCCATACAAGATCGGACTGAATCCACCTCGCGAATTGCTCTATAAGCGTATCAACTCGAGAACAGATTCCATGCTCGAGCGAGGGTGGTTGGCGGAAGTGCAGCGCTTACTGGGAAGTGGCTTCAACGCAGATGCTAAGCCGTTTGATTTCCTGGGGTATCGCGAATTGCACTCCGTGCTGTACGGAGAGCGTGCCCTGGAGGAAGCGCGTGTAGCTATTCAGCAGGCCACTCGGCGCTATGCAAAACGTCAACTTACCTGGTTTCGCAAAGATACCGCCATCCGCTGGTTTTCCGGAGTTGGCGATGCGCCGCCATTGCAAGATGAAATTCTCAAATGGCTTCAGTCAGAGATCATGCGCGCTTCTCGCGAGGTTAGGAAGTCCGGCGTATAATCAAAATGGATGTGTAAGCTCCCCCCAATGCTTCCAGCCGTACGATGATTTCAGGTCTAACTCTTGACGAAGACTCAACATAGGATTTCGACCGCAGAACGCGCTTTGCTTGTCGGTGTAGGTTGGAAACGCGCGCCTCGTTTTCCAGGCATGCCCATGGGCGATCAGGGACGCGCGTCGCTGGAAGAGCTCGTCGAATTGGCAAGCAGCGCGGGTGCGGAAATTGCCGGCACGGTATTTCAGGTCCGCGAAACCGCCGATCCGGCAACACTAGTGGGACGCGGAAAATTGGAGGAAATCCGCGCGGACGCCACCGCTCATAAAGCTCCATTGATCATTTTTGACAGTAACCTTTCACCGGTGCAGCAAAGGAATATTGAGGAAGTGACCAATTGCCGCGTGATTGATCGCACCCAGCTCATCTTGGATATTTTCGCCCGCCATGCCCGCAGCCGCGAAGGCCAATTGCAAGTGGAGCTCGCGCAGCTTAACTATAGGCTGCCGCGCCTAACCGGAAAAGGTACGACCATGTCGCGCCTCGGTGGCAAAAGCGGGGGCGGCGGTGCCGGTGGAGCGGGTGGCGGAGCAGGTCGCATCGGCGTGCGCGGACCCGGCGAGAAGAAACTCGAAACTGACCGGCGGCGCATTCGCGACCGCGTCGGCAAAATCCAATCCGCGATCGATGACGTCAGAAAACAGCGTGCTCTTAGGCGCGAAGCACGCAACGCCGTGCCACTTGGAACAATTGCGCTGGTGGGTTATACGAACGCCGGCAAGTCAACATTATTCAATGCGCTGAGCCGCTCCGAGGTGCTCGTTTCCTCGCGCATGTTCGCCACCTTGGATCCCACCATCCGCGCACTGCGCCTGCCATCCAGCCGGCGGGTCCTGGTCTCGGATACCGTCGGATTTATCCGTGATTTGCCCAAAGGCCTACTGACCGCATTTCGCGCCACTCTCGAGGAAGTGCAGGAAGCGGCATTGATTCTCCACGTCACCGACGCGTCCAATCCTCACCACCACGAATTGGACGACGAAGTTCAAAAGATTTTAGACCAACTGGGAGTGGCAGATCGTCCCATACTCCACGTGCTGAATAAAATCGATCGGCTAAGCAGCGAGGAACGTGAAGTTTTGAGTCGTGGCGCGGCCAATAGCTCGAATCCCGAACAGCATCCGGTGCTAGTCTCAGGCCTAAATGGAGAGGGTATGGAGGAGTTGCTGCGCCGGATCGATATAGCTCTGCCCACCGATCAAGTGGTAACGTTGTCTTTGCGCTTGCCTTTGAAAGAGGGACGTACGCTTGCCCTGATTCATGCGCTTGGGCGAGTGCTGCGATCGGAAGTTAGGGACTCGCATATGCTCCTCGATGCTGACGTACCGCTCTCCGTTGCGCGGCGTCTTCGATTAGAGGATTATGCCCGCAAGGGAACATCCAGCCTCACCGTAACGTAAATGCAGTTGGGAGGTGTTCAATGGCAGCGTTTTTTCTCTGGTGCATTCTGTTTATTTTGTGCTGGCCTGTCGCGCTGATTGCTCTAGTGTTATACCCGCTCGTATGGCTGGTAACTTTGCCGTTTCGTCTGTTGGGGATCGCCTTGCACGGAACATTTGCTTTTCTCAGTGCTCTTTTACTGCTTCCTCTTCTCCTGGTGCGCGGACGGCGGGCAGTTTAGCCAGAGAGTAAGCTTTCAGTAAACGGCCGAAATCCCGCCAATTCTTGGGAAGACAGCTTCCTAATCTGCTTTCCCGGACCAGACAGGCTTACTACATCCCCTGTGGAAAGCTTGTGGAAACCGCCTGCCGAACTTGTTCGTTTAACGATTTAGAAACCTGCTCAAATCGCAGCCCGTCCAATTCACCGTCTGTAACCTATAGCAAAATATAGACCTACAACGCGCTCCTGCCGGCCCATTTGCCATCATTGGTGGGTTGTTGGTTGTCGCCGCAAGCAAACATTTGCACAGCGTAGACCTTGCAGATTAACGAGAAAGTACAGCCATGCCGTAACGGCACACCACAGACCTCGGCATTCTCTCTCTACATTGACGCCTGCGAACACGAAGTCTATAGTGGAGCACAGCCTTGGCTTTAGGCTACCGGTACGGCCCCAAACGGTGGTTTTTATGTACCTATGAACCTTCCTAACTCACTGACGCTATTGCGGATCTTTTTCGTCCCGGTCCTCATCGTGATCTTGCTGACCCGTAGTCCCAACGTGGAGCTGTGGGGGTTCGCAATGCACTTCGAGTTCTGGGGTGTTCTGATTTTGCTCCTGGCTGCAGCCACGGATTGGGCCGATGGCTATGTGGCGCGGCGTCGGCTGCAAGTGACGACCTTGGGCATTCTTCTCGATCCAATTGCCGATAAGCTGCTCATCTCTGCGGCGTTTATTTCTCTTGTGGATATGCATCTCGTAAAAGCTTGGATGGTGGTGATCATCATCGGGCGCGAATTTACGGTCTTGGGATTACGAAATATCGCTTCGGCGGAGGGCTTCACAATCGAAGCGTCGACTCTAGGCAAGACGAAAATGGTCTTGCAGGTTGGCGCGGTGGCCGTGCTCATTGCTGGCGCGCGACATGCTTCGTTAAAGCCAATCGCTTTGCTGCTTCTATGGCTTGTCGTGTTCAGCGCCCTCACTTCTGCGGCGCAATATTTCTTGCGCTTCTGGGGTCACGTCGACGATCGGATAAAGCAACGGCGAAAACTGCGTATACTGGAAAGCCGCAAGAAGTCTCAGGATGCTGTACCCCTCTGAATCCGATCGCCATTCGCTGTTGCAGCTAGCCCGCCGAGCAGTGGTCCAGGCCGTTTCTCTCTGTGAACTTCCAGACCAGATACCAAACAGCGGGGTCTTCGCCGAGCGCTGCGGAGTCTTCATAACCTTGTTTGTGCGCAATGAACTGCGCGGATGTATCGGCGTCATTGAAGGGAAGGAGCCGCTGGGCGAAGCTGTTGTGCGATGCGCCGTCAGCGCCGCGTTGCAAGATCTGAGGTTTACCCCCATCAACCAAGGGGATCTCGGTGATTTAGGAGTTGAAATATCTCTGCTCTCAGTGCTTTCCCCTGTCCGCCCGGATGAGATCGAAATCGGCAAGCACGGACTGATCATTTCACAGCGTGATAAACGCGGGCTGCTTTTGCCGCAAGTAGCCACCGAACACCATCTGAATTGCGAACAATTTCTTGCTGAAACTTGCCGAAAAGCCGGGCTACCCGGCAATTCCTGGCGAGATCCGGCATCCCGTATTGAGGCATTTACGTGTGAAGTTTTCTGGGACGAAGGCAAGCGTCGGGATAATAAAAACACATGCTTTGGCGGCTAGGAGGCATCATTCCCTAGAAGCTGTTGCATAACCTAGTACAGGCTCCTGAAAAGAAGGTAGTTGAGTTTTCTCAGATGAGAGATAAGCAAAGTCAGCAGCGCCGAAGGAGGGC
>Ga0209011_1000020_pt1 | contig 137063 bp, 116 predicted proteins | sample BlaSpr_A8_OM1_M3_FD_187986 | JGI IMG/M metagenome (GOLD analysis project Ga0209011, IMG submission 187986) | Forest soil microbial communities from Thunder Bay, Ontario, Canada - Black Spruce, Ontario site 2_A8_OM1_M3 (SPAdes) (version 2) | ecosystem: Environmental > Terrestrial > Soil >...
CAAGAAACTCGGCTTCATTCGATACGATGGCGGTCTCCACATCGCCAGTTCCCTGCTAAATGTTGTCCTGCACGAGTAAAAAACATCCCTTCTCCATGCCATTTAACAGTGCGGGAATAGATGCGCCTAGGCACGGTTCGGAGGAACGAAGGTAAGCATACGATCAAGGCCGCGCGGCACGCCTGAGTTCTTTTGAGATTTTGAGAAGTGCAAAGACGATCTTTCGCCATTAAAATCGAGAGGACTTTTTCGGCCACCAAACGTCATATTCTGGCGATTCCGCCGATATTTCGCGTGAGCCGTTCGGCGACACCTGGAGGATCAAATGGCGATTGACGTACGTGGCATAGCTCCGCTGCTTGCAGTGTTCGACATGCCGACCTCGATCAAGTTCTACCGCGAGGGACTGGGCTTCGTCAGCACGGACGGGAAGCCTGCGCCGCAGTTCGATTGGGTACTGCTCCGGCTGAATGGCGTGGAACTCATGCTGAACACAGCGCACGATGAAGCTCGGCGCCCGCTGACCCCCGATCCCGCGCGTATTGGCGCCCACCAGGACGTCGTAATCTACTTCGGATGTCCCGACGTAGATGGGCCTACGCCCACCTGCGGGGACTGGGGATAAACGTGAAGCAGCCAAAGGTCGCGCCGTATGGCATGAAGCAACTGTATCTCACCGATCCCAATGGCTACCTTCTCTGGTTCCAATGGCGAGTCGAGGGCCAGGCGAGTGGCCACTGACATTCACATTGCCGCGGCCAACGGAGTTCGAGAACGCCGCCACACCCGCATCTGTGAGTGTCGATCAGGCGATAGCGCTCAGAACGGTAACGGGTTTGCTGGTGGGGCTGGGGAGATTCGAACTCCCGACAAACGGTTTAGGAAACCGTTGCTCTATCCATCTGAGCTACAGCCCCACGCATCTTTATTGTAATACGCCTTCCTCAGGATAGTTCCGCGACGTCGGCTATTCAATATGCTTTCGGGTGTTAACTCTGTCCTTTTCGCGGTATCATTAGTTGGCGTCCCACGTCCTGACTCCGCGTCATCCCGCCCTATTTGGAGGCTAATGTGAGTAGCAAGACTCGCACTATCTTGATCGTCGTGGGTGTCTTGATTGTCGTGATTGTCGGCGTACCATTTTTGATTCCTGTAAGTCATTTCCGCCCCACCATAGAAAGACAAGCCTCTGCCGCTCTCGGACGCAAAGTCGATGTTGGGAATCTCAGGCTGTCGCTACTCAGTGGCTCGCTATCCGCCGAAAATCTCTCGATTGCCGATGATCCCAAATTCAGTCAATCTCCTTTTCTCACCGCGCAATCTGTGAAGGTCGGTGTGAAGATGATACCGCTGATTTTTTCGAAAGTCCTTAAGGTTACTGGCGTGACTATTGAAAATCCACAAGTCACGCTCATCCGCAATCCCGCAGGACGATGGAATTATTCTTCGCTCGGCGAGTCGCTAGCGAAAGCGCAATCTGCGAAGAGTACTTCGACCAGCGACCTTTCCATACAAAAACTTACGCTTAAAGACGGCAAGATCATCGTGGCCTCCACAAATTCTCAGCGGCGCAGCATGTATGAGCACGTCAACGTTTCCGCCGCGGGCCTCTCCCCGAATTCGAGATTCCCGGTGACCGTTAGTGCAGATCTTCCCGGCGGTGGCAAATTCAAACTGGATGGCAACGTAGGCCCTATCGACGAGACCGATGCCGACCTGACTCCAGCGGATGCGAAACTTACCATCGAGTCTCTTAACTTGGCTACGACCGGATTCATCGATCCTTCCGCTGGATTGGGCGGAATCCTGGACCTAGATGCACATCTGGTGTCGCAGAACGGCGAAGCCGAGACCAAAGGCACGGCCAAACTTTCGAAGGCCCTATTAGTCGCCGGAGGCTCGCCCGCTTCAGAACCCGTGACCGTTGATTTCAACGCAAGGTATGATCTCCGAAAGGACACCGGGGTCCTGCATCCTTCCACTTTGAAAATCGGAAACGCGACAGCGAAACTGTCGGGCGCTTTTACAAGCGCCGGGGATTCGACGGTCGTGAACATGCAGATTGAAGGCCAAAACATGCCGGCCAAGGACTTGGAAGCTTTTCTTCCGGCGTTGGGGATTCATGTGCCGCAGGGTGCTTCCATTCAAGGTGGCACGCTGAACGCGAACCTTACTCTGTCCGGCCCAACCAACAAACTTATGACCACTGGCAACGTCGGCCTGTACAGCGCCAAACTTGTCGGTTTTGACTTGGGCTCGAAAATGTCCGCTATCTCCTCCCTTGCTGGTCTGCAGACCGGCAAAGACCTCAATATAGAAAAGCTCACCACCAACCTCCGCATGACACCCGAGGGCCTCAGAGCCGAGAATTTTCTCGCCGTTGTCCCAGCATTGGGAAATCTTGTCGGCGCTGGCACTGTCGATTCCCGGAACAATCTTGATTTCAAAATGGCCGCAACGCTGAAGAATGCCGTCGGCGTTTCAGGTAGTCCTGTTTCAAGCGCAGCCAATCTACTGAGCCAACTCACAGGAGGGGGCGGTAGTGCCGCTGGTGGTTGCAAAAGCGATATCACCGTACCCTTTTTGGTTAAAGGCACTACCGCTAACCCGCAGTTTGTTCCTGATGTTGGCGGCATCGCCGCTGGCTTTCTCAAATCGCAGCTGGGTTGCAGCGGACGCGCAGTTCCCGGCCCGAATTTAGGGCAAACTCCCACAGATCCGCTAAGTGGGTTGACCGGCCTCTTCAAAAAGCCCAAGCCGTAGCGCCACAATCCAAAAGTTCTCTAGCCAGAATATGCCCGATAGCAATACTCTCCCTCGCTCATTCAGCTGGTAGAGGTAGAATCGATCGCACGTCTAGCGAGAGCCGGCTCGGTCCCGCAATTTTGGAATTGCTTGGCTCTTATTGTGCCTGGCTTTTTGCGCCCACGTTTTAGATGAAGCGCTGACCGGCTTTCTGGCTGTTTACAATCCTACGGTTCTCGTGGTTCGTGACCGATACGCCTGGTTCCCTATGCCGACATTCGAATATCACGAGTGGCTCATCGGCCTAATTTTCGCCAATTTGGTCCTTCTGCTCTTAACGCCATTTGCTTTTCGAAATACGCGCTGGTTGCGTCCAGTAGCCTATGCCTTTGCGTTCATTATGCTGATGAATGCTTTTGGTCACACGCTCGCCACACTGCTTGGGCAAACCGTTTCTTCTGTCCATTTTCCGCGCCCTGCTCCGGGGTTCTATTCTTCTCCCCTGCTGCTCGCCGGCGCTATCTACCTGTTTGTGTGTTTGCGCACCTCTGGCGAGCGCAGTTAAGCCGTAGCTACAATATCGATTGAGGTGGAAATTATCTGGCTGGAACTAACGCCCTTCGAACGGGTAGCGGTCTTGTGCTTGCACGGCCGCCGCAACGCGGCGGCGCAGCGCGATGGTATTGACTGGCGCACGCTTGCCAACCCGCTTTAGAACAGCCATTTGTGTCGTTAGCATGTCCCCTTCGTGAATAGCGGCGATGGCCCGCTTGGCTTCGTGCTCGCTGCGTTCCGCGGCGTCATTGATGAAAACGCGTGCCGCATCAATCATAATCTGGGCGCTTGCTTCACCCCTCGCCGCTGCGGCCTTTTGCGCGCGAAGCAACGACGACTCCATGGCATAGATTTCCATCACGACATTGGAAAGCGCTGCTACAAGCTCCTGCTCATCGGCAAGCTTTTCGCGTAATTTTTGGACTGCGCCGCCCGCAGCTTGGAGAAACATTTTCTTGGTATTGGCGACGACCCGCATTTCCTCGGCCAGAATGCCCTCGACCGGCTCCTCGAAAGAAGGCCCAGCCAGTATTTCATCAGCCAGCTTCATGGCCGCGGGAATCAGTGGCAATTGTCCGCCCATCGCTCGTTTCAACAGCATCTGGATAATCAGCATGCGATTGATTTCGTTGGTACCTTCGAAGATACGGTTGATCCGCGAGTCGCGATAAGCCCGGCATACCGGGTAATCTTCATGGAAGCCGTAACCGCCGAAAATCTGTACCGCCTCGTCCACCACAAAATCGAGCATCTCGCTGCCGTACACTTTGGCGATCGAACTCTCGATCGCGTATTCCTCCAAAACCTTCATCGTGTTCTGGATTTTTTCAAGCACGCCTTTTTCGGAGCGCTCACTAACGCCGGAAGCGGCGGTCATGGCCATTTCCATATTGCCAGCAGAGCGGTACACCATGGACTCCACGGCAAAAATCTGAATGGCCATTTCTCCCAGTTTTTCTTTCATCAAGCCGAATTCGCCGATCTGTTTGCCAAATGCTTTACGCTCTTTGGTGTACTTCGCTGCGGCGATCAGCACATGCTTCGCGCCTCCGACCGCCGATGCCGCCAGCGTGAAGCGCCCGGCATTAAGTACGTTGAAGGCCACAATGTGTCCGCGGCCTATCTCGTGAAGGAGATTCTCTTTCGGGACTTTGCAGCTCTCCAGGAAGATTGGGGTCGTCGAGCTGCCGTGAATGCCCATCTTGTGTTCTTCATTCCCAGGTTTGAAACCGGGAAAGCCTCGTTCCACAATGAACGCGGTGAACTTTTGTCCGTCAATCTTCGCGAATATGATGTACACATCTGCGAACCCGCCGTTGGTAATCCACATTTTCTGCCCGTTGAGGGTGTAGTGCGAACCGTCTGCGGACAAATCTGCGCGCGTTAGGGAGTTCTGCGCATCAGATCCTGCTTGCGGTTCGGACAGGCAATAGGCGCCGATCCATTCGCCGGTAGCCAGCTTGGGCAGGTATTTTTTCTTCTGCTCCTCGGTGCCAAAATAGACGATTGGCAACGTGCCAATACCTGCGTGCGCGCCATGAGTGACCGCGAATCCGCCATAGATCGACAACTTTTCCGTGAGAACTGTGGTTGCTACTTTATCCAAGCCCGAACCCCCGTATTGTTCGGGGACTCCTCCGCCCATCAAGCCGAGCTCGCCACCTTTTCTCACCAGTGCGGGCAGGAGACCCGGCTGTTTGGCTTCCAGCTCTTTGATGTGCGGAAAAACTTCTTTGAGAACAAATTCTTCAGCGGTCTGACCGATAAGTTTTTGATCATCGGTGAGGTCGGCTGGTGTAAAAATATCCTGCGGCTTCGGAGATTCGAGAAGGAAACTGCCTCCCTTCGCGGCCGTTTGCGTCTCTACAGTCGTCGCCATGAAATCCTCCTCACTCCTTCTCCATGCGTTACGTGCGCCAAGCGAGTGCAACGTTTCGCGATTGCCGCGGTCACTTGCGCTCCCAGGCGGATTGTACTCTAGGCAAATGAGTCGGCATATAGGACTGTGAGCATGTTATACACCGCTCTCTTTACAACGCATTTGGGCGAGCTACGACAGCCGCTCGAAAATACCGGCGGCGCCCATGCCTCCGCCGATGCACATGGTCACCATCCCATAACGCGCGTTCCGCCGCTGTAAATTCCGGATGAGGGTCGCCGTCAGTTTCGCTCCGGTACATCCCAGCGGATGACCCAGCGCGATTGCTCCGCCGTTGGGATTCACGCGCGAAATATCCAATCCCGCCTGCCGGACGACCGCAAGCGACTGCGCGGCGAAGGCTTCATTCAGTTCGATCACCGCGATGTCGTTAAGGGACAGTCCAGCGAGCTTCAGCGCCTTGGGTATCGCAAAAACCGGCCCGATGCCGAATTCTTCGGGTGGACAGCCTGCGGTGGCGTAAGCGACAAAACGTGCCAGGGGTTTTAAGCCCAGCACTTTAGCGCGCGTATCAGACATCACCACGCTAGCCGCCGCGCCGTCACTCATGGGCGAACTGTTTCCCGCCGTCACCGTCCCATTCAGATGGAACGCTGGCTTGAGCTTCGCCAAAATCTCTAACGACGTCTCTGCCCGCGGAAGTTCGTCCGTGTCGAAAACGAAATTCTGTGTCGCCGGCTTCGAAACAGACCTTCGATTGGAAGAACCACCGTTTCCATTCGCCAAAGCGGTGATTTGCACTTTGACCGGAATAATCTCATCCTTGAAATTACCGGCGGCGATCGCAGCGAGAGCCTTCTTATGGGAATCAGCCGCAAACTGATCGGCCTGCTTGCGGGTCACTCCGAATTTGCGCGCAATATTTTCCGTGCCCAGCCCCATATTGATGTAGGCGTCCGGATAGTGATCCACGAGCCACGGATTCGGCGAAAGTTTATTTCCGCCCATAGGAACCATGGACATGGATTCAGTACCGCCGGCGATGATAACTTCAGCCGAACCTCCGCGTATGCGCTCTGCGGCCAACGCAATGGCTTGCAGTCCGGACGAGCAGAAGCGGTTGATGGTCATCGCCGATGTTTCCACCGGTAGTCCCGCGCGCAAAGCCGCGATACGCGCCACGTTCATGCCTTGTTCCCCTTCTGGCATGGCGCAACCTAGGATGACATCATCAATCTCTTTCGTATCGAGCCCCGGTACGCGCGCCAGCGCTTCCTCGATGGCGAGCGCAGCAAGATCGTCCGGCCGCGTAGCTCGCAGCGATCCTTTATAGGCACGACCTACGGGAGTGCGTATCGAAGAGACAATCACGGCGTCAGGCATGGCAATTACACCTTGCAATAAGGCCCGCGTTAGCGCGGACATTATCCCCATGAAAACACTTCCTCATTGTTGGGCGTAAGCACAGAAAAAAGCAAATAACGAATGTAGCTCGCAGGATAAGAACTGTTGTTTTGCGCTAGAACTGCAAACGCAACCCGAATTGGATAACTCGAGGTCCGCCCCCGCCTAATCCGGGGTTTCCCTGCGCCACGTCCGGCGTTTGCGTAATCACGCCCGCCGGATAGCACTGCTGCAAAGTTGTGCAACCGGGCAGCAGCGGTTTCGCCTTTCCTGCGGAATCGATTGCTGGCGTGAAAACATTGCCTGGTAAAGCAAAGTTCGGATGATTGAATGTGTTGAAGAATTCTGTGCGGAACTGCAGGGCCAGTCTTTCCCGAAGCTGAAACATTTTGCTGATCGAAAAATCCTCGTTGGAGAACCCCGGGCCAAATATTTGATCACGACCCAAATTGCCGAAATCACCAGCGGGCTCTTTGAAAGCCAGAGCATTCAAGTAGCCGGTGCTTGGCGTCCAATTAGAAAGTATCGGGTTCACGCCCGGAACGATATCCGGACGCTGCAGAAAGTTGAAATTCACTCCGCCGTTCGGGGTGAGAATGCTGATCGGTCGCCCAGATTGTATTGTAACCACGGTGTTGAGCTGCCAACCGTCGCCAATGAGCTTTGGCAGCCACTCGATCACCGGCACCTGATAGTTGATCGCGGAGGTCCAGCGGTGGCGCGTGTCGTATGTGGACGGACCCTTTTCCGCGCGAAGATTTGTCGAGTCCTGCGGGAATGCCGCGTTGGCGAAATTAAAGTTAATCCCGTCCGAGGCTCCGTCAAGCGACTTGGACCACGTGTAGGTGGAAAATCCTGCGAGCCGGTGCCAGCTCTGCAAGCGCACCGTGCTTTGTAACGCGTGATAGGTGGAGTTCGCGCCGGATGAGAATAGGTCAATCGCTTGATATTTGGTGTTTGTACGTCCCTGGTTGGCGTCGTAAAGGCGCGATAGCTTCGTACCCTTGCTGCCGACATAGCCCACTTCAAACGCCAACATCCCGCCAACCTGTTGCTGAATATTCAGATTCCAGCTTTGCACGTACGGAGTATGCAGATCGTAGTCGGTAATAAAAATGGTAAAGGGTGGCGTCGCAAATGTCAGCACCGGAGCGGTCGCGCTGCCGGTAAACGCTGCGACGTTGAAGTCGCTGCTGAACGGATTGAGCTGCAGCACCGAACCCGGTCCCCCGGTGGGATTGGTAGCCACGCCCGCGGACGTGGTGAAATTCGCAATCAAATTGTTTTGCGGAAAGTAGTCGTAGTAAATCCCATATGCGGCGCGAACAACCGTCTTACGCCGCAAGTTCCAGGCGAATCCCGCGTGCGGTCCAAAATTATTCAGGTCTCGGCTATAGAGATGAGGAAGAGTGGGCGAACCTACCTGCACCAGGTTGCCGGCGGCATCAAAGTTCGAAAGAAGATTCTGTTTTTCGCCAAGCGGTCCGAAGTATTCCCAACGCAAGCCGAGGTTTAGCGTGAAATTTTGGTGGAGGCGGATCTCGTCCTGTCCAAAGAAACTCAATCCGTTGTTGAAGGTGAAGCGGTGCGTATCGCCAGCATTGGCGCTCACAAACACGTTGCCAATGTAGAAGTTCGCGAGAATATTCACGATCGGATTAAGATCCAGCGTAACCGAATTTCCAGTGCTCGGATCCGTCACCGTGGAGTTCACCGAGAATAATCCGCGCTCCAGGTTGTCGTTGAAGCTCTGCACGTCGTAGCGATGGTATTCGCCGCCAAACTTAATGGTATGGCGTCCGTGGATCCACGTGAAGTTGTCAAGCAATTGGAACGTTTCACTAACGCGCGCACGGGGAATACTGAAACCCGTGGCGCCCAGGTTATCGATCGCTCCGCCAAAATCAAATTCCGGCAGTCCCAGTTTGTTAGTCCCAAAGTTAATGCCCAGTGTCGACGGATCGAATTTGCCGTCGACCGAGGTGAAGCTTGTCCGAAACCGGGAGTACCCGAAGCGAAGTTCGTTGACCTTGGTCGCGGACAGCGTTGTCAGCAAACTCGTCGAAATAACCTGCACACGCGTCGGCGAAGTTTGTGCGAACGTGCCAATTCGTGAGCCGCTTCCAAATCCCCCAATCGAGCCGAGCGGGAAAAGCTGCGTGCTCTGACCAAAAGCATAACGTCCGGTGAGCGTATTGCTGTTCCACAGCTTGTGATCGATTTTGACAATCAAGTTGTCGCCGTCATTTTTGTCGCGCACTGCAGACGGCAAGGTGTTCGTTGTGCTCGACGGGAAGAAGCCCAGGATCTTAGTAAGAGCCGGATTAATTCGCGTGATCGGCATGAAAGTCTGCTTCAGCGCGACCTGCTGAGCAGCGGCAAAGTCCGCAGCCGTCGGAACAATCAGTGAAAAGTCCGAACCCACGCGTTCGCGCTGCCCTTCGTAGGCCCCGAAGAAGAAGGTACGTTCCTTGATCACTGGCCCGCCGACGGAGCCGCCAAAATTATTGTTGTTGAAAGCGGTCTGTGGATTGCCAACTGGATTGAAGTAATTGCGTGCGTCGAAATACGAGTTGCGGTTGTACTCGTAGAGCGATCCGTGAAACATATTCGTCCCGGATCGCGTGATAATATTAACCACGGAGCCGGAATTGCGCCCATATTCCGCGCCAAACTGCGATTGCAGATTGAATTCCTGGATAGCATCGAGCGGCAGAAGCGTAGCGGGCGCGCCCGTGATTCCCACCTGGTTTAGAGCTGAATTATTGAAAAACGGGTCGTTATTGTCGGTGCCGTCCAGCGTGTAATTATTTGAACGATCGCGATTGCCGTTTATGTTGAATTGACCGAAACCTTTTTCGCTGCCCGCCACTCCAGAGCCCTCGACGGTCACTCCTGGCGTTAGCGCGACAAGTTTCCCGAAGTCGCGGCCGTTTAACGGAAGTTCCTCAACCAATCGCCGGTCCACAACTTGAGAAAGTGTGGTGTTCGAAGTCTCAACGAGAGGCGCAACATCGTTCACCTGCGCGCCATATTTCTGTCCGAGCAAGTCTAATTTGTAATCCACATTGGTATCGACGCCTGTGCTTACGAGCGCGCGCACCGGATGGCGGGCGAATCCGCTTTTGTCGATGGCCAATTCATATTCACCGGCGGGCAATTCTGCGATAACGTATCCTCCGTCCTCACCCGTTGTCGTTTCGCGAATTTCTCCGGTGGCCAGATTCTTTGCGGCAACCTTAGCATCGGGTACAACCGCCCCCAGCGGGTCCGTCACAACTCCGCGGATGGATCCGCGGAAGGACTGCGCCACCGCCACCGAAGCGGCAAGAGAGAAAATCCCGGCAAGAACACCGAGCGCCAGAATTGACGTAAGACTGAGTCTCGTGACCCTTGTAAATTTTGTCTTCATAATTTTGCCCTCAAGGCTGGTCCGATTCCTACTTAGCATTCACCGACGCACCTTTCCGCGGAATAAAAATCTTTGCGGCCGGACTGATGTTGAACTTTCTCCCGTAATTCCCCTGGTTAACGGCGATCCCCACGTGGCCTCGTGAGTCGATATACAGAAGCGGTTCTCCGATCGGCACATCCATGAACGTCTTGACGTACGGAATCGTGATCTTCGTTTTGTCGATCTGCAGCGTGATTTTCTCACCCAGTTCGTAACCAAGTTTCTTAAATTCATCGCCGGGAATATCGGTGATAAGCGAACCGAAGGGATCGTCTAGCCCGATAATCTCACCGGCAATGCCTTTTTCCGTCACCAACGGAATTTTCGACGTGAGCCGCACGAGTTTCGGAACTTCGGGCCCCGCTTCTTTGAAGTTCCAGCCCGTTGCTAGATGCGCAGCCGCAGGAGAGAAAATGTCCCGACCGTGAAACGTGGAAGACACGGCAGCTTGAATCATCCAATTTCGATTGGTTATCTCGTGTGCCGATTCCAGCCCGTCTCGCTCAATGACCGGCGTGACCACGCCGTTGTCCGGTAATACGAAGTATTGTCCTTTCTTCGATTTCACGATGATTGCCTTACGTGACGTCCCGACACCCGGATCGACCACCACCAGAAAGACCGTTCCGGACGGATAGTACAATGTCACATCGGTTAGAAAACGTGCCGCCTCTTCGATCTGAAACGGTGTCACCTGATGCGTGATGTCCATTAGCCGTATGTCAGGCGCGATGCCAATGATCACCGCCTTGCAAATCGCTACCGCATCGTTTGCCGTCCCAAAGTCCGTCATAAAAACAATCGTCGCCCGTTGCGCGGATGGTGCGATGGCCGCGCCAGTCGCCTGTTCTTGTGCCTGCGCATTCCACGTTGCGTTCGCCAAGAACGCCAGCGCGAGCAATGCCGAGCCAGATAGACGAGTGCGCGACACCATCCAATCTCCTTGCAACTAAGTATTTAGTGATGAACCGTTGCTAACGCTGAAGACCGCCCTGCAGGCTCACTCGACAGGCCCATTCTTTAATTGTCACGGATTATACCGTACGCCTTGCGCAATTGTCGCGCCCAGTCAGTCAAAACTCATGGCCTCTAGAATGTCGCCCTCCGACTCGGATTTCTAACCCCACGAAAATCAGCGAATAATATTTGACTCTGTTTTCTATGACGTTGACATAGACCAACGTGTGGTCTAGAACGAGCATGCAGCGTAGGGCCTTAAGAAGCTAGACGAACAGCAACGAGGAGGCAGCGATGCAAGGAAATGGAATAATTTGGTGGCTCGTGGTAGGACTCATTGCAGGCTGGCTTGCCGGCCAGGTCATGAAAGGTGGCGGCTACGGTGTACTCGCCGATATCGTTCTTGGGATTCTGGGAGGCATCTTAGGCGGCTGGATTTTTGGCCGGCTGGGAATTTTTCCTAATGGAGGATTGATTGGATCGATCATTGTGGCTTTTGTGGGAGCTGTTGTTTTGGTCGGTATCACGCGTCTATTGAAAAAAGCCTAGCCAGCTTTGAGCCAAAAACGAGTTGCACGGCAAGAACCCGCGCAACGCGTTTTTTATTGCCAGCTTGCAAAGTATTTCTAACCGCCTGGGAATGAACGGCGACCCCAGGCGATCTCCGTAAAATTCTTCGGTCTCCGCAACACTATTTTGACGCCGCATCCATCGTAGCCGAACGATTGTGGCTAGCCAGATACCATTCAACGCTTGCTGCACGCTGGTACTTCATCCGCTTCCGCGCGGCTGCCGCCGCAGGCACGTTTCCCAGTTTCTCCTGTACAGTAACCAGTTCTTGGATCGCCAGCGGCGACTGCGGATCCATCGCCAGTTCGTCCGCCGCATTGGCGAAGTCACCATGCCGCGCCAGTAGATAACCGCGAGCGCATTCGTAATGGTTTTTCACGATGAGATCGCTGGATTGCCGGGCAAATTCTTCGAGTTTCTTGATCGCCTCCTGCACCGGTTGGGAGAATCCGTGGAACGCCGCGACACGTACCTGTTCTCGAAGTATGTCGGCCACCGCCACATTGCGGTCAGACTCGTTCATACCGTCCATCGGATTTTGGAAAGCCACCTCCAGGACGCGAAGCTCGTGGAGTTCATCGACGAAAGTAGGAGCCAACATTGCGCTTCCCAAGCCAATTTCAAAGTAAGCATATGGCTGCTTTTCTGCCGCCGCTTTTTGCGCCAACCCAGAGAGCGCCTCTCGCCCAGTGGAAGTTTGCCCCTGCCAGAAAGAAACCAGCGCCTTCTGATATTCCGCGTGTAGCAAGTCGCGCGGCGTTTCTGACACCTTGATTGCTTTGTCGTATTGCTGACGCGCGTCCTCGTACTCGCCCATCAATGTCAGCGTGTCGCCAATCCCAAGATGGGACGTATAGAAAGTAGGATCAATCTGCAGCGCAGCGCCAAAGTGCTGCAGCGCGCCGGCGTCGTCGCCGGCATACCGCAGAACCTCGCCCAGGGAATCTTCCGGGTTGGGGGAGCCAGGCTGCAATTCCGCGTAACGCTTCAGCGTGGCGACGGCCTTCCCCGGATCCGGATCTCCCGTTTCGATGTACCCGTAACCCAGCATATTCAGGGCTGGCGCAAAATCCGGGTCGAGTTGCCGCACTGTCTCCAGCATCTTTAGGGAACGATCGTAATCCTGCTGTGAATAGAGCCATGCCGCCGTCAGGTACACAACGTGTTTGTTTCGCGGAAAGCGCTTCAGAAGGTCGTTCATGCTCGTGATGGCAGGCAAAAGGTCGCGGTCCTGCACGCTGGTCATCCAGCGCACTAGCAGTTGCTCGTCAGGAGCAGCGCCGGGTAGCAACGACTTGGCCTTTGCCAACGCACCGGAATTTGGAATCCCTCGCCGTGAAGCGAAAGAAAGCATCGCGTAACCCAGCGCGAACTGTGGATCTTTCTCCGTCGCATGCTGCGCGTGCACCACCGCATCCTCCCGTAATACGTTTTCATACTTGTCGAGAGCCAGTTCCAAGAACTTGCGTGCCTCTTCGGAGTGCGTGGAGAGTGCAATCGTACTGAACAACTGCTGGGGAACGCCTGCCGCGCGCGCCGCATTCTCAGTGGTGCGCGCCTTAATCTCCTCCAATCGTGCATCTGCGGATTGTGCCCGCATATGGGTTGACCACAGCGATGTGCAAGCCAATAAAAAATATCGTGCTGCCGGACGATTCATGGCGATACGCTCCCTGATGAGCTGCGCGAGCGAATACGTGATTCCTCGACAACTTACCGCCGTTCCCGCGCCAGGGGATACTGCCCAAAAGGACAGGTGTTCCCCTCGGTAAAGGGCGAGTTGCGGCGGTCAGCCGCCGGGGGTCGGTCACTTAGGCACATCCAGCCTAACAGATACTTTTACAAGAAATCAGTCATGCCGATACTGCAAGTAACCACTTGAAAGGGTAGAGTGGCCAATATGATTCGCCGCCAATTTCTCCGCACCGCAGCCATTTGCTATTTTGTGGGGACACTTGCCTCGCCTTCGATCTCCGCGATCAAAAACATCGCTGTTGTTGTAGCGGCTGGAAGCAAGCTAAATGACGTACCGCTCGCGGATTTGACCAAATTGTGCAAAGGCACGCAGAAAGCGTGGCCGAACGGCAAGGCTTTCACGCTAGTGATGAAAGATCCTACCTCCCCTGAAATGCGTATCGCCATCCAGCGATTATTCGGCGCCGCGCCGGCGGACGCCAAGTTAACCATCGCCAAGCTCAATGAGTCCCGCGAAGTGGTCAAAGTAGTGGATAACGACGAAGACCTGCTGCGCACCGTGGAAGCCACCCCGGGTGCCGTAGGTCTTGTCGACGTCTACTCTATTAACAGCGCCGTAAAAGTTCTCCGCGTCGACGGTAAGCTACCTTTCGACTTGGGTTACGCGCTAAAAGGGAACTAAGGCCACCCTTGATCCTCGTGCCTAACTTTTTGTCGGTAACGCCATCCGCTTGCGTTCTCCTGACTTCTGGATGGTTCCAATGAGCGGGTGAGGCGTAGTCTCCTCTTTGCCAGCCCAATAACCCGCTTCCACAGCCAACTTGCGGCAAGCAAATCGGTTGAGGGCTTTCTAATCTGTCTTCACCGAAGTACCTGCACTTTCGTCCAGCTCTAGCCCTTCTGTACAGGCGAAGCCCAGCCGAAACGAATTCAAAATCAACCCGACTTGGATAACCTCTAATGATTCTATTAGTTATAAGTTCCGAAATGGGCTGGCCAAGCGTACTAGGCCGCCGGTCCGCCCCCCCAAATGTGTCTTGTGTACCATCGTCTTTGCGGATTGAATCGTGTCAAATGGTTCAGGTGCTAGCGAGCTAGACCCAACGGGCAGGGCGGCGCATCTAACGGTTGAACGAGGAGTAGTAAGTTTCCAGGTTGTTTAGGCCACCCAAAAAGGGGACACGGACCAAGCCATGATGAAAACCAAGGACCAAAGCCGCAAATGGATGTGGTGGTTCCTGGCGGCGCTTCTAGCGCTCCAGTTGTACTTCGTGAGGGAGCTCCTAGCTGCTTTTGCGCTTTTTGCCGTCGGATTCGCCGCACTCACTCTTGTAATCATGGCTTTGTACGCGATGCAAAAAGCCTGGGAAATGGGCATCACTCGCATCGTCGAGAGTGGCCATCCGGCTGTCAACCTCGTGCGTCGTGGAGTCTCGGCCGTCGAAGATCTGGGTCGAAGAGCATTCCGCCCAGGTTCGGCGCCCGCGCGTTAATTCGAGGTCCGCAATTTAGATCGGCCCTCATCGTTAGGTACAACACGCCTGAAGAACGGGTCGTTCGAATTTCCGGCCATCGCCAGAGCACAACCAAAGGCCAGCCGTTTGTGAGAGAGCGGCTGGCCTTTTTACACTCCCATCACTTTCTCATATCCCATTACATGTTTCTGTTTGGTCTGGCTTCATCCTATAAAATCTCGTGCTACCCTGTGCGCCTCGGGAGCGTGAACCATGTTCGCTGGAAAATCGAAAGTACTGCTAACCGCAGGGACCTTTGCCATCGGTTTACTCACAGTGACACTACGTGCGCAGGACAAGCCCGTCGCCACACCCAAAAAGATTGCCATTCGCGCAGGCCGGCTGATTGACGGTAAGAGTGATAAGCCCGTCCAAAATGCTCTCATTCTGATTGAGGGGGACACCATCGTCTCGGTGACTCCTGGCGCAACTCCGCCTGCCGCTATGGAATTGATTGATCTATCCACCTCTACCGTGCTCCCCGGATTCATCGATACGCATACTCATGTCCTTCTAAACGGCGATATCACCGCCGAAGACTATGACGTCCAGTTGCTCAAGCAATCCATTCCTTATCGCGCCATTCTGGCGGCACGCAATGCACACATCGCTCTGTATCACGGCTTCACAACCATTCGAGATCTCGAAACCGAAGGTGCCATGTACGCCGACGTGGACGTTAAAACCGCGATTGCTAACGGTGAGGTGCCCGGTCCACGCATGCAGGTGGCAACGCGCGCCATGACGCCCACCGGCATGTACCCGCTGCTCGGCTATTCCTGGGAGCTCAGAGTGCCCACCGGCGTGCAATACGTCGATGGCGTCGAAGGCGCGCGCAAAGCCGTCCGCGAACAGGTCATGTATGGCGCGGACTGGATCAAGTATTACTCTGACCGCCGCTATCACTTCGAAGCCGACGACGTACTACACAGCATGGTGAATTTTACCGACGAAGAAGCCAAAGCCATCGTCGAGGAAGCTCATCGTTTGGGAAAAAAAGTTGCCGCGCACGCCATCGGTAGCGATGGCATTGCCGCCGCTTTGCGTGCCGGTGTTGACACGATCGAGCACGGCGACGGGCTTACCGATGCCTTGCTGGATGAACTTGTCAAAAAGAGCGTTTATTGGGCGCCTACAATTACCGTTGGGGTTTATGTCGCCCCGGGTCGTGGCGGGAATTGGATCAAGATGGCGGAGCTGGAAAAGACGGCTTTTCAGAAAGCTCTAAAAAAGGGTGTGAAAATCGCATTCGGCACCGACGTAGGTGGTTTCGACTGGAAGCAACTGAGTCAAGCGAAAGAGTTCGAATACTATGTGCAATATGGCATGACGCCCATGCAAGCAATCCGCTCCGCTACTGCCGTCGCGGCAGATCTTCTCGGTTGGAGCGATAAATTAGGGACAATTCAGCCTGGCAAGTGGGCCGATATCGTCGCCGTCCCGGGCGACCCGCTCGCCAATATCGCCGAACTATCGAAAGTTAATTTTGTGATGAAAGGCGGACTTGTCTACAAGAACGAGACGCACTGACACAAATTTTTCGTGGCGCCCATCCATCTCCGAACTGTAAATCCTCAATAAAACGCCGCTCCTCCATCAACATTCAGGGATTGCCCGGTGATGGCGCTCGATTGTTCGGAGCACAAAAAGAGTGCCGCGCGCGCAATTTCATCGGCCGTCTGCGCCCGGCCTTGCAGAAGGAAACTCAGGAAACCCGCCAGTTGTACTTCCGCGCTAACACCCAGTTTCTTCGCGAGGTCCGCACCTAATTCTTTGGACATATTAGTTTCCGTCACCGGCCCCGGGCAAAGAGCGTTTACGCGCACGCCCTTGCGCGCACCTTCCGCTGCCGTAACCCGCGTGAGCCCAAGCATCCCCGCTTTGGCAGCAGCATAAGCAGACCCCCAGGAGAATGCCGCTTTAGCACTGAGGCTTGAGATGTTCAGAATTACGCCCGATTTCTTAGCATACATCTCTGGAAGGACCAGCTTGCTCAGCAAAAACGCCGCGCGTAGATGCACCGCGATTACTTTATCGAATTCTGCCAGCGGATAGTCCTCCACCGGAACTACCGGGCCGTAATGTCCCGCATTGTTCACCAGGATCGATATGCGGCCAAACCGTTCGCGTGCCGCCTCCACCACGCGATGGCAGTCCGCTCCGCTCGTCAGGTCCGCTGTTGCAAAAGCTACCGCTCCCCCACTTCCGGAAATCTCGCCAGCCGTCGCCTCCAGCTCCTTATAGGTGCGCGCGGTCAGAAAGACTGCCGCGCCTTCTTTCACGAAGAGCCGTGCCACCGCTCGTCCGATTCCGCGGCCGGAGCCGGTGATCAATGCAATTTTGTTTTTCAGTAGCATAGGAAAGTAAGAGATGTGTTGCTATAAGAGACTTTGTGATTAATTCCAATGCTTAACGCGCGGCCACCAGGTTTGCAAATTACCCTTCAACCCCCGGCACAAAAAAATAGGACCGACCTCGCTCGGCAGAACGTACGGATTTTCTAGCGTAGCCATGCGCTCGACGGACGCAAAATGTTCTCGCTCCGTTTCCTCATCCCCGAAGATCACAATCACGATTTCTCCTGTGTAGTTTCTTGGCCCCCACAGAAAATAATTCTGATGCCCGCTGACTGCCTTGGGTATCCCATATTTCGCTCCAAAAAAATCGATGGCCCCGGCTTGCCCGTAGTCTTGCGCAAAAATCGCCGTCTTGGCCTGCTCCTCCGGGGGTAGCGAGTGATAAATAGTCGCGACCGTTGCCGCGATCTCTTCCCATCCAAATTCGTCTGCGTAGTGTTGCGGCAGTGGAACGTGCATGTGGCCGTACTCCGAGCGTGGTAGCTTAAAAGGCAAATGGGACTGGAAGCGTAAATAGCTCTCAATGGGCAAAATCGGAAGAGTGATCGGCAAAAACAGCGTCACCGCCAAAATCAGCCACGCAAAAATCGCTGGTTTTACAATACTGCGCCAGGGCCGGCTTTCGAAACTTGTCGCTAGAAATTTTTCGATGCCCACTGCGGCGCCCGCTAAAACCACCGGATAAACGGGTGCGGAATAATAATTCTTGCCATGTGCGATCATAAAAAACGCCACGGTAATCACGAACGCCCAGCCCAGGAAGCGGTAAGCTTTCATCTCTCGCGACAGCAAATAGTAAAGTAAGCCCCCAAACCAGAACGGGAAGATTATGGGGTTCATCAGAAGGACTTGTTGCGCCAAAAAAACTCCTGGCGAAAGTACCACATCGCGGCCCTCGGCGCGAATATTGTGCATCAACTCTAGAAACGGCCAGTGATGATGAATGTTCCAAAGCAGGTTGGGCAGAAAAATTAGCAGCGCCACCCCGGCTCCGGCGAACAACCAAGGTGTGAACAGTAATTTTCGCTGCGGTGTTAGCAACAAACCCGCCAGCAGCGCGAACGCAACCACCGCGATGGAATATTTATTTTGCAGCCCCAGTCCGGCAATGGCGCCAAATCCTAACCATAATCTGGGATTTTCCGTTTTGACCATGCGCACCAAAATGTACGCACAGCCTGTCCAGAAAAGGGGTTCAAACGCGTTCATCGCGAACTGATGATCGATTGCGTACCACACGCCAGGCGTAGCCGCCAGCATCGCGGCCAGCGCTGTGCCAAACCGACGGGCAGCCAATTCCTTCGCCAAAGCCGCCGTCAATGCGATTCGTCCAGCGCCTGCCATCGCAGGCCAGAAAAGCAACGCGCGAAGGGATACTCCCAGCGTGTGCCGGCTGATCCATCCCACCAGCGCGATCAGCGGCGGTTGATCCACGTAGCCCCAGTCCAGATGCTCTGAACACGCTAGATAATAGAGTGCGTCGCGAAAGTAGCCGTAGCGCGATGCGGTCAAAAGGTGCAGAACAATATAGACGAGTGCGATTAACAGCGGAAAAAACCACCAGCGCTGATCTTGCTCTAACCCGACTCTTGTTTTGGGCATCGAACGCAGAGAATATCAGAGGTCCCGCGACTCGGGAAAGGAGTATGGAAAAAAGGTAGTGTCTCAGTTTGGTTTTGACTCTCTGAAATAGGCTGTTTGGATTGTGGCATACTTGGCTCATGGCAAAGCGTCCACGCGATCCAAACCAGCTCGCCAAACTGATCGTGGATATTGCTACTGGTGAAGTGGAAGATCAAATCAGTATGTCCAAACGACGTAAGCCTAAAGGACGTTCTGGCGGTCTTAAGGGCGGCAAAGCAAGATCCGCTAATCTGACACCCGCACAACGCCATGACATAGCCAAACTGGCAGCGCGTGCCCGTTGGAAAAAGCGAGATTAGGCAGCATCTCTCCTATTACGCATTTTCATCAACTGTTCCCGTTCGGCGACGTCCTCAGTGTAATCAAGGACCAGTTGAATCGGCGGATGCTTTCCCTTCGTCATGTCATTGTAAACATCTACATCAATTTTGAGTTGAAGGTTGTCGCCTACCACCTGTTCACGTCGCTGGCCAAAAGCCATCTCCATATGATCGTGGGGAGCGTAGCCCATCACTCCCCAAAAAGTATATTGCACGCCGCCACGCGTTACCCTGACGGCGTGATTCAAGCGGTATCTGCGTCCTTGTTCATCCGTTCCGTACTCTTCTCGTACAGCCCTGGACATCTGGTCAGCCAGGATGTCCAGCGGGTCAACTTCTGGAAGCTGGAGCAACCCATCCGCTACAGCCCAAGCGGCAGCTTGCTTCATGCTCGTGGGTTTATGGTTCCGACTGGAATCATAACGGTGCCAGATTTTTTGCATTCGCTCAATTTGGCTAGACATTACCGTAACCTCCGTTACAGTGAAACCGGAACCGTTTGTCCCCATCCATCAGCAATTGATCCAGGAAGTACAAATTGACGTACTTTGACCAAATATCGGGTGAGATAGTCGTATCTGTTGAGCCTCTTTCGCATTTGTCCGATTACGATACCTGGGTGTCTTTCCAGCACTCGCGCAAATGCGACGACATCTTTTTCATAGTAGAAGGGCCGCTTCCGGTTCAGAAAAGAATCGAGCTTGTCAGTAGGAGCACAAAAATTGGACGCCGCGTCATTGGCCAGACGCTCCTCGGCTGAAAGAGACGTAGCCACACTGTCCAAATCAGCGTCGATCATTTCCTGCTCTAGCCCATGCCTTTCGAGAACATGCTGTATCTCGTGCCGCAAGACAAACCAAAAATTGTCGATCCTATCGTGCTGAGTAGACATGCCAATTACAGGCGAAGAATCGTCCAGCCAAAAACAAACGCCATCGATCTTCGCGTTTGGTAGTTTCTCAACTAGGATGTAGCGAACTCCGCATTCCATTAATACCCGTGGAACATGCCTAGTCTCATCAGCCGCATACAATAGGGACGGCAAATCCTCTCTCACTAGATCGCGTAACGCTTTCTCAGAGTATTTGGGCACACTGATCGACTTTGCGATCTGGCGAACTCTGAACAGCCAAGCAAGTTGAGCGGGTGGTATTTCTCGCTGTTCATAGCTGCTTTTCTTTGCCGCATGCTTGAGGTAGGGGTTTCCTTGGTTGCTCGGCCCATCAAAAAATCGTATAAGCTGAGTTTCAAGCATGACCGCATCGCTCTGCTCGATCCAGCCACGCTTGATCATCTCACGGACGGGATATGTACTCTGCATATCGCGGCGAGCCGCGACGCTAGGATCAGGAGTACGGGCTTGCGCCAGATCATACGCCTGCTGCAAATTGGCAAAGAACTCGGCGGGAACGTTAAATGCTTCCCCGAATGCCTTCGCCATCTCAGGACTAATCCCCCTCTTACCGTTCAGAATGGGATTGATCACCTGCTCGGAACAACCAAGAATAAAAGCCAGATCACGCTGGCTCCATCCCCGTTCTTCCATTTCTTCCTTAATGTAGCTACCAGGATGTTTAATCCAACTTACACTTGCTGCTGCCATGGCTTCCCCCTCGCTAGTCATGGTTCCAGACTCTTAAAATGGTCATTTTGTTTGGTTTGCATTCGGTGTTGAGTGTAAAAATGAGACGAAACTGTTTATTGATCCTAATGGATCGCTCGTCGCCATCCATCTTTTCATAGTGAAGACTCTTCCAATTTCTCAACGTTCTCTCGTCTGGTGCTGCACGAATTATGACCAATTTATGCCTGAGCGAATTGACAACGGAGATAGGCATACGGGTTTCTGCTGCACGGTCGGTCTCTATCAGAGCTAGTGACTTGTCCCGAAATTCGACGTCCATGCACCATATCCACCCGAGACATAGCGTAAACTACTGAAAGCAGGTTGTCAACAATAATTATCGATAATTGTTAAACTGAACTGTATGCTTGACAAAGGAATAGAATGGGCGTACTTTCAGACCATGAACCGCCTACCACTTGCTCGTCGGGTCGCAATCCTGGGGATGCTGGTTGAGGGAAATAGCCTTCGGGCCACAAGCCGCTTGGCCGATGTTTCCATCAACACTGTGACCAAACTCCTTGTCGATCTTGGCTTCGCTTGTGCCGAATACCACCACACGCGGGTGCGCAACGTTCGCGTGCGCCGTCTGCAATGTGACGAGATTTGGAGTTTTGTTGGCGCGAAAGCAAGGAACGTGAGACCGGAGCGGAAAGCGGACGGGTGGGGAGACATTTGGACGTGGGTTGGCCTAGATGCGGATTCTAAGCTCTGCGTGAGTTATTTGGTTGGCGGTCGCGATGGCTGGTGGGCAAAAGAGTTTTTGAACGATTGTGCAAAGCGTATTAAGGGGCGAGTGCAGATCACGACGGACGGTCACCGCGTTTATTTGGATGCCGTTGAGGATGCGTTTGGAGCCGATGTTGACTACGCCCAACTGCAAAAAATCTACGGTGCAGTCTCTGAAAACGAAACGCGCTATTCTCCCGCAGTGTGCATCGGCTGCGATATGAAAGTTGTTAGTGGCGATCCCGATCCCAAGCACGTTAGCACCAGCTACGTTGAACGCCAGAATTTAACGATGAGGATGGGGATGCGCCGCTTCACGCGTCTAACGAACGGATTCAGCAAAAAATCAGAGAATCACGCGGCAATGGTCGCGATTCACTTCGTGCACTACAACTTTGCTAGGATTCACAAGACGCTGAGAGTGACTCCGGCGATGGCTGCTGGCCTATCCGATCACGTTTGGTCATTAGAGGAAATTGTGGATTTGGCGAAATGAAGGGTGTTTGCGCCCCATAGCGCTATTGCTCATAGCGGGTTGTGCCGTGGCCGCCATTGTTAGCCCCGTACGTATGCTTCAGAAAGAGGGGAGAGATACGATCAGCCGCTGGTGGATGAGTTGGTGGCATTGGGTCATGGGGAAAATCAGCACCTACGATCTAATTAAATGAAAATTTAAACTGAGACACTACCGGAAAAAAAGCTTGTGCGCGTATGCGGCTATTTTCGGATTCTCCTTTTGTACGATGTCGCTGAAGGCCTCGACTTCGCAAAACTCGGGGAACTTCTCGGTCCTCGCGGTGGCCCGGTGCAACGTGTCTTTCCGCGTCACACACCCGAATACATCCGTTTCGAGCAGGCACCGATCGAAGTCCCCGCTGAGCCGGTTTTCCTGAACACCGGAGAGAAGCTCACCTCCTCGATCAAATACCATACCTTTGCTGTTGTCGTCGTGCAGTTTGAAGTTCCGTTCGATTGCGAGTGGATCAACTTGCTCGCCGAATCCTCTCGGTGGATGGGCAATACCGAAGTGGAACCCCTGGCCCGCGGGTTAGCTCGTCAACATCTGCAAGAGCTCTCGACAGCTGTAATCCGGCCCAACAAGGAATGGCTGCACGAAAGCTATTTGATCATCAATCTGCAGCAGGCTTTTGCGAGCGGCAGCGATTCACCGCCAGCCACGCAACTCCTCGCCGATCATGGCGGCGAAATCGTGCGCATGGTCAATGGAGAAACTTCGCCGCTCGCCCCTAAAATTTGCGAAGAGGCGCTGCAGTCGAGCCTCTCCTACTATCCGTCGGATTTAGTGGTGGTCGCTAGTTCGGGAGCATTTGTCTACGACCGTTCCGAGGATGCCGCCGCCACCAATCAGGTCCTCGAGTACGCCAAGATGCAGCTGCTGGAATTCCGCTATTACGACAAACTGATGACTGGCGTGCTCTCCGAGGTTTATGATGTCCTGGACAAAAAGAGAAATTTTGTGCTCTCCCGTTGGAGCCTGCCCCGCGACGCCCAACGCTTTAATACCATTCGCCTCGACGTGATGGAATTGACCGAGCGCGTCGATAATGCTATCGAATTTGTCAGTGATATTTACTACGCGCGTGTGTATCGCTTGGCTGCGAAACGTGTCGGCGTTCCGGAGTACCGCGATTTGGTTGACCAAAAATTGCGCACCGTCGGCGAACTCTACGACTTTATGATCGATCAGTTTGAGGACGCCCGCTCATTCGTCCTCGAAGCGCTCATCGCCCTCCTGTGCTTGCTTGACGTAATCTTGCTCTTGCGCGGCCATTAACGTTTCACGCCGCGTGCGTGCGAAGGTTTTTTCGCTAACTGTCGGCCCGCCATCCCTCGGCTATCACGCCCGGTCCGTACACATCCGCCGTGCAGCTAGATCTGCGAATTCCCATACTCCTTCTGTTGCATCTTGCTCTGGGTTGTAAAACCGCGCTTGCAAAGCGACGCGCATCAATATCTTCTTCGTAACTGCCTCACTTTGCCGGTGCCCCAGCCACCGTTTTTATCGCCGCTTCGGTTGCTTTTGTCTTTTCTGCTCCAAGTACGCCAAGCGCTTCCATATCATTTCTGTTCTCCCCCAAACGCGGTAACGTCTCTCGCGTTTCCCGTCTTTGCTGGAATCCCAATTCACACAGGGTCACATCCGCGCGTTTCACGCCAATGTCCTGCGTCGCGTACAACGCTAGAAGCTCTGCAATCACAGCGTTTTACACCACTCTCCGCTTGGACACTTGCTGATTTGCCCCGGAAATGGTATTCCAATCCGCTCCTCGCCGCTATCACAGTTCAAACTAGGAAATCCCCTCGCCGCTAAACCTCTTGGAAACGGCGTGCGGCCCGCATGGCCCATGAGGTATGATAAAGTGTTCGCAAATTACTCATTTTAGGATATCAATGCAGAACGTTACGAATGGCAAAGTATTGCTGAGGGTCAGGCCGCGGGGCTTTTGCGCGGGCGTCGTGCGCGCCGTGGACATCGTGGAACTCGCCCTAGAGGCCTATGGAGCCCCTGTTTATGTACACCATGAAATCGTCCATAACACCTACGTAGTAGAGCAGCTGCGTCGGCGCGGCGCCATTTTCGTGGAGTCCATCGAGGATGTGCCGCACAATGCCGTTTTGGTATTTAGTGCCCACGGCGTCCCGCCCACCGTCCGCGAAGAGGCTAAGCAGAGATCGCTGAAGGTCATTGACGCCACTTGCCCCCTGGTTACCAAAGTCCACCTCGAAGCTCTGAAGTTCGCACGTGAGAAGCGCACCATTATTTTGATCGGCCACAAGGACCATCAGGAAATTGTGGGCACTTCCGGGGAGGCGCCTGACCGTACCGTGGTCGTGGATTCTGTCGCTGCCGTTGACGAACTCGAGATCGACGATCCGAGCAAGCTTTCATTCTTGACGCAGACCACGCTCAGCCTTTATGACACGCAAGAAATTGTCTCCAGGCTCCGCCAGAAGTTCCCGGAGATCAAAGGCCCTGCTAGTGACGACATTTGCTACGCCACTCAAAATCGGCAGGAAGCCGTCGAACAGGTCGCCAAGGACGTGGATTTGATTTTGGTCGTTGGTTCGCCGAATAGTTCGAATTCCAATCGCCTCGTGGAAGTCGCGCAGCGCAGTGGAGTAAAAGCGAAACTGATCGATTCGGCACAGGATATCGACGTGCACTGGTTGGAAGGCGTTTCGCGCGTCGGCTTGACGGCCGGTGCTTCTGCGCCGGAAATTTTGGTGGAGCAAGTGAGCCAACGCCTCGCGGAGTTTGGTTTTACTGACCAACGCGATTTAGATCTGATTCGTGAAGACGTCCGTTTCACACTGCCCCCCGAATTGGCCACTATTGCCGCCGCGCCGCGGCGGTAAAATTAGCCAGGTTCGTTGGTGATCTTCCAGCCTTGGGCAAGTCGGCCGAGTAAGCAGTACCCAATTATCAGGGTCCCAGCGCGGTAAACGGGGAAACACAATACAAGGAGTCAGACTTGGCGGTCAAAATCGTCCGTCAGCCGAAGAAGATTGTGCTCATAGGCGCGCCCTCCAGCGCAGCGGCATTTTTATCGGGCAGCGAGAAGGCTCCCACCGCTTTGCGCGCGGCCGGCTTGGTCGAACGTTTGCAAAATGCGAGCTTTGAGGTAATCGATCACGGAGACTGTGCGCCGCGCCTCTTCGCCAATGATGAAGAACATCGCAGAGCTCGCAATCTTGGCGAAATCGTTGCCGGGCTAAACGATTTGAAGTCGCGCGCGGAGGTAGCGATAAAAAGCGGCGCCTTGGTGCTCGTTTTGGGTGGCGACTGTGCGCAGGTAATCGGTTTGCTCACGGGCGCCCGGCGATACTACAAGCATTTGAACCTGCTGTGGTTCGATCGCGACGCCGATTTGAATACTCCCGCTACCACGCCTTCGGGACGCATCGACGGCATGGTTGTCGCGCATATTATTGGAAAGGGCGCGCCAGAGCTGGTGAGGTTCTGGGGCGAAGCGCCGCTGATCCGGGAACCGGACGTGACCCTGTTCGGCCTGGAAAGAATCGATCCGCCAGAGCAGGAATTTTTGAATAAATCGCCGATGCGTTACGTGTTGGCTGAAGATATTCAAGCCAAAGGCGCCAGCCTTTCCGCGCAAGAAACCTTGGCGCATCTTCATGCGGACACTCGTCCCTTTGTGTTGCACCTGGATACCGACGTGATCGCGCAGGAAGAACTTCCGGGAGTTAATGTCCCCGGCAGCGGCGGATTAAGTTTGGCTGATGCGCGCGCCGCGCTTACGGAGTTCGCGAAACATCCCAATTTACTGGCAATGGATGTGGCGCAGTACAACCCGGATAAAGATCCGGACGGCAGCGGTGCAACAAAGTTGGTGGAACTGCTGGTGGCTGCGCTCTCGGCGCGTTTAAGATCACTGGCAGAACCCGCCGTCCAGGAGCCTTCAGCTTCTGAGCCGCCCGCCGCGGAAGCTGCGGCTCCGGAGCCATCCACCTCGCAACCAGCGGCTTCAGAGCAGGAGGTCCCGCAACCCGCAAACGCTCCCGAGACATCCTCGGATACCCCGGCACCCTTGCCCGGTTCCTTGGAAGAGTCCTCGCCTAAAACAGGCGCCTAGGTCTTTCTACTACAAAACGTAAATCTAATTCGGTTCAGATCTGGTTTTACGTCACCCACAGAAACGTTTGCTCATCATAAAACTCTCTTCCGCTCAAATCAGTTCGCTTGTGCCCGTTTGCGACTTAGCGCCCTTGGGCGCGTTTGCGAAAGTGACGGGCCAGTCCCAGAAACGAAAGATTGGGGGCCGCGCTGACGGCGTATTGTTCGAATGCAACGGGAGCCAGATACTGTTCCGCTTCTGCGCGAATGGCGCTAAGAAACGATTTGAGTCCTGCGGAATCGCCGCTATCGGAACGCATGATCTCTGAGGCAATCTTGAACCAGCGATGCAGGCGTTCGCGGAACACAACGATATGCTCGGAAGGGTTTTCGGCAATGCCAAAGTGCGTAAGGAAAAGTCGCGCCGGGTGGCGCGCAAGAATTGCGTCGAGCGAAGCATCCCAGAGTCCGAGATCGATATCCGGAGGCGGCGTGGCAGGCATGATGTACGGACCGTTTTCGACGCGGATGCCGGTCGTGTCGCCAACGAAGGCGAGGCCTTCCACGTCGTCGAAGTATGAGACGTGGTGAACGGCGTGCCCGGGAGTGTAGACGACGTTAAGTTCACGCGTGCCTAGCCTTAGAGTCTCGCCACCTTGCAAGATGCGAAGATTTTCAGCCGGGACGGGAAGCGTGTCTCCGAAAATGCGCCGCAGCTCGCCTCCCCATAGGCGTTCAGCGCTGGCTAGAAGTTTAGAGGGATCGGCCATGTGGTGCGCGCCGTTTTCGTGAACGTACACCGTCATGCGCGGATTTTCCTGCAGCAGCGTGCCTGTGGCGCCGGCGTGATCGAGGTGGATATGAGTAAGAAGGATGGCGTCGAGATCGCTGACAGCTAAGCCGCGCGCTTTTAGCCCCTCGCGAAGCGTCTCGACAGTTGAACCCGGGCCAGGATCGATAAGCGCGCGGTGCTCCCCGGATTCAAGCAGTGCCGATGCGACCGACCCTGGTCGGCCGTTCCAGTGGACATCGAGTGCGGTGACCGAAGGCATAGAGAGAGTATAGGAGGCCCGCACTGGGAAAGTCGAAGCCCCGGGATGACAGGAAGAAGGCCATCATTTCGTCTTCTGGTTGTTCAAGGCAACATCACGTTATCTCGGTGGAAATCACCGAAACTTTCGATGCCAACGTCATCAGGCGGCGGAAACGTCGCAGTAAGCATAAAACCTTTAAAAGTAATTAATTTACTGTATTACTAACATGATATAATGGATGGCGGCAGAAAAGAAGGGCGTGTGTACATGGCGAGCGAACCCACTCCGATTTACCTATCTCCACAACGAAGGTTCCGCTGCTCTAAAGCCACTAGAATCCGCACTTACGCAATTTGCGCGCATAATCCTTTTAGAATCCTCAATTACAAAAAAAGCGGGAGTAGAGGTGGTTATGGATAACCACACCATCATCACGCAACTCCGAATGGTCGAAAAAGTGTGTGTGGGTAAGCGATACAAGGTTCCCAATCAGCTGGGGTATACGAAGCGTTGCTGATGCCGCCGTGCGATTCAACCCCGGAATCGTAAAGTTCGGATTGCCGGGTTAGGTCGTCGGCTTTCCGAGCGGTAGGCGTTCAGTGGCTGTTTTTTGCCGTCTCCTGGGTCACTCCCCAATCCTCGGGTGGAAACGTGATGGGCCAGAAGCGAGAGCCGAGCTCATTAAACTCGAAAGCGATCATGAAGGATGATTTGGCTGGACCCTCGATTCTCACTACTCTACAACCTGCTTCCATCCCAGATTGTGGGTTAACCAGCGTGATTTTCTGATTGTCGGCCAACTTCACAGGCACTTCCAACAACCCGCCGTGAGCGTTCACGACCGCAGTAAAGGCTTGTACTTCTATGTGTTGCCCTCCGGGCATGTCTGTTCTTATTAGAACGGGAATCTGGAGTAGGACTCGTTGACTACGGCGTGAATTCTGGGGACTGGGCTCGCCCATTTTATTGCCATCTCCTCAGTCGTTCCCTTGCTTCCTTACTTGAATCAACCGTCGTCAGCCGGATCGGTTGTCGCGACTTGGATCGAGCATCGCCGCCTCGGATCAACCGTCGCTATCGCCAATCAGTTCCCCGGGCGCCGGAGTGTCGAGCTAGCCTCGCCTGTCACTTTTGACGATTTCAGCATGCAAATTTTCAGTAAAAGGCGCATTTTACCTCGCGATGCTAGTATCCATTCGGGACGAGTTCCAATTCGGGAAAGTTGCCGACCGCTCGGGATTACAACCACTGCGACCTTGGTGACACGACGGAAATGGCTATTCCGAGCCGGGTCCTTGTCAGACAAAAAGTTCCTGAAAACACCTGCGGCTTCCGAGCAATGTTCTAATTAAAAAAGCAACGCGATCCTAGAGTCCATCCATGACAGCGATTATCAGCGATTACTCCTCCTAACGTGGGCCGATAACGCATCCGAGCGACTGTCTCCCCTAGAGATAGGGTCCACTTCGCAACACGGAAATGCGCCGCACCTACGCCAGTAGGTTCTTCTATTTCTTTTACTGTCATTAGTGTGCCGATCTGTCCGTACGATCTGTCTGCGGCTGCTCTCAGATCGCACGGGAGCCCTTTAGCTTTTGGTTGGAATACCAACCAAGTCCTCTGTTGATGATGTGGCTTTGAACGTTGCTGTTTAGGCTACCGGAGGTTGGGAGCTGGGGGCATTTCCGATCAATGCCGCTCATCTCCCTAATTTCTTTACGGAGGATTTATGTCGAAACTTAAAGTTCTAATCGCGGGCTGCACGGTGATTTTATTCGCTACTGCAGCTGTTTTTCCGTCGGTAACCGGTACCGGATTCCACGGGGCAGGGAAATTGAATTCAGCGTCGACAGTCTCGAACAATGGAGCGATGTTGTCCGCTGATGGAAGTGATCCGCAACCTCCCGCACCGAGACCCCGGGTGGTGTAGACCCATAAACAAACGTTGAACGAGAGCGGGGGAGGGTTACTCTGCATTCTCCCCCTAACTCGTGCTAGCATTTACTCGCCAAGTAATATATTGCTGTGGACCTGGGGAGTGAAATGCTGAGCCAAGCCGTGTGGTATGGTGGTTTTGCGCTCGAAGTTCTTCTGCTGGTTCGCGCGTTTCGGGGGAAACTTGCCTCGCGGTATCCCATTTTTTACACATACATTTTCTGGGTGCTGATCCAGTCTTCCGCGCGCCTTTTGGTTCATCACAGGGCTCCGAAACTCTATCCTGAGTTTTACTGGACTACAGAAATCCTCGGCGTGTTCGTCGGTTGTGCCATAGTTTTTGAAATTTGCAGGGTAATACTGGCGTCGTATCCCGGAACCGCACGAATGGCCCGGAAGTTACTGGGTTTGGTGTTCGCGCTGGCAGTTGGCAAGGCGCTGCTAACCGCTGCGATCAATCCTGAGTGGTGGGATGTCTCCACCCGCATGGATCTGGAGCTGTCCTTACGGATAGTGCAGGCCGTTGCAATTCTTGCCTTGGTAGCTTTGTTTTTGTCTTATTCCATACCGATGGGCAGGAATTTACGAGGCATTCTGTTGGGATACGGGGTGTTTGTAGGGCTCAGCGTCATTCAGTTGACATTTGCTTCCGCCGGGGGCACGAATTTCGTGAGATTCTGGTCTTACGTGCACCCGATTTCCTACGATGTGGTGCTGTGCGTATGGATTATGCATCTCTGGTCCTATCGGGAAAATCCTGTGCCGCACGCCAACGTTCAACTCGAACAGCAGTATCAAAAGGTTGCGACTTCGACGAGCCAGCGGCTACGCGAGGCGCGCGGCTATCTCGCAAAGGTGGTCTGGCCGTGATTAGCGGGTTCGGGGCGCTGATTCTTGCGGTTCTGCTTCTTTTGCTGATAATCGTGTGGGTGCGAGCTGCTTCCACGCGGCGAGAGTTTCCGTTTACAGGTGACGGGTTACGGCCAAGTGATGACAAAAATCTGAACGCATGTCCGCCGGAATTCGTTTCCAGAATTTTTGGCGATGACGACATAGAATTCATTTCGCGATTGAAATCGTCGCAACTAGAAAAGCTTTTTCGGCAGGAACGCAACGCGGTCGCGCTCGTTTGGGTTCAACAGACTTCTTCAGCGGTGCGCCAGATCATGAGGCAACATCTAGAAACTAGCCGGCAGAGCGAAGATCTGGAATTCGCGACTGAAGCGAGTATTTTCCTGCAGTACGCACAACTCAGGTTTATTTGCGCGTTTCTATTCGCCTTGATTGATTTGGTGGGTACGCAACGGTTGCGCAGCTTAGCGATATACACCGTCAACCTCACGGAGCGCATTGGCGAGACGCAACGGGCGTTCCAATTGGCGGCACAAACGCGCGAAATTAGCAGCGCGAGATCTTCTTAATTTCTTTGAGGCGTTTTGAGCCCAGTGAGTACGAACCTACAACGCGTGCCGGTGCAGGAGGCCTACGACGATCTTTTGCATCGCACGCTTTCCAGAATTTCCAGCGATCTTGGGCGCTTGATATATCTTGCCTCGACTCGGGACTATAACTCCGGAAATTATCATCACGAAGGACTTGCCGACCGGTTTAGCGAGGAGGTAGCGCGAAAAGCCCTGGAAGATGCGCATCGAGGTTTTTTTTATCGCGTTTCAGGCCAATCGCTGGAAGACTTGGCCGAGGAACTGGAAATATATTTGCGTTCCTCGCGGGAAGATGCAGGAACTTTTCTTCGCACCTGGCACAAGCTGGAGCCATACCGCATCGCAATCCCCACGGATGTGGATCCCACGGTGGAGCGGCTTTTTCTGTGTAACGTCAGACTCGCCTTGGCAATCTTGCGCTTGCGTCAGGAGCCGAATCCCCTACGTCAGTAAGTTTCATAGCGACTGCTGTGACCTGCCCTACAATTTCCGCATCGCTACCATACTTGAATTTTCGCACGCTTACCGGCGACAGAGGATGAGGCAGGACCAGAAGCTGGTCATCGAGAAGGTCACACCACGAACAAGCGTAGCCGTCGCGGAGTTCCACAAAGTAAATGGGACGATCAAATTCGGTCCGCCACCGAAGCGGCTGCACTTTCCGCACGCGCGAATCGATTTGTACAAAGGTACCAGGGCGAAGCAGCGGGTACAGCGTAAAATCCTGAAGGCCAACGTAGCCATACTGGCTGTGCCGGATATCCAAATGCTGGATCAACGCGATCGGCACTTCGCCCCAGAGTTCCACCATACGCGAAAGAAGATTGGTGCTGTCGAGATCAAACGACCGGTCAAAGCGAACGGGAAAGGAAACGGTTCTATCCGCGTCATAGACTTCCAGTGTGGCTAAGTGGGTCTGAGGCAGCGGGGCTGCGAGTTGATGCAGATTCAGTTTTTCCAAGTCCAGGCCGTACAAGCGCAACAGGTCGGTGAATTTTAGCCGATAGATGGCACTCAAGCTGTACAGCTTGAAAATACTCGGCATGGAGTCCGAATTTTCTATTTGGGTAAGCCAAGCGTTGGATATCTGGAATTCCGGGTTACCTTCCGCTTGCGCAATCTTCTGGCTCAGCTCGGCTACATCGCGCGTGGTTATTCCAAGGCGGGCGCGCAAGTCCTTTAACTGTTCGTTGGGGGGCAACGGAGTCACAGTTTGTCCATATTACCTCAACCATATGGGAATTATCCTTAAGTATGCGCAGGGACAAACCGGACGCTATTGCGGAAACCTCGTGCAAACTTGATGTCAAAGAGCTGACGCAAGGCTAGTGCCAAAAAACGAGATAGCAAAACTGATGCTTCAACTCTTGGGCGTATTCGTTGGAGTCCTCCTGATTTCTTTGCTCGTGGTTCCACTACTCGGACCCTTATGACATCTACTTCTGTCACTTGAAAGTGAAGCGATTGACAACTCCTATCGGTAGCAAGTGTAAACATCTCTCGAGCCGGAGGTGCGGCCTTCCACCTACTACGAGGCAATGATGACGGAAGGGTTTCCTGCATCGGTGCAGGGCTTCCTAGCATTGAGCGGTGACGGCCTTCGTCAAGTAGAGCGGGCTGCGCTATTTCGTAATTACACCGCAGGCGATGCGATCACCGGCATTTCCAGCAGGGTCGGTCTTCATGTCGTCGGGCTTTGCATGGATGACGATTGAGGTGCCGCCATTGGTGAAAAGCGAATGACTGTCGGTGCCGAGGTTAACATCTTTATTTGCAGTTCTAATTTTCGCATTCCCGTGGGCATCAACAGTGATATTGACCATGTCACCGGCATGGTGACCCTCGGGATTCTCGAGTCCATGCTTCTTTCCGTCTGGATTTAAATGCGGCCCCGCGGACTTAAAGTCTGGCGAATCGCACTTGGCGATCTGATGAAAGTGCAGCGCGTGTTCGCCGGGCGGCAAATTTTTGAGATTGAGCTGTATCCCCACGCCACCCCCAGTTTTTGGCTCCCATAAAATGACGGTGCCCACGTCCTTTCCCTGGGCGTCCTTGAGATGGACGACGGTTTTGGCTACAGTCGCGACGGAGAGAGCAAGGGCGAAAAGAGTTAATGCAAGAGGCAATATTTTGGTCCGTTTCATGCGGGGATTATAGAGCGTTATATTACGTGCGGCAAGCACATGATATGTCCGGTTGAATGAACACTGTCGTTAGCTTCTTGCTGGTGGTATAGCGCAAGTAAGATTTTCGAAGTTGGCGCATCATTTGGCGCAGCCCCGACGTTTCGAATACTAGGGCAGGCGTCAGAATTTGGGTTCAAATGGTGCCCCGTGGTTAATTTCAGCCGCTGGATGCTAATAGGTAGATTCGAAGCGATTAGATTTTTTAAATGAACAATTTCATCTTGCGAGCTATTTGTCTATCTGCTCGACGGGGTGAATCTCCCAAAAGTGGTTCCCGGCCTTGGCATCGTATCGGCTGATGCCCTTAACCGTGATGGGCTTCCCAATTGGAGGAGCGTCGCACGGAAGCTTGGGAATGCATTTGGCCACGACGCAGCGCGCGCGATCCATGCCGTCTACTTTCGGATTTTCGCAGATGCGAATGTCCATGTCGCCGTCATCTTCTTTGGTTACTTGAGTGACGAAGCCGCTAACCGCGATGTGTGTGCGCATTCTATCCGTCCAGCGGTTGGAATCCTCGTTCACCAACTCACTGATCAATAGCTCGTCATAGGCACGCTTCGTCGATTTCTCCTCATGCTTGACGGGAACTGTCGATTTCACGAGAGAAACTTGATGCTTCTTTGGAGCAAGTTTTTGCTTGCTGGTCTGGGCGGCCCGCAGTGTGGGAAGGGCCATCAAGGCCACGAGCACGATTGCCAGGGATTTTTTCATTTTCACACCTCGCTGAAAACGTCGTCAGATTGGACGCTGAAACGATGATAAATGGTGCGAAAAGATAATGCAGGTGTTTGGCGAGGGCCACAGTCAATTGGTAACCGGACTGTCGGACAGGTGCGGGCGGGCGCGCGACGAGCCCAGCTTGTGGCGCTTAAAGAGAAGCCCAACGCCGAAGAGCAGCAGAAGTCGAAGTCAAGTAGACATGCAACCGATCTATCCTTGCTGCAGGGCGAGTGGGAGACCGGGGTCCATTAGAGAGGATCCACCGTCCACGGCGAGGAGCTGTCCGGTAATCCAGCTCGCTTCTTCCGAGCAGAGCAGAGCCACAACGTTTCCTATGTCCGCGGGGCGACCCAGATGTCCACTCGGGGTCCATCCGCTTTCGTGCCATCCGCGAATCATCTGCTGCGCTTGCTGCGGCAGCGTGTTAAGAACGCTGTCCTCAATCCAGCCAGGACTGATAGCATTGACAGTGATGCCGCGTTTTGCAAGCGCCACAGCAAAATAGCGACATAGCGATTCCATTGCAACCTTCGCCGAGCCCATCGCAACCCAAGGCTGCCAGCTTCCGGTGCGTCCACCGGGCGCGTAAGTAATGGCAATAATTCTGCCTCCTGCATTCATCAACGGGACAGCTTCTCGAACACCGACTAGAAACGCCTTCGCCTGGGAATTCATAGCCGTGTCCCATTGTTCGAGGGAGATATCCATGGGCCCTCGATAGAACGTAGACACATCAGTCCGTGCGTTGCTGACGAAGATATCAAGGCTGCCGAACTTGTCTTTCACTCGCGAGAACATTCTTGTGATTTCTTGCGGCTGGCAGACATCGGCCTGAATCACAAAACCGTCGGACCCTTTCTCTCGAACTTTGGCGAGCGTGTCCTTAGCGGCAGCTTCGTTCTTGAGATAGTTGATGGCGATTTTTACATTTTTTTCCGCCAGCTTTAGGACGATTCCTCGGCCAATCCCTCGAGAGCTCCCAGTAACCAACGCATGTTTTGCTGCAGGCGACATGGCGACCTCCTAAAGGAATGCTATTTGGGGCGGGTAGGAATGTCTGCAGGCGTATCTTAAATAGGGGGAAAGAACCAGTCAATAAAGACTCAACGCACTCACGCGGTGGCCCTGAAACAGTTACGTTGAAACAGAGTTCAGCTAAGTAACGCAGTAACTCAGCACTTGATTGCGCCAAAAGAATATTGAATCCTAAGACACAAAGCGCAAGAAGTTCTATTGTTCCGGTTTGGAACAGCCCCTTATTGTTGTGCCACGTTGAAACATCCCCATCGCGAGTGAATTACTGGTTGCTCTTTGCTCGTGAGGTTGCGTCACAGATGCTATGGAGAAGATCAAATGAAGAAAGTGTACGCGGTACTTCTGTGTGTGTTTGGATTGGTCTTGGCAGGATGCAACGGAAGTTCCGCCCCCCCTCCTATCAGCGTCGCGGTCTCACCGAGCAGCACACAAACGATCGATCAGGGGCAGACCGTAAATGTCACAGCTACGGTGACGAATGATTCGACGAATGCTGGAGTGACGTGGAGCGTGTCGGGCACCGGCTGCTCTGGTGTGGCTTGCGGGACGCTGACAAGTGCGACGACGACGGCGGTGACCTATAACGCGCCCGCAACAGTTTCTTCGAGTCTCACAGTCGCAATCACCGCGACATCGGTTAAAGACCCAACCAAGTCGGTATCGGCAAACGTAATGGTGACTCCGTCGCCGTCGATTACATCGACCTCACCGTTGGCGGCTGCGACAGTAGGGGTGGCGTACTCCGTTACGCTAACTTCCACTGGAGGAGCCGGCGCTCTTACGTGGAGCACCAGCGCCGGGAACCTTCCTGCAGGACTTTCGTTGAACGGCAGCACCGGCGCGATCAGCGGCACTCCCACTGCCACGGGAACTTCTACATTCACTGTTAAAGTTACGGATTCCGGTACCCCAGCGCTATCTGCGACAAAGCAGCTCAGCATCATCGTGGCTCCTGCGCCACTCGCGATCGTCACCACCACGCTGACTAACGCCACGGTGCAGAGCACTTATAGCGCGACACTGCAAGCGAGCGGTGGGACAACGCCATACACTTGGAGCGTAACCGCCGGCGCTTTGCCGACGGGACTAACTTTGAATACCGCAACAGGGCAGATCAGCGGCGTACCGACGACGTCTGGAACGTCCACCTTCACGGTGACCGTTAAGGATTCAGCTATACCTACGGCGCAGACTACATTCAAACAATTCCTCATTCTTGTGAATCCGGTGCTTTCGATTAGCACCGCTTCGCTGCCCAATGGCACGGTAGGAACGGCCTACAGTCAGACATTGCAATCGAACGGCGGAACGCCAACGATTTCGTGGAGCGTAACACTAGGGACGTTGCCGGCAGGCCTGACGCTGGACAGCACCACAGGCATAATTTCCGGCACGCCAACAGCCGCGGGAACATCAAATTTCACAGTGCGGGCAGCCGATTCGAGCGCGCCGCAACAACTGGCGACCAAGGCGCTGAGCATCGTCGTTAATCCGGCGCCGCTGGTGATCACGACGACAACGCTGCCGAACGGAACCGTTGGCAGTGCCTACAGTTCGACGCTGCAGTCGAGCGGCGGAACGACACCAGTTACCTGGAGCATCGTGACTGGTGGAACACTTCCCGCTGGGCTGAGCTTGAATGCCAGCACGGGTGCCATTACCGGCACGCCGACAGCAACGGGCACTTCCTCTTTCACGGCGAAAGCGACGGACTCGGCTGCCCCAACGGCGCAGACCACGACAAAGGCGTTAAGCATTACTGTCAGCCCATCGTGTGGGACAGGCAGCGAGGGACTCTTGAAGGGCCAATATGCCATCGCGCTGCGCGGTTTTGATGCGAATGGACCAGTAGGTATCGGTGGCACCTTCGACGCGGACGGGTCCGGACATATCGCCAAACTCGTTGGGGTGGAAGACATCAACAGCAACATCCTCTCGGGTCCACAAACGAATCTTGCCATCAACTCTGGGAGCAGCTCGTACTCGGTGGGTTCGGACCACCGTGGCTGCCTGACTATTGTTAGTCCGGCAGGAACCCAGATCTTCCGATTCTCGCTGGGCGGAATCTCAGCCGGGGTCGCGTCGAATGGACATATCATTGAATTCGACAACACGGGGTCACGTACCGCAGGTGTTCTTCGCAAACAGGACCTAACGGCCTTCTCCACCGCGCAGATCACCGGAAACTACGTGTTCGGTGCCTCTGGTCCCAAGTCTGGTGGCGGGAAATTCGCTGTTGCTGGAATGATTTCCCTTTCCGCTGGAGTGGTTCAGTCCGGGAGTGTCGTAGATTTCAATAACAACGGCAACGTTGATAGCGGTGGCACTACGTATCCTGCCAGTCCCATTTCCATCCTCAGCGGCACATACACTATCGCTTCGAGCGGCCGTGGCACCCTGCAGATTCTCCCTAGTGGCTCGACTACAGTGAACATGATTCTCTACGTCGTGTCCTCTGGCGAAGCGCTTACGCTGAGTTCGGACCTGCAAACGACGAACAGTCTTTTCGTTGGATCGGCGCAGCAACAATCTGGCGGGCCTTTTACTGCTTCATCCTTGAGCGCAAAAAGCGTTCTCTACACGAGTGGCCTAGGGAATAATGCAGGGACAGTGGTGAGCCGGGTCAGCGCGGGCATCCTCACTATCACAAGTACCGGAAACTTCTCTTTCTCCGGCCAACAAAATAACGGCGGCACCATCGCGGCACAAAGTGCCACGGGCACTTACAGTGTCGCTTCTAACGGACGAGTTACATTCGCCGGTGGTGGCGGCAGTGCCCCAATTGCCTATCTAATGAGTGCGAACAGAGCGTTCGTACTATTTACCGATAGCAACCTAACTAACGCCAAAGTGGAATCGGGCTTTCTGGAGCCACAGAGCGGTAACCCATTCGGAACTTCGTCCGCGAGCGGTACTTATGCCTTTGGGACGATCCAGCCTGAGGATTTGAATGTGTCCGACGAAGCAGGTTTTGCGAAGTTCGATGGGGCGGGAGCAATCTCCGGAACAAGCGACTCAAACCGGGCAGGCACCTTAAATCCTAACAGTACGTTCACAGGCACGTACGCGGTTGATGCGACTGGCGTGGGCGTCGTCCCTGCCGGTTGCATCATTGATCCACCAACCGCAAACTGCCAGACCGTCTTCTTCATCATTTCACCGACGAAGGCCGCGGTGTTCGACGTCCAAGCGAGCGCTATACCCACGCACCCAAATCTGCAGATTGCGGAACAGTAGGCAGCGATTCGGAATCACGTTAACCAAACTCAACCAATTCACTCTATAAATCAGGGCCGGCGCAAAATAGCGCCGGCCCGTTTCCTTTCTAAATCTTTTCCGAGTAACGCGCCTCTCCAATCATGGAGCTAACCCATGCCACCGGCAGGAAGAACGAGTCGAGAATGAATGAGCGACGGCATCTACAGGAAAACCCCGAGGGATTTACAAGGTAACAGGGATAGCCGTATGTAAAGACAATGTAATAGTTGCGTACCGCGGGCTTCTAGATTACGATGCAGAGCCGGTTCAACTACTTTGCGGTGTTCCAGCTAGTTGCGGCCCTTGGATTCAAGCGGACCGGGTAGATTTATCAGGGTTACGGGTAAGGTGGGTGGTGCAGTCCTTCACTGAGGCGGGTCTAAGTTATCCAGTGGTATTGGATATCGCGTGAATTCCAAGAGACGCTAAAGTGGGTTATGGAGGAATATGATGTACAAGTGGTGTGCGACAGTGGCTATGAGCGCGCTTATGGCGCTACCGGTTTTGGCTCAGCCGAAAAACAATGCAGGAGATGATGGTAGCGGCGGGTCTGGAACTACCGAAAGGAACACCACGGAGACGAATGCTGCCAACGTAGCGCCGCCCTTGAGGAGTAGCGCTGGATTGCCGGATGCTCCGCGGGCGACACCGTTTCCCAAAGCAGCGGAGGCGCAGAGTGACGAGCCGGGACGAGTTTGGCCGCGCTTTGAGGTCGCGGTGCTTTACCAATACCTAAATTTTCAACCAGGGGACCCGTTTCCTTCGGTGAATACGCATGGCGGAGCGGCATCGTTTGCGTATAACGCGTCCCGCTGGATTGGGCTGGTAGGTGAAGTGGGAGTCTACCGCTTCCACCAAAGTACGGTCGGCAGCGGGGTAATCGAAAGCTACCTCTTCGGGCCGCGGCTGAACCTGCGAAAGTTCGATCATATCGTTCCATTTGGCGAGTTCCTTGTGGGAAGCGCGCACCGGCCTGCGCTGGTGACCGGGGACAAGTCGGAGAGCACGTTCGCTATGGCCGCCGGAGGTGGTGTTGACGTGGTGCTAACGAAGAATATTGCGTGGCGCTTCGCGCAACTGGATTACCTGCTGACGAACTTTTCCGGACCTGCGCTAGGGACGACTTCGCGCCAGAACAACTTCCGTGCAGGAACCGGCGTGGTAATTCGTTGGGGAATACCAGAGCCACCACCGCCACCAAATCGTCCGCCGGTAGCGGCGTGCTCGGTAACGCCGACATCGGTTATTGTGGGATCAAATGACAGCGTGGCGGTACACGTAAACGCCAGCGACCCAGACAATGATACTTTGACGTATACCTATACGGCTACAGGTGGGACGGTCGAAGGCACCGGCCCGGATGCTCGCTGGAATTCCTCCGGCCTAAGTCAGGGGACGTACACGGTGAACGTCAAGGTTGACGACGGCAAGGGTGGCACGGCGACGTGCTCGGCCGATATAAAGGCGGAACCCAAACCGCGGCATCCGATAGCGCTGACGCTGTCCACGGACCGGAATCCCATTATGGTTGGCGAGCGCACGGGAATCACCGCTACGCCGGACAATCCGGATAACGCACCGCTGACGTTCAGCTACAAGACGACCGGCGGGCAGATTGTCGGACAAGGGCCGAAAGTGGAATTCGATTCCACCGGCGTCCAACCGGGCAGCTACACGGTGACCGGTACGATAACCGACGATATCGGCCAGACGGCAGAAGCGTCGACGAAGGTGGACGTCCAACAACCTCCGCCTCCTCCACAGGCGACCAAGGTGGGCGATTGCAGCTACCGCACGGCGGGCAGCTCGCGCGTAGACAATGTTTGCAAGCGCGTGCTGGATGATGTGGCTTTGCGACTGAAGAATGATCCTAGCGCGAAGCTGGTCATCACCGGTTATGCCGATCCCAAGGAGCTGAAGGCGGCCAAGCTCGCGGATACGCGCGCGGATCTGGCCAGAAAATACCTCGGCGAGAAGGGCATTGACGCGTCGCGAATCACCACCCGTACGGGCACCGCTTCAAAGGAGAAGGGTGCGGAAAAAGAAAACCGCCGCGTTGACTTCATCTTTGTGCCGGAGGGCGCCACATACTAAAACGACAGACCACTAGCGGCCGATAACGGCTGCTAATCATTAATTAGATGGGCCCTTCGAAGAGACCTCGAAGGGCCCATTTCGCTTAGAGCACGCGAAAATTCCTTACAAGATGAAACTGCCGCCCGCCGCGCAGGATGGGAGCCGATCTTTTCCCAAAACAGTCCCGTCGTCAATTCCATTGCTGTAACGAGAACGAAAAGAGGTGCGTACCAGGAACAAAAGGATGCGAGGCCACGAGAAAGGCGGGGAAATATTCCCAAACTGACATTCAGTACTAAGCTAATAAGATAGCTAATAAAATGAATTATTAATAGAATAAGAACATTCCATAAACGGTACGCGAGATGCAAGGTAGACGGGGAATCACAACACCCTGCAGTTAGCTCGGCTTAGACAACTAGGAACCATCCTTATAGATCTTCCAAAATGGAGCTTTCTCCAATCAGCTTTCTTTTTCCAATACTCTTTTCAAGAGAATCGGCTCCTGTTAGGCTTACGCTCCAGCGCGACCTACACGGGCCGCAGGCTGTCCCCATGAACGAAACGCCAGCACGCGAGAAAATCCGCGAAGAGTTTCCGGAATTGCTTGAAGGTCTGCGGCTCCTCGAAGGACGTTTTTCTTCCAACGAGATTGCCGAGCGGATCGTACGCGCGACGATGGCCCAAGCAGGCGTGGCCGGCGCGAGATTGTGGCGCATTGACCGCGGCGCGGCTGAAGTGTGGGCAGAAAAGGGAAGTTTGCCCCCGTTGGGCGCCCATCAGATAAGCACGCCTACCAAAAGTGGCGAAAATCCGGACGCCACACTTTGGACGGGCGCGCTGGGCAGCGATGATTTTCGAGTGCGAGTGTTGGAAGCGCGCGGCAGCGGGCCGCTGGGAGAAAGGGTACTCGCACAACTGGACTTGCTGGCACGATTTGCGGCGGTGGTGCTGGCACTGGCGGAGCGACGCGGCGCGATGCAAGAGTTATCCTGCATTATCGAGGCGACCAAGCGACTGAACTCCACGCTAGATCTGGGCGAGTTGATCCACATCATCCTGCAAATTGCTACGCGGCAGACGGGCGCGGCGCGTGGCACGGTGTTTCTCGTGGACCATGAGCGCCATGAGATTTGGTCGCTGGTGGGCCTCGGACTGGAGCAACACGTTATCCGCTTGCCAGCGGACCGGGGAATCGCTGGGTGGGTAGCGCGGGAGGGCTCAGCCGTACGCCTGGAAAATGCCTACGACGACCCGAGATTCGAGCCGGATATTGATCGCAAATTGGGGTTTACGACGCGGCGTCTGCTGTGTCTTCCCATCTTAAATGAAGCGGGCGCTATCGTTGGCGTGTTGCAACTCCTGAACAAAATGGAACCATTTACCGAAGAGGACGCGGCGTTTTTAGATGCACTTTCGGCGCACGTGGCGATAGCGCTGGAAAAAGCGCAACTCCATCGCGAGCGAGTAGAAAAAGAAAAGATGGAACGCGACCTGGCGCTGGCACGCGAAATCCAGGCGGGACTTTTGCCGGAAGCGCCCCCCGCGTGGAAAGGCGTGGAGATCGTCGTGTCGCACCGCGCGTCACAAATGGTTGGGGGAGACTATTACGATTTTCTGCCGGTGAATACAGATGGAAAAAATTTGCTGCTGTTGGTGGTGGCGGACGTAGAAGGGAAGGGTGCGGCTTCGGCGCTGGTGATGGCCAATGTGCAGGCTACGCTGCACGCACTCGCCGATCACGTGGAGCCGCTGGAAAAGTTGCCGGCAACGATCAATCAAAAAATTCTGGGCGGCGCGAGAGCTTCTATGTCCCAAGGGCGCGCGACGAAGTATTTGAGTATGTTTCTTGCCCTGGCGGAGAATGACGGGCGGAAATTGCATTACGTGAATGCCGGGCACGTGCCGCCGGCCGTTATCCGAGGCGATGGGCGGCACGAGTGGTTGGAAGCGGGAGGCATGGTGGTGGGATTGTTGCCTGACCAGGAATATGAGAGCGGCACTGTAGAGCTGGCACCAGGCGACCTATTGGTGGCATGCACGGACGGAATTTCGGAAGCGATGGATGCGGAAGGAAATGAATTCGGTAAATTGCGGCTGGTAGAGGCCGTAAAGCGACGACGGAGCGAACCACCCGAAGAAATTCTGAGTGCTGTTCTGAAGGAAGTAGATGCGCACTCTCGCGGTGGAATTCACGAAGACGATCGCATTCTGCTGGTTATGAAAGTGGTGGAGAGTTGAGACCGCTGGTGGAAGGGATCCGGAGAAATTCGCGCCGCGGCGCTAGGAACGAAACAATACGGATTCGCGTTGGAACATTTTGATAGCGAGAAATAAAGCTGCCGCGGCGTACACACAGGTAGAAGCGAAAATCAGCGAAATGTAGTTCCAATGATAGGTGTCAGTAACGAGCTCTTTGAGTAGGAGGCTGACATTGAGGATGGGAATCAACGCGAGTTTGGGCGTGAGCTCTATGCCGGGAAGCATGGCGGCAACTGCCGGAATGACGATGAGGAAAGTCATCGGCGTAAGGTAACTTTGTGCTTCTTTATGACTTTTCGCAAAGAGAGAGATGGTGAAAAGCACGGCAGAGAACAGCACGGCAACGGGCAAGGCCATTAGGAATACGGAGAGCACCGCGCTAAGTCCGATGTGCAGTTGCAGGACGGCGCCATCACCGGAATCGAGGGCATGGAACCGCTGAAAAACCCAGAAGGAAGTTCCCATAGAGATGACCGAGAGAGCGGCGGTGGCAAGCGAAGCGCTAAGCACCAGCAAAAATTTTCCCAAGACGAGATGAGTGCGAGAGACAGGACTTGAAAGGATAGTTTCCATGGTGCCACGTTCTTTTTCACCGGCCGTGAGGTCCATCGCAGGATACATAGCGCCAGTCATACAGAGCAGGATGACCATGTAGCCGACGACGCCGCCGAAGGCTGCTCCACCTACCTTTTCCGGCGGGGCGACGTTTTGCTGCTTAATGGTGAACGGCCTGAGCACACTGACAGGAAGGTTTTTGGCAGCGAGACGGTCTTTAACAATGGAGTCGCGATAGTCCTTAAGGTACTGCTCAATGCGGTCGGCGGCGAACGAAGACTTCAATTCTCCTTCATAAACATAAATCTTAACGACCGCAGCGTTCTCTTTAGCAATGTCGCTTTGAAAGCCGGGGGGAATCTCGACAGCCGCGCGCACTTCTTTGTTGATGACCTGATCTTTCCAATTAGGGGCGTAGGGCACGACTTCGATCTTGTCCATTTTTTTTAGTCCTGCAAGGATGTCTGGCGAATCCTCGCCGCCGAGAATCATGACCTTCGGAGTTTCTTGCTTGGCTTTACCGATGAGCATCACGGTGACAGCCCCGAACCCCACGGTTAGCACGGGAAAAAGAAATAGCGGCACTAGAATAGTTGAGATGAGCGTGCGGCGATCGCGGAGAGCCTCCGTCAATTCCTTGCGATAGACGATTCCAATATTTCGCAAGGACATTTCAGTTGGCCTCCGCGGAAGCATCATGGGAAGTCACCACTTTCACGAAAATCTCCTCGAGATCGATCTCCGCATATTTTTCGCGAAGACTTGCCAGCGTCCCTTCGGCAAGAAGTTTCCCGCTTTGAATGATGCCGATGGTGTCACAAAGCTTTTCAACTTCGCTCATGATGTGAGTGGAGAAAATAACGGTTTTGCCGAGGTCGCGGCACTCGCGGATAAATGCCGTAATAGTGCGCGAAGTCATGATGTCAAGACCCAGGGTAGGCTCGTCAAAGATCATGACGGGAGGATCGTGCACAAGGGTGCGCGCGATGGAGGTTTTTTGCTTCATGCCAGTGGAAAGCTTGTCACAGCGGCGATCGCGGAAGCCGTTCATATCGAGACGGGTGAAGATGTCATCGATGCGTTTTTTCAGTGTGGTTTCATCGAGACCGTTCAAGCGGCCGAAATATTCAACTAATTCCTGAGCCGTCAAGCGCGGATAAAGTGCCGTGGCGGTGGAAAGGAAGCCGACGCTAGAGCGCACCTTCTCGGGTTGTTCGACGATGTCGAAGCCACTAACGACAGCAGTACCGTCCGTGGGTTCAAGTATGGTGGCCAGCATGCGAAGGGTGGTAGTTTTGCCAGCGCCATTGGCTCCAAGCAGGCCATAGATTTTGCCCGGGGGGCAGGTAAAACTGACATTGTTCACGGCGTGGATCTCGCCGCGCTTCTTGTCCCGAAAGCGTTTGGACAGGCCACGAGCTTCGATCATTCTTGACCCTTTCAGGGAATTCGCACAACGGGACCGCCGCGCACACAGTGTACTACGTCAAAGCTACAAAAAATGTTACGCGGGCCTAACGACTAACGCCCAACTAAAGTCTTTAGTCCTTGTGACGGTTTGGGCAGCATTTGGCATCAAATGACAAGGGGGATTCAAGTACGAATTGCGACGAGAGCGCGCCGAGAAATTATAGAACACAGCATTATTTGAGAGACGCAATGCGGGCATCTTCTCTTGCGAAATACGCCTCAGAACAGATGGAGATCAGGAAGCTATATAGAAAGCCGTGCGGCTCTTGCTAAAATGAACCGTTTGACGCCTGCCGCGCGGAGGGCGCAGTAAGCTATCGACAAACAGTAGGACCGCGTATCACGTGGAAGCAGTCGCGTTACTGGCGGTGTCCCGAATGTGTACGGCACGCCTAGAATAGGAAGCGATGGACCGCAGGCTCCGCAATCGAATACTGATCTTTCTCATGGTGGCCGGGATGGTTGCCTTCGTATTGGTGCGACTGACTGGCCGCCAGCCGGTAGCGAAAATTTCCGCAGTGACGCCCATCCGGGAGAACGTGGTTTCGTCGATTAACAGCAACGGAAAGGTGGAGCCGATCTCGCCTTACGTAATGCGAGCGCAGTTAGACACCTTCGTGGAAAAGATCCACGGCCTCGAGGGACAGCCCGTCAAGAAAGGGCAGTTACTGCTGGAGTTGAACGTTAAGGATGTTGCGGCACAACTTGCGGATGCAAGGGCGAAGCTGTTACGTGCCCAGGACGATCTGCGTTCAGCAAAAGCCGGGGGTAAGGCGGACGAAGTTGCTCGTGTTGTTGGCGATTTGGCAAAGGTACAGGCGGAGCGTGACCGCTCGCAAGAGAATCATGACGCGCTGGCGAGGCTAATCGCCAAGCAAGCTGCCACCCAGGACGAGTTGGCAACCAATGACTTGGCACTAGCGAAGGCGCAAGCAGAGTTGACACGCTTGACAGCAACAAAGGAAGAATTTGATCGCGGCGTCAGGCTGGACGCAGGCCGGGCGGTTCTGCAAGTACAACAAGCGGAAAGCCAGGTGGCGGCGTTATCAGAAAAAGTGCAAAACGGACGAATTGCAGCGCCGGCTGATGGAACGCTCTATTCGCTGCCAGTGAAGATCGGAGATTACGTCAAGGTCGGCGATTTGTTACTCGAAATGGCGGATTTACACGAGGTGCGCGTGCGTGCGTTTATCGACGAACCAGAACTCGGCAATCTCGAGTCGGGCCAGGCGGTGAGTATTATCTGGGACGGCTTGCCCAACCGGATTTGGATGGGTAAGACGGACATAATTCCCAAGCAAGTGGTAGCCCGTGGGACACGAAGTGTTGGGGAATTACTGTGCTCGGTGAGCAACGAAAAGCTGGAATTGCTGCCGAACACCAACGTGAGCGTACGCATAAAGTCACGAGAGCGTATCAACGTGTTAACCGTGCCGCGCGGAGCTGTAGAAACTGATGCAGGGCATCGCTTTGTGTTTGTGGTTAAGAAAAACCAACTGGGCATAGGAAAGTCAACGCTGGAGAAGCGGGAAATTCAGGTGGGGATCGCCGACGCGACGAGCTATGAAGTCGTCAGCGGCCTGCAGGATACGGAGATGGTGGCGTTGCCTGGAGATGTCGATTTCCGCGACGGTATGGCGGTTAAGATCGTGAATACTGATGCGGCATATGTGCGGGGACATAAGAATGAGCCTTAAACGGCACCTGATCATTTTGAGTGTTCTTCTGGGGGGTGCGACAACGGCTTCGGCAAATGTGCAGGACGAGGGCCTGGAAGCCGGGCGCCGCGCCTACGAGAGGAGCGATTACGCGACGGCGGTGCAGATACTGCAGGCGGCCAGTACCAAAGACCCGCAAAATAGTGAAGCGCAATTGCTGCTGGCAAAGAGCTATTACGAACTTCGCCAATTTGATGGGGCCATTGCCACGGCCGAAAAAGCGGTGGCCATTGCTCCGCAGAATTCGGTGTATCACGAGTGGTTAGGGCGGGCGTACGGTGAGAAGGCCGATCATTCCGGTTGGCTCTCGGGAATATCGCTGGCCAAAAAGACGCGCAAAGAACTGGAAATCGCGGTGCAACTTGACGGTAAGAATTTTTCCGCTCGGCAGGCCTTGATCGAATTTGATTGTGCCGCTCCCGGCATGGTGGGAGGTGGGGAAGACCACGCTCGCCCGCACATCACAGAACTGGCGGCGATGGATCCAGCGGAGGGATATTACGCGGCGGGGAATTGCCGGCGGCAAAAGAAGAATTACGCGGCGGCGGATGAGGAATTCACTAAGGCTCTGCGGAGTAACCCAAGTTCCCCAGAACTGATTTATGACATTGGCGATTACGCCCTGAAACGCGGCCAGACAGAGCGACTCTTAGAGGTGGCCGATGCAGGCGAGAAAGCAGAGCCGCGGGATGTGCGAGGGAAATTTTACCGGGGCGTGGCTCTGGTTCTGAAGAAGGAGAAACCCGAGAAAGCCGAAATGTTGCTGCGGGAATATCTCACGAGCGCTCCGGTACGCACGGCTTATCCTAAAGCAGCGGATGCCCACCATTGGCTCGGGCGCCTCTACGAAAACCAAGACAACAAGGAAGCAGCCGCAAGTGAGTATGAGGCCGCGCGGAAACTAGATCCCCAAAATAAAACATACAGGAATCGTTGAAAAAGCTTGGCAAAGCCTGAAGAGATAAGTAGCCCGTCATCTAGTCGTAGTTGCGCCGGAGAACTCCTGACTAAACGCTAATGCATGTGCGAGAGACAATATCGGTAGCGATTGATGCACTGCGCTCGAATAAATTGCGCGCGGTGTTGACGTCGTTGGGTGTGGTTATCGGAAGTGCGTCCATTGTATTAGTCGTTACGGTAGCTTTGACTAGCCGGAAATTTGTTATCTCGCAGATTGAAGGCGTAGGGTCGAATTTAGTCTGGGCGGAAATGGTTCACACGCCGGACAAGGCGCAACCGCTCAGCCATGAAATCACCATCGACGACATGATTGCTGTAAAGACTTCGGTACCGGGCGTTCAGGAAGTTGCCGGAACGCGCGAAATGCCGATGGCAGTGCTGGCGAGCGGCATCGAAAGACCGGTGAATTTAATCGGTGTCACAGAAGGATTTCAGACCATCCGGCGTCTAGTCATTATTCGCGGACGCTATTTCGACGCGGTGGATATGAGTACGCGAAGCAAAGTGTGCTTGATCACTAGGGAACTTGCGGAGCGCGTGTTCGGCTTGGAAAACCCCTTGGGCAGGTCAGTGCGCATGGGTGAACTCACATTTACCGTGATCGGCGTCTTCCGCGAACGCGTCACCACGTTTGGCCTATCTGAAATTCAGAAAGAGTCGGTAATCATTCCGCTGACGCTAATGAAGTATTACACAGGTGTGGATGTGCTGCGCATACTGTACGCGCAAGCTGTGAGTCCGGAAGCCGTACCTGGAGTCGAACGGCAAGTGATGCAATTGCTCCGCAGCCGTCATCCTATCAATGCCGAATATGACGTGCAAACGCTGACAGCGATTCTTGGAGCGGCGCGCAATATTTCGCTGGCATTGACAATCGTATTGATAGTGATTGCGTTTATCGCGCTGCTGATCAGCGGAATTGGCATCATGAATATCATGCTGGTAACTGTAAAAGAGCGCACGCGGGAGATTGGTATTCGCAAAGCGATTGGTGCCGCGCACCGGGAGATTCTTTACCAATTTTTGATCGAAGCTTTTTTGATCAGCGGGGGCGGAGCAGTCCTGGGGATTCTCATCGGATTGGCCATCCCCGTTAGCATTCAGCCGCTGCTTCCTGGTAATTTGCGAGTGCCGATATCAGGTCTCAGCGTTCTAATCGCATTTTTCGTGTCGTGCTCAACTGGGCTATTCTTCGGTTATTTGCCGGCAAACCAGGCGGCCAGGTTGCAACCCATCGAATCGCTCCGCTATGAATGAAGACAAGAACTGCAGGCCGAAAGACAAGGTAAGGGCTGAAAAGCAAGCGCCCACTACGGCCGGCTGGATGCGACCTTTTAAATAGCGTAATGCCGACATCGATGGTCACGGATTAACGCAAGGAGCAGAGGAATGCGAACACATCATGGATTGCTGAGTGTGATTTGGTTAGGAATGCTCGGTGGCGCGGCTTGCGCACAGACGACTCAGGCTGCGACGCAAATGGCTGACCAGCCGGCCCGTGCCCAACAGGTGGTGTCCGGAGGCATCACCCTCACGTTGAAGCGCGCGATCGAACTGGCGCTGGAAAATAGCCAGGATATTCAGCTGGCCAAGATCCAAACGAGTCTGGCAGAACATTCCGCCATGATCACCAAGTCAGCTTTCATGCCAACCGTTTACGCCGGCTCAGGTGCAGGCTATACATCCGGGATTCCGGAGACGCCCGGTGGGCGGGCACCATCTATTTTCAATGTGACCTATTCAGAACAGATTTTTAATGAGCCTTTGCGCGGGCAAGGTAAAGAATTGCAGGAACAGACCAAGTCGCAAAGAATTGTTTTGGAAGAGGCAAAGAGTGGTGTGATCGTGCGGACAGCGTTGGCGTATTTGGAACTTGGCAAGGTGCGGCATTCGCTCGAGCTTTTGCGCGCCGGGCAGGAGAGCGCGGACAAGATCCTGCAAGTAACACAGGGTAGGCTGGGAGAAGGATTTGAGCTGCCCATTGACGTAACCAAGGCGCAGCTTACCAAGGCGCAAGTGTTGCAGCGCATTTTGCAACTTGAAGGACGCCAGGATGAGTTAGAGGTATTTATGCGTAACCAACTCGGGCTCCGTCAAGAACAGGCGATCGAAGTTTCGCCTGAAGACCTTCCAGGCGAGGCGGAGCAAGAAGGCGCTAATCTCGTGGCTCTGGCAATGCAGAACAACACGGGATTGCAGTTAGCGGAGTCGGATGTTCGCGCCAAGGAATTTCGGCTGACCGGCGAAAAGCGGGGGTATTTTCCCACGATAGAACTGGTCAGCGTGTACAGTCTGTTGGGGAGATTCAACAACTACGATAAGTTTTTCAGGACTTTTCAGCGAAACAATTTCAATGCCGGCGTGCAGGTACAGATGCCAATTTTCAGTGCGAGAACAAAGGCGGAAATTGGGCTGGCGCAAGTAAATCTGAGTGCGGCGAAGGCCATCCTGAACGGCAAGAAAACCGAACTGACCGCAGAAGTGCGACAGAAAACGGGTCGCGTGCGGGAGCGTGACGCGGCGAAAGACGTAGCCCGACTCGAGTTGCAACTGGCACAGCAGAGCGTTGCGGTCCTTCAATCGCAATTCGGCGAAGGTAAACTAAACCTTCGGGAAGTAGAGAAGGCCCGGCTGGACGAGAACGAAAAATGGATGGCTTACCTGGACGCAAATTTCCAACGGCAGCAAGCACAACTGGATTTGCTAAAGACGGCGGGACAACTGGATAAAGTGTGGCACTAACCAAAGTACTTAGGGGCAGTGCTTGGTGAGCCGGATGTTGGACGAGACAAGCCTACATATACTGGCAGGAGCAAAAAAGAAGCTGGATGAAGGATTTGCGAAATTACCAGCCTACGAGAAGCAGGTTCCAGGTCTCGCGCAATTGAATGAAGTTGTAACCGCGGCCGCGAACCGCCTGCAAGATAATTATCCTTATTTTCATCCCTTGTATGCCGGGCAGATGCTGAAGCCTCCCCACCCCGTTGCGCGGCTGGTCTACGCGCTGGCAATGACGCTCAATCCAAACAACCACGCGCTGGACGGGGGACGCGCGACCTCGGCGATGGAGAAAGAAGCGGTTGCGGAAATTGCTGCCATGTTTGGTTGGACGAACTTTCTAGGCCATCTATGCGGTGGCGGAACAATGGCGAATCTCGAGGCACTGTGGGTAGCCGGGCAGCTGCATCCGGGCAAGAAGATTTTGGCCAGCGAACAGGCGCACTATACCCACCAACGGATCAGCGGCGTTTTGAAGTTGCCGTTTGAATCTGTGCGCTGTGACGCACGCGGTCGGCTAGATGTGGATTTTCTGGCAGAGCGCGCAGCGCGGGGAGACGTAGGCACCGTCGTGGCCACCATGGGTACTACTGCTACGGGATCGGTCGATCCGCTGGCGGAGATTCTCGCGCTCAAGTTAGAGCATGGGTTCCGCGTTCATGCGGATGCAGCCTATGGCGGATATTTTGTACTGGCAGCAAATCTCGAACAGGACGCGCAAGAAGCATTTTCGCGGATGAGCGAAGTTGATTCCATCGTGCTTGACCCGCACAAGCATGGCTTGCAACCATACGGATGTGGTTGCGTGCTTTTCGGTGATCCATCGGTCGGTCGTTGGTACAAACACGATTCGCCCTACACGTATTTCAGCTCGAAGAACTTGCATCTTGGCGAAATCAGCCTGGAATGTTCCCGGCCGGGCGCTGCCGCAGCAGCGTTGTGGGCCACGCAGAAACTGCTGCCGCTTGAAAGAGGTAGAGAATTTGCCCAGGGGCTCGCGCGCGGCAGGGCGGCTGCGATGGCCCTTTATGGAAAGTTGCACACGGACGCCAGATTTGAAGTAGCATTCGCTCCCCAACTCGATATTGTGATCTTCCTACCCACAGCCGAACGGGCGAGCGAAGCCTCTGCCCGGTCGCGCCATATTTTTGAAGCTGCCGCCAAGCGGGATCTGCACTTGGCGGTTGCTGAACTGCCCCTAGCGTTCTGGGAGAACATCGGCAAAATGAAGCGCGACCGAAAGACCGTTAGCTGCCTGCGGTCTGTCCTGATGAAGCCCGAACACCTGGATTGGGTGGACCGCATTTGGGAAAGATTAGTCGCCGCAACAGAAGCCTCTGAAAATCGAGCATTGCTGCGTTCCTGAAGTACTGCAGCGACCTATCATCTCCGGAAGCCGCGGTAGTGCTCGCCAATCTTCTACGTAAGCTCCACTTAATGTGGTATTTAGCGTTTCGCCACCTTTAAACACCCGCTTGGCGAAAGGTTTGAGGCAATGGGAGCAACTCGGGTAAACTGGTAGCTACTGTTCGGGGCTTCCAGGCTTGCCCATTGGTACAGGCGGTTCCGATGGAGATCACGGGAGAAGTTTGCACCGCCAATATTGTTCGCAGAAGCTAAGGGTGAAGAATGCCGGATGTAATGAGGACGTTGCTGTTAAACCCGCCGAGTTTTGAAAACTTTGACGGCGGAGCAAGCTCGCGGTGGCCTGCAACACGCGAGATCGAGTCTTACTGGTACCCGGTGTGGCTGACGTACCCAGCCGGGTTAATTCCGCGCAGCCGCCTGCTGGACGCATCACCGCACAAAGTAAACTGGCAAGAAACCGTCGAAATTTGTAAAGGTTATGAGTTCCTGGTTTTATTCACGTCTACAGTGGGGTTTAGCAGCGATATCAAGCTCATCCGCAAAATAAAGGATGCAAATCCAGGCCTGAAGATCGCATTCGTAGGTCCGCACGGGCACATCAAGCCGGACGAAACGCTGATGGCTAGCGAAGACATTGAATTCGTGACGCGCGGAGAATTCGATCACTCGGTGGTCGAATACGCGCACGGCAAACCGCTCAGCGAAATTATGGGCGTTAGCTATCGCAAAGATGGACGCATTGTTCACAACGCAGACCGCGCACAGCTCCACACGGAAGAACTGGATGCGCTACCGTTCGCGACGGATATTTACAAGCGTGATCTGGAAATAGAACGTTATAACGTTCCGTTTCTGCTTCATCCGTACGTGTCTTTTTACACGACGCGCGGCTGCCCGGCGCTTTGCACTTTCTGCATGTGGCCGCAGACAATTTCGGGTCACGCATGGCGGACGCGCTCGACGGAAAATGTGGCGCGCGAAGTGAAACAGGCCATTGAACATTTCCCGCAGATGAAAGAGATCTTTTTTGACGATGACACATTTAATATCCGCAAAGATCGCGTGTTGGATCTTTGCACCAAGTTCAAGCCGCTGAAGTTCCAGTGGTCCTCCACCGCGCGCGTCCACAGCGATTACGAAACACTGAAGGCCATGGCAGATGGCGGAGCGCGGCTATTCATCGTGGGATTCGAATCTGGCGACCCGCAAATTCTGAAAAATATCAAGAAGGGCGCCACCGTGGAGATGGCGCGCACCTTCATGAAGAATTGCCGCAAGGTGGGCATTCGCGTCCACGGCGACTTTATCATTGGCCTTCCAGGCGAAACACGCGAGACGATCGAGAAGACCATTGATTTCGCAAAAGAACTGGACTGCGAAACGATTCAGGTTTCGCTCGCCCACGCCATGCCAGGAACCGAATTGCATGATTCCATGTCGAAGCAAGGATTTCTGAAGGTGGAAGCATTGGCCGACTCCGGAGGCCACCAATTGCCGCACATCGAATATCCGCATCTCTCCAAGGCGGAAATGATGTCGGGAGTAAATCGCTTCTACGACGAATACTACTTCCGGCCCAAAGTTGTGTGGCGCATTGTAAAAGAAGCGCTGTGGGACGGGAACGAACGAAAGCGCCTTTACCACGAGGCTACAGAATTCTTAAAGCTCCGCGCGGAGCGACTGAAGTGGGCTCGCGAAAGCGATCAATTCAGCAAGCCTATGATTTCCGTGCCGGAAACACCGTCGGCATCCGCAAACGACTAAACCCCAATCAAGATGGCGAACGAACAGAAGTTGCGGATGAAGACGCTCATGATGGTCTTCGCGATGGTGTTTTATGGCACCGTGGGTGATTTGCTATTGAAACACGGCATGACGCGTATCGGCGCGGTGCAGTTCACCCAAGTGGGACTCACTCAAGCATTCCGCATGATCGTGAGCAGCGGAACCATCTGGGTCGCCATTATATTCCTGATCGGCTTTATGTTGACCAATATGACCGTCCTAAGTTGGGCGGATTACAGTTACGTGATGCCGGCATCCGCATTCGGCTATGCCGTCGTGACATTTGCTGGAATGACGGTGCTCGGAGAAACGGTGACGCTACGTCGCTGGTTTGGTGTGGCCTTAATTTGTTCGGGCGTCATTCTCGTCGGCCAAACCAGGCCGCGGACAACGGCAATAATGGAAGTGGTACAATGATGCTGACTTGTCTGACTCTGTTGGCTTTTATCTTGTCGGGCTCCGTCGGCGAAATGGCTGTCTCTTACGGCATGAAGAAAGTAGGGGAACCGTCTCGTCTGCGTCCTAAAGAAGTGTTGCAGTTTCTTGGCAGAGCATTGTCCACACAGTGGTTCTGGGCGGGCATACCGCTGATGGCTCTTTCTTTTTACTTGTTGATGGTGCTGCTATCGTGGCAACCCATTAGCCTGATAATTCCGGCGTCGGCATTGAGCTACGTAGTGGGCACGCTCGGAGCTAAATATATCTTGAAAGAAGACGTGAATGCCTTGCGTTGGGCGGGCGTGGTTCTGGTGTGCGCCGGGGTAGCAATCGTTGCCGTCGGCTGATCGTAACTTAATAGATAGGTAACGTAGCGCTTTACACTTCTCCGCCAACGCTTTCACGTGTATGATGCAAAAAGGTACCCCCTGTTTTGCACGCCTCATACAAATGCGTTTTGAAGTAACTGCGAGCAGGGAGCGAGTGGAATTGTGTTGCGCACAATTTACTGGATCGTTTTAATACTGGCGGCCTCGCCGTTGGCGTACTACGTACTCTCGCTGTATTGTGTTGTTTCCTATTTCCACAAATTGCGCTCGTCAACTTCCCGGACGCCTTTTAACTTGCCCCCCGCAAGTATTTTGAAGCCTGTGAAGGGTGTAGATCACGATGCCTATGAAAATTTTGCAAGCTATTGCCGGCAAAATTATCCCGAGTACGAACTGATTTTTGCTGTAGCGGATTTACACGACCCAGTGATTCCCATCATTGAAAGATTGCGAACCGAATTTCCCAGCCGCTCGATACGCTTAATAACAGGCGTGGAATCTCTTGGCACGAATCGAAAAGTGAACAGCCTTTGCCGGCTTGTCCGGGAAGCTAAATATGACTTGGTCGTGATGAGCGACAGTGACGTGCGGGTACAGCCCGATTACTTGAAGGAAGTGATCACGCCATTTGCTGATCCTAAGGTGGGTGCGGTAACGGCGCTGTATCGAACTGTCGGGGGCCGCGGGTTCGCCGCCAGTCTAGACGCTCTGGGAATGTGCATGGACTCGGCGCCAGCGGCGCTGGTTGCGCGCAAGCTCGAGGGCAAAATGCAATTTGCTTTTGGCTGGACGATGGCCACGACAAAACATCACCTGGCGGAAATTGGCGGTTGGGAGATGATCGCAAATTATCACTCCGACGATTTTGAGCTGGGAAACCGCATCGCGCAGCGCGGCTACCGAGTGGAGCTGATGCGCAAGCCGGTTTGGATGGTAGTACCGAGGCAGACGTTGAAACAATTTCTAGCACATGAATTGCGGTGGTCCATTGGATTAAAGAATGTGCGGCCTTCCGGTTATTGGGGTTTGGTTTTCACCCATGGTTTGCCGTGGGCGATGTTGGCGGCACTGATTTCAAGTTTAGCAGGGCGGACCGGAATGGCCGTCTCCTACCTCGCGGCCTATCTGGCACTGCGTCTTATATCGGCCTGGACGACAGGCGTGTGGGGATTGGGCGACAAGAACATTGGGAAGAAACTTTGGCTTGTTCCTTTACGCGACGCCGCTAGTTTTCTGGTATGGATAGCCGCATTTTTCACTGACGAAATTATGTGGCGAGGAAGAAGTTACCGAGTGAAAAATCGCAGGCTGATTCCGACCGACAGCAATAGAGAGATCAGCACCGCACATGTCGTAGGGCCGGGTATCGCTACTCCTGAAAACATGTCGTAGCACAAATCTCGTTAAGTGCATCGCATTTCGCAACCTTGCTCGCACCTTTTGCACCGCCTGCCGCACATACATAATCCAGCCAGTATTTGCGCTTCCGCAGCAAGCTGCTAGAGTAACGAGAAGCCGCGGCTGGGCGGCATTTCCATGTGTTATGACGAGTAATTCATAATGAATCACGCGCACGCAAGTTGGCGGGATGCTGTCCTGCTGGTCGCGCTCATCCCGCTCATGTATTACGCATTGGCTTCCTTTGTTGCATGGCGGTTTTTTCGCAAAATACGTGTCTGCAAGCTTCCGGAATTCGCACCACCCGTCAGCATTTTGAAGCCGTTGCATGGCGTGGATTTCGCGTCGTACGAAAATTATATGAGTTTTTGCCGGCAAGACTATCCCGACTACGAAATACTGTTTGCCGTAAACGAGGACACGGATCCCGCGGCGCCTTTATTGCGGCGTTTGCAGGCGGAATTTCCGGGGCGACGTATCCGTGTGCTCGTGAGAGCTGAGCAGCTTGGTGCAAACCGCAAAGTGAATAGCTTAATCAGCCTGGTGCGCGAGGCACAGCATGAAGTCGTAGTGCTCAGCGACGGAGACGTGCGCGTTGGCCCTCAATACCTGCGACAAGTTGTAGCTCCCTTTGCGTCTAAGAAGATTGGGGCGGTTACTTGTCTCTATCGCGCGATTGCCGAAAGAAATCTCGGTGCGGAGATTGAGGCAATCGGCGCATCCAGTGACTTTTTCGCTGGAGTCTTGATGGCCGAGTGGACCGAGGGTATAAGCTTCGGTCTCGGCGCTTCAATCGCCACGACCAAAAGCTGGCTTGCGAAGATCGGCGGCTTAGAAGCGATCGCTGACCTGCTTGCAGATGACTATGAGCTGGGGAACCGGATCGTAAAAGCGGGTGGAGAAGTTGTACTTTCGGCCGAATCGGTGTGGACGATGTATCCGGCGCAGACCGCGCGTAGCTTCTGGCAGCACCAACTCCGCTGGGCGCGCACCGTCCGTGCATGCCGGCCGCTTGCGTATGCTGCGTTGATTCTTACTCAAGGGCTTCCTTGGGTCGTGTTGGCTGCGTTAGTCGCACCTACAAAGTGGAGCGCGTTGCTGTACGTGCTGTCCTATTTGATTCTTCGCTCGACATTAGCCTGGACAGTAGGAATCTGGGGTATTCAGGATGAAGTGCTGAGGCGGCGGGTGTGGCTTGTCCCTCTGCGGGACGCCGTGCGTTTTATCATCTGGCTTGCAAGTTTCACGTCGAATCGCGTCACCTGGGGTGGCCGCGAATACATCGTGGACAGAGGCAAAATGGTGCCCGTGGCCTCAGAGAATGAAGCGGCGGCCGGGGAAACTACCATCCAAGCACCTCGATAACGTTGCTAGGTCGATTGCAGCGCCGCTCACGGTGTCTTATTTGCGGAAGTAGTTAGGGATATTGCCAGTTGTGCTAGAGATTTGGCTGGGAGGCCTGGACTCGAACCAGGATAGCCAGATTCAGAGTCTGGAGTCCTACCAATTGGACGACCTCCCAACCGAGGAAGAAAAAAGAATCGCAGCACGTCCGGCTCTCCCGGCAGCCACGACTCTACCTTCTAATTTAATCGGGAATCATCGAGGCGTCAACCGACTGGACCAAATGGAATTGGAAAGGTTCATCGTTTACCCCTAGCGAAACTGAAGTGCATGAGTCCGAAGCGGGTGGTGGAGTTGACGGGCCGGCTGGGGGAGAGCCGTGTCGATCCTGGCGACATCTACGTAGTTGGTCCACGGCTGCTGGGGATGCTGTCGCTGCATGACCGCGCCATTGATCCCCGGCACGTCCGAGCCGGTGTCGCACAGCCAGTATTCCGGCCCGGGAAGGGAGGCCTGGTGGAACTTCCACCCAAATAGGTCGCTGTAGAACTTTCTGAGCTTTTCCGGTTCGTGCGCTGGAATTTCAAAGTGGACGATACGATTGGGCATGATCGCTCCTTAAGATGTGCGCGACAATCGGCAGAGGGCGCGCACCGAAATCATTATGCAATTACGCATAACACAGCAAATAGTTTCGGGCAAAGAGACTATGTCGCAGCCCCATCGGTGGTTGGTTCAGTACAAACTGTAGCGGAGTCCAAGAATCTATCCTTTCTCAAAAAAATCGATATTGCCTAAGCCAACCCGTGCGATAGTGATGCCCATAAGATTCGGCCTACGTTTCATGATTCCAGAAGGAGTGTGAATCCACAGATGTCGCTCACCGCAACCGATTGGATCGTTGTCGCCGTATACCTGCTGCTGAATCTACTGATTAGTCTGTATTACCGGCGGCGTTCATCGGGAAGCACAGAGGAATTCTTTGTCTCCGGCCGTAATGTTTCCTGGTGGCTGGCCGGCACTTCCATGGTGGCCACCACGTTTGCCGCAGACACCCCGCTTTTGGTGGCTGGGCTCGTGGCCAAAAATGGTATTGCCGGAAACTGGTTGTGGTGGTCGCAATGCTTAAGCGGCATGATGACTGTTTTTTTCTTTGCCCGCTATTGGCGCCGCGCTGAAATCCTCACCGATGTCGAATTCGTGGAGCTCCGGTACGAAGGAAAACCCGCTGGCTTCCTTCGCGGCTTCCGCGCCCTCTATCTCGGCGCTTTAATGAACTGTTTGATCCTAGGATGGGTCATTAAAGCCATGATCAGTATCACCACGGTTTTACTGGGGGATTTAATTGCCCAGGGGCGTATGCTGCAAATCGCAGTAGGCGGCCATGTGCTGCTGCACTACACCTTCGGGGAGCCCTCACGCACTGGACTTCTGATCTGCGTTCTGATTTTGGTGCCGTTCACCGGAATCTACACGTTCATTGGCGGTCTTTGGGGCGTACTCGTTACCGACTTATTTCAGTTTGTACTCAAAATGACAATGATCATCGTACTTGCCTGGGTGGCGGTCGCCAAGGTTGGCGGTATGACGCTCCTCAAAATTCAGTTGTCTCACGTGAATGACGTCGTACGCCAAACAGGACAGCCCACCGGCTCGATCCTTTCGTTTTTTCCTTCCTTTCATCTAGGATGGACTACCGACGCAATTTGGACGCTGCCGATAATTACCTTCGCGCTCTATTTGGGCGTGCAGTGGTGGGCAAGTTGGTATCCGGGCGCAGAGCCGGGGGGTGGCGGATATGTTGCGCAACGTATGTTCAGCGCCAAGGATGAAAAGAACTCTCTCGGCGCAACGCTTTGGTTCAACATTGCGCACTATGCGATGCGCTCGTGGCCTTGGATTCTCACCGGTCTTGTAGCTGTAGCGGTTTACTCGCCATATGGAGGGCTTAGGCCGAGTATGGAGTTTGCGGCGGAGCCCGAAAAAGGTTACGTAATGGTGCTCCGCGATTTCCTTCCGCCGGCTTTGCGCGGGTTAATGATCGCGGCTTTCCTTGCTGCATTCATGTCAACCGTAGGGACACAATTGAATTGGGGCACTTCTTATCTCATCAATGATTTTTACCGTCGCTTCCTGGTGAAGAAAGCGAGTGACAAGCATTATGTGTTCGTGAGCAAGCTCTTTATCGTCCTGCTGGTGATCCTCAGCGGGTATGCGGCAGCGAATATCAATTCGATCCAGTCTGCCTGGCAACTGCTTCTGGGAATCGGCGCGGGAACCGGAGGTGTGCTACTGCTGCGATGGTATTGGTGGCGCGTCAATGCCTGGAGCGAAATCTCGTCAATGGTCGCCGCCTTCGTCGTCTCGTTATCGTTGCAGCGAATTAACTTTGCGGGTAATACTTCCGTAGTATTCGCCAAAACGGTATTGATCACGACTATTTCCACGACCATAGTCTGGCTGGTGACTACTTTTCTCACCCGGCCAGAATCCGACGAGAGACTGCTAAAGTTTTACAGACGTGTCCAACCTACGGTTCACGGATGGAAGAACATTGCGCTGCTTGCTCCGGAAATTACGCCAGTCCGCGATCTGGGAGCCAATGCCATGAACTGGATTATGGGTTGCGCGATGGTCTATTGCTGCATGTTTGGTATCGGTGAGCTCGTACTGCAGGAATGGCTGGTAGGTTTCTTGCTGTTGGCGGGTGCTGCGATCTCAGGATATTTCATCTTTTGGAGTCTATCGCGTCGCGGTTGGCAGACTCTTTCCGGCGTTGTAACACAACCGTTGTCGTCGCCTAAGGTCGACCCCACCCTTCCGGAAAGTCATTGACGGTTGCGGGCATAGCTTTGGATTTATTCAAGCGCTGCAAAGCGAATTGGATACGATTGCTACAGACGTCGCTTATCCGGAAGGCGAACCTTGCACCCTTATCCTGAGCATTTCCTCTAGAGGAACATCCGACTATGCCTCGACTGCAAACGACCGAAGACCGGCGGCTTGAAGAAACCCGTACGCGAAAGAAGTACTGGAAGCGCTGGGGTCCTTACCTTTCTGAGCGGGAGTGGGGCACCGTTCGCGAGGATTACTCTCCTAATGGAACTGCATGGGAATATTTCCCGCACGATCATGCGAGGTCGCGCGCTTATCGTTGGGGTGAAGACGGCGTCGGCGGCATTTGCGATCGTCATCAGATGATTTGCTTTGGCCTGGCCCTTTGGAATGGCCGCGATCCCATCCTCAAGGAGAGGCTTTTCGGTGTCACGGGGAATCAAGGCAATCACGGCGAGGACGTTAAGGAATATTACTTTTATCTTGACTGCACCCCCACGCATACCTACATGCGCATGCTCTACAAATATCCCCAAGCGGCGTTCCCGTATGAATGGTTGGTGGAAGAGAATCGTCGCCGAAGCCGCCTGCAGCCGGAATTCGAGCTTCTGGATACCGGAGTATTTGCCGAGAATCGCTACTTCGATGTTTTCATCGAGTATGCCAAGGCCGACGTCGAAGACATGCTAATCAAAATTACAGCGATAAACCACGGCCCAGAGGCTGCGCCGCTGCACCTCCTGCCTTCACTTTGGTTTCGCAATACATGGTCCTGGGGCAAAGATTTGCGAAGACCGATCACGCGTACAGCCACCGGCGTCCCGGGATGCGCATGTGCTGAGGTGCAGCATTTTCAATACGGCAAGCGCTGGCTGCTCTGCGAAGGCCAGCCTGAATTGCTCTTTACGGAAAACGAAACGAACAATGCAAGGATCTTCGGCGGAACCAATCGGTCCTATGTGAAGGATGCTTTCCACGATTACGTCATTCATGGACAAAAAGCTGCCGTCAATCCACAGCAGGAGGGCACCAAGTTAGCTGCCAGTTACCCCTTGCAACTGGGGCCCGGACAATCGGTTACGCTAAAACTTCGGCTTACTGACACGGAGCCCCTCTCTGAGGATGCGATGGCGGCGACGATCAGTTCACCTGCGCGCGCTGAGCGCCCTGAAGGTGTGCCCGCCCCCAATGATTTTGCTGCGGGTTTCGATAACGTGTTTACCTTGCGCAAGAAAGAAGCGGACGAATTCTACGCCTCTCGCATCCCCAAAGAGCGCTCGGACGACGCGAAGGCTGTTATGCGGCAATCTTTGTCGGGAATGCTATGGTGTAAACAGTTCTATCACTACGATGTGAGCACTTGGCTGGAAGGCGATCCCGCGGGACCAAAACCTCCTCCCGAACGCTGGCAAGGTCGCAACAAGGATTGGACCCATTTGTACAACGAAGACATTATTTCCATGCCGGATAATTGGGAATACCCTTGGTACGCGGCCTGGGATCTGGCATTTCATTGCATTACCTTGGCTCTCGTGGATCCGGACTACGCGAAAGATCAGCTGGTTCTGCTTCTCCGCGAGTGGTACATGCACCCCAACGGGCAATTACCCGCATACGAATGGGCCTTCAGCGATGTAAATCCGCCGGTTCATGCTTGGGCCGCCTGGCGCGTCTACAAAATCGAGCGCCGTGTACGCGGAGTTGCCGATCGCGGCTTTCTTGAGAAGGTATTTCATAAGCTGCTGCTGAATTTCACTTGGTGGGTGAATCGCAAAGACCCTGATGGAGCGAATATTTTTCAAGGTGGTTTCCTAGGCCTCGATAATATCGGAGTATTCGATCGGTCCGCGCCGCTTCCCACCGGTGGCCATCTGGAACAGTCTGACGGCACAAGCTGGATGGGGATGTATTGCCTGAACATGCTGGCCATCGCATTGGAACTGGCCAAGGACGACGCCGCCTACGAAGACATAGCCAGCAAATTCTTTGAGCACTTCGTTTACATCGCGAGAGCCATGAACAACTTCGGCACCGGGCGCCGCTCGCTATGGGATGAGGAAGACGGCTTTTATTATGATGTCTTGCAATTGCCGAATGGCGAAGAACATTTCCTCAAGATACGTTCCATGGTCGGCTTGATTCCTTTATTTGCGGTGGAGACGCTCGAGCCCGAAATCGTCGATCGTCTGCCGGGTTTCAAGCGCCGCATGCAATGGTTCATCGAAAATCATGCCGATGTGCCGGAGCATATTGATATGACGCAGCGCTCCGCGCGCGGCGTGCGCCGCTTGCTTTCGCTCGTGAGCCGCAAGCAATTGAAGCGTGTGCTTTCCCGCATGCTGGATGAGACGGAATTTCTTTCCCCTTACGGTGTGCGCGCTCTATCCCGATACCATAAGGATCATCCCTACGAGCTGCATGTAAACGGCAGTGTCAATCGCGTCCAATACGAGCCTGCCGAGTCCACCACTGGAGTTTTTGGTGGCAATTCCAACTGGCGCGGACCTATCTGGTTCCCCGTGAACTATCTTCTGGTTGAGTCCCTCCAGAAGTTTCATCACTACTATGGTGAGGACTTCAAGGTGCCGTGCCCCACTTATGCCAAGAAAGAATCCGACCTTTGGCAGGTCGCTGCGGAAATTTCGCGCCGCCTAACTCACATTTTTTTGCGTGGCAAGGATGGCCGGCGTCCCGTCGATGGTGGTAACGAATTATTTCACACGGATCCGCATTGGCGAGACTTGATTCTCTTCTACGAATATTTTCATGGCGACAATGGAGCGGGCCTCGGCGCAAGTCACCAAACCGGCTGGACCGGCCTCGTCGCAAAATTGATCGAACAGAGCGGGGAATAGAGCATGGCCGCGCTCGCGGAAATTCAGTTTGGCAGGGAAGTCTGCGGCGATCTCCGCGCCGCCGAAGCTCACGAGTGGCTTGTTACCAACGGTCTCGGCGGCTATGCATCCGGCACTGTCGCCGGCAGTCTCACGCGGCGTTACCATGGGCTGCTCATCGCAGCATTGCAGCCTCCTGTGGGCCGCACTCAGCTAGTCGCGAGCTTGGATGAAATCATCGGCTATGCGGACACCGAATATTCTCTCGCAACGCATCGTTGGGCCAGCGGCGCAGTCGAACCGCAAGGTTTTCTAAACTTGGAGAGCTTTTCCGTCGAGGGCAGCAAGCCGGTATGGACCTTTGCCTTGGCCGACGCATTGCTCGAAAAGCGTGTCTGGATGCGTCAGGCCGAAAACACCACATTTATTCAGTATAAATTCATACGCGGCAGCAGCTCTCTCCAGCTGGACCTGAAAGCGCTCGTAAATTACCGCGATTTCCATTGCTCTACGCATGCCGGCGATTGGCAGATGGAAATTACTCCGGTCGAGCACGGACTCATGGTCTTGGCGTTCGATGGCGCGACTCCTTTCTATCTCATGAGCGCCGATGCTTCGTGCACGCCGCAACACGCGTGGTATCGCGATTACGCCATGCCCGTGGAAACCGCCCGCGGGCTCGACGATCATGATGACCATCTCTTCGCTGCGTTGTTTCGCGCAACGCTGGAAGTAGGCGCGAGTATCACGATCGTCGTCAGCACGGAATCGCAAACCGAGCTCGATGGCGAAACTGCCTTGGCTGCTCGCCAAAATCATGAGGTAAGGCTCTTTCACGACTGGCAAGCGGCCAATGAAGCGCCCTGTACGGAAGACGCGCCGCCCTGGTTGTGGCAACTGGTGCTGGCCGCGGATCAATTCATCGTCAAGCGCAGCCTCCCCCAACAACCTGATGGCCGCAGCATCATCGCCGGTTACCCTTGGTTTGGTGATTGGGGCCGCGACACGATGATTGCGCTGCCCGGATTGACGCTCGCAACAGGTCGCCCTGAAGTAGCCAAGCAGATTCTTCTGGCCTTCTCGCGTTTCATTGACGCCGGAATGCTGCCCAACAATTTTCCAGACGCTGGCGGCACGCCCGAATACAATACAGTGGATGCCGCGCTCTGGTATTTCGAAGCGGTTCGCCAGTATTTTGCGATTACGCAAGACGCTGCACTTTTGCAAAAATTATTTCCTGTCCTCGCGAGTATCCTCGACGCCCACGTAAAAGGTACGCGATATGAAATTCATGTGGACCCCGCCGACGGCTTGCTTTTTGCAGGCGGCCCAAGCGTTCAACTAACTTGGATGGACGCCAAAATGGGCGATTGGGTCGTCACGCCGCGAACGGGCAAGCCGGTGGAAATCAATGCGCTCTGGATCAATGCGCTCCAGACGATGGCGCAATTCGCGCGCCTGCTGGTGAAGCCTACCGAACGCTATGGCCGGCTCGAGACCCAGGCCAGAAAAAGTTTCTGGAAGTTCTGGAATGCCCAACGCCAATGCTGCTACGACGTGATCGACGCGCCAGGGATCGGCAACGATAGCTCTCTTCGTCCAAATCAAATTTTTGCCGTTTCGCTCCCGTGCAGTCTACTTAACGCAGATCAGCAAAAAGCAGTTGTCGATATTTGCGCGCGACGCATGCTCACCTCGCACGGATTGCGGAGCCTCGCGCAAGGTGAACCCGGCTATCAAGGCCATTACATTGGTGGCCTGCGCGAACGTGACGCGGCATATCACCAGGGAACCGTCTGGGGCTGGCTCTTGGGGCCCTTTGTGCACGCTCATCTGCGAGTTTACAAAGACCACGAGGCGGCCTTGCGTTTTCTCGAGCCTCTCGGCAGACAAATTTACGCGCGCGGCTTGGGCACTCTCCCCGAAATCTTCGATGGGGATGCGCCGTTCACGCCGCGCGGCTGCATCGCTCAAGCCTGGACGGTCGGCGAAGTCCTGCGTGCCTGGACCGAAATCTCCGCTTTCGCTTCGACTTCAGTGGTGGTTAGTGACGTTTAGTTCGTAGAGTTCAATCAAAACTTTATGGCCCGCCGGCAATAAAACTAGGAAGAAATTGACGCGCGTGCCGTCGCCTCCTACGACGTTTCGCTCATAAACAGGAGCAACTCCGAATTTCGCTTTTAAAATTTCCGTCGCGCGAGCCACATCCAGGCACCGAAATTCCACCTGTTGCACGCCTTCCCCAAACTTCTCCAAATAGCGCGCGATTGCTCCGGAACCCCCCGGCTCGCGCGTCGTGAGGATGTCCAAAGAAACGTTTCCTGGAAAGTGCAGCTCGAATTCCCTGGCATCCTGATCGGGCGGCACGTCTATAAAGCGCGGCGCGCCGTTCGCCGCGTGAATCCGGGCGAATGTCTCCGGCTGGACTGCGAGGCCTACGTTGACCGTGGGATTTGGTCCCAGCAGAAGAGCCGATAATTCGCTGTCTTTTCGCCATGCACTTACCGCGTCGTCGGCGGGAGCACGGCCAACGCGATAAATTTCAGCTCCCGCCGCCGTTCGTACTGCGGAATCGGCTGCGCACAGTGCGGCCACGAGGGCGCCAGAAATACGTTTAGACATAATTGCGCAAAGATTGTAGCGTGAGCGTAGGGCCAATTGAAGCAGCATGCTGGGAGCAACCTCAGCATTCCACGAAATAACGAAAGCGCATTGAGCTTCAGGAGATCGATATATGGCCACCACTTGTACGCATATCTATCAAATTCACAAGGCGAAACCAAAACCCCGGGTTTGTGAAGACTGCATCGTTACTGGTGACTCCTGGGTTCACTTGCGTCAATGCCTCACTTGCAGTCACGTAGGCTGCTGCGATTCTTCAAAAAATAGGCATGCCACAAAACATTTCCATGCTACGAAGCATCCGGTCATCCGCTCGCACGAACCTGGCGAAAATTGGATGTGGTGTTATGTAGACGAGTTGATGATTCAAGCGGAGTAAACGGCTAAGCTTCAGACTTCGCTTTGCCTAGCAGCGATGCTAACAGCGCAATTAGAAGTATGCCTATTACGATTGCCGATGAAATGTGGATTGGAATATGAATCCAGGGTTCCGCGATCATTTTTGCGCCGATAAATAGCAAAATCAGCGCCATGCCTTCATCAAGATACCGCAATCGGTCGAGCGCTCCGGCCAGCAGAAAATAAAGAGCGCGCAACCCTAGGATTGCAAAGACGTTCGAGGTGTAAACGATAAATGGATCGTGTGTGATTCCAAAGATCGCTGGAATTGAATCCACCGCCATCGTCAGATCGGTTATTTCCACTACCAACAGCACCAGAAACAGTGGTGTGGCCACAAGCTTTCCGCTTTCGCGAACAAAGAACCGCTCGCCTTGATACGTGCGCGTCACACGCAAATGCTTTTTCGCAAACGCGAACAATGCATTCTTTTCTGGATGCATGTCTTCGTGCTTCACGAACAGCATGTGTGCGGCCGCATAAATCAAAAACGCGCCGAGCACATACATTACCCAAGAAAAACGCTCGATCAGCGCCACACCGGTTGCAATCATGATTGCGCGCATAATCAGCGCACCCAGTATCCCCCAGGCCAGCACGCGATGTTGCACGCGATCATCTACGGCAAAAGCTTGGAAGATCACCAAGAACAAGAAAAGGTTGTCGACGCTGAGAGCCTTCTCAATCAGATAGCCCGTGAAAAATTCTAATCCCGGTTGGCGGCCCAGAAAAATGAACACCCCGGCGCCGAACAGCGAGGCAAGAATTACCCATACCGCGCTCCAGAAGCCGGCTTCGCGTACTCCGATCTTATGCGCGTCTCGATGGAACACGCGAAGATCCAGCGTAATGGCGGCGAGTACAAAGAAATTGAATATTACCCAGCGGAAGAGGGTGCCCATGCTCTCGGGCGGGCCTAGGGAGCGGAAGCGGCGCGCGCGTCAATAGCATTCAGGTTCGATAGCTCTACGCGCGTCAGCTGACCCGCTTGAATCGCGACCGGTACATCCCATCGCAAACGCGTGTCGCCGGCATCCACGTCCAGGCTCAGCGAGCTGATCCAATAATTGCCTGCGGGCAGCGCGGATAGCGCCGCCTGGCCGTCCAGATCGGTGTCGGCCTTGCCAACCAGATACTTTGTCTGCGCCACATCCGGCGCCAGACGTCGCACGCGTTTACTGTGGTCGCTGGCGATCTGCGCCCATTTCCGCTGTGGGTTTACGCTTTCCAGCTCCAGCTCCATCCCGCTAATTGTCTCCGGACGCGCTTGGATGAATTTCTTTAGAGCCGCGAGATATTCCTGCTGTTGTTTAGCGTATTTTTCTGGATGCTCGGCCTTGTCGGCTTCTTTGTATTTTGGTTTTGGAATACCGTCGGTCACGCCGCCGCTGTTAGCCCGCTGGTAAGCGGCCAGAAATTCGAGTGTGTTGATAATTTCGTCTGGTGTCAGCGCTTTATCCAGCCCCGGCATCGTTAAGTCCATAATTTCATGCGCCTTCAGCCATTTCTTTAGTTCGGCCGATACCTTCAAATCGTCGATAAACTGATCGCGCGAAGGAATCGCGTCTCCTGCTTCCACTTCCTTGGAAACATCCGCATAACTCTTCGTAAGAATGTAGAATGTGAATTGCCGCACTGGTTCTGGCCGGGCAGCCGTCGGCGTGATTTTTGCCGTAAATTGCAGCCTGCCAGTGGAAGTTTGCGCGTCGGATTCACTCGCGATGCCACCGGTCCACAAAAAAGCTACGAGAGAGAAGACTAGGGTTGTTCTCATGCGGAAATCCTAGCAGATTGACGCACCATCATGTTGCGGCTGCGTCCGCGATGTTGCCAGGAATGCGTAGAGAATCGCACAGTGACGTGCCCCATATGGCCGCGAGGTTGTTTGCCTGTGTCCGCCAAGGGACTAGTAGAGGTGGAAAGTAACTTCGATCTGCACGCGCGAATTGACAGGTCTGCCGTTGGGTCCGACCGCCGCTCGCATCTTCCAATTGCGTACCTGTGAGAGCGCTTTTTCTTCCAGCCCAAGACCCGGGCCTTTGATAACCACCGGATTAATCACGCGCCCATCAGCCGTTACCGTCACGTCCAGCAAAACCGTGCCTTGATACTTGGCCTTGCGCGCTTCATCGGAATATTCCGGCTGTGGGCAATAGATACATTGCGGTGCACCAACTCCATTGACGCCGGCGCGAAATACTCCGCCGCCCGTGCCGCCGCCTTCACCTGGACCAAGACCCCCGCCCGCACCGCTACCGATGCCGCCAGATTCTCCAGTGCCGATGCCACTGCCGCCGCCCGGTCCGCCGGACATATTTACGGATGCGGCCAGAGGATCACCCATGTTTGTAAGCACGGGATTTGTTACCTTCAACTCTGGTGGACCAAGCAAGGAAGGATCCATCGGCAGCTTCGGGGCCGGGTTCTTAATCGTTGCCGATGGCGGAGTGAATTGTGTCCACTCAAATTTCGGCGCGCGGCCCTTCGTGGGAGGCACAACGGAGCGATCGCCGCCACCACCCCCCCCTCCTGCCTTGTTCGCACCCGCCGGCAACTTAGATATGTAAGGCGAAATATCCAACGGCGTAACATCCATCTTATTCTTGGCTTCGGTAGACGGCGGCAGGATATGCGTAAACAGCGGAATTACCAGCAGGGCGATGATTCCCGCATGCAAACCGATTGACAGTACTTGCGTCCAGCCGAAATTCTCGTCCTTGGACCAGATATCTTTTACCTTAATCGGCTTGCTCGTTACTTGCAGCGGAGCCTGTTTTACTGGGAAGAATAATTCCTTGATGCGCTGGCCAAATCCGCCGAAGCCTGCGCCCCAGGCTACTTCCAGTCGGCTGTTTGACGGGCCTTTCGGTATCGGACGCGAACTGAAGAAATCTTTCAGATTGTCAGAGAAGCCGCTGCCATATTTCGACGGCATCAGCGGAGAAGAACCATGGCCTCTGACTTTGACAGGTCGCTCCGATAGGAAATGTTTAAGATTGGACCAGAAGCCATCCGTCAATACGTGTTTTGGCGGTGCAAACTGTGGTGTTGGTATGGCAGCGGTAGTCTGCGGGCTCCCAGCAGACACCTTTCCTTTTTTCAGTTCGGGCGGTAGTAAATTGATGATTTCGCTCGGCACCGTCTTCCCCTCAACTTAGACGCGAGTTTTCCCCGTTCAGTGTCGTTTAGAGCGCCCAGCCGGTATGATTCCCGAGGGCCGGGAAAGGTTGTGTTCGCCCCCGGCTGACACCAACTCACTTCCTAGTGTAACATACGCAATTACATTGCCTTGCGATGTTTCCCGCCTATAACCTGGCGCGACGCCGCAACTGCGGCGAATAGTAAATTGCCGCAATATATCGCAATATATTTAGATGCTTCAAAAAGAAGTTTCGTCGTTCCTAATAGCGGCATTGATAGCCGGATAAAAGGGAATCCGAACGCTCACCATGACTGCCGAGCCACTCGAACTTAAAAAAACTCTGAATCTGCCCAAGACCGAATTCCCTATGAAGGCCAGCCTCCCGCAGAATGAGCCTAAACAGCTAGCCACGTGGGAAGATGCGCATCTCTACGAACGCATTCTCGAGGCTCGTAAAGGCGAACCTCTCTTCGTTCTTCATGACGGTCCGCCCTATCCCACGGGAACGATTCACCTCGGCACCGGACTCAACAAAATTCTCAAAGACATGATTGTGAAGTCCAAGAGTATGGCTGGCCATTTCGCTCCATTTGTTCCCGGCTGGGATTGCCATGGTTTGCCCATTGAGACCCAGGTGGAAAAAGAGCTTGGCGGAAAAGGAAAAGTTGCCGCTTCTGAATTCCGCAAGCTCTGCCGGGAATTCGCGGCGCGGTATGTCGAGCAGCACAAAAAGGATTTTAAACGCCTTGGCGTTTTTGGCCGCTGGAACGACCCGTACCTCACCATGAACCATGATTATGAGGCGACCATCGCCGGAGCTTTCCTCGATTTCATGGAGAAAGGATACGTGTATCGCGGGCGCAAACCCGTGTATTGGTGCATTCATGACAGCACCGCGCTTGCCGAAGCCGAAGTCGAATACGAAGACCACACCAGTGAGTCGGTCTGGGTGAAGTTTGGCGTAGTCGGCGCCAACCTTGACGCTGCGGGTGCCGCTAAGCTGCCTCGTGAACCTTCCACCATGCAATCCATCGGCGACGATGTCAGCGCCGTCATCTGGACCACCACGCCTTGGACCCTCCCACACAATCGCGCGCTCGCTTTTCATCCCGACTATGAATATGCGGTAGTTGACACGGAAAAAGGCGCACTGCTACTCGCCGCGGACCGCATCGCTGCTTTGCAGGTGGAATGCGGCATCCAGGAAGCGCGTGTCCGCGCAACCTTCCAGGGACGCGCTTTCGAAGGCATGAAGTTTCAACATCCATTTCTGCCGCTCCAGGTTCCCGGCATTCTCGCGGACTACGTGACTCTCGATCAAGGTAGCGGCATCGTGCACACTGCTCCCGGCCACGGCACCGATGACTTTTACTCCGGCCAGAAATACGGCCTAGACACCTATGCGCCGGTGGACGACAAAGGTGTGTATCTCGAAGGCTTGCCGGAGTACAAAGGCAAGGATGTTTTTACCGCCAACCCGATTATCGTTAAACTTCTTGCGCGGCGTAATGCGCTTCTCGGCCATCACCAATACAAACACACCTACCCGCATTGCTGGCGCTGTCACAATCCCGTGATCTTTCGTGCCACCGAGCAATGGTTCATCAACATGGACCAAGCTGCCCATGGCACCACCACGTCTCTTCGGCAAGCCGCGCTCGATGAAGTCCACACTGTAAAGTGGATCCCTGCTTGGGGAGAAGATCGCATCTATGAAATGATCGAGAAGCGCCCCGATTGGTGCGTCTCGCGCCAGCGTTTCTGGGGTGTACCGATAATTGTTTTCTATTGTGACGCCTGCGGTACCCGCCTCGAACAGTACTCAGCGTTGCGCAATGTCGTGAAGTGGTTTGAAAAAGAAGGTGCCGACGCCTGGTACCGGCACACGCCCGACGAGTTGCTTCCCGCCGGCACAAAGTGTTCTTGTGGCGCCACCCGCTGGCGCAAGGAGAACGACATTCTCGATGTGTGGTTTGACTCCGGCTCCTCGCACCTCGCCGTTCTAAAAGGTCCCGAGTGGCCCGCCGATATTTATCTGGAAGGGCCCGACCAGTATCGCGGCTGGTTCCAAAGCTCTCTCCTGATCGCCACCGGCGTGCGCAACGCCGCGCCCTATCGCGGCGTAGTCACTCACGGTTGGACGCTCGATGAGCAGGGCCGGCCCATGTCGAAATCGCTTGGCAACGCCATCGAGCCCGCCGAAATCTGCGAAAAGTGGGGTGCGGACTTGCTCCGTCTTTGGGTCGCCTCCCAGGAATATCAAGCCGACGTAAAGATGAGCGAGCGCGTCATGACCCAGCTCAGCGAAGCGTATCGCAAGATTCGCAATACCTTCCGCTTCGCCCTCGGCAATCTCAGCGATTTCGACCCTGCGCGCGATATTCTTCCCAACGCGCAACTCGAAGAGATAGACCGCTGGATGCTTGAGCGTACTGCCGAGCTCGTCAAGAAATGCCGCGAGTGGTACGCCAACTATGAATTCCACCGCATCCATCACGCCGTTCACGATTACGCCGTCGTCGACCTTAGCTCCTTTTACTACGACGTGTTGAAAGATCGCCTCTACACCAAAGCGCCGGCCAGCACCTCACGCCGCTCTGCGCAGACCGCCATCTGGAAAATCACCAGTGCCCTGGTGCGTATCGCTGCGCCCATCCTGGTCTTCACCACCGAAGAAATTTGGAAGTTCTTGCCCAAAGCCAAAGACGATCCAGAGAGCGTCCACATCGCGCTCTTTCCCGAAGCAGCTTTACTTTCTTCTGGGATCAGCAACGACGTGTCCGAGAAATGGGCCAAGCTCGCCCAGATGCGCTCCGCTGTTCTCGTCGCCCTTGAAAAAGCGCGCGCCGCAAAAATCATTGGCGGCGGCCTGGAAGCCAAAGTAACTCTTCATGCCGCGGCGGAAATCTCAGGCCTGCAGAAACTTCTCGAGGAGAAACAACCAGTTTTGCCCGCGCTGCTGATCGTTTCGCAAGTGATCGTAGCTCCGGCACCGCCCGCCGCCGCGCTTCAAAGCGAAGCTTTGTCCGGACTAACCGTTAAAATCGAACGCGCGGACGGCGCAAAGTGCGAACGCTGCTGGAATTATTCGACACACGTCGGCGAGAATCCACGTTACCCAACCGTTTGCGAGCGCTGCAGCGAAGCTCTCGCTGAAATTGAACGTGCTGCCGTCGGCACCACTGTCACCGGGTCCAATTAACTCGGACGAACGGACGAATGCAAGCCCACTTAACGTGATGACACTCCCCGCGCGCCTCCGCTGGCTCTGGCTCACTCTGGTAGTCGTCATCTTGGACCGCGCCACCAAAGCATGGTTCGAATCGCAAACTCCCGAAGGCTGGAGCCGCGAGCTTATCCATCATTTCGTTTATCTTTTGCATCGCACAAATCCCGGCATCGCCTTCAGTTTTTTTGCGGACTCCTCATCGCCCTGGACGCGTGTCATCCTCATCGCCGGTTCCATTGCCATGATACTCGCGCTGGCCTGGCTACTCGTCCGCGGCAGCACGGGCGGTCCCACGACCTCCGCCGGTTTGTCTCTCCTCCTCGCGGGCGCCACGGGAAACGTTACCGACCGCCTGCTTCACGGCGCGGTCACCGATTTTCTTGAAGTATGGCTGGGCTCCTACCGCTGGCCCGCATTCAACCTTGCCGACGCTGCCATCACCGTAGGTGCCGTACTTATCATTCTTGATGTATTCTTCGGCGCAAGCCACGCCGCTGCTACGCCGACCTCATCCCGCAAGCGCCCTGGAACAAGAAACTGAGAATTCATTTGATCGACAGCGCAGAAAGTCCAGAAAACCCAAAGAACAATGACGAAGCCTCTTCGGCTTCCGGCAAAAGCGCACCGGATTCCATACTTTTCTTCGAAGTCGACTCAACCGAGGCAGGTGAGCGGCTGGATCGCCTGGTTACCGCTCATTGTCCTTCTCTTAGCCGCACCCGCGTGAAGGAACTCATCGAATCTGGCCTGGTCCTCGTAGATGGCCACGCTTCGAAAGGTTCGCATCGACTACACGGCCGCGAGCGCATCCAAGTCCATCCTGAGCAGCGCCCGCCAATGCGCGCGGAAGCCGAATCCATTCCGCTCGACATTCTTTACGAAGACGATGACGTCATCGCGGTAAATAAACCTGCCGGCATGACCGTCCACGCCGGCGCGGGCGTCTCCGCCGGCACTCTCGTCAACGCGCTTCTCGGTCGCGGCCAGCCTCTCTCTCATTCTGCTGAACTCCAGCGTCCCGGCATCGTCCACCGCCTCGACAAAGAGACTTCCGGCGTAATCCTCGTCGCCAAGAATGACGAGGCTCATGCCAAGCTCGGCGAAGCGTTCCGCCAGCGTACCGTCAATAAGATTTACATCGCTCTGGTGCAGGGCACTCTGAAAGAAAACGCCGGCAGCATTGCGTTGGCCATTGGTCGCGATCCTCTGCGCCGCGTGCGCATGGCCGTTCAGCAGAGAACCTGGCACGGCGCGAAGCTGTCCAATGCCCGCGAGGCGCTCACCGATTGGCGCGCCCTCCTGCGCATGGACCGCGCCACGCTCGTGGAAGTTCGCTTGCACACCGGCCGCACCCATCAGATTCGCGTGCATTTCTCGGCCATGAAACATCCCGTCGTTGGCGACACGCTGTACGGCGCTGCTGCCCACTTGCGCGTTGGCACCATTGATCTGCCGCCACTGGGCCGCAATTTTCTTCACGCCGCAAAGCTGGTTTTCTCGCAGCCACGCACCGGAGAAAGAATTGAGGTTCGCGCTCCACTTCCGGCGGAGCTTCGCGTCTTCTTACACAAGCTCGCTCAAGCTGTGGGCCAGGAGCCGCGTCGAATTGACGCTGCGCTCATAGGCTACCTATAATCGGTTTAATGCCCCGACAACTTATCTTTGTCTCTTTGATGGTCTTGTTGCTTCTCGCGCCGCTCGCTTATCGAGCCCAGCCGCCGGCCGCCCCACAAATCTCCGCCCCGCAATCTTCCACGCCCGGTCAGAGCAACCCGGAGACCGTCATCCCCGTCCGCGTCAATCTCGTCGACGTCCTTTTCACTGTCCTCAATCGCCGCAACAAACTTGTGCCCGATCTGGACAAGAACAATTTTAAAATTTCTGACGACAATGTTCCCCAGGAGATACGTTATTTCAGTCGGCAGACCGATCTGCCGCTCCGCATAGGTATGTTGCTGGACACGTCGAACAGTATTCGCGATCGCATCAAGTTTGAGCAGGAAGCTTCCGTCAATTTCCTATTCAGTGTTTTGCGCCGCAATAAGGACCAGGCCTTCGTCATGACCTTCGACGACGAGCCACAAGTGTTGCAGGCTTTCACCGGCGATGCCGGCTCGCTCCGCGATCAGATTGTAAAAACCCGCGCTGGCGGCGGCACCGCCATTTACGACGCCATTTACGAAGCCTGCGTTAAACAACTGAGTAACCCGCCGCGTCCCCCGGGCGATCAACCGGATGTTGTGCGCCGAGTGATGATCCTCATTAGTGATGGCGACGACAATTTGTCCAATCACACCCGTGCGGAAGCTATCGAAATGGCGCAGCGCACCAGCGTCGTGATCTATACCATCAGCACAAGCACGCAATGGATCGCCCTTTCGCAGACCGATCCTTCGAAACTCGCCAATCGCAAGTCGCACTTGACCGACGGCGACAAAATTCTGAAGGAACTCGCCGACGAAACAGGCGGCCGCGCATTTTTCCCCTACCACGTCGACGATTTGGACCAGTCCTTCCAGGACATTGGTGACGAATTGCGTAACCAGTATTCCGTCGCTTACAACCCCACCAATTACAAACTCGACGGCCGTTATCACAAAATCCGCATCGAAATTCCCGACCACAACGGCTATCAAGTGCGCGCCCGCCGTGGCTATTTTGCTAAGGCCGACGCCAAAACCCCAACCCAGCATTCCCCCGGCGCTCCTAGAAACTAATCGCCCGTTTCCAGTCACACTCGTGCGCCAAATTTTCCTGCTCTGATTTAACTAGCTCGGAAAGGTCCCCGTGTTTAGCCTCTCGGCGCGTAGTATCCCCGCCGTGCGAGAACCTTCAGGTCATGGTTGGCCATATCAACTTTAATCTTCCGGAATTTCCCATCCCGCATGCTGTTTGTCGGGTAATAACCCAACGTATATTGGCCGCGCAGCTCCGCGGAAATTTCATCAAAGGCTTCCATCAATTTCTTTTCCGATTTTACGGAGATCATGCGCCCGCCAGTTTCCTCCGTTAGCTTTTTGGCTGCTCCAACATTCGCTCCGCCGTAATGCGGATCGGCCACCAGCAAAATATGAATCACCGTATCGCTTCGCTGAGCCGCCTCGATCGCTTCTTCTATTCTTACCTTGCTTCCCTGATCGTCGGCGTCGGTGACAATCACGATCGCTTTGCGTCCCGCCTCCGTGTTCAGCTTCTCGCCGCATGCAAGATAAATCGCATCGTATAGAGCGGTTCCGACTGGATGGCTGTTCGGTATCGGGCCCGGATTGATCATTCCTCCACTGAACGATGTATTGATGCGCGCTCGACGCACTGCGCGTTCCAATTGTCCTCGGTCATCCGTGAAATCCGAAAGCAGATCCACGTCCGTATCGAACGACATCACCAAGGCTTCGTCGCCCTTGCGTAAAATGCGGCTTAAAAACGCGCTGCCCGTCTCCTGAATCGCCCCCAGCATTTCCGTTTCGCTGCCAGAGGTATCCAGCAGCAAGGCCAGTGTAATTGGAAGCGTCACCTCTTTAGAAAAGAAAGCGATGTCTTGCGGCTGATTGTCCTCGAAAATCTTGAAATCTTCCTTTTTCAGGTCCCCCACGATCCTCTTATTTTTGTCGCGCACCGTCGCGAACAAGTTGACGAGGTTCACCTGTGTTTTGATCGTCGGCCCGGTTGGCCCTTGGCCCGCCCGCTCCTGTGGCGTTGCTGGCACCGCCAACATCGAAGTCACGCTCGCCGCCAAACACACCTTCGCAATTTTCTTCAAAGAACGCATGTATACTTTCCTTTGCGAGAGACTCCCGCCATTCTGAGGCCCTGTGGAGTCCTTTCGCAATACTAGGATGCGGCACGGCAGCGCGATGGATGCGTGCGGACCGTCCCTAACGACAACATTCGAGAGGATGTGGCCGCCGGCCCATGAAAAGTCTAAGAAAAACAGCAATTCTCGCGTGCGTGCTGCTCCTTCCAGTCCCCTCTCCAGCACAGCAAACTAGCAACCCTCCGCCGCAATCGGAACGGCAGCCGCCGCCTACCGCTCCAAATTCCGGCCAGGCAAGAATCGTCATACCTGTGAATCAAGTCATCATACCGGTTACTGTCAAGGATAGCTCCGGACACTTGGTCCCCGACCTGCAAAAAGATGACTTCCGTATTTTTGAGGATGGAGTCGAGCAGCGAATTGGTTCTTTCAGCGCGGATCCTTACCCGCTCTCCATCGTGGTTCTTCTCGATAATGACCTGAAGTCCAAGGACGCCGAACAGGTCAATGGCAGTCTGCGCGCCATCTTGGCCGGATTGAGCTCCAGCGACGAAGCTTTTGTGTGCCGCTTCGACGAATATTTCCATCCCGGCAAAGGGTTTGTAAGCGATCAAGACAAACTTCTGACTGAGTTGAAGCGTACCCAGCTGGATAGCGAGCCCTCGGTAGCTCCCCCCGGGTCCACCTTCAATGGCCCGACGATCAACGGTCACTCCGCCACCAGTGACGCGCCCACCATGGGTGCAGCCACCGTCAATCTCAAAAATCAGCCCACCAAGGCCTTGGACGACGCCGTCTACAACGGTGCGCAACTCCTGAAGGATCGCGGCCGCAACCGTCGCAAGATCATCCTGCTCGTTTCTGATGGCGCAAACGGCAAGCACGCCAACACCAACACCTACGCTAATGCTGTCAAGGAGCTTCTACGCTACGATGTGTCCGTTTACAGCCTTGGGGTCAGTAGTGCCTTCTTCGACCGCAAGTTCTCCCGCCTGGTTGATTACGCCCATGCCACCGGCGGGGACGTCTATTTCGCTGCCAAGCGCAGCTCTATGGAGGAACTTTACTCCCGAGTCGCGGAACAAGCTCGCAACCAGTACACGCTCGCTTACTCACCTGTCGGAACCAACCGCGCCGTCGACTACCACACCATCGAAGTCCGCGTGAAGCGCGAAGGCCTTACCGTTGACGCTCGTCAGGGCTACTACGTCGGCGCGGCGCCGCAATAAATCATTAATTTTCGATCACCGTGCTGAATCCTCTTGACACGCCGGCTACACCCCTCCTATATGAAGCAATGAGCTGACTGTCGATAGCGTCAGCAAATTACGGAAGGTGTTCACCATGAAGAAAAAGTCAAAATCAGGGAAAATGAACCCCAAGAAAGAAAAGTAGCTTTCTGCAAATAGCCTTGTTTATCAGGCGCCGCTACCCGCGGCGCCTTTTTATTTCGTACAACCTTATCGCTAAGCTCGCTCCTTGCTTTCCACTGTCAAACTAAGCGCCTCTTCATGGCCCGGGCAGATAGGCTTATAAGCGCAACTCCTGCAGAAAAATCCGGGTTTGGCAGGGAATTGCCCCGCGCGAATATCCGCCGCCGCTTCCTGCACCAGCTTCTGTGCTTCGTCAAGTTGCTTGGCATCCCGCGTGGTCACTTGCACCTGATTGTTCTGTAGGTAGTGAAAAACCAGCCGAACCGGGTTCCATTCAAAAATTTCTCGTGCCGCCAGCGCGTAGATGCTCAGCTGCAGATTTTTGCGCGCATCCGCATCCTTCCTCGGCTTGCCGGTTTTGTAATCTACGATCTCCACATCGTTGCGTCCCAGCGAATTAACCTGATCGATCCGCCCCGCTACGATCACGTTATTTTCCATTGGCAGCTCAAACACCTTCTCCTGCTCCAAAATTTCCGGCAACCCCTTCAACATCGCCGCGTGGAACACCTTGAGCTGCTCCAGTCCATCCTTTTTGTATTCGCCTTCCTGGTAAGCGTCTTCAAATCCCAGCGATTTCCATTCCGTCTCAAAAATCCTCTGCACTTCTTCGAACGGAAGCATGTTGCCTTTACGCATTTCAGCCAGTGACCTTTTAATCGTGTCGTGTATCACGCGCCCAAAGGTCATCGTTCCGCGCGGGCCTTCCTCCAACGACCACAAATAGCTGAACAAATATTGTTGCGGGCATTTTCGATAGTTATCGATCGCCGAGGGACTCAATTGCAGCGGCTCCGGCGTGGGAGGATGAAACGTCTCTGCCCACACGGCGATCCGCGAAAAAATGCGAGGAGGCGCGCTGCGTACGGGGAACAGCAACTCAGCGCTCGTGTTGGCCCCAGCTGCGCTAGCCTTTATTTCCGCTGGAGGCATTTTAGGCGCAATTTGCAGTACGTCGCGCCTCTTGATCGCCGGTTCCATCACGATGTCCTCAACGAATGTCGGCACTTTGCCTTTCTTGTCCGTCAGCGTCGTAATGGTCAGGCGTTTTCGTGCGCGCGTCAGCGCCACATAAAATAAACGACGCTCCTCTTGAATGTGGAACTGCTCGGCGGGTCCACCCTCCTTCATCAACTCCGCAGGAAATTCAAATACATGAGCTCGTTCGGTTGCTGGAAAAGCTCGATTGTTCACTCGCAGAAGAAATACGTGTGGAAATTCCAGGCCTTTCGCGCCGTGCACGGTCATTAGTTGTACGGCATCGCCCGGAGCATCCTCTTCGAGGCCTACCGTTCCGCCCGCCTGGTCGAAGTACTCCAGATATTCGAGAAACTCGGCGAGCCCGCGCGAGTCGCTCTTCGGCTCCCATTCTTTTACGAATTGGATGAGTTGCAACACATACTTCCGGTCCTGCGCGCCAGTTCGCTCGTGTATCTCCAGCCATTCGATCATTTCGCCCAAAATCTCCCGCGCTGTGCGTCGGTTCAATGTTTTGCGTTGCGCCGACACAAATCCCAGCAGTTCCGGCAGCGCCGTTTGCGAAGCGTCGAACGGCAGTTCGGATTGCGGCGCTTGCAGCACATCATAAAGCGCCGTGCCACGCTTCTTCCCGGCGCGCTCCGTTAGACGCACCAAATCGACGGGTTCTAGATGCCAGGCGGGCGCGGCCAGTACGCGCGCGCACGCAATGTCGTCATAAGGGGTCGCGATCAAACGCAGGTATGCCAGTACGTCGCGCACCAGCGGATGCTCCAGAATCGAAAGTTTGCTGATCACGAAAGGAATGCTATTTCTGACCAGTTCTTCTACCAGTTCATTGCGGTGTGTATGTTGGCGATATAAAACCGCGAAATCCCGCCACGGGTGTCCGGTGGCGTGCAGCCGCGCCAATTCGCTTGCCACCCAGCGCGATTCCTCTTCCGCGTTGGCTAATTCAATGAGTCGAATGCGTTCGCCTGCCGGATGGTCCGTAGTCAGCACTTTGGGCGGAAACCGATCGCTGCGCGCATTCTGTCCGATAACGTGCGTAGCCACGCGCAAGATATTTGGCGTCGAGCGGTAATTTTCTGTAAGCGCGACCCGGTAAGGTCCCGGATCGTCTTGCTCCTTCAGTCCGGCAAATCGCTTTTCGAAAATCGAAAAGCTCGCGAACGAAGCGCCGCGAAAACGATAAATCGCCTGGTCGTCGTCACCCACGGCCACGATATTGCGAGGCTCCGCGCAGAGCAGGTGCAGCAGTTCGATTTGCGCGATATTCGTGTCCTGAAATTCATCCACCAGAATGTGCCGGTAACGCCGCTGCAATTTCTCGCGCAGCGCGCCATCTTTCTGCAACAACGCCACCGCTCCGGTGATCAGCGAGCCGAAGGAAACGCGTTTCTTCTCGCGCAACAATTCTTCGCTGGCTCGATACGCGCGCGCGATTTCCTGCTGTAGCGCGACTTGCTCCGCGCGCTGTGCGTAAGTATCTTCGTCAATCGCAGCGCGCTCCCCTTTCAATTTTTCCGCCAGACCATTTGCATACCGCTGATAGTCTTCGCACGAAACCAATTCATCTTGGCACCGACTGAAAAATTCCGCGAAATCGTTCAGGAACTGTCCCGGATCCGCTAGCCGCCGGTATTTCTCCAACTTCAGCCTGGCAATATTTCGCCGCAACAATATCCAGTGGTCGCATTTATCCAGAATTACGCGTTCCGGATCCAGCCCCACCAGTAGCGTTTCGCAGAACGAGTGAAATGTCGCCAGCGCTACGTCTTTTCCGCGCTCCCCAACCGCCTTCACCACTCGCGCTTTCATTTCCGCGGCGGCCTTTTTCGTGAACGTCAGCGCCAATATGTTTTCGCCGGAGAGCGCCGCATCTGATTCCAGCAAATACCGGATGCGCTCGGTGATTACTCGCGTTTTCCCCGTGCCCGCGCCAGCAATTACCAGCAACGGCCCGTAGCCATGCGTAATCGCGCGCTTTTGCGCGTCATTCATCTCGAGTCCGCCGTCCGGAGGCGGACACATGTCAAATAAGGTCGCCATCGTTCTAAAAAGTCACCACGGTTCTAATCGTCTAATGTCGCTATGTTTCTACAACGTCGCCATCGGTCTAGACCTCTACGGTAGCTTACGCTCAGGCCCACCGCGGTGAGAGTAAGGCCCGCCATGCGCTTGCTCGCCACCGTTCTAAACGTCGCTATCGTTCTAAAACGTCTCCAAAGGTCCTAAAACAGGGTAGCGGAATTCAGGGCGAAGAGGAAGCGAACAAAACTTCTTCCATCAATTAACTTTCGGAGTACAATCTCTTTCCTGACTTCTATGGCAAATCGTAAAATCACGGAGGAATTTCATGGCTATAAATCAGTTGCTACTCGGCGAGTTCGATCACGAAATGTCCAATACGCGCAAAACGCTGGAGCGCGTCCCAGCCGATAAATGGGACTGGAAGCCGCACGCCAAGTCCGGAACTTTAGGCTGGCTCGCTGGACACATCGCGACGCTACCGGCTTTCACCGTAACCACCATCCAGTTGACCGAATTGGAGATTGCCGGCTCTAAAACTCCAAAGGTTGCGAATGCTTCCGAGTTACTCCCTGCGTTTGCAAAGTGCCGCCAGGAAGCGCGTGACGCACTCGCCGGCGTAACCGACGAGCAGCTTCGCGTGACCTGGACGCTCAAGTGGAATGGCAAAGTACTCTTCTCCATGCCGCGCTACGACGTGCTCCGAATGAGCTGTTTCAATCACATCATTCACCACCGCGCGCAACTGACCACGTACCTGCGTGCTCTGGACGTTCCTGTTCCCGCGCTGTACGGCCCCAGCGCCGACGAGCAGATGTAGCGCTCGTCCACGCGCATGAGTAGACGTAGCACTCACCTACGCAGATGTAGCACTCACCCATCTGCGAGTATTCTATAAGCTAAGCGGGCAAGAGATTCCGAGGTAATGAAATGGAAACTCCAGTGATTCTCAGCGCGGTACGCACTCCCGTGGGTAAATTCCAAGGCGGCCTGGCCAGTTTTTCCGCGCCAGAGCTGGGCGGAAAAGTGGTGGCCGAAGCCATGCGCCGCGCGGGCATCGATGCCAGCCAAGTCGATGAAGTCATTCTCGGCAACGTCGTGCAAGCCGGCCTTGGGCAGAATCCCGCGCGCCAGGCCGCGCTAAAGGGCGGGTGCAACCCCCGCGTGGCGGCGCTTACCATCAACAAAGTTTGCGGCTCCGGCCTGAAAGCGGTAGCGCTGGCCGCACAAGCCGTTCAACTCGATGAGTCCGAGCTGGTGGTCGCCGGGGGGATGGAATCCATGTCCAACTGCCCGTATCTTCTGCCGCAGGCGCGAACTGGTTATCGCCTGGGTGACGGCAAGATTATCGACTCCATGATTCACGATGGCCTGTGGGATGTCTATGAAGACTTTCCTATGGGCATGGCCGGCGAACTCGTCGCCGAGAAATACGGCATCACGCGCGAAGAGCAGGACCGCTTCGCTTTTGAAAGCCACCAAAAAGCGGTTCGCGCGCGCAAATCGTGCTTCTTCGAGTCGCAAATCCTGCCGATCGAGGTCCCGCAGAAAAGGGGCGAGCCGCTCGTCGTCAAATATGATGACTCGCCCCGTGAAGACACCTCCATGGAAGCTTTGGGGAAGCTCAGGCCAGCTTTTAAGAAAGACGGCACCGTTACCGCGGGCAACGCTCCCGGAACCAGCGATGGCGCCGCCGCGCTGATCGTCACGAGCGAGCGCAACGCCGCGCGGCTCGGCAAACAACCTATGGTGCGCATTGTTGCGCAAGCGGTTAGCGGCGTCGAGCCGAAATGGGTGATGATGGCGCCGGTTGATGCGGTGGAAAAGCTTTTGGCGAAGACCGGCTGGGACCGGGACAAAGATGTCGATCTCGTGGAGTTGAATGAAGCGTTCGCGGTTGCAGCCATCGCGGTGACCCGCCAGCTGCGACTCAATCCGGAAAAGGTGAACGTCAATGGCGGGGCGGTTGCGCTCGGGCATCCCATCGGTGCTTCGGGGGCGCGCATCCTGGTTACGCTTTTGTACGAATTGCAGCGCCGCAAGTTGAAGCGGGGCATCGCCGCGCTCTGCCTCGGAGGAGGGAACGCGGTAGCGTTGGCCGTCGAGATGTAGGTCGGTGTTTCGTAAGAGTGGCAAGTAAAGGTACTTACAGGCTATGGAAAATGGAAGAGCGCGTAAGAGTGACAAATAAAGGGGCGCGGAGTTTCCTTAGTGGCTAAAGGCCGCGCGGAAAAGAAGCGGCGTATGTCGTAGTGTCGGAGCGCCCGGCAAGAGTGGGGAGGGAATCTCCACACGGCGTCCCGAGCTGCCTGGGGCGGATGCGGATGGCGAAAGTAATGAGGGCACGGTTCTTGTAACGCGTGGAGTGAGGATCGAAGTGGCGAGTGGCGAGAAAAAGACAGCGGAGAGAAGGTAGGTGCGTTCAATTTAGGCGCAGAGAAGTAGAGCCCTCCCCCCGTTCGCAAAGTGCGCGGCCGGGTTCAGGATGACAGAAAAAATGACAGCAAGAGACCGGCAGCGCGTCCCCTTGACTTTTACATTTTTCGGGAGCAGGATGCGCGAGAAAGCGTGCCTCGTTAGATTCCCTATCCAAGTCGAAAACTGACCGCGCTCCAGCAACAATTCCTGAGGCACTTTTTTTCGAAAGGGGGAGACTGCCATGGGTACTGCACCACGCCCCGCACTAGAGCGGGATCCTGTGAAGTTAGACCCTAAGCATTACAAAGTGGAGTTGGAGACAGACCGCTTCCGGGTCGTACGCATCAGCTACGGTCCGAATGAGAAGTCACCCATGCACCAGCATCTACCGGGCGTAGCCGTTATGCTCACCGATAGTAACTTCAAGTTCACCTTTCCGGATGGACGCACCGAGAAATTCCAGAAGAAGGCAGGGGAATTTCTCTCCTCAGAGGAACCTTGGGAACATCTGCCCGAAAACTTGGCCAACAAACCATTTGAAGCTCTGTTCATCGAACTAAAGAAGTAAGTGCGGGCGAAAGAACCCGGGACGGCAAATCTCGTGCTCGGCCGTCCTGGGTTCGCCCTTGTCGGGATTTTCCAAAAACGCGAGCGTGAGCATTGCGAATTGTTAAAAGGACTTTCCGGTCCTAGAACCCGCGTTATTAACGAAGCAGAAGGTCGGAGGTCCGAATCTCTCCGGTCGCTCAGACCTGGAGGCGTGGCTTGGGTCGGGACGGTTTCGGGCCGAAGGCTCTCGCCGTGTCGCGTGGTGCGGGAGAGAGCGCGCTGTCGCGCCAGTTCCTTGATCCCCTGTTCCTTATAGTCCGGGCTGGTCAGCGATGCCATGAACGCAATGACCTCGTCGATATCTCCCTCCGTCAGAGCGAGTGCTGAATGTCCTGATCGAAATAAGGGCTCTTCAAGTCGACGCCTTTGTTGTAGTGGTCCATGACATCCCAAAGCGTTTCGTGCGAACCGTCGTGAAAGTAAGGCTCCGTCACCAACACGTTGCGCAGTTTCCGCGTTTTGAAGGAGGTAATATCGGGTTCTTTCTTAGCGACGAGAAAGCGGCCAAGCGCCGACATCTCCGACTGAATGGCAGCGCGATCGATGGCCGCCGTATCCCCAGAGTTGATGAGCTGCTCGGCTTGTTGCGCCAGCGCGACAACGTTGTGCCTGACGATCGGCAGACCGGAGATGTGGTCTGCATTGACACGGGATGACAGACAAAATGAGTCAGCTACGGCGTGTTGCTGTCTTGCCGCTCGAGATTTTCGCGAGTGCCTGAGTGTAGGCTGCGATGGTTTTGGGGATGGCCTGGCTATAGACGAACTGCCCTTCGCGGCGGCAGGCGATGAGCCCGGCTTCGCTGAGAATCTTGAGATGGTGAGAGACGGTTGCGGGGGTCACGCCGCGCATCGAGACAATCTCGCCACAGCTCACGTGGTTGGTCGCCGAGATGGCCTCAAAGATCCTGAGGCGGGTCTGGTCGCCCAGGGCTTTTGATATTTTCTCAACTTGAGAACGGTCCATGGGTTCATCCAAAGTGCAGCGAAGTCATTGCCCTTAGCGCCAGAGAGTACTCCATCTTTCCGCGAGTAACTCCGGGAATATTATAACCTATTACTTCGATGTTCATCTAAATATCGAAGTATTGCCGGCGCCTTGGAGAGCGGATGGTCGCCCCCCGGAAAGAGGGCGAGGCATAAAAATTCGGCAAGGACAGGGAGACCGGCATGAAGAGACTCGAAGGAAAAGTAGCGGTAGTGACGGGCGGAAACAGCGGCATTGGGCTGGCGACGGCGAAGCGTCTACAGGAAGAAGGCGCGAGAGTAGCCATCTCGGGTCGAAGCAAGAAAACGCTGGATGAAGCGGTTAGAACGATCGGAAATGGCGTGGTGGCGGTGCAGTCGGACGTGGCCAAGCTCGGGGACATAGACAAGCTGTATGCAGAGGTTTTGCAGAAGCTGGGCAGAATTGACGTGTTGTTTGTGAACGCGGGAGTCGCGAAATTCGCGCCATTTGCCGAGACATCCGAAAGAGTATACGACGAGCAGTTTGACATCAATATCAAGGGAGCGTATTTCACGATCCAGAAAGCGTTGCCCTTGCTGAACGACGGGGCATCGATCATCTTGAATACCAGCGTGGCAGATCGCAAAGGCACGGTAGGCGCCAGTGCGTATTCGGCAACGAAGGCAGCGTTGCGCTCTCTAGCGAGAACTACGGCGGCGGAATTAGCGGGGCGTGGCATCCGCGTGAATACGGTTGCGCCGGGGCCGATTGTTACGCCGATTTTTGGCCGGACCGGACTACCGAAAGAAGCCATCGATGAATTCGCTAAGGAAATAGTTGCGAAGCTTCCGATGAAGCGGTTTGGGCAGCCCGAGGAAGTGGCAGGCGTCGTGGCGTTTTTGGCTTCGCAAGACGCCTCGTACATCACGGGCGTGGAGATCAATGTGGACGGTGGATTAGGGCAAGTCTGAATCGCTCGGGCGGTTGACAGAACACATCGAGGCAGCGAGTGGTTAATGCGGCACGCTGAATTCCCAGGCCGGACGGTCAGGTCGGTATGCGTTCGACTGGGGTAGAGGCGGACGACGAGCTGGAGGTTAAAGACGAAGAGCCCAGCTCGAAGGCGCAGTTCGGGCAATACTTGTCCGTTTCGACGACCTCGTGCTTGCACTGCGGGCAGGCGGGATGAAGGTTGGTTTTGCAGTTGGGACAAAAATTGTAGCGCGGGCCAAGCGTCTTGCCGCACTGCGGGCAGTTGTACGGGAGCGGCTCGCGAACTAGAAAATAAATAATGAACCCTAGCGCCATCCACGCCGGCGAGAGAATCAGCACGAGTAGCGTCCACAAACCGGAATGCATGCCGCGGCGCTGGGCGTCCTTATTAACGTAGCCCACCAAAAACAAAAATATGGCGATCGGAATGGCCGCAGCGGTAATAATGCCCGCCACGCTTAACGCGGCCAGAGCAGGATTGTTCCGAAATACGTACGGCCAGAGTTCGCTGCGGTTATCCCCATACGCATGAAAGCCTAAATTCCCGATGAAGCCAATGGCTTGGGCCACGAGAAAAAGGACAAGGACCCACAATGCAAGCCAGCGCGGAACAATGCGCCATTCATCGCGAAGGCGTGTCTTCTCTTTCTTCCGGCGAAAGCGAATAAGGCGCACACGCTCACTGAAGGAACCGCTCACGCGTTGCTGATAATCCGACATACTTTGCCCTCGCTTCTATTTTCCCCGGTGCTCGTTTTTCTAACGGTCCGACCAAGCTCTTTCGTTGGCGCGGCCAGCGTTTTCCAATAATAAAATTCCAGTGGCGATGAGCGCTGGAATCGTCCACCAGAGAACCACGCCGCTTTCCCAGAGAAATTTCGGAATTCCGGTACGCTCGCCAAGCCACTCAAACGCACGCCAAACATACGGGGCGGTAGCCACCCCCATGGCCCAAGACACTGCGGCGATAGCCCATAGCGTGCGGCGCTGCGGCTCGGATTCCTGCAATTCCTGGGCGCGCAGGCGAACGCGAAACTGCGTTCGGGCAGCCAACCCGCTAGGGAAGGGGACGTCCACGGCGGTGAGCGCACGCAAAGCCTCCTCGGTGTCGCGTGCGACGGCCGCGCAGAAAGCGCACGCGTGCAAGTGGGACTCCAGCGACGCGTGATCCGCGGGGGAGATACCTTCCACGCGCTCTTGCGCGATTAATTTTACGGCTTTTGCGTGAGAGTCTGCGTTCATGCCTGGCCTCCGGGAAGCGCGGCGCGGAGCGCCTCCAGCCCGCGATATAGACGGGATTTAACGGTAGAAATGGGCGCGTCGAGTACTGCGGCGATCTCGTCCAGTTGCAAATCTTCGTGAAAGCGAAGCAACAGCACTTCACGATAAATTCCGGCGAGCTGGCCAAGAGATGCCTGCATGCCGGACTCTTGTTCTTTGGTCAATATCTGGTGGAGCGGAGAAGGTTCCTGGGTGTTGGGAATTTGCAACGGCGCGCTTTGTTCCGGATCGGTCAGCGCGTCGAGACTGGTGACTTTTTTCTGGCGCTGCCAGTCAATCACCAAATGGCGCGCAATGGCGAAGAGCCACGCTTCAAATTTGGACTTCCCGTCATACTGATGCCCGCGTTCGAGAACGCGTATCCAAGTTTCCTGAAAGAAGTCCTCCGCTTTTTCGCGGCTGGCGGTGAGGTGGAACAAATAGCGGAACAAGCGGTATTGATACTGCTCGATCAGGAGGTCGAGCAGTTCGGGATCGCGCTGCTTCAATCCGCGCGCGAGCACTTTGGCGTCATCGGCTATCTGCGTCGAGAACAAGTAAGTTGCCATCTCGGCTGTGAAAAAGGAGGTGCTGGCGCTCATTCTAACCGTTATACGGATGAGGTCGAGAAAAAGACGCAGCGGTGGGGAGAGTGCTGGGAGTGAGTGAGTTTCCTAAGATGGGGGAGGCGGGGTTCCTCGTTTTTTGTTGTAGTACACTTTCCCCGTAATGATTTGTCCCCAATGCAAAGCTGAATATCGGCAAGGATTTACGGTTTGCGCCGACTGCGAGGTGGCGCTTGCGACGAGCCTGTCGCCAGGATCGATGGTGCGCGTAGGGTTCAGCGAAGCAGATGAGTCAGAGGGGCCAGGCAGGCCGGATGAGGACGGAGAAGACCCCATCTGCACGTTTTGGAAAGGGGATGATCCGCGCATTCACGTCGAGCTGTGCGAGATTCTAGATCGCGCAGGTATCCTACACAAGACGTTGCGGCGCAGCGACCATCTCTTCAACCTGACGGCCAAGAGCGCTTTCCAACTGGGCATTCCGTTTTCCTGTTTCGAAAAGGCCGAGGCGCTGGTCAAAGAAGCGTATGGTTCGAATGAAGATTTCCAGAAGGAAGAATTTTCGCCCGCGGCCCTTCCCGAGTCCGCGGAGGAGCAAATCTTGCGAGAAAACTGGGATCCGGACGAGTGGTATCCGGAGGATGCTACGGTGGAAGTGTGGTCCGGCGGGGAGCTGGATTTAACGGAGATGCTGACTGCGTGCCTGCGCGAAAACCAGATTCATTCGCGTAGCGCGGGAGATGCTGAGAAACGGAAGTTGTACGTGCTGCCCGAGGATGAGGCGCGGGCGAGAGAAATTGTCCGCGAAGTGATGGAGGGTGCTCCGCCGGGATAGACGCGCGCCGCGGAGCCGCCAGGAGATGGTTCTGGGCAGGTTTCAGGTTTGGCTGGGAGGAATGCATGAGCGTGGACGCGATTAAAACGGTGGCGGTGCTAGGCGCGGGCACGATGGGAAATGGCATCGCACACGTTTTTGCGCGCTCGGGATACAAAGTAATTCTTCGCGACGTCGAGCAGCGCCTCCTCGATCGGAGCATGGAAACGATTCGCGAGAACCTGGACCGCGAAATCAAAAAAGGCAAACTGGCGGAGTCCGAGCGCACTGCCGCTTTAGAACGGTTGCTGCCGGTCACGGACATATCCACAATTGCGGTGGCTGATTTTCTGGTGGAAGCAGTGCCTGAAAAAATGGAAATCAAGCGCGCGGTCTTGGCGGAAGCTGACCGGTTCTTGCGAGATGACGTGATCATCGCGAGTAATACCTCGTCGATCTCCATCACCACGCTGGCGGCGCTCACCAAGCGGGCGGAGCTGGTCGTGGGCATGCACTTCATGAACCCGGTGCCGGTGATGGCGCTGGTGGAAGTGATTCGCGCGCTGCAGACGAGCGACGCCACGTTCCAGACGACCATGCGACTTGCAGAAAAACTTGGCAAGAAGCCGGTGGCCGTCAACGACGCGCCGGGATTCGTCTCGAATCGCGTGCTCATGCCGCTGATCAACGAAGCGGCTTATTGCGTGATGGAAGGCGTGGCGACGCCGGAGGCTGTTGATGCGGTCATGAAAACGGGGATGAATCATCCTATGGGGCCGCTGGAGCTGGCGGATTTCATCGGGCTGGACGTTTGCGTTGATGTGATGCGGGTGCTGCAGGAAGGGCTGGGAGATCCAAAGTATCGGGCCTGCCCTCTGCTGAAGAAATATGTAGCGGCGGGGTGGTTAGGGCGAAAGTCAGGGCGCGGATTTTATAGGTATGAAGGGTGAGGTGCGGGAACTGGGAGCGGGGCTGGCCTAAGGCGAATAATAGGCGAAAATACTGTTTGCTTTTTCTTCGCCTTGGTGATAATTTGACCGACATAGTTTTCAACAGGCGCCGGTTCGCACTGCGCGAGCGACTGTTCTAAGCTGTAACCAACGTGTTGAGTACGATCAGGGACTCTTCATTGTCAGGTATCGTTGGGCAGTATAGGGTGCCCGGCAGCCGTAAAAGAAATAGCAAGATGATAAATCAAATAGTAATATTCATTATCAGCTATATTCCTGACAGCGGGGTCCGCGTTTTTCCCGGCGCGGAACGCTGGCAAGAGGGCCAATAGACAAAACTTTCCAATTTCCTCCACCGAGGTGTGACATGGCAGAAGATAAAACCAAATTGCTTGAAGCAGCAATCTCGCAGATCGAAAAATCCTACGGCAAAGGCTCGATCATGCGACTGGGCAGCCGGGACGTTCTGGTGCCCGTGAGCGTAATTCCCAGCGGATGCCTGTCCATCGACGCGGCTCTGGGCGTGGGAGGATTCCCACGCGGGCGCGTGATTGAAATTTATGGCCCAGAATCGGGCGGCAAAACCACAATGACGCTGCACGTGATTGCCGAAGCACAGAAGCTTGGCGGGCAGGCAGCGTTCATCGATGCGGAACATGCGCTCGATCCGGTATATGCACGGAAGCTGGGCGTGGACGTGGATAATCTGCTGGTGTCGCAGCCCGATAACGGGGAGCAGGCGCTGGAAATTGCGGAAACGCTGATTCGCTCCGGCGGAGTGGACGTTGTGGTGGTGGACTCGGTGGCGGCATTGGTGCCCAAAGCCGAGCTGGAAGGCGAAATGGGCGATCCGCAGATGGGTTTGCAAGCGCGGTTAATGTCGCAAGCGCTGCGGAAGCTCACGGCGATCGTTTCTAAGTCGCGCACGTGTCTCATCTTCATCAACCAGATCCGCGAAAAGATCGGCGTAATGTTTGGCAACCCGGAAACCACCACGGGTGGGCGAGCGCTGAAGTTTTATGCTTCCATGCGCGTGGATATCCGGCGCATTCAAGCCATCAAGGAAGGCGACAGGGTAGTAGGGTCGCGCACGCGCGCAAAAATCGTAAAGAACAAAGTGGCCGCACCGTTCCGCGAAGCCGAGTTCGACATCGTTTACGGGGAGGGCATTTCGCGGGAAGGCGATCTTATCGACTTGGGTGTGGATAAGGGCATTCTAGAAAAAAGCGGCACGTGGATCAGCTTCGGCAGCGAACGCATGGGCCAGGGGCGCGAAAACGCGCGCACTTTTCTGAAGGAGCACAAGGATATCCGCGACAAACTGGAAAACGTCCTGCGCAAAAAGCTGGAAATTCCCATGCCGAGCAACTCGAATGGCGGGACGGCATCTGGCGCCAACGGACACGCCGCGCCTGCGCAGCCTGAAAAGCCCCCGATAAAGTCCGCGGTGGCAGCCGGGAGCGATGGGTCCAAGGCTCGACCGGGTCGCTAATCGTAGATTTTTCGAGTCAATTGTGTGACGCGCCGGTCGCAATATGACAGCGCTAGAGTGCCATCCCGCCGCGATGGACATGGTCTGCGGAACCATTCGGAACCTTGGAATCATGGGATCTGGAGACCCGAAAAGCAAACCAGCAACACTTTTTCCACCCTTTTTCCCACCATTTCGAGCCATCTGCACCGTGAGTTTGCTTGTGCCGGCAGTGGCCATTCGGGCCATGGGTGCAGGAGTGCTGGCCCCTAGGTCAGTCGTTCAAACTAAAGCACATACCTTCGTACTGGCCTTAAAGGCTATTGCCCTCGACATGGGTTATACCTAAAATAAGTCTCAAGTTGAGCGTTGAAGTTCTCCCGGGTGCGAGAGGATTGAGGCGCGAAGCCAGTAAGTATTGTCAAATGAGTGGCCGTTTCATTGGTTAGTCGATTGCATTTGTAACCTTGTAAGCGGCGATTGCGCCTGTGTGTTTCGCGACCGCCCGGCGGAATGTTTGGTTGACCGGGTAGACAGGCTTAGGGTACAACTCACGCTCCTGATATAGAGGACCGTTGAGACAAAGGTTTGAGGTGTACACGGTGCGTCAACTCGGCAAAGCGACGGTGGCAATACTCGTAGCGGCGCTATTCGCTATTCCTGTACCTGCCGCGCCACGCGCGAGAGCAGGAAAGGCTAGCCGCAGGTCCCACGTAATACGCTACCGGGGCGGCGTTCCCACCTTTGCTGATTCGACTGGAACCGACATAAGCACCTACGACGACCCGATCGTGCGGCAAGCTGCGGTTGAAGGCCTCGGCCGTTATAACGGAGCTGTAGTGGCTGTTGATCCCAATACCGGGCGCATCCTTACGGTCGTCAATCAGAAACTCGCTTTTGGCGAGGGCTATATACCATGCTCCACCATTAAGCCAACCATCGCGCTGGCTGCGTTGGAAGAAGACGTCATCACCCGCGACACAATGCTGAAGGTGGGGCGTCGCAAGTACATGAACCTCACGGAAGCGATGGCGCGCTCCAACAACGTGTTTTTTGAGCAGTTGGGTATGCGCATGGGTTTCGAGACGGTTACGAAGTACGCGCGCCTGCTAGGACTCGGCGAGTTGGCTGGCTATAACCTGCCAGAAGAGCATCCTGGAGCTTTTCCAATACAGCCGCCTCCGAACGGCGGGCTGAAGCGCATGTCCAGCTTCGGCGAGGGAATACAGGTCACGCCTTTCCAACTTGTATCGCTCACCGCGGCGTTCGCCAATGGCGGCACGCTTTATTATTTGCAATACCCGCGCAGTGACGAAGAAAAACTGGCTTTTGCGCCGCGCGTGAAGAGGGAGTTGAATATCGCACAGCTGCTGCCGGATCTGCGCGAAGGCATGCTGGCCGCGGTGCTTTATGGCACGGGCAAGCGGAGTTTTGACCACGGTGGAGACGAAACGCCGCTCGGAAAGACTGGCACGTGTGATGATCACGTTACACCGTCGCGCATCGGCTGGTTCCTCAGCTACGCGGATGAAGCGCATCCGAAGATTGCGCTGGCGGTTCTGCTGCGCGGCAATACCAGCCGCGTGAAGGGTCCGATGGCCGCGGAAGTTGCGGGACGCATTTACCGCAAGCTGCGCGAGCAAAATTATTTTGCTGCAAGCATGATCCCGGCTGCTGGTGGTATCAGCAGCATTGCTTCCGCCGCGAAATAAATTCTTCCGATAAAAGTAACGTAATGTCAGTTAACTGGGTGCAGAACGCTGCATTCGTGTGAAGGTACGCTTTTAGTTAGTCGATGGTTTTCCAAGCGCAATTTAAGGATTCAGTGGGTGGGTTCAACCCATTTGAGACGCGCGGTTTTTTGGCACGGCCATCTGGCGCAGGCTCAATAGATAATGGGCAGCTTGGAAAAATCGAAAGGCGAGGCGTCCGTAACGCGCAGGACCAAAAGCGTTCGGTCATCGTGCTGTGCGACACCTGCGCCGCTGTGTTCGTCGGTTGCCCGGAGGATGCAGTCGGCGATGACCTGCGCGGACTCTTGTGCAGCCACATTCTCGAGCAGAGCCGCCAGCCGCTCGGAGCCAAACTGCTCTTCCTCTGCATTTTCGCACTCGAGAATACCGTCGGAGGCGAAGAGAACGACATCGCCGGGTTGCAGATCAACATGGATTTCTTCGTACTCCGTACCGGACATCAAGCCGAGCGGCACGCCGGCGATGGAAATCTCCTGCGCGACCGCGTTGCGCACCAGGAAAGGATAAGGTGAACCAGCATTAGAAAGTGTGAGGCGGCGCGCGGCAGCATCGTAAACGGCAAAAACCATGGCGATGAAACGCGATTCGAGGCGCACGCCATGGAGACGATGATTCAACAGCGCTAGCATCTGAGCGGGATCAGAAGCGCGGTCCACGACGAGCTCGCGAAGGGTGCCGATCGCCAGCGAGCCATACAGTGCTGCGGCCGTACCCTTTCCAGAAACATCGCCGAGCGCCAAGGCAAGCTTGCCCTCACTGTAAAGAAGAAAATCGTAGAAGTCGCCGCCAAGTTCCCGCGCCGGGGCGTAAGCAGCCGCTAAATCAAGTCCCGGGACATCGCGCGCTCCGGTAGGTAAGAGCTGGCGCTGAATTTCGCGCGCCGTCTCTAACTCGCTCTGAAGCCGGCGCTCATTTTCTCTCGCTTCCTGGTACATCCTGGCATTTTCGAGAGCAATGGCGATGTAAGAGGCCAGCGTGGCTAGCAGGCTTTCATGATCAGAAGTGAAAGCATGCGTCACGGTGCTCTCCAAATCGAGCACGCCGATGAGGCGGTCTTGTAAGAGCAGGGGCACGACCAACTCAGATCGCACTTCCACTTCACTCCCGCACTGAATGTAGCGCGGATCTTTCTTCACATCGTTGACGCGCAGCGTGCGCCGCTCTCCAGCAGCTATTCCGGTAATGCCTTGATGCAGGGGCACACGGAACGGTGCGGGGATGGAATTTTCATAGTGCATGGCAAAAACGCCTTCGAGCAGTTGGCGCTGCTCGTTCCACAACATAACGGTGAAAACGTGATAATTCACCAGGCGTTTTACTTGCTGCGCGATCCGGCGAAGCAACTCCTCGCGGTCGAGAATGGAAGTTAGCTCGCGCGTCACTTGGTACAACAGCGTGAGAGTCTCGGCCTGTTCCGGATAAGAGACGAGGAGGGCTGACGGTACGGGATCAGCATCGCCGATCAAGACGGTCGGTTCGAGTTTGGAGAGTTCATCCATTGGCCAGACACCATCTTACGGATGTTCACCGTGTCTCAAGTATAAGGTATTGGGTTTAGATGTAACAAAGCCGTGGAAGTTTCAACGGCTCTGCTTAAAAAATAGTTGGCAATCCCTCAGGGTGGGCGCGCTCCTTGCCGAACTACTTCACTTCCCAGGTATCGCCCGCACGCAGGAGTTTCGTTAAGTTGCCCGCGCCGCGCTTCGCGATGACGTCCTTGATCTGCTGATTTATCACATCTTCGTAGCGTGGCTGGTCATTCCAGGCACGCAAGACTCCAATGGGCGTCGGGAAGCCGGGGCGCTTTTCCATTTGCGAAAGCTGAAAGGCGTAGGCGGGCTCGGGATGGTGCGCGTCGTGGATCAATAATTCGCTCTCGGCGACGCCACTACCAAGCTGCACAATCTCCATCTCAATGCCTTTCATGCGGATGCCTTTGTCGCGATTCTTACCGAAGATCAGCGGCTTGCCGTGCTCCAGTTGAACGACTTGTTCGCTGCGCGCGTCACGCTCGGTAAGAGAAAACCAAGCTCCATCGTTGAAGATATTGCAATTCTGTAAAATTTCCACGAAAGCGGAGCCTTTATGCGCCGCGGCATGCTTCAGGGTGTCCTTCAAATGCGATTGAAATACATCAACGGAACGCGCTACGAAAGTCGCTTCCGCGCCTATTGCTAAGGAGAGCGGGCTGAAAGGACGATCCACCGAACCGAAGGGTGTAGACTTCGTCTTCTTATTAAATTCCGAGGTCGGGGAGTATTGGCCCTTCGTCAAACCATAAATTTTATTATTGAACAGAAGGACCTTGATGCCGACGTTACGCCGCAGCATGTGAATGGTGTGATTGCCGCCGATGGACAGCGCATCGCCATCGCCGGTGGCCAGCCAAACTTCCAGGTCCGGGCGCAGTGCTTTGATCCCGGTGGCCACGGCAGGCGCACGTCCATGGATGGTATGGAAGCCGAACGTGTTCATGTAGTAGGGAAAGCGGCTGGAGCAGCCGATACCCGAGACGACCACGAAATTTTCTCGCGCAATGCCCAGCTCCGGGAAAACGGCTTGTACCGCGGAGAGAATCGCGTAATCACCGCATCCGGGACACCATCGGACTTCCTGGTCGGTTTGAAAATCTCTTTTTGTGAGAGGCGTGATTGGAGGTAGCGTCACCGTGCTCATGAGCGTGTCCCGATCATGTCATCAATCTTATTCTCGAGTTCGGCTTGTTTGAATGGACGGCCCTGAATTTTGTTCAGGCCCACGGCGTCCACCAAATATTTCGCGCGCAGCACCCAGAGCAATTGACCCATGTTCAGTTCCGGCACGAGAACTTTCTTGTAGCGCTTGATGACGTTCCCAAGATTTGAAGGCAGCGGATTCAGGTAACGGAGATGTACGTGCCCTATCTTTTGTCCTTTGGCGCGTTGCGTCTTAACGGCCGCGGTAATTGAACCTTGCGTCGAACCCCAGGCCAGGATCAACAGGTCGCCCTGGGGATCACCGGCCGGTTCGGCGTCGGGAATTTCCCGCGCGATACCGGCCACTTTGGCGGCCCGAATGCGGACCATGTTCTCGTGATTTAGCGGTTCGTAGTTAATGTTGCCAGTTACGTCCTGTTTTTCCAGCCCGCCAATGCGATGTTCCAGCCCTTTGGTGCCCGGCACTGCCCACGGGCGCGCGAGAGTTTGCGGGTCGCGCTTGTAAGGAAGAAAACCCTCTGGATCGCTGGCGAAGTGCACCGGAATTTCCGGAATGTCGCTGACGTTCGGAATCTGCCAGGGCTCGGCGCCATTGGCCAGGTAGCCGTCAGAAAGAAGAATCACCGGCACCATATATTTTAGGGCGATCCGGGCGGCTTCCAGCGCAACCCAGAAGCAATCCGCGGGCGTGGAAGCCGCGAGGACTGGAATGGGCGCCTCGGAGTTGCGGCCGAAAAGTGCTTGCAGCAAATCGGCTTGCTCGGTTTTCGTCGGGAGACCGGTGGAAGGTCCTCCGCGCTGGATGTTACAAATCACCAGCGGAATTTCGACGGCCACGGCCAGACCCAGCGCCTCGGTTTTTAGCGCCATGCCGGGTCCCGAGGTTGTGGTAATGGCCAGCGCACCAGCGTAAGCCGCGCCAATCGCCGAAGTAATGGCGGCAATTTCATCTTCCGCCTGAAAGGTCATAACGCCAAAATCTTTGTACTGCGACAGCTCATGCAGAATGTCTGACGCGGGAGTAATCGGATAGCTGCCCTGGAACAGCCGGAGCCCGGACTTTTGCGAAGCGGTAACAAATCCAAGTGCTAATGCCTGGTTGCCGCTCAGGCTGCGATAGAGCCCGGGTGTCAATTGCGCAGGGGGGATTTCATAGCTGATCTGAAACGCTTCGGTAGCTTCGCAATAGGAATAGCCGGCTTTTAGCGCAAGCTTGTTGGCTTCGGTGAGCAGCGGTTTGGACTTAAACTTTTCTTCGATCCAGCGGACGGTGGAGTCCATCGAGCGGTTGTAGAGCCAGTAGCACATCCCCAGCGCGAAGAAATTTTTGCAGCGGTCCACGGACTTGGCGTCCAAGCCCAGATGTTCCAGCGCGCGGCGCGTGAGGCGCTCCAACTCAACAGAGAAGAGCCGATACTTATCGAGCGAATGGTCTTCTAGCGGATTTACCTTGGTTTGCGCTTTACGCAGGTCGTTCTCAGTGAAGCTGTCGCTATTGACGATCAAAATTCCATTGGCCTTCAGGTCAGCTATGTTTACCTTCAGCGCGGCCGGATTCATGGCGATGAGAACGTCCACGGCGTCGCCGGGGGTGTAAACATCGCTAGAAGAGAAATGGAGCTGGTAGCCGCTTACGCCGGGTAGGGTACCGGCGGGAGCGCGAATCTCGGCTGGATAGTCGGGAAAAGTGGCAATGTCGTTGCCGTAGAGAGCGACGGTGTTCGTGAATTGGCTGCCGGTGATTTGCATACCGTCGCCGGAGTCGCCCGCGAAGCGGATAACCGCCTTGTCTATCACTTCAGGCTTATGTTTAGGGCGCGGCAGTTCGGTCAAGGTCGACATAAGGTCTAAATCTCTCGCTAGTTACAGGCATTCCTATTTTGAGCCGGAATGCGCGGCTCATTCTGTGGCCACGCAGCGCGACGAGCGGGTGTTCACTCTGTCGCGGCAAAGGCCGAATACAACACGGGCCGAGCACACCCAGAATACCACAGCGGGCCAGGCATGGTATTTTAGCCGTGTCACAGAAGCAACGCCGACGCTAGTGTTCGCCGGATGATGACAACCTGATTTTGCGTAGCCGTTTTGCGAGAAACGTCAACAAACTTCTAGCATGACGATAAATGATCGCGTCCATTCTCGGCACGCTTCCCGGTACTGCAGGCAAGCGAGGCCGAAAACATGAAAGGAGCAACCTCGTGCAGATGGAAAAAATTCTGGAATTGGCCGGCGGTGAATCCCACCGCAATAATCTGACATTTGTGGCTTGACGTTCGCTTTCTTTTCGCCTAAGGTAGTAAAAGCTGGGGCTCGAACCAGGAGCTTGCGGCTAGACGAAGCGGAGGCAATCATGGCCCTGACTAAACGGCAAAAGGAAGTTCTTGATTACCTCGTAGTGTTTGAGACGAAACACGGCTATGCGCCGAGCTTTGAAGAAATCGGCAAGGGCTTAAAGCTGACCTCTCTCGCGACGGTACATAAGCACATCACCACACTCGAAAAGAAAGGTTTCATCCGTCGCGGTTATAACCAGAGCCGCTCGATCGAAATTCTACAGTTGCCAAAATCGGTGAAGGACCAAGTCATGGAGCGCAAGATACAAGAACTCCCGCTGGTCGGTCGCATTGCTGCCGGGCGCCCGCTGGAAGCGGTGGAGGAGCGAGAGACTCTTTCTTTGGGCGACTTTGCGCGTGGCGGCAATTCCTTTGTGCTGCAGGTTAAAGGGACTTCCATGATCGAGGACCACATCATGGATGGCGACTACGTCGTGTGCGAACAGACGCAGGTCGCCAACGCCGGGGATATTGTCGTGGCCTTAGTGGGCGGCGATGAAGCAACGCTAAAGCGCTTTTACCGGGAGGGCGCCGGCAAAATCCGGTTGCAGCCTGCAAACTCCGAAATGGGACCCATCATCGTGGCCGCCAATGAAGTCAAAATTCAGGGACGGGTTATCGGGGTGTTGCGAAAGTACTGATTCAGAGGAGTGGCTCTGTTCGACTTTCAATTTCAGCAATAGTTCACACCTCTCTTAAGCCGGTAGGTACCTTTCAACATATTCTTCCTTCGCTTCGCCAACTCACGAGTCCATTTTTGAGTTAGACTGGTCCTTCGCCCGCCCTGCGAAACCGGAGAACAACATCTTGAGAGTAAAAGAACGCCGAGAAGTCAGCAGTTGGCAGGCTCGCTTGTTCGCTGTAGTGCTTGCCGTGATTCTTTCGGCGACTTTTCCCCACTTTTGTGTAGCGTACGCCGTGCTTTCCCATGAGGCGATTATCGACACGGTGTGGGACACCCATATCAAACCGCTATTGCTCAAACGTTTTCCCAGCAGCACGCCGGATGAGTTGCGCAAAGCGCACGGATACTCTTACGGCGGGTCCATCATTCAGGATTTGGGCTATTACCCGCACGGCAGCCCCTTTTTTAGCGATCTAACGCATTATGTGCGCAGCGGCGATTTCGTTCTGGCGCTGCTTCATGACTCCAAGGACGAAAACGATTACGCTTTTGCCTTGGGCGCGCTGGCACATTACGCCGCTGACACCGACGGCCATCGCATCGGAACCAACCGCGCCGTACCGATTTTGTATCCTAAGCTGAGGAAAAAGTATGGTGACATCGTCACCTACGAGGACGACCGCCTCGCGCACCTTAAGACAGAATTTGGTTTCGATGTCCTGCAAGTAGCTCGGCAGCGTTACGCCCCGGACAGCTATCACGATTTCATCGGCTTTCAAGTAGCGGTACCGTTGCTGGAGCAAGCATTTCAGGAAACCTACGGCCTGGATTTGAAATCGGTCCTGACTGATGAGGAAAGAGTTCTTAATTCTTACCGCCACGCCGTCAGCACCCAGCTGCCCAAGGCCACGCGCATTGCCTGGAGCCTAAAAGGGAAAGATATCCAGAAAGATGTGCCGGGCATCACGAAGAGAAAATTTTTGTATAACATTTCGCGTGCCAGCTACGAAAAAGAATGGGGCCGCAATTATCAACCACCAACCTTTAGTGAGAAATTTATCGCTTTCATCGTGAGAATCCTGCCCAAGATCGGCCCACTCAGGGTTTTGCAGTTTCGCACGCCCACGCCCCAGACGGAAAAGATGTTCGAAGAAAGCTTCAATGCCATCCTAGACCGCTACCGGAAATTATTAACTGACACTGGAACAGGTCATGTGGACTTGCCAAATAATAACTTCGACACGGGTGATCAGACGGGCCCCGGAAAATATCGCCTGAATGATGAAACCCACGCCATGCTACTGGACAAGCTGGCTGCTGTGAATTTTGCTGGGGCCTCGCCCGAGGTTCGCGAGGAATTGCTCAATTTCTTCTCTGATCCCAATGCGCCTTACGCTACGAAGCGCAATCCCAAGGCTTGGGCCAAGGTGCAAGCCGAATTGCAGCAGTTGAAATCTGCCCCGGTTCCGCCCACCGTCGCCCGAACCAGCGAGACCTTTCCTTTCATGCCTTGAATTGGCGTCTGAAAACCTGACTCCTACCACGATGCCAAGAGCGCGCGCATAAACTTGGCTGGTCCCGCAAATCAAAAATTCCGCAGCACGTTCACGTGAAGTTTATGAAACAATGTAGAATTTCGCAGAGGCTTCTGACACGCTCGGAATGACGAACACCAAACCCATCCGCAAATTGCTCGCGGCCAACCGCAGCGAGATCGCTATTCGTATCTTCCGCGCGGCCAATGAACTCGGCCTGCGGACGGTGGCTATTTACTCGCAGGAAGATCGGCTAGCGCTGCACCGCTTTAAAGCGGACGAGGCTTATCAGATTGGAGCAGGGAAGGGACCGGTAGAGGCGTACCTCGATATCGCCGGCATCGTAGCACTGGCCAAAGAAAAAGGCGTCGACGCGATCCACCCGGGCTACGGTTTTCTCTCTGAAAATCCCGCCTTTGCGCGTGCTTGCGAAAGCGCTGGGATTATCTTTGTGGGCCCCACTCCTGACCTGCTCGAGCTGCTGGGAGATAAAACGACGGCGCGCCGGGTAGCGGCCTCGGCGGGAGTCCCAGTTTTACCGGGCACCGACAAGCCCTTAAAGTCCGCGAGCGAAGGGCAGCAGGTGGCCAAAGAAATCGGCTATCCCATCATCGTTAAAGCTGCCATGGGAGGCGGCGGGCGTGGCATGCGTGTGGTTCACGATGCCGCGCAATTAGATCGGCTGCTGGAAGAGGCCGCGGGGGAAGCACGATCGGCCTTCGGGGATGCTTCTGTTTTCCTTGAGAAATACTTGGCGCGCGCACGTCACCTGGAAGTGCAGATTCTTGCGGATCAGCATGGGAATTCGCTGCATTTGTATGAGCGCGATTGTTCCGTCCAACGGCGCCATCAGAAAGTCGTGGAAGTGGCGCCGGCGACCAATTTGCCCGGTGCGGTTCGCGACCAATTGTGCGAAGCAGCGCTGCAGCTGGCGCGCAAGGCGAAGTATCGCAATGCCGGCACAGTAGAATTTCTTTACGATGTCGATTCGCAGAAGTGGTACTTCATCGAAGTCAACCCGCGTATTCAGGTGGAGCACACGGTTACCGAAATGGTGACCGGCATAGACCTGGTGCGTTCGCAAATTCTTATCGCGCAGGGCCATAAACTGCATGAAGAGCCGCTTTCGCTGCCGAAGCAAGAAAGCGTTCCACTGTACGGTTCAGCGCTGCAGTGCCGTGTGACGACGGAAGATCCGCAAAACAATTTCGCGCCGGACTACGGAAAAATTTCCACTTATCGTTCGCCCGCCGGCTTTGGCATTCGTCTGGACGGGGGAACCGCGTACGCCGGCGCCGTGCTCGCGGCTTACTACGATTCGCTGCTCGTCAAAGTGACGGCCTGGGGCTCCAAACTACCGGAAGCCTGCCAGCGCATGGACCGCGCTTTGCGCGAATTCCGCATCCGCGGCGTCAAGACCAATATTCCCTTCCTTGAAAATGTGGTGAACCATCCGCGGTTTCGCGCGGGCGATGTGACCACGTCATTTCTCGACGAAAACCCCGAACTATTTCACTTCCAAAGCCGCGGCGACCGCGCCACAAAGCTTCTTTCCTACTTGGGCGATGTAATCCTGAATGGAAATCCGGAGGTGAAAGGGAAACCGGAGAACAAAGGGAAGAACGTCCGGCCGGAATTGGAAGTAGCCACTGCTCCTCGGTCGCCAGGCATCGAGCCGCCAGCCGGGAGCCGGCAATTGTTGCAAAAGCTCGGACCGGAAAAATTCGCGGGCTGGGCGCGGAAAGAAAAGCGCCTGTTGATTACGGATACCACCTTTCGCGATGCTCACCAGTCGTTGATGGCCACGCGCGTCCGCACCCACGATTTGCTGGCGCCGGCGAATGCCGTTGCGCAGCGCGTGCCCAACCTGTTCAGCCTGGAAATGTGGGGTGGCGCGACTTTCGATACTTCGCTGCGCTTCTTGCATGAAGATCCATGGCAACGCCTGCGCGAACTGCGCGCACGTGTGCCGAACATTTGCTTCCAGATGCTCCTGCGCGGCGCCAACGCGGTGGGATACGCCTCGTACCCTGACAATGTGATCGTGGAATTTGTTCGCGAGGCGCACGCGCAGGGCATCGACATTTTTCGCGTGTTCGATTCGCTGAATTCCATTGAAAACATGCGCGTTTCCATCGATGCCGTGCTCGCCACCGGTGCAGTCTGCGAACCGGCGATCTGCTACACCGGCGACATTCTCGACGGAAGCCGTCCGAAGTATTCGCTGAAGTATTATGTTGAGATGGCCAAAGAGCTGGAAAAGCTGGGCACGCATTTCCTAGCGATAAAAGACATGGCCGGTCTGTGCAAGCCATATGCCGCGCTTCAATTGGTGAAAACACTCCGCGAAGAGGTCGGACTGCCGATCCATTTTCACACGCATGACACTAGCGGTATGAATGCGGCGTCGATTCTGAAAGCCGCGGATGCCGGGGTGGACGTCGCAGACGCCGCCATCGCCGCCATGAGCGGCGGCACCAGCCAACCAAATCTAAACGCCATTGTTGAAGCGCTACGCCATACGCCGCGTGACACGCAGCTCGACGTGGAAACGCTTAATGAATGCTCGGATTACTGGGAGACGGTGCGGACTTATTATCTGCCGTTCGATTCCGGGCCAAAATCTGGCGCCGCGCGACTCTACCAGCACGAAATTCCCGGCGGGCAGTACACCAATCTGCGCGAGCAAGCGGTTGCCATGGGCCTGGGTCATCGCTGGCGCGAAGTCGAACAAACTTATGCGGAAGTGAATCAACTTTTTGGCGACATCGTGAAAGTTACGCCTTCCAGTAAAGTTGTCGGGGACATGACGCTCTTTCTGATGGCCAACGAATTGCAACCGTCGGACATTTTGAAGCTGGACGAACATCATGATTTGTCACTTCCCAATTCCGTTGTAGAGATGTTTTCGGGCGTTCTCGGTGTTCCGCCCGGGGGCTGGCCAAAGAAACTTCAGAAAATCATTTTGCGCGGCCAGGCACCTCTGCGCGGCCGGCCCAGCGCTAAGCTGCAGGCCGTGAAGTTCGATATTGAACAACAGTCCCTGGAGAAAAAAGTTGGACATACCGTTCGTCGCGACGACCTCTTGAGCTATCTGCTCTATCCGGACGTCTTTACGAAATATGACAAGTTTCGGCAAACCTATAGCGACGTAAGCGTGCTGCCGACTTCCGCCTTTTTCTATGGGTTGCAGTCCGGGGAAGAAGTAACCGTTGAAATCGAGTCCGGCAAATCCCTAATTATTAAATTTCTCACAGCTAGCGAGCCACATCCAGACGGTACGCGTACGCTCTTCTTCGAATTGAACGGCCAGCCTCGAGAAGTAAATGTGCGCGACCGGGCTCTGCGTGTCACGGAACGCGCGCACCCCAAAGCTGACCCGGCGGACCTGGGCCAAGTCGCTGCCCCCACTGCTGGCGTGATCAGCGGCATCGTGGTGCAGGCTAATCATGCAGTGGAACGCGGTGCCAAGCTACTGACTCTCGAGGCTATGAAAATGCAGTCCAACATTTATGCTCCCATGTCCGGTCGCATCGTAAAGCTTCTCGTTACGCCCGGGCAACACGTCGAAGCCAAGGATCTTCTGGTAAGCATCGCGCCGTGACCGCGCAACTCCGCAAACACGAACAATTTCGCTCGCGCTTCCTTAGAAACAAGCGGGACCTCATCGTCTACCTTCCTCCAGGATACGAGGAACAGCCTTCGCGGTGTTTTTCCGTTCTTTATTTGCACGACGGCCAGAATCTTTTCGATGGCACGACATCTTTCATTCCTGGCATGGACTGGCACGTCGGCGAGACTGCTGATCGCGTCATCAGCACCGGCGCCGTCGAGCCGCTGATTATTGTGGGAATTTATAACCTCGGCGAGCATCGCATTCACGAATACACCCCAACGCGCGCGCCAAGGCTTGGCGGCGGGCGCGCCGACCGCTACGCAAAATTTCTTCTGGAAGAACTGAAGCCCTTTGTGGAAGAGCACTATCGCACGCTTGTCGGGCCGCAACGCACGGGATTGGGTGGTTCTTCTCTTGGTGGTCTGGTCTCGCTTTATCTTGGTCTCAAGCTGCCATATGTTTTTGGGAAGCTTGCTGCACTCTCGCCGTCGGTTTGGTGGAATCAACGGGTTCTGCACCGTTTCGCAGCCGCGGCCGAAGTACATCCCCGGCCACGCATCTGGCTCGATATCGGCACGCGGGAAGGGCCACGTATTGTGCCGGACGTCGAGCAATTTCGCGATGTACTTTTGCAAAAAGGCTGGCAGCTCGGGAAAGATTTGCACTATGAGCAAGTCGAAGGCGCGGAGCACAATGAAGCTGCGTGGTCCCAACGGGTCGAGCCATTTCTGCGATTTCTCTTCCCTGCGAGCTAGACGGCAGTATAATCCGCGCTTTCGCACCGCAATGAGGTTATCGCCAGCAGCATGGCGTAGCACCTAGCGCGAGAATCGCATGCCAGAAGGCAAACCGCTCACCATCTTGTGCGTCAGCTCTTACGAAAAAGGTCAGGAGTTTATCCGCACGTGCAAGGCGATCGGCTGCCGTGTCCTGTTGCTCACCGTGGAAAAACTCCGTGATGCCGATTGGCCGCGTGATTCCATTGATGACATCTTCACCATGCCGGAAGAATTGCCGGTGGCGGGTCTGATCAATTCCGTCAGCTACATCGCGCGTTCCCAGAATATTGACCGCATAGTTGCGCTTGACGAGTTCGACATGGAAAACGTTTCCGCGCTGCGCGAGCACCTGCGCATTCCAGGCATGGGACTTACCACTGTCCGCTATTTCCGCGACAAGCTTTCGATGCGCGCCCGCGCAAAAGAAGCTGGCATCCGCGTTCCCGAATTCGTGCACGTCTTGAATTACGAGACTCTTCGCGAGTTTATGTCACGCGTGCCGGGCCCGTGGCTCTTGAAGCCGCGCTCGCAGGCTTCCGGAGTAGGCATGAAGATGATCCAGCGCGCGGACGAGCTCTGGCCCTGGCTGGACCAGCTTGGCGATCTGCAATCTTTTTATCTGCTGGAGCAGTTTGTGTCTGGCACGGTGTATCACGTAGATAGCGTGGTGTCTGAGAAGGACGTTGTGTTCGCCGCGGCACATGCTTACGGCACGCCTCCTTTGGACACCTCGCATCACGGCGGAGTATTCACCACCAGCACGCTGCCTCGCCATTCCCCTGAAACTCAGGAGCTTTTGGCCGTCAACCGCAGGGTCCTCGGCGAGTTAGGATTTGTGCGCGGCGTCACACACGCCGAATTCCTAAAAGCGCAGAATGACGGAAAGTTTTATTTCATCGAGGTAGCCGCCAGGGTCGGCGGAGCCTACATTGCGGACGTAATCGAGGCCGCCACCGGCGTCAATCTTTGGCGCGAATGGGCACGCCTCGAGGTTGGCGCGGGTCGCTCGTATAGCCTGCCCGACGTTCGGCGAGATTATGCCGCCGTGATTTTGTCACTCGCCAGGCAAGAGCATCCGGACACTTCCGCTTATCGCGATCCTGAAATTGTTTATCGTGTTTCCAAATATCATCACGCAGGACTCATCTTGAAGTCGCCGAACTCCGAGCGTCTTCAACAACTTATCGACTCTTATACCGCCCGCTTCCAACACGACTTTCTCGCCACGCAGCCTGTCCCGGATAAACCCACGGCTTGAGGCACGAACCCGCGCAGGCCGGATGTTCGTCGGCGTCGGTCTCCTGGGTGATGTTCTCAAGACGTTAGTTACTGTCTGGAACAATCGCGCTATACTCTGTTTGCGCCCAGCGAAACCGAGGGCTAGAGTTTCCTCTACCCGGGATTACATGAGTGTGGGAGAGCTGTTCCTTGGGGAGGTTCGATGTGGAGTAATAAGAAACCGGATACGCCGCCACAGGTCGCGCAACCGGAGCCGAAAAATTCAACTCTGAATCAGCCGCCGAAGCCTGCTCCGGCGACTTGGGAAGGAACAACCGCAATGAGTACAGATGCGATGCGTCCATTGGGTGCGACTGCTGACCGTGCAACCGCGCGGCTCGGGTCGAGCCTGCATGTAAAAGGCGAAATCTCCGGCAATGAAGATCTGTTGATCGATGGTTCGGTCGAAGGACTGGTCCAGCTCGATGAGCGGAAACTCACTATCGGGGCGACCGCTAAAGTTACGGCTGACATCATTGCCCGCGAGGTCGTGGTATACGGCAACGTAAAGGGCAATGTTCGCGCCAAGGACCGGATCGAAATCAAGAAGGACGGGTCCGTCAACGGCGACCTCACCACCGCGCGCATCATGATCGAAGACGGCGCATACTTTAAAGGCTCCATCGAGATCGATAAAACTGCGGATAAGGAAACCACCAGCAGTGGATTTAGCCGCAGCTCTACACCCGCCACGGCATCGAAAACTATTTAACGTTGTTTAGTTCCTGGATTGGCCAAGCGGTGCGAACTTCGAGTTCGCACCGCTTTTTGTTTCTCTCTTTGCTAACTTATTTATTAACGCTACAACGGTTACTCGTATAGGAATATGTCACTGGCTTTCCTCTGCAGCACAGTCGTACTCGTCCCGCCGGACTCGTCCCCGTTACAGCCAGTGACGCGGAATGCCTGTGCGGTCGTTCAAATGTCACGGGTATCGCGGTGCGTATTGCCGGGGGTTCTCCTTCTCGTAGGGGGCGCAATGGCAGGTTACGGCGGCGGCGCGACCGCGTATTCCCAGCCAGCCCCCGCGGGGCCGATTTTTCTCTGGCTCTCTCCGTTTCTTCGCTTTCCATCACCCAAAGCGGAACCTAACCCGTCAACTTTTCGGTCCAGCCCCAAATGGCTGCAGTGGCAGCGTTCAAGTGGTGCCTACCGGGACGCACCGCCGTACCAGGCTGCGTAGTGCGCTCTTCAGGAGCGCTGATCTATAGCTATTTCTTACTGCTTCGTCCGTTGCCCATGTCTTAAGAGGGAGCATCGACATTCTCAACGCGCATTCGGGTTTACTTCGTCTGCGTGTGTTTCTTCCACAACAGCTCCTGACTGCTGTCGACGGTTTCCTGGCTACCGATGAAAACGGACAAAGGCTCTTTGCGCTCACCTCTTCTATTCGCTGCAAAACGCTGCTCTCACGATCGTCCAGCGAGCCAGCGTGCCGCTGGGCATCGGCACAGTGTCTCCTGCCTCTGGGCCAAGCGCTGGCGGCGCCTTGATGACGATTCACGGCAGCGGTTTTCAACTGGGATTGCCATGACCATCGGCGATAAGTCCGTCAATCCGAACATGTGGGACATGAATACACTTACCTTGACCTCGCCCGCGCTTCCCCCGGCGCACAGCAGATCGTGCTTACCGATGCCAACGGCGAAAGTATTTCAATCGATGCCGCCTTCACCGCCACCGAATTCCCTGACTCATTTCTGCACAGTCACTGTAAATGCCCCCTACTCGCCAATCGGTCTGTTGGCCCACTCCACCCATCGAAAACGGTTGAAACAAAGTCAGCACCTAACCTTTTTCCTGGTTTCTCATCCAACTCTATAGTCAAACAACCGCTGAGGAAGCCATGCGCACCCGCAAACTAGGAAATTCCGATCTGAACATTACGCCTGTGGGATTCGGTGCCTGGGCCGTTGGCGGCTCCGGCTGGGAGTTCGCCTGGGGACACCAGGAGGACGCCGACTCGATCGCGGCGATCCATCGCTCGTTGGAACTAGGTGTCAATTGGATCGATACCGCTGCCGTCTACGGAATGGGGCATTCCGAAGAAGTTGTCGCCCGGGCCTTGCAGCATTGGCACGGCCCGCGCCCCTACGTTTTTACGAAGTGCACTTTGCTCTGGGACGAGACAGGCCAGGTGTATCCGTCTTTCAAGCCCGATACTATCCGCCGCGAGTGTGAAGATAGTCTCCGCCGCCTGCGGACCGAAGTGATCGACCTTTATCAAATGCACTGGCCGCCGCCAGACAACGGACCCGCTCTCGAAGAAACCTGGCAGACCATGGCGGCACTCCAGAAACAAGGCAAAGTCCGCTGGATCGGCGTCTCCAATTTCAACGTCAGCCAGATAAAACGGGCCGAGAGGATTGCGCCCGTCACTTTGTTGCAGCCGCCCTACTCATTAATTCGCAGGCAAATAGAAGCGGAAACTCTTCCGTACTGCGAAAAACGGGGAATTGGCATCATCGTCTATTCTCCGATGGCCTCGGGCCTGCTCACCGGAGCGATGACCCGCGAGCGTGCGGCAGCCTTGCCTACAGATGATTTTCGCAGCCGCAACCCGGAGTTTCAGGAGCCGCGCCTATCAAGAAATCTCGAGCTTGTGGAACGCCTTCGCAAAATCGGCGAGCGGCACGGTTGCAGTCCGGGCGCAGTAGCTATCGCTTGGACCTTGCGTTTGTCAGCCGTCGCCGGGGCTATCGTTGGTGCGCGCAATGCTAAGCAAGCCGAAGGTGTCATGAGCGCGGGTGAGATACAACTTGCCCCGCAAGAGATCGCCGAAATCGAAGGCGCCGCCGCGGCAGCCACCGCCCGTTGAATGTCGGCCTCTCTCAATGCGAAGACAAAGCGCTGATTGTTTTTTAATTTGACCGGAGATACGAATGGACCTCGGACTCAAACGTAAGATTGCTGTCGTAACCGGCTCAACGGCCGGCATCGGCTTCGCCATTGCCTCCGCTCTTGCCGCAGAAAGTGCCCGAGTCGTAGTTAATGGACGCACCGAAGGTCGCGTGAACTCTGCGCTTGATAAAATCCGCAAACGCATTCCGCACGCCGATCTTCGCGGAATTGCCGCCGATCTCGGCACCGCTAGTGGCATCGACATACTCGTGAAGCACATTCCCGATGCCGACGTTTTAATTAATAATCTTGGAATCTTTGAGCCCAAGCCGTTCGCGGAGATTCCCGACGCCGACTGGTTCCGCTTTTTCGAAGTGAACGTCATGAGCGGCGTCCGTCTGACGCGCCATTATCTTCCCGGCATGCTCAAGAAAAACTGGGGCCGCGTGATTTTTATCTCCAGCGAATCGGCGCAGCACATTCCTGCTGAGATGATTCACTACGGCATGACCAAAACGGCTCAGGTGGCCGTAGCCCGCGGTCTCGCGGAATCCGTCGCAGGGACCGGAGTTACCGTGAATTCTATTTTGGCGGGTCCCACGGCGTCGGAAGGGGTCGGTATTTTCGTCGAAGACATCGCCAAAAAACAGGGTAAATCCAAGGCCGAAGTTGAAAAGCAATTTTTTTCCAGTGTCCGACCCAGCTCGCTCCTGAAGCGCTTTGAAACCCCCGAAGAAGTTGCCGCCGTAGTCGCCTTTGTCGCAAGCACGCAAGCAATCACCATAAATGGCTCCGCTGTTCGCGCCGAAGGCGGAGTCGTCCGCAGCATTTTCTAGAACCCAGCCCGCGCACCGCTGCCAGGGATTTCAGCAAAACGCCGATTGCAAAATTAACTTGGCGTTCTGCCGCTGAGCTGTCGCCTAGCGTGTGCATTATCGAGGCCGCCCAGGAGACCGCAAATAGTTACGGAGCGAGCTTAAACCCGCAGGTGATCGGGCTTCCAACTTTTGATGAGCTGCTTGATGGCCTTGCGGTCCCTCAGCTTGTCGTCGCAAACTTTCCGCGCCAGCGAGGGAAGTTCCGCGTCGCTGGCAAAGCGCAGCGAAACCACTTGTCCGATCGTGAAATCATCGACGCGTGCCTTTAAGTCTTCAGGTAAAAGTCGTTGGCATCGCGCGCGTTCTTCCAATCGAATCACGCGGTCCTGCACCGTTAGGGCAAAAAGCCGCGCGTACAACGCCAAAATAATTAGAGCAGCCGCCACCAATGCGGAAATTAGGCCGTCGATCGAAAATCCGGAAGTCTTCCACCGATAGAGGGACCATCCAAAATTGAGGATGAACATCGGGATGGCAAAAAAGTGATATATCGGGACAAATCGGGCATGATTCGCAAAATTTTGTTCGGTCACTGATTTTCCCCTTACATCCGCGCTGGATTGTAGCAGACTGGCTCGCTCTTTTGAGACGAATCGACTTCACCGGAAGCCCCACGGAAGGTATACCGAAACCTGAGTGTGCAGGTTACAATATCTTTAGTGGGAAGATCTTGACCAGCCTATCTGGTAACCTTTCTAACTCTGCTTACGTAGATAGCATGTGGTTCCGTGTTTAAAGGAATAGGGCGCGGATGGCAACACCTACGAAAACACTTAAACCCGATCTCGGGTCGCTGCGTATCGGTGACGCTCAACGAAAGAGCAGCAAAACCGGTAAACGCCTTGCCCTGATCATTATAGGTGTGCTCCTGCTCGCAGGAATCGCTGCGGCTGCTTTTGCCTTTCGCAGTCAGAAGCTGATTGTGGAAGTCGCAGTCGCCGCAAAGCCGGAAGTAGGAGGGCGTCAGGCGCTGCTCAATGCCAGCGGCTACGTTACGCCGCGACGTCGAGCTACGTTGGCCGCCAAAATCACCGGGCGCGTAACCGGCGTTTTCTTCGATGAGGGGACTCACGTTCGCGAAGGCCAGTTGTTGGCTACTTTAGACGATTCCGATGCCAAGCGAACGCTCGAATCGGCACAAGCCGATCGCGAATCGGCGCAAGCCGCCATCGCCGATTACGAAGTGCAAGTGAAAAATGCGGAGAGGCAGCTGCATCGTGCGCAAGAACTGCAAAACGCTGGCGTGCAAACTCAAGAAGCGCTGGATAACGCGCACACCGCGGTCGACAGCTTACGCGCCAAGATCGCCTTAGCGAAGCAGCAAGTGCTGACCTCAGAAGCGCGCATGCACGAAGCCCAGCAGGGCGTTGCTAACCACGTCATCCATGCGCCCTTCGCGGGGATCGTTGTCTCCAAAGATGCGCAGGTGGGCGAGATGGTGTCGCCAGTGTCCGCGGGCGGCGGTTTCACACGCACGGGTATCGCCACGGTCGTTGACATGAATTCCTTGGAAATCGAAGTTGACGTGAACGAAGCTTACATCGCGCGCGTTACTCCGGATCAGCCGGTCACCGCGGTTCTCGACGCTTATCCCGATTGGCAGATTCCCGGTAAAGTTCGGACTGTGATTCCCACTGCGGACCGCCAAAAAGCTACCGTGAAGGTGCGCATTACCTTTTTGAAGTTGGATCCGCGCATCCTCCCGGATATGGGCGTGAAAGTGACTTTTCTCGGCACTGAGCCGGAAAAACGGAGTGGCGCAGTCACCTCTGCTGCACTCGTTCCGCAAGATGCAGTGCGCGAAGATCATGGCAAGAAAATTGTTTACTTAGTGAAAGATGATCGCGCCGAGCGCCGCGCCGTTAGCGTCGGCGGCACGCGAGGCTCCGATGTCGAAATTGTTGCGGGCCTCTCTGCGGGTGACACGGTAATCGTCAAAGGCCCCAAGGATTTGAAAGATGGGCAAGCCATCGAGATCAAGAAATAGGAGCACTGGAAAATGGTAAGAGTGGACGGCAATGGCGGAAGAGACAGCTTGATTCAAGTTCGCGGCCTCGACAAAACGTATCGGCGTGGCGGGGAAGAGATTCACGTGTTGCAGGGATTGAATCTGGACGTGGATAAAGGTGACTTCGTCGCTTTCATGGGCCCCAGCGGCTCCGGGAAGAGCACTTTGCTAAACCTGCTGGGTGGTCTCGACGTTCCTTCTCGCGGCAGCATCACTGTTGCCGGAGACGAAATCACGCACATGTCCTCCAGCAATTTGACGCGATGGAGAGCGCGCCACGTGGGCTTCATTTTTCAAATGTATAACCTCATTCCTGTGCTGACGGCCTTTCAAAACGTGGAACTGCCGCTTTTGCTGACCAAACTTTCTAAAGCGGACCGCCGCAAGCACGTGGAGACCGCCCTGGGAGTCGTTGATCTTTCCGATCGCATGTATCATTATCCACGTCAATTATCCGGCGGACAGGAACAACGCGTGGCCATCGCGCGTGCGATCGTTGCTGATCCCACTTTCCTGCTATGCGACGAGCCGACCGGCGATCTCGACCGTAAAAGCGCCGACGAAATCCTTAATTTGCTTACACGATTGTCCGAGGAGTATCACAAGACCATTCTGATGGTGACGCACGATCCTGCCGCTTCCGACCGGGCCCAAGCCACGCTGCATCTAAACAAGGGCGTATTGGTGGAAGGCGTCGCCGCTGCGAGTCACGCATGAAATACATGCCTTTGATTTTCGCCAATCTTTTCCGAAAAAAATTGCGCACCACTCTGACCGTTGGATCCTTTGCCGTGGCGTTGTTTCTTTTCGGCTTGCTCATCGTGGTTCGCGGCGCCTTTAGTCAAGGCGTGGACATCGCCGGGTCCGACCGCCTGATCGTCATTAACAAGACTTCACTAATTCAGCCGCTGCCATTTTCCTACCGCGACCGCCTGTTGCGTATTCCTGGAGTGAAATACGTCACATTTGACAGTTGGTTCGGCGGCATTTATCAGGAAGAAAAAAACTTCTTCCCGCAATTCGCCATTGACCCGGACAACCAACGCAAAGTTTTTCCGGAACTGGAAGTTCCGGAGGATCAATGGAAAGCCTTCGTCGAGGATCGCCAAGGGGCCATCGTCGGTCCGCAAACCGCCAAGCGCTTTGGCTGGAAGATCGGCGACCACATTCCGATTAAGGCCACCATTTTCGGGGGAGCTACGTGGGAATTTAACCTGCGAGGTATCTACGCCGCTAAACGTGACGGCGACGATTTGACGCAGTTCTGGTTTCAAAATCAGTATCTCGAAGAGCGCCGGTCCTTTGGGAAAGGCATGATCGGTTGGTACACCATCAAGCTCGATAATGCCGATTACGCAGTGAGCGCAGCCAAAACGATCGACGAAATGTTTCTCAACTCTCCAAACGAGACCAAGACAGAAACCGAAAAGGCCTTTGCTACTTCGTTTGCCAAGCAGGCCGGTAACATTGAATTTCTTATTCTGGTAATCGGTTCCGTGGTGCTCTTCACGCTCTTGTTGGTCACGGGCAATACCATGGCTATTTCCGTGCGCGAGCGCATCGGAGAACTTGCCGTCCTGAAAGCCATCGGCTTCACGGATCGCTTCGTTTTGTTCTTCGTGCTCGGTGAATCCTTGCTGATTGCCATGGTCGGCGGAATTCTTGGACTGGCGCTGTGCAAGCTGCTTACCATGCGTGGCGATCCGACGGGCGGCTTCCTGCCATACTTTTATCTTCCGGCGATGGCTATCGTAATGGGCCTGGTGGTTTCATTTGCCGTGGGCATTCTGGCTGGTTTGTTTCCTGCGTCTTCGGCAATGCGGCTGCGCGTAGTCACTGCGCTGCGGAGGGTTTGATTTATGGCCGTGCCTATTGTTTACAATCTGCGCAGTGTGCGAGCACGGTGGGTATCCGCGATTGTCGCGGTACTGGGTATTGCGGGTACTGTCGGCGTGTTCATCGCTATGCTGGCTCTGGCGAAGGGCTTCCGCGCCACACTGGTGGCGTCTGGTTCCCCGAGTAACGCTATCATCATGCGCGCTGGATCGCCGAGCGAAATGATGGGTTCCGTCACTTTGAGCCAGGTGCGCATCATTCAGGATGCGCCAGGCTTGGCGCGTGAAGGGAATCAACCGCTGCTGACTCCGGAAGTTGTGGTCATCGCCCCTTTTCCGCTGCAATCGACGGGCACCGACGCTAACGTGCAAGTTCGCGGCGTATCCGATAGCGCCTTGAAGGTACGAAATCAAATCCATATGGTGCAGGGGCGTTTCCTGGAGCCGGGCCTCGCGGAATTGGTGGTTGGTCGAAACGTTGCTGCCACGTATAAAGGTTTGAATCTCGGCGACACCATTAGATTTGGCGGCGGCACCTGGAAGGTGGTCGGCGTTTTCGATGCGGGGGGCAGCTCCTTTGACTCCGAGGTTTGGGCTGACTCGCGCGTGCTCGCACAGGTCTACAAGCGGCCGGAGTCCATCTTCCAATCGGTGACCGCGCACTTGACTTCCCCCGCTGCATTTACACAGTTGAAGGATAATTTGACTAGCGACCCGCGCATGACCGTGCAAGTCGATCGCGAAATTGACTATTACGAAAAGCAATCGCGCGGCCTAACGACATTGATCACGGTGTTGGGATCGCTGGTCGCCGGAGTAATGGGCGTGGGCGCGGTGTTCGGCTCGCTGAACACTATGTACTCTGCCGTTTCGGAACGCTCGCGCGAAATCGCGACGATACGCGCTCTAGGATTTGGCTCAGGCAGCGTAATCTTGTCCTTTATTCTTGAAGCGCTACTGATTGCATTCGTGGGGGGCGTGGTGGGTTGTCTCGCGGTTCTTCCTTTAAATGGCATCACCACCAGCACCATGAATTTCCAGACATTCTCTCACCTGGCATTTGCATTCAAGGTGACGCCGATGCTGCTGTTGGTTGGACTGATCTTCGCGCTCATCATGGGACTGATCGGTGGAGTTCCTCCAGCGATTCGCGCCGCGCGGCGTCCGGTCGCGCAAGCGTTGCGCGATTTGTAGAAACGAATTGAGACACGCACAAGTTGGCAAGATAGAAACACACGCACGCGACGCCCTGCGCTATAACTCCCTTCACTGCTCCTATTTCGGCAAATCGCCGGATTGCACGCCAACAAATTGTACGGCCGCCGTTCGAACTCACGCCGATGGATAAATGGGCGCGGAAACGCTACCAAGGTCGGTTGCGCTAACGGTGGGGGAAGTTTCGTCGCGATAGCGGACGATAAGCAAGGTCAGATCGTCAGCTTGGTGGGCGCCACGAGAAAAAGTCTCGACGGATTCGAGAATATGTTTCTGCAGGTGATCCAACGAACATGGTGCGTTCGAGGTTAGAAGCTCGCGCAGGCGACCAACTCCAAAAAATTCTTCGTCGGGATCCATAGCTTCTGTTACGCCGTCACTGAAAAGCACCAGCGTGTCGCCGGGCTCGAGTTGATGGTGGGCGACGTTATATTCGGCTTCGGCAAGCAGCCCGACCGGGCAACAGCCTTCCGAGAAAGGTTCTTGCGGGGCACCATGGCGAACCAAAAATGGCGAAGGATGCCCGGCATTGATGTAATCCAGACGGCCTTCGGAATCAAGAATGCCCAAAAACATAGTTGCGTAGCGACCGACTTCCGAATGGCTGCAGAGAAACCGGTTGAGGTGAGCGAAAACATTGGCGGGGTCGGTGGCGAGGCTCATGCCGGAAAGCGCGCCCTGCAACATCGTAGTCAACAGAGCTGCGCCTAATCCTTTGCCAGAAACGTCGGCGAGCAGGAAGACCGTGCGATTATCGCCAAGCGAAAAAACGTCGAAGTAGTCGCCTCCGACAGCCAAGCACGGGAAGTTGATGCCAGAAACGGAAAGGTGCGGAAAATTTCTAAAATCGCGCGGCAGTAGCGCTTGTTGAATGTCGCGCGCGATATTGATCTCTTGTTCCAGACGCTGACGTTCGCGTTCCCGCTCGACGAGGCGGGCGTTATCGAGAATGCTGGCGGCGTCTCCAGCGAGTGCGTCAAGAATGCGCCGATCCAGCTTGGAAAAGGCCGCGGGACGCCGCGAATCGAGATAAAGGACGCCGAGAAGATCGCCGAGCTTAACATTAACCATAGATTCTTGAGTGTTCGCGCGCGCGACTGCATACAGTGGTATTACCACCACCGCGCGCAAACGCTGAGCGACGATGCTTTGCGCAGCTTGCAAGTTCATGTCGGCATGCGCGAGGTCTTCTGTAATCACCGGGGCTTTCTGGCGCAGCGCAAGCTGAATGACGGTTTGGCTGGGAGAGAGGCTTTCTGGCGGAAGCCGAACGCTGCCGCTTCGGCGGGCGAGCCGGACCTTCAAAGCCGCGTCGCGCCCCGCTTCCAGCAGAAGCCCGCGGTCCGCGTCCGTGACGGCGATCGCATGGTCGAGCATAGTGCCGAGGACCGATTCGAGCGGAAGTTGGGAATGCAGCAACGTGGTAGCTTCGAGAAGCAGATTGAGTTTGCGCAGACCGCCGCCAGTGGACTCGGAGCTGGTAATGTGTTCTATGCGCGTAAGAAGATGTGGGATGGATTCATCGCTGCCGGTCGATGAGTAGCGGAAGAAAATTTCGTAAGAGTCGTCCAAGCCAAAAGTGATCGCGTCGCCGTCCTGAAGTTCGCGAGTGTCCACTTTTTCGCCATTGACGAAGATCCCACGCCGCTGGCCCCGGTCTTCCACATAGAAGCGGTGCGCTTCGGTAACAATCGCTGCACAGTTGCGCGAAATACGGCGGTCCGAAAGTTGCAGGTGGTTGCCTGTTTCAGCGCCCCGCCCAATGAGAAAAGGCGTTTGCGCGATGCGCGCGTAACGCCGCGAGCCCTCCGGTGAAACGACTTCGAGGACCGGTTCACCGGGCAGCGAAATTGCCGTGTCATGCATGGCCGCTTTCCAAGGCCGGAATTGTAGCACGCGCAGTAAAAAATATTAGGCTGGCCTGCGGGAGATGAAGAAAGCGGCAGCGCTATGGCGTAAAAGTGGAGCGAGTCAAAGAGTCACATCACCGCAGACTTGTGATTAGCGCTCCGGGGTCGTGCGTACCTTCTCGCCATGTTTTGTGGAGGAGGAAGCTGCGGATGCGGGAGAAACAGGTTTGCCCTGGGCCGGCGCGGTAATTTGCAGGACAGCTTCAGCCAGAGTTGTGGACAGATAGTCACGGCTATCCATACCGAGTCGATTAGCGGCTTTCATCAAGTCCCCGGGGGAATTCCACAAACCGATAATTATTCTTGTCCCAGGCAAATGCGTGTGAAATTTCCTGTACAAATCGCGCGAATGCAGGAGCGCGAATGGTGGCAGCGCGGAAATGCAAACGATTTCAGGATTGAGGTCCTAACTTGAGTGAGCATCTCCGCGGTTGTTGCCAGGGACGCGACTTGCGCATGACAGCCGGCGCGCTCCAAAAGTTGCGCGAGCATCGTGCACACAACTTCCTCGCTTTCGTTTCTACAGGGCACACAAAGGACGCTGCAACGCGTGCGGCGCATCGGTGATAGCTTTGGGGCAATTTTTAGATCGATTACTGACGGTTCTGAATCGGAAGCAGGCTGAGACGCAGGAATTATCAAATCATCCTTGCGTGTGTAACCAAATTCCTCCACAAATTCCTGCGTGCTCTGAAGAATGAATGTCGCCACTCCCTCTTCCAGGTCATTGGTATAACTGTCCTGCTCGGCAAGGCTGAGCGCAGGAATTAGGGCGGAGTCGTAGAGTTCGCCGAGTGAATGCTCCTTCAGGTAATCGTGTAACACTTCTTCTGCTTCCTCTTGATCGTTGGCTAGCAGTCGCTGGTAGTAATGAGCGCCGGGCGGAACGGGCTCGTCGCCGAGCAAAATATTCAGGAACTCCAAGCGCGGGACGTGACGGCCCAGAACAACCAGGCAAACAGTGAAGGGCGTGGATAACACCAGGCCAATAGGTCCCCACAGAAGTGTCCAAAAAATGGCGGCAAACAGAATTGCGAAAGAAGAAATTCTGGTTTGGCCGCCGTAGAGGAGCGGTTCGAGGAAATTAGCGACGATCAATTCGACTACTACATACAGACCGATGGTCATCGCGGGGCGAGTCCAACCAGTGAATAATGCTAGCGAAAGTAAAATAGGCACGACCGCACTTAAGGGCGCACCGATGTATGGAAGAAAACGTAAAACCGCGGCCACAACGCCCCACAATAGTGCGTTGGGTATGCCGATGAAATAGAGGCCAAGGCCGATGACCAACCCGAAACCCGAATTGACGATGAATTGTAAGAGCAGGTAGCGCGATACGCGGCTTCCGGCGTCATCGAGCGCTTGCGTCATGGCGCTGAATCGCCCATGAGCAACCAACCGGATAAAGCGGTTCCGTAAATCTTCGCGGCCCATCAGCATGAAGATCGTTAAGACGATGACGATGACCACGCCCCCTATCGGGCCGATCACGCTGTTCAAGGCACGCGAAAGCTTTCAAACCACCCAACCAGCGGAGCAAGCAGGAATGTAAGAAGCATGGCCAGAGCCAAGGGCACTACATTACCCGCGCAAAATAAAGCGTGCCGATAATCACCACGCTAGCGACGATGGTCACGAGGCGGGAAAGGTCGCGAGATTGTGTGGAAGTCGCCAACAATTATTCTCCGTGCAATTAGAATCCCGAACTATACGCTGCCCTAGCGTGTCTTCCGGAAACTTGGATGCATATTCCCCGTTGGGAGGAACGCAAGTTGCAAACAAGAGAGGATCACTACTGGGAAGACTAATCTAATCTACGCGTTTTACCGGATGGCCGTTTAAACCAACAGGGACTACGATTTGCTCGCTTTCTGAATTTTCAGACATAAGTAGCTACGCGGGGAAAGGGGCGACTAATACCCGCATTAGATCAAAAAATGAAAAGGAGCTAAGACCATGGATGATTTCAATAAGGATACCAGCCAATCCCGTCCCTACGGCGACAGCAGCAGCGGAACCGCGGGTACAGGTACTGCCGCAAGAATGAAGGAACAAGTTGTCGATAAGGCCAATGAAGTAAAGGAAAAGGTAGCGGATTTCGGTCGGAAGGCTGTGGATAAGCTCGACGCCCAACGCGAGGTAGCAGCTGGCACCTTGGAGAAGACCGCTTCCGGTCTTCACCAGAGGTCAGATCGTGCAGCATCCGCGGCACATTCCACGGCGGACAAGCTTCAGGCCACAGCGGATTACGTTCGGCAGCATGACCTGAAAGCCATGATGGATGACGTGCAGGACCTCGTGAAGCGCTATCCGGGACAATCGCTCGCCGCGGCAGCCGTGGTGGGATTTTTGGTCGCGCGGGTTTTTCGGAGCAATGACTGAAAACGTTTTTGCCTAGGAGGCTATATGGCTGCGCCTGGCGAACGGTCCGTTCCCGAAGTGTTCCAGGACATTATTGGCAACTTGGAAGATATCATCCGATCCGAGGTTCGTTTAGCCAAAACGGAAATCAAGGAGGAGGCCGCCAAGGCGGCTAAGCCAACCCTGCTCGTTGGGATAGGCATTGTCATGGCGGTATACGCCGTTGGTTTTTTTCTGCTGACCGGCGTGCACGCTCTGAGTATGGTGCTGGCGCCTTGGTTGGCCGCTCTCATCGTCGGCGCTTCGGTGGCGCTACTGGCGATTCTATTGATTAGCTCGGGTAGCGCACGCTTGAAACAGGTCAACACGGTACCGCAAAAAACGATCGAAAGTCTTAAGGAGAACGTGCAATGGGCGAAAAGTCAGACCAGATAGAGCGACACATCCAACAGACTCGGAACGAACTAGGCGAGAATATCAACGAACTGGGCGACAAAGTGAAGCACGCGGTGGATTGGCGGGCGCAGTTCCAGGAACGACCGATGGCCCTGATGGGAGCCGCTTTTGTGGGCGGCATGTTGCTTTCGGCTTTGATCCCTGGCCGTTTGCGACGGAGTAGTTCGCTGAGCGACCCGTGGAAGGCAAGGAGTGATGACCGCTGGAAGTCAGCGTCGGACAGTTCCAGATATTCGAACGCTAGTTCCAATACTTATCAGCAAAAAGCTTCGGAAACTTGGGAGAACGTCAAAGAAGCGCTGGTTGGGGTTGCAGCAACGAAAGCCAGCGATTTTCTAGAACAGATAATTCCTGGTTTTGCGGAGCATTATAAAAGGCGCGCAAGCAGGACTTCCGGTTCGCCTTCTTCAGGGATCCCGGACTCTTGGCAGAAGACCAGCGGATCCGGCACGGACTATGGCGCGCATTCATAACTGGGACGCACATTCTTAAGTGGGGACGCGCATTCCTAAGTGCAACCCACGTTCCTAGACTACCGGACGCTTAACTAGATCGCGCATTTCTTAAGGTAGAATCGGATTCTTGGGGGCGGCCTCGCCCCCAAGACATTATTTTACCTGCCTGGTCTTCGCTTAACGACCGCAAAGAGCCGGTTTGTTGTAATCATCGTTGTGCGCCATACACTAAAGTGCCTAGTACCTTACAACGTTTACCGGATGGCTAGAGATCCTGAAAGCCCGTAGTGTCCCAACATCTTCTTGCAGATAGTTCGTGGCTGCTACCCAGTCAGGAATGAAGACATCCCGAACTAAGAAGATAAGGAGACGGATTTGCTCTGGACTATTGCGGTAATCCTTCTGATCATGTGGCTGCTCGGACTCGTCAGCTCTTACACACTCGGCGGCTTCATCCACATTTTGCTGGTACTCGCGATTATCGTTGTGCTGATTCGCGTCATTCAAGGCCGCAGACCGGTTTAATGGCCAGCTTTCAGGCCGCCCACTCACATCGCATTAGCGCAACCATAATTAGCGCAATCTCGCATTGGCAGTGGGCGCAGCTCGCACGCGCAGTTTTCACTATTCCGGACGTGAGTTTAAAAAATAAAAGGAGCAACTGTGGCCACATCAGATACGAGTAACTCATCGAAAAAAAACGAAGGATTGCTGGTTAGCGTCGCGGAATCAATTGGGTCAACGTTGGGCAGTCTTGCAGCTAAAGCAACCGCTGCGACGGAAGCGTTGGGAAAGAGCACGACGCGAAAGCCTAGGAAACGCAAGGTAACGCGAAGCTACAGCACAACGCGAAAAAAGAGCGCGCGGAGCAGCGCGAAACGCCGCACAAAACCAACCAACCCAGCTAAAAAGACCAGCGCCCGCAGCCGAAAATAACTTCGCAGAAACTACCGTCGTCAAAAGATACTTTCGCCCAAAGTAATTTTACTTGGGCCGCTCTGCCAGTGAGCGGTTGACTATCTCCAGATTTTCGCGAGCCAGGGCAAGCGTGGGATCAATCCTCAACGCCACTTCCAAATGTGACTTCGCCTCTGTAAGATCTCCTACTTGCGCAAGCGCGGCGCCCAGATTAGCTTCCGCGTTGGCATCCTCCGGGCGCAAGCGAGCCGCTGCTCGAAAGTGTTCGATGGCCTCGCCAAACCGGCTCTCGGTGGCCAGGGCAATTCCTGAGTTGTAGTGTGCGTCGAAATTGTCCGGCTGCGCCCTCAGCGCGGCGATGAAATACGGGATGGCCTCGCCTGACTGTCCGGAAGCCAAGAGCACACCACCCAGCGCGTTGTTGACCGTGGCATCCTCGGGATGAATGCGTAGCGCCAATTGATAATGCCTTTTGGCTTCCGCTAATTGACCTCTTGCCTGCAGCCTCGCCGCAAGGTTGTACTGGGCCTCGAAATCCGCAGGTTTTTTTTCCACCTTGTGGCGCGCCATAGCTTCCTGGAGGAGTTCGCGAGGATCGCTGGACGCACCGGAAGGCGAGCCCGTCATGCGCAGTGGCGAAAAAATGTTGCGACTACCCAGTACTGCGCACAGAAGCACGAAAATGTGGCCACTACGCTGCATAAAAGGCCGCGTTTACACGAATCAGAAAAATAGTACAGCGGCCTAGTAGTGTTTGTCTATTTTGCATGCGAAAATTAGCGGGCTGCGGAGGCGAGGCGGCGTACCACGTAGTCGGAGACGTACGCACTAAAAGTTTCGTTGAGACGCTGCGTCACGCTGCCGGGAGCAGTAGCGATTTTATGGCCGGCAATTTCGGAAATGCCGATCACGTTGCGGTTCGTCGAGGAAACAAAGACTTCGTCAGCGGCGTAAAGATCATCAGGACGCAAAGATTGTTGCACGATGCTCACGCCAGCTTCCGGAGCGATCTCCATTAAAATTCCACGGGTAACGCCTTCCAAGCATCCTGAACTCAGAGGCGGAGTGAGAACCTTGTCGTTCTTAACGGCGAAGACATTTGCCGAGGTACACTCAGCGACCTCGCCGCGTTCATTGAGCAGGAGAACTTCGTCGAATCCTTCTTTGGTGGCTTCGGCAACGGTCCAGGCATTATTCAGCCAGGAAATAGTTTTCACCCCCGAGAGAGCCGACGCGGCGTGACGCGCTTGTTCGCGGAGCGAGAGGCGAAGAGTCGCGGGGTAATCCGGAAGCGGGGCGGTACAAATAATAAGGTCGACCTGCGGATGAAGTTCCGGACCTTGCCAGAAACCCACGGTATTATAAACCAGATAAATGCGAGCGCAGCCTTCGGTTACTTTGTTTGCGCGAATGACTTCATGCAGGTGGACACGCACCTTGGCAGCGGTGTAAGGCATGGGGAGGCGCACGATGGCGGCGTCCTTCTCCAAGCGGCGCCAATGACGCTCGTATGCGAAAGCCTCGCCGCGCGCGATCTGCAGCGTTGTAAACAGCCCCCAGCCACAGGTAAGTCCAGCCTGGCCAGCGGACAAGCGAACTTTTTCGATCGGCAGCAGGCTTTCGTTGTGAAAGATATTGCGATGAATCACGGGTCCTCGTCGTGGCCTTTTCCATTGTAACCGAAACGGAGTTGACAGGATTTCCGTGGGGTGGCGTCGAAGGGTAAAGGTAAACGTATCGAAATGGGAAGAGATGATATACACCCCCTATGTTTTCGTAAGAGTGGCAAGTAAAGGGGGTTACAGGAGGCGAAGTTTGTAAGAGCGGCAAGTAAAGGACATAGCCGCGCAGCATTTGCAGATTTTACGTGGAAAGAGTAGGACAGCGTGTGGGGGAGAAATACCGCGACTCAAAAAACGAGGGGTGGGTCAGAGTTGAGCGAGGATGGGTGGCGAGTGTAACGTGGAATTGCGTTACAAGAATTTAAACTCTTTCAGTAGTTACTGTACAGTATTCTACCTTATCGTGGATTTCGTTGAGACCTGTTGGGTGGGGTAGGCACTTCGGCGTACTATGTTGCCGCTTACCAGGCAGGCGAAGGCAAATCTCGGGGGTTAATGATGCAAAAAGTGCCGGAGCACGAATTGAAAGCGTTGCAGGAGAAGCCAGCGCGGCGGAAATTTCTGCAAACCAGCCTGATCGGTGGAGTTGCCGCTGCGGCGCTGCCGATGTTACGCCCGGTACTGGAGGTGGGTCGTGAAGGAGGGCCCGCAGCCACACCGTCGGAATCTCCGACGTTTGAATTTGACGAAATTACCATCACTGAATTGCAGGAGGGGATGAAGTCCGGCGAGTTTACGGCACGTTCCGTTACGGAGAAATATCTCAGGCGTATCGAGGCCATTGACAAGCGTGGTCCGGATATCAATTGCGTGATTGAAATCAATCCCGATGCGCTGGAAATTGCCGAAATGCTGGATAAGGAGCGCAGAGAGAAAAGGACCCGAGGACCGTTGCACGGCGTCCCGTTAATGATCAAGGACAACATAGACACCGCGGACCGCATGATGACGACGGCAGGATCGCTGGCGCTGGTGGGCGCAAAGCCGCCGAAGGATTCCTTCGTCGCGCAAAAATTGCGCCAAGCGGGTGCGGTGATCCTGGGCAAAACGAATTTGAGCGAGTGGGCCAACATGCGCTCCAATCAGTCGACGAGCGGATGGAGCGGGCGCGGTGGACTTACCAAGAATCCATACGCGTTGGATCGCAACCCGTGCGGTTCGAGTTCTGGATCTGCTGCGGGAGTCTCGGCAAATCTATGCGCCGGGGCGATCGGGACGGAGACGGACGGATCGATCGTGTGCCCGTCGTCAGCAAATGGAATTGTGGGCATCAAGCCGACGGTCGGATTGGTCAGCCGCAGCGGCATAATTCCAATTTCGCACAGTCAGGATGGCGCGGGTCCGATGTGCCGCACGGTGCGCGACGCGGCAATTATGCTGGGCGCGCTCACGGGTGTGGACCAGGAAGACGGCGCAACATCGAGAAGCCGCGGTAAATCCTTCACTGATTACACGCAATTTCTTACGGTCGACGGATTGGAAGGAGCGCGTATCGGCGTGGTGCGTGGAACATTTGGTTTTAACCAAGCGGTGGACAAGGTGATGGAAACGGCGCTCGATACGATGAAGCAGCATGGGGCGATTTTGGTGGATCCTGCGGAAATTAAAACCAGAGGCCAGTTTGATGAAAGCGAGTCCACGGTCTTCATGTACGAACTGAAAGCCGATTTGAATGCGTATCTGGCGCGACTGGGGCCAGCGGCGCCGGTGCATTCGCTGAAAGAAATCATCGATTTCAACGAGCGCCACCAGGAAGACGAGATGCCATATTTCGGTCAGGAGCTATTCATCAAGGCTGAAGGCAAAGGAACGTTAAGCAGCAAGGAATATTTGGAGGCATTGAAGAAAAATCATTTGCTGGCACGCACGAAAGGCATTGACGCGGTCATGGACAAATCCAAGCTGGACGCGCTGGTAGGACCGACTGGAGGGCCAGCGTGGTTGACGGATTTGATTGCGGGCGATCATTTTGGCGGGGGCAGCTCGGGTCCGGCGGCAGTAGCGGGGTATCCGAACATTAATGTGCCCGCGGGATTTGTGTTTGGCTTGCCGGTGGGAATTTCGTTTTTCGGGCGGGCGTGGAGCGAACCGGTGTTGATACGGCTGGCGTATGGGTTTGAGCAGGCGACGAAAGCGAGGAAGGCACCGCGATTTTTGGCAAGTATGGAGGTGAAGGGATAGAAAAAACGCAGGTGAGCATCCAATTTCTTTCTGGGGTCTAACAATGTCGGCCCGTCTACCGGACGTAGTTTCCAAGCAGCCACGAACATAGGTGCGCAAAGTTATTTCGTGGGCGACCCGAATTAGCCGGCTTTCAGTCGTGTCCCGTAGTACCCTGAACTGGCCAGTGACGAACCGCGCTTCGCGGGCAGGAACCGCCTCGGATGAACGCTCTCACAAGAACCACGTGGATCGCGGTGGGTCTTTTTATCCTGGATGCCTTCATCATGAATCAGGGGGTTGTGGCGCTGTGCCTCATTTTGGTCACCGTGTTCGTTTTCCTCCCCAGGGCGTTGTGGGTGCGTCGCGGGGATCGGCATCTTTACGAGCAACGATTGGCGAAGGCCGGGATTTATCTGCTAGCCGCAGTAGCTGTGTTCGGGTCCAATGCGCTGCAGAATCGGATGGCTGACCGCCGGGCAATCAAGATTGGAAATGCTTGTTTGGCGTACCACGTAAAGCACCAGCGTTATCCGCGTCGTCTCGACGAGTTGGTGCCCACCTTTCTTCCGTCAGTACCGGTTGCAAAGTACACGCTGGGAGGAAATAACTTTTTCTATTTAAGTCCGCCTGCAGGAGGCGAGCCCATGCTCTTCTATGAAGCGTTCCCGCCATTTGGACGGCGCTTCTTGAGACTGCGCTGTTCGAGCAGAAGCGTCCGCACCGGGTAACCTGTGCGCCCCCAGTGCCTCGTTTCGTAACTGTTCTAACCAGGCCCCTTTCACAAGCGATAGGGCTTGTGGGCGGCTAACAGATACCCAGTGCCAGGTAACCACCAATCGGAGAAATGGATTCTAAATGAGGCTAGCTTAAACTGTGCGGCCATGAGCGTCATCGACGAAGTCCTCGCCGCAAACGAAATTTATTCGCGTACGCATGATTTGCGCAAGTTGACCCCGTGTCCCGAGCGCAAGCTCGCGGTGCTGACCTGTATGGATACCCGGCTTTCGATTCGCACTCTGGGTTTGAAAACGGGAGACGCGCACATCATCCGCAATGCCGGCGGCATTGTTACGGACGACAGCCTGCGCTCCCTGGTGGTATCACACTATCTGCTGGGCACCGAGGAATTCATGGTCATCAATCACACGGATTGCGGATTGATGCACACCAGCGAACAGGATCTGCGCACGCGAATCCAGAACCATAGCGGAGCCGCCGCTGTTGCTCCCGCCTACTTCTACACCTTTCAAAACGTCGAAGAAAATGTCCGCCACCAATTGCAGAAGCTGCGCACCCATCCCTGGATTCCCAAGAACGTCGCGGTCCGCGGCTTTGTCTACGACGTGACCAATGGGCTTCTCCGTGAAATCAAGTATGACTGACCACGGGCCGCGTACCGGCCCGTGCCGAGCACGATAGAACGCGTGGAGGCACTGGTGAAAACGAAGGGCATCAAGGTCTTTGTCCGAGTGGATCACAGCGGAGAAGCAGAGAAGGTAGGGATGAAAATGCCCTCAACACAATTGCTAATCTTCTGCTAATCTTCGGAAACTCGAAGGGAGGCACTTGCTTGACGCTTGCGGCTCCCACTGCGGCAATTGACCTTCCTTTAAAGGCTTGGGCATGGCAGGGCATCGACGGAAAAGTCTGGTTAGGCTATAACGACCCGGAGTATCTGAAACGGCGATTTGACCTGACCGATGACCCAATCAAGACGAGCCTCTCGATACGCCCTTTCGCTTGCGGACTGTGGGCCGCGATCCATTCGATCCCCAGTTCGTTCAACGCTTGCCCGAACTGCGTGCGCAGCGGATCTCCCCGGAGTTGTTCGGGAAGTGGCTGCGGGCCGGCCTTTTGAAAGATGCTGTTTTTATCGGTGTAATGGGGCAAAGGGCGTCCATAGCGCCGTAACCATCCCTGCAGGGTTCGCAAGTTCTCTTCCGTGGTGTCGTGCTCGGTGAACCGTCCCCAGATGCGACTGGTGGCATCATCGATCAGGGCGATCCGATGGCAAGCCGGACCGCGCTCCTCCAGCAGCAGAACGGAGAGCTATCCTGCATCACCAGCTGGCCGCCAGCTTGCGGTTCGATGGCCGCCCTCGTAGTCCGTGAACCAGGGCACCATCCCCGCGCTCGCGAATCCGAAGCAGCATTCGCCGCACCTGGCGGTCCGTTACTTTTAACCGCACAGCTGCTGCTGCCTGCGAAAGATGCTTCTGCTTGACCTCGTGCAACACTTTCAATCGGTCTCGTTCTCGTTGGCTCAAGGTGATTCGCTCCGTTTGCATAGGGCCCTCGGACACCTATGAAAGCGGACATTTCTACTTTGCTCAAACCGGACATTCTCATTTTGCGGCGACACGATAGGCGGAGTCGTTGACAGGAGGGGTGTGGTACTTTAGGATTAAGGTTTGTCTCTAGAGGGAAAGGTGTGACTGTGCATGAGGACGTACGTAGCCAAAGGTGAGGAAGCAGAAGCGCTCAAGGTGGGCGCAAACTGGTTTGTTGTGGACGCCACGAACGTGGTGCTAGGGCGTTTGGCGACAAAAGTTGCCCGGATGCTGATCGGCAAGGACAAGCCAAGCTTTACGCCGTATCTCGATTCCGGAGATCACGTTGTGGTGATTAATGCGGACAAGATCCGCATGACGGGAAACAAGGTCGAGCAAAAAATTTATTATTCGCATAGCGGGTATCCAGGCGGACTGAAGGAAGTGCCAGCGAAGAGGTTGCGTGTGGCGAAGGCCGACTGGATGGTGCGCGAAGCGGTGTTGGGGATGCTGCCGAAGAATAAGCTGCGTGCGCGACGCGCGAAGAAGTTGCGCGTATATCGCGATGCAGCGGGTTTAGCGCGCCATGCCGGGCAAAAGCCACAAGCGGTGGCGATTTAGCCGCCGAATGAAGGGCATAAGTCCTTCGCTGTGATGTAGAGTTTTCCGCAGGTTGCGGTTCCTTTCTAGGCAATTCCTGAGCAGTGCCTAAGCAGGGAGCAAGACCGGGCGTGGATTTTTTCGAGGAGGGACGTTGAGTTCTATGGGTACGCCCATTGCGGGCAAGCAAGCATGGTTTCTGGGAACCGGACGTCGGAAGGAATCCGTGGCGCGCGTGTTCCTACGTCCCGGCGGCGGGAAATTCAAGGTCAATGGCCGGACGGTGGAACAGTACTTTCCGAATTTCGCCTGGAAGCACGACGCGATCGAGCCGCTGAAGTTCACAAATTTAATGGACCAGGTGGACGTAGTGGTGACGGCGCATGGCGGAGGGGTTGGCGGACAAGCCGGCGCAGTGCGTATGGGATTGTCGCGAGCCATTTCGCTGTTCAATCCGGAGTTGCGCCCGGCGCTACGCAAGAACGGATTCTTGACACGCGATTCTCGAATGAAGGAACGCAAGAAGTACGGGCAGAAGGGCGCGCGGAAACGCTTCCAGTTCACCAAGCGTTAAGGAAAGGCCCGGGGGTCCGAGCCGCTGTGTGTACCAATTTTTTGTTGCCAGCCTGCGCCGCGCAGGCTGGCAACGTCGAGCTCCGGCGGGTTTGCGGAAGCAAACACGCCGAGATCACGGCCGGCAAGGAGCCGGCAACAGGCTGTTCTGCAGCGTAATTTTTGCGCCAGAGTGGCGGGCTAAACCCGACGCCAAGGCACGAAGGAAAGCCGCTGCCGCAAACAGCTATCCTTAGAGGAGGTAACTTGGCAGTAGAAATTACGATGAAGGAGCTGCTGGAGGCCGGGGTGCATTTTGGTCACCAGACGCGACGATGGAACCCGAAGATGAAGGAATACATTTTTGGGGAACGCAACGGCATTCACATCATTGATCTTCAGAAGACCCTCAAGATGTTCCGCGAGGCGAGCCGCTTCGTAGGCGAACTTGCCGCACAAGGCAAATCAGTTTTGTTTGTAGGCACCAAGCGACAGGCGCAGGAAGCGGTCGCTGAAGAAGCCAAGCGGTGCGGCGCATTCCACGTTAACCACCGGTGGCTGGGCGGCACGCTGACGAATTGGGCGACGTTGCAGAAGTCCATCAAGCGGCTGAAGCTGTTAAAGGCCATGACGGAAGATGGCCGGATGAATGAATTGTCCAAGAAAGAAAAGGCGCGGCTGGAACGCGAGATGAAACACCTGCTGCAGAACCTAGAAGGCATCGAAAACATGGGGCAGCTTCCGGATGCGATGTTTGTGATCGATTCCAACGCGGAAGAGATCGCGGTGAAAGAAGCGCGGCGCATGGGCGTTCCGGTGGTTGCGGTGGTTGATACGAACTGCGATCCGGACGTGGTGGACTGGATCATTCCAGGGAACGACGACGCGTTGCGCGCGATTCGTCTGTTCACGTCAAAAATTTCGGAATCGGTTCTGGAAGGCCACAATGCGTATCAGCAATCGCAAGTGGCGGAGCAGAAAGCGGCGGCAGATCAAGCGTTGGCGGAAGGCGTCGAGTATGTGGATACGAGCGCTTACGAACAGTACGAGAAGCAGGAAGGCGACTTCGTAGAAGGCGTCGTGGATCTCCCGGCGGAGGCTCCGGTTGAAGCTGCTGAAACCGCTGAACCCGCGGAAGCTACCGTCCCGCCGGACGAGACAACGCACTAAACGGGTAGGAAATCCAAGGCCCGGCGGTGTCGTCGAGGACTCGCGCCGGGCCGTTTTGCAAGCTACGACTGTAGTCCGGCGAAATCCAATAAAATAGTCAACGAGAAGAGACGAGAATGAGTACACAACCTGAGGCAATTCAGATTCCGGCACAACGCGTGAAAGAATTGCGCGAGCGCACCAACGCGGGATTTGCCGATTGCCGCGCGGCACTGGTGGAAGCAGGCGGAGACATCGAGAAAGCCATCAGCGTCCTGCGGAAAAAAGGACAAGCGGCAGCAGCGAAGAAGGCCCAGCGCGACGCAAGCGAGGGGTTGGTGGGGAGCTACATCCACGCGGGGGGCAAAATTGGAGTGCTGGTGGAGATTAATTGCGAGTCCGATTTCGTGGCGCGCACGGAAGCCTTCCAGCAGCTAAGCCATGATATTGCCATGCACATCGCGGCATTGGATCCGCGTTATGTGCGGCGCGAAGAAGTGACGCCGGAGATGCTCGAGAAAGAACGTGAGATCTACGGTGCACAAGCGCGCGCCACCGGGAAGCCAGAAGCGGTGATCGAAAAGATCGTGAACGGCAAGATGGAAAAATTCTACGAGGATAATTGTTTGTACGAACAGCACTACATCAAGGATGAGAGTGTGACGATCGGTGAAATGATCGCGCAGGCAATCGCCAACCTCGGAGAAAATATCGCTATTCGACGTTTTGTACGCTTCAAGGTGGGCGAAGTAAGCGGCGCAGCTTCTTCCGGCTCAGAGAGTGCGTCGGTCGTGTCGCCAGTCGCCGTTTGACGCGAAACACAGTGACGATAACAATTGAAGAGCGTTCCGGCGATGCTGGGGCGCTCTTTTTATTTGTGTGATGGTGCGGTGTGCGGCGGTGGGAATAGTTTGTTACAATTTCGAAGCTTTGCACCGTGAGCGCGTGAACAATCAGGGCAGCTGAGCGAACCAAGAAAGCGACGAACAAAGTGGCGAATAAGGTGGCGAAGAATGGCAAGCCGGTTTACCAGCGGATTTTACTGAAGCTTTCCGGAGAATCGTTCCAGGGGCCGCAGGGATTCGGGATTCACGGGCCAACAATTCAGGCCATTGCCAAGGAGTTGAAGGACGTGCACACGCTGGGCGTAGAGATCGCCATCATGGTCGGCGGAGGCAACATTTTTCGAGGCGCCCGTCAAAAGGGTTTTGAGATCGATCGCGCGACCGGGGACTTCATGGGAATGCTGGCGACGGTAATTAACGCGTTAGCGCTGCAGGATGCGTTGGAGAAAGAAGGCGTACATACGCGCGTGCAGAGCGCGATTGAGATGCATCAGGTTTCGGAACCGTTTATCCGGCGCCGTGCGATCCGGCACCTGGAGAAAGGGCGCACGGTAATCTTCGCTGCGGGCATCGGCAATCCTTATTTTTCTACGGATACAGCAGCCGCGCTTCGCGCGATGGAAATTAAAGCGAACGTGATTTTGAAGGCCACGCGGGTTGACGGAATTTACGATGCCGACCCGGAGCAAGTGAAGGGCGCCAAGTTATTTTCGAAAGTCACCTATCGCGACGTGCTGCATAAGAATTTGAAAGTGATGGATGCTACCGCCATTTCGCTGTGCATGGATAATGGCATGCCCATCGTAGTCTTCAATATGAATCAACACGGAAATATCAGACGCGTGGTGCTAGGCGAGCGAGTGGGTTCGACAGTAATTCCGACGGTGCAATAACTCACGAAGGCCGGCGAGATCGTTTTCGTTTCGATCGGTATAAGCGCGATGAGGTATGAATGCTATGACGACAGTTGGGACAACCAAGGACGCGATGGCCGCGGCGAGAACGCGGATGGAGAAGGCCGTCGAAGATTTTCGCAAGGAACTGACGACACTACGCACCGGCCGCGCGAACGCCACGCTGCTGGACAGCATCCGCGTGGATTATCACGGTACACCGATGCCCGTGAATCAACTTGGAACAGTGACCACGCCGGACGCGACGATATTGGTAATTTCGCCATGGGATCCGGGAGCGGTGCCGCTGATTGACAAAGCCATTCGCTCATCGGACCTCGGCCTGAACCCAACGAACGATGGGAAGGTGGTGCGCGTGCCGATTCCGTCACTGACGGAAGAGCGACGCAAGGAACTCGTGAAGCACCTGCACAAAGTGCTGGAGAATCACCGCACGGCGATTCGGAATGTGCGGCGAGACGTGAAGGAAGCGATCGAAAAGCTGGAAAAAGACAAGAAGATTAGCGAAGACGAGAAGAAGCGAGGGCTCGACGAGCTGGAAAAGGTGTCGCACTCGGAGACCAAAAAAATAGAAGATCTCTCCGCAGCGAAAGAGAAGGAAGTGATGGAGATTAAGTAGCCAAGCGAACGCTCACCGCATCCCGAGCGGTGGGGGCCAAGGGAAACGTGCCGCAGAACAGAAAAAAATTAGAGAATATTAGGGCGTACGGAGGGCTTAGTTGGGATTAGGTGTGCGCTTTTCCGTGGCGGTAGCCTTTTTGGGTGCAGTCGGCGCAGCGGGTGTATCGGAGCGCTCGAGCGTAAAGTCCTGAGCTTCATCGTTCTGAATCGCGCGAACAAAGGCATTGTAGTCAGCTGCTCGTTCAGCAGGAACTTCACGAAGAAGAAAACGGATTCGGCGGGTGGCGGTGAGCGTAAGGTTCCTTGAAGGAGGCGCTCCCTCCAGGACTCCGTACTTTGACGTAAATGTGGCGTAGTCACGCTCGACGGATGTGCCGGTGGGCGCACGCGCTGTCGTTCCGGCAGGTATTTCCAGAGTAGCGTATGTTTCGACCTCGAGCGGAGTTCCCAGGTCGATTGATGAAGGAGTGTTAACGGTAGCGGATTTGGTCGGTGGATCAGGCAGGCCGACTTGCGGTAGCAGCGCCGGAATGCGCACGGGTCTCTTCGACCAATCCACAAACTTCGGCACTGTGATTTCGTAATCCAGAGTGAAAGGCTGTTTTGTAGAGGATGGATCGGAAGCCGAAACGTTGCCGGCCTCGCCGCGAAAGCCATCTGAAATCGCCAAAAGTTGCGCGAGATTTTTCCATTTTTCTTGGGGCGTCTGAAAGAAGGCCACGCGCAAAAGAAGTTCGTTGTCTCCACGCAAAACGTAATGCACTTTTGCGGTGAGTTTCCCATCGGCCGCGAGCATGGCGCCAATGCGCACTTGTTGTTTGGCGGGAAAAGGCAAGCCCTGCGGAACGGCACGCCATACGCCCTGGGCATCAGGGTCGACCATCAGAACGCGTCGCCCGCGAAACTGTGACGGAATCATGCCGTAGGGAGCAACCTGAATGTTCAGATCGACGAAACGGCTGACCGACGGCGTGCGAACCTCCGTGACCAGATGATCGAAGACAGATGGGCGAGCGAAGGCCGAGCTTTCTTTAGTTGGACTTGCAACGAAACCCGCTCGTGGAACTACGACACTGTTCAAGAGCGCAGAAAACAAAACAAATTTGTCTTCGGGAGTGGCGTAGCCGGACGTCAGAATTTCGATCGCAGGGCGCGTTCTGAATCCTGTTGCCCCGGGCGGAAGATCGACGGTACGAATCTTTTGAGAGACAAAATTATATATGGCTTCAATTTTTGCGTCGGGATCAGGTTTCGCATCAGCATTTGGAGCGGCGTCACGCATTAGCGCGGATACCTTGGCTGCGATCTCAAGTGCTCCGGGATTGTCAGGCGTGAAAAACTTGGCGAGACGAGTCACCAGTTGCTGCCATGAAGCGAAAGTAGTGAGTACGACGTCGGAGTCGGCGGATTCGGAATCATGAGAGGGTGAGGAGTTCGCAGCAGATGCATTTCGCCGCCAGCGATAAACATTGCGAGCTGAATCACCTTGCCCCGATTTCTCAACCGTAGTGGCAGGGGCCGCGGGGTTGATGTACAGCTGGATCTGGCGAGAAGCGGGAAAGTCGAGTTCGAAAAACTCATCGGTAACGACGCCGCCCTGCGAAAAGGAATGGGATAGATGAAAATCAGGAGCCAGCGGAGCGTGTAACAGGGTAGTGATAACTCGATATTCGAGCGTGTCGCCAGGCGCCATGCCGAGGATCCTGACAGTTTTGCGGCGTACATCATGGTAGGCAGGGGCATCAACGACGGCAGGATTGGGTTGATCGGAGATCGCTTTGGGAAGAATGTCCGCAGTGCCGCCGCTCGAGTGCGTGAGACGCACGAGCGGAATTTCAATTTGTTCGAAAGTGCGATGGTAATCGAAATTGAGCCGGCCGAATTGGCGCGCTCCCAGTTCGCTGTTGATGCGAACGCGGGCATGGACGTCCTTGCGGCTTGAGCCGTCGGCTTCAAAACGAATGCGTGTTTCGAGCAGCTCGATTTGCGCAGGCGTCTTGGGGGCTTCGGCAATAGGTTTGTCGAGGGGCTTCTGGCTAGATTTGTTTTGTGTTTCCTGAGCGTAGAGAATGCGGACGCAAAAGAGCACGGATAGGAAGTAAAAAATCATGTGGGACTGTAATAACGAGCGAAGAGCGAAACGAACTTTCATCGTGGCCTCTACGGCAGTGTAGGTGGAGTACGAATAACGGTAAAGCGGCGATGCAGGTGCGTTTCGATGCAAGCAAGTGTTAGTTTTCGAGTCTGTTAGAGTTTTGTGTGGGTAAGGGCGCGAGAAGAAAATAGCTAGCCAACGATTGATACTGCAGGTTTTTGAATTCTGGGAATCAGATATTTGTACAAGGTGCTTAGTGAAAACTCAGGAAAAGGCGAGTGCCGAGGGGACAAGAGAGTGGTGGTCTGGGCATATTGGGTGGGCGTAGAAGTCCATTATTATCAAAGACTTAGGCCTGTCTGCCAGCGGTGATCAAATTGGCTTTGCGTATGTGAGTAAAGTTTTCCACTGGCCAATACACCGTAGATTTGACAGGGCACGTTTTCTTGCCTATACTTCGTTGTTTGCCAGGGTTAGGTTATCCCTGGGTGAGTGCTAACCGCATGCGGTTGCACTCGTTGGAAGGGAAGATCTTCGGTCCCGGAACAAGCAAGATGGAATGGGACAGAAGAGCGGCCGGAATGGGGCGCCAGCCCCGCAAAGCCGAGTAAGCCTCTCCGAATCGAAGCTAAGAGCCGGATTGTTGCCTCTTGGAGTGCGTGCGGAGTTTCTTGCTGGTATCTCCGGATTCGCAGTAGACCTTTCAGCATTGACGTAAGGCTCTCGCGCATTTTTGTGTGCGCGCATTGCGAGAGCTTCGGGGGAATTGTGCGCGCAATTGTGGACCCTTCCCAGCGGGCGCACGAGAAAGTGATCGCTCTGACTGAGCGGTAAAGAGGAACAACTGTGCCGACGTTTGCGCAACTAGTAAGAATGGGACGCGAGAAAGTACGCGTAAAGACGAAATCGCCAGCATTGATGGGCTGTCCGGAGAAACGCGGTGTGTGCATCCGCGTGTATACGCAAACGCCGAAAAAGCCGAACTCCGCGTTGCGCAAAGTGGCGCGCGTGCGGCTGACAAATGCTATCGAAGTAACGACGTATATTCCTGGTGTTGGCCACAATTTGCAGGAGCACTCGATCGTGCTGGTGCGCGGCGGCCGCGTAAAAGATTTACCCGGCGTGCGTTATCACATTGTGCGTGGAACGCTGGATGCGGCGGGCGTGGAGAACCGCAAGCAAGGCCGTTCTAAGTACGGTGCAAAGAGGCCGAAGGCCGGACAAGCGAAGTAAATCGCCTGAGCGGCAGAATTTTGAAGGAGCGATAAAGAGCAATGTCACGCAAAGGAATCACAGTCCGGCGTCGTCAAGCGACAGACCCCGTATACGCCAGCGACCTGGTGGATAAATTTATCTGCTCGATGATGTGGGAAGGCAAGAAATCAACGGCGCAGCGGGTGTTTTACGGCGCGATGGACCAAGTGGCGAAGAAGACGAACGATGACGCGCTGAAGATTTTCAAGAAGGCCGTGGAGAACGTAAAGCCGTTACTAGAAGTAAAGACGCGACGCGTGGGCGGCGCGAACTACCAAGTTCCGGTGGAAGTGAATCCGTTCCGGCGGCAGTCGCTGGCGATTCGTTGGTTGCTGCAGTATTCGCGGGAGCGCGCGGGCAAGACGATGGTGGACAAGCTCGCGGATGAGCTGATTGACGCGGCGAATGCGCGCGGCGGGGCGATGAAGAAGAAGGAAGACGTGCACCGCATGGCGGAAGCGAACAAGGCGTTCGCACATTACCGATGGTAAGGAATAGGTGGTTGTCGTGAGTGAAGCAGTCGCAACTCGAGCAGGAGAAAAGAAGGCCGTTTCAGGAACCATGGGCAGAGTATTCAAACTCGAAGACACCCGCAACATCGGGATCATGGCGCACATCGATGCTGGGAAGACCACGTCGACGGAGCGCATCCTCTTTTATACGGGTGTGACCTATAAGATCGGTTCGGTGGATGAAGGCACCGCCACCATGGACTGGATGGAGCAGGAGCGCGAGCGCGGGATCACCATCACTAGCGCGGCGACGACCGCTTCCTGGGAGCGCTTCAACAAGAAATATCGCGTCAACATTATTGATACGCCGGGCCACGTGGACTTCACGGTGGAGGTGGAACGTTCGCTGCGCGTTCTGGACGGCGCGGTTTGCGTGTTTGACTCCGTGGCCGGCGTGCAGCCGCAATCGGAGACGGTGTGGCGTCAGGCGGATAAATACCGCGTCCCGCGCATCTGTTTTGTGAACAAGATGGACCGTATGGGCGCGGATTTCGACCACGTCGTCCGCACCATTCGCCAACGCCTCGGAGCCCACCCCGTTCCCCTACAGTTTCCCCTCGGCCGCGAAGATAATTTCATCGGTATTATCGATTTCCTCGAGGAAAACGTAATTGTTTGGCTGGAAGAAACGCTGGGAGCGAAATACGAGACCTTTCCCGTCGAAAAGCTCTGGGACAAGGCGTTCGTGGATTCGCGGCCGGATGTTGCCGCCGCGCTGAAGGGCTCTGCGATCGACAAGAAGTTTTACGACGAGCACCGCAACAAGGTTGTGGAATACATCGCCGAACACGACGACGAAGTGATCGACAAATATTTGACGGAAGGCACGCTCACGCTGGAAGAGATGCGCAAGTCAATTCGCAAGTCGACGCTGAATTTGAAGATTGTGCCGGTTCTGGCGGGTTCCGCGTTCAAGAATAAGGGGATTCAACCCTTGCTCGATGCGGTTGTGGATTATCTGCCCTCGCCTGTAGATGTTCCTCCGGTGGAGGGCGTGAATCCGGCGAATGACGAACCCGAGTTGCGCCTGGCCCGTGACGATCAACCCTTCTCCGCGCTGGCCTTCAAGATCATGTCCGACCCGTTCGTCGGCCACGTGACTTATATCCGCGTTTATTCCGGGGTGCTGAAGTCCGGAAGTTATGTATTGAATTCCGGCAAAGGCACACGGGAACGCATCAGCCGGTTGTTGCAAATGCACGCGAATAAGCGCGAAGAGATTGACGAAATTTATGCGGGCGACATCTGCGCTTGTGTCGGCTTAAAGAACGTAAATACCGGCGACACGCTGTGCGACGAAAACAAACCGATCATTCTGGAAAATATCGATTTCCCCACACCGGTGATTTCCGTAGCCATCGAGCCAAAGACGAAAGCCGACCAGGACAAACTGGGTGTGGCGATGCAGCGGCTGGCGCAGGAAGATCCGACGTTCCGCGTTTCCACCGAGCCGGATACCGGACAGACATTGATATCCGGGATGGGTGAGCTGCACCTGGAAATTATCGTGGACCGCATGCTGCGCGAATACAACGTGCAGGCCAATGTGGGACGTCCACAAGTGGCGTACCGCGAAACGATTCGCAAGAAGGCCACCGCGGAAGGCAAATACATCAAACAGACCGGCGGCCGCGGACAATACGGGCATTGCGAAATTGAGTTGCATCCGCTCCCGAGCGCCGGCCACGAGAACATGAAAGAACTGTCCACCGATGATCTGGACGCACTAGCCAAGCAAATCGTGGGCGGGCCGGCCGGAAAATGGAAGTTCGACAAAGAGCACCGTTTCCTGTTCATCGACAAGATCATTGGCGGGTCGATTCCGCGCGAATTCATCGCGCCTATTGAAGCGGGGATACGCGAAGCGTTGGACAACGGCATTCTGGCAGGATTCACGATGGTGGACGTCGCCGCCGTTCTGATCGACGGCAGTTCGCATGATGTGGACAGCTCGGAAATGGCATTCAAAATCGCGGGCTCGATGGCGTTCAAGGAAGCCTGCCACAAGGCTTCGCCGGTTCTTCTCGAACCGATCATGAAAGTGGAAGTAGTGGTTCCGGAAGAATACATGCCGCAAGTGTTCGGCGACTTGAATGCGCGGCGCTCGGCGATCCAAGGCACGGAAAACCGCGCGGGCAGCAACGTCATTCGAGTGGAGGTGCCTCTTTCGCAGATGTTCGGCTACGCCACGGATTTGCGCAGCCGCACGCAGGGACGGGCCACTTTCACGATGCATTTTTCGCATTACGCGGAACTTCCGAGCAGTCTGGCTGAGGAAATTATCAAGAAGGCCCGCGGCGGGAAGTAGATTCCGGTTTCAAGGGTTTGCAAGACTTCGACGGAGGAGCAGAGGACGAAATGGCGAAGGAGAAATTCGAGCGCAGTAAGCCGCACGTGAATATTGGGACGATCGGTCACATTGACCATGGCAAGACGACGCTGACGGCAGCGATCACGAAAGTATTGAGCAAGCATAACCCGAAGGTACAGTTCCGGGCGTTTGACACGATTGACAACGCTCCGGAAGAGCGCGAGCGGGGCATCACTATTGCGGTATCGCACGTGGAGTATGAGACCGCCAATCGGCACTACGCGCACATGGATTGCCCGGGGCATGCGGACTACATCAAGAACATGATCACCGGGGCAGCGCAGATGGATGGGGCGATCCTGGTGGTAGCGGCGACGGATGGACCGATGCCGCAAACGCGGGAACACATTCTGCTGGCGCGGCAGGTAGGAGTGCCGGCGATTGTGGTGTTTTTGAACAAATGCGACATGGTGGAAGATCCGGAATTACTGGAGTTGGTGGAGCTGGAAGTTCGCGAATTGCTGAAGAGCTACCAGTTTCCTGGCGACACGATTCCGGTGATCAAGGGATCGGCGCTGCAAGCATTGAACGGCGACGCCAAGTGGGAAAAGACGATCGACGAGTTGATGGAAGCGGTGGACAAGAATGTGCCGCTGCCGGTGCGGGACATCGACAAGCCGTTTGCCATGCCGATAGAAGACATTTTCTCGATTTCCGGGCGCGGCACGGTGGTCACAGGGCGCGTGGAGCGCGGCAAGGTGAAAGTTGGAGAAGAAGTGGAGATTGTGGGCTTCCGCGCGACGCAGAAGAAAGTGGTGACGGGAGTGGAGATGTTCAGGAAGTTGCTGGACGAAGGACTAGCGGGAGACAACGTAGGCTTGCTGCTGCGCGGCACAGAAAAAGAAGATGTGGAGCGTGGGCAGGTAGTGTGCAAGCCGGGATCGATCACGCCGCACACGAAGTTCAAAGCGGAAGCATATGTGTTGACGAAGGAAGAAGGCGGGCGGCACACGCCGTTTTTTACGGGCTACCGTCCACAGTTTTACTTTCGGACTACAGACGTCACGGGAGATGTGAAGCTACCGCAGGGTGTGGAGATGGTGATGCCAGGGGATAACGTGAGCTGCGAAGTGTCGCTGATCACGCCGGTAGCGTTGGAGAAGGGGTTGCGCTTCGCGATTCGCGAAGGTGGCCACACGGTGGGCGCAGGCGCGGTCACGGAGATCGTAGAGTAAATAT